>QWCH01000002.1_pt1 | contig 697801 bp, 587 predicted proteins | sample 1972671 | NCBI WGS metagenome assembly QWCH01 (sample SAMN09866713, study PRJNA288562) | Human gut metagenome isolate term3_stool, whole genome shotgun sequencing... | isolation source: gut | host: Homo sapiens | place: USA: California | reverse complement strand
TGTTGCTATGGCAAGAATGAATGGTGATATGGGACTTAATTATTATATTAAAGATGTTGTTGTCAGACCTGAATATCAGGGAAAAGGTATTGGAAGAATATTAATAGATGAATTAAGAAGGTTTATAAATAACAATGGAGTAAAAGGAACAGATATTTTTGTGGAGCTATGTGCGGTTCCAGATAAGATACCTTTTTATGAAAAATTTGGATTTGAAGCAAATGAGGCACAAAGATTAAAAATTTTTCATCATGTCGAGTAATATTAAAATTCCAGTTTGAAGGAGGATAATATATGAAGTATCTATATTTGCATGGACTAGGACAAAATCCAGACAGTTGGAATAGGACAATAAAAGAAACGAAAGTATCGGAAAGTAGTGTCGGTCTGAGTTTATCAGAGATGTTAGAAGGGAAATCTGCTACATATAAGGAGTTATATTCATCATTCTCAGGAGAATGCGACAAGGAGAACGAAGAAATTGTCTTATGTGGGCTTTCTCTGGGAGCTGTTTTGGCACTTAATTATGCGATAGACCACCCGGATAAAGTAAAGGCGCTCGTATTAATTGCAGCACAATATAAAATGCCAAAAAAATTATTGGAAGTTCAGAATATGTTGTTTCACCTTATGCCGAATTCGGCATTCAATAAAATGGGCTTCAAAAAAGCAGATGTTATCAGCCTATGCGGCACGATGGCTGAATTAGATTTCAGTGACTCGCTGCATAAGGTGTCTTGTCCTGTATTGATCGTTTGTGGAGAGAAGGACAAGGCAAACAAAAAAACTTCAAAAGAACTTTGCCATTATTTGAACAATTCTTACTTCCATGAACTTATGAAAACAGGTCATGAAGCAAATATAGAAGCTCCGGAAGAGTTGGCAATCGTGTTGCAGAGATTTTATGATAGTATCAGATAATTGCTTATACTGACTGCAGAAATGATAATGGAATAAGAAACACAGTGCAAATATCACTGGACAGATTTGTCTGATAGCAAAAATACGGCATTTTCTCGTTTTATGTCGTGTTATATATTTGTTCATTAAGTTAGTCTGTTGATGAAAGGAGGAAATTTTCATGGACCTAAAAAAGATAGGAAGTTTTTTGAAAGAACTTCGGAAAGAGAAAGGAATTACACAAGAAGAACTTGCTGAAATGCTATATGTATCTGGAAGAACCGTATCACGTTGGGAAACAGGAACTAATATGCCGGATATTAGTTTATTAGTTGACATTGCGGAAATTTTTGATGTAAGTATTCCTGAAATCATCAATGGAGAGAGGAAAAACGAGATTATGGAAAAAGAAGTTAAAGAAACCGTATTAAATCTAACTGATTATTCAGAAGCGATGAATCAGAAAATAAAAGGAAGGTTATTGGTACTTACAATTATTGCGATAATAGGAATGATTGCGTTTTTGATTATTGAAATTACAGGACTGGATACACCTGGAAGTGTCTATGAAAGAGTTGCAGGTGCAGGTCTTGGGTTAGATTGTGGTATGCTAATAGTCCTTGCATTGTATCTTTCTGGGATTTTAGGTAAAATTAAAGCTAAGCGAGGGATGAGAAGAATCTCTAATCAAAAATAATACAGCTTATTTTATAATTAAGTAATGAGAGTGGTAAATTTCTAAAGGAAAACGAGATATAGAAAACTACATAAGAATAATCAACAGGCAGGCGGTCTTATAGCGAGACTTCCTGCTTTTATATTGTATAAATATGATTTCTTTTGCTGTAGCAAATATTGATTAAAATATTGGTAATCATCAAAAATCCCCCCAATAACAAGTAGAGGTATAGCAAGGAATTGGGTGAAAATGACAAATAAGAAAAAATCCCCCAGCGAAATAGAAGAAAGTGCGGAAAATGATGGGGAAAATTTTGAAATATGCAAAAAATTCCCAATGGCAGACAAATATGTAGGGAATGATTTGGGAAAATGTTTGAATTATCCGAAAATTCCCAATATTGGAAACTGTGAAAATCCTGTGGCAAGATAAAGCTGTTAATAAGAAAGAATTCCCGGAAGAATGTGCTAGAGAACGTGAAATTATGGGGCAGGAACGCATAAAGTGGATAGAAGAAGTGTGGTAAAAATGTGGCAGAAGATGGATTAAAAAATGGGATAGAAAAGAATTTAACCTTGCACCTCCACCGAAAATAGTGTATAGTTTGCTTGTTTTTGAATACTAGAAAAGTATTGGAGGAATGGGAAATGGCAAAAAATCTGGTAATTGTCGAGTCACCGGCAAAGGCAAAGACAATTAAAAAATTCCTGGGTGCATCCTATGATGTTATCGCATCGAACGGACATGTACGGGATATGCCGAAAAGCCAGATGGGTATTGATATTGAACATGATTACGAACCGCATTACATCACAATTCGGGGGAAAGGTGAATTATTGGCGCAGCTTCGTAAGGCAGTCAAAAAAGCAGATAAGATCTATCTCGCGACTGACCCTGACCGTGAAGGAGAAGCAATCTCATATCATCTGATTGCAGCCCTGAAACTGGAAGGCAAAAATTATAAGAGAATCACTTTCAATGAGATTACGAAAAATGCAGTCAAATCTTCTATAAAAAATGCCAGGGAAATTGACATGGATCTGGTAGATGCACAACAGGCAAGACGTGTGCTTGACCGTTTGGTTGGATACTCGATCAGCCCGCTTTTGTGGGAGAAGATCAAGAGAGGCTTGAGCGCCGGCCGTGTGCAGTCAGCCGCTTTGAAGCTGATCTGTGACCGGGAAGATGAGATCAATGCATTTATTCCGGAAGAATACTGGAGCTTAGATGCGTATCTGTCAGCGAATCCGGCACTGAAGCCGGTTTGCTTTCATTATGCGAAGGATAAAGTCAAAAAAGAAGAACTTGATCAGGTAAAGAAAGAAATTGACGGAAAGCCATTTACGGTTTCGGAGATAAAGGTAAGCGAGAAGACGAAGAAACAGCCGCTTCCGTTTACAACAAGTACGTTGCAGCAGGAAGCTGGAAAGAAGCTGAATTTCGCAACAAATAAGACGATGCGTATCGCGCAGCAGTTGTATGAAGGCGTGGAAATCAAGGGCATGGGTTCTATCGGTCTGATCACATATCTGCGTACGGATTCAACACGAATCTCTGAGGAAGCTGATAAAAATGCAAAAGAATATATTGCACATCAGTTTGGCGAGAATTATGTCGGTGAGGCAAAGGATGTAAAGACCGGCAAGAAGATTCAGGATGCGCACGAGGCGATCCGTCCAACAAATGTGGAGTTATCTCCGGTGAAATTAAAGGAGCAGCTTCCACGTGACCAGTTCCGTTTATACCAGCTTATCTATAACCGCTTTTTAGCAAGCCGTATGGCACCGGCAGTTTATGAGAACAAGACAGTATATGCCACGGCAGAGGAACATAAGTTTAAGGCTTCTACATCGAAGGTTGTGTTCGATGGATTCATGTCTGTATATTCGTTAGATGAAGAGAAGGAAGAAAAGACAAGACTGACCGGACTGGAAAAAGGTACAACACTTACCTGTGCAGAGCTTGAGGAAAAGCAGCATTTCACACAGCCGCCGGCACATTATACAGAGGCGCTTCTTGTAAAGACGATGGAGGAGCTTGGAATCGGGCGTCCGTCTACGTATGCATCGACGATCACAACGATTTTAAACCGGCGTTATGTGATCCGGGAGAACAAGAATCTGTATGTGACAGAGCTTGGTGCGGCAGTCAATAAAATGATGTCGGATGCATTCCCGGCAATTGTGGATACCGAGTTTACAGCAAATATTGAGTCGCTTCTGGACAGCATTGAGGAAGGAAAATTAGAGTGGAAGGTTGTTATCCGGAATTTCTATCCGGATCTTGCAGAGTCTGTGGAGAAAGCAAAGGAATCGCTGGAATCGGTCAAGATTGCAGATGAGGTATCGGATGTGCCTTGCGATCAGTGTGGACGTATGATGGTAGTCAAATATGGTCCGCATGGAAAGTTCCTTGCGTGCCCGGGATTCCCGGAGTGTCGGAACACAAAGACATACTACGAGAAGATCGGTGTTGCATGCCCGAAATGCGGCAAGGATATTATTTTGCGCAAGACGAAAAAGGGCAGACTTTACTATGGCTGTATTGGATATCCAGATTGTGATTTCATGTCCTGGTCGAAGCCGTCGGATAAGAAATGTCCGAAATGTGGCGGTTACATGGTAGAGAAAGGAAATAAGCTTCTGTGTGCCTCTGAGACATGCGGTTACACCTGTGAGCGCGAAAAAAAGGAAAACGAGTAAATATTTAGTGGTCAGAAAAGATTTTTGTTGAAGCATACCACAAAATATGGTAGGATAGTTACTGTATGGGAATCTGTACAGTAACTATTTTTTTAGTTTGAAAATAAGGAGGAAGTCGATGATCACATCCGGTATTTATAACTATGTGAATATTTTGGACAAAGCGGCAGATGCTGCGAATCTGCGAAACGAGCTTCTGACGAACAATATTGCGAATGTAAGCACGCCGAATTACAAGCGGAAAGATCTGGATTTTGAGTCGGTTCTGCAGGGAGAACTTGCAGGGGAAAAGAATCTGAGCAAGGCAGTGAAAAAGGCAAATCAGAATCTTGAGACATTGGATGCACAGGTTTACACGGATAATGCATCGCTTTCATATCGTCTGGATGGAAACAATGTCGATATCAATACTGAAGAGGCAAGACTGGCGGAAAACCAGATCAAGTATCAGGCTCTGGTTGATCTGATGAATCAGGAGTTTGCCAGATACAATACCGTACTTAGTTCTGGTAATTAATGTGGAAGTATTCTGATGGATATTTCCGTCGGATGACAGATTAGGGAGGTAACAGCGATGGGTGTATTTTCAGCGATGAATGTATCTGCAACCGGCATGACGGCGCAGCAGATGCGAATGGATGTAATTGCACAGAACATTGCGAATGCGAACACCACACGTACAGAGAATGGTGGTGCATACCGCAGAAAGACAGTGGTGTTTGAAGAACAGGATACAACATCCTTTGACCATATGTTAAACGGCTATATGTCAAACTATGAACCAAATGGTGTTAAAGTGACAAAGATCGTGGAAGATCCATCAGATCTGCGTCTTGTATATGAGCCGGACAATCCGGATGCAAATGCAGATGGATATGTGGAATATCCAAATGTGGACACAGTAACCGAAATGACGAATCTGATTGATTCAAGCCGTTCTTATGAAGCAAGCGCAACGGCATTTAATGCTGCGAAAAATATCGCGGCAAAAGGATTGGAATTATTTAATAGCTAATTGGTATCAGGAGATAGATAAATGGCAATTACACCAGTGAGTTTGTTCAGTGATGAATGGACAACCTTAAACAGTATTCAATCTGCAAATTCTGCAAGCTCTGCAGAACGTGCAGATAAAAAAGCGTCCAGCTCGCAGGGTACAGCGTTCGATACGTTTTTAAATGCGGCAGTGGATATGTATAAGGAAGCAGATTCTTTACAGAAATCAGCAGAGTCTGCGGAGATGAGCTATGCACTTGGGTATTCGGACAATATCCATGATGTGGCAGCTGCTGCACGGAAGGCAAGTATTTCCCTGCAGTATACAGTGAAGGTTACAAATGCGGTGGTATCCGCATACAAAGAATTGATGAACATGCAACTATAAATTTATGCATATAGAGTAGGTATCGTATGAGAGAATGGTTTAGTCAGCTACCATCGAAGATAGTTGAGTTTTGGAAAAAGTATACAAAGAGACAGAAGGCGTTATTCTTCTCGGTATTGGCGGCAGTTCTGGTTGCTGTGATCGCATTGGTTGCAATTTTAAACCGGACTTCATATGTGGTATTGTCCACCTTTGAGGATACGGCGACAGCTGCTCAGGCAGCGAATCTGCTGGAAGATAATTCGATTACATACAAGGTCAGTGACGATGCGTTAAAGATTGAGGTTGATGAGAACCAGGTGTCACAGGCACGTCTGCTCCTTGGCGAAAATGGCATTGGAACGAATAATGGACAGTCAGATTATGACAGTCTGTTTAACAATAGCTTCAATACGACAGATTCGGAGAAAAAGCTCAAGGCAAAGCTTTACAAGCAGTCTGAGATGGAACGGGATATTGCATCCATGCAGGGTGTGACGAAGGCTTCGGTTACAATCAATCTGCCGGAAAGCACAAACACGGTTTATGCGAGTGACCAGACTGCTTCAGTCAGCATTATGCTTACCATAAATGGTGACTACAATCAGGAAAGCACAAATGCAATCGTAGAGTATGCGAAAACCTGCGTTGGTAATTCGGATACAAAGGCAATTACAATCGTTGACAACAAGGGCGAATTGTTGTTCTCCGGTCAGAACTCTACCACGAGTGCATCCCCGGTTATCATGGTACAGCAGCAGGTGGAGGAGTATTACAACAGCAAGCTTTGGAACCTGATGGTAAATTCGGGCGTGTATGACGAGGTATCTGTATCGGCAAATCTGGATGTGAATATTTCCCAGCAGGAGATTGAAGATATCAAATATTACTCGAATGACGAGGATGATACCGGTCCGAAATCCTCCCATTATTACTATCTGGCGGAAAATACTGATGGTACCGGTGGCGTGGTTGGTACGGATGCAAATGGTGAGGAAATCACAGATTATAACCTGCTCGATAATGCAAATGCAGGCTCGACTTTGAGCGTTCTGCGTGAAGATTACGAGACGAGCAGTACGACAACCCGTACTGTGACGCCGGTTGGTGATGTCAATATGCAGAATTCCAGCATGGCATTGTATCTGACCCGGTATGAGAACTACTATGAAGATCAGATGAAGGAACAGGGATTGCTGGATGGTACGACGTTTGCGGAGTATCAGGCAGCAAATTCGACACCGACAGAGAATATTAACCCACAGGAAATGGTCGACATGCTTGCCAGTGCAACCGGTATGAAGGCGGCAAATATCTATGTGGTAGAGCGGATCGTTCCAGTCTTTTACCCGGCTGAGACGAAGTCCGTACCGGTACAGAGCATTTTGTCAATCGTACTGGCTGTGATTATTGGTGGATTGTTGTTATTTGTTGTATTCCGCAGCATGAAACCGCATGAGGTTGTCGAGACAGAACCGGAGCTTTCGGTAGAGGCTCTGCTTGCGACAACGAAGGAGAACCAGACTTTGGATGATATTGAGTTTAGTGATAAATCCGCTTCCAAGCAGCAGATTGAGAAATTTGTGGATGAAAACCCGGAAGCAGTGGTGGCATTGTTACGAAATTGGCTAAACGACGATTGGGAGTGATACTATGGCGACAACATTACATTCATCGGATATTACAGGCGTGCAGAAGGCTGCAATTTTGCTGATCGCGCTTGGACCGGAACGTTCCTCTAAGATTTTTCAGCATCTGAAGGATGATGAGATAGAGGCGTTGACATTGGAGATCGCCAATACAAAAAGTGTATCGGCAGAATTAAAGGATGAGGTGCTGGATGAATTCTATGAGGTTTGTCTGGCACAGCAATACATTGCAGAGGGTGGTATTGCTTATGCGAAGGAACTTCTGGACAAGGCACTTGGCGAGGATCGTGCAAGAGATGTCATCGGCAGACTGACCGCATCTTTGCAGGTACGTCCATTTGAGTTCGTACGAAAGGCAGATGCAAGCCAACTTTTAAACTTTATTCAGGACGAGCATCCGCAGACAATCGCGTTGATTCTTGCATATCTTCCGGCATCGCAGGCGGCAGCCGTGGTCAGCGCGCTGGCACCGGAGAAGCAGGCAGACGTTGCAAAGCGTATCGCAATGATGGATCGAACCAGCCCGGATGTAATCAAAGAAGTGGAAAAGATATTGGAGAAGAAACTGGCGTCTCTGGTCAATCAGGATTACACGATTGTCGGTGGTGTGGATTCCATCGTCAATATCCTGAATACGGTCGACCGGAGTACCGAGAAACATATTATGGAAAACCTCGAAATCGAGGAACCGGAATTGGCAGACGAGATCCGCAGAAAGATGTTTGTATTCGAGGATATTCTGCTGCTTGATAACCGTGCAATCCAGACTGTACTCCGTGAGGTGGAGAACAACGAGCTGGCAGTGGCTTTGAAGAATGCAAACGAAGACGTACAGAAGGTGATCTTCGATAACTTGTCATCCCGTCTGGCATCTATGATCAAAGAGGACATGGAGTTTATAGGTCCTGTCCGTCTGAAGGATGTCGAGGATGCACAGCAGAAGATCGTAAATATTATCCGAAAACTGGAGGATGCCGGCGAGATCGTAATTTCCCGTGGTGGAGGTGACGAGATTGTTGTCTAATATTTTTAAATCCGGGATACCAGGCGTGCGTACGGTGTCACAGGAACCGTTTGTGATCGATGCAAACAGCCGTGTGATCGAACCGCCCAAACCGCGTGTGATCCGTCCGAAGAATGATGTACCAGAAGGTTCAGCGGAAGCAGGAGATACTTTCGAGGCAGGCATTACAGAGATGGCTGCGACAATCAATCTGGAAGAACACAAAGAGCTTTTGGATGATGCGATGGAGAAGGCAAAACTTTTACAGGATGATGCGCGTGAACGGGCACAGAAGATTTTGGAGGATGCCAAGGCGGATGCAGAGGCAATTCGCAAAGCTGCACAGGAAGAGGGTTTTGCAAAAGGGCTCGAAGATGGCAACATGGAAGCGATGCGCCGGGCGGATGAGTATCTGGAGAAGATCAGTCGGGAACGCGATCAGGCACTTGCGCAGGCACGGGAAGAAATGATGGAGAACATCACAGATACCGAGGAACAGATCGTGGATGTTGCGTGTAAGCTGATCCAGAAGCTGACAGGTATACTGGTCGATGATTATAAGCCAGTGATGATCTACATGATCAATCAGGTGTTAAATGAGGATGAGGATTCCAGAAAGTTCGTCATCCGGGTATCAGAAGAGAATTATACATATATTGCAGATAATGCGGATCGATTGTCCGGAGCTGCGAATCCGGGAATAACCATAGAGATATTCAGCGATACAAAACTACAAAAGGGGCAATGTCAGATCGAGAGTGACACGGGTATCGTGGATTTGTCCATGGACGTGCAGGTGCGGAATCTGATTACCGCTATCAAATTATTATCTACGCAATAAAGGCATAATCGCAGATAGGAATATCTGCGATTCTCTATATATAGCCATAAATGGAGCAATGAAATGTTGAAGAAATTTGACCGAGCAAGATACGATGCACTGTTATATCGTGATTTCAGTGTGCATTACGGAAAAGTAAATAAAGTTGTCGGACTGACGGTAGAATCGGTAGGACCACCGGCAAAGCTGAATGACCTGTGCGAGATCATCTCGAAGGATGGTCTGACAAAGGTCATGGCAGAGGTCGTCGGTTTCCGCGAGAATAAGGTACTACTGATGCCGTATGATTCGGTCGATGGAATCGGACTGGGAGCAACGGTTCGGAATACAGAAGGTGTCCTGCAGGTTCCGGTTGGTGAGGAATTGCTTGGCAAGGTGTTGGATGGCATCGGACGACCGATGGACGGCAGTACGCTCACGACGACGGAGACGTATCCGATTGATGCGCCGCCACCGGATCCACTCAAACGAAAGTTGATTGATGAAGTGCTTCCACTTGGGGTAAAAGCGGTGGATGGACTTTTAACGATCGGAAAAGGACAGCGTATTGGCATCTTTGCTGGTAGTGGTGTTGGAAAAAGTACTTTGCTGGGTATGTTTGCCAGAAATACGAAAGCAGATATTAATGTGATCGCACTGATCGGAGAGCGAGGTCGTGAGGTCGGTGAGTTTATCGAGCGAGATCTGGGGGCGGAAGGTCTGAAGCGTTCTGTGCTTGTAATCGCAACCTCGGATAAACCGGCACTGATCCGTAATAAGGCGGCAAAAACAGCAACCGCAATTGCAGAATATTTCCGGGATCAGGGCAAGGATGTCCTGTTGATGATGGATTCCCTGACCCGTTTTTCGATGGCACAACGGGAGATTGGACTGGCATCTGGAGAGCCTCCGGTTACAAGAGGATATCCGCCATCAGTATATGCGGAGCTTCCAAAGGTATTAGAGCGTGCAGGCAATACGCATCAGGGTTCGATTACCGGACTTTATACGGTGCTTGTCGATGGCGATGATTTCAACGAGCCGATCACCGATACGGCGCGAGGTATCTTAGATGGACACATTGTGCTGTCGCGAAATCTGGCACATAAAAACCATTATCCGGCGATTGATATTATGGCGAGTATCTCGCGATGCATGAGTGCGATTGCATCGAAAGAACATAAGCAGGCGGCTGGCAGATTGAAAAATGTACTCGCAACCTACAACGACGCAGAGGATCTGATCAACATAGGTGCCTACAAATCCGGCTCCAACCCGGAGATTGACTATGCAATCACGAAGATCAATCAGGTCAATGCGTATCTGATGCAGGATGTGGACAGTAAGTTTTTGCTGGAGGATGAGCTGCAGCAGTTGTATGCGATTTTTGAATAAGACAGGATGAAGAATGTATGGCGAAGTTTATATATCGAATGCAGAATATCTTGAATATCAAATATAAGCTGGAGGAGTCTGCCAAGCAGGAGTACGCCGAAGCAAGGCAGGCACTTGCGGCAGAGGAACAGAAGCTTGATGCATTAAAAAAACGCAAACAGGGATATTATGAAGCGTATCAGGCGTCCATACAGGGAAGGCTGGATTTTCTTGAGATTGAAGAAAATGCAAACAGTATGGATATCTTAGATATGATGATCGAGGAGCAGAATGCAGTGATCCGGCAGAAGAGCAAAGAACTGGAACTTGCCAGACAGAAGATGGCACGCGAGATGCAGGAACGGAAAATGCATGAGAAGCTGAAAGAAAAGAAGTTCGATGAATTTAAACAGGAGTTGAATGCGACCGAGAAACGGGAGACCGATGAGGTGGCGGGATATCAGTTTACAAGTGCAAAGAAAGAGGTGGAAGACAATGGCAAAAAATAAGAGAGAAAAAGGAGAAAACTCCGGTAGCAATAAAGGTGTAGGTATCCTGATCGGTGTTTTGATCATAATTACATGGCTGAGTGTGATGTGTCTGCTCATAAAATGTGATGTAGGTGGATTTGGAAGCCGTGTGCTCCGCCCGGTATTTAAGGATGTTCCGGTGATCAATAAAATATTGCCGGATGCTTCGGATGAGGAAGTTGCGATTGAGAGTGATTATCCATATACGAATCTGGAGGATGCTTTAAAGCATATTGCAGACCAGGATGCAGCGATTGGCAGCAAGGACGCAGAAATCTCCGAATTAAACGACAAAGTGACGGAATTACAGGCGGAAGTCGATCGTCTGACGACCATTGCAAAGGATCAAAGTGACTTTGAAGATGAAAAAAAGAAATTTTATGACGAAATAGTCTATGGAGATTCGGCTCCAGATACCGATACATATAAAGAGTGGTACAATGAGCTTGATGCGGAATCCGCTGCTGAGATCTATCAGCAGGTATTAGAACAGGATCAGGCAGATGACAGTATCAAGAAAATGGCACAGTCGTACGAAGAAATGAATGCGTCGGAAGCTGCAAAGATTTTGGAGACGATGGGCAATGATCTCGATACAGTTGCACTGATCATGAACAATATGGATGCGCAGTCAAGGGGAAAGGTGCTCGCGGCGATGGATCCGGATTTTGCGGCTGCGGTAACGAAGAAACTTTTGCCATAGAGCCATTGTATAACTCCAAATAAGAAAAAAAGGAGGAACGCAAATGATTGTAGGAATTCAATCAGGTGGAATCGGAAAAGTCGATATGAGCCAGACGGGCGGAACCACAGACAAATCAAAGTCGAAGGACAAAGCCTCTGGAACATTTGCAGATCTGATGAATCTGGCAGCAACCAATTCGAATACCACCACGCAGACAGCGAATTCTGCAACGATGAAAAACGATGTAGATGCGGTAAAACAGGCAGACACAACGGTTTCTGGCGAGAAAAAACAGTCAGATCTGAACAAGTATACAAGATCAGATGCGAAGACAGAAACAACGCGTACTACCGGTGCAGAAAAAGCAAAGCGAAACGAAGCACCACAGGAAGCAGAAGGCGACGATTTAAAAGCGGAATTACTTTCGAATAAGCTGAAAAAGCTTCTGAATGTGGACGATGAGACATTGCAGAATCTCTTGCAGACAGCGGGACTTACAATGCAGGATCTGCTTGATCCGGCTGTGATGAAGGATTTTATTTTGCAGATCAATGATGCAACATCTGTGGATCTGCTGATTGACGAATCCCTGAATAATCTTATGCAGCAGGCAATGCAGCTTCTGGATGAGGTTTTGAATGTGGTGGATGAGACAGTGATTTCAACAGAAGTGCCAGTTGAGGAACTGCTTCCAGAGGAGTCGGCATCTGCACAGACAGAGCCACAGGAGACGGTTGTGGATGCAGAAAAGCCACAGACAGTGGAAGCAAACGCAGAGACGGTTGCACAGACGACACCGGAGGAGGATGTTACCCGGACATCTGGTAAAAGTGTTGAAACCCAGACTGTTGACACAGAAGTACAGGTGACTGTGCAGACAGAGGATGCCGGAGATTCGGATGCTTCTGCAGATCTGATGAAACAGAATGCAGAGGGTGTGATTTCCAATCTGAATCAGGCGATGGCACAGGCGACAGGCGAAGAGATTGCAGCAACACCGTTTGATACGTCGGTAACACAGACGGATATTGTCCGTCAGGTAGTGGATGAGATCAGAGTGAACTTATCGAAAGATGTCACATCGATGACCTTACAGCTGAATCCGGAACAGCTGGGAAAAGTACAGATTCATGTATCCACGAAAAATGGTGTGATGCAGGCACAGATCATTGCAGAAACAGAGGCGGCAAAGGCAGCCGTGGAGTCAGGGCTGGCAGTTCTGAAGGAAGCTTTTGAAAATCAGGATCTCAAAGTAGATGCCATTGAGGTAATGGTTGGAACACCGGATTATTTCATGGAAGAAAGCGGTGCGGAAGCACAGATGGAACAAAAAGAGCAAAAGTCAGGAAATTCGACTGGCCCGGTTAATTTCACAGGCAATTCAGACGATGATATAATTGAGGATGTGTCTTTGGAGACAGAAATGATGAAGGCACAGGGAAATCAAGTAAATTATATGGCGTGATAAGATCTAAGAAAGGAGGCAGAACATGGCAGTTGATTCAGCAATTAGCAGTATCGCAAACAGCTCAAGCAGTTATTCCGCAACATCCAAGGGAAAGACATCCGGAAGCGATCTGGACAAGGAAGCGTTTTTGAATCTGCTTGTAACACAGATGCAGTATCAGGATCCTTTAAATCCAAGTGATAATACAGAGTATATGTCACAGCTTGCACAGTATTCTGCTTTGGAGGCGCAGCTTAATATCAGTGATACACTGGATAAGGGAAACAACCTGAATCTGGTCGGCAAATATGTAATTATGAACACGACCGATTCTTCCGGTAAACAGGCAATGATCAGTGGATTGGTAGAGTATGCGACAGTTAAGGATGGCGATGTGTATCTGTCGGTCAATAACACATATTATCCTGCAGAGGATCTGGATTCTGTGATTGACTACGATTATTATCTGTATTTGAAAAAGCATGCAAACAGTGATGGAACAATCAACAAGGATGATAATACAAGCGACAGCACGAACGGTACGGATAATGTCGGTGGCAAGACAGATGATTTGGATAAAACAGATGCTGCGGACAAGACGAAAGAAGCTTAGGGAATGACAGTTTATGCAGAACAAGGAGGGAATGCATATGCGATCTTTTGATGTCGATTTTCTTTCCATGGGACAGGCTGCGAATCTGTATTTCCAGAATGTGAAGCCGGAAAAAACGACAGAACCAAACAAAGAAGTTGTCAGCTTTCAGGATGTACTAAATGCAAAAGTAGAACAGGAAGTGAAATTTTCCAAGCATGCAAATCAGCGGCTGGAAAACCGGAATATTGAATTGTCTGAGGATCAGCTTGAACGTCTGAATCAGGGTGTTGGACAGGCACGGACAAAGCAGATTCAGGAATCACTCGTGATGATGGACAATCTTGCATTTATCGTAAATGTTAAAAACAATACCGTAGTCACTGCGATGGAGCAGGGAGAAAGCGGACAGGTGTTTACCAATATTGACGGAGCCGTCATTGTATAAGAAAAAGCCGGACCGATAAGGAGGCTTTTGGTTTTCCGAATGACAGAGGAAAAACTAAAACAAGATTATGGAGGTCAAAAATTATGATGAGATCACTTTATTCCGGTGTTGCCGGACTTAAGACACATCAGACAAAAATGGACGTTATCGGTAATAATATCGCGAACGTTAATACAACAGGATTCAAATCTTCATCGGTGTTATTCAGCGATGTTTTATATCAGACAAGTGCCAATGCGACCGGTGCGACAGCTACCACAGGTGGTACAAACGCATCTCAGATCGGTCTTGGTGCCAAGACATCATCCATTCAAACATCAATCACACAGAATGGTAGTGCACAGACAACAAACAATACATATGATATGATGCTTTCCGGTTCTGCGTTCTTTGTAGTCAGCCGTGGTGGAACAAATTATTTTACTAAGGTAGGTTCTTTTGGCGTTGATGGAAGTGGTTGCCTTGTAAACGGAAGTGGATATCAGGTTATGGGATGGCAGGTTGATCCGGATAATCCGAATCAGATCAAGAAGGATACGGTATCGGCACTTTATCCGGAGTCTGAAGATAACAAGGTGTCATCTCCACAGATGACAACCGATGCACATCTGACCGGAAATATTGATATGACAGATCCTGAACTTACATCTGTGGATGGACGCGCAATTTCAGTATCCATCTATGATGCACTTGGTTATAATTATACAGTAAAATTCAAGTTAACGCAGGATCAGAACCAGGCGGATAAGTCTTTGTATAATCTTGAGATTGTGTCCATCAAGGATTCAAATAATATTGAGATAACAGGAACGGACGATCCGACAACGGCTACTGTTGAAGGCGGTTATAAAGCTACAATCGGAGGCGCCAATTCCATTCAGGTTAAATTCGATGCGGGTACAGGTAACTTTGAATATGTTGGAGCAGCGGGACAAAAGAATGCGATGCTTGAGATTAAACCGAATAATCCGAACGAGAAGGGCGATGTGTTCCAGTCTGTAATCAATGGTGAGGCTGTCGATGGAATTGATGTCAATTTCTCGTATCTGACAAGATTTGAATCAAACGGTAAGTCTACAGTAAAGGCAGTACGTGGAGCTGCGGATTCTACCGGAGGCGGTCGCTCCATGGGTAAGTTAAATGATGTCAGCATTGATGAGACAGGTAAGCTTTATGGCGTTTATACGAATGGTGAGACAAAACTGCTTGGACAGATATCTGTTGCAACCTTTGCAAACCCGATGGCGCTTGAAGCACTTGGAAACAGCGTGTACACAACTACACAGAACTCTGGTTACTTTGATGGTATCGGAACATCTGTTGATGAGGATGGTGGAAAAATCTCGCAGGGCGTTTTGGAAATGTCAAATGTTGATTTGTCGGCAGAGTTCACTGATATGATTACAACCCAGAGAGGATTTCAGGCAAATTCAAGAATTATCACAACCTCAGATTCCATGCTTGAAGAGCTTGTAAACCTGAAGCGGTAATTTATAAATAAAAGGGCAGGTATTTTCTACTTTTGACGATGTGAAAAAGTGGAAAATGCCTGCCTTATTTTGTAGACATAAAAATCGAACTGTGCTATAATTAGCCTAATTGTAATGTCGGAAAATGTGTAATCTTTCAGGGAGTACAGAGATATGATTGAAGTAACCAGATTAAAAGGGAAAAAGATGATGATCAATGCCGAACTGATTGAGACGGTGGAGGAGACTCCGGATACTGTGATTACGCTTACAAACGGCAAGAAATTCGTCGTGAGTGAGTCTGCCGAGGAAGTAACCTCACTTGTGATCGGCTATAAGAGAAAAATATTCGCTTTATTCTTAGATAGTGGGAACAAGGCAGAAAATGTATAGGGGATAACAACATGGATTTTACATCAATCATAGGAATGGTGGCTGCATTTGGCTTGATGATTTACGGAATGGTAAATGGTCATGATTTCAGTGTAATTGTAGATAACTTTGTCGATATACCATCTGTATATATTGTATTTGGTGGTGTTTTGGGTTGTGCGTTTGCCGGAAATTCTTTAAAGGGATTTTTATCTGGTTTAAAGTCCATTAGTCTGATTTTCAAGAATCCAAAGTCGGATGAGGCAGGTACAATCAAATCAATTATTGAGCTTTCCAACCTTGCGAGAAGAGAAGGCTTACTTGCATTGGAAGAATCGGCAAATAATTTGGAAGATGAATTTATGAAAAAAGGAATCATGCTGATTGTCGATGGTACGGATCCGGAGCTTGTACGAAGCATTTTGGAAGCAGAACTTGTGAATGTAGATTCCCGGCATCAGGGGAATATTACATTTTGGAAAAATATTGCATCTGCAGGTCCTGCCTGGGGTATGATTGGTACGTTGCTTGGATTGATTAATATGTTGAAGAATCTGTCAGATCCGGATTCCATCGGACCGAATATGTCGGTCGCACTTGTAACAACGTTGTATGGTTCTATCATAGCCAACTGGTTATGTGCGCCGATTGTTGCGAAGCTGTCGCTTCAGAATGAGACTGAAATTAAATTAAAAGAAGTTATGATTGAGGGTATTTTGTCGATTCAGGCAGGTGAGAATCCTCGCGTCATAGAAGAAAAACTGAAGTCATTCCTGGCACCAAAGGATCGTCAGGAATTTGAAGAAGAGGGCGGTGGTCACTAATGGCAAAAAGAAAGCAACAGCCGCCAGACGAAGGATCACCGGCATGGATGTCCACATTCAGTGATCTGATGAACCTGTTACTCTGCTTCTTCATATTACTTTTTGCAAGTTCTACAATGGATGAAGGCAAAATCCAAAAGATTGCCGCATCATTTGATAATCTGTCATTCAGTGTGATCAGCGAAGGAAGTGTTTCGCTTTTGACGGGAGAAATGTTATCTGGAGGTATGACACAGCTTGCAGATACTGACAGTGTGTTGTCGGAAGCAGGCAAGAACATCGACGGAAACACAGGGGACAAGTCAAGCAGTGCATCCCCGACGGATGCGGAGCATCTGTCAGATAACGACCTGCAGGCTGAAGTAGAACGCCGGGGCGAACAACAGTCAGAAGAAATGTATGAGGAAGTCATGCAGATGGCAGAGACCTATGCAATTGATGACCAGATTATCCTTGATTTTAACGATCAGTATGTGGAGCTGGATCTGAATGGTTCGATTCTGTTTGATTCCGGTAATGCGGAGATCAAAGATAATTCCAAGCTGTTTTTGCAGAAGATTGCACAAATCCTTGTCAAGTACAAATACAATGTAATCGAGATTGAGGGACACACGGATAATATCCCAATCTCAAATTCAAAGTATGAAGATAATCGCTCACTTTCCTCAGAACGTGCGCGCAGTGTTTATGAATATGTTGTGTCGCAGGAGCATTTCATAGACAGCAACATCAAGATTGCCGGCTATGGAGACAGCCGTCCGGTTGCGTCAAACGAGACAGAAGAGGGAAGAGCGAAGAATCGTAGAGTTGCGATTAAAATCTACAACAAGCAGAATTCAAATAATTAAGGAGTCAGAAACATGAAGAAAAATCTTATAACCGTTGTTATATTAGCAATTAGTATTATAAACCTTGTGTTTAATATTTTGCTTGTGTTTGTGTTTATGCCTTCCACATCGAAGACAAACAAACTGATTACCGATATTGCAGAGGTTCTTGATATTGAGATCGCTTCGCAGACAAAGGACGACAGTACATTTGATGTTAGCAATCTGGCACATTACCAGTTGGAACAGGGAAATCCAATCAACCTGAAAAATGATGGTTCGGGTGACCTGCATGTTGTACAGTATGGTTTGACAATCAATATGGACAAGACAGCCAGTGATTACTCCAAGGTATCTGCCAACATCGAAGCATCTACCGCGATGATCTACGATATGGCGAGAAACATCATTGGAAGCTATACATATACCGAAGTGATTGACGGAGAGACAACCACGAACAAGATCAAAGAGGAATTGTTGAAACAGCTCAAGGAAACATTTAATACTGAATGTATTTATTCTGTAAGCTTTTACAATTGGGTTGCACAGTAGATTATTGCCAGCAGGAGGTGAGAAAACGTGGCTGACGTACTCTCACAAAACGAAATAGATGCGCTCTTGAAGCAATTATCCACTGGAGAGCTTGATGCGGACGACTTTACAGAGACTAAAAGTGTAAAAGTCAAGGAGTACGATTTTTCAAGACCAGCCAAGTTTTCAAAAGAGCATCTGCGTACATTAGAGATTATATTTGAACATTACGGAAGATTATTGAGTAGTAACCTGCCAGCGTATCTGCGGAAGAATGTGCAGGTTGAGGTAATGAACTCAGAGGCAGTTACATATTCAGAATTTTCCAACGCCTTATCCAATCCGGTATTGCTTGGTGTTGTCAATATGGCACCGTTATCGGGCAATATCATTATCGAGATTGCGACCAATCTTGGATACGCGATTATCGACCGTCTGCTTGGCGGAGTTGGAGAACCGTTAGAGAAGAAAAGAGAATTTTCTGAGATTGAGCTTTCCATCTTGGAAAAAATATTTACCATATTGATCGATCTGTTGCGGGAACCGTGGACAAATGTTGTAGAGATTCATCCATATCTGGAACGAATCGAGACGAATCCGCAGTTTGCACAGATCATTTCGCCGACAGAGATGATTGCGATTGTAACGGTCAACATCAATATCGGCGGAGTTGAGGGTTTGATGAATATCTGTCTGCCATATCTGACACTCGAAGATGTGATGGACAAGCTGAATACCAAATACTGGTTTTCAACGATGCAGGATCGAGACGAGACGAGTTATGCTGATGTTATCGAGACTGCAATCAACCGGGCACTGATCCCGGTATCCGCAGAGCTGGGAAAAAGCTCACTCACCGTTATGGATTTCATTAATCTGCAGGTGGGAGATGTGATCAAGCTGAATCGAAAGATTGAAGACGAGCTTGATATTTATGTGGGCAATATAGTAAAATTTAAAGCGTTGCCCGGATCGTTTAACGATGATTACGCAGTGAAAGTAACTGAAATTATAAGAGAGGAGGAATAACAGAACATGGACGGAATGTTATCTCAGGAAGAGATTAACGCATTGCTTGGGAATATGAATACAGGTTCTTCCTCTACCCAGACAAGTAACGATGCCATACTTTCCGATGAGGAAAAAGATGCGATCGGAGAAATCTCCAATATTTGTATGGGTACGGCGGCAACAACGCTGTACTCACTGGTAAACCAGAAGGTTGTGATCACAACACCGGTTGTTGAGATTACGAACTGGGATAAGCTTACAGCAGAGTACGCAAAACCGTGTGTATTTATCAATATCCTGTATAAAGATGGTATTGATGGAAATAATGTACTGATTTTAAAAGAAGATGATGTAAAGGTCATTACAGATCTGATGATGGGGGGCGATGGATTAAATCCTGCACCAGAGCTGACAGAGCTGCATTTCTCAGCCATCTGTGAGGCGATGAACCAGATGATGGGAAGTTCCGCAACTTCATTATCTTCGATGCTGAATTGTAAGATTGATATCAGCCCACCGGAAGCAGAGCTGGTGGATATGGCTGGCAATATCGATGTTGCAAAGGCCAGTGACTTTTTAGATAAGGATTTTGTGCGTGTCACGTTCCGGATGACGATCGGAGATCTCGTAGACAGCACGATTATGCAGTTATACCCGATTCAGTTCGCAAGAGATCTTTATAAGAAATTTAGCGGGGAATCGGAAGAAAAGGAGGAAACACCACCGCCGGCTCCACAACCGGAACCACAGCCACAACCGGTTCCACAGCCACAGCCGCAGCCGCAACCTGCGACGGGAATGCCGATGGGGCAGCCGATGATGGGACAATCTATGATGCCACAGATGATGCAGCCGGATGTCAATGTACAGAATGTACAGTTCCAGGCATTTAACCCGGTTATGAATCCTGCGTTGCAGCAGGAAAATATTGACTTGATTATGGATGTTCCTTTGGAAGTGTCGGTCGTTTTGGGACGGACGAGAAAATCCATCAAGGAGATTCTGGAGTTTGCACCGGGAACGATCATTGAGTTGGATAAGCTTGCCGGTGAACCGATCGATGTGATGGTAAACCAGAAGCTGGTTGCAAAGGGAGAAGTTGTTGTAATCGAAGAAAGTTTTGGTATCAGAATTACTGAAATAATAAAAGAAAAAATCTAAGTTTTAAGGAGTAATGATATGGCAAAGAGTATACTTATTTGTGATGATGCTGCATTTATGAGAATGATGATCAAGGACATTCTGGTAAAGAATGGATACAACATTGCTGGTGAAGCAGAAAACGGCGTAAAGGCTGTTGAGAAATATCAAGAGACAAAACCGGATTTGGTATTGATGGATATCACAATGCCAGAGATGGATGGTATTCAGGCATTGAAGAAGATTAAGGCAATCGATGCAAACGCAAGTGTTGTAATGTGTTCTGCAATGGGACAGCAGGCGATGGTTATTGAATCCATTCAGTCTGGTGCCAGAGATTTCATTGTAAAGCCATTCCAGCCGGATCGTGTCATTGAAGCAGTGAAAAAGGCAGTGGAATAGTATGTTTTTTGGCGCAATTCTTACGAGTGGTTTTTCTGCTGGCTGGAGTATTGTCAAACTGATATTGATCACGGTCTTAGTTTTGGTTTTAGCATTTTATTCTACGAGACTGATCGCGAAATATCAGAACAATGCATGGTCAGCGAAGAATAATATTCAGTTTATTGAATCTTATCGTGTCGGTGGCAACAAGATGGTTGCCATTGCAAAGATAGGAGAGAAATATTTTGCCTTGGGAATTGGGAAAGAAGAGATTCATGTGATCGCGGAATTAAAGAAAGACGATCTAAAGCTTCCAGATCAGATGGTGGATGCCACAGTCGAAAAGACACCGAAGATGAGCTTCAAAGAAGTTCTGGCGAACATGAAGGGAAACGCAAAAGACGATAACGAAAAGTAGGTATAGAAATGAAATTCAGTAAATTACGAAAATTTTTAGTGCTATTTCTTATACCGCTTGCGTTTGTTGTTATTTTTTCCGGTACAGGTGCTGTTCATGCAACGACTGTGACACCGGATACCGGAGCAGAAGAGGGACAGGTCGACAGTGTGACATCGGATAATAACGATGCGACGACACTTGGTTTATCTTTGAGTACGAACTCAGATGAGACGTCTCTTTCCGGTACACTTCAGATTTTATTGATCATAACAGTAATTTCGTTAGCTCCATCAATTCTGGTTATGGTGACCTCATTTACACGAATCATTATCGTGTTACATTTTGTGCGGACGGCAATCGGTACGCAGAGTTCACCACCTAATAACGTTTTGATAGGGCTCTCGTTATTTTTAACCCTTTTTATTATGAGCCCGGTAATTGCTCAGATAAAGACGGAAGCGTATGATCCGCTGGTAGCTGAAGAGATAACGCAGCAGGAGGCATTGGAACGAGGAATACAGCCGTTGCGGGAGTTTATGCTGAAACAGACACGGCAGGATGATCTGCGTTTGTTTATGGATATCGCAAAGATAGAGCCGGTAGAAAGTGTAGATGAGCTTTCCATCACGATTATTATTCCTGCATTTATCATCAGTGAATTGCGGGCAGCGTTTATCATAGGATTTTTGATTTATGTTCCGTTTATCGTGATTGATATGGTAGTATCTTCTGTGCTTATGTCTATGGGTATGATGATGCTGCCGCCGACGACAATCTCCATGCCGTTCAAGATTCTGCTGTTTATTCTTGCAGATGGATGGAATCTGGTTATCGGACAACTTGTAAATTCGTTTAATTTTTGACAGTAGAGTAACGAGGTGATTGTATGAGTACAGGCGATGTCGTAGCTATCACGGTGGAGGCTGTGTGGCTTGTAATCAAATGTAGTGCGCCGATGTTAATTACATCTTTGGTAATTGGTTTGATCATCAGTATCTTCCAGACAGTGACTTCTATTCAGGAGCAGACGCTGACGTTTGTACCGAAGATGATCTGTGTATTTTTGTCACTCATCATCTGTGGAGACTGGATCTTGAATAACATCCTGTCCTTTATACAGGATTTGTATAGTCGGTTTGGAGAGTTTGTGGGGTAATAAACGATGTCCTTTACGATATCGACGCTGACACTGGAAGCATTTCTGCTAGTGCTTGTCCGTGTCGCTTGTTTTACATCAATTGCACCTATTTTTGGACATAATTCTCTGAATGCGAGAATGAAGATATCCATTGCGTTTTTTGTATCCCTGATCCTGTATCAGGTAGTCGATGTATCCCTACCGGAATATACAAACGTACTTGGGTATACGACGCTTGTGTTAGAAGAAGCACTGGTTGGTCTGTTGCTTGGATTTGTAGCGGGACTTTCGATGAAAGCACTGGCAATCGCAGGAGAATTTATCGACCGGGAAATCGGATTTTCGATGGCAACGACCTTTGATCCGAATCAGGGTATGGTGACGATCACAGGTGAATTATACGATAAGATTGTGTGTCTGGTTATCATGATATCCAATCTGCATTATTATATATTGTCTGCGGCAGCACAGTCGTTTGAACTGGTGCCGGTCGGAAGAATCGTGCTAAGCCCGGATGTGATCTACACATCCCTGATTCAGTTTATCGTGCAGATGTTTATGATTGGATTCCGTATCGCGATGCCAGTATTTTTGGGCGCGACCATGTTGAATGTCATTTTGGGGGTGCTTGCAAAGAGTTCTCCGCAGATGAACATGTTCGCGATTGGTATGCAGTTGAAAGTATTTGTTGGTTTATTTTTGCTTGCTGTTTGTATTATGTTCGTTCCGAACATTGCAAATTATATTATGGAACGTATGCGTGATATGATCCAGACGATATTAGGAGGGTTGTGACGTGTTTTCTCTGGAAGAAAAACGGACACCGCTTTTGCTTGCCTATGATCTGCAGTTGTTTGCAAACGATGAGGGCGGGGAGAAGACGGAAGAACCAACCGCAAAGAAAATCGAAGATTCCCGAAAAGAAGGTCAGGTGGCAAAGAGCAAAGAACTCACATCTGCGGCTATGCTTCTGGCATTTTTTTTGTGCTTGCGGATATTTATGTCGTTTATCGGAGAACGTCTCGTCAATGTATTTCCTTATTTTTGGCGTGATATCGCAAATGAAACAGGAGATGGATTTACGCATGTGCGTGCATGGCAGATCGTGCTTGATACGGTACAGTATATTGCGATTACGATTGCACCGTTTGTTATATTTGCATTTGTGATTGCGTTTTTATCACAGCGAATCCAGATCACGTGGAAGGTGACATCAAAACCGATGGAACCGAAACTTAACAAGCTGAGTCCAATCAGCGGATTTAAGCGTATGTTTTCCAAACAGTCACTGTTCGAGCTGGTGCTGTCAATCTTTAAAATCGTTGTTTTTTCGGCAGTGGCATATTCGGTTGTCAAGGATAATGTCGGAATTTTTGTGACGGCGTATGATCTGACGATACAGGATTGTCTTGGAATCCTGTTTGACATGGTGATGGAGCTTGGCATCAAGATATCGGTGACATATCTGGCACTTGCGCTTGGAGACTGGGTGTTCCAGAAATGGAAACATAAAAAAGACCTGCGTATGACAAAGCAGGAAGTCAAAGATGAGTATAAGAATCAGGAAGGAGATCCAAAGGTCAAGTCACAGCAGCGACAGCGGATGCAGCAGGCGGCACGGCGGAGAATGATGCAGAGCGTGCCGGAGGCGGATGTTGTTATTACGAACCCGACGCATTTTGCCGTTGCCTTAAAATACGATAATACGGTCAGCATGGCTCCGGTTGTCGTAGCCAAGGGTGCCGATTATCTGGCATTTAAGATCAAAGATCTCGCAAAAGAAAATGACATCGAGATAGTCGAAGATAAGCCGCTCGCGCGGATGTTATATGCAAATGTTGAGGTTGGAAATGAGATTCCACCAGAATTGTATCAGGCGGTCGCAGAAGTGCTTGCCTATGTATATAAATTAAAGAATAAAGTAAGTTAGCAAATGGATGAAAATAAGATCACACAGGAAAGGATGGTGATGGTATGAAGAAAAATGATATATTTTTAGGAATCTATCTGCTTGCAGCAGTTGTATTTCTGATTATCCCGATTCCGAGTACCATGCTGGACTGGCTGATCTTATTCAATATCTCCATGTCACTGATCATTGTATTTAACTGTCTGTTTACGAGCGAGACACTGAATATGTCTGGATTTCCGACACTGTTGCTTTTTACGACAGTGTTCCGTATATCCTTAAATGTATCTTCCACACGATTGATCTTGTCGACCGGTAATCCAGGTAAAGTCGTTCAGGTGTTTGGTTCGTTTGTTGGTGGAGGAAACCTCGTCATTGGTGCAATCGTCTTTATCGTGTTGATCATCGTCCAGATGATGGTAATCAACAAAGGTTCCGAGCGAGTATCTGAGGTAACGGCACGATTCACATTGGATGCAATGCCGGGAAAACAGATGGCGATTGATGCGGATCTTTCATCCGGAGCCATTGATGACAAAGAGGCAATCCGCAGGAGAGATAAGATCCAGCAGGAATCCGCATTCTTCGGAGCCATGGATGGTGCGTCCAAGTACGTTAAAGGAGATGCAACCGCAGGTCTGATTATTACTCTGATCAATATCGTGGGTGGTCTGATTATGGGCATGACACAGCAGGGACTTAGCTTTTCCGATGCGATCAGTAAGTACACAATTCTTACGATTGGTGATGGTCTGGTATCCCAGATACCGTCGATGATGATCTCGCTTTCGACAGGTATTCTCGTTACAAAGGCATCGAAGGAGGAGAATATTGGAGATATCCTGATCGGACAGTTATTCAGTATTCCAAAGGTATTGTTGCTCGTTGGTATCACAATGCTTCTGTTCGGTATATTCACACCACTGAATTTCTTCTTCTGCGCGGTCTATGGCGTACTGTTTATCGTGCTTTCCTTCTCCGTCAAGGGCAAGGAAGAGGCACAGGCAATCAAGGAGGAAGTCGAAGAAGAGGAAGTCCAGGCAGAAGAGGTTCGAAGGCACGAAAATGTCAATTCTCTGCTGCAGGTAGATCCTATTGAACTCGAATTTGGATATGGTATAATACCGTTAGCAGATGTCAATCAGGGCGGTGATCTGCTTGACCGTGTCGTTATGATACGACGACAGATCGCACTGGAGCTTGGCGCTGTTGTGCCAATCATCCGTCTGCGTGATAATATCCAGCTTAATCCAAACCAGTATATTATTAAAATCAAGGGAATTCAGGTCAGTGAGGGTGAGATCTTATTTGACCATTATATGGCGATGAATCCAGGGTACGTCGAGGATGAGATTGTTGGTATTCCGACATTAGAGCCGGCATTCCATCTGGAGGCAATGTGGATTACGGAATCCCAGCGGGAACGCGCAGAATCACTTGGCTATACCGTTGTTGATCCACCATCGATCATTGCAACACATCTGACAGAGGTTATCAAGCAGCACCTTGATGAGCTTCTGACGAGACAAGATGTACAGAACCTGATTGATAATATCAAGGACAACAATAAGACACTGGTAGATGAACTTGTACCGAAGCTGCTCAGTGTCGGTGATATCCAGAAGGTATTGCAGAATCTGCTTCGGGAAGGTATCTCCATCCGGGATCTTGTCACGATCTTCGAGACGCTCGCGGATTATGCGGCAACGAGCCGGGATACCGATATTCTGACCGAGTATGTCCGGCAGAGTTTAAAACGTGCGATCTCCAACAAATATTTTGGCGATGGAGAATCCGGCACCGTAGTGACGCTGGATCCACAGATCGAGCAGATGATCATGGGTTCTGTGAAGCAAACCGAACAGGGCGCATTTATCTCATTAGATCCGGCAGTAACGAAGAGCATCTTAAAGGCGACGGAGGACGAGGTCAAGAAGCTGGAGAGCAAGGGCGATGCACCGATTGTTGTTACATCACCGATTGTTCGTATGTATTTTAAGAAATTAACAAGTGACTACTTGAAAGACCTGATTGTTATCTCATATAATGAGATTGATTCGGAAGTGGAATTAAAATCCGTGGGAGTGATAACGATTCATGATAATTAAGAAGTATAAAGCACTAACTGAAAAAGAAGCAATCCTGCTCGCCAAGGAGGATCTGGGACCGGATGCGATTGTAATGAATGTGAAAAAAATCAAGCCGGGAGGAATCATGCGTCTCTTTAAAAAGTCGCGCGTGGAGCTGACGGCAGCGATCGATGATGATATGGAGGAACAGGCGGCGACTACTGCACCAGCAGCGGCTCCATCTGTCAAATCGGATGAACAGACAATTGATCTCAGGCAGGAACGCCGGGGTGAGTCCGCCGAGGAACCGTTCCTGTTTGGCAAGGCGTTTGGAGAGAACAAGGATTCCTACAGCGAGGAAGCACAGAACGCGATTGAGGAGAAAATTAACAGTATCGCGAAGCTTCTCGAACAGCAGATGCAGACACAGAAGTCAGCGGAAGCCTCGATTAAGGAAGCCGCCAATCAGGCGATTTCTTCAGGTGAGGCGACTGTAAAGGCGGAAGAAAAGAAAACGGAACCAGAGCAGTCGGGCAATAAGGTTGTGGATCTTGTAATCAAACAGTTGATGGACAGCGAGGTTTCGGAGGCACATGCAAAGGAAATCATTGACGAGCTGACTGTGAAGGATGATAAACAGCCGATCGACAACATACTGGCAAACGTATACCAGAAGATCGTTCTGAAGCTCGGCGAAATCCAGCCGTTAACTGCCGGTGAGAAGAAACCGAAGGTTGTATTTTTTGTCGGAAATACCGGCGTTGGAAAGACAACCACGATGGCAAAGCTGGCGTCGCTCTGTACGCTGGATATGAAATTAAAATGTGCGATGTTTTCTATCGACACATATCGTATTGCAGCAATTGAGCAGTTAAAGACGTATGCAAATATTTTGTCTGCGCCAATGGAGGTTGTGTATACTCCGGAGGAGATGGCGCAGAGTGTAGAAAAGTTTAAAAACTATGATCTGATCTTAGTTGACACAGCCGGACGCTCCCATAAGAGCGAAGAGCAGAAGGAAGACTTAAAGCAGATCATTGATTCCGTGAAGGAGTACGAGACAGAAGTGTTCCTCGTTGTATCTGCCACGGTAAAATATGCGGATCTGCTTTCCATTGCCAACACGTATGGCGAACTGTTTGATTATAATCTTATTTTCACAAAACTGGATGAGACAAATGGTCTGGGAAGCATATTGAATCTGAAACTGGATACAGGAAAACCGCTTTCTTATGTGACATGGGGACAGAATGTGCCGGATGATATCGGCGTTCTGGATCCACAGATTATTGCTAAGAAATTGTTAGGAGGTGGAAAGTGATGGATCAGGCAACGAAATTACGGGAACGCGTGCAGACCAATCAGGAAATCTCCAATGCAAGGGTAATTGCAATTACAAGTGGAAAGGGCGGTGTCGGCAAGACGACATTGTCAGTCAATATTGCGCTGGAGCTTGCGCGGCGCGGCAAAAAAGTGGTTGTATTTGACGCGGACTTCGGATTGGCAAATGTCGAGGTCATGCTTGGAATCCGCCCACAATATAACTTATTGGATCTGATACATAATAATAAATCTATGACAGAGATCATTACGCAGGGACCGGAAGGAATTGGATTTATCTCCGGTGGTTCGGGGGTGTCCGAGCTTGCGACACTCGATAATGCGAGTATCAAACTTTTGATTTCCGAATTAGTGAAGCTCGACCAGATGTATGATGTTGTGATTATTGATACAGGTGCGGGGATTACGGATTCCGTTATGGAGTTCGTCATGATGAGCCCGGAGGTCGTTCTGGTTGTGACACCGGAACCGACATCCATTACAGATTCTTACTCATTGCTTAAAGTACTGCGTAGAAAGAACAGCTTCAATCCGCTCTATAAGACAATCCATGTTGTAGCCAACCGTGTGGAAAATGAGGCGGAAGGGGCAGAAATCTTCCACAAGATCGATACGGTGTCTTCAAAGTTTTTGAATACAAAGCTTTCATTTCTGGGCGCTGTGCTGCAGGATAAGAATGCTTCCATGGCGGTTATTGAGCAGAAACCACTTGTGCAGGCATATCCGGGAACGACAGCCACAAAGGGAATCTGCCAGCTTGTCAATCGTCTGAGTGACGATACGGTTGAGGAGAGTAAGAAAAAAGAAGGAATTGCACGGGTATTTATTGATTTCTTCCGTTCAAAGAAGAGAATCCGTTAATTGTTAGATATAGACAGCAGAAAAAGGAAAAGATGGTACGTATGAATGGGAATAGCGATAGGTAATAAAATTGAATTGGTGCGACTCGATCAGGTTATTCGTAACGAGCAGAATAAAAAGGTCTATGTGAGCAAAATCTATGATATTCTGGATCAGGATAAATTACAGATTGCGATGCCGATTTTTGAGGGACGGATCGTACCTTTGGATTTAGATGAGCGTTATACGGCATGCTTTTATACAGAGCGTGGCTTGCTGCAATGCAATGTACAGGTAACTTCGCGTTATAAGAGCGGAAATCTGTTTTTCCTTGATGTCAAGCTGCTTGGTGCTTTGGAGAAGGTGCAGCGGCGGCAGTTTTACCGGTATGACTGTCTGATCGATGCGCAGATCAGAGTGGTTTCGGATGAAGAATATGATACGGGAATTCCAGATGATATCTCTGTCCCGGAGGATGCCCTGCCGTGGCAGCCGGCACGAATTGTAGATATCAGTGGTGGTGGTCTCAGACTGAACCAGAGAACCAACATTGAGCGCAACGAAGTGGTAAAGGTAAAATTCATGGTCTCTATTGTCGGAGAAATTTTACAGTTTAATTTATTTGCGCGTATATTATCAAGTACACCTGTACGCGAACGTTCGGATATGTTTGAACAGCGTATGGAATTTTTGAAAATAACACAGGACGAGCGTGATAAGATTGTTCGTTTTATTTTTGAAAGTGAAAGAATGGAAATAGCGAATGGAAAACGATCCTAAAAAAATATTACTAATAGATGACTCTGCACTCATGAGAAGAGTCATGTCTGATATAATAAACCATATTGATGGATTTACAGTTGCATATCTTGCGGCGGATGGAGAGGAAGGTTATGCATATCTGTCGAAGCAGAACGATATTGACGTTGTTATGACGGATATCGATATGCCAAAGATGGATGGTCTGACCTTGATCAAAAAGTCGAAGGAAGCAGGTGTTGTTGCTCCATTTATTGTATTCAGTGCAAGAGAGGATTCCTATGCAGTCTTTACAGCACTGGATCTGGGCGCGATTGAGTTTATCCGGAAACCGGAACATATCTTTCAAAAGGATGTGCAGAGGTATGCTGAGAAGATCAAAAAAGCGCTCTGTATGGCAGTGGAGGTAAAGGAACGCACTCTGCATAAGGCGGAGGCTGCTTGTACCATGGAGCCGGAAAAACCTGTAATCATCAAAAAAAAGCATAGACAGAAAAACGGAAAAAAACTGGTGGCACTTGTGTGTTCCACTGGTGGACCACGGGCACTGCAGTCTGTGATACCAAAGCTTCCGAAAAATCTTGCTGCACCGGTTGTTTTAGTACAGCATATGCCAGAGGGATTTACGAAGACACTTGCGATGCGATTAAACGAGCAGAGCGCGGTATCTGTGAAGGAGGCTGCAGAGGGCGATGTATTAAAGAATGGTCATGTCTACATTGCCAAGGGTGGAACCCATCTGGCACTGCATGAAACAGCGAAGGGCTGTGAAGTGTTTTTCGATGAGACACCGCCAATCGGGGGCTTGAAACCGTGTGGAAATGTCATGCTTTCAAGTTTAAGTCATGTATCATATGACGAGATCATATGTGTCATTTTAACCGGAATGGGTGCAGATGGAACGAAGGGCACACAGGAACTTGCAAAGCACAAGCCGGTCTATGTGATCGCGCAGGATGAGGCAAGCAGTACCGTATATGGAATGCCGAAGGCAATCCGTGATGCCGGACTTTGTGACTGTGTGTGTGATCTGCAGCAGATTGCGGAAGAGATAACAAAGAAAGTAGGGGTGCAAGAATGGATTTAAGTCAATATCTGGAGATTTTTATTGATGAATCAAAAGAACATTTACAGACACTCAATGATCAGGTGCTGATATTGGAGTCAGAGCCGGAGAACGTTGATACGGTAAATGAGATTTTCAGAGCTGCCCATTCATTAAAGGGAATGGCAGGAACGATGGGATATAAGCGTATGCAGCGCTTGACACATGATATGGAGAATGTGTTCTCTGAGATCCGGAACGGAAAGATGAACGTCAATGCGGATCTGGTTGATATCGTATTCAAATGTCTGGATGCATTAGAGGGATATCTGACCAACATCATTGAAACCTCGGATGAAGGTACGGAGGACAATGATGAGCTGATTGCACAGTTAAATGCTGTTTTGCAGAATGGTCTGGCAGGAAGTGGTGAAGCACAGGCGGCAGCGACAAAAGAAGAGACCAAAGAGGAGAAAAAGCCAGAGGGCGGTGACCGTAGAAAATATCTGTCTATCCCATTGGCTGATTTCGAGAAGAATGCAATCAGTGAGGCGAAGGCACAGGGCATGCATGTATATGCCACAACGGTATATATTCAGGAAACCTGTCTGCTGAAGGCTGCACGTGCATTCCTTGTATTTAAGGGGTTGGAGAACAAGGGCGAGATTATCAAATCCGTACCAAGTGTACAGGATATCGAGGATGAAAAGTTTGACCTTGATTTTTCCATGTTTATCATCTCTGACAAATCGTTGGAGGAAGTAAAGAAAGCAATCGAGAATGTCTCTGAGATCGAGGAGGCAGTAATTGAGGAATATGAACTGAAGGAAGAAGAACCAGCGCAGACAGAGGCAAAGGAAGAAGAAAAAAAGCCAGAGGAGACAGTTGCCAAGGCGGCTGCACCTGAAAAGAAGGAAGAGAAGAAGCCAGCTGGCAAGTCTGGAAAGCCGGTTGTCAATCGTTCGGTGCGTGTCGATATCGAGAAGCTGGATGATCTGATGAATCAGGTGTCCGAGCTTATTATTGCGAAGAATGGACTTGTCTCTGTGACAGGAACCCTTTCCTCCCAGGATCAGTCTTTCAACGAACAGATTGAATACTTAGAGCGTATCACAACGAATCTGCATGAATCGGTTATGAAGGTTCGAATGGTTCCAATCGAGAGCGTAGTGAACCGGTTCCCACGTATGATCCGTGATCTCTCCAAGAAGCTCAACAAGGAGATGGAGTTGATCATGACTGGTGAGGATACCGAACTTGACCGTACGGTTATCGATGAGATTGGTGATCCATTGATGCATATGCTTCGAAATGCCGCCGATCATGGACTGGAGTCCACGATTGACCGTCTGAAGTTAGGAAAGCCACAGGTTGGTACGATTCGTCTGGATGCTTACCAGGATGGAAATAATGTTACCATTGAGGTCAGCGATGATGGTGCGGGCGTCGATGTAGAAAAGATCAAGCGCAAGGCACTGGAGAAGGGACAGATCACAGAGGAACAGGCAGAATATATGACAGAAAAAGATGCAATTGATCTGTTGTTTATGCCTGCTTTCTCAACCGCAGAGAAGATCTCCGATGTATCCGGCCGAGGCGTTGGTCTGGATGTTGTAAAGAACAAGATTGAGGGACTTGGCGGTGATGTCGAGGTTGTATCAAAGCTTGGTGAGGGAACAACCTTTATTGTAAGACTGCCTCTGACACTTGCAATCATTCAGGCATTGATGGTAGAGGTATCCGGCGAGAAGTATGCACTCCCATTAAATTCTATTGTGACGGTTGAGGAGATTTTGCCGGAGGATATCCGTTATGTACATACAAAAGAGGTTATCAACCTGCGTGGTTCGGTAATCCCACTTGTACGTCTGAACGAGGTTCTGGATATTGATCCGATTGAAAAGGACGAGGATGCCATCGAGGATGAGGGCGAGATCGTCGTAATTGTAAAGAAGGGTGACAAACAGGCGGGTCTTGTGATCGACAAGCTGCTCGGTCAGCAGGAGATCGTTATCAAGTCGCTTGGAAAATACATTCATGTGCCAAAGATGATCAGTGGTGCAACGATTCTTGGAAATGGTGAAGTTGCTTTGATTATTGATTCAAACACATTGGTGTAAGGGAGGTGCACATACATGGATGGAAATGCAGTAGCGAATAGCGCAAAGCAGTATATTATTTTAAAATTTGACAATGAACAGTACGGAATTGATATTACCTATATTGATAATATTGTCCGTCTGCAGAAGATTACAAGAGTTCCGCATGCACAGCCGTACTTCCTTGGCATCATCAATCTGCGTGGTGAGGTTGTTCCGGTTATGAGCCTCAGACGGAAATTTGAATTGCCGGATAAGGAAAATACGAATGCGTCCCGTATCCTGATCCTCAAGGTAGAGGGAAATGCAAAAATAGGTATTTTAGTGGATGAGGTGCGTGAGGTAGTTACCCTGACGGATGACGATATTGAGCAGATTGCAACAGAGAGTGGAGATACACGTACATATCTGACTGGTGTAGGAAAGTATAACGAATCCCTGATCTCACTTTTAAATATTGGTGCGCTGATTGCAGATATTGACAACGAATAAGAAAAGGTGTATGCCATGGAAAAACATACCGAACAGTTATCGGAGCAGGTAAAAGATGCCTTGACAGAGCTTGGAAATATTGGAGCGGGAAATGCGACGACATCACTTTCTGTACTGTTGTCTTCTAAACTCAGCATGAGTGCTCCAACGGTAAAATTATATGATTTTAACGAACTTGAGAATGCACTTGGCGGACCGGAGACATCTGTTGTCGGCGTATTAAGCCGGCTACATGGTTCGTTCAATGCGATGATCTTGTTTGTGCTTGGATTAGACGATGCCAGACATTTGTCCGAGGTGTTGCTTGGACAGACACAGGACTGGCACAGCGAGATGGGAATGTCTGCGATTGGAGAAATCGCGAACATCCTGATCGGTTCGTACGTTGCATCGTTAGAGAACCTGTCCGGGATGGAGCTAAGGTACTCCCAGCCGCAGATCTGTATTGATATGGCAGGCGCGATTCTGAGTGTACCATGTATCGAATATGGCATGGTAAGTGACAAGGCACTGCTGATCAATTCTGGATTTAAAGCAGGCAATCAGGAGATTGATGGATACATCATGTTGATCTCAGAGATGCATTCCTTCGATCAGTTGCTTTTGAAGCTTGGAATTGGAGGTGCAGGCGTTGAATGATGTTATCCGGGTTGGGATAGCAGATATGAACACTTGCATGGCGGGGGATACGATTACAACCATTGGACTTGGGTCCTGTGTAGGGATTGTATTATATGAGCGTACGAAAAATATTGCAGGATTGGTTCACATTATGCTTCCTGACAGTACAAAGATCAGACAGAACCAGAATAAATTAAAATTCGCAGATACCGGAATACAGGCACTGGTGGAGGAACTGGAAAAACAGGGACTCAGCCGGAAGAATATGATTGCCAAGATTGCCGGTGGCGCGAAGATGTTCCAGTTTTCTTCTGATACCGCAATGGGGAATATCGGAGAGAAAAACGTGGAAGCCGTGCGGGAAGTCCTGAAGCAGTATGGAATCAAAATCGTGTCGGAGGATGTTGGATTAAATTATGGACGTACCATTGTATTTGATCCGGTAACCAAAGATTTGACCGTAGTGACTGCCGGAAAGCAGACACACATTATATAGGTTGGAGACGATATAGTTGGAGACGAAAGACAAATATAAAAATGCAAGAGCGTTTATTGTTTTGTTGGCGGCACTTATTACATGGCTGCTCAATATGAAATATGAACGGAGTCTTGTACGCTCTCTGATCATATTGCTGATCGTGATCATCGTATTTTACGTGATTGCGACGATTGCACTAAAGCTGATCGATAAGATCCGCAATATGGAAGAGGTAAAAGAAGTGGATATGGAGGAGGCACCGCCGGAGGAAGAAGGTACGGATGCGCAAAACCACGTATAACGGAAAATAAGGGGTGTTGCTGTACATGGCAATCTTGGATAAAAAAGAACGATTATGGATCGAATATAGTCATTCCAAATCCACAGCCGTTCGGGAAGAACTGATAATGGAATATGTTTCTCTGGTGAAGCTGGTTGCAGGAAGACTTGCCATCTACCTTGGGGCAAACGTGGAATACGATGATCTGGTAAGCTATGGAATATTCGGACTGATTGACGCCATCGATAAATTCGATTATGGAAAAGGCATTAAGTTCGAGACGTATGCAAGCCTTCGTATCCGTGGCTCAATTCTTGACCAGATCCGGAAGATGGACTGGATTCCACGTTCGGTTCGCCAGAAACAAAAATCAATCACGGAGGCGTCCAAGAAGCTCGAAGCATTGAAAGGACCGAATTATTCTGACGCAGATATGGCAAAAGAGCTAGGAATCTCGGAGGAAGAATATGATACATGGATGCAGCAGACGAATGTGACAAACATTTCGTCGCTGGATGATTTTATGGAGCAGGGGAATGACGTGAAGGCACCTGCTTATCACGGTACGGGTGTAAATCCGGAGAACCGGATTTTGAAAGAGGAATTGAAGACACAGTTGACCGAAGCACTTTCGATGCTGACTGAAAAAGAGAAAACTGTGGTACTTTTATATTATTATGAAGATCTTACCTTGAAGGAGATCAGCCGGGTGATGGAAGTGTCCGAATCCCGCATTTCACAGTTACATTCCAAGGCGCTGACGAAGATGCGCCGATGTATGAACGATAATTTTGCACTGATGATGGGTTGAGGAAATGCCTATGAAATATAAAAACTCTTTTTTTAAAATCCGCATCAAAGAGGACGGAACTTATCTGGACGTGTTTCCGCCGAAGGAAGATGGAAAACGATTGGATATCCGCGAGGTCGTTTCTTTTTTAGAACAGAAAGGATTTGCAGGATTTTCGATTGATGCACTGCGTAAAACACTGGATCTGCTGCAGGAGAAACCTCTGCAGATCAAGATCAGTGATACTTGTGCAAAGGCGTTTGATGAGAGTGCAACGATTATCACTGGAAAAGATAACATGATTGCATATATCCGTTTTTATCCGCCGTCAACAGGCGGAAAACTGATGACAGGGCGGGAAATCCGCGCGGAATTAGAACGGGAGAAAATTCTGTACGGGATATTGGAACCGGTCATGGAGAAGCTGAAGACGACGCGTACTTATTGTACGAATATCCCGATCGCGAAGGGCATGGCACCGATGCCGGCGAAAGATACGGTGATTGAATATTTCTTCAACACAAAACCGCTTGCAAAACCGAAAGTATTAGAAGATGGAAGCGTGGATTTCCATGCACTGAATCTTTTTTCAGCGGTAAATGAGGGCGATAAACTTGCGAAGCTGACACCACATGATCCGGGTAAACCAGGAATGAATATCTATGGAAAAACAATTCCGCAGAATCGACCGAAGATCCGGAAATTAAAATATGGACGGAATATTACATTGTCCGAGGATGGTACCTTGCTCACAAGCAACGTCAATGGAAATGTCACGCTGGCGGAAGGCACGGTGTTTGTGTCAGATACCTATAAGGTCGCTGCGGATGTTGATGCATCAACCGGGGATATTGAGTACGAAGGAAATGTAATGGTACCAGGTACGGTGCGAACCGGATTTACGATTCGTGCAAAGGGTGATATCGAGATTAACGGCGTTGTGGAAGGGGCAACCCTGATTGCCGGTGGTAACATTGTGATCAAACGAGGCGTACAGGGCATGGGCAAAGGCAAGCTATGTGCCGGAGGCGATATCTGTGCACAGTTCTTTGAAAGTGCCAATGTATTTGCAGATGGTGATGTGCTTGCAGGTTCTATCCTGCACAGTCATATCCAGTCAGGTGGAAAGGTTGTTATTCACGGCAGAAAAGGCTTTATTGTGGGCGGTGAACTGATCTGCGAAACGTATGTGGAAGCAAACAGTATTGGCAACCGTATGGAGACACAGACGATAGTCAAGGTTGGCGTCAAACCGGAGTTGTATGAACAGACAAAAGCATTGGTCCCACAGGTCATGGATCTGAAGACAGCCATAGAGGAGACAACCTCGTATCTGAATGTCTATAAAGAAAAGTTAAAACGAGGAATCAAGCTGACACCGGAGAACGTAAAGCAGATTAAGACGTATACAGAACGTGCCGAGGAGATGAAAGCAGAATATCAGCAGAAAAATGATACCCTGCAGGAGCTGCGTATCCAGTTGACGATGGGGAAAAAAGGCAGCGTCAAAGTGCTTGGAAATGCGTATCGCGGCGTTATGATTTATATATCCAACCAGTCCTATGCTGTGAAGGATGTGGATAAGCATAGCTGGTATAAAATTGCAGATGGCGTTGTAAAACCGACACCGTTTTAAAAAACGGCTGAAAAAGGAGGAATAGCAATGATTTCACCATTAGTTGCAACACAGGCATCGACACCGATTGCTTCTATTCAGCAGAATGCGGATGCACAGAGTATCCTGCATAGTCAGAATGCATTGCATGAGACGCAGGAGCAGGAACGCGAAGTGCGGGAAACGGTCGTGCAGAAGGAAGAAGCGGCATATTACGAGCAAAGTCCGGATGCAAAGGAAGAGGGAAAAAATAAATATCAAAATCTCTATTCCGGTAAAAAGAAGAAAACAAAAACGGAGGATACGGAAACACATACCGGTATCAACCGCGTAAATATTGATTTAAAAATATGAGATGAGGTAAGAGAAAATGTCAACAACAGTCATTGTTTTAATTGTAATCGGTTTAATCTTTATATTTGTCAGTTTTGCTCTTTCAGAAAAACTTTCTGAGGAAAAAGAGGAAAGCGCAGGGGTAGTGAAGATTCCAAAGGAACTGACACAGGAGCAGAAAGAGAAGATTGATACCCTGATCCGCGATTACATGGATCAACAGGTGGACGGGAAGCTTGCAGATATTGAGACACGTCTGGCAGAGATCGTAAACCAGAAGACGCTTGCACTTGGCGATTATGCAGTGTCTGTCAACGAGGAGATCGACCGCAATCACAAGGAGGTTGTTTTCCTGTATGATATGCTTTCCGACAAGCAGAAGGAGATCATGACTACGGTCAATATGATTGATGAATATAAGAAAGAAATCGCTTTGATGGTGCAGGAACAGGCGGCACAGAACATTGTCAGGGACAGCCAGAATGTACAGACGCCGGTTGCAGAACCAGAGACACAGGAACCGGTACAGCCAGAGGAACAGCCGGAAACGGATGCTGATCTGGACGATGCAATCCGGGATTTAGAGGAGACACCACTTCCAGAGGAAGCAAGAGAAGAACTGGAGAATGTCGACAATAAGGATATGATTTTAGAGATGCACAAGGCGGGACTCAGTATTCTGGAAATCGCAAAGCATCTGGGACTTGGTGTTGGTGAAGTAAAACTGGTAGTAGACTTATATCAAGGAGAGGCAAAGTAATGAAGAGAAAATATTTTGTACGCGGACTTGGCGTTGGTATTTTGTTTGGTGCATTGATTATGTTTGCTGCATATATGACTTCGGGTAAGAATCGCATGAGTGATGTAGATGTAATCAAACGGGCACAGGAGCTTGGCATGGTGAAACAATCGGAGTATGTTTTGGAGTCGGATGTCACATCGCAGGAGACAACGACGGAGGAAATCACGACGGAAGCTACGACCGAGAAGGCGACAACGGAAGCACCAACGACAACTGAGAAGGCAACGACAGAAAAAACAACAACGGAGAAAGCAACCACTGAGGCTTCAACTACAGAAAAGGCGGATACGTCAACGCAGACAACGGTTACAATCTCTAGTGGTATGAGTTCGGAGGCAATCGCTTCGGCACTTGCAAATGCCGGTCTGGTCGATGATGCGTCCAAGTTCAACAGCTTTCTTGTCGCAAACGGATACGATATGAAGCTTGAAACCGGTAATTTTTCTCTTGAAACCGGTATGTCTTATGAGGAGATTGCCAAGATATTGACAACAAAACAGTAAAATCATGGAAATTACCATAGAAAATAAAAAAAGTGCTTGTATGCACTTTTTTTTTATGTTATAATCGGCTTCGTGTGAAAAAACATGTGAGTGAATCGGTGAAAAGGGTGCCATATAACGCGATGGTTTTTCACTAGACAGCTTGACACACGGCTGTAAGAAGCTCACAGAAGAAAATATTTTATAACCCAGGAGGTAAGTTATGAGCGTTATTTCTATGAAACAGTTACTCGAGGCAGGTGTTCACTTTGGACATCAGACAAGAAGATGGAACCCTAAGATGGCTGAGTATATCTATACTGAGCGTAACGGTATCTACATTATCGATCTTCAGAAGTCTGTTGGCAAGGTAGACGAGGCTTACAAGGCAGTTCTTGACTGCGCAGCAAACGGCGGAAAGATTCTTTTCGTTGGTACAAAGAAGCAGGCACAGGATTCTATCAAGGCTGAGGCTGAGAGATGTGGTATGTACTATGTTAACCAGAGATGGTTAGGTGGTATGCTTACAAACTTCGAGACAATCAAGACAAGAATTGCAAAGCTTGAGAAGTACGAAGCAATGGAGCAGGATGGTACATTTGATGTATTACCTAAGAAGGAAGTTATCGAGATCAAGAAGGAGATGGAGAAGCTTCAGAAGAACCTTGGCGGTATCAAGGATATGAAGGACATTCCTGACATGATCTTTATCGTAGATCCTCGCAAAGAGAGAAACTGCGTACATGAGGCACACACACTTGGTATTCCACTTGTTGGTATCGCAGATACAAACTGTGATCCGGAAGAGCTGGATTATGTAATTCCAGGTAACGATGATGCTATCAGAGCTGTAAAACTGATCGTTTCTAAGATGGCAGATGCTGTTATCGAGGCAAACCAGGGTGCAGATGTTGAGTCAGCTGAGGAGGCTGAATCAGCAGAGGCAGACGCAGCAGAAGAGTAAGAAGTATCGGTTTAGGAGGACAAGAAAATGGCAGCTATTACAGCTAGTATGGTAAAAGAGTTAAGAGAGATGTCTGGCGCTGGTATGATGGATTGTAAGAAGGCTCTTACAGAGACTGACGGCGATTTTGACAAGGCAGTAGAGTTCCTTCGTGAGAAAGGACTTGCAACTGCTGTAAAGAAGGCAGGAAGAATCGCTGCAGAGGGTATCGTTATGACAACTGTTGTTGATGGCGGTAAGAAGGCAGCTATGGTTGAAGTAAATGCCGAGACAGACTTCGTTGCTAAGAATGAAGTATTCCAGACATATGTTAAGGAAGTTGTTGATCAGATCGTTTCTACAGACGTTCAGGATGTAGAGGCACTTAAGAATGAGAAGTGGGCACTGGATCCTTCTATGACAGTTGCTGAGAAGCATGCTGCTATGGTTGCTAAGATCGGTGAGAACATGAACATCCGTCGTTTTGCCAAGATCAGCACAGACGGACATATCGTTTCTTATATTCATGCAGGCGGAAAGATCGGTGTATTGGTTGAGGCTGATACAGATGCATCCGGTGAGGCTATTGACGAGTGCATGAAGAATATCGCTATGCAGGTTGCAGCTATGAATCCAAAGTATGTTTCTACAGATGAAGTATCTGAGGAGTACAAGGCTCACGAGCTTGAGATTCTTGTTGCACAGGCAAAGAATGATCCTAAGAATGCAAACAAGCCTGATAATATCATTGAGAAGATGGTTCAGGGACGTCTGAACAAGGAACTCAAGGAAGTTTGTCTGCTTGAGCAGGAGTATGTAAAGGCTGAGAACAAGGAAAGCGTTGCCCAGTACGTTGCAAACGTAGCAAAGGCGAATGGATGCAAGCTTGCAATCAAGAAGTTTGTTCGTTTTGAGACAGGTGAAGGTCTCGAGAAGAAGAACGAGGATTTCGCAGCAGAAGTAGCAGCTCAGATGGCTGGAAACTAAGCAATAAAAAAGATTAATAGAACGCCTGATATACCGCTTTGGCATGTCAGGCGTTTTTGTATTATGGAGATGAAGAATATGAAGAAATACAAGATGCTTATTTTTGACATGGATGGAACGATTCTGTATACGTTGGAGGATTTGAAGAATACAACCAATTATGCGCTTAGCGAGCATGGATTTCCGGAGCGGACATTGGAAGAGGTGCGTCAGTTCGTCGGAAATGGAATCCATAAGCTGATTGAACGTGCGGTTCCAGCCGGAACTTCAGATGCAGACATCGAAGCCGTGTTCACAACATTTGAAATCTATTATAAAGATCATTGCATGGATACGACAAGACCATACGATGGGATCAATGATCTGCTTACAAAGCTTCGTGCACAGGGCTATATGACAGCAGTTGTATCGAATAAAGTGGACTTTGCCGTGCAGGATCTGGTGAAGGATTTCTTTGTCGGACAGTTTGATGTTGCAATCGGTGAACGCAAAGGTGTGCGTAAGAAACCGGCACCGGATTCCGTATATGAGGTATTGAAGGAGTTTGATCTTAAAAAAGATGAGGTAATCTATATCGGCGATTCGGATGTGGATTATGCGACTGCAAAAAATGCTGGTGTAGATTGCATCTTAGTGGAATGGGGTTTCCGTGACCGGGCATTTCTGGAGTCGCTTGGTGCAACTGTCTTTGCGAAGAAGCCAGAGGATATTCTGGATATAGTCGAATAATGTGTGGAATATGTGAAAAGATTATGAATTGTTAGCACTTGGTATTGCTGAGTGCTAATTCGAGTGCTATAATGGCTTATGTTCATTAAAAGTTTTTACAGAAAATGGAAAGGAGCATGGAATGTTACGTATTTTTAAGAATTTCCGAAAACAGGAAGTAGTATTGGCTCTTTTCAGTGTGGTATTTGTAGTGGCACAGGTTTGGCTCGAATTAAAGCTGCCGGATTATATGCGGGAAATTACATCACTGATTACGACACAGGATAGTGCGATGCACGATATCCTGATTGCAGGTGGAAAAATGTTACTTTGTGCGTTTGGCAGTTTATTGGTAACGGTACTGGTAGCTGTCTGTGCATCACGGATTGCTTCGAATTTCAGTGCAATCGTACGTGGAAAGTTATTTGACAAGGTACAGTCTTTTTCAATGGAAGAGATCGGACGGTTTTCAACAGCGAGTCTGATCACGCGTTCTACAAACGATGTGACTCAGGTGCAGATGTTGATTGTAATGGGGCTGTCCATCATGTTGCGGGCACCAATCATGGCGGTGATGGCTATCTTGAAGATTGTTGATAAGAGTTGGCAGTGGACACTCTCCACGGGCGTTGCGGTTGTTGTATTATTGATTGTCGTTATTATCTGCGTCAGCTTATGTATGCCGAAGTTCAAACGCTTACAGAGTCTGACGGATGATATCAATCAAGTAACACGTGAGAATCTGACAGGCTTGAACGTTGTTCGCGCCTATAATGCGGAAGCATATCAGGAGGAGAAGTTTGAGAAGGTCAACAAGGATCTGACAGATACCCATTGGTTTACATCAAAGACTATGGCATTTATGATGCCGACGATTATGATGATCATGAATGGCCTTTCGCTTGCAATATATTGGATTGGCGCGGTTTTGATCAACGATGCACAGGATATGCAGGAAAAATTCACATTATTCTCGGATATGGTTGTATTTTCCTCGTATGCAATGCAGGTTGTCATGTCGTTCATGATGCTGGTTATGATATTTATTATGCTGCCGCGGGCATCGGTTGCAGCGAAGCGTATTTTGGAAGTATTAGATACTGAACCATCCATTGAGGATGGAACGAGAGATACGTTCCCGGTTATGAAAGATGGGGAAGTGGAATTCAAGGATGTCAGCTTCAAATATCCGGACGCAGAGGAATATGTATTAGAGCATATTTCTTTCTCTGCGAAGAAGGGCGAGACAATCGCGTTTATCGGTGCAACCGGATGTGGCAAGAGTACTGCTATCAATCTGATTCCGCGGTTTTATGATGCAACAGAGGGTGAGGTATTCGTCGATGGCGTGAATGTCAAGGAATATACGCAGGAAGCACTGCATAACAAAATTGGATATGTCAGCCAGAAAGCAATCTTGTTCTCCGGAACAATCGCTGACAATGTGGCATATGGCGAAAACGGAAAAGCACCTGCTACACAGGACGACATTGCGATGGCGGTAAAAGTAGCGCAGGCAAGTGAATTTGTTGAGAAGAAGGATCAGGGCTATGACGGGTATGTGGCTCAGGGTGGCTCAAACTTCTCAGGTGGGCAGAAACAGCGTCTGTCGATTGCGCGTGCGATTGCCAGACAGCCGGAGATCCTGATCTTCGATGATTCGTTCTCGGCACTTGACTATAAGACAGATAGAATCCTTCGGGAAGCACTGCGCAAGGAATGTAAGGATGCGACGAAGATCATCGTTGCACAGCGAATCGGTACAATCCGTGATGCGGATAAGATCATCGTGTTAGACGATGGACAGATCGCAGGTATGGGAACGCATGACGAACTTATGAAGAACTGCGAAGTGTACCAGGAAATCGCATATTCTCAGTTATCAAAGGAGGAGCTTGCATAATGGAAAAAGATAATTATGAAGTAGGTCAGAATAATCGTGCTCCAAAGGTTCCTCGTCACGGTCCGGGCAGAGGCATGCGCCCCGGCGAAAAAGCAAAGAACTTCAAAGGTACATGGGCAAAGCTCCTTACGAACTGTAAGAAATACTGGGGTGCCATGATATTCGCGATTATCTGTGCAGGTATTGGAACCGTATTAACATTGATCGGACCGGATAAATTATCCAAGATGACCGATCTTATCACCGAGGGTGTAATGACCGGGATTGATATGGACGGAATCAAACGGATTGGAATCACGCTGATCTGCTTCTATGGATGCAGTGCGTTGTTATCTCTGGTCCAGAACCTGATTATGGGGTATGTAACACAGCAGGTATCAAAGGGACTCCGGAGCAACATCTCAAGGAAGATCAACCGCTTGCCGATGTGGTTTTACAATCAGACATCAACAGGGGATGTATTATCCCGTGTAACAAACGATGTTGATACAATTGCACAATCCTTTAATCAGAGCATGGGAAATCTTGTGACAGCGGTTACGCTGCTTCTTGGTTCTCTCATTATGATGATAAAGACAAATATCATAATGACGGTTGCAGCGATACTTTCAACGCTGCTAGGCTTTGTATTCATGGCTCTGATCATGAGCAAATCCCAGAAATATTTTGCGAGACAACAGATGCATCTGGGGGAAATCAATGGACATGTTGAGGAGATCTATGCCGGACACACAGTTGTGAAGGCGTATAATGGCGAGAAAAAATCAAAGGAAAAGTTCGATAAGATGAATGAAAATCTGCGTGACAGTGCCTTTAAGGCGCAGTGTCTCTCCGGACTTATGATGCCACTCATGACATTCATCGGTAACCTTGGCTATGTGGCGGTCTGTATTGTCGGTGCGCTTCTTGTAATGAATGATAAAATATCATTTGGTGTGATTATTGCGTTTATGATGTATGTACGTTACTTTACACAGCCACTCAGTCAGATCGCACAGGCGATGCAGGCACTGCAGTCTGCGGCTGCTGCCGGTGAACGTGTATTTGAGTTTACCGACGCAGAAGAGATGGAAGATGAGAGCACTAAGACGAAAAAGCTGAACGATGTGAAGGGTGAGGTATCCTTTGAGCATGTCAAGTTTGGCTATAAAGACAGCGATAAGGTTGTCATCCATGATTTTTCAGCTGTAGCAAAACCGGGACAGAAGGTTGCAATTGTCGGACCGACCGGTGCCGGTAAGACAACGATGGTGAATCTTTTAATGCGGTTCCATGAAATCTTAGATGGTGATATAAAAATCGATGGTGTATCCATCAAGGATATGACGCGGGAAGAAGTACACGACCAGTTCTGTATGGTATTACAGGATACATGGCTTTTTGAAGGAACGGTTCGTGAGAATCTCGTATACAGCCAGGAGAATGTACCGGAAGAAAAGATCGAGCAGGCGTGCAAGGCGGTTGGTCTGCACCGCTTTATCCGCAGTCTGCCGAAGGGCTATGACACGGTGTTGAATGATCAGGTTAACCTGTCACAGGGACAGAAGCAGCAGCTAACCATCGCCCGTGCGATGATTGCAGACCGCCCGATGCTGATATTAGATGAGGCGACAAGCTCTGTCGATACGAGAACCGAGCTTATCATCCAGAGAGCCATGGACGAACTGATGAAGGGAAGAACTTCGTTTGTAATCGCACACCGGCTTTCTACAATCAAGAATGCTGATCTGATCCTTGTATTGAAAGATGGCGATATCATCGAGAGCGGTACGCATGAGGAGCTGCTTGCGAAGAAGGGCTTCTATGCGGATCTCTACAACAGCCAGTTCGAGCAGGCGTCATAAAAATAAATTTGGAATCAGGACAAGCGCTCCCTGCATACATTTATGTGAATGTATGCAGGGAGCATTTTTTATGAGAAAGAAAACGACAAGGAGAATCCGACAGTCCATTGTAGCAGGTGTGGTCGGAGTGGCATGTATTTTCGGTTGTGAAAATCTGGAGGTCGCTTTTGCGGAGACAGCGACTGTGACAGATGCGACAGCAGAGGATGCAACGGCAGGAGAGAACGGTGATGATACAGACATCGAGTCTGCGGAAACGATGTTTGTCGGAGATACCGGTGTACAGGCAGATGCGACGGGAACTGATGCAACGGAGATGGAGGCGTATGATGAAATCAGTGGCGTGTCTGTCTTAAATGCGAACACGCAAAAAACACAGGTCAGCAATAAAAAATATGAGGACGAATATCATATTGATTATATCCTGTCGCATTACAGCTATTTCGTACAAAACGATCTGGAGGGCGATTATGTAGCAGATACCGTCGGTGCGATCATGGTAGGAAATAAATTGAACCTGAAAAATACAGTGGGAAAGGTGAAAGCAGCGGCGTCCTATGCGCGATACCTGATCGATCTTGCCGATTATCATGCCGGTTCGTGGAATGATACAACGGGGATTGATACGAATTTTTACTATACAGAAAGCCATATGTCGTACAAAGACTGGTTGACAAACCGTATGGTGAAAGTGGCAGATGATTATATCAATATGGACGAAGCGTTTGGTGTTATTAAACAGGAATCGCAGGCGTTGGAGAAGGCTGGGCAGGCAGGCTATATGGAACAGGGAGACCTGATCATTGACTTTGCAGATTCTAAGACGATCACCGTCAGCGGGACAGATTTCTCAAATGCAAAGCGTGTGATTCTGAAAAATGTAACTGCGGAAGACATTTTCTCAAATGCCTATACAATCTCCATTTCCGGAGACGGGGATTATGCATTGGATACTGGTAAGATTGAAATTGGTGGAACTCCATTGAACAACAATTACTTCTTCAATCTGGCGAAAAACAGACCGGAAGGTGCACAGGGCGGTCAGTATTACAGTGGTGGCTTTGGACTCGTCTGGAACTTCCCGGATGCCAAGAATATTACAGCAAGTTTTCTGACTGGTCATATCATTGCGCCATCTGGAAATGTGTCACTGATCGGCGGCAATCATGAAGGGCAGGTAATCGCACAGAATGTAAATGCGAGTTCGGAATCACATTTTTATCCATACAATGTGGCAACAACCGAGACGACAACCACGGAAGCTACAACCACAGAGACAACGACGACAGAGACAACAACGACAGAGACAACAACGACTGAGAGTACGACAACAGAAATAACAACGACTGAGAGCACGACCACAGAAAGTACAACAACTGAAGTGACAACGACGGAAAGCACGACCACAGAAAATGGAACAACAACTGAGATAGCTACAACGACCGAAACTGCAACGACCCGAGCAACCTTAGTCGTGAACCCAAAGGCAAGCTCGACTTCCACACAGGTGCAGACACCGGTAGTTGTAGCAAGTGATGATACGGTGAAAACTGGAGATTCTATGGCGCTTGGTATCGTGATTACACTGCTGGTAGCGTCAGGTGGAGGACTGCTGTTATTTACAGCACTTCATGAACATAAAAAGAAATAATCTGCATATAAGTAGTTATAAGAGATAACGGATGCGTAAAATATGCAGATTATAAGACGATATCTGGCAGGAATCATCGTGGTAGTCTGTCTGCTTTCTTCTTTATTTTCGATGCAGAGCAGGCAGGTTGCTGTTTATCTGCCTATGCAGGTAAATACGGAGATGGAAAAGCGTGCGTGCTGGATTTCCTATATCGATATGGAATCGGAATTATCCGATAAAAGCGAGGCGGCTTTCCGGGCGAAGGTGCATGCCATGTATGATACCGTGAAAAGATATGGCTTAAATACGGTGATCGTACATGCGCGGGCAATGGGAGATGCCTTTTATCCATCGGACTATTTTCCGTATTCCGAATATATGTCCAAAACCCGGACATATCCGGGCTATGATCCGTATGAGATCATGGTAGCTGTGGCACATGAGGAGGGACTTCGTTTTGAGGCGTGGATCAATCCGTATCGGCTGTCGCTGGGGGAAGAAACGACGGCAAGCTTTGAACATACACCGTTCTATGCGAAATACCAGTCTATGATACTTGAATATCAGGGGCAAAATGGTACATGTCTGGTGTTGAATCCGCAAAGTGCGGAGGCACAGCAGTTAGTCGTAAATCAGGTGGCAGAGATCTTAGAACGCTATCCAGTGGATGGTATTCATTTTGATGATTATTTCTTTGTTGACGGCATGCAGGATACGCTGCCACAGGAAGAAAAAATGCAGGCGGTAAATGCACTTGTCCAGAAAGTATACCAGACGGTCAAACAGAAACGTCCAGACTGTGAGTTCGGAATCAGTCCGGCAGGAAATCCGGATTATGCACGAAGTCAGGGGGCAGATATTAATACGTGGCTTTCACAGGAAGGATATGTGGATTATGTGATGCCGCAGATTTACTGGACGGATCGCTATGTGACAGATGGAAAAGAAGTTTCGATGTTTTCGAACCGGTGCGAGGTATGGCAGACGCTGCATACGAACCCGGAGATTAAGCTGTATGCCGGGCTTGCACTCTACCGGGTGGGGGAAACTTCAGATACCGATCTGGACTGGGCGCTTCGCGAGGATAATCTGGCAACACAATGTGCGCATATCTATGGCATGGGATATGATGGATTTGCGTTGTTCCGATATGCTTATCTGAAGGAGAATGGTACACAGGTGGAACTTCAGAATCTATATAGCTATCTCAAAAAACAGGCGGGTATTCTGACTTCTGAAGTGGATGCTGGTATTGTATATACGGTTCATATGCAGACTTTTGGCTGGCAGGAAGCAAAAATGGACGGCATTGTGGCAGGATATACAAAGCAGGAAAAATCCGTTGAAGCGGTGCGCATCCAGCTTGGCGCATATGTCCCGAAAGGAAATGTCCGGTATGCGGTTGAGACGGCACAGGGACAAAGTGCATGGCGGAAGGACGGCGAACAGGCGGGCAGTGTTGGACAGAAGGAACCGCTGCTTGGAATCCGGATCAATCTCACAGGCGGAATCTCAGATTCCTATGATATTTTGTACCGCGTTTATGTGTCGGCACAGGGCTGGACGGACTGGGGAAAAAATGGCACGTATACTGGAGGCGGTACGATACAGGCATTGCAGGTAAAACTTGTAAAAAAGGCGGAATAGGTACTTGCAAAACAATAAAAACATGTTATAATATATAAGACTTGAATACAGATGACGCAGAGTGGGTTGTAAAAACCCACTCTTTGTTTTTGAAAAGGCAAAAAAGTCAGAAAGGTGGCAGACGTGAAAAAACAGGAAATTGAACAACACTGCACAGAACTTGTGACTCCGATTATCGAAGAGCATGGGTTTGAGCTAGTGGATGTAGAGTACGTAAAGGAAGGCTCTGATTATTATCTGCGTGTGTATGCGGATAAGGAAGGCGGCATCAATATTGATGACTGTGTTCTGATCAGCCGGAGCTTGGAGGAAAAACTGGATGCTGCGGACCGGATGACAGACCCGTATATTTTGGAAGTAAGCTCACCGGGACTTACAAGACCGCTCAAGAAGGACAAGGATTTTAAACGGAATCTTGGCAAAAAGGTAGAGGTAAAACTTTACCGTGCGGTGGATGGCAGTAAGGAATTCGAGGCAATCCTGACAGGATACACTGATACGACGATCACATTGCAGCTCGATCCGGCGGAAGAACCAAAAGAATTTTCAAGAAACGATATTTCTATGATAAGATTGGCATTTGAGTAGAAGAGGAGGATAAAAAAATGTCAGAGATTATTGATGCTTTAAATCAATTAGAGCGCGAAAAAAGTGTCAGCAAGGAACTGGTGATGGAGGCGATTGAAAAATCACTGGTTGCAGCATGTGAGAAAGATTATGGAAAGAATGTACTTGTGGAAGCACATATGGACCGTGAGACTGGTGCGATCACAGTTGTACGCAAGAAGGAAGTTGTAGAGGAAGTCGAGAATGATGAGAATCAGATTTCCCTGACAGAAGCAAAAGCAATGGATGACAAGTACGAGATCGGTGATTTCGTAGAGTATCCACTGGAGTCTATGGACTTTGGACGTATGGCAGCACAGAAGGCAAGAAGCATTATCATCCAGAACATCAAAGAGGGTGAGCGTGATGCGATCTACGAGCGTTTTGCCTGCAAGGAGCATGACATTGTAAACGGTGTGGTACAGCGTTTCGTAGACAATACGATCTATATCAGCCTCGATGAGAAGACAGAGACCAGACTCAAGGAAAATGAGCAGGTAAAATCAGAGCATTACAAGGTTGGCGACCATATTAAGCTGTATGTGGTTGAAGTGAAAAAACCGGAGAAGAAAGAAAACAAGCGTAAGGACGGAAAGGATAAGAAGAACAATACAGGTATTAACATCCACGTATCCCGTACCCATCCAGAGCTTGTAAAGCGTTTGTTTGAAAATGAGATTGAAGAGATCCAGAATGGTGTTGTAGAGATCATGGGTATCTCTAGAGATGCAGGTTCCCGTTCGAAGCTTGCAGTTCGTTCGTTAGATCCAAACGTAGATCCAGTTGGTGCCTGCGTAGGTATGGCAGGTGCGAGAGTCAATACAATCGTCGATGATTTAAAGGGCGAGAAGATCGATGTTATCGCATGGGATGAAGATCCAGAGGTTTATATCAAGAATGCATTAAGCCCATCCGATGTAATCTGGGTACAGGCGTACACAGAAGAGCAGGACGGAAAGCAGAAGAAGTGTGCAAGAGTTGTTGTACCAGACGATCAGCTTTCCCTTGCAATTGGTAAGGAAGGACAGAACGCAAGTCTGGCTGCAAAGCTGACAGGCTATAAGATTGATATCAAGAGTGAGTCACAGGCACGTGATCTGGGTATGATTATAGATGATTATGACGACGATTACGCCGATGACTATGAAGATGAGGAGTAGATAACTTGGCAAAGCAGATACCACTTCGACAGTGTGTAGGCTGTCGGGAGATGAAACCAAAGACAGAGCTTGTCAGAGTCATTAAGACGCCGGAAGATGAGATATGTCTGGACAAGACCGGAAGAAAAAATGGACGTGGTGCTTACATCTGTCTGAATCAGGCGTGCTTGGAGAAAGCAAAGAAAACAAAAGCACTGGAGCGTTCGTTGAAGACGGAAATTCCGGAAGAAATCTACCAGACCATCGCAGAGGAGATGATATAGTTGGCACAAAATCAGAATCGTGCATTGTCTATGCTTTCGATTGCTGCAAAAGCAGGAAAAGTACAGAGCGGCGGATTCCTGACCGAGAAAGCGATTCAGGAGGGCGTTGCATATTTCGTGATCATCGCAGAGGATGCATCGGGCAATACGCAGAAGAAATTCATGGATAAATGCAAGTATTACGAGATTCCGTATACGATTGCGTTTGACAGCACGACGCTCGGCAGACAGATCGGAAAACAGGAGCGGACGGTACTTGCAGTGACAGATGCAGGTCTGGCAAAACAGATTTCTGACAAGTTGGATTAGTTTAAGATTGGAGGTGTAACCCATGAGAGTACACGAGTTTGCAAAACAGTTGACAGCAGAACTTGGAAAAGAAGTAAAAAGCAGTCAGATTATTGATATATTGAGCGGTAAAAAAGAAGGGTTAAAAGCACAGAGCAGCATTGATGATGCAATGATGAAATTTGTGCGGGAGTCTTTGGGCGGAAACAAGCCGGTTGAGGCAAAGAAAGAAGAGCCGAAGAAGGCAGGGCCAAAGAAGGAAGAAGGAAAAAAGGAAGCACCAAAGCAGGAGAACAAGAAGGTGCAGCCAAAGCCAAACAACAATTCCAATTCCGGTAATCAGAATAACCAGAATAAGAAGAACAATAACAATAATAACAACCAGAACCGCAACAACAATCAGGGTAAAAATAATAACAATAACGGAAACAATCAGGGCAGAAATAATAACAATAAGCAGAATAATAATGGAAATAATCAGGGCAAGAATAATAACAACAAGCCTGCAAATGGCAATAACCAGAATGGAGCCAAGCAGGAGAGCCGTGGTACAAATTTCCGGAACGCGGTAAGCAACAACCGTAACACAAGAAATAACAACAATAATAACAATCGGTTTAACAACAATAATAACCGGAACAATAATAACAACAAGAATCATCAGCCAGCACCAAAGAAGCAGGAGCCGGTAGAACCAGTGATCAAGACAATCAAGCTGCCAGAGGTACTGACTGTCGGCGAGCTTGCAAGTAAGATCAAGGTGCCAGTGGCACAGTTGATCAAGAAGATGTTTATGGCAGGTAAGATGTACAATGTAAACTCTGACCTTCCATTTGATGAGGCAGCTGACATTGCACTTGAATACAACTTCATTGCAGAGGAAGAGGAAAAGGTTGATGTGATCGAAGAACTTCTCCGTGAGGAGGAAGAGGACGAGGCAGATATGACTTCCAGACCACCAGTTGTCTGCGTTATGGGACACGTTGATCATGGTAAGACATCCCTGCTCGATGCAATCCGTAATTCTGATGTAACAGCTGGTGAGGCTGGTGGTATTACACAGCATATTGGTGCGTCTGTAGTATCTATCAATGGTCAGAAGATTACATTCCTGGATACACCGGGACATGAGGCATTTACAGCGATGCGTATGCGTGGTGCACAGTCAACAGATATTGCAATCCTTGTAGTTGCAGCCGATGATGGTGTTATGCCACAGACCGTAGAGGCAATCAACCATGCGAAAGCAGCTGGCATCGAGATCATTGTTGCAATCAATAAAATTGATAAGGAAAGTGCGAATATCGACCGTGTAAAGCAGGAGTTGATGGAATACGAGCTCGTACCAGAGGACTGGGGCGGTTCGACAATCTTCTGTCCGGTATCTGCACATACAAAGGAAGGTATTGATAACCTTCTGGAGATGATCATCCTGACCGCTGAGATCCTGGAGCTCAAGGCAAACAAGAACCGGAAGGCACGTGGTATTGTCATCGAGGCACAGCTTGATAAGGGACGTGGTTCTGTTGCAACCATTCTGGTACAGAAGGGTACTTTGCATGTGGGCGACTGTCTGGCAATCGGTGATGTGCATGGTAAGGTGCGTGCGATGTTCGACGATAAGGGGCGCAAGGTGAAGGAGGCGACTCCATCTATGCCAGTTGAGGTACTTGGCTTAAATGGCGTTCCAAATTCTGGAGAGATTGTAATTGCCACAGAAAATGAGAAGGAAGCGCGTACGATTTCCGAGGCATTTATCAACCGTGGCAAGGAAAAACTGATTGCAGATACAAAGCAGCGTATGTCTCTCGATGACCTTTATAACCGGATTCAGGAAGGTAATGTAAAGGATCTGAACCTTATCATCAAGGCAGATGTACAGGGTTCTGTAGAGGCGGTTAAGCAGAGCTTGCTTAAGCTTTCCAACGAGGAAGTGGCAGTTAAATGTATCCACTCCGGTGTTGGTGCAATCAATGAGAGTGATGTAATTCTTGCTTCTGCAAGTAATGCGATCATCATTGGATTTAATATTCGTCCGGACAATCAGGCGAAGGAAGTTGCAGAGCGTGAGAAGGTTGATATCCGTCTGTATCGTGTCATTTACAATGCGATTGAGGATATCGAAAGTGCGATGAAGGGTATGCTTGATCCAATCTTCGAGGAGAAGGTCATCGGTCATGCAGAGGTTCGTCAGACTTACAAGGCTTCTGGTGTTGGTACAATCGCTGGTTCATATGTATTAGATGGTACGATCCAGAGAAACTGCAAAGTTCGTATCAGCCGGGAAGGTGAGCAGATCTTCGAGGGTGAGCTTGCATCTCTGAAGCGTTTCAAGGACGACGTAAAGGAAGTTAAGACAGGATTTGAATGTGGTCTTGTTATGGATGGATTCAATGATATCAAGGAAGGCGATATCATTGAGGCATATATTATGGTTGAGGTACCAAGATAGAAATGAGAAAGACAAGTCATAAATCACAGCGAATCAATGGGGAAGTCCAGAAGGAACTTTCCCGGATCATTCGGATGGAGTTAAAAGATCCACGTATCAATCCCATGACATCGGTAACGGATGTCATGGTGACACAGGATCTGAAATATTGTAAGGCATATATCAGTGTATTAGGCGATGCAGAATCTGGTGCAGAGACGTTAAAGGGCTTAGAGCAGGCGAGTGGGTTTATCCGCCGCGAGCTGGCGCGTACGATCAATCTCCGAAATACACCGGAGCTTACGTTTGTATTGGACACATCAATCGAGTATGGAAATTATATGTCTAAGCGTATCGATGAGGTAATCAAAGAGGATCAGAGTAAGCAGAATGAAGAAGAGTGAATTATTAAATCTAATTGAAGATGCAAAGACAATCGGAATATTCGGGCATATCCGCCCGGATGGCGATTGTGTTGGTTCGTGCTTAGGACTGTACAATTATATTCAGGACAACTATGACGCAGAGGTGACCGTGTATCTGGAGAAGATTCCAGATAAGTTTTCGTTCTTAAAGGGCGCGGATGCCATCTGCCATGAACCAGAGTCTCGTGTATTGGATCTTGCAATTTCTCTGGATTGTGGAGACCGCGATCGGCATGGAAGCTTCTATGAGCTTTTCGGTATGGCGAAGAAAAGTGCCTGCCTGGATCATCATAGAAGTAATCAGGGCTTTGGGGATTATTACTATTGTGATGCGGACGCATCTTCTGCAAGTGAAGTATTGTTCCGGCATATTGATCCAGAGAATATCTCGCTTGCCTGTGCAGAGTGTCTGTATCTCGGTATCGTACATGATACCGGCGTGTTCAAGTATTCGGCATGTACAAAGGATACAATGCAGGTAGCCGGTGAATTGCTCGCACATGGCGTGGATGCACAGAAGATTATCGACGATACCTTTTACAGAGTCAGCTACAAGCAGAATCTGCTTATGGGACAGGCGATGGTCAATGCAAAGCTGGCACTGTCCGGACAGGTTGTCTACACCTTTGTGACAAAGGAGATGTTCGATACCTTTGGCTGCGGAAAAGAAGAGACAGATGGCATTGTGGATCGTATCCGCGTGATTGACGGTGTGGAGGTCGCGATATTTGTATACCAGCTTGGCGATGCAATGAAGGTCAGCCTGCGTTCTATCCGCAAAGTCAATGTGAGCAAGATTGCAGTTGCCTATGGCGGTGGCGGACATATCCGTGCGGCTGGCTTTGAAGTGACCGGCGATTTTGATACAGTCGTTGCAGATATTATAAAGATGATAGAGGAACAGCTTTGATAGACGGGATTTTAAATGTTTATAAAGAACAGGATTATACATCATTTGATGTCGTGGCAAAGCTTCGCGGCATCTTAAAACAGAAAAAGATCGGACATACCGGGACACTTGATCCAATGGCAGAAGGTGTCCTGTTGGTTTGTCTTGGTAAGGCGACAAAGCTGGTAGATCTTCTGACCGAAGGAGATAAATGCTACCGTGCGACGATGAAGCTTGGCTATGAGACGGATACCGAGGATGTGACCGGTGAGACGACTGCGGAAGGTGATGCAGCAGTGCTCGCGCAGCTGACACAGGCAGACGTGGAACGTGCAATTTTGTCCTTCGTTGGCAAGTATGACCAGATACCACCGATGTATTCTGCCATCAAAAAGGATGGAAAAAAATTATACGAATATGCCAGAGCCGGAATCGAGGTCAAACGAGAACCAAGACCGGTTGAGATTTATGCAATCCAGGACATTACGAAGGAAGCGGACGATACTTACAGCTTTGATGTGTATTGTTCGAAAGGCACGTATATCCGGTCGTTGTGCCGGGATATCGGAAGAAAACTTTCTTGTCTGGCTGTGTTGTCCGGTTTACACCGGAAAGAAGTGCATGGATTTTCTGTGACAGATGCATTGACGCTGCAGGAGATCGAGGTACGGCAGGCAGATGGAACCCTGCAGGACGCAATCCTGCCAGTGGATGCACTTTTGAAACAGTATCCGGCATATGAGATTACCGAACAGGCAGAGAATTATCTGAGAAATGGAAACAAGCTTTCTCCTCGGTTTTTCAAAGATATGGGAGAAAGACGGGATACGAGAATCCGGGTGTATCATGCAGGCAAGTTTGCAGCCTTATATGATTACAAAGAGGAAGAACAGATATACAAACCATTTAAAATGTTTTTATGAGGAAACTGACGTGAAGAAACTAGCATACAATGACGTGAATATCGCAGATACTGTTGTGGCATTAGGAAAATTTGAGGGCTTGCACAAGGGACATATGTTGCTTATCAACAAAGTATTGCAGTTGTCCCATGAGGCAGGAAAACAATCGGTCGTATTTTCCATCGACATGCCGGGCACAAAGCGCATCTATACAATTCCAGAGCGGGATCGGCTGTTGGAGGAACTTGGTATAGACTGGAATGTTACTTGTGAATTTACGAAGAAGTTTGCGGCGATGAAGCCGGAGACATTTATCAAGGATGTGTTAGTGGAGCGGCTGCACCCGGAATATGTGGTCGTCGGCAATGATTTTCGGTTTGGCAAAAACCGGCAGGGCGATGTGACGATGCTGCAGGAATATGGAACCCGGTATGGCTTTGAAGTGCTTGCGTTTGAGAAGCTGCGGGAGCAGGGGACAATTATCAGTTCCTCCTATATTCGGGAGCAGATTGAACAGGGGGCAGTGGATGTCGTCCGTGAATATATGGGACGCCCATATAGTATTTCCGGGATTGTCCAGTATGGAAAACAGCTTGGAGCTACAATTGGATTCCCAACAGCCAACTTGATTCCAACGGAAGAAAAATTGTTAGTGCCAAATGGCGTATATGAGACGCGTGTCACAGTGAATAACCAGCATTATCGCGGTGTGACGAACGTGGGAGATAACCCGACCGTGGACGCAGATCATAAAATTAAGGTGGAGACAAATATTCTGGATTTCAATGAAAATCTATATGGAACCTGCCTGAAAATCGAATTTTTACGACAAATTCGAAAAGAAATAAAATTTGATAGCATAGAAGCCTTGAAAAATCAGATCAAATCGGATATACTAGAAGTCGCGCACCAGTAGCTCAGTGGATAGAGCAATGGCCTCCGGAGCCATGTGCGGAGGTTCGATTCCTCTCTGGTGCATTTTTGTATATTGTTGTTCGAAGGAGGACATATGAGTAAGAAGGGTAAAAAAGGAAAGAAAAAGATAGCAGGCCTGATGCTGTTCCTTGGCTGGATGATCTTTATTCTGCTTGCCGTTGTATTCTATTTCTATTTCTTCTCGGATCTGGATCTGAGAATGTTTAACAAAGACAAAGCGACGCAGACGGATGCACAGCAGACGAACCAGACCGGCTTTTCTTACGAGACAAATGCAAATCTGGATATCAATTCCCTGATTATAGAGTATTATGCAGCGTTGGCGGTTTGCGATCAGGACAAGCTGAAGACCTATGTTACAGATCCAAGCCAGTTCGATGATATGACCGTTTATCAGCAGCGTTCCGCTGTGATTAAGGCATATTCAAATGTGAATTGTTACACGATGCCGGGATACACGGAAGATGCGACACTTGTGTATGTAACAAGCAACTTGAGTATGGCGAACATTACAAGTGTTCCTCTGAATATTAATCAGTTCTATGTTGTGAAAACAGCAGATGGATATAAGATTGATAATTCAGCACATTCGCAGGAAGTTACGAATTACATCGAGACACAGAGTCAGTCAACGGATATTCAGAATCTGTACAAAGCAGTACAGGATAACGTAAACAGTTGTATTGCAAATGATGCGGCATTCGCAGAGTTCTACAATACGATCAGTTCCGGACAATAATAAAAAATAAGGGCTGTTGTTCGTCAACAGCCCTATTATTATATCCATGTATTTTACAAGAAATCATCCGCACCATCTTCGTCTTCGTCCTCATCGGCTGCACGGACATCAATGCCACGTGGCGGAACCGGAGTGGAGAATACGATCTGTGTTTCTGTGTTTCCGTATTTCTGGAGTTGCCCGATGAAAGTATCAAGCTCCATTGTGCTAGGGAAGCATACTTTAATCAACATGGAGTATGCACCGGTAACGCAGTTACACTCCAAAACGTTCGGACATGCTTGGATAAACGGGTAGAATTCCGGTTTCCGTTTTGGATCGAGCGCCATGTTTATAAAGGCTGTAATGTGATACCCGAGAGACACTGGGGCAACACTTGCGTGATAGCCGGAGATGATTCCGCTTTTCTCTAAACGCTCAATACGGGCAGAGACAGCGGGGGAGGAAAGAAATACTTTGCTTGCCAGATGCTTCAATGGATATCTGGCATTTTCCTGTAATAAGTGAAGAATTTTTTTATCAATATTATCCATAATATGCCTCCTTTACACTTTTTCTAAAATTTATAAAGCGATTATACAACTGTTAATATAGAAATGCAACTATAAAATTAATAAAATTAAGGGGAATGTCATGTCTAACGAAATTCGATTAAATAAATACTTAAGTGAAGCAGGAATCTGTTCCCGCCGGGAAGCCGACAGGCTGATTGAAGCCGGAAAGGTAACGGTGGATGGAACAATCGCGGATCTTGGGACACGCGTCGGCGATTCTTCAGTTGTTACCTGCAATGGAAAGCCGGTACATCTGCATACGAAAAAGGTGATCTATGCATACAATAAGCCGATCGGACAGGTCTGTACATCGAAGGATGCTGATCCGGACAGTATCTTCCGGTATGTAGAGTTCCCGGAGCGGGTAAACTATGTAGGACGTCTTGATAAGGATTCGACCGGACTTTTGCTTCTTACAAATGACGGAGATCTGGCAAATGAGATCCAGCGCTCCAGAAACAATCATGAAAAGGAATACCATGTGCGAGTCAACACAGATATCACAGAAGATTTTATTAAGAAGATGTCGGAGGGCGTTGAGATTTTAGATACGGTAACGAAACCATGTAAAGTCAAAAAGACCGGAACGAGAAATTTCTCGATCATATTGACACAGGGATTGAACCGGCAGATCCGGCGGATGTGCGATGCATTGCATGTACGGGTTGTGCACTTAAAGCGTGTCCGAATCATGAATATTCGTCTTGGAAGCTTACGACCGGGTGAGTTTCGGACGCTGACGCGGGACGAAGAACAGGAGCTGCGGAGACTGGTGCAGAAGAGATCGTGACAGGAAAAGGAGAAAATGATGGATGCAAAAACAGAGCGTATGAAAGAATTGGTGGAGCTGTTAAATCAGGCTTCCAAAGCATATTATCAGCAGGATACAGAGATCATGTCCAATCTGGAATATGATGCGTTGTATGATGAGCTTGCGGCGTTAGAGCAGGAGACCGGTCTGATCTTATCCAAAAGCCCGACACAGAATGTCGGTTACGAGATCATCAGTGAGTTGCCGAAGGAACGGCATCCGGCCCCAATGTTATCTTTGGACAAGACAAAAAGTGTTGAGGATCTGGCAGCGTGGCTGGGTGATAAAACAGGAGTCATGTCGTGGAAGATGGATGGACTGACGGTTGTATTGACTTACGAGGATGGCGTGCTTGTGAAGGCAGTCACACGTGGAAACGGCGAGATCGGTGAGGTCATCACGAACAATGCGAAGGTATTTGCGAATCTGCCGAACCAGATCGCGTACAAAGGTCCGCTTACGATCCGTGGCGAGGCGGTCATTACCTATACAGATTTTGAGCGTATCAATGCCACGATTCCGGATATTGACAGCAAATATAAAAACCCGAGAAACTTATGCTCCGGCAGTGTGCGGCAGCTCAATAATCAGATCACAGCCGAGCGGAATGTGCATTTCTTTGCGTTTAATATGCTTGATACCGGAGATGCGGAAATCGATGCAACGATGAATTCAAAGTTTGATTTCCTGACTTCACTTGGTTTTGAGGTTGTGGAACACGTCGATGTCACAGCGGCAACGATGCAGGAGATGGTCACACATTTTGCAGAGAAAATCGAGACGAACGATTTCCCATCTGATGGACTCGTGCTTTCGTTTGATGATGTGGAATATGGTAAAAGTCTTGGACGGACAGCGAAATTCCCGCGGGATTCGATCGCATTTAAATGGGCAGACGAGGAAGCGGAGACAACGCTTCGGCATATTGAGTGGAGTCCGTCCCGTACCGGGCTGATCAATCCGGTGGCAGTCTTTGATGCGGTATCGCTCGAAGGAACGTCTGTGAGCCGTGCCAGTGTCCACAATGTGAGCATTGTGAAGCAGTTACAGCTTGGAATCGGTGATACGATCAAGGTGTATAAGGCGAATATGATCATCCCGCAGATCAGTGAGAACCTGACGAAATCCGGTACACTCGAGATTCCGGATACTTGTCCGGCGTGTGGCGGTAAGACAGAGATCCGCGAGGACAATCAGGCACAGACGCTTGTATGTCCGAATCCGGCATGCCCGGCAAAGGCAATCAAGCTATTCACACATTTTGTATCACGAAACGCGATGAACATCGATGGTTTATCTGAGGCAACGCTGCAGAAGTTCTTAGACTGCGGCTTTATTGAAGAGTTGTATGATATCTACCGGATTGACCGCTATGAGACAGAAATCGTGAAATTAGAGGGCTTTGGGCAGAAGTCCTACGACAATATGATGGAGAGCATCGAGGCAAGCCGTACGACACAGCTTGCGCGTGTCCTGTATGGACTTGGAATTTTGAACGTCGGTACCGCCATGGCAAAATCCATCTGCAAATATTTCAAAGATGATGTGGAGGCAATTATCCATGCCGATGCAGCGCAGTTTGCCGAGATTGAGAAGATCGGCGATGTGATCGCAGAGGGCATTGTGGCATATTTCGCAGATCCGAACAATATCCGGGTACTGCGTGAGATCTTGAAGGAAGTGACACTTGTCGTCGAGGAGAATACGGCACCACAGGATCTCGAAGGCAAGACATTTGTCATTACTGGTTCACTCAATCATTTTGCAAACCGGGATGAACTTAAAAAATTGATCGAAGACCGTGGCGGAAAAGTCGCAGGCAGTGTTTCTTCGAAGACCACGTACCTGATCAATAACGATGTATTATCTTCCTCATCGAAGAATAAAAAGGCGAAATCATTGGGAATTCCGATTATTTCCGAGGATGATTTCTTGCAGTTATAAAAAATTCGTGGTATGCTTTAGCTTTAGAGAAGAAAAGAGGTTTTAGAGATGCCGATTAGAATAGACAACGATCTGCCAGTGAAGAAAGTACTGGAACAGGAAAATATATTTGTGATGGACGAACACCGTGCTATGACACAGGATATACGTCCACTTGACATTTTGATTTTAAATCTGATGCCGTTAAAGGAAGATACGGAGTTGCAGCTTCTGCGCAGCCTGTCAAACACACCACTGCAGGTAAATATCTCCTTTATCCGCACGATGTCCTATGAATCAAAGCATGTATCCGAATCACATCTGGAGCGTTTCTACAGTGACTTTGAACATGTAAAGAACAGGAAATGGGATGGTCTGATCATTACCGGAGCACCGGTGGAGAATATGGAGTTTGAGGAAGTGGAGTACTGGGATGAACTGACTGCTATCATGGACTGGTCAGTTACGAATGTTACGTCCACACTGCATATCTGCTGGGGTGCACAGGCGGGACTTTACTATCGTTATGGTGTGAAAAAATACCAGCTTCCAGAGAAGTTTTCCGGTGTGTATAAGCATTATACGTTCCATAAACGGACACCACTGGTACGTGGATTTGATGATTCATTCTTAGTGCCACAGTCCCGTTATACCGGTGTGGATAAACAGGCAATCGTCGACAATCCACTTCTGGAGATCGTTGCTGAGTCTGATATTACCGGACCATATCTGATTATCGGAGAAGATGGCAAGAATATCTTCGTAACCGGACATCCGGAGTACGATACATTTACACTCGATCAGGAATATAAACGCGACATCAAGCGTGGCTTAAATCCGAATATTCCGGTTAATTATTATCCGGATGATGATCCGGAGCAGAAGCCGATTAAGTCATGGAGATGTCATGCGAATACACTCTATGCAAATTGGCTCAATTATTACGTATACCAGAGCACACCGTATGACTGGACGAAGAAGGTTACGAATTAAGGGACGCAAGCTTCGTGATCGTGAGTATGTTATGAAGCAGGTAGCCGCAGAACATACCGCATATGTATGCATGGATGCCGAAATGTGGCACAAAGAAGATGATACATAAGATCCGCACGCTGATGCCGAGAATATTATAGATTAAGTTCTGGGTGGCGTAGCCGATTGCGTTCATAACGCTGGAAAGCGTTGTGGAGAGATAAATAAACGGACATAAAAATCCCATCAGCTGTAGCAGCGTTCCTGCTTCAGCACTTTCAAAGGCAAAGGTACAGATTGGCTTTGCGAAGAGAATATACAGGATGCAGGCGAAGCTGCCAAGCATGATGCAGAAAAGAGCACTTGATACAAGTGCTTTTTTTATTGCCTCGGTATCGCGTTTGGCGCAGGCGTAGGAAATGGACGGAAGCAGCATCGTGGAAAGCGAGTTCGTGATCGTTGCCGGAAAAAGCAGAAATGGGATCACGATACCGGTGATGATACCGTACATTTCCATGCTTGTATCGGCGTTGTTGTAATACTGGAAAAGAAACGTCGGAAGTATGATTGCTTCAAAACTGGAAAATAACGTAAAAATCAGGTTGTTGGAAGTAATTGGAATAATGTCTTTCAGCATTGGAATCATAAGGGATGATTTCTTTTTCACTGAAATGCACATATCTTTATCTGGCAATCTGTTCGCTTGATTCTGCTTTCTTCGGAACAAGATATAACAGCTGACCGCGTAAAATGTGGCGCCCATCTCACCGATCACAACACCGAGTACAGCCGTTTTGGCGTCAACATGATCCTGCATATAAGAGATGGCAAGAAGGTAGACGGAACCAATCCGTATAATCTGTTCGATCAACTGGCAGCTTCCGGAGAAAACCGGTTTTTCATGTCCGATAAAAAATGCATTGATGCAGGCTTTTATGGCGACAAATGGAACCGCTGGTGAGAGAATGCGCAACAGGATACGGCAGTCGGTATTTTTCAGGATATGCATGGCGATGAAGTCACAGCCAAAGAAAAAGCATGCAGAGACAAGCAGGCTCAGCACAAAACTCAAAAATCCACCGAAGCAAAGCGCACGGCGGGTATCGGAATATTTTTTCTTGCCAAGCAGATAGGATACATGTTTGGTAATTGTCGTTGCGATTCCCTGACAGCAAAAAGAAATGCCTAAGATGTAAAGTGGAAAAAAAAGCTGATAAGTTCCAAGCTCTTTAACACCAATCAGCCGGGTCAGGAATATTCTATTATAAAAGCCGAGACATTTGGTCAGGATGCCGGTTATGGTCAGTATCAGGGTTCCTTTGATGATGGTTCGTTTTGACATGATGCTCATTTCCTGCCGGAGTCTTGGTTTATTATATTGGATAGGGCGATAAAATATGACAGTTTATATGGATCACGCAGCGACGACGAGCACCCATCCGGAAGTGATTCGTGCCATGCAGCCGTATTTTCACGACAAATTTGCGAACCCTTCCGGCATTTACAGTATCGCAAAGGAAAACCGGCAGAAGATAGAAAAATGCCGTCAGATGATCGCGGATACCCTGCATGCGAAAAAGAACGAGATTTATTTCACGGCAGGCGGTTCGGAGGGCGATAACTGGGCGTTAAAAGAGATTGCAGACACATACAGTAAAAAGGGCAGACATATCATCACGACAAAGCTGGAGCATCACGGAATCCTGCATACATGCGAATACCTCGAAAGGCATGGATTCGAGGTCACATATCTGGATGTGGATATATACGGACGTGTGAATCCGGTACAGGTGGAGCAGGCAATCCGGAAGGATACGATTTTAATATCCGTGATGTTTGCAAACAATGAGATTGGAACGATACAGCCGATCGGTGAGATCGGAGCAATCGCCAGACGGCACAATGTATTATTTCATACGGATGCGGTGCAGGCGTATGGACAGATTCCAATTGACGTTGCATGCCTGCAGGTCGATCTGCTTACTGCGAGCGGACACAAATTCCGCGGACCAAAGGGAACCGGTTTTTTATATGTGCGGGAAGGGGTGCGTCTGCAAAGTCTGATCCACGGTGGGGCGCAGGAGCAGGGACTTCGGGCAGGCACAGAAAATGTACCCGGTATCGTCGGACTTGCGACTGCCGCATACATTGCGGATGCCGCGATGGAACAGCGGATGCAGTATGAAATACAGATCCGTGAGTATATGATCAGTGAACTACTTACAACGATTCCGTATAGCCAGTTAAATGGACATCCGGAACAGAGACTCCCGAACAATATCAATATTTCCTTTCAGTTTGTGGATGGTGGGGCATTGCTGGTTATGCTGGATACACTCGGCATCTGTGCCTCTGGTGGATCGGCATGCACATCTGCGTCGAAAGAACCGTCCCATGTGTTAAAGGCAATCGGGCTTTCCGATGAACTGGCGCGTGGCACGATTCGGCTGACGATCGGGGAAGAGACAACAAAAAAGGATGCAGACTATGTGATTGCCTGCATCCGGGAACTTGTCGGGGGACTGCGGGAACAGTCACCTTTTTATGAGGATTACCAGTCGCGTTTTCACGCGGTAGATTAAGGAATCTTATGGAATTCCGGTTTGCGTTCTTTAAATGTCGTATAGTAACGGAAACCATAGGAGAGCAGCAGATCTCTTGCAGCATCAAAGCCGTAGCCAATATGCTCCGCATGATGCGCGTCGCTTCCGACTGTGATGATTTCTCCGCCGGCGTCCTTGTACATTTTCAGGATATCTGTATGAGGATGCGGGAAGGAGAGACCGCGGTATAAGCTTCCGGTATTGATCTCAATACCCTGACCACGGGCGACAAGAATCTGAAACAGCTCTTCAAAGATATCTGCATAATTGCGGATATCAAAAAGATCTGCCTTCGTCTTTCCGTAGCGCACGATATAATCAAGGTGTCCGCATACATTGAAGTTATCAAATTCTTTTACACAGGCAAGCAGCGTTTCAAAATAATGACGGTAGGCAGTCAGGTCATCTTTCCCTTCAAAATATTCCGGGTAATATGGATCCATGCCGTCGACGACATGCAGGCTGCATATAATAAAATCCAGTTCCGGGTGTGCCTGCACGAATGTGTTTAATTTTTTCGTTGTCGATGGCATCACGCCAAGTTCCACACCCACGCGAAGATCAAACTCCGGGACAAGCTTCTCAGAAAGAGCGTGGTAAATGCGATAGTAGGAATCCAGATCTAAATCAAAATCCACGTCCGGTTCCTCAGGCCGGACCGGAAAATCCATGTCATAATGATCTGTAACGCAGAGGGCAGACAAGCCTTTTTCTTTTGCGGAGGCGATCACTGCCTGCATTGGTTCGTCACAGTCACTGGAAAAATCCGTATGAAAATGATAATCGGGAAATAGCATGGTTTAATCCTCCTGTAAAATATAATGCATAAAATACTATGATTTCACGAAAGCTATGATTGCTAATTATAACGTATAATCTTATAAAATCCAATAAATTTGGAAAATCACGCACTTTTTGAAAAAAATTACAAAAAATAGTCTTGAATTTTACTATAAAAGAAGTTATGATATTTGATGTAAGTTTTTAGATGAATTACTGCAGCCATGCAGTATTTAAATCTTAATAATTAAAACTTAGGAGGATTAAAAAATGGCAGTAAAAGTAGCAATTAATGGTTTTGGACGTATCGGACGTCTTGCATTCAGACAGATGTTTGACGCAGAAGGTTATGAAGTAGTTGCAATCAACGACTTGACAAAGCCTTCTATGCTTGCTCACCTTTTGAAGTATGATTCATCACAGGGTAAGTATCAGTATGCAGATCAGGTTTCTGCTGATGATGAAGCAGGTACAATCACAGTTTGTGGTAAGACACTTAAGATCTATGCTGAGGCAGATGCTAAGAATCTTCCATGGGGAGAGCTTGATGTAGACGTTGTACTTGAGTGTACAGGTTTCTATGTATCAAAGGCTAAGTCACAGGCTCATATCGATGCAGGTGCTAAGAAGGTAGTTATTTCAGCTCCAGCTGGTAACGATCTTCCTACAATCGTATATAGCGTAAACGAGAACACACTTACAGCAGATGACAAGATCATCTCTGCAGCTTCTTGTACAACAAACTGTCTTGCTCCTATGGCTAAGGCACTTAACGATTACGCTCCAATCCAGTCAGGTATCATGTCAACAATCCACGCTTACACAGGTGATCAGATGGTACTTGATGGACCACACAGAAAGGGTGATTTCAGACGTGCTCGTGCAGCAGCTGTAAACATCGTTCCTAACTCAACAGGTGCAGCTAAGGCTATCGGTCTTGTTATCCCAGAGCTTAATGGAAAGCTCATCGGTTCTGCACAGAGAGTTCCTGTACCTACAGGTTCTACAACAATCCTTACAGCAGTTGTTAAGGGTAAGGACGTAACTAAGGAAGGCATCAACGCTGCTATGAAGGCTGCAGCTTCTGAGTCTTATGGTTACAATGAGGAGCAGATCGTATCTTCAGATATCGTTGGTATGAGATATGGTTCACTCTTCGATGCTACACAGACAATGGTAGCTCAGATCGCTGACGATCTGTACGAGGTTCAGGTTGTTTCTTGGTATGATAACGAGAACTCATACACAAGCCAGATGGTTAGAACAATCAAGTACTTCGCTGAGTTGGCTTAATTTAGTCAGACTCTTTTAGAGAAGACCTACAAGGGTCCGGTCTTAATTGGACCGGGCCCTTATTTTTATCATTTCAAAATCCAGGAGGAATTTATAATGTCATTAAATAAGAAATCCGTTGATGATATCAACGTAAAGGGACTTCGTGTTCTTTGCAGATGCGACTTTAACGTACCTTTGAAGAACGGCGAGATTACAGACGAGAATCGTCTGGTTGCAGCTCTTCCAACAATCAAGAAGCTGATCGCTGATGGCGGTAAGGTTATCCTTTGCTCTCACCTTGGAAAGGTTAAGACAGAGGAAGACAAGCAGACAAAGACTCTTGCACCAGTTGCAAAGAGACTGACAGAGCTTCTTGGACAGGAAGTAAAGTTTGTACCAAGCTTAGAGGTTGTTGACGATACAGTTCGTGCAGCTGTAGACGCTATGAAGGATGGCGAGGTTATCCTTCTTGAGAATACACGTTTCAGAGCAGAAGAGACAAAGAACGGAGAGGCTTTCTCTAAGGATCTTGCAAGCATCTGTGACGTATTCGTAAACGATGCATTTGGTACAGCACACAGAGCACACTGCTCAAACGTTGGTGTAGCTGCACTTGTTGATACAGCTGTTGTTGGATATCTGATGCAGAAGGAAATCGATTTCCTCGGAAATGCAGTTGAGAATCCTGTAAGACCTTTCGTTGCTATCCTTGGTGGTGCAAAGGTTGCTGATAAGCTGAACGTTATCTCTAACCTTCTTGAGAAGTGCGATACACTCATCATCGGTGGTGGTATGGCTTACACATTCCTCAAGGCTAAGGGATATGAGATCGGTAAGTCACTTGTTGACGAGACAAAGCTTGACTACTGTAAGGAAATGATGGAGAAGGCTGAGAAGCTTGGCAAGAAGCTTCTGCTTCCAGTAGACTCTGTTATGATCGACGATTTCCCTAACCCAATTGACGATCCTACAATCGCTACAACTATCTGCGATGCAGACAAGATGGATGCATCTAAGGAAGGCTGCGATATCGGACCTAAGACAATCGAGCTTTACTCAGAGGCTGTTAAGACAGCTAAGACAGTTGTATGGAACGGACCTATGGGTGTATTCGAGAACCCGGTTCTTGCAACAGGTACAAAGGCAGTTGCAGCAGCACTTGCTGAGACAGACGCTACAACAATCATCGGTGGTGGTGATTCTGCAGCAGCTGTTAACCAGCTTGGCTATGGCGACAAGATGAGCCACATCTCAACAGGTGGTGGAGCTTCACTTGAGTTCTTGGAAGGTAAGGAACTGCCAGGTGTTGCAGCAGCTAACGATAAGTAATTATATTTAAGGAGATAAAAGAAATGGCAAGAAAGAGAATTATTGCAGGTAACTGGAAGATGAACATGACTCCATCAGAGGCTGTAAAGCTTGTTGAGGAGTTAAAGCCATTAGTAGTAAATGATGATGTAGATGTAGTTTACTGTGTACCAGCTATTGACATCGTTCCTGTTGTTGAGGCTGTTAAGGGCACAAACGTACAGGTTGGTGCTGAGAACTTCTACATCGAGGACAAGGGTGCTTACACAGGTGAGATCAGTGCACCAATGCTTGTAGATGCAGGCGTGAAGTATGTAATCATCGGACATTCAGAGCGTCGTGAGTACTTCAAGGAAGACGATGCATTCTTGAACAAGAAGGTTAAGAAGGCAATCGCTTCCGGACTTACACCAATCCTTTGCTGTGGTGAGACACTGGAGCAGAGAGAGATGGGCGTAACAATGGATTGGATCAGACTTCAGATCAAATCTGACCTTGCAGGTGTTGCAGCAGATGATGTTAAGAACCTTGTAATCGCTTACGAGCCAATCTGGGCGATCGGTACAGGTAAGACAGCTACATCTGATCAGGCTGAGGAAGTATGTAAGGGTATCCGTGAACTCATCGCTGAGGTTTATGACACAGATACAGCAGAGGCAGTTCGCATTCAGTACGGCGGTTCTATGAACGCTGGCAATGCGAAGGAGCTTCTTGCAAAGCCAAACATCGATGGTGGTTTGATCGGTGGTGCTTCTCTGAAGGCTGAGTTCGGTCAGGTTGTAAATGCATAATTTTAAATAAATAGGTATGCAGATTATACCCTCTTGGCTAATATAAAAAAGCCTTGAGGGTATTTCTGTATATATAAGAAGGGGAGATTATATGAAGAAGAGAATATTATCACTTATTTTGTCGATTATCTTAATTCTATCTGTATGGCCGGGGACATCGGTATCTGCGGAAAGCCCATATGCATATACGGTTACACCACAATTAACAAAAGCAACTATTGATTATCTGAATGAGATATATGTTAAAAAATATCCACAGCTTGGTTTGGAATTTATGTATGGTGGAGATGCAGATAAGGCATCCTTAAAACAATTGGCGGATGTTATAACAAAAGGATGTACAACAAGTGAAGATAAGGCAATTGCGATATCTTACTGGGCAAGGCAGAATTTAAAATATCAATCTATACTTTCAATGGAAGTGCCGTATTATCCAATGGATGTATGGAGACAAAAATATACAAATTGTCTTGGATATGCGCTTATGATGACTGAACTTATGCGATTAAAAAACATTCCAACGGTTATGTGCGCGGGGCAGACCGGAAGCATGAAAAATTATTACCGACTGGACAATGTTGCGACGACTATGGGACATGCATGGGTATATGCATATTATAATAATGAATGGCATTTATATGATCCATTGTTTAATAATTATGGTATAACAGATACTAATAAAATGGCTGAGCTTTATTTCCCAATTCAAGTTGAAGGAATAAATATGGCTTATGATGGAATGGATAAAAAAATAGCATATAACGGAACAGGAATATATTATGAAAATGATAAGTTTATGTTTTATGCACAAGGAATTCCAGCTCTTGAATATTATGGTACAGATGGCGCTGATTGGTTAGGACGTGTCAATGATGAAATAGCCTATATGGCAAAAATATATAGTTATAATCCTGATACATACGTCCGTTGTGGATATGAGTATATAGATAAGCCAACAACTGGAATGCAAAACAATCAATGTATGACAGATGGTTGGTTTACATATGGAGAGGAAAAATATTTTGCAAAACCGAATGGTTTACTGTACAGCAATACAATAAAAAAACGAAATAATCAATTATATTTTATGGCGTTTGACGGGTCAGCAATACCAATTAAACAAGATTATCGATTTGTAAATGGCTATCCTGCGGTTGAGGTAGGAAAAACATATCAGGTAATACCGGATTGGGTAGAATCAGAAAAAAAACAAGGCAGAATTATCATATGGGAGGTTCAAAAAGAAACAAGTGAAAATCTTATTTCTGTTGATCAAAATGGTGTAATAACAGCAAAAGCACCGGGACTGGCAACTGTATCTGTTTATTCGAAAGACAGTGCAGATTCGGACACACATTATATGTGGACCTATATACAGATATCTGTTGTTAATAAGATGATTATTCCATTGGCAGCTAACGAAAAAGCAGCACAAATACCGGATGACATAAAATATTCTTCTGCATTATTGACAGGTTCTGCACATATACAAACATATGGCGATACAAACGGTACAATTACAGAAAAAGATGGCTATGAGACGTTAGTATTGGGATCACGAGGAAAAGGAAAACGCTTAGAGGCAATCACATTAAATTTCAACAATACAACCGGGTATCAAGGTGAGATTGAATACCGTGTACACAGACAGACATACGGATGGACAAATTGGATGAAATCTACAATGCAGGCAGGCACGGTTGGTCAGGCAAAACGACTGGAAGGAATTCAAATACGTCTGACTGGGGAGCTTGCAAAACATTATGATATACGTTATCGCGCACATATACAAACATATGGAGATAATCAAGGTTGGGTATATAATGGTGCGTTGGCAGGAACCACAGGCGAAGGGAAACGACTGGAAGAAATACAAATTTAGTTAATTCCGAAAGATACAAGTGGGCAGGTGGCAAGCGTTCATTATCGTGTTCATAGACAGACATATGGATGGGAAAATAAATGGGCAAAAGATGGTCAGGTCTCTGGCACGGTTGGTCAGGCAAAACGTTTAGAGGGAATTACAATTACAGTAGATAACCCCAAATATAGCGGAGGTATTCGATATAAAACACATGTACAAAGTTTTGGCTGGATGAATTGGGCTGAGAATGGAGAACTATCAGGAACGTACGGACGTGCAAAAAGGCTAGAAGCAATACAAATTGAATTAACTGGAGAAATGAAAAATCATTATGATATTTATTATCGCGTGCATGCACAGTCTTTTGGATGGCTTGGATGGGCAAAAAATGGGGAGTCATCAGGAACTGCAGGGTATGCGAAGCGTTTAGAGGCAATACAAATTTTGCTTGTTCCAAAAGGTGGAAGTGCCCCTTCCAATAATTATCTTGGGATAAATGCAAATAGAAAACAGGCGTTTATTTCAAAGTAATTAAATAGATTTCGTAGAATAAAAATTCACATGACTGTGACAGGTACCCCTCTTACTGGACATCCAGTGGCAGGGGTACTTTTTTATGTAAATGAATTGTAATTTTTTAAAATTACTAATATAAATGTTATTATTTATGATAATATAAAATAAGTTCTAGTATTTTTAGTTGTATAAAAGATAAGATAGGATGATAATGTAATGCAGAAGACAAGAATCTTAATTGTAGAAGACGAGACAGCGATAGCGAAGATGATCGCGATGAATCTTCGCGTGGCAAATTATGATGCGGTAATCTATGAAGATGGTGCAGAAGCGGCAAAGGGATTAGAACAGGATCATGCATATGACCTTGCGTTGTTAGATGTGATGGTTCCGGGCATGGATGGATTCACATTACTTCCAATTGTTCGGGAGTATGGAATTCCGGTTATCTTCCTGACAGCAAAGGATGATCTTGCGTCGAAGATCCAGGGCTTAAAAGGCGGTGCGGAAGATTATATTGTAAAGCCATTCGAAGTACTGGAGCTTCTGGTACGGATTGAGAAGGTGCTTGCCCGTACAAAGCCGGAAGAGCATACATTATCGGTGCTGAATCTGGAGATTGACTTCGAACAGCATACCGTCCGGCAGGATGGCAAAGAAGTATCACTAAAACCGATGGAATTCGAACTACTGGCTGTGCTTGCCAAAAACAAAAACCGCGCGATATCCAGAGAGAATCTGCTTCGCATGGTCTGGGGCGTCGAATATATAGGCGAGACACGTACCGTGGATGTTCATATCGGACAGCTTCGGAAGAAACTGAATCTGGCAGATCATATTAAGACTGTATCAAAGCTCGGATACAGATTGGAGGAGTAAGTTGAAACTTCAAACATGGATTACATGGCTTTGCTGTATGGCAGTTTTAATTGCAACAATCATCGTAGATGTGCTTGTATGGAATGTCGAGCGGAAAAATATAATGAGTGAGGCGACCTCAAATGCCTTAAATGAGATGTATTCTCTTGCGGATGCGTATAATCAGACGTTTGAGCGAAGTCAGTTTACAAGTAACTCGGATGAAGTTATGGATATACAACTACAGTATTTCTTCAAGACAAGATTGGATGAATACACAATCTGTGTCCGCTATCAGGAGATAGATGGAACTTTGGTCAATGATGCCGAGCACGGGTATTTTGTATATAATCATACGGTTCTTTCTCTGGATGATGTTGAGAATAACGATTATAATTCGATTGCGAATGAAACGATTTCCTATGGAACGCTACACTATCAGGATTCCGAATATCTAATCTGTAAATATACGACGAAAAACAGATTAAGCATCTATCATCTGACGTGCATTGATTATGCAAAGGATAAACTTCGAAATCTGACGATGTATATGATTGTAATCACATTTAGTGTTATGGTTGTAATGAGTATCATTGTCGCGTTGATTCTCCGGCATAGTCTTCGTTCACTCAAGGAACTGAACGCGACAGCCGCGGATATTGCGAAGGGAAATTATGACAAGCGTGTGAATGTCAGAGGGAAAAATGAAATTGCGACACTTGGTACGACTTTTAACCAGATGGCGGAAGCTGTCGAGACACGTACAAAGTCATTGGAGGAATCGGAACGGCAGAAGACGCTTTTCATGGGGAATCTGACACATGAGCTGAAAACTCCGCTTGCCGCAATCTCCGGGTATGCGCAGACCTTGCTTACCGTGCGGCTGGATGAGGCGGATGAAGCTGAGGCACTTGGCTATATCGACGAGGAATGCAAGCGGCTTGAACGTTTGTCGAAGAAGATGCTGCGCCTGTTGGAACTTGATACGGAGCAGAAGCTGGAATTGCATGAGATTCCGGTCAGACAGCTCTTTGAACGGACGGGGCGTTTGTGCCGGAAGCTACTAGAGACAAAAGGTGTCACGCTTCAGTATGAGGAACACGGTGAGTGTTTCCTGGCGGAGGAAGATCTGATGACCGAAGTGCTTGTGAATCTCGTGGATAACGCAAATAAGGCAAGCAAGCAGGGAGATACGATCCGGTTGATTGCGAATGATCATCAGATTCTGGTGCAGGATACAGGATGCGGAATTCCGGAAGAGGAGCAAAAGAAGATTCTGGAGCCTTTTTATATGATTGACAAATCGCGCAGCCGGAAGAACGGCGGTGCCGGGCTGGGACTGGCGCTTACGGCATTAATCCTGAAACGGCATGATGTGACATTGGCAATCGAGAGTGAGGAAGGAAAAGGCACGACAATGATTTTGAATTTTCCGGTAGGCTAGTTCGGGTGAGATGGCGATAATATTTTGATATGTCGTACTTGTTGATATGTATGAGCATAATTCTAATATATGATATTGGTAATTGGTTGAATAAATGGCATATTGGGAGGTTTCCTCCGGATATGCCATTTTTTATGAATTTACAATTTGTTTAAATAATGATGAATACTCGATGTGGTATGAAGTGTTAACATAACATCAACATACAGAGAAACATATTTATCATGCTTAAAAGCCAGATAAATATCATTGAAACTCCCTAAAACTAATAGTAAGAAGAGCAGAAAGGAATAACAACCATGAGAAAATATAAACGTATTGCAAGTATCTTCGTTGCAGCCACACTTACCGCATCATTATTTGCGGGGTGCCAGAAGAGTCCGGAGAAAGAAATCGTATCGAATAAAGACATGGATAATATGATCGAGCAGGCACAGGATACGCAGTCGTCAACAACCGAGGTTGCGGAGGTTGCCAAGGATTATGATACCTATCAGACTGATATCAAGGATGACAGCCTGCATGTGACAGTCCATGCGGACGCACAGGTAGATATCCCGGATACGAGTCAGTTGTCAATCTTCCGTGTACAGCAGATGCAGTTTGATCAGGCGTTTCTCGATCAGGTACGGACTACTTTATTTGGAGAGCAGACATTGTATGACGGAACCTGCTTGAGTCAGTTGACAAAAGCGGATTATGAGTCCGAGATTCAGGCCGGAAAAGATGACATTGCGGAAATTCAAAACAATAACTTATATTCGGATGATGATAAAGAGGTTATGATACAGGAGCGGCAGTCTAACATTGATGAATGTCAGGCAAAGTATGAGACTGCACCAGAAGCAATCAACTATACCGGCAGTCCATCGGATAATCAGATTCACAGTATTTCAGAGCTTGTATCAAACAATCCATCCAATGAATATTATTCATGGCAGAGTGAATTTGATGGTGCAAATGCCAGTATCTTTTACGGAATCAACGATGCTTCCAATGGTTCATATCAGTCACTGTATCTGCAGAACAATGAGAACTATGGAAATCTGATCCGATATCGAAGCTCAAAACTTGGATATATTAATGTTGGTTCCTCTGTTATGAGTGGTGGAAATTACTCAGATGCAGTACCGGAAGAATATAAGTTTGCAATGGAGGAAGCACACTGGGTATGGCCGGCAGATGAGGATATGCCGATTGACAAAATCAGCGAAGAAAGCGGTATGGCAAAAGAGGATTTCATCGAGAATACGAAAGATGTGACAACGATTTCCGAAGCGGATGCCAGACAGAAGGCAGAAGATCTGTTGCAGTCTTTAGGGATGCATGATTTTACATATTATAGCGGTGGACTTGTCACGGAAGTGACAGAGTATAACAAAATTGAAGCCCTGCGTCAGAGCCTTGGTGGAGCTCCATATCGAACAGTCTATGCTTTCCGGTATCAGCGATGTATCGATGGTGTTTTCGTAAACAACGACGGTGGAAGCAAGATCGTTGATGAATGGCAGGGAGATACTTATAACAAAAAATTATGGTCGACCGAAGATGTAGTAGTCTTCGTAGATGACGATGGCATTGTTGGATTTGATTATCTTGTTCCACTGGAAGTTACCGATACGGTTGTAGAAAAATCAACATTGAAGAACTTTGATGAGGTCAAGGATATCTTTGAACAGATGGCAATTACAATGAATGCGGTGAATTCGGAAGAGGCAAGTGACGGAAATGTAACGATTGATATTGATTCTGTGAAGCTTCGCTATACAAGAATCAGCGAGAAAGACAGCTTTGATACCGGACTTTTGGTTCCGGTCTGGGATTTTATCGGAACAAAAACAGACCAATATGGATATGAGGTTCAAAACGCAGTTATTATGTCCATCAATGCGATTGATGGTTCGGTGATTGACCGAAGTCTTGGGTATTAGAAAACGAAAAAAATGGGATTTATGATGAATGACAAAAGGAATATTGTTCTTTTATCAATCAATGCAATCAATGGAACCGTCATTGATAAAGATCTGGGGTATTAAATGAACAGTTTTGAGACAGACGTGAAACGAGCGATAATTTCAAAAGGATTTCTGGCAGGATTTGTGTTAGAGCTTCTTATCTTCTGGAAGGTAGGCGGTGACTCGGAGTTATTCCGGGTGACCGTTCCTGTCATATCCACGTTTCCATATGCAACTGCATGGCTTGCCGATTATCAGAGCGGGTATATCAAGGCATATCTGCCAAGGTGTGGAAGAACGTCCTATATCTGTGGCAAGTTCCTTGCATGTGGGATTGCAGGCGGATTGGTTGAGATGCTTCCGTGCCTGTTATACCTGCGTTTTGCCAAGAACGCCGCAGCATTAAATCCGTTGCTTATTTTCTTCTCGGCGATGGTATGGGCGCTGCTTTCGGCGACACTTGCGGCTATCTCGAACAGCCGGTATATCGCGTATGGCGGAAGCTTCGTCATCTATTACATATTGGTAATCCTGCATGACCGGTATTTCGAGGATATCTACTGTCTGTATCCATACGAGTGGATCCAGTATGAACATAACTGGATCTTCGATGAACAGGGAATTGTGATTCTGCTTAGCAGTCTGTCGGTTCTGCTTTTTTTAATCTATTACAATACGGTAAGGAGGTGCATCGAACGTGTATAAACTAAGACAGATCCTGCTTACCGCGTTTGCAAATTTCAGAAGATGGAAGAAGAATCCACAGATCATACTCGCGTTTTGCCTCGCGTTTATCGTAAGCTTCCTGCTTTCCGACAAGGTGCTGGTATTCGCGAAGGAGCATGACACGATCCTGCAGATGGCAGAGCCGTTCATCTGGACATTCGGTGATGCACAGTCGGTGCTGATCATCTCGTTACTCTTGCTTTTATTATTCGCAGATATGCCGAACCTTGGAAATGATGTGCCGCTTTTTCTGGTGCGGATAGACCGGAAAGTGTGGGTGCTTGGACAGATCCTGTATCTGATCCTTGCAACGTTTCTGTTCCTTTGTTTTATCCTGCTTTCTACCTGTATCTTGGCAAGCAGTCAGGCATTTGTGGCAAATATGTGGAGCGATACAGCGGCAGTGCTTGGGTATTCGAACATCGGTTATGAGCTGAATGTGCCATCGTTCGTGAAAGTGATGGAGTTAAACTTCCCGTATCAGGTGATGTTCCACATATTCGGACTGATGCTTGGGTATTCGATCGTGATGGCAGGAATCATATTATTTTTCAACATGGTGAAGGACAACGGCGGTATGATCGCAGGTATCATCTATTCGGGATTCGGGTTCCTGCTGACACCGGATACACTGTCGGATATCCTGCATATCCCGGCGGTGCAGTCGCGGTATGCAAACATCATATTCGGCTGGATATCACCGCTCAACCATGCGACGTATTACATGCATAGCTTCGGCTATGATAATCTGCCGAAACTATGGGTATCGTATGTATTTTTTGCAGGGGTGGCACTTTTGATATTTATATTGTGTCTGCTCCGGATCCGCAGGTATACGTTCCAGTTTACAGGAACACAGTTACGATAATTACATTATGTAAATTAAATGACATATCACTCATGTTGAATATGGTTCACGGATAGAATAACAAGGAAATGAGGTTCCTAGATAGATGGAAGAAACCAGAAATGAAAACGGACAAGAAAATAGCAATGAAAAAGTGCACGAACGCAAACAGGGAATCGTCGTGGAACATGTCTACAAATCCTTCGGGAAAGAGCATGTGTTAGTCGATGTGAATCTGGAGATTCCACCGGGGAAGATCTACGGCGTGGTTGGAAATAACGGAAGCGGAAAAACCGTGCTGATGAAATGCATCTGCGGGTTTATGCATCCGGACAAGGGGCAGATCTATGTCGGGGGCAGCCGTGTCGGGAAGGAATGTGATTTCCCGGACAAGCTCGGTGTGATTATCGAGACACCGGGATTTCTGCCGGCGTTAAGTGGATATAAGAACCTGAAGATTTTAGCGGATCTGAAAGGCAGGATCGGGAAAAATGAGATTATCGAGACATTACAGCGCGTCGGCTTAAATCCTAAGATGAAAAAGCCGGTTTCGAAATATTCGCTTGGTATGCGGCAGAGACTTGGTATCGCACAGGCGATCATGGAGAATCCGGACGTGCTGATCTTGGACGAGCCATTTAACGGACTTGACAAAGCTGGAGTCGCGGAGATGCGGCAGCTCTTATTATCCCTGAAGGAAAGCGGCAAGGCAATCATGCTGGCAAGCCATAATGCACAGGATATCGAGATGCTGTGTGATTATGTACATGAAATGGAGGACTGGAAATGAAACGAAAGCATATAGCGAGGAAAATATTTGCGATGACAATCGCGGCAACGATGTGTATGGGATTATCTCCGGCAGGAAGCGTTTTTGCAGCATCCAATCAGACGTTATCCTATACCGCAGTGCAGGCAGATCCTGCCCAGCCGACGACACAGGAGCCCGCAACCACACAGGCAGACATAAATACAAAGGATGACAAGGATACGCAGAGCGAGGCAGTGACATTGAACATCGACAATGAGAACCAGTATGACGGCATGGAGAAGCCTTATGCACAGGGCTATGTACCAACCAATGCCAACGGCTCGGTCCGCATTGTATTTCCTATACTCAGTGAAGGAGAACTTCGGGGGAACACATTACGGGCGGCGCTTGATCTAGGCGATGCGCAGACAGCACCGTTCGTATTTAAAAACTACGAGAAGGATATCCGGTTGCAGACTGTCAAGGTAAATGCAAACACCAAAGAGGTTTCCGCCTACGTGGCAGATTTCACCGTAGAATTAAAGGGAAAGCGGACAAATGGCTCTTATCCGGTGATCCTGAAGGTCACAGCGAAGGATACAAAGGGCAATGCAGTGGAGCAGGAATTTACCACGTATGTGACGATCAGTGATGGCATCGATCCGGATGCAACAACGGAGGAAGTGACAGAGCCTGCGACCGAAGAACTTCCGACATTTGCTCCAAAGGTTATGGTAAAATCGTATAAATATTCAAAATCAGAGATTCAGCCGGGAGATGAAATAAAGGCAGATATCGTCCTGCTCAACACAAGCAAAGAAAATACAGTAAAAAACATGACTATCGCAGTGACTGCTGATACAGAAAGCTTTACCCTGCTCAGCCAGTCCGACAGCGTCTATATCGAGAAGCTTGCTCCACAGGAGGAGAAAACGATCACATTTTCTTACCGGATCAACGCGAAGACCGCTGCCGGACAATACGATTTAGAACTCGCCATGGACTATGCGGACGGTGAGGGAAATACATATTCCACTTCCGGCAAGGCGAAGATCACGGTACAGCAGTCCTCTGAGATGCAGTTTGACGATCTAAGCTTTCCAAGTGAGGTAGTCGTGGCGGATGTTGTGGAAGCGAAAGTGCAGGCAATGAACTTAGGCAGAAGTAAGATCTATAATGTACGGGCTGAGATTGCGGCAGATGGATTAAAGCCACAGGGAACGATTTTCATCGGAGATATGGAGGCAGGAACCGCGGCAACCGGAAGCACACAGATATCTGTCAGCTCACTGTCCGGAAGCAAGCTGTATGGAAATACCGAAGGCACGGTCACTTATTATTACGAGGACGAGAGCGGCAAGGAATATACGGAAGAAGTGACATTTACCACAACGATCAAATCCCCATTTTCGGATCAGAAGGAAGAGACAACACCGGACAATACGAACCAGTGGTGGGTGATCATGGCAGTTATTCTCGGATGTATCGCAGTTGCCGCAGGTGTGATCATTGTACGGAAGATACACCTTAAGAAGCAGGATGAGGCAGATACGGAATAAATTTTCCGGAGAAATCAGTGTGGAGCAATTAGACAGATTATGAAGATACGAGAGTTTCTGCGCCTGCGCCGACAGCAGGATGCAGTGAAGATTATAATTTTATATGTAATCGCAATCGGAGTCTGCTGTGGATTCCTGATCCGGGATGGCTTGCGCTATGCGCAGATTACCCGGACGAAAGAGGAATTCAAACTGATTGGGAATGATCAGGTGCTCACAGACAGCAAGGTACAGCGGGTGCGCGAAATCGAGGGCGTCACAGATGTAAGCTATGATGTGAGTGATTCTGTCACGGTGTCATATCAGGCGAACACGACATCCTTCGAGGCAGAACTCTTGAGTGAGGCTTATATACAGGAGGTCTATGGTATCACACAGGAAGGCTCAACAACGACCTATTATGCGAACACTGCCGCGTATAAGCAGATATGTCAGAGTCTGTCACAGGATATCGCGCCGATTCAGACAGAGGAGCTTACTGTGACGTATACTTCTTCGACAGAACAAAGCCAGAATACAAACCAGCCGACAGATAGTGGCAACGATGCATCACAGGCAGGAGGCAGCCGTACCGCGCGAATCGTACAAGTGGATATCGGCGGGAACACACCATTTATCTGTGCCGTAGGAGATCCGGTTACGCTTAAAGCCTCCGGGAATCTGCGCATCCGGATTGCCAGACAGGATCAAAGCCAGAAGGTATTGACACTTGCCGGAAATCTGTCCTTCTCGAACGATAACGCACTGGAGATCTATCAGACGCAGGCGAAGCTCGACCAGTTATTTATCCGGGTCAAATTCGAGTTACTGTTGATGCTGGCATGTCTGGTTGCGGCTGTGACGATGAGCAAGTATGCGGTGCGACCACTTGAAAAATAGTGGTCTTTTTTAATTTTATAATTAAATATGAAGTATTTTCCCTTTGTAATACAATTGGTTGTTTATGCAAAGTGCATGGATTTTGTATAACAAACGAAATAAAATATTGATATCGGACTTACGGGGAGAGTACATATAAATGATAACAAATAATAATGAACAAAATAATTATTTAACTACAAAAAGCAAGTTTATAGAAATTGTATGTGAGAAGGAGAAGGTGCTAATCAATTTAAATGAAGTGATGTATATTGAAAGAGATGCAAGAAAGGTTCGTTTTGTGACAAAGGGGTGTGAATATGCATCATATATATCATTAGCTTCTTTAATAAAACGATTACCGGATAATTTTGTCCGATGACATACTGGGTATATTGTAAATATGGACTATGTTGTTTCTATACATTCTAATTATCTTGTCATAAATGATGGTTATAAGATTAGTATTGGGCGTACTTATAAGAGTGCGGTGACAACATGGAAATAAAAGTGTAAGAGAGATGGATGTTTTCACTGAAAGAAAATAAATCTCTCTTTTTTACTGCAATTTAATTGATGCAGTTAAGAATTCATGATAAAATTTTTATACTAATATTTGCGTTTTGAGGAAGAGAAAAATCAAAAGGAAAGGATTTGAGGGGAGAATGAACAAAAATCTAAAAATTGTAATATTTATATTACTGTTTATTATCGTCTTTCTGCTCGGCATGCTGCTTGGTATGCAGATACAGGGAAAATGGGATAAAGCAGAAACCAACAAGTCTGCATCCGGTTCGGCAGAAGCACAGATTGATGAGGAAACAGGTGAAAATTCAGACAATCAGAATGATGCTTCGACCAATGATTCTGCTACGAACGATACTTCAGATGACTCTGTGAACGAGACAGCAGCCACCAATCACGTGTCTGTAGACCGGGATGTCGACTATGGTGCGATGGATGTGCCGGAACCAACGACCGATGACTGGCTGTTTACCGATGGCAACAAGATTGTGGACGCGGACGGGAATGAAGTATGGCTGACCGGCATCAACTGGTTTGGCTATAATACAGGGACGAACACATTTGACGGGTTATGGGCATCTGACCTGAATCAGTCGATTCAGGAGATTGCAAATCACGGATTCAATGTGATCCGTGTGCCATTTTCGGCAGAGCTGATCTTACAGTGGGCAAGCGGCGAATATCCGGATGCGAATTTTAACCAGGCGACCAACGATTATCTAGTTGGAATGGACAGCCTGCAGATCTTTGAGTATGTGATCGGGCAATGCCGGGCGAATGGGTTAAAGCTGATCATTGATATCCATTGTGCGGAGACGAATGCGAGCGGACATATGGTGAATCTCTGGTACACGGACCGGATATCCACGGATGATTATCTGTATGCACTTTCGTGGATGGCTGACCGCTACAAGAACGATGATACGATCATCGCCTACGACCTGAAGAATGAGCCGCATGGAAAGCCGAACGAAGGTAACGGGGCGGCAATCTGGAACGATTCGAAGTCTGAGAACAACTGGAAATACACGGCAGAGCGAGCAGCAAATGCCGTATTGTCGAAGAATCCGAATGTACTCGTGCTTGTGGAAGGAACTGAGATCTATCCGATTGATATCAAGAAGAACGGCGATTATGCATCAACGAATGAGGATGATTATTATTTCAACTGGTGGGGCGGAAACCTGCGCGGTGTCGCAGATTACCCGGTTGACCTCGGTAAATATCAGAACAAGCTTGTATATTCGCCGCACGATTATGGTCCGACTGTATATGAACAGCCTTGGTTTCAGGGCAGTTATACCTACGACAGCCTGATGAAGGACTGCTGGCACGATAACTGGTTTTATATCCATGAGGATAATATTGCACCGCTTCTGATCGGTGAGTGGGGCGGATTTATGACGGAACCGAACATCATCTGGATGACCTATATGCGCGAACTCATACAGAAGAATAGACTGAATCATACCTTCTGGTGCTTCAATGCGAACTCTGGGGATACCGGAGGCATGGTTTTAGATGATTTCACAACATGGGACGAGGAAAAGTATGCATTTGTCAAGGAAGTTCTCTGGAACAATGGTGAGAAGTTCATCGGACTTGATCATGCGATTCCGCTTGGCATCAATGGAATCAGTCTGGGAGAGTACTACAAATAACCTATATATAAAATTCATTGATTGAACATAAGCCAGGTGTCGATTATAATGGATTGTATGAAGAAAATGATCGGAGGCAGAAATTGAAAAGTTGCGGGCACAGTTACAGCTCGTGCAAGATAAAAAGAACAATTAAAACATTAAGAGGAGGGTTCAAATGAGCAAAAAACGAATGACAAGGAGGGTGTTTGCAGTTGTATTTGCTCTGTTATTCATGATAACAGGGGTGACGATTCCAACGTTGACACCACAGGCAGCAACGGAAATGGATTTATCATCGTATATTACGATGAGTGGAAAAACAGAGGCTGCAAAAGACAATGGCGAAAACAAAGGGATTATGATCTCCGAGCTTATACTGAGCTTGCCAGCGGATATGGATGAAAAATCCGAATGGGAAGCAAAGGGAATTAAGAGTTTGAGCATGAGTCTGTCAGTTTCAAACTTCACTGCGGGTACAACGGGTACGCCGGGAGCTATGATGATGTTCATGTCAAAGGACTGGAAATGGAATCAGGGAAATTATGTAAACTTGACAACATCAGGAACGATGGAAATGAGCATGGATCTCTCAAGTCTGGATTGGGGAAATAGCACAGAAGTTGGTAAAATCGGCGTGCAGTTTACAAACCTGCAGGAAAGTTCTACTGTTACATACCAGATCAATTCTGTGAAGTTCTCGACAGATTCTACCTCATCTGGTGGTTCTGGTGGAAGTTCTGGCAGCTCTGGTACAGTCACAATTCCTGCCGGAAATGTAACAGATTACAATTATTCAGATATTGATTACAACTATGCAAAGCTGCTTCAGTACTCTTTGTATTTTTATGATGCAAATATGTGTGGCGATGAGGTAGGAACAAAGTCTCTGCTTGACTGGAGAGGAAATTGCCACACCTATGATAAGTATTCTTATACAAGAACCGATGGAAGTACTGTTACGGTAGATTTGACTGGCGGATTCCATGACGCGGGCGATCATGTAAAGTTTGGTCTTCCAGAAGCATATGCGGCATTTGTGCTTGGTATGAGCTATAATACGAACAAATCTGCATATGTGGCATCGGGACAGACGAATCATTTGCAGACAATCACGACACATTTTGCGGATTATCTGACTAAATGTGCTGTATTAAACAGTGCAGGAACTTCTGTGGAAGCGTACTGTGTACAGGTTGGAAATGGTGGCGGTGGTTACGATCATGGATATTGGGGAGCGCCGGAAGCTCAGCCACAGAGCAATCGTACGGCATATTTCTCCAGCGATTCTGCACCACATACCGATGTGGTATCGTTGTCTGCAGCCGCACTTGCCATGCAGTATAGAAACTTTGGCGGCGACAAATATTTAAAGACAGCAGAAATGCTCTTTGCATATGCAAAGAATCATAATAAGTCTACTGGCAAAACAGCTGTTGAATTTTATAATTCAACGGCTTGGGAAGATGATTATTGTCTGGCAGCGCTGTTGTTGTATCAGATTACCGGAAACATAAGTTATCTGTCTGAATATAATCAGTATAAAAATGCAGATGCAGCTATGAAACCATATTGGCCGCTTGGCTGGGACAATGTCGGTCCGGCAGTGGCTTATTACGATGGGAATTCCAGTAAAATAGCATCGCTTATGGGAATTTCAGATGGCAATAGTACCTATGGTGGCTATCGATGTGTCAGCAATTGGGGTTCTGCCCGTTATAACACATCTATGCAGTACACAGGATTATTGTATGATAAGATGATGTCAATAGAAACATATCGAGGCTGGTCAGAGGGACAGATGAAATATCTGCTTGGTAACAATGCAGCGAAGCAATGTTTTGTCATCGGATATAATGCGTATGGACCAAAATACCCGCATCATAGAGCGGCTTCCGGATATACTGGTAAAGATCAGGGAACAACTGCTCAGAAAAACATGTTAATCGGTGCTTTGGTTGGCGGACAGAAAATCGATGGTTCCTATGTTGATTCTGCAAGCGATTATGTATGTAATGAGGTAGCCATAGATTATAACGCGACTCTGGTTGCTGCTGCGGCTGCAATCTATGAAAAATACACATCCGATACCGAACATCAGTATATAGACAAAAATCTTTCATCTGGTGGCAGTTCCACACCTGATGTACCGAAGGAGGTTGCAGCAACAGGTGTTGCTTTGAATAAAGACACGCTGAGCTTCGAGATCGGAGGAACAAATCCTGTGACAGAGACAACCCTTGTTGCAACTGTATCACCGGATGATGCAACAGATAAGAGCGTGACATGGAGTTCTTCGAACAACAAGGTTGCAACTGTGAATGCTTCTGGTAAGGTAACCGCGGTTGGCGCAGGTTCTGCAACAATCACAGCAAAAGCAAACGGAAGCACATCAGATGTGAAAGCAACCTGTGCAGTTACGGTGTGGAAGACACCAGAGGCTCCAACACAGGCACCAAGCACAAGTGAGACACCGACGACAAATACGATCACGTTAACACCATATGACGACTGTGAGTATCGCATTGCTCCAAATGGAACATGGCAGGATAGCAACGTATTTGAGGGATTAGATCCAGATACAGAATATACATTTGAAATCCGTGTAAAAGCCGATGCAGATAACAACATTCGCACGGGCGAGATTGTAACGATCAAAGTAAAGACCGCACAGGAAGGAGAGAAGATTGTAGAAGTAACAGGGGTTCGGTTTGACAATCAGCCTTCCGAGAAATCTATAACGATCGGAGATGCTGTTTCATGGAGCTTCCCGGCAACGGTTTCCCCTGCCAATGCTACAGATAAGACGATTACATATACCTCTTCCAATCCAGAGGTTGCTAAAATCGATGCGACAACCGGTGTTCTTACGGCGGTTGCACCTGGATATACAGAGATTTCTGTGACAACAAAATCGGGCGGATACAAAGATACTGTTAAGCTTTCCGTGTATAAGGAATATGAAACACCGTCAGCTCCAACACTTGCATCTAAGACAACGACATCTGTTACATTGAACAGTGTTGCTGGCTGCAAATACTCCAAAGATGGTGTGAACTGGCAGGATAGCAATGTATTTACAGGACTTACAGCAAATACAGCTTATACATTTTATGTAAAGAAGGTGGCAAAGGGGTATTGGCTGGAAAGCGATAAGAGCGCAGGACTCACCGTTACCACAGTCAAAGAGACAACCGGTGGTTCGACTGGTGGTAACACTGGAGGAAATACAGGTGGAAATGCCGGCGGCTCCACAGGCGGTAATACTGGAGACTCTACTGACGGAAGTACAGGAGGGAATACTGGTGGTTCCACAGGTGGTAACACCGGAAGCAATACAGGTGGAAATACAGGCACAACTACAACAGCTCCGAATATTACAGTTTCCTACCGTACGCATGTACAGACATTTGGCTGGGAAGGAAAAGAGAACGATATCAAGACATGGAAATCCAATGGTACTATGTCAGGTACAAGCGGAAAGGCAAAGAGACTTGAAGGTATCAATATTGTTGTAAATTCTGCGGAAGCAGGAAAGACAGCCAAGCTCGGTATTCAGTACACGACGCATTGTCAGAGTTACGGCTGGCTGCCTTGGTCTGCAAATGGTGAGATGAACGGAACTGAGGGGGAAGCAAAGAGACTCGAAGCAATCAAGATTCAGCTTACAGGCGCAGATAAGGATAAATATGATGTGTATTACAGAGTGCACGCACAGTCTTACGGATGGCTCGGCTGGGCGAAGAATGGCGCACCATCTGGAACAGCAGGCTATGCAAAACGTCTGGAAGGCATCCAGATTGTAGTTGTAAAGAAGGGTGAATCTGCACCGGGCGCAAACTTCAAGGGTGTGAATGTTACAAAACAGTTAGCAAGCTATATTGCAAAGGCTGGATCTTCACCGGTTGTCGGCAATCCGGCGACATCCAACACGAATCCGTCTGTGGTCGGTGAGAACGCAATCAATGTTGCGTACCGTACACATGTACAGAGCTTCGGCTGGCAGGGCTGGAAGTATAATGGACAGATGAGTGGTACTTCTGGATTAGCAAAGCGTCTCGAAGGTATCAATATCAAGCTAACAAACCAGACATACAGCGGCAGCATTGTCTATACGACACATGTACAGTCTTATGGCTGGCAGGGAAATGAGAACGATCCAAATACATGGAAACGCAATGGCGTTATGTCTGGTACAAGTGGAGAGGCGAAGCGTCTCGAAGCAATCCGTATCGCACTGACTGGCGAGATGGCAGAGCATTATGATGTATATTATCGTGTACATGCACAGAGCTTTGGCTGGCTTGGCTGGGCAAAGAATGGTGAGGCTGCTGGAACCGCAGGTCTTGCAAAACGTCTCGAAGGCATCCAGATTGTTCTTGTGCCAAAGAATGGTAAGGCACCAGCGATGCGCTATCAGGGTATTACCAGTGTGAAAACACAGGCATACATAAAAAAATAAATCAGGGAGAAATCTCTACGATAAAATCTTGAAAAAAAGTGTATAACTGTATATAATCAAACAGGAAATTACAAAGAATAAATTATTATAAATTAAAGGAGATAAACAATGAGTAAGAAACCAGTTGTATTGATGGTACTTGATGGCTATGGCATTACAGACAAGACAGAAGGTAATGCAATTTACATGGCAAACACACCTGTGATGGATAAGCTGATGGCAGAGTGTCCATATGTAAGAGGAAATGCTTCCGGACTTGCAGTTGGACTTCCAGACGGACAGATGGGTAACTCTGAGGTTGGTCATATGAATATTGGCGCCGGAAGAATTATTTATCAGGATCTGACATCGATCACAAAGGCAATCGAGGATGGCGATTTCTTCGAGAACGAAGCAATGCTTGAGGCGATTGAGAACTGCAAGAAGAACAATTCCGACCTTCATCTGTGGGGACTTCTTTCCGATGGCGGTGTACACAGCCACAATACACATCTGTATGGTATCTTAGAGCTTTGCAAGAAGCAGGGCTTTGATCGCGTATATGTACATCCATTCTTAGATGGTAGAGATACACCTCCAGCATCTGGTAAGGATTATGTTGCAGCGCTCGTTGATAAGATGCAGGAGATCGGAGTCGGTAAGGTCGCAAGTATTTCCGGTCGTTACTATGCAATGGATCGTGATAACAACTGGGATCGTGTAGAGAAAGCTTATGCAGCTATGGTATATGGCGAGGGCGTAAAGGCTGCAGATCCAGTACAGGCAGTTGCAGATTCTTATGCAAATGATAAGACAGATGAGTTTGTTCTTCCTACTGTTATCGAGGCAGATGGAAAGCCGGTTGCAACCGTAAAGGCAAACGATTCCGTTATCTTCTTTAACTTCCGTCCAGACCGTGCACGTGAGATCACAAGAGCATTCTGTGCAGATGAGTTTACAGGATTTGAGCGGAAAGGTGGAAAGCTGCCACTAACATATGTATGCTTCAAGGATTACGATGAGTCTATCCCGAACAAGATTATCGCTTTCAAGAAGCAGGAGATCAAGAATACACTTGGAGAGTATCTTGCTGCAAATGGTTTGAAGCAGCTTCGTACCGCTGAGACAGAGAAATATGCACATGTTACATTCTTCTTCAACGGTGGTGTTGAAGAGCCAAACAAGGATGAGGACAGAGTACTTGTAAAGTCTCCAGCTGTTGCAACTTACGATCTGCAGCCAGAGATGAGTGCACCGGAAGTATCTGAGAAGCTGAATGCAGCCATCCGTTCCGGTAAGTATGATGTGATTATCATCAATTTTGCAAACCCGGACATGGTAGGACATACTGGTGTGATCCCTGCTGCTGTAAAGGCTGTTGAGACAGTTGACCAGTGTGTAGGAACTGCTGTAGAGGCAATCAAGGAAGTAGATGGCGTGCTCTTTATCTGTGCAGACCACGGAAATGCAGAGCAGATGATTGATTACAAGACAAAGGCACCTCATACGGCACATACAACCAACCCGGTTCCATTTATTCTTGTAAATTACGACGACAGCGTAAAGCTTCGTGAGGGTGGATGCTTAGCTGATATCGCTCCAACATTACTTGAGATCATGGGACTTCCACAGCCGGAAGAGATGACAGGGAAGTCATTGATCGTAAGATAGGAAAGGAATGATACCAACGAAGAAATTCTTAAAATAGTTTAAAGAGTTTGCTTTAAAGGGCAATGTGATGGAACTCGCCATCGCAGTTATTATTGGTGGTGCATTTCAGGGAATAATTACAGCTTTTACGGATGATTTTATCAATCCAATCATCAATAGTATTGGTGGCGCTGAATTAGGTGGACGTTTCGAAATTTTCAATACTGGACAGTATATTGAATATGGTGCATTTATTACAGCTGTTATTAATTTCTTGATTATGGCATTTGTTATATTCCTCTTGATGAAAGCGGTTAATAAGATTTTGTCATTGGGACATAAAAAAGAGGAAACAGCTCCACTTACCAGAAAATGCCCATATTGCTACGGAGAGATCGATATCAAGGCAACAAAATGTATGCATTGTGCATCCGATGTCTCTGACAGCGCCCAAGGCTAAGTGATGATAGAAAATGGAATGTATGCAGATTTTATTTTTACTATATGAGACTAAATAAATATGAGACCTTTTTCGGTAGACCACTATTGTAAATTATAGATTTTGTATATAGAGTTGTGGTTGCTTACCAATTCTTAGCAGACCATTGGAGCATGTCGGCACTTAATGAGATGCATCGGTAATTTATTACCGACTGCATCGAATTTAGTACCGCTACATGCGGAAGTGAGCGAGAGCACGTCTGCAAAGAATTGAGTAAGCAACCACAACTCGTATAAAAAAAGTATATTTTACAACTATCCACTGAAAAAGGTTTTTCTTATTCTAATATCAGGAGGAAAGAAGATTGAATTTTCTAGAGGAACGCATCTTAAAAGATGGCATAGTAAAAGAAGGAAATGTACTGAAGGTCGACAGCTTTCTGAATCACCAGATGGATGTCCGCCTGTTCGATCAGATTGGCGAGGAGTTCAAGCGCCGATTTGCAGATGAGAAGATCAATAAGATTCTGACAATTGAGGCATCCGGCATCGGCATTGCCTGTATCGTCGCAAGACATTTTGATGTACCGGTTATCTTCGCGAAGAAGTCGAAGAGCATCAACATCGAAGGTGATGTGTATGTGGCAGAGGTAGAATCTTTCACACACAAGTGCAAGAATCAGGTTATCGTATCGAAGAAATTCTTAAACCCTGAGGATAAAGTCCTGATCATCGATGATTTCCTTGCGAACGGCTGTGCCCTGCAGGGACTTATCTCAATCGTGAAATCCGCAGGCGCTGAAGTATCCGGTATCGGAATTGCCATCGAGAAGGGCTTCCAGCCGGGTGGACAGGTAATCCGCAATCTCGGATTCCATCTGGAATCCCTTGCAATTGTGGATAGCATGGATTATACAACGGGTGAAATTAAATTCAGAGAGAATGCATAAGACGAGTAAGACAGAAGCTTCGATTGAAAATATTTACAGATTAGAGGGAAGAGTGCCGGTTGCCAAGGCAATTCCGTTTGGATTACGGCATATTCTGGCGATGTTTGTTGCAAATATCGCTCCAATCATCATTGTAGCGGCAGCTTGCGGATTAAGTGCGAGTGAGAGCGCCGGACTTGGCAGAGATGCGACGACGAAGGAGACATCCGGTTCGATTGCCTGTGACGGTTTTGTCAGCGCATTATCGTCGGTATTTGGCTGTCTGCCGATCACTTCATTTAGCCAGAATGTCGGCTTGGTTGCCATGACGAAGGTCGTAAACCGTTTTACGATTGCAACCGGTGCGGTTATTATGATCTTAGCGGGAATCTTCCCGATCTTCGGCGCTGTGCTTGCAACATTGCCGGATGCGGTACTTGGCGGCTGTACGATCATGATGTTTGGCACGATTGTCGTAAGCGGTATCCAGATGCTTGGCAGATGTGGCTATACACAGAGAAACATTACGATTACAGCACTTTCCTTAAGTATCGGTCTTGGATTTACACAGGTGCCGGAGATTTTCGCAATCTTCCCTCGTATTGTCCAGACGGTATTTGCCGAAAACTGCGTCGCTGTTGTATTTATCGTCGCAATCATTCTGAATCTTGTACTTCCGAAGAACATGGAGGCACATACGATTGAGACAGAAACAGAGACAACTGCAGAATAACATCTGAATTTAATATTGAAATAATCGAAACGTCCTGTGATAAAACCACTGCAGGACGTTTTTTATATGTAACTTATGTATAAAAAGCTCCGATTCGGAAATAATTAGCTTAGATGTAAAAATTTTTGGAGGCTGATTTTGATGGATCGGATAAAATATATACATGCAAGAGAGATACTGGATTCCCGTGGAAATCCAACGGTAGAAGTAGAGGTTGTAACAGAAAATGGTGCGGCGGCGATCGCATCGGTGCCTTCCGGCGCTTCGACCGGAGAATACGAGGCACATGAGCTGCGCGATGATGAGCGGAGATATATGGGAAAAGGCGTGGAGAAGGCAGTGACGAATGTCAATACACGGATCAGTGACCGGCTCGTTGGCGTTGATGTGTTTAATCAGGCGTTGATCGACAAATACCTGACGGAAGCAGATGGAACCGAGAACAAATCGCGATTTGGAGCCAATGCAATTTTAGGAGTGTCACTGGCTGTTGCCCGTGCAGCAGCGAATTCCCTGCGTATGCCATTATATCGTTATATCGGTGGAATCAACGCGAAGAAAATGCCGCTTCCGATGATGAACATATTAAATGGTGGCTGTCATGCAGATAATACTGTGGATCTGCAGGAATTCATGATTGCTCCGGTTGGGGCAGATTCGTTCAAGCATTGCCTGGAAATGAGTGCAGAGATCTACCACACCTTGAAGCGCGTGCTGCATGAAAATGGGCTTTCAAACGGTGTAGGAGACGAAGGTGGATTTGCACCAAACCTCGCAACCTCAGCACAAGTACTCGACTATCTGGTGCTTGCGATCAAGGAAGCAGGCTATAAACCATATGAAGATGTGAAGATCGCCATTGATGCAGCAGCAAGTGAGTTGTATGATGAGACAAGCGGGCTATATTATTTCCCTGGAGAAAGCCGGATGGCAGGCAGGGAGATCTATCGTAATTCTGAGGAAATGGTGCAGTATTACGAGGATTTGATAGGGAAATATCCGATTTACTCCATCGAAGATGGACTCGATGAAAATGATATGAAGGGCTGGAAGGTGCTTACATTCCGGCTTGGCGAGAAGGTACAGCTTGTCGGCGATGATCTGTTTGTCACAAATGTTGGACGCTTAAAGCAGGGAATCGAGGACGGTATTGCAAATGCGATTCTTATCAAGTATAATCAGATTGGAACTTTGACAGAGGCGATGGATGCCATTGAGCTTGCTAAGAAATCCGGTTATAAGACGGTGATTTCTCATCGCTCGGGCGAGACAGAGGATTCTTTCATTGCGGATCTGGCAGTTGCGGTGAATGCTGGACAGATCAAGACGGGTGCCCCGTGTCGTTCTGACCGTACGTCAAAGTACAACCAGCTTCTTCGGATAGAAGAAGAGCTTGGAAAATTAGCCATTTATGGAGATTTTCCTACTGCAAAATAAAATATTGCCATACAAATGCCAAATTTAGCAGATTTTTCTTAAATTATATATTGTATTTACGAAATTCTTATGGTAATATGTTCGAGTACGAGTTAAAATAATAAGGAGGAATTCTCGTGAAGACAGCGTTAATTATAATATTTTTGGTAATATCTGTTATCTTGGCAGTTATCGTTATGATGCAGGAAGGTAAAGGCGGTTTGTCCGGCGCAATCAGCGGCGGTGGCGCAGATACCTATTGGAGCAAGAACAAAGGAAAATCCAAAGAGTCTGTATTGAAGAAGGTTACAGTCGTTCTTGGTGTTCTGTATTTTGCACTGGCTTTGGTCCTGTCATCAAAATTCATTTAGATTTTACAAGCTGCTTTGATAAAAAGCAGCTTATTTTTTTGGGAGGTGTTACGTTATGGGAGAAAAAAGAGAACGCGTAAAACAGAAGTTATATGATTTTATTTGTGATGAACAGTACAAGCCGATGCGTCTCAAAGACATCCGTTTTCTGCTTCAGGTTAAGGATGCCGATAAAAAACGTGTGGAAGAAGCATTAAACGAACTGGTAGAAGAAGGAAAGATTACTGTTACCCAGAAGGGTAAATATAAGAAACTGGATGATAAATTCTTAGTCGGTGATTATATCGGCAACAAAAAGGGATATGGATTTGTCCGTGTAGAAGGATATAAGGACGATTTCTTTATTCCAGCCAAGTTTTCAATGGGAGCCTTTCACGGGGATCGTGTCATGATTGCACCGGATTCTTATACGAAACAGGGAAAAAGCACCGAGGCAAAGGTTACTCAGATTTTAAAGCGTGGACTTACAACAATTGTTGGAACATATGACAAACAGCAGAACTTTGGCTTTGTGATTCCAGATAACCAGAAGGTAGCTGATGATATCTTTGTTGCAAAGAAGGATTCTATGGGGGCAATGACTGGACACAAGGTTGTATGCAGGATTACCAACTATGGTGCGGATCATAAATCTCCGGAAGGCGAGATTATTGAGATCTTAGGACATGTGAATGATCCAGGCACGGACATACTTTCGGTTGTACGGGCATATGATATACCAGTGGAATATCCGGACAAGGTCATGGATTCCCTGAAAGATATTCCAGATGAAGTGGACGAAGCGGATTTTGTCGGACGTACGGATTTCCGGGCACTTCCAACCGTAACAATTGATGGGGAAGACGCAAAAGACTTGGATGATGCGATTACGTTATCTTTTGAAGATGGTGTCTATACATTGGGTGTACATATTGCGGATGTATCGCATTATGTAAAGGAGAAATCCCCACTTGATAAGGAAGCATTGAAGCGTGGAACAAGCTGCTATCTTGTGGATAGTGTCATCCCGATGCTGCCACACAAATTATCAAATGGTATCTGTTCTTTGAATGCCGGTACAGACCGTCTCACACTTAGCTGTGTGATGAAGTTTGACAAAAAAGGCAAGCTGTTGGATCATACGATCTGTGAGGGTATCCTGCATGTCGATGAACGTATGACTTATACAAATGTTGAGAAGATCTTAGAGCGGAGTGACGAGGAAGTATTGAAACGGTATGAACCTCTCGTTCCAATGTTTGATCTGATGCTGGAGCTTTCCACAATTCTTCGGAAGAACCGCCGGAAACGTGGTTCAATTGATTTTGATGTAGCAGAGACGAAGATTATTGTGGATGAAAACCACAAACCAGTGGAAATCAAGCCATATGACCGGAATCCTGCAACGAAGATCATCGAGGATTTCATGCTGGCTGCCAATGAGACAATCGCAGAAGACTATTTCTGGCAGGAACTGCCGTTTGAATATCGTGTCCATGAGCATCCGGATGAGGAGAAGATCGATATCTTAGCCGCATTCATCAATAATTTTGGACTCTTTATCAAGGCGTCGAGAGACGAGACTCATCCAAAGGAACTGCAGAAAATACTCGATGAGATTGAAGGCAAGCCGTATGAGGCACTGATCAGCAAGATGATGCTCCGTTCGATGAAGCAGGCACGTTACTCGACTGAGTGCACCGGACATTTTGGCCTGTCATGCAAGTATTACTGCCATTTTACATCTCCAATCCGCCGGTACCCGGATTTACAGATCCATCGTATCATCAAGGAGAATCTGCACGGTGAACTTTCCGAGAAGCGGATTGAACATTACCGTCACATCCTGCCGACCGTTGCAAATGATAATTCCGCCAAAGAGCGTCGGGCAGAAGAAGCAGAGCGGGATGTCATCAAGTTAAAAGAGATTGAGTATATGTCGGAGCACATCGGGGAAGAATTCGATGGAGTAATCTCAGGCGTTACCTCAAACTACATCTTTGTGGAATTGGATAATACAGTAGAAGGTGCAGTCTCTGTTGCCTATATGTATGATGATTTCTATTATTTCAACGAGCAGGAATATGCGATGGTCGGAGAAAAAACGAAAAAGAAATATCAATTGGGTGACAAAGTGCGCATCAAAGTGTTAAAATGTGATAAAATTAAGAAAACCATTGATTTTTCACTGATTGATGGTAATATAGAAGGAGTTGAAAAAAGTGGCGAAGCAACGAGGGACGAAACTGATAGCCAATAACAAAAAAGCATATCACGATTACTTCATAGAGGACACATACGAGGCTGGCATTGCTTTAGTTGGAACGGAAGTGAAATCTCTCCGTATGGGAAAATGCAGTATCAAAGAGGCCTTTGTCGGATTGGATGGCGATGAGGTATATGTCTATCGTATGAATATATCTCCGTATGAGAAGGGAAATATCTTCAATAAAGATCCACTTCGGACAAGAAAGTTGTTGCTACATCGCTATGAGATCAACAAATTGATCGGACAGCAGAAAATGAAGGGATATACCTTGGTGCCGTTAAAAGTATATTTCAAGGACAGTCTTGTCAAAGTTGAGATTGGATTGGCACGTGGTAAGAAGCTGTACGATAAGCGGGATGATATCGCGAAAAAGGATATGAAACGAGAAGTTGAACGAGACTTCAAGATTCGTAATCTGGGATAAATATGAGAAGTTAAGGTAGGAGAACGTATGAGTCAGGCAAAAGTAGATCGCTATAAGGAAGAGAAGAAGAATCGAAAGAAGATTCAGAAGAAACAAAAAGCAAAACAGGTAGTGGAGATTTTAGTTTGCGCCGCTATTTTAGGTGCTCTGGTCGGTTTCCCTCTGGGCAGACATGCATATCAGAAAAACTATGAGACACGCCAGGCAAATAAGACAATCAATGCATCGGTTTACGATTATTGGGCACAACAGTATTGGGCAGCTAATTATACGGGATATGTATTCCCAACAGCAAGCAATAGCGATGCTACTCCAGAAGATGCATCTGCAACAGATGCAGAATAATAGCTTGGTATATACACTTTTAAAGTGGGATATATAGATTTTCGTCAATCAAACCAGGGGTTGTACTGGTTTCGACGGGGGTTTAGAAATTACGGTAGCCATTCGTGGACCAGGACCACGTTAAAACTTGGAAAATAAATATAAACGCAGACGAAAATTACGCGTACGCTGCCTAATTATGGCAGCTGTCAGCTCTAGGTTCCCCACAACTTAGAATCCTGGCATCGACTTAGTGGGACACTCCGGGGCTTAAGCTTTGCGGTTTCGGAAAATTCATGAAGCTACCATATAGGAAAGCCTGTTTGTAGGCGTTTTTGTATGGGAAATCCAATATACAAACTGTAATGGGAGAAGCTGTAATGGAAGAGCTTTCGGACAGGGGTTCGATTCCCCTCAGCTCCATCGCTCAATATGAGCAGGGCACTGCCGTCAGGTGGTAAAAAGAAAAGGCACGGAACTAATCTTCCGTGTCTTTCTTTGGTAAACGTGCATGCATAAATTCATAGATATTCTCACATAATTCCTTTTGCATCATAAATGAAATTGTATAGCGTTCCTTCTCTGTGAAAACATTCAGAATATAAAAAATCATGTTTTCGTCCGGAATAACCATCGTCACATGCTTGATCTGATCGAAGTCGTAATGGGTAGTTCCATATTTATGTTCGATCGTAAAGCCGGTGTCATCAAAGATATAGGTTGCTGAAAATGCCTGCTTCCGAAAGGACATCACTACGAGATAGATTCCGTAGGCACCAACAAATGTAACAAACAACGCTGTTAACACCAGGTGTTTGGCGTAGCCATGGATCATTGTAAATGCCTGCAAGGTGGCGACAAGTAGAAACATAAATCCAAGAAAACGATAGGCAAGCCGGTTTGCACGCCGTTTATTAACAGTATATTTATAGCCCTTCATATTAGAAAATCCTTTCTTTTGGTAATCATCTTTTTGAACAGTATTGGAAATACATGGTGTATGATGAATATTCACATATAGATAGTATAGGGGCTTAAAACACTTTATGCAAGTGCATTTTGCATAGATTTAACAATCTTTAACCAAACATTGATAGAATAAAAAGAATGAATGAGGCATATATAAATATTATGGAACAGGAAAAACAGTTACAATTACATATTACAAAAAATGACCGTAAGATTATTACGGATTTTGCAAATTCCTTATCGGATAAGGAATATCAGCTTCGGTGTATGTGGGCGATCCAGATCTTAGAATCGAAGCTGACAATGATCAATCTGGAATTGCAGGAGAATCTGCAGCGCGAGGTTGTTGTGCGGTTAACACACCGTATCAAAAGCGCAGAGAGTATCTTTTTGAAGTTGCGCCGCAAAGGGTATACGATCAACTTAGATAACGCGAAAAAGAAATTGAATGATATCGTTGGCGTCCGGGTGACCTGTATATTCCGGGATGATATCTATGCGTTGGTGGATTGTCTGAAGATCCAGCATGATATCAAGATCCTCAAGATCAAGGATTATATCAAAACGCCGAAATCTTCCGGTTATCAGGGGGTACATATGATTCTGTCTGTCCCGATTTATCTGTCGAAAAAGACAGAATGGATGAAGGTGGAACTACAGCTTCGCACGGTTGCCATGGATTCCTGGTCGGTACTCGACTACCAGCTACTCTATAAGAAAGATCTGGTTGATACCGGGGAAATCGTGCAGGAGTTGAAACGATATTCCGATGTGATTGCCGATATGGATACGAATATGATGCGGTTACGGGATAAGATCAAAGAAATTTAAGCGCCAGTTTGGCGCTTTTTCTTTTAGCAGAAATATCGCTTTACATAGATTTAACAATTCTTTACCTTCTGTTGATAGAAGCAAACTCCAGATTTCGATATTATTCAAGCTATGAGAGCAATTTTGCTTACAGGAAACGCTTGCAAAACAGCTTTCAAATCGGTTAAAAATGCCCAAAAGAGGAAGGAAGAATTAAAATGAACGAAAGTATGGCGACTGTGTTCGGTTTGCTGGGAGGTTTGGCACTTTTTATATTCGGAATGAATATGATGAGTGAATCGCTCCAGAAGGTAGCCGGAGACAAAATGAAGAAAGTATTAGGTGTTCTTACACGAAATGCCGTGTGCGGAATGTTGGCGGGCGCACTTGTAACGGCAGTTCTGCAGAGTTCCAGTGCGACAACCGTATTGGTAATCGGTTTTGTCAGCGCCGGATTGATGTCCTTAAAGCAGGGTATCTCTGTTATCTTCGGTGCGAACATCGGAACAACGATGACAGCACAGCTGATGGCATTTAAGATCAGTGATTATATTATGCCGATCGTATTTATCGGTTTCCTGATCGCGTTTATTGCGAAGAAAGAAAAGGTGAAGTTTGTCGGACAGACAATCTTCGCCTTCGGTTTGTTGTTTGTTGGTATCGAGATGATGGGCGATGTCATGAAGCCGCTTGCAACAAGCCCGGTATTTATCAATATGATGGAGAAAGTCAGCCATATTCCGGTACTTGGCGTTGGTGTCGGTTTGGTTATGACGCTTGTCGTACAGAGCAGCTCCGCAACGATTGCAGTATTGCAGAGCTTCGCATCACAAGCAGGTCCGGATGGTGCGAGTGTGATCGGATTAGTTGGCGCAATTCCGATTCTGCTCGGCGATAATATCGGTACAACCATTACCGCAATATTGGCAAGTATCGGTCAGTCCAAGGATGCAAAACGCTGTGCGATTGCACATAGCGTGTTTAATATTACCGGTTCCTTTATCTTTATCTGGATCATCAAGCCATTTGCAAAGTTTGTTGAGATGATCTCACCAAAGGGAAATGAACTGGATGTGATATCACGTCAGATTGCAAATGCACATATGAGCTTTAATATCATCAATACTCTGATCTGGTTGCCGCTTCTTCCGGTTATGGTGAAGATTGTTATGTTTATTGTCAGAGATGACAAGGAAGTGTCTATCGAAGATTATAAAGAGAAAAGCTTTCTTGACAAAAATGTGATCAGTCAGCCGATTGCAGCTATGTATCTTGTATCCCAGGAGATCCGCCGTGCAGGACGCCTTGTATCAGAAATGATTGGAAATATGAAGGCAACGGTGATGAATAATGATAGCAAAGCGCTTGCCGAGCTAGAAAAAAATGCGAAGCTTGTAACAGAGATTGATGAGAATACTGTCAGCTATATCTCTGGAATGTTTTCGAATGGTTCTCTGACTGAAGAGCAATCATATACGACTGCGGGACTGTTGTATGTCCTAAATGATATTGCACGTGTCAGCAAGCGGTGTGAGGATGCTTCACCGGTTATACGTGCCAAACTCGAAGGAAAGTATAAATTCTCAAAGGATGCAGTTGAGGAACTTGGAAAAGTAATTGATAACGTAGAAATCATGTATCGGACATCGATTGTCTCACTGGAAAATGGGGATACAAAGACTGCAAGGAAGGTCTTCGATTATCGCAAGGAACTGCGTAATATGGAGAAGAAATTCAACAAGAACCATCTAAAACGTCTGCGGAAAAATAATTGTAAGCCGGAATTTACTTATCCGTTTTCCAATATGCTTCACAGCTTAGAGCGCATCGGCGACAGTTGCAGCGGCATGGTGGAAGAAGTGATGGACAATGTCCGTTTCCTGGAATTGGAGGAAGCATAGGAGGGAAATAACATGTTACAAGAAACAATCTATGATAACCGGGAACTTTCCTGGTTAAAGTTCAATAAAAGAGTATTGGAAGAAGCAGTGGATGAGAACAATCCGCTCTGCGAGCGGCTGTCGTTCGTGTCAATCTTCCAGAGTAATCTCGATGAGTTCCTAATGGTGCGTGTCGGTTCGTTAGACGCAGGAAAAGACAGTAAAGTCCGCGAAAATAAGACGAATATGACCTGTCAGGAGCAGCTTGACCGTATTATTGTGAAGGAAAATGATCCTGTGATTAAAGCTCGGATCCTTGACGATTTTGAGTGTATGCGCAGGCTTACAAGAGCAACGAGACACATGCATAGATAAACATCATGCTAAGAGTATATAGTTATACAATCCAATTACATACGCTATACAATACTGCGCCATCAGTATTTAGTATAGATTCGAGACTTCCTCTCGACTGACAGTGAATGAACATTACTGTCAAATGAAGCGCCTGTTTACGCCATACACAGGCGCTTTTTTCTTTCTTCGGGAGTGGAATTTGAGACGGATACTGTGAAAAAATCCATTATGCATCTGGGACGATTATGCAAAGACGATGGATTGTCATATGAAAAAGCAGTAGAAAAATATTGGGGTTGACTATCCGGAAAATCTCTGTTAATATATCCATATTCTCTTTAATGCATTAAAGCAGTAACGCAACAAAGAAAGAAAGATGAGGAACAAAGACATGAAAGAATTATCAAATTTACTTGGATTTCGGGAAAGTATCAAGGTGGTAGACGCGACCTTACGTGATGGTGGACTGGTGAATGACTTCTATTTCACAGACGACTTTGTAAAAGCTTTATATCAGGCAAATATCGATGCAGGTGTTGACTATATGGAGATGGGGTATCGTGCATCAAAAAAGGTGTTTGATGAATCGAAGTTCGGTAAATGGAAATTCTGTAGTGATGACCATATCCGCGAGATCGTTGGAGATAACGATACAGACTTAAAGCTTGCAATCATGGCTGATATCGGACGTCATGATAAGAACGATTTCGATGAGAAGGTAAATTCTCCGGTTGATCTGGTTCGCGTGGCAGCGTACATCCATCAGATGCCGGAAGCAATCGACATGGTAGAGGATGCGGCAAAGAAGGGATACGAGACAAGCTGTAATATCATGGCTATCTCGAATTCACAGGAGGAAGACATCAAGGTTGCACTTGATATGCTTGGCAAGACACCAGTGGATGTTATCTACATCGTAGACAGCTTTGGTTCCCTGTATCCGGAGCAGATTGCCCGTATTGCAGATCTGTACCTGAATTTCGCAGCAAAATACAATAAGAAGATCGGTATCCACGCACACAACAACCAGCAGCTTGCATTTGCGAACACGATTGAAGCGTGTGGTGACGGTGTAGACTGGTTAGACGGAACCTACCTGTCTATGGGAAGAGGCGCCGGTAACTGTGCAATGGAGCTGTTGCTTGGTTTCCTGAAGAATCCAAAATACAACGTATATCCGGTATTCAAATTCATTGAAGACCATATGATGAAATTAAAGGATGACGGCATCGTCTGGGGCTATGATCTCCAGTACCTGATGACCGGACTTCTGAACCAGCATCCACGTTCTGCAATCGCATTCACGAAAGAGAATCGCCGCGATTACGCAGAGTACTACAAGGAACTGTTAATTTAATTGCATAAGGAACAACAAGAAAATAGTTATTGTTTCCCGAAGGATTGAGAAGTAAAAAGAGCATATAATATACAAGTAATAGTTGTAGTTATTTATGTATATGTTTGAAACTTAGAAGTACTTAATGTTCTGTAATAAATCAGCAATGTTTGAACACGATGTTCAAACAAGCCGCCATTGAGCCATGGATGGCGAATTGGCGGCGATTGCGTACGATAGAAATTATGTAAATCAGAACATTTAGAACTTCTTGTTTCAATACATCACATAAACAACTACAACTATTTTTATATATGCTCTTTTTACGTACATTTTACAAAACTACGATAACGCACTTTACTTACATTCTGTATATTCTCATTTGTAAGTTAAATAAAAAAGAAAATCTTTAAGAGCAAAAAGGAGACAAAGAAAATGAGAAAATTAAAGAAAGCAATCATCGGAATTCTGGCATCAGCAATGCTTATGGGAGCCATGACAGGATGTGGAAAAGCAGCAAGTGACGATATCACAGTTATTTCCCGTGAGGATGGTTCCGGTACAAGAGGTGCATTCATCGAGCTGTTCGGTATCGAAGAGAAGGATGCAGACGGAAACAAAATCGATAAGACAATCACAACTGCAGATATCACAAACTCAACATCTGTTATGATGACAAGTGTTGCAGATGATACAGCAGCAATCGGTTACATATCACTTGGTTCTCTGGATGATTCTGTAAAGGCTGTTAAGATTGATGGCGCAGAGGCTTCTGCTGAGAACGTATCAAACGGAAGCTACAAGGTATCCCGTCCATTCAACATCGCAACAAAGGGTACACCAAACGAAGTAACACAGGATTTCATCAACTTCATCTTAAGTGCTGATGGTCAGGCAGTTGTAGAAGAGGCTGGTTATATCAGCGATGGTAACACAGGTGCTTATACATCCGCAGGTGTCAAGGGTAAGATCAATGTAGCAGGTTCTTCTTCTGTAACACCAGTTATGGAGAAGCTCAAAGAGGCATATGTTGCAATCAACCCAGACGTACAGATCGAAGTACAGCAGAGTGATTCTACAACAGGTATGACAAGTGCAGCAGAAGGCGTATGTGATATCGGTATGGCTTCCAGAGAGCTGAAAGACAGCGAGCTTAGCGCAGGTCTTACACCAACTGTTATCGCTACCGATGGTATCGCAGTAATCGTAAATAAGGACAGCTCTGTTGACAGCCTGACAAGCGATCAGGTAAAGGGTATCTACACAGGTACAATCACAAAGTGGTCTGAAGTAAAGTAAGCAAGAAATAGAAATTAAAATACGAGAGGCAAAATATGGCGAAAGTAAAAGAAAGAACCATGCATATCGTATTCCTGGTGGCTGCCTGTATGTCCATACTGGCAGTCGCTATGATATGTCTTTTCATGTTTGCAAATGGTGTTCCAGCCATTCGCAAGATTGGATTTGTAAATTTCATATTTGGTAAAACATGGATGCCTGGTGCAAACAAATTCGGTATCTTCCCAATGATCATTGGAAGTATCTATGTGACAGCCGGCGCGATCATCATCGGTGTTCCGATCGGACTTTTGTGTGCCATCTTCATGGCAAAGTTTTGTCCACCGAAGCTTCACCGGATCATGAAACCAGCTGTAGATCTGCTGGCAGGCATTCCATCCATTGTATATGGATTCTTTGGTCTGGTTGTAATCACACCAATGATCCGGAATGCGTTCGGTGGAAGTGGTAAGAATATCCTGACTGCCTGCATTCTGCTTGGTATCATGATTCTTCCTACGATCATCAGTGTATCGGAATCTGCAATCCGTGCCGTTCCTGAAAGCTATTACGAAGGTGCCTTAGCACTCGGTGATACACATGAGAGAAGTGTCTTCAAGGCAGTACTCCCTGCGGCAAAATCCGGTATTTTAGCAGCAATCATCTTAGGAATCGGCCGTGCAATCGGTGAGACTATGGCGGTCATCATGATTGCAGGAAATCATCCGGTGCTTCCGGACAGCCTGTTAGCTGGTGTGCGTACCCTGACTTCCAATATTGTATTGGAGCTTGGTTATGCAACGGATCTGCACAGAGAAGCATTGATTGCAACCGGTGTTGTTCTGTTCGTATTTATTTTGATTATTAACCTGCTGTTCTCTGTTGTAAAGAAGAAAGGGGTTAAGTAGATGGTAATGAGTGAGAAAATAGCTGAAGTACAAGATATAAAACCAATCAATGTAGTCACATGGAAAGATAAACTGGAAGCGTATAAGAAGCGTCCGCTTTCTTTGTTCCTGCTGATTGCAGTTACCCTGTCGGCTGGGATTACCGTAGCCGTGCTCGGTGCACTGATCATTTATATACTGGCAAATGGTATCATGAATCTGACGCCGGAGCTTTTCGCATGGAAGTACACAACCGAAAATGTATCCATGCTTCCGGCAATCATCAATACCGTGCTTATGACCGCGTTATCTTTGCTGATTGCAGTGCCGATCGGTATCTGTTCTGCCATCTATCTGGTAGAGTATGCGAAGCGTGGCAATAAATTAGTCAATGTTGTACGTATCACAACAGAGACATTGTCCGGTATTCCGTCAATCGTATATGGCCTGTTTGGATATCTGATGTTTGTTATCGCATTTGGCTGGGGACTTTCGTTTTTCGGCGGTGCATTGACACTTTCCATCATGGTACTTCCAACGATCATGCGTACAACAGAAGAAGCGCTTCTGAGTGTGCCGGATTCCTACCGGGAAGGAAGCTTCGGTCTTGGTGCTGGCAGACTTCGTACAATCTTCAAAGTTGTATTGCCATCGGCAGTACCGGGAATCTTGTCAGGCGTGATCTTAGCAATCGGTCGTATCGTTGGTGAGACAGCAGCACTGATCTTTACATCCGGTACAACCGCAGAAGTACCAAAGAGCCTGTTTGATTCCGGATGTACACTGGCTGTACACATGTATAAACTGCTTTCCGAAGGTCTTTACACGAAACAGGCATACGCAACAGCAGTTGTACTGCTTGTCATGGTCGTACTGATCAATGCAGCATCAAGCAGACTGGCAAAGAAATTACAGGCGAAATAAACCTACAGAAATTTGGAGGATCAACATTGGGTAATTTTCAAATCAAGAACATGGATCTCTATTACAGCGATTTCCATGCATTAAAAGATATAAACCTGAATATTCCATCCGCAGAGATCACAGCATTTATCGGTCCTTCCGGTTGTGGTAAGTCCACACTCTTAAAGAGCTTAAACCGGATGAATGATCTGGTTGAGGGCTGTAAGATCACTGGCGAAATCACATTGGATGGAGAAAACATCTACAAGGGAATGGATGTCAATACACTCAGAAAACGTGTCGGTATGGTATTCCAGAAGCCGAATCCATTTCCAATGAGCATCTATGATAACATCGCGTACGGTCCACGTACACACGGTATCAAGAAGAAGTCGGAGTTGGACGAGATCGTTGAGCGTTCCTTAAAGCAGGCAGCAATCTGGGATGAGGTGAAGGATCGTCTCAAGAAGAGCGCACTCGGTATGTCCGGTGGTCAGCAGCAGCGTCTCTGTATCGCACGTGCGCTGGCTGTGGAACCGGATGTGCTTCTGATGGATGAGCCAACATCCGCACTGGATCCAATCTCCACATCGAAGATTGAGGATCTGGCGGTGGAGCTGAAAGACAAATATACGATCATCATGGTAACGCACAATATGCAGCAGGCAGCCCGAATCTCTGACAATACTGCATTCTTCTTATTGGGTGAGGTTGTAGAGTTTGACAACACAGAAAAGCTGTTTGCAAATCCAAGCGATAAGCGGACAGAGGACTATATTTCAGGAAGGTTTGGTTGATGGGTTATGAGAAATGAATTGGAAAAGCAGTTGGAGAACCTGAATGTGGAGCTGATCCGCATGGGAGCACTCTGTGAGAAGGTAATAGCTGGTACAACAAAGGCTTTATTTAACGGCGATGCCAAATACACCGCCAAATCACACGCTGTCGAGGAAGAAATTGACAAAAGCGAGCATCAGATTGAGCATATCTGTATGAGTCTGCTCTTAAAGCAGCAGCCGGTCGCTTCGGATTTCCGTTTTATCTCTGCAGCATTGAAAATGATCTCCGATCTGGAACGTATCGGTGATCAGTGTGCAGATATTGCGGATATGATCCGATTTACAGCACCACATGATCTGAAGGATTTCAAGGATCTCGAGAAGATGTCAAGCGCAGCGAAGGAAATGCTGACAAATGCAATCGAATCCTATGTGAAGAAGGATAAGGATCTCGCAATCTCTGTTATGCAGAGTGACGATGTGGTCGATTCCTTATTTGATTCCGTAAAGAAGCGTCTGATCAAAGAAATCGAAAAAAATGCAAACGAAGGCGAACTTTTTATAGACATTATCATGATAGCCAAGTATTATGAAAGAATAGGAGACCACGCAACCAATGTTGCAGAGTGGGTATATTATTCAATCACAGGAGAGCATATTTAGATGATTTACGTATTAGAAGACGACAATAGCATACGGGAATTTGTAGTATATACGTTATGTCATATGGACTTGGAAGCGCGCGGCTTCGAACGTCCATCGGAATTCTGGAATGGGATGGAGCAGGAACTTCCATCCCTGATTTTGCTTGATATCATGCTACCGGAGGAAGATGGACTTTCTGTATTAAAGAAGCTCCGGGCAAAGGACACAACCAAAGAGCTTCCGGTTATCATGCTGACCGCCAAGGACAGTGAATATGATAAAGTATTAGGACTTGACAGCGGTGCAGATGACTATGTACCAAAGCCATTTGGTATCATGGAATTAGTTGCCCGGATCAAAGCATTGCTTCGCCGGACAGAAAACCGTGCAGATACTTCGGACGATGGAGAGAAGCTTACGGCTGGTTTGATCTCTCTGGATACGAAACGGCACATCGTCTTAGTTGATGGAGAACGTATCTCGCTTACGCTGAAGGAGTTTGAATTACTCCATCTGTTCATGGAGAATCAGGGACAGGTATTTACGCGTGATCAGTTGTTAAACCGCATCTGGGGATACGAATTCGACGGAGAAAGCCGTACAGTAGACGTGCATATCCGAAGCCTGCGTATGAAATTAAAGGATGCCGGCAATCAGATTGAGACCGTGCGCGGCGTCGGCTATAAGATAGGAGATTAAAATGAAAAAAAAGATATTCAAAAATACGATTTTGATTATCCTGCTTCTGGTTGTTCTATGCGGTGCATCAATCATTGGTGTCTTGTATAACTATTTTAATAAACAATACGTAACTTCTCTGGATCAGGCGGCAGGCTATATCGCAGAGGGTGTTGACCTTGCCGGGATGGACTTTCTCACGAATCTGAACGAGAAAGAAAAACGTATCACGTGGGTTGCCGCGGATGGAACAGTACTTTACGACAACAAAGCCGATATCCGTACAATGGAAAACCACAAAAACCGTACCGAGATCAAGCAGGCAATGACATCTTCCGCAGGAACGAGCGTCCGGTATTCCAAGACGCTTTCGGAGGAGACGATCTATCATGCGATCCGCATTGGAGATGGAAGTGTCGTCCGTGTCTCCGTCATCCGGAAATCAATGCCGGCTCTTTTGATGAAGGTTTTGCTTCCGGTTTTGCTTGTATTACTGCTTGGCGTTGAATTTTCAGCGATTCTCGCCTATCGTCTGTCAAGACAGATTACAACACCGCTGGAAGCAATCGACTTAGATCATCCGGATGAATCAACCGTCTATGACGAGCTGTCACCATTTATCCGTAAAATCCGCCTTCAGAACGAAGAGATCCAGAAAGCGATGAATCAGCTGCAAGCACAGAAAAATGAGTTTGCAATGATCACGGAGAATATGCAGGAAGGGTTCCTCGTGGTTGACAAGCAGGCAATTGTGTTGTCACATAACCGCAGCATCTCCAAGATCTTCGATGTCGATTCGTCCGTAGACGGAAAGCATGTCTTAGAGATCAACCGGTCGGAGGAATTTACCGAATGTATCAAGAAAGCAATTCAAGGAATCCACAGCGAATATATCTGTCCGGTCAAAGGACGTTATTATAACATTTATGCGAACCCGGTATTCCGGAATAACGAGGTTGCCGGTGCTGTCGTGATTATCACCGATGTGACGGAGAAGGAAGAGCGTGAAGATCTGCGCCGTGAATTTTCAGCGAATGTATCTCACGAGTTGAAAACACCGCTCACTTCGATTTCCGGTATCGCGGAGATCATCAAGAACGGCATTGTAGACAAGAAGGATGTCAAACCTTTCGCCGGAAAGATCTACGACGAAGCGCGCAGACTGATTCATCTTGTTGAGGATATCATCAAGCTGTCACAGTTAGACGAAGGTGAACAGGCAGTTGAGATGACACAGATCGACTTATATGACCTGACGAAGATCGAGCTTCGTCACTTGGAGCCGGTTGCAGAGGAAAAACATGTTGCAATCTCCTTAGAAGGAGAACATGTGATGGTTTCCGGTATCCATTCTGTCTTAGAGGAAATGGTCTATAACCTGATTGAAAATGCAATCAAATACAACAAAGAGGATGGAACGATCGATATCGCAATCAAAAAAGAGAAGCACCGTTGTGAATTCTCGGTCAAGGATAGCGGAATCGGAATTCCAGAGGATCAGTTAGACCGTATCTTTGAACGTTTCTACCGCGTGGATAAGAGCCATTCCAAGGAGATCGGCGGCACCGGACTTGGACTTTCCATTGTAAAACATGGTGCGAAACTGCACAATGCAGAAATCAAAATCAAGAGTACCTTAGGTGTTGGTACAGAAATAAAATTAATCTTCCCGGTATAGGTGTCTTGTCACCTGTCAAAACATGTGCTATACTGCATGTACATTCGGAGCCAGAAACGCAGACGAACGGTCTGCGTTTTCGTGCTATTTACAGGTATAAATTCAAAGGAGACAGGAAGATGCGAGAATTACATTACGATGTTGTAATCGTCGGCTGTGGTGTCGGCGGCTTATATACAGCATTGAATTTACCGGAAGATAAACAGATTTTGATGCTCTCAAAGGCAGAGCTTGAGACCTGCGATTCCATGTTGGCACAGGGCGGTATCTGTGTATTACGTGACGAGGACGACTACGATTCGTATTTTGAGGATACAATGCGTGCCGGTCACTACGAAAACCGCAAGGAAAGTGTCGATATCATGATCCGTGGCAGCCGCGATGTCATCAACGACTTGATCGGATATGGTGTCCAGTTTGAGAGAAATGAGGATGGAAGCCTTGCTTACACGAAGGAGGGTGCACATTCCAAGCCACGTATCTGCTTCCACGAGGATATCACAGGAGAAGAGATTACAACCCATCTGTTATCCGCTGTAAAACAGCTGAAAAATGTGACAATCTTTGAGCACACAACGATGACTGATCTGATTGAGGATATCAATCATACATGTGTCGGCATCCTTGCCAAGCGTGCAGACGGAGAAGAGTTGGAAATCTATGCAGAAAATACAGTCTTCGCAACCGGAGGTATCGGTGGACAGTACAAACATTCCACGAACTTCCCGATCCTGACTGGCGATGGCTGCGAGATTGCACGAAAGCATAGTGTGGAATTAGAGCATATGGACTATGTTCAGATCCATCCAACCTGCTTTTACACAGAGAATCCGGGCAGAAGCTTCCTGATCTCAGAATCAGCCAGAGGTGAGGGCGCGATCATCTTAAATCACAAAAAAGAGCGTTTCGTCGATGAATTGCAGCCACGTGATGTCGTGACAAAGGCAATTCAGGCTGAGATGGAAAAAGAGGGCGTAAAATACGAATTCTTATCCTTCGAGAATGTTCCACGCGAGACGATCCTGAATCATTTCCCGCACATCTACGAGCACTGCATGAAGTACGGTTTCGACATTTTGATGATGCCGATTCCGATCGTTCCAGCACAGCATTATTTCATGGGCGGTATCCACGTAGACAAGTATTCGCTTACAACGATGCCTCATCTGTATGCTGTCGGCGAGACAAGCTGCAACGGAGTACATGGAAAGAACCGTCTGGCAAGCAATAGTTTACTTGAAAGCCTTGTCTTTGCGAAGCGTGCTGCCAAACATATGGTTGGTCAGCTTGAATAAGGTTTATAGAGCGTTGTGCATAATTATACCATTTCGTAGATACATATATTTTATTTTTGAATATGTTCCCATATACAATATGTTTGGAACTTAGAAATTCTTGATGTTCTGTACTATATCAGCAATGATTGAACACGATGTTCAATCAAGCCGCCACTGAGCCATGGATGGCGAATTGGCGGCGGTTGCGTACGGGTTCATAATTTATATCAGAACATCTTAGAATTTCTTAGTTTCAATACATCGTATATGGAACAATTCAAAATAAAATATATGTACTACCAATACAAAAAATCATGTACAATGATCGTGTACATTTTAAAAAAAGGAGATTAGACAAATGAATGACATTACAATGCAGTTAGTTGCAGATAAGTATATTAAGATGGCTTTGGAGGAGGATATCAACAGTGAAGATATCAGCACGAACGCCGTGATGCCGGAGTATAAGAAGGGCGAGGTTACATTGCTTGCGAAGCAGGACGGAATCATTGCCGGATTGCAGGTATTTAAGCGTGTATTTACGATGTTAGATCCGAATACCGAAGTGATCTTCGCGGAGAAGGATGGAAAGCAGATCAAGGATGGCGATGCCGTGACAAACGGACAGGTGCTTGCAACTGTGGTCGGTGATATCCGTGTGCTGTTGTCCGGTGAGCGTACGGCTCTGAATTATCTTCAGCGCATGAGCGGTATCGCAACATATACGAATAACGTCGCAGCACTCCTGAAGGGAACGAATACCAAGCTGCTTGACACAAGAAAGACAACGCCTTGCATGCGTATCTTCGAGAAATACGCGGTTCGCGCAGGCGGCGGAAATAATCACAGATACAATCTGTCGGACGCTGTTATGTTGAAGGATAATCACATTGACGCCGCAGGTGGTGTGGCAAAGGCAGTTCAGATGGCAAGAGATTATGCATCATTTGTCTGCAAGATTGAAGTAGAAACCGAGAATCTGGATATGGTCAGAGAAGCAGTGGAAGCAGGTGCCGATATCATCATGTTTGATAATATGTCCCCGGAGCTGATGGCAGAAGCAATTAAGATCATCGATGGACGTGCCAAGACGGAGTGTTCCGGAAATATCACAAAAGAAAATATCGAGACGATCACAAAGCTTGGTGTCGATTATGTATCGAGTGGGGCGCTGACACATTCCGCTCCAATCTTAGATATCAGTCTGAAACATCTGCATCCAATTGACTAATTATGCTGCAACAATCTATTTCAATCAAGGAGGAAACGCAGATGGAGCAGACAATTATATCCGGAAACGAGCGCAGAGAGAAACTGCTTGCGTTGTTACTGCGTTCCGATGAACCGTTATCGGGTGGAAAAATTGGAGACATCTACCATGTCAGCCGTCAGGTTGTCGTACAGGATATCGCATTGCTCCGATCGAAAGGACATTCGATCTTATCGACACCGCGTGGTTATGTGTACGAAAAGGATGCCGGCAGTCAGAATTGCCGGCGGATTGTGAAGGTCTGTCACACCGACGATCAGGCAGAAGAGGAATTAAGCACGATCGTTGACTTGGGTGGAGTCGTCTTAGACGTAATGGTCAACCACCGCACCTACGGCAAAGTCACAGCCCCCCTGAACATCAAGAGCCGCCGCGATGTCCGCAAATTCGTCGAAGACCTGAAGGAGAGCAAATCTTCCCTTTTATCAAACACAACCTCCGGCTATCATTTCCACACGATTGAAGCCGAGAGCGAAGATATCCTCGACGAAATCGAAGAAGCCCTGAAGGAAAAACACTTCCTCGTCGACTTCCTCGACTACGAAACGACATTTAAACAATAACCCCAAGGTCAAATTTTTGAGGTAATTAACACAGATATTGTACACAAATAAACAATAAAATTAATCAATCCAACGATTATTGTAAAAAGTGATATTTTCAAATAACTGTCAATATGTTACAATAACAATCGTGTATAATTTATAAAATAACGTAAATAGCGAATTGTATCCATTCAATCAAATTGTATATTGTGTTGTCTGTAATTATTAATTTGTTTGCAGACCATTGGAACACGCTGGTACTTAATAAGCGGCAACTTGTTGGCGCGAATTTAGTACCACTGCGTGTGGAAGTGAGCGAGAGCGTGTCTGCAGGCAATTATATAATTACAGACAACACTTAGATAACGTGCAGGATACAATTCGCAAACCACGCAATTAAAATCAGGAGGATAATTACAATGGCAAAAATTCAGATGAAGACTCCACTGGTAGAGATGGACGGAGATGAGATGACACGAATCCTTTGGAAGATTATCAAGGATGAATTGATCTACCCATTTATCGACTTAAAGTCCGAGTATTACGACCTTGGTCTGGAGTACAGAAACGAGACAAACGATAAGGTTACTTTTGATTCTGCATACGCAACACAGAAGTACGGTGTTGCAGTCAAGTGTGCAACAATCACACCAAACGCTGCACGTATGACAGAGTACAACCTGAAGGAAATGTGGAAGAGTCCAAACGGAACGATCCGTGCAATCTTAGACGGAACCGTATTCCGTGCACCAATCGTTGTCAAGGGAATTGAGCCATGTGTAAAGAACTGGAAGAAGCCTATTACAATCGCAAGACATGCCTATGGCGATGTGTATAAGAGCGTAGAGATCGATGTACCGGGTGCTGGTACAGCAGAGCTTGTATTTACAGGCGAGGACGGACAGGTAATCAAGGAGACAATCCACAAGTTTGATGGTCCGGGTGTGATTCAAGGACAGCATAACATCGACAAATCCATCGAGAGCTTTGCAAGAAGCTGCTTTAACTATGCGCTTGATACAAAGCAGACATTGTGGTTTGCAACAAAGGATACAATCTCCAAGAAATACGACCATACATTTAAGGATATCTTTCAGGAGATCTTCGATAACGAATACAAAGAGAAGTTTGACGCCGCAGGCATCGAATATTTCTATACTCTGATTGATGATGCAGTTGCCCGTGTTATGAAGTCTGAGGGTGGATTCATCTGGGCTTGCAAGAACTACGACGGCGATGTTATGAGTGATATGATCTCATCTGCATTTGGTTCTCTTGCCATGATGACATCGGTACTTGTTTCTCCAGATGGAAAATACGAGTACGAGGCAGCACACGGAACTGTTCAGAGACATTACTACAAGCACTTAAAAGGTGAGGAGACATCAACAAATTCTGTTGCAACGATCTTCGCATGGACCGGTGCTTTGAGAAAGCGTGGCGAGCTTGACAATATTCCAGAACTGATGGAATTTGCAGACAAGCTTGAACAGGCAACGATCAAGACGATCGAAGACGGCAAGATGACAAAGGATCTTGCACTTATTACAACGATGAAGGATGTCACTGTATTAAACAGCGAGAACTTCATCAAAGCAATCCGCGAAACACTTGAGGGAATGTTAGCTTAATGAATATATGGGATGTTCTGAAAATTGAACAGACGAAGGATAAAGACGCATTGAAGAAAGCCTATCGAATGCGTCTTTCTTCTGTCAATCCGGAAGATGATCCGGAAGGGTTTATGGAGCTTCGGAAAGCCTATGAGGAGGCGGTGCACCTTGCCGATCAGACGGAGGAGGAATTCGACGTTGCCATTCAAGATACACCGGAACAGCAAATGCTTGCTTCATTAGAGGCTCTCTATGATGATTATGCCCGTCGTATCAATCCAGACGAATGGCTTGCACTCTTTAATTCCGATTATTTTGTATCGCTCGACACAAGTGAGGATGCATTGTATGGACTGTTGCGGTTCCTGATGAATCATGTGCTGGTTCCGAAAAAGGTATGGAAATGCATCGTCGGATATTTTGATCTTGAAGGGCGCAGAAGCGAGCTTGCAGAACAGTTCCCGGAAAATTACCTGGACTATATCACGAACAATGCGACCTATGAGGATATCATCAATTATGAGGCGTTTGAGCATGCAGAGATCACAACCTCCGCAACGATCGATGCCTATATCCGTGATTACATTGAATTAGATCGCATGGTTCGCAGTCAGGAGCTAAAAGATGCCGGAGAAAAAATCCGGCAGATGAAGGAAAAATATTATATTTCCAATGTATATATACATCTGGAAGAGATGCGTATCCGTCTGCAGACCTGCCGGTTGGAGTTTTCAGAATATATTCAGACATCCATGACGGAAGAAGAACGGAAAACACAAGATCTGGATGCATTATACGCCGCGCGGTATGCTTCCACATTTGCAGCGATCCGCGAGGAAGCGGAAGAACTGTCTGCAAAGTATCCGGATGATATCACGCTGCTTCATTTTTGTGGAGATGTCTGTATCCTGAACAATGATCTGGAACAGGCAGAACAGTATTTCAACCGGTCCAAGGAATTGGACCCACAGAATTATCTTATGCGCGCCAAACAGGCAGAACTTGCATTCCGCAAGGGAGATTATAAAGCTGCCAGAGATGGCTATATGGATCTGCTCAAGGAAAATCATTATGATGATTCTGTCCGCATTGGTATGGTGCGTGCCAATCAGATGATGATACAGGAAAATCTGGAGAAGTTAAAGAAAAATCCAGATGATATACAAGCAAAGATGGACGTTGGCTGGAGCTATTACCAAAGCTATCAGTTTCAGGAAGCAATCGCCTTTCTGACTAAATTCCAGCCAGAAGGAGATCGGAAATTTGAATACTATAATGTTCTTGGACGTTGTTATCTGGGCGTTCGTGATTATGTGCATGCCAGACAATGTTTTCTTGTCTGGAAGAATCTGATTGAGCAGCTCCCAGAGGAAGATACAAGTGCAGAAACAGAGAAAAAACGTGTCCGGTATCCGTATGTGAATTTCCTGATTGCCGATTGTTATATGAAGACAGAGGATTACGAGAATGCCAGACGGCATCTGGATATCGCATTATCCAAAGATCATGAGGAAATCATCCTTTCATATGAGGCGGATTGTGAGCTAAAGTTCCTGACCGGCCAATATACGGATTGTCTGCGTGCCTGTGAACACCTGTTAGAGCGGGATCCGCACGACTACGTGGCATATCTGTTTAAAGCAAAAGCCTGCAAGGCGATGAATTATATTCAGGAAGCTTATAATGCCTGCGAACAGGCAATCAATCTGTATCCGTATCTGTCTCAGCCTTATGCGTTAGAGGCAAGCTTATTTATCCGCGCACATCAATACGAACAGGCGCAGGATACGATCAAACGTTTTGATGCATTTGAAAATGAAAGTGACAGCATTGATTACTACCGGGCACGGCTTTCCATGTTAGATAACAAGATTGATCCGGCAATCCGGCAGCTCGTAGCAATTGTCAGTCGTTCAGATGGTAAGACAACCGATATGGAGCATTTTGAGGATGTCCATATGCTGTTAGCGCTTTGTTACCGCTACAAGGGCATGTATGATAAAGCGCTTGAACAGTTCGAGCAGGTAAAGAAACAAAACACACAATATCCATTGATTGATATGTATATCGGTTCTTCCTATGCGAAACTTGGGAAAATCGAACAGGCATTGGAGGCATTTGGTACACAGCTTGCAATACAGGCAACCGCGCAGGTTTACAATGAGCGGGCGATCGTATACAGTCTGATGGGCGAATACAAAAAGGCTGTTCGCGATTATCAGGCTGCATTACAGTTAGAACCAGATAATTATTTTGCGTATCTGCGGATTGGGATGATACAGGAGCTGCACAAAAGCTATAAAGCGGCTGCCGATGCATACCGAAAAGCATATGAAGTTTCTGAAACAGACACCGAACAGCACAAAGAGAGCTTGCAGAGTTTAGCACGTGTCTACCAGTGCATGAACTGGTTTTCTGAAAGTCAGCAGCTCTATATCAATTATAAAAAGCAATATGAGTGGAATGCAGATATCGCCTACGATTATGCCGTCCTGCTTGTGCGGATGGATGCGGCAAAGGATGCCATTGCAGAGTTGCTTCCTTTTGTGGATGATTCTGCCTGTGCAAGAAAATTGCTTGATATCTACGGAGATGCCGGCTTCATTGATCTGGCGCATGAGACATTTGAATATATCATAAGCAAAGATCCGGAGAATCACCGGGTGTATGGTGCAATGGGAGATATCTTCCGTGACCATGCCATGTATGCGGACGCAAAGCCGTTATATGAGCGGGCGATTGCGCTTGACACAAACAAGGAAGCCAATTATTATAGTGAATGGCTGGAATGTATGATCCAGCTAAAAGAACTGCGAAGCTTCAAGAAGAACAGTGCGATAGCAAATGCGGCTGCCGCTTATCCAAAGGATCAGATACAAACGCCGCCACAGTATATCAAGATGGCACGTTTTGCACGACTTTCCAGGAACTACAAAGAATGTAAAGACTGGTTAGAACAGGGTCTGCATGCCCGTCGTTGTCGCGGCTGTTTCTATGGTGTCTGTCACCGGATTTTATATGAGAAAGCGTTGCTGTATGAGAAGCAGCGCAATTATGCGATGGCACGCAGTATGTACGAAGAAGCAATCCGTGTCTGTGGACAGAATGCTTTCTATGAGGCATGTCTGAAGCGGATTGAAGATAAAAAATAAGAAATTAGGATTAGAAATGATAGTAGGAATTGATTTAGGAACGACAAACAGTTTAATTGCATATTTTGATGGCGACCATGCAAAGGTCATTCCGAACCGTCTGGGAGAAAATCTGACTCCTTCGGTTGTAAGCGTGGATGAGGAAGGAATTGTCTATGTCGGCAAGACTGCGAAGGAGCGGAAGATGCTGTACCCAGATCAGACCGCGGATGTGTTCAAGCGGAACATGGGCAGCTCGAAGGTGTTTACCCTTGGAACCCGCAAGTTCTCTGCGGAAGAGCTTTCCAGCCTTGTCTTAAAATCTCTGAAAGAAGATGCAGAGCATTATCTTGGCTGCACGATTGAGGAGGCAGTCATCAGCGTACCGGCATATTTTAACGATGCACAGCGAAAAGCGACAAAGAAAGCAGGAGAACTTGCCGGATTTGTGGTAGAACGTATCGTCAGTGAACCAACAGCCGCAGCAATCGCTTATGGTTTGGATAAGAAAAATGCAGACACGAAATTCCTCGTATTTGATTTGGGTGGTGGTACATTTGATGTATCAATCCTAGAGCTTTATCAGAATATTATGGAAGTGCGCGCAGTTGCCGGAGATAATTTCCTTGGCGGAGAAGATTTTACGACAGTATTGGAACAGATGTTTCTCCGGGAACACGAGATTGACGAAGATACTCTTGATCAGAAAACCCGTGCACATATTCACAAGCAGGCAGAGATTTGCAAGCTTGGATTTGCAGATGCAAAAACATCAGTTATGAAATGTAATATCAACGGAGAAGTCGTAGAGAGCGAAATTGATATTGACGATTATGAAAAATCCTGTCAGGTATTGCTTGGACGTATTCGTAAGCCAATCGAGCGAAGCCTGAAGGATGCAAATATCAAGCTCAAAGATATTGAGGAAGTAATTCTGGTTGGTGGTTCGACAAAGCTTTCCATCGTACGCCGGTTTGTGAGCCGCCTGTTTGGACGTCTGCCGAATACAAGTATCAATCCGGACGAGGTGGTTGCTGTGGGCGCGGCGACACAGGCTGCTATGAAAGAACGGAATGAAGCAGTGAAAGAGATTATTTTGACGGATGTCTGTCCATTTACACTTGGAACGGAGGTTGTATCCCGCAGATCCGGAGGTGTGTTTGAGGCTGGACATTATCTGCCATTGATTGAACGAAACTCCGTGATTCCGGTCAGTCATACGGAACGTCTCTATACCGTCAGTGACCGGCAGACACGGATCAAGGTCGATATCCTGCAGGGCGAGAGCCGTCTGGCAGCAAATAACGTCTACCTTGGCAGCATTGAAGTTATGGTTCCACCGGCACCTGCCGGCGAAGAATGCGTCGATGTCACATACACCTATGATGTTAACTCTATCTTAGAGGTGATTGTAAAGGTAATTTCTACAAATGTGGAAAAACGACTTGTGATTAAGAACGAGGAAACCGATCTGACCGATGAAGAAATCGATGCCAGATTCGAGGAGCTTTCTTCCCTGAAGATTCATCCACGGGAACAGGAGGCAAACAAATTATTGCTGCTTCGTGCGGATCGCATGTATGAGGAATCCATCGGAGATACCCGTAAGATTCTCGAACATGAGATTAACCAGTTTGAAGATGTATTAAATAAACAGAATCCATCGGAAATCAGCAGTGCAAGAGAAGCTTTCAAGGAATTCCTTGACAATATGGAAGAAGATTTATTCTAAATATATTAAAGAAAAGGGCTGACGCTTTAAGAGAGCGCCAGCCTTATTATATGTCGTGCATATGCGTGCAAAAGATCTAAGTCCTGCAGGAACGAATCCGTCAGTTCAATAAAAGATTCTTTGTCTTTATAATCCCGTTTGTAGCCAGATAAAATTCCATCATCAATCTGGGAGATGAAATATCCTTTTTTACGCAGATAACAGGTTTCCTTCTTCGCCGGTTCCCGGTAGTTTTTATCCACATAGCTTGCCACACTTTTGTGAACCGCCATATCCTCTGCCGGAAGATAGTAGTAATCCCTGTAATTATCAAAGAAGAACTTCAATTCCTCTGTATAGATCGGGGCATTGATCGTTGCTTCCTTCTGGAATCCAGTGATGATGATATCATTCAATCCGATCGTCAATCGTTTTGGAAGCTGGTATTCCAGCTCCAAAGAGAAAAGTAACCGGTTCTGCCGCACAGACATCTTGCGGACGAGCAGACAGCCAGCTTTGAATTTACAGTAAGCAAGCATGCTTGTGCAGTCCAGAAGTCCTTCGAGATCCTCGTAATTGTGCTGTAACAACAACTGCTTGTTTGTCTTTACCGGAAGCTTTACATATTCCTGATAGACCTTAATCAGATCACCGCCGGAATATTTATCTAACCGATGGATACCAAGAAACCGTTCCACGCTTTTCTGTTTCATATTTTCCATGTGCAGCACATCTTTTAAAAAACGGATCTGCTTATAAATATCAATGCTTTCCATATGGGCGAGTGTATTTTCCATCCCATATGCCTTTGCCTTTTTTGTGATATACGGAATATCAAATCCATCTCCATTATAGGTAATCACATATTTATAATTCATCGCAAAGGAAAGAAACTGCTCTAAAATATCCGCTTCGGATCTGCCATCCTGATTAAACCACTGGCATATATTCCACTGACGGTTTTTATAGTAAGCACAGCCGATCAGATATAAGGCAGTATGTTCGGCTGTAAATCCGGTCGTTTCAATATCAAAAACAAGCAGATCTTCCGGTGTATAAAGCTGTTCCAATGTCTGAAATTTACTGCGATGAGCCTCATTTACAACTTTTTCCATAGGTGCCTCCTTTCCGACATCGTCCGATAAATTCGTCTAAATTGGTTTAAATTATAGCATAAATACCATAGAAGTAAAGAAATGCTTGTAATTTTTGGTCAATATGTTATAATTTTAGCTAAAGTATGATGTACGGAGGAGATAGAATGTTACGACCAGACGATATTAGATCAACAGCTTTTAAAAAGGGCTTATTCGGTTACAAAGCCGCAGATGTTGACAGCTTTAAAGACACTGTATTCAGAGCGTACAGCGACCTTTCCAAAGATTATGAGGAAACAAAGGACAAATTTGATAAACTCACAAAGGCAATGGAAGATACCAGACTGAAATTATTTGAACTGGAGAACAAGCTGCAACAGGCAGAAAATGTATCAACTGATGCCGGAGAAAGCGTAGAGGCAAAGAAGCGTGCAGACCAGATCATCAAGAATGCTGAAGCAACTGCCGCTGATATTATTGCAAAGGCAAAGGCTCAGAGCGAGAAGCTTGAGAGCTCCGCAAAGCCAAAGGCAGAATCACCAAAGGTTGAGCCAGAACCAGCGAAAGAGTCTGCATCATCCAAGTTCTTCAAGAAAGCAGACGAGGATGTACATACCGCTGCAACAAGCAACGATGATGACGATGAGATCTTTGTTGGGGAAATCGAAGATGCAAGAAAACCAGATCGCATGATGATCGGAGATGGCGAAGAAGAGGACGAAGGCTTCGAATTCTTATAAGGTTAAGCCAGATCGGAGTTGTCGTAACAACGACAACTCCTTATTTTTTGACAGGAGAACATTATGTTTGCATATATCAAAGGAACGGTAACCGAGATTGGAACCGATGAGATCATCGTAGAAACCGGCGGAATCGGATTTTCTGTATTTACATCCTCACAGGATTCTGCCAGATTGACAAAAAATCAACAGGCAACGATCTACACCCATTTAAATGTGCGGGAAGATGATATGAGTCTGTTTGGATTTCTGACCAAAGAGGAACGGTCTGTGTTCCGTATGCTGATCAATATCAGCGGAGTGGGACCGAAAAGTGCGCTTTCTATCCTGTCATGCCTGTCGGTCGATGAACTGCGCATGGCTGTGTTATCGGATGATTATAAGGCGATTGTGAAAGCAAACGGAATCGGTCCGAAAACAGCCCAGCGATTAGTTATTGAATTACGTGACAAATTTCATCTGGAAGATGTACTGGGAGAATACGATGAGGCTTCTCCAGCAACATCTGCACCGGAGGATATTGTATCCGAGACAGCAATGGCATTGAGCAGTCTTGGCTATTCCAACGTGGAAGCTTTGCGTGCAATCAAGAAGGTTCCGGACAGCGAATCCATGACCGTAGAACAATTATTAAAGGCTGCATTAAAGCATATTATTTAGACATTGGAGAAAAAGATGGAACGAATCATTCAAGCGGATATTATTCCGGAAGATGATAAAATCGAACAGGGACTGCGACCAAGTCATCTGTCTGAGTATATCGGACAGGAGAAGGCAAAGAAGAATCTTCGTGTCTTTATCGAAGCTGCAAAAAAACGTGGCGAGCCGCTCGATCATGTGCTGTTGTATGGCCCTCCGGGACTCGGTAAAACGACACTGGCATCGATTGTAGCGACTGAGATGGGAGTCAATCTGAAGATCACATCCGGTCCGGCGATTGATAAACCGGGCGATCTGGCTGCAATCTTAAACAATCTGTCCGAAAATGATGTTTTATTTATTGACGAGATTCACCGGCTAAATAAGCAGGTGGAAGAGGTATTGTACCCAGCGATGGAAGATTTTGCAATTGATATTGTGATCGGCAAAGGTGCTGGTGCCCGTTCAATCCGCCTGGATCTTCCAAAATTCACACTGGTTGGTGCAACCACACGCGCTGGAATGCTGACCGCTCCGCTACGTGACCGGTTCGGCGTTGTCAATCGGCTGGAATTCTACAATGTAACCGAGCTGATGCAGATCATTCTCCGATCTGCGGCCGTGCTTGGTGTCAGCATTGACGACGAGGGGGCGTTGGAGATTGCCAAGCGTTCCCGTGGTACGCCGCGGCTTGCCAACCGTCTGTTGAAGCGGGTACGTGATTTTGCGCAGGTAGAAGGTGACGGTGCGATTGATTACGATGTTGCAAAAACCGCGCTCGATCGTCTGGAGGTAGACTCTATGGGACTGGACAATACTGACCGCAATATCTTAGAGACGATGATCCACAAATTTGGTGGTGGACCGGTTGGTCTGGATACCTTAGCAGCAGCCATCGGCGAAGATTCCGGCACACTGGAAGAGGTATATGAACCATATTTAATAAAAAATGGCTTTATAAATCGGACGCCGCGTGGTAGAATTGTTACGGAACATTGTTACAGACATTTTGGATTGGAAAATCTGATAGAATAACAAAGGAGATTTTGTATTATGGCAAACAAAGTAGATATCCCGGTAGTAATCAATGGGAAAGTATATACATTAAGCGGATATGAAGGGGAAGATTATCTTCAAAATGTTGCAACTTATATCAACGGCAAGATTGCAGAATGCAAGACTTCCGATCAGTATCGTCGGATGAATACCGAATATCAGGGAATCCTGCTTGCTTTGAATATCGCAGATGATTATTTCAAAGCAAAGAATCAGGCGGATTCTATGGTAACTGAGGACAGTAACAAAGAGCAGCAGTTGTATGATCTGCGTCACGAGGTAATTGAGTCCCAGATCAAGCTGGAAAGCTCTGCACGTATGATTGAGGAATACAAAGAGCAGATCAATGCATTACAAAGAAAGATTATTCAGTTAGAGGCAGAGAAAAACCGCAATGAATAACAAACATTCCAAAATTGAAGTACTCGCACCTTGTGGTGACTACGATATTTTAATTGCCGCTGTACATGCAGGCGCAGATGCCTGCTATATTGGCGGCAATTCTTTTGGTGCAAGAGCATATGCGACGAATTTCGACGAAGAAACGATAAAGCAAGCTGTCACCTACGCGCATCTACATGGGGTGAAGGTCTATCTGACCGTCAACACCCTGTTGAAGCAGGAGGAGCTTCCCGCATTATATGAATACATTCAGCCATTTTACGAGATTGGCGGCGACGCTCTGATCATTCAGGATCTTGGCGTTTTTTCTTATGTCCGGGAACAATTCCCCGATATCGCAATCCATTGCAGTACACAAATGAATATTACATCCCGGTATGGCGCAGAATTTATGAAACAGCAGGGTGCCACCCGTGTTGTGACCGCGCGCGAAATGTCTCTAGCTGAAATCCGTGCGATCAAAGAGCATGTCGATATCGAGGTCGAGACATTTGTGCACGGCGCAATGTGTTACTCGTACAGCGGTCAATGTCTGATGAGCTCCCTTGCGGGGGGCAGAAGCGGCAACCGGGGACGTTGCGCACAGCCATGCCGGAAATGCTATGACAAAAGCTATCTGTTATCCATGAAAGATATGTGCGCCCTGTCGCTGATCCCGAAGCTGATGGATGCCGGGATTGATTCGCTAAAAATCGAAGGCCGGATGAAAAATGCTTACTACGTTGCATCGACGGTGCACGCTTACCGGACGATCGTAGATGATTGTCTGCATGGAAAATTTGACCCGAAAAAAGCAGAGGCGCTCACCTTTGAGCTTGCCAATATCTATAACCGTGGTGGATTCTCGGACGGATATTTCTTCCACCACAATGGTGCGGAAATGATATCAAAGGATCGCCCGAACAATCAGGGTGTGGCAATCGGAAGTTTGGAGCGTGTTGAAAAGGGAACGATCACACTCCGTCTATCAGAAGCCGTATACCGGCAGGATGTGTTGGAGCTGACGACAAAAAACGGCGAAGCGGTGGAGATTACATCCTCAAAGGACGGAACTCCCGGACAGCATCTGACTTTGAACTGTCCGAAGACCAAGCTTCTGCAGAAAGAGCAGACCGTCTACCGTACCAAATGCCCGAAGATCTTACAACATGTGCAGGATGATTATATTAACTCTTATAAGAAGCTACCGATTTCTGTCTCTGTTACAGCCCGAATCGGAGCACCGCTGACCGCGATTGTAACCTGTGAGCTTGATAACCAGACTTACACTGCGACCTGTACGGATATGCTCGTGGAGAAAAGCAAGCAAGGAGAAACCACAATAGAGGCAGTCAAAAAGCCATTGGCACAGCTTGGCAATACGGAATACGAATTAGCATCGTTTACCTGTGATCTGGATACCTGCGCGTTCCTGCCAAATGGTGTGTTAAAGAAGCTCCGCCGTGCATTGCTTGCAGCCTTAGAAGCGGAGATTGCTAAGGCACATACACGTGTCGCCGGAAAACAGCTGTCGTGGGATACCGTGTATGAATCTATGATTACAAAGTCCCCTGCAAATGCATCTGATACCCAGAGTTCGAAGCAGGAGCAGATGATCTTTAGTGCTGTAACACAAGAACAGCTGCGTATCATCTTAGAAGAACTTCCACATGTGGAGTCCCCGGTGACAGGTATCACAATGCCGCTTGCGCTATACAACCAGTGCAGGAATATGATCCCGGATTCCATCCGGCTATACGCGGAGCTGCCGCCTGTAATTCATGACCGGTTCTGCGTCGATTTGCAAGAATCCGGAATCCGTGGTATATATATTAGAAATATAGATGCACTGGCAATTCTTGCCAGTCAGAAGTTGCCAGAAGACTGCGTGATTTTATGTGATGCCAGCCTTTATTGCTACAATCGTCTGGCGCATGCATTTATCTGGCGATTTTTTGCGGACACAGACATTTCATTTCTGACGCCGCGGGAGTTAAAGCTAGAGGAGCTTGACGCACTTGCAGGCGAACCGCTTTGTCTCACATTATATGAGTATCAACCGGTTATGCTGACTGCGAATTGCCTGCAAAAGACAAAATACGGCTGCAAAAAAGAGCCGGTTACCCTGACCGTGACTGACGAGATGGGGAATCGTTTTTTTGCAAGAACCAACTGTGATGACTGCTATAATATCATCTACAACAAGGTTCCTTATTCTATATTGGATAAATATAAAGAGCCTGCTTTTTCCAGACTGCATCCCCAGGGATATCTGGTTCGTTTTACAATCGAAAACGAGCAACAGGTTCGTAGGATTCTGCAGATATTATCTGGAAAGTCCTATGATTCCTATGAAAAAACAGGCGGACATTTATATCGAGGTGTATTGTAATGATCAACATTATTTGTGAAGTATCAAAGTATCTCGTTTTGCTTTTCATGGTACTTTATACCGTCAAATGTTTTTCGGTGCTATCATCGAAAAACGAAGAGCAGAAGCGTAAAAAACTAAACAAACAAATCGGATATGTATTTGTAATCCATTTCTTATGTTACCTGATCCTGTATCTGCGGCTGGGGCAGTTGAAGATCCTGATCTTTTATGTGGCACAGATTTTTGTCGCCATCTTGTATATGGTGCTTTACCACAGCATCTACAAGGATTCGTCCAGATTGCTGACAAACAATGCATCGTTTTTGCTGTTAATCGGCTATATTATGCTTACGCGTCTGAATTTTAACTTGGCCGTGAAGCAGTTCATCTTTGCCACCGTCGGTCTGATCATAACTGCATTTATTCCATATATCATGTTGAAATGGAAGAAGATGAAGGATTGCGGCGTGTTGTATGGCGTGATTGGTCTGTTGTTCCTGCTCACAGTATTTATTCCGGGGCTCGGAAGTGAGAAATACGGTTCGAGAAACTGGATCAACCTCGGGCATCTGTCCGTACAGCCAATGGAGTTTGTAAAGATATTATTTGTATTCTTTGTAGCATCCATGCTTGTAAAGGCAAGCACGTTCAAAGAGCTTTTTGTAAATGCGCTGATCTCCGCAGCATTTATGGGTGTGCTTGTGTTAGAGAAAGATTTAGGTGCGGCAGTGATCTTCTACATAACCTATGTTTTGATGGTGTATGTTGCAACTTCCCGTCCAGCCTTTCTGGTCGGTGGAATCTCGCTTGGTGCAGGTGCTGTCATGCTAGGCTATGCACTGTTTAAAAATTCGCTGTTCCAGCATGTTATGGTGCGAGTCCATGCATGGCAAAATCCGTTTGCAGATATCGACGGAGGCGGTTATCAGCTGTCCCAGTCGCTTTTCGCAATCGGAACGGGCGGATATGCAGGTTCTGGACTGACACAGGGAGCGGCTGGAAGTATTCCGGTCAGCGAAAGCGATTTTATCTTTTCGGCAATCTGCGAGGAACTGGGTGTAATCTTCGGACTTGCAATGATCCTTGTAATCGTGAGCATCTTCCTTTCCTTTGCCAATGTGGCAATGAAATGTAAGGAGCCATTTTATAAATATGTCGCACTTGGATTTTCAAGCATCTATATTGTGCAGTGCTTCTTAAATCTCGGTGGTGTGACAAAATTCATTCCTTCCACAGGTGTGACACTTCCACTAGTCAGTTATGGTGTCAGTTCGGTATTAAGTACCCTCATTATATTTGCGATTGTGCAGGGGGTATATGTAATAAGTAGTAGTGAGGCAGTGAAGTATGAAAGAGAAAAAGAAAAAGCAAGACAGAAGCTCCGCGAACAGGAGTCAGCCGTTAACACCGGAAGAAGAACTGATCGCGAAAGAAAAACAACGAATTAAAAAGAACAAGATCAAGAATCGTCCGATCGTTGTAATCACCTATCTGATGGTGACAGTGTTTGTCGGCATGATTGCGTATGTGATCTATTTCATGCAGTTCAAGGCTGAAACTGTGATTGCAAACTCCCGGAATGTCCGGCAGGATTCCTTTGCCAAGACGGTAGAACGGGGCGATATCATCACGAGTGATGGTGTTGTGATTGCGACAAGCGAAACGGACGAGGCTGGAAATACGAACCGTTCTTATCCGTACAGCAACATGTTTTCCCATCTGGTTGGCTATGATGAATACGGAAAAGCAGGACTGGAGCTTGCCGGAAATTTCTATATGCTACGGTCGCACATCAACATCTTTGAACGTGTTTACCGCGAATTAAAAGAGGAGAAAAACCGTGGCGACAATGTTATCACGACCGTAGATTATGATCTTCAGGCAGCCGCGTACAATGCACTCGGAAGCTGTAAGGGTGCCGTGATTGCGATCGAGCCATCCACCGGAAAGATTTTATGTATGGTATCAAAACCAGACTATGATCCAAACGATATTGAAAATGTCTGGAGCTATCTGCAGACGGAGGAGGGATCGGAGAGTACGATTCTGTTAAATCGTGCAACACAGGGACTCTATGCACCGGGGTCCACCTTCAAGGTGGTATCCCTGCTGGAATTCATGCGTGAAAATCCAACAACCTACAACAGCTATCAGTTCCACTGTGATGGCAATTCCATCTTCTCCGGCGTCGGAATCCGATGCAGCAACAACAAGGCACACGGTGATCTGTCGTTAGCAGATGCACTTGCTTATTCGTGCAACGTCAGCTTTGCAACAATCGGAGAGACTTTAGATAAAGGTTCCTATCGTTCCACAGCCGAAGAGCTGTTGTTTAACAAAGATTTACCATACGATGGCACCTATAACTCATCACAGTTTCGGATCACCGCGGACTCGCCGGACGATGCGATTCCACAGACAGTGATCGGACAGGGCGATACGAAGATCACGCCGCTTCACAATGCGATGATCATGTCCGCGATTGCAAACGACGGCGTCCTGATGAAGCCGTACACGATCGACTCGATTGAAAACGACGATGGTGCCAAGGTAAAGACATTTCGTTCTAAGGAAGCAGGCACACTGATGACCGCAGATGAAGCAAACATCCTGACGGACTATATGAAAGGTGTCTGTGAATATGGTACCGGTTCCGGGTATTTTTCCGGACTTTCTTACTCGGTTGCCGGAAAGACTGGTACAGCAGAATTTGACAACGAAGGAAACTGCAATTCCTGGTTTGTCGGCTTTTCTGATCCGGATGATCCGGACATTGTCGTCTGCGCAATTACCGAACAGTCCAACGTGACTGGTGTGACAGGTGCATGGGTTGCCAGACAGGTGTTTGATGCATATTACAGTAAATAGTTTACCTTGCGACATGCCACAGAATCTGCTATAATAAATTCAATTTTGGGACACACCAATGGAAAAAGCAGGAGGAATTGCAATGATTGAAGCAACAAGCTGTGGTGGTGTGGTAATCTTTCGAGGAAAAATCCTGTTGTTGTATAAGAATTACAGGAATAAATACGAAGGCTGGGTTCTGCCGAAGGGAACAGTTGAAGAGGGTGAACAGCACAATGAAACTGCACTTCGGGAAGTGAAAGAAGAAACCGGCGTGAGCGCTCAGATTATCAAATACGTTGGAAAAAGCAACTATACGTTTAACACCTCTTATGATGTCGTTAACAAGGATGTACACTGGTATCTGATGATGGCGGACAGCTATTACAGCAAGCCACAACGGGAAGAATATTTTATGGATTCCGGATATTACAAATATCACGAGGCGTACCATCTGTTAAAATTCCCGAACGAAAAACAGATCTTGGATCAGGCGTACGAGGAATATACTGCTTTGAAGCAGAATAATCTGTGGGGAAGCAAAAAATATTTTTAATGAGCTATGAAAAAGAAAAAACGTATCGTATATAATTTATGTCTGGCTGTATTGATCTGTATTTTCCTTGGTTCTGCGGGGTATCTTGCCTATTATTTCCTGCAGAGCAAGAAAAGTGAAGATCAGTTTCAGAAGCTGGAGGCTATGATTGACGCTCCGGTCAACGAAGAGGAGATTGTCTACGTGGCAACAGATGGCGATGCAGAACCGGGATTAGAATTTGTGAATATCGATGGAACTCGCGTCCAGAAATCTTTTGCTTCCCTTTATCGGGGGAATCATGATTTTATCGGCTGGCTGTCCATCGAGGATACGAACATTGATTATCCGGTTATGCAGACACCAGAAGAGGAAGAGTATTATATCCATCGGGATTTTTACGGCGAATACAGCAGTGCAGGTACGTTGTTTGTTGATCTTGAAAGCAATGTGCAGAAGCCTTCCGACAACATCTTGATCTACGGACATAATATGAAAACTGGAAAGATGTTTCATGACTTATTAAAATATGAGAATGAATCATTTTATAAAAATCACAAATACATTCAGTTTGATACCATTTACGGAAATGGCACTTACGAAGTGATTGCCGCCTTCCGTACCCACATACTGACAGAAAAGGAAGATGGGTTCCGTTATTATCAGTTCTTTAACGCGGAGGATGAATCCGCATTTAACCAGTATGTATCCGGCTGCAAAGCATTGACCGGATATACGATTGACACGGATGCTTCTTACGGTGATTCGCTGCTTACTTTATCGACCTGCGCCTATCATACAGACAACGGAAGATTTGTCGTAGTTGCGAAGAAACTGACCCCTTAATTCTATGAAAACAGGCGAACAGAAACTGTATTTTATTATTGACAAGTAAAATGTTCTATGATATAGTATCAACTGTTCCGCCGGTGTGTCGGAATTGGCAGACGAGGCAGACTCAAAATCTGTTGATGGCAACATCGTGCGGGTTCAAGTCCCGCCACCGGCATTGAATGTAAAATGCGAGAGTCCTTAAAATTTAAGGATTCCCGCATTTTTTGTTACTAAAAACATGGTATGTGCGCAAAAGGTGCGCAAAAATATCAAGTATCATCCAAGCCGGATCATTTCTTTTCGCAACCGACGAATGATCTTCTTCTCCAGTCTGGAGATGTACGACTGTGAGATTCCAAGCAGATCTGCAACCTCCTTTTGCGTCATTTCCTCATCATCATGGCCAATCCCATATCGAAGCTCGATGATCGTGCGCTCCCGGTCACTTAAAATGTCCATTGCCTGTTCCAACAGGTTCAAATCGACTTCATCTTCGATATCCTTGTACACCAGATCTTCCTCCGTGCCAAGAATATCGGAGAGCAGCAGCTCATTTCCATCCCAGTCCACATTCAGTGGTTCATCGATGGAAACCTCGGTTTTGATACGGGAATTGCGGCGTAGATGCATCAAAATTTCATTTTCGATGCAACGGCTGGCATACGTTGCCAGTTTGATATTTTTGTCCGACTTAAAGGTATTAATTGCTTTGATCAGTCCGATCGTACCGATCGAGATCAGATCCTCCACGCCGACACCCGTGTTATCAAATTTCTTTGCAATGTAAACGACCAGACGCAGATTATGCTCAATCAACGTCTGTCTTGCCTCTAAAACATCATCATCCAGATGCGTCAAGAGCAAGGTTTCCTCCTCTGAGGAGAGTGGTGCCGGAAGAATCTCCGCGCCTCCGATATAATGCACTTCATTTTTGGGAAATAAGAGATAATTCGCTATGCTCTTGATATTGAAACGGATCATATTGTTGCTGACGATGCTAATCATGTTGGTTCCTCCTTCTTAGGTTGTAATTTTTCATGCAGTAATACGTCATATCGGTTTTCAAAGAAGATTTCCCGGCTGATTCCAGCTGTGACCGCATAGAATGTTGTGCGCGATTGCGTATACACCAGCTTTGGAATCGTAATTGCCGGCATCAGGGAAAACCGGTTTCCTATGGTATAGTAAGGAATCGGAAAAAACGTGATTTCTCCGGTTTCGTTCATTTGTAAGTACGGAAATTGTCCGGTTTTATGATACTGTTCGAGTTGTGCGTAGCTTTGTTCAGACAGAAGATTTTTCAATAAACGATAGTTTATAAGGATTGCCGGTTGTTTTGTATAGGGATTTTGAAGCCGGTTTCCAGTATCCACAAATGCATTGGCAGGGAGTGTCCTTGCAGGAAACACAAGTTCTACTGCATATGCGCGGGCTTGCATCTGCTTTCGGTCATATATCCGCCGGACAATCCGGCATACCAATACCGAAGCGATACATGTCAGATAAAATCCGGGGGTCCGAAACGCTGTGCCGTCCGCTATGTAAAATAATTGCAGCATTCCAGCCAACCATATACAACCAGCAAGCACGACCAGTATCATTTTCCACATTGGAATCGGATATGGCACGTGTTTTGTAAGAAAATATGTCATAAAAAAGTAGCTTGTGGCATATAATACATAATAGAGAGTACATAAAGATATCGTTATCAAAAAAATACCTGTCGATAAAGCTGCCATAAAAATCGTCCACATACATGTGCGGAGGATTTTTATGGACTGCCCAAGTATCGTCTGTATCATGCAGAGCAGCGTCACATTCACAAGACAGTGATACAGAAACAATACATCGGCGTAGACAACATAGGTCATGTTCACCTCCTTTGATCATTCCTCCGTATTATATATAATTCCGCATGAAATAAATGTCATAATTCGTATTCTGATTTCGTAAAATTCCAAGCATTTTCGACATCGCCATTCGACCAAATACAAGCAATAGGAGAGAATTATGGATAAATCTGTCTATTCTACCGAGAAAATCAGCACCGGGCTGGCAGTGTCCTTGGAGACAGACCAAAGTTCCACGCGGCAGTTTACCATTTTGATTCGGTATCTTGGTGCATTTGATTCCTTACAGGAAATCGCTGTTTTTCCAATAGTTCCGTTATTGAACCGTTTTGCAGTTGGAACAGCCTCCAAAGAAGAGATTCTTCGTCTGGCATATATGCCAGAGGTTTTATACATCGACCTGACACGGCAGATGGAGTACGAGCAGGCAGTACAGGCAGAAGACCGGATTGCTGCATGCTTTCCAATGTATGACGAACAGGAAAGCGTTTTACGCGGCAATGGTATCCTGATTGGAATCGTAGATTCCGGACTGGAGTTTATGCATCCTGCATTGATTACCCAAGACGGCAAAAGCCGGATCGTTGCTTATTGGGATCAATCACAGACCGGTATTCCACCGGAACCCTATGGATTTGGTACAGAATATTCTGCGAACCAGATTCAATCTGTTGTTTCAGAAGGAACGGATCGCCGCTATGATACAAGTGGACATGGAACCGCAGTCGCAAGTATCCTGACGGCATTAAGTCCCGGAGCTTCTCTGATTGGCGTAGCCTCCCGTCCAAATACCGCCGCATTTTTGTGTGCAGTCGATTATATTGTCCGATATGCCATGCAACAGCGCCTTCCACTTGTTTTAAATCTGAGCTATGGAAATAATTACGGCGATCACTATGGAAATTCAATCGTAGAGCAGTATCTGGATGCCCTGCGCGCAAACGGAAAAGTCACAATCGTAACCGGGATGGGCAACGAGGGGAACACCGGGCGACACCGTTACATCGGAGGAAATACTGCACAAACCGTTGGAATCCTTGTCGGAGATGGACTTCTTACCTTCTCTTTACAACTGTGGTTTGCACCTGCGACCGCCTTTCTTTTTCGCATACAGGCTCCAGTTGGGCAGGCAACCACCTACATACCTTCCCAAAATGCCGGAGAATTTTATTCTTTCGTACTTGCCACAACACAGATTTCTATACAGATCGGGCAGGCAACACCTTTTAACCCAAGAAGAGAGATCTTTATTGTTTTTCGTGGAACGGTAATTCCGTATGGATATTGGAGTCTTTCCATCCAGCCGTATTTTGATCAGCCCTATCAGATTGATGCATGGCTCCCGGTTGCCTCATCCACACAGGCAACTGTAGAATTCGAGGTTCCAACAACTGACCTTTCCCTGACAATTCCAGCATCTGCCTCAAACGTGATCAGCGTTGGTGCCTATAACGGGGCAAGGCTCAGCGTGGCACCATTTTCAGGAAAAGGAAGTGCTGCGATACAAAAGCCGGATCTGGTCGCCCCGGGTGTTGATATCCTTGCCGCCAATGCCAGCGGTGGATACCGTCTTTTTAGTGGCACCTCTTTTGCGACACCGTTTGTTGCCTCTGCCGCAGCCAATCTGATGCAATGGGGCATTACCGATGGAAACGATTCTTTCCTGTACGGTGCCCGGGTAAAAGCCTATCTGATTAACGCGGCACGCGCCTTACCTGGCAGCAACCAGATTCCAAATCCTTCCGAGGGCTGGGGGAGATTATGCGCCAATGCCAGCGTCCCCAGATACAATCCACCGATTCTGTCCTAGATTTCCGGTGTCGACGATTCCCGGAATCTGTGCTATGATAGATTTCAGTGTAATTAAACGAAAAACAGAAGAAAAGTGAGGGCGTTTCGATGACAGAAACAACCGCAGAAAAAAAACATATTACAATCGGTATTTTAGCCCATGTCGATGCTGGAAAAACAACGCTTTCGGAAGAACTCCTCTATGAGACCGGCGTCCGGAAGCAGGCAGGACGGGTCGATAACGGTGATACCTTACTCGACCATGACGAGATGGAGCGAAACCGGGGCATTACGATTTTTTCCAAGCAGGCAGAGCTTTCCACCGCTGAAACAGATATTACCCTGCTAGATACACCCGGGCACGTGGATTTTACCGCTGAGATGGAGCGTACCTTACAGGTACTTGACTATGCCATCCTTGTGATCAGTGCCTCTGACCGGATTCAGGCGCATACAAAGACAGTCTGGCGATTATTAAACGAATATCGGATTCCAGTATTTTTATTTGTCAATAAAATGGATCAGCCTGACAATCTCCAGTCAGAGATTTTGACTGAATTACAGGATTTTTCTGATAAAATCGTCGCATTTTCCTGCTATGAGCAGGGTACTATCCATACATCGGAGGATTTCTATGAATCCATCGCAATGGCATCGGAGGATGAAACCATTTTAAATACCTATATGGAACAGGGGGCACTTTCTGATACCTGTATCCAGACTATGATCAAACAGCGGCATATCATCCCGTGTTATTTCGGAAGCGCGCTAAAAGGAATTGGTGTGGATGCACTTTTAAACGGTTTAGATGCTTACACAACCGATGCGTACCAAACCCTGACCGAAGCACCGTTTGGTGCCCGTGTCTATAAGATTACCCGCGATGAAAAGGGAAACCGGCTCGCCCATATCAAAGTGATGCAGGGAACCTTATCTGTCCGGGATACGATCGGGGAAGAGAAGGTTACACAGATCCGGATCTATAATGGGGAACATTATCAGACCGTTCCAACCGTAACCGCAGGACATATCTGCAGTATTACGGGGCTGGAAACCGCACAGGCAGGGGACGGCATCGGCGATTACAGTGATAACCCGATGGCGTGCATCGAGCCGGTGATTTCCTATACGATCACCTTTGACGAAGCTGTCAGCACACGTTTGATGTATACAAAAATAAAAGATCTCGATGAAGAACTTCCAGAGCTGCATCTGACATGGAACGAACCGACTGAAACAATCCAGATCATGCTGATGGGGCCGGTTCAGATTGAGATTCTGACTCAACTGATTAAAAACCGTTGTGGTGTTGTGCCAACCTTTGACAACGGTAAGATCCTCTATAAAGAGACAATCGCCCAGCCGGTGATCGGTGTCGGACATTTTGAACCCCTGCGTCATTATGCAGAGGCACATATCCGTATTGAACCGGCAGAACGTGGAAGCGGCGTGGATGCATCCCTTGACTGCAGCGAAGATATCCTTGCCAAAAACTGGCAGCGTCTGGTCTATACCCATCTGCTGGAACGGACGCACCGTGGCACAAAGATCGGTGCACCCTTAACGGATGTACATTTCACTGTAATAAACGGACGTGCCCACACGAAACATACCGAGGGCGGAGATTTCCGTCAGGCAACATACCGTGCAGTGCGGCAGGGGCTGATGGAAGCTGGTACGATTATTTTAGAACCGGAATATGATTTTACATTGGAAATACCTGCTTCGATGATTGGACACGCCATGACAGACCTGCAGTCTATGTATGCGGTCATGGAGGCACCGGAACAGCTTGGCGACCGTGCAATCATACGCGGACACGGACCAGTTGCAACGTTGCGGGATTACCAGCTTCATGTACGCGCATTTACGAAAGGACAGGGCGAGTTTCAGGTAAGCTTCCGCGGCTACATGCCGTGTCACAACGAGGAAGAGGTCATACAGACACATCCATATGATCCAGAAGCGGATTTGCGCAACCCAACCTCGTCTGTATTCTGCGCACACGGTTCCGGTTTCCTTGTCCCGTGGGATCAGGTAAAGGCATATATGCACGTCAGTGATGCAACGGACACTGAGCAGGAACAGGCAGAATATACCGTTCACAGCCGGGAAAACTTTGATTATTCGATTGGATTAGACGAGATCGATGCGATTTTGTCCGGGCAGACTGCAAACCAAAATGCGAAAAAACAGATCTATAAAAAGAAGATCGTGCGGCACACAGAGACTTACACCGGAAAAGCATCCAAGGTAATCGTCACGCCAAAAGAAAAGCGCCTGATCGTAGATGGCTACAATGTTATTTTTGCATGGGAATCCCTGACGGAGCTTGCAAAAACGAATCTTGATGCGGCAAAGGATAAGCTCATTTCCCTGTTATCAAATTACCAGGGGATCACCGGTGTCAAAACCCTGCTTGTCTTTGATGGCTATAAGGTAAAGGGCAATCATGGCAGTACGAACGTGCAGGAGGATATCGAAATCGTGCACACAAAGGAAAACCAGACTGCCGATCAGTTTATCGAAGCCTATACACATGAAAATGAAGGACAATACCAGATGACCGTTGCCACTTCAGATGGTCTGATCCAGACGATCACACGCGGTGCCGGCTGTCAGATCATTTCCTCCAGAGAGCTATATTCTGCGATGGAAGCAGCTGCAAAAGAGCTGCGGGAAATGTACGATATCAAATAGAGCATAACTGTACCTGTAAATCAACAATTTATGGGTGCAGTTATTTGTATTTATAGGAAATCTATGCTATAATTTGAGTAATTATGACTAGAATAGATATAGTTTGACATAACAGGAGGTTTCAATGAGAGAATATACAACACAGATGGATGCAGCCAGAAAGGGCATTATCACTCCGGAACTTACAAAAGTTGCTGAAAAAGAACATATGCGGGAAGATGAATTACTCCCACTTGTAGCAGAGGGAAAAGTTGTCATTCCTGCAAATAAATTACACACCTGTCTGAATCCAGAAGGAATCGGGTCCATGCTTCAGACGAAGATCAACGTCAATCTCGGCATCTCCAGAGATTGCAAGGATTACGATATTGAGATGAAGAAAGTCATGGAAGCTGTCAATCTCGGTGCACACGCCATTATGGATCTGTCTTCCCACGGAAATACAGAACCGTTCCGTAAGAAGCTGATTGCTGAATGTCCGGTTATGGTTGGTACCGTACCAATCTATGATTCAGTGATTCATTACCAGCGCGATCTTGCAACACTGACCGCGAAGGATTTTATTGATGTGGTACGTCTGCACGCAGAAAATGGTGTGGATTTCGTAACACTGCACTGTGGCATCACAAGAAAGACGATTGACCAGATCAAGAAGCATAAACGGAAGATGAACATTGTATCCCGTGGTGGCTCCCTCGTCTTTGCATGGATGACAATGACCGGAGAAGAGAATCCATTTTACGAATATTACGATGAAATCTTAGATATCTGTGCGGAATACGATGTAACCGTTTCCCTTGGAGACGCCTGTCGTCCGGGCTGTCTTGCCGACGCAACCGATGTCTGCCAGATTGAAGAGCTTGTACGACTCGGTGAACTTACCAAGCGTGCGTGGGAGAAGAATGTACAGGTTATGGTCGAGGGACCGGGACATGTGCCAATGGATCAGATTGCAGCCAACATGAAGGTGCAGCAGACGATCTGTATGGGTGCTCCATTCTATGTACTTGGTCCTCTGGTAACGGATATTGCACCGGGCTATGATCATATTACTGCCGCTATCGGTGGTGCGATCGCCGCACAGGCAGGTGCCGCGTTCTTATGCTATGTAACACCGGCAGAGCATCTGGCATTGCCAAATGTCGATGATGTCAAACAGGGAATCATCGCATCAAAGATTGCAGCCCATGCAGCCGATATTGCAAAGGGTGTGCGCGGAGCACGTGACATCGATGATAAGATGGCAGATGCCCGTCGTGTATTAGACTGGGACAAGCAGTGGGAATGCGCTTTAGATCCCGAAACCGCAAAAGCCATCCGCGCAGACAGAAGTCCGGAGCATGAAGATACATGTTCGATGTGTGGAAAGTTCTGTGCTGTACGAAGCATGAATAAAGCGTTAGCAGGAGAATACATTGACATCTTATAAAAAATGGGAGGGTACTTATGGAAAAAAACGAAGTTTGGGAAAACATAAAGAAATATGCAAAAGTATTTTTTCAGGGTGTAGGATTATTTTTTGCATATGTCTTTCACTACATTGCGGTATTTGCAAAGTTTGTCTATAAGCATTTGAAAAAGCTGTTCAAAAAGCTTTACCGGATTATCCGCAGACATATCCGCAGAGTGAAAAAACATATGAAAGCCGGTGATTACAGTTTACTATTTTATACCGTGCTTGGGGTTGTGATTTTTATTGTATTGCTGGTTTTACTGATTCACGGAATCTCTGGCAAGAAGAAGACTTCCACCGCTACAACGACGGAAGCAACCAGCGAAGCTTCCACTACGGAAGAAGTTGATCCACAGGCTGTTCTACGCGAGCAGGCAACGTATATCTACCAGAATAATCCAGATTACCTGATGCTTGTCAACGATACAAACCCGATTCCGGATGGATATACCTTTGAACAACATACTCTGAACAGTGGTTATATCGTAGATGAACGCATCTACAACGATCTGCTTGCAATGCTGGAAGCATGTAACGCTGCCGGAAGTGAGTATACGATCAAGGGTGGCTATATCAGCGCCGATACCGAGGGTAGTGGGGAATATGCAACCGGTCTTGCATTCGATGTAACAGCGCATGATGTTGCAGAGTTAGACCCTGCTGTTGTATCACAGCTTCCAACAAACCAGTGGCTGATGCAGAATTGTTCTTCCTTCGGTTTCATCGTCCGTTATCCAGAAGGTAAGGAAAGCATTACCGGACATAATTTTGAGCCATGGCATTTCCGCTATGTCGGAAGAGATGCGGCTGTCTTTATGACGACGAACAACCTGACATTAGAAGAGTTCTACACTTTGGTAAATGGTGGTTCCGTATCCACAGCCACAGCAACCTCTGCCACACCGGCAGTTGATCCAACCGCTGTGACAGCCGAAGATCCTAGTGCAACAACAGAAGCTACAACGGAAGCAACAACCGAAAATCCGCTGGATATTTTAAATTAGAAATAGAAAGATAGAAAGTATATGAGTAAACCAGATAAACATATGAAAAAAGGACCATACGAACGGGAGATGGCGCGCCGCAGACGGGAACGAAAGCGACGCATCCGTCGTTTCCACCTGATCTGTCTTGGCGTTATGCTCCTTGCATTTATTATTGTGTGTGTAAATATATTTTCGCACAAAAAGAGCATCCGCAAGGAAGCGGTTTCTCTCTATGAAGCGGGAAACTATCAGGAAGCTTTGGACAAATTCAAGGAAGCTTATGCGGAGAAACAATGGTTTTCAGACTCCATCAATGTAGATATTCTGCTATATGAGGCAGACTGCATGATGCAGCTCCAGTTGTTCTCCGATGCGGAGCTGACTTATCTGGATATCCAGAAAAAATACCCGACTTCCAAGTATGACAAGGAACAGCTTTCCTATCTGTCCGACCTGTCTCATGCGCTTGGCAATTATCAGCGCGGAGATTATGTTTCAACTGTCGCGACTTTCACAAAGGCAGTGGAAAACGGACATAAGGATATCAGTATCTATGCAGCCATCTGTTATGAAAACCAAAAAAGCTATGATAAGATGAAAGAATATCTGGATATCTACGCGAACTATCATGGAATCGATGCATATGTGAATTATAAATATGCATCCTATTATTATGACACCAAAGACTATAATCAGGCATTAACCTATCTTGCACAGGGAGAATCCGCAGGAGACAGTGACTATCTGCAGGAAATCTTATATGCAGAGATCATGTGCTATAAAGAGCTACAAAACTATACCGAAGCATTTTCACGTGCCACTTCCTATATTGCCAAATATCCGGAAGATCAGAAGGGACAGGATTTATACGCCTATCTGGATACCCGTGTGAATGTAAATGAAGTTCCTGTCAATGATCGTTACCACCTGTATTCAGAACCAGAGAATTCCAGCGCAGTAGAGTAACAATAATTTATTTATGTAAACTAAAAGGACATTCTATGTACGAAAATAAAGAAGAAATTGAAAAAGTCATTCTGTTTGCGGTTGATTTAGACAACGGCGAACAGGTTCCAGCCAATCTGGATGAATTGGAAGAACTGGTAGCAACCGCCGGTGCTGAGACACTTGGACGCATGATCCAAAACAAAGATTCCATCGAGAAAGCGACTTATCTCGGAACTGGTAAAGTCGAGGATCTGCGAGACATGGTGGAGCGTCTTGGTGCGACGGGTGTCGTGTGCGATGATGAATTATCGCCGATCCAGATGAAGAATCTGGAGCAGGAATTGGACACAAAGGTCATGGACCGGACGATGATAATCTTAGATATCTTCGCGAAACACGCAACAACACGGGAGGGTAAGCTTCAGGTAGAACTCGCACAGCTCAAATACCGCAGCAACCGTCTGATCGGTATGGGACAGGTAATGTCCCGTCTTGGTGGTGGTATCGGTACGAGAGGTCCCGGTGAGAAGAAGCTCGAGGTCGACCGCCGTCTGATCCGTGAACGTATTTCAAAGCTGTCTGCTGACCTGAAAGACGATATTGCGCACCGCGAGGTAATGCGCAAGCAGCGTCTGAACAGCCATATACCGATCGTATCGATCGTTGGATATACGAATGCAGGCAAGTCAACCTTGCTGAATCATATGACACAGGCAGGTGTATTAGAGGAGGATAAGCTGTTTGCAACCCTTGATCCGACCTCCCGGAACTACAAGCTCCCGAATGGACAGGAGATCATCCTGACGGATACGGTTGGTTTTATCCGCAAGCTGCCACATCATCTGATTGATGCATTCCGTTCAACATTAGAAGAAGCAAAGTTTGCCGATATTATCCTCCATGTCGTTGATATCTCGAACCCACAGGCAGATCTGCATATCCTGACTGTATATGATACATTGCGTGAGTTAGGCGTAAAGGATAAGCCGGTTGTCACATTATTTAACAAGATAGACAAAGTGGACGAACTCCCGGCTGTCAAAGATTTTCAGGCAGATCATACGTTATATATCTCTGCCAAACAGGAGACCGGATTCGAGAAGATCACGGATATTCTCGCAGAAATTATCAACCAGAGCCGCATTTACATTGAACAGACGATTCCATACGCCAAGGCAGGCGTGATCCAGCAGATCCGCAAATCAGGCAATCTGTTAGAAGAAGAATACCGCGAGGACGGCATCTTCGTCCGTGCGTATGTCGATGCAGGCACGAAAGGGCTATTATAACATGGAATTACCGATTACTTTTGAACAAAATATGCGAACGCTTCTTCAGGACGATTATGATTCGTATGCGGCATGCCTCGAACAGCCGATGCATCACGGCATCCGCATCAACACGATGAAGATATCTGTGGAAGAATTTCTGAAGATCAATCCATTTCATCTGCGCCCGGTTCCATGGTGTGAGAATGGATTTTATTACGATGAGACACTGGATAAGCCATCCAAGCATCCATATTATTTTGCAGGGCTTTACTATATTCAGGAGCCTTCTGCCATGACACCGGCACATGTACTGCCTGTGGAGGCAGGAGACCGGGTGCTCGATATCTGCGCCGCACCGGGTGGCAAATCAACCGAGCTTGCGGCGAAATTACACGGAACCGGCTTGCTTGTATCGAATGATATCAGTGCTTCGCGCGCGAAGGCATTGCTGAAGAACTTAGAGGTTTTCGGCGCAGAAAATGCGCTGATTATCAGCGAAGCACCTTACAAATTAGCCGAACGCTTCCACGAATATTTTGATAAGATCCTGATCGATGCGCCGTGCTCCGGAGAGGGCATGTTCCGCAAATCCGTATCGATGATCACCGCATGGGAGAATAACGGCAATCAGTTGTTTGCCGACCTGCAGCGAAGCATCTTAGATCAGGTTGTCACAATGCTTAAACCCGGTGGCATGCTGCTTTATTCGACCTGTACATTTGCGCCCCTTGAAAATGAGCAGTCCATCGAATATCTGCTTTCGTTGGATGATCGTCTGGAGCTGGTGGATTTCCACCCGTATGAGGGCTTTGACCACGGACATCCGGAATGGGGCAACACCGGAAATGAGACACTGAAGCGCTGCGCCAGACTCTGGCCGCATAAGATCGAAGGCGAAGGACATTTTGTATGCCTTGTCAAGAAGCAGGGCGATCGGGATAACCGCGCCAATTATGGCGATTATCCGGTCAAGCGCGCAAAGCTGCCGGATTCCGTCACCGAATTTTTATCACATACGACGCACGAATTTCATCCGGAACGGTTTGAAATCTCAGGCGATAAACTATACTACATACCAGAAAGCTTCCCAACAGTCCGCGGACTCCGGATCTTACGGTGTGGCTTGTATGTCGGCGAGATCAAGAAGAACCGCTTCGAACCGAGCCAGTCACTTGCAATGGCGCTTACAAAGAAAGAATTTGATAACTGTCTCGATCTTCCTGCGGATGATGCAAAGGTCATCAAATACTTAAAGGGCGAGACGATTGATTTCGATGATGCATCGGTCAAAAACGGTTACGTATTAGTATGTGTAGATGGATATCCACTTGGCTTCGGTAAAGCAAACCAAGGAGTTTTGAAGAACAAGTATTTACCTGGATGGAGGTTGATGTCATGAAGATAGCAGTAATTACAGGTGCCTCTTCCGGTTTGGGAAGAGAGTTCGCCAAACAGATCAATCAGCATTTTGTCACACTTGACGAGGTCTGGCTGATCGCACGAAGAGAAGAACGATTGAATGAATTAAAGGAATCCCTGCACGGTGTCCATGTACGGACAATTCCGATTGATCTGTGCGACCGGGATGCCGTTGGGACTTACGAGGAAATGCTGCAGAAATTCCATCCACAGATTCGCGTGCTTGTGAATGCTGCCGGATATGGAAAGATGGGCTATGTCGAGCAGATCTCCGAGGAAGATTTGGCGGGCGAGATCCGGTTGAACTGTGAATCCCTGACACGTATGACGAAGATTTCCCTTCCATACATGGCGAAGCGTTCGAATATCATCAATATTGCAAGCTCCGCTGCATTTATGCCGCAGCCAAACTTCGCAGTCTATGCTGCAAGTAAGTCCTATGTACTCTCGTTTTCAAGAGCTCTGCATCAGGAATTGAAGAAGCATGGGATCGTTGTAACCGCTGTCTGTCCGGGACCGGTAAACACGGAGTTTTTTGATATCGCAGAAAGCTATACCAAGACCAAAGGATATAAGGTTATCCTGCGTGCCAATGCAGGCAAAGTCGTTACACTTGCAATAAAGGATGCAATGAAAGGGAAAACCATATCGACGTATGGGGTTATCATGAAGGCATTCCGAGTTGTGACAAAGATTATTCCGCATAGCTTGATTGTTCCATTCATACACTAAACAGCTTGATATATCTAGAATAAAGGACAGACTTATTGCAATGAAAAAGAAAGAAAAAGGCCAGTATGGCTATATTAATTATTACAAAAAAGGAAAGCTGCTTGTGACGTTGATCCTTGCGATCATGATTGCTTCGATCATTCTTTCCATGCTGCTTGCATTTGGTGACACCGGACGTATCGGTATTGTATTCGCGATACTCCTTGTTCTGCCGTTTGCAAAGTTTCTGATTGCCTATATTATGTGTGCGAAATTTCAGACGATGCCGCAGGATGTTTATGACGTGGTACACGGGCAGACCGATGAGACGGACATGATCTATGATCTTGTGATCACACAGACCGAGGGGATGCATTACTACGATGCGGTCTGTGTCAGAAACGGAAGTGTGTACGCGCTTGTATTAGATAAACATTTCAAGGAAGAGAAGAAGGAATACGAGACATTCATGCAACAGGCACTTGCAAACAGCAAGTACAAATACATTGTTCACCTGTACACGGATACGGATGCCTTTGCGAAGAAGATTCATAGCATCGGTGAACCGAATGACAAGACAAAATTAATTGACCAGTATATGCGGGAACAGATACTGACGTTCTGCGTGTAGCAAGGAGGAACCCGGGTATGCAGGAGCTAACCATCACAGATTTAGAATCCGGACAACGCTTAAATAAATACATGATGAAATACCTGAATCAGGCACCTTCTTCCTTTATCTACAAGATGCTCCGAAAGAAAAACATCACCAGAAACGGCAAGAAAGCATCCGGTGATGAAATCTTAGAATGCGGTGATGTTATTAAAGTATTTCTGGCAGATGAGACGATTGAAAAATTCCGTGTTGTAAATACCAAAAATCCACACTTTGATCGTGGATCCAAACAACATGATATCGTGAAATCCGCAGATTCGGCAACTTCCGATGGTTCCGCACAGGCCTCCAGACAGAAACCGGGAATCACGCTGCAGATCCTCTACCAGGATCCGGATATCTTAGCGGTGCATAAGCCTGTCGGCGTCCTATCACAGAAAGCAAAAAAGGATGATTACTCTATCAACGAAGCAATCGTTGATTACTGCCTTTCCATGCGGATTCTAACCGTGAAACAGTTAGAGACGTTTCACCCGTCGATCAGCAACCGCTTAGACCGGAATACCTCCGGCATTATCCTCGCCGGAATCTCGTTGAAGGGCAGTCAGACGTTAGCCCGCATATTAAAGGGACATACCTGTGAAAAATATTACTACACGATCGTAGCCGGAGAGATGAAACAGCGCATCCACGAGAAAGCCTACATCGTAAAGGATACAAAGAAGAATCAGTCTAAGATACAGAAACTCGAAAGTCCCGGTGCGTCAATGATCGAGACTGCATTTACACCGCTTTGCGTAAAAAATGGCTTTACCTTATTGCAGGTACAGCTTTTCACCGGAAAATCGCATCAGATCCGTGCGCATCTGCAATCACTCGGCTATCCGATGGCAGGCGATACGAAATACGGCAATCCGGCGGTAAACCGGAAGCTTCGCGAGCGATACCATCTGAACCATCAGTTACTTCACGCAGGCAGACTTGTATTACCGGATATCCCGGAAATCACAGATCCTTTGCCAGCAGAATTTCAGAAAGTAGCGGATGGGCTGGGGTTGAAACTACCGGCAAACTACTAAATATCATGGATCAATGAAGATAAAATCCATAAATATTTACATTTCATAATATAGCACAACAAATAGAAAGCAAAACAACATGCCAACATGGAATTCCAGAGGATTACGCGGTTCCACCTTAGAGGAACTCGTCAATCTGACCAATGAATTATATACAGAGAAAAACTTAGCGCTCATGCAGAAGATTCCGACACCAATCACGCCTGTCAAGATTGATTCGGAAAGCGGGCAGATCAAGCTTGCTTATTTCGAGAAGGATTCCACCGTCGACTATATCGGGGTGGTACAGGGCGTTCCGGTCTGCTTCGATGCAAAGGAGTGCGCGACAGATACATTTCCACTCCGGAATATCCATGAACACCAGATTCATTTCATGCGGCAATTTGAGAAGCAGCGGGGCATAAGCTTCTTGCTTGTGATGTTTACTGCACGCAATGAATTTTACTACCTGCGGCTGTGTGAGTTAGAAACCTATCTTGCCCGGACCGAGCAGGGACATGCAAAGAATTTTAAGTACGAGGAATTAAATCCCGCCTATTTTATAAAGTCACAATCCGGGGCACCGATTCATTATCTGAAGGGGCTGCAGCTGGATTTGCAGGAAAGAGAGGACTAAACGATGTATCAATATTACCGTGTAGCAGCCGCAGTTCCGGACATGCGTGTTGCGGATACTGCTTATAATGTCGACCAGATGCTTCAAAAAGTGGAAGAAGCAAAACAAAAAGGCGTCAATCTGATTACATTCCCGGAGCTGTCTGTCACCGGATATACCTGTGGGGATTTATTCCTGCAGCAGACGCTGCTTACGGAAAGCAAAAAAGAAGCTGCCCGTTTTGTACAGACGACCGCAGATTGTGATATAATTGTCGTGTTCGGTATGCCGCTTTCGATTGCAAATGCGCTCTACAATGTCGCTGTGACCGCATACCGCGGACATATCTACGGCATCACCGTCAAAACATTTCTTCCGAATTACAACGAATTCTATGAGAAACGCTGGTTTTCTTCTGCACGGGAATTATCAACAGATCATATATGTGCCTCTGAATTACTTGGCTCTGTTAAGTGTGATTATGATATTCCGCTCGGCAATAACCTGATTTATCATCTGCCGGATGCATTCTGCTTTGGCGCAGAAATCTGTGAGGACTTATGGGCACCAATCCCGCCATCTGCATTTATGGCAATGAGCGGGGCAGAGCTGATCTTAAACCTTTCCGCAAGCAACGATACGATTGGAAAGCGGGAATACCGCGAGAAGCTTGTAAAAGAGAAATCGACCTCTCTGATGTGCACCTATCTCTATGCGAGCGCCGGAGCAAACGAGAGTACAACCGATTTGATTTTCTCAGGTCACTGCATGATCTGCGAGGGCGGAAAGATGCTTGCCGAAAACAGCGGGATTGCTGAAAATAACTATCTGCTTGTCGCAGATATTGACATCGAACGGATTCAGGCAGACCGCCTGAAAGGAAAGACCTATCAGGACTGTGCCGGCACCTATGGCAGCGCGGTTTCGATGCGTCAGATCCTGATTCCGGTATCCGAAGCTTTTGAAAGCGACGGAAGTCTTCGCAGCGTCAACCCACACCCATTTACACCGGGCGATACAAAGAGACGTCAGAAGCGTTGTATGGATATCTTCCATATGCAGATCGGCGGACTTGCCAAGCGGCTTTCCATCTGTGGCGGAAAGATGGTGATCGGTGTGTCCGGTGGTATGGATTCCACCTTGTCACTGCTTGTGGCTGCACAGACCTTGAAGAAGATGGGGCTGCCTGCTACGAATCTGACCGGAATCACGATGCCAGCCTTCGGCACGACGAACCGCACATACCAAAATTCCCTAACCCTGATGCAGACACTCGGCATCACCGTGAAGGAAATCCCAATCAAGGATGCATGTATAACACATTATGCGGACATCGGACATGATATGGAGATCAAAGACATTACTTATGAGAATGTGCAGGCACGCGAGCGGACACAGGTGCTGATGGACTATGCGAATAAAATCGGTGCCATCGTCGTCGGAACCGGAGATCTGTCAGAGCTTGCCCTTGGCTGGTGTACCTATAACGCCGATCAGATGAGCATGTACGGCGTCAATGCCAGCATCCCGAAGACACTTGTCAAATGGATGATTGCCAGCGTGATCGAATGTAATATCTTTCCAGAGAGTACCGAAGTCCTGAAAGATATCATCGATACCCCAATCAGTCCGGAGCTTCTTCCACCGGATGAACACGGCAACATCGTGCAAAAGACCGAAGATTCGGTCGGTCCTTACGAGCTGCACGACTTCTTCCTGTATTATGTCATGCGTTTTGGATACAGCCCGGAGAAGATCTTCTATCTGACTAAGCGTGCATTTGCAGGAACCTATGATGCTGCAACCATCTTAAAATGGATGAAAATGTTCTATCGCCGTTTCTTCGCCCAGCAGTTCAAGCGGAGCTGTATGCCGGATGGCGTGAAGGTCGGTAGTGTATGCTTATCCCCACGTGGCGACTGGCGTATGCCAAGCGACGCATCCGTGCAGATCTGGATGCGGCAGTTGGAGGAAATTATAGATTAAGAATTTATTTTCAAATTATATGCAACCTTTTGTGTGGTTGTGAAGTGTTATATATAGTAAAGGATCGGGAGGAATTGTAATATGGATTTGGAGACAATAGCACTTATTGCCATGGGAGGATGCTTATTTGTCTGGCTTGTTGTGAATTTCATCATCACACTTCATAATGTCCGCAAAGCAAAAGCTGCGGGACTTACCGTGCAGGTACAATGTGAAAAATGCGGAACGATATATGAAGTAACCGGAAAAGAGGCAACACGCCCGGCTATGGTGAAATATAAGAAGAGCAGTCGTACCCATATATCAAACGGTGCTTTTGTAAATACGCAAAATTACAGCCATTATGCAAAGAAATTTCATTGTCCTTGCTGTGATAAGAAGACTTACGGCAAGGTACTTGATATTCAGGAACTGCAATATGAGGGACAGGGTAGTACAATAAAAGAACTCGGAAAAGGCTTTTTGCGTATGGTCATTGGCTGCACGATTATCCTGATTCTTGCACAAATCCCATTCCAGATCGGGAAGAAACAGCGGGAACGTGAAGTGCAGCAGATGAAGGAGGAGCAATATGAAGATCTTAAGAACAAAGCAAACAATCGAAAATAAAAATGTCCGGCATTTAAAATTTGTACAATATATTCTGACTTTGTGTTTCCTGCTTTTTATAGTTGTGGGCATAACCGGCTGCACAAAAGAGTATACCGCGGACGATATCAAATCATATGCCAAAGAAACGTTATCCATAAGAAGAGTTACTGTGGGTATAATCCCCCATGAATATAAAGATGAGGATGGATACACGGATATTTTATGGACTGTGAAAGATAAGAAAAACAACATTACATTTCATGTATTGGATAACACCTTCTATGGTGTGGAAAGCGTAACCAATATGCTGTTGGATGATTACGATGACTGCGTATTTGCTGCTTATGCAGATAAGCTTCCGACTGATATATTATCCTATGAAATCACAGAAAATGACCAAACGCATCTGACAAATGTCGAAATCGTTGCTGATTATACAAACGAGACAGAACTTAACGCATGCCTTTGCGCTTTGCAGGATGTATATACATTCTATGAAGAAAAAGGGTTTGTTGATCTAGTTATTGGATATACATTACATTATCAACCACCAGAAAACAACATGGATGCGGAACCGGATACCGAAGGAAAAGAATACACCGGTATTCTTTCCGATATTCCAACTTTATCTGAATTCAAATAATATAACTAATGAATACAAAAACGCGCAGTACAAACTGCGCGTTTTTTACAATAAGTCTGTTCAACTACCTGCCTAGATAAAAGTCGAACATTTATTCGAAAAAAGTATTGACAAAAGAACAGATGTTCTGTATAATTCAATCATCGAACAGATGTTCATCAGATGAAACAGCAACAGGGAGGAAACAGATATGAAACATAAATTAATTTTTGGACTTAGTCTTGTACTTATCATTTGTATAATATTTGGTGTCAACAACAAAAAGCAGAACCCGGAAGCAGCAACATCCAATCAGAAATATTATGCCTGCATCACGATTGATGAAGACGAAACACTCTGGACAATTGCAGAAGAGCATTATTCCGAAGAATATAACAGTTATCAGGAATACATCGATGAAGTCAAGTTTATTAACAACCTGACCGATGATACGATTTATCGTGGAGCCAAGCTGGTAATTCCTTACTACGCAGCCCCATTATAAATAAATTCCATACCATACCTTATTTGAAGCCGGAACGTAAAATCTTCCGGCTTTTTTCAACAAATTTCCTGCCATATCGGTTGAAAGTTAAACCGATTTCTTATATAATAATTTAATTGTGGGATTGGAATACATACACCCACAAATTATATAAGAAAGAGGAAATACAAATGAACAGCGTGTCAATTCCAACTATGGAGCCGGATAGACAATACTATTTCATGAACCAGTGCAAAACACTTGTACTTGAGAAAAAGGCAGCATTGAATCGACCACTTACCTACAACATCCAGACCTTTGGATGTCAGATGAATTCCCACGACTCAGAGAAGCTCAAAGGCATCATGGATGAGATCGGATATGAAGAAGTGGACGACGAGGCAGCTGACTTTGTAATCTTTAATACATGTACGATTCGCGAGAATGCGAATCAGAAATTATACGGACATCTCGGCCACGTCAAGACATTAAAGAACAAAAACAAAGACATGATCGTGTGTCTGTGTGGCTGCATGATGCAGGAGCCACATGTCATTGAGACATTGAAACAGAAGTATAAATTCGTAAATATTATCTTCGGCACACATAACATCTACAAATTAGCAGAGCTTATTTACAGCTATTTAGAGACAGGCAAGCAGACAATCGAAGTCTTAGATGAGACAAAACAGACCGTCGAACAGCTTCCTAGAAAGCGGAAATATACATTTAAGTCCGGCGTCAATATCATGTACGGATGCAACAATTTCTGTACGTACTGTATCGTGCCATATGTACGCGGACGTGAACAGAGCCGCAAGAAAGAAGAGATTCTGGCAGAAGTAGAAGCACTTGCCAAGCAGGGAATTTCCGAAGTTATGCTGCTTGGTCAGAATGTAAATTCCTATGGCAATATCTATGAATACAAGAACGGAAAGATTGTTGAAGTGGACGAGAAAGATCGTGTAACATTTCCACAGCTGCTTACGGAAGTGTGCAAAATTGACGGCATCGAGCGTGTACGCTTCATGACCAGTCATCCGAAAGATCTGTCAGATGAGCTGATTGAGGTAATGGCAGAAGAGCCGAAGATCTGCAAGCATCTGCATCTGCCTGTACAATCAGGTTCCACTAACATATTAACACGCATGAACCGTCGCTATACGAAGGAACAGTACCTTGCGTTAGTTGACCGGATTCGTGCCAAGATGCCGAACATCTCCCTGACAACCGATATCATCGTCGGATTTCCGGGTGAGACAGAAGAAGATTTCGAGGATACACTGGATATTATCCGTAAAGTAAAATATGATCAGGCGTTTACATTTATCTACTCCAAGCGCACCGGAACACCGGCTGCAACAATGGATAATCAGGTGCCGGAAGATGTCATCAAGGAACGTTTTAACCGTCTTCTGACATTAGTCAACGAGATTTCGAATGCACAGATCAAGCGGTTTGCTGATCAGGTAAAGCCTGTGCTTGTGGAGGAAGTAAATCATCACGATGCATCACTTGTAACCGGACGAACCGAGGAGAATGTAACGGTACATTTTCCGGGAACTGCCGATATGATCGGAACGACTGTCGATGTAAAGCTGACAGACTGTAAGGGATTTTACTTCATGGGTGAAAGGATTGGGTGATTGGCGTGGCAAAGCTATCTCCTATGATGGAGCAATATGTTGCAACTAAAGAAAAATATAAAGACTGTATTTTATTTTACCGTCTCGGTGATTTCTATGAGATGTTCTTTGATGATGCAATCTTAGCATCCAAGGAACTTGAAATTACACTAACCGGAAAAGACTGCGGTATGGAAGAGCGGGCACCGATGTGTGGGATTCCATTTCATGCAGCAGATACTTATATCAATCAGCTTGTAAAAAAAGGCTACAAGGTAGCAATCGGCGAGCAGGTCGAAGATCCCAAGCTTGCCAAAGGACTTGTAAAGCGTGAGGTCATACGGATTGTAACACCGGGTACCAATTTGTCTTCCGAAAGTCTGGAAGAGTCCAAGAACAATTACCTGATGTGTATTTCCTATGTTGGGAAAAACTATGGTATCTCCGTTACGGATCTGTCAACTGGTGTATTTAAGACCTGCCAGATACAACAGGCAGAAAAGGTCGTTGATGAGATCAATAAATTCCAGCCATCCGAGGTATTATATCAGGCTGGCGTAGAACAGGTAGAAGAGATTCACGCCGTATGCGAGCGGTTGCAGGTATCTCATACCGAAGCACCGGACTATTATTTTAACTTAGAAACAGACGAAGAAACATTAAAGCGTCAGTTTCACATCAACAGTATCGAGGGACTCGGGTTAAAGGACAGCCCGGCTTGTGTTGCTTCCTGTGGTGCATTGATGCAGTATCTGCATGAAACACAGATGAGTTCCCTGTCACATATCAACCATATCGAGACGTATTCTGTGGATTCCTTTATGATTTTGGATTCCGCAACCAGACGGAATCTGGAACTTACTGAAACCTTGCGGGATAAGCAGAAGCGTGGTTCTCTGCTTTGGGTACTCGATAAGACAAAAACTGCAATGGGTGCCAGAAAACTGCGTGAATTTGTCGAACAGCCACTCTTATATAAGGATGCGATTGAAAAACGTCTGGATGCAATCGAAGCGATCAACAAAGAGCTGATCGTTCGGGAAGAACTGCGCGAATATTTGAATACGATTTACGATCTGGAGCGTCTACTGACACGAATCGCACTGAAGACTGCCAATCCAAGGGATTTACTCGCTTTCAAGACATCCATTCAATATCTGCCGGATATTTATAATCTGCTCCGTGAGCTTCCTTGTGAACGTATCAATGAAATTTACGAGGATTACGATAGTCTGGAAGATCTGTATGATCTGCTCGAACAGGCAATCGTGGAAGAACCTCCGGTTTCTATCAAGGAAGGTGGTATCTTCAAACAGGGATACCGCGACGAGATTGACGAGCTGCGTCTGGCAAAAACCGAATGTAAGACATGGCTGGCGGATCTGGAGTCAAAAGAACGGGAAAAAACAGGAATTAAAGGTCTGAAAATCAAATATAACAAGGTCTTTGACTATTATTTTGAGGTGACAAATTCATTCAAATCCTTAGTTCCAGATTATTTCATCCGCAAACAGACGCTGGTAAACGCCGAACGTTTTACGACAGATGAATTAAATACTCTTTCTGGCAAGATTCTTGGCGCAGAGGATAAGCTATATGCGCTCGAATACGACTGCTATGTGGAATTAAGAGAAAAACTTGCCGCAGCCCTTGTCCGTGTACAAAAGATGGCTGGATACATTGCAGAATTAGACGCCCTTTGTTCCCTTGCATATGTCGCTGACAAGAACAATTATGTCCGTCCATCCTTAAATACCGATGGCGTGATTGATATCAAAGGCGGCAGACATCCGGTTGTTGAGAAAATGCTTGCAAACGACAGCTTCGTGGAAAATGATACTTACCTGAATAATGCCGAAAGCCGTATCTCGATCATTACCGGACCTAATATGGCAGGTAAATCCACCTATATGCGTCAGACTGCATTGATCACGCTGATGGCCCAGATTGGTTCCTTTGTCCCTGCAGAGTCGGCGAATATTGGACTCTGTGACCGGATATTTACCCGTGTCGGTGCATCGGACGACCTCGCAAGCGGACAATCAACATTTATGATCGAAATGAATGAAGTTGCAAATATCCTACGCAACGCAACGAAAGACAGCCTTCTTATCTTAGATGAGATCGGGCGTGGTACATCCACTTTCGACGGTCTTTCGATTGCATGGGCAGTTGTTGAATACATTGCCGATCCAAACATATTAGGCGCAAAGACATTATTTGCAACGCATTATCATGAGCTGACAGAATTAGAAGGAAAGCTTTCCTCCGTCAATAATTTCTGTATTGCTGTACAGGAAGAGGGCGACGACATTGTGTTCCTCCGCAAGATTATCAAGGGTGGTGCAGACCGGAGTTATGGTATACAGGTAGCCAGACTTGCCGGTGTGCCAGAACCAGTTTTGAAACGGGCACGCGAAATCTGCAATGAGCTGATTGACTCCGATATCACAACGAAGGTAAAAGATATCGACATCAAGCCGGCACTTTCTGAGCAACCAAAGATAAAAGAGACAAGATCTTCGGACTATGAACAGCTTTCTCTGTTTTCTTCCCCCGTGGAGATGACGATTGCCAACGAGTTAAAAACGATGGATCTGAATAATATGACACCGATCAAGGCAATGTTATACTTGCAGGAATTACAGGAACGTCTGAAACAGCAGTAACCGATGCCATTGTTTATGAACAACTATGAGGGTACATAACATATGATTAGAGTATTAGATAAAGCGACCATCGATAAAATTGCAGCCGGCGAAGTTATTGAACGTCCATCCTCTGTCGTAAAGGAGCTTTTGGAAAATGCCATTGATGCTGGCTCCACCGCAGTGACCGTTGAGATTAAGGACGGCGGAACTTCCTTTATCCGCGTGACCGATAACGGTTGCGGCATTCCAAAGGAAGAAGTGCGCATGGCATATATGCGTCATGCAACAAGTAAGATTGAACATGCGGAAGACTTAAATTCCATCCTGTCGCTTGGTTTCCGTGGTGAGGCACTTTCTACGATTGCAGCCGTCTCACAGACGGAAATGATCACAAAAACCGCGACCGACCTGACTGGAATCAAATATGTTATCCACGGTGGAAAGGAAATCGAATACAAAGATGTCGGTGTGCCAAACGGCACCACGATTGTTGTTCGGAATTTGTTTTTCAATACACCGGCACGTAAGAAGTTTTTGAAGTCTGCCATGACAGAAGGTTCCTATATTTTTGACCTTTTGACGCGAATTGCACTGTCACATCCGGAAATATCCTTTAAACTGATTGCAAACGGACAGACACGTATTGATACTTCCGGAAACGGAAAGCTGAAGGATACAATCTATCAGTTATACGGCAGAGATATCACTGCCAATCTGATTCCAATTGATTACACTGACGGTGATATTCATCTGTCTGGATTTATCGGCAAGCCTTTTATCGCAAGAGGAAACCGTGGACTTGAAAATTATTTTATCAATCACCGGTACATTAAAAGCAACGTCGTAAACCGCGCGATTGAAGAAGGTTACCGTACCTTTGTAATGCAGCACAAATTTCCATTTACCGTGCTGTATCTGGATCTGCCACAGGAAAAATGCGATGTCAATGTCCATCCGACCAAGATGGAATTCAAATATGATAACGAGAAGAAGCTGTTTGAGGTCTGTTGTACAGCCGTAAAGCTGGCTTTGACCCACAAGGAGATCATACCGAAAGAGGGAGAAAAACCAATTGCCTCCCCTGTGATTTCCCACCCGGAGCAAAAACCCGCAGAGCCTTTTGAGGTGAGACGGGCACAGTCACAGACGATTCCACAGAAAAACGTCCGTGCCGGAAGCTACAGTCCGACTTACAAGATTCTGGAATCTCTTCGGAAAGCAGAAGAGCAGGAAGCTGCCAAGAATGGGACACCGCTCCCGAACATCGCTGATATGGTTGCCGACGATGGCGTTGTATATGCACCATCTGCACAAGCACCGCAGCCGAACAAATCAACCACTTCAGCTCAGCCAATACAGCAGCAGAGCGGTTCAACAACTGCTCAGGCAGTACGGCAGGGCAATTACGCAGCAACCGCGTTTCAGACTGTGCAACAGAATAGTACAACGTCTCAGCCAGACAATTCTGAGCCAACACAGGTCCAGCCAGCGGAACCATCCAACAAGCCGGATCTGTCTAAAATGGACAAAAATTCAGCAGCCTACAAATACACGGTTGGCAAGCAGGAAACGCTCTTTGACGATGATTTTCTGACGGAAAAAGCGCGGCTTTCGCACCGTGTGATCGGTCAGGTATTTGAGACATACTGGCTGATTGAATACAATGACAATCTTTATATCATGGATCAGCATGCCGCACATGAGAAGGTAAAATACGAAGAACTGATGGAAAACCTCAAGAATAAACAGGTGTTTTCCCAGCAGCTCTTACCGCCTATGGTAATTACTGTTACCTATGCAGAGCGGCAGGCAATCTTAGATAACTTTGATTTGTTTATGAAAATTGGCTATGATATCGAGGAATTTGGCGGCAATGAATTCAAGATCAACGCAATTCCATCCAACCTTTTTGGTCTGCATGGACGGGATATGTTCTTAGAGTTTGTCGGCTCCCTGATTCAGAATTCCGGTTACATGTCGAATGATATTTTTGTCAAGAAATTATCTACTATGGCATGTAAAGCGGCAGTAAAGGGAAATATGAAGTTATCCTTTCAGGAAATTGATGCCTTGGTTGACAAGCTGCTCAGTCTGGAAAACCCATATACGTGTCCACACGGCAGACCAACCATCATCTCTATGAGTAAGACCGAACTGGAAAAGAAATTCCACCGTATCGTTTCATAATCCTTGCGGACGAACACACAAAATGAAACAATACCTACATCAATTATGACAAATACAGAAAAAAAGAACAATTTAATCATACTGACCGGCCCAACCGCAGTCGGAAAGACAGCGCTTTCCTTAAAGCTTGCAAACGATGTAGGCGGAGAGATCGTATCCGCCGATTCCATTCAGGTGTACAAACATTTTGATATCGGTTCAGCGAAGATTCCACCAGAAGAAATGCAGGGCATCCCGCATCATCTGATTGATATCTTAGAACCAAAGGACAGTTTTAATGTTATGGAATTCAAGAAATATGCAGAAGAAGCGATGGCTGGTATCTATGAGCGCGGACATATCCCGATCATCACTGGAGGAACGGGATTTTATATTCAAGCTCTTTTATATGATATTTCCTTTGATGAAGAAACCGAGGATGGCTACCGAAAAGAATTAGAAACCCTTGGAGACGAAAAGGGAAACGATTGTCTGCACACGATGCTTGCAGAATGTGATCCGGAATCCGCCGCAGCAATCCATACCAATAACCGGCAACGTGTGATCCGGGCATTGGAATATTTCCATCAGACTGGAAAGAAATTTTCGACACACAATGAGATCGAGCGTGAGAAGACGTCTCCATATAACTTTGCATATTTTGTGCTGACAAGAAACCGTGCAGCCTTGTATGAGACAATCGAGCAGCGCATTGACGAAATGCTTGCCTCCGGGCTTGTGGAAGAAGTTCGTTCTTTAGTCGACACCTACCATTTGACCACAGAGGATACAAGCATGCAGGGGATTGGATATAAAGAAATCCTTGGATACCTGAACGGCGAATACGATCTGCCAGAAGCCATCCGGATATTAAAACGCGACACTAGACACTTTGCAAAGCGTCAGCTTACCTGGTTTCGGCGGGAACGGGACGTAATCTGGCTCGACAAGGATATCTTAAACACAGACCAGAAGCTGGAAGATGCAATCATGACGCATCTTGCAGAGAAAAATATACGATAATTTTGCAATGATCAATTACAGGAGAATATTATGAGTGCAACCGATGAAATTAAAAACTATTATTTAAGTCTTGGCATCAAAGAATCGGTCTACGATTTCTGCGAAGCAACCGAACAGGCATTGCTTCCAAGATTTCAGGAGATCGACCGCATTGCAGAACAAAACCAGATTAAGGTAATCTCTGCTATGCAGAAAGCTGGATTTTCAGAGTCCCATTTGAATGGTACGACCGGATACGGCTACAACGACCGCGGAAGAGAAGCAGTCGAAGAGATTTACGCCCATGTATTTCACACCGAGGACGCATTGGTACGTCAGCAGATTACCTGTGGTACCCATGCACTATCCATTGCCCTGTCCGCGAATTTGCGTCCGGGCGATGAAATCTTGTCCCCGGTCGGAAAAGTGTATGATACTTTAGAGGGAGTTATCGGCATCAGGGAGTCCAAGGGATCTCTTGCCGAATTCGGCATTACATTCCGCAAAGTTGATTTATTGCCAGATGGCAGTTTTGACTATGATAACATTAAGAAAAACATCAACGAGAAGACAAAGCTGATCGAGATCCAGCGTTCCAAGGGATACGATGTACGTCCAACCCTTTCAGTCGAACAGATTGGTGAACTGATTGCATTTGTGAAATCCATCAAGCCAGACGTGATCTGTATGGTTGATAACTGCTACGGCGAATTCGTTGAGACAATTGAGCCATCCGATGTCGGTGCAGATATGGTGGTTGGTTCCCTGATCAAAAATCCGGGTGGCGGACTTGCTCCAATCGGTGGATATATCTGCGGTAAGAAAGAATATATCGAAAACTGCGCGTACCGTCTTACAACACCAGGACTTGGAAAGGAAGTCGGTGCATCTTTGAACGCAACCCGTCCAATCTCACAGGGACTGTTTCTAGCACCAACTGTAACTGCAGCTGCATTAAAAGGCGCCATCTTTGCCGCCAATGTCTATGAACGACTGCATTTTAAATCTGTTCCGAATGCCACAGAACCTCGTTATGATATCATTCAGGCAGTAGAATTTGGAAAACCGGAATATATTCAGGCATTCTGTGAAGGAATTCAGGCGGCTGCACCGGTTGACAGCTTTGTAACTCCAATTCCTTGGGATATGCCAGGTTACGACAGTCAGGTCATTATGGCTGCCGGTGCATTTGTATCCGGTGCATCCATTGAACTTTCTGCCGATGCTCCAATGAAAGAGCCATATGCCGTATATTTTCAGGGTGGACTGACCTATCCCCATGCAAAGTTTGGTATCATGATGTCCCTTGAAAAAATGGTAGAAAAAGGACTTGTAGTATGTTAGACTAGGCGATGATAAGCCCCGCACCCGGAGAGGTGGAAGGAGTGCTTATGCATATATTAGTCAAAGATTTAGCTGTCTGCGAACGCCCTTATGAAAAGGCAGAGCGGTATGGTGTTTCCGCACTTTCGGATGCGGAACTGTTATCCCTGATCATGCGAACCGGCACCAAAGAGGCCAGCGTGCTGGATCTGGCAAATCAGGTATTAAATGCACACGATACGCAAAAAGGATTACTTGGATTGCAGTTTTTGCTGCCACAGGAATTGACGAAAATCCCCGGTGTCGGGAAGGTCAAAGCCATCCAGCTTCTTGCACTGGCAGAGATATCCAAACGGATGAATCTCGAACAATTGCAAAAAAAACTGGAATTTCATACTCCTGACACAATTGGAGCGTATTATAGGGAGAAGTGCAGATTTTTATCCGTTGAAAAAACTTTTTTATTGTTACTTACAAATGCGCATACTTTAATCAAGGAAGTGGAGTTATCCTCTGGCACGGTCAATCAGACTTACCTGTCACCACGCGAGATATTTATTCACGCGCTGCGCTATGAGGCAGTGCATATCGTGCTGGTACATAACCACCCATCCGGTCGCGTTACACCAAGTGAGGCAGACATCCAGTCGACGCTTCGTATCCGCGATGCAGGGCAGCTGCTTGGGATTCAGGTATCTGACCATATCATCGTCGCTGGAGATCATTATTTAAGTATGCTGGAAAGAGGCATTTTATGAGATTTGATCGAAGAAAAGATATCCATCCAAAATATCTGTTACTTACATTTACGATTATCGGCATCGTGCTGATCGTATTGTCATATGCAGCTGCACCAAAGGTCGCAGGAATCAGGCGCTTTACAAGCAAGCTGATCACGCCAATTCAGAAAGGGATCAACGAGATCGGTCTGTGGACGGATTCAAAAATGAAGAATCTGAACGAAATCAAAACACTGACCGACGAAAACGAAGCTCTGCAAGCAGAGCTTGCATCCTGTAAGCAGGAGATCACAAACTATCAGAATAAAATGCTGGAACTGCAGGAATTGCGGGATCTGTATGATCTGGATGAATCCTATCCTGATTATGAGATGACGGCTGCCCATGTATTTGCAAAAGATTCCACTTCGTGGTTTTCTACATTCTATATTGACAAGGGAACCAAACAGGGACTTTTTAAGGGTGCTAATGTCTTGTGTGGCGATGGCGTCGCAGGCATCATCACGGAATGCTTTGATGATTACGCCAAAGTACGTGCAGTCATCGATGACAATTCCAATATCAGTGCGAAGGTCATGCCTGCAAATGCACTCTGTACTGTCGAGGGAGATCTGAACCTCTATGATAGCGGTTATCTGCTTGTTGAAAATATTGATAAGGACGCCAATGTATCAATCGGAGATAAGGTTGTAACCTCGCCGATTTCAGACCTGTATCATTCCGGTCTGATCATCGGCTATGTGGCAAAGACCTCTTATGACACAAACAACCTGACAATGACTGCCTATATTACACCCGCAGTTGATTTTTCAAACATCACAGATGTGCTTGTCATTACGGCAGAAAAAAAGACCGTCTCCCACGAGTAAGCAAATGTAAGGGAAGCAGCAAATTATGAAACATAAACTGAAACGAATCATAACTTTGGCAATTCTGATTGTCATAAATTTTGTATTACAATCGACGGTGTTTGGATTTCACAGTTTAAGTGTGATCACACCGAATCTTCTTCTGATCCTCACAATGTCCTTTGGACTGATGCGCGGCAGAAAAGAAGGTCTGCTGGTCGGTGCATGCAGCGGTCTGCTGGTGGATATATTTTTCTCCAGCATCCTCGGGCCCTATATGCTTTTGTACATGTTTATTGGTTATATTAACGGATTCTTCCACAAAAACTACATGATTGAAGATGTATTACTGCCTTTGATCGTAATTATTGTGGATGATTTTCTGTTTAACACGATTATCTATATTGTCAGTTTCTTATTAAAGAATAAAACGAATTACGGTGTATACCTTCTGCATGTGATTCTGCCGGAGATTTTATGTACCGCTTTGTTAACGGTGATCATTTACAAGCTCTATGTAAAGATCAACAAACGTTTAAAGGAAGATGAGTAATCTATGTTACGTGAGATATTACAATCAATTAAAGAGATTATTGTCGACTATGTAAAAAGCCGTCTGTTTCCGGTTACAGTTGTCGTCCTTGTACTTTTCTCGATTCTGGTACATCAGCTTTTTGTGTTGCAGATCAAAGAGGGAGAAGAGCATATGGAGAATTTCGTCTACAAGTCAAAGAAGACTTTAACGATCGATTCCGTGCGTGGAAATATTTACGACTGCAATGGAAACCTGCTCGCCTACAATGAGCTTTCTTACTCGGTTGTTTTCGGTAATGACAACGCACAGACAACGATGGCAAAGAACCTGAAGATCAGCGAGAATGAATTGAAAAACCAGATTGTCGACGAGACAATCTCCATATTAGAGAAAAATGGCGACTCCCTGACATTGGATTTCCCGATCAAGCTTGATGCAAATGGGAACTTCCAGTTTACAGTCAAAGACCAGCAGTTGAAAAATTTCCTGAAGGATGTCTATGCAAAAACCGATTATGATTCCATGCCTGACGAACAGAAAAATGCAACTGCGGACGATATCATGGAATATCTGAATACCAAAGTATTTGATGTTTCAGATTCTTATAGCAAAGAAGCAGATTTAAAGATTGTCGGCGTACGTTACAAGTTGTGGATGAACCGCTATCAGCAGTATGTTCCGGTTACCATCGCTTATGACATCAGTGAGACAAGCAATGCGGCGATTACAGAGCATGCAGATGAGCTTCCGGGCATGTCTGTCTCCGTCAAATCCCTGCGCCGCTACAACGACGCCAAATATTTCGCCCATGTCATCGGCTATATCGGTGCCATTTCCGATGAGGAAATGAAAGAAAAAAATGCAAAGCTTTCAGATGAGGAGCAGTATACAAACGAAGAAATGATCGGAAAAACCGGTATTGAGCAGTATTGTGAGTCCTATCTGCGCGGTACAAATGGTCTTGAGACGATGTATGTCGATAACCTTGGTAAAGTAATTGACACAGTTGAATCCAAACCCGCAACAGCCGGAAACGATGTCTATCTGACGCTGGATCTGAATCTACAGAAATACTGTTATGATACGCTGGAAGATGAGATTACCTCGATCATTTTATCGTATCTGACACCCGCCTATAACGTAATTGCCAAGGAAAATGCCAGCATCGCGATCTCTGATGTTTATTTTGGATTGTTTAATAACAACATCCTGTCACAGGATGATATGCGCGCAGAAGATGCAACGGATACTGAAAAAGCAACGATTCAGGCAATCGATGCCCAGAGACAGGCAACCCTTGACAATCTGTATACTATTTTGACATCTACCTTCACGCCGCTTTCTGAGCTGGATGAAAACTATCAGCATTACATGGAATATATCTGTGAGGTTTTGAGCGACAACAATATTTTCCATACCTCCATGATTGACAAAGACGATCAGGAGTTTATCGATTATACAAACAATGTAACGTCTCTGGAACATTATCTGAAATATGCAATCAGCCAGGAGGCGATCGACCTGTCTGCTTTGAAGGTTGAAAGCGATTATTATGATAATGACGAGATTTATAACGCATTATGCGATTATATTATTGAATATTTAAGTACAGACAGTGAATTCGACAAACTCGTGATCAAAGTTATGCTACAATCCGGAATGATAACCGGAGATGCAGTTGTACAGCTTCTGTATGATCAGGGAATTTTGAACGTCGACGGTGACACCGAGTATCAGGAATACCTCGCTGGAAATTACGGTGCCTATGACTTTATGCGTAAAAAGATCCAGAATCAGGAGATTACGCCTGCCATGCTGGCACTGGATATCTGTTCCGGTTCAGCGATTGTGACTGACGTCAACACTGGAGATGTCAAAGCATATGTCAGCTATCCAAGCTACGATAACAACTATCTGACCAACGAAGTAGATACCGCTTATTATAATCAGCTGTTAGCCGATAAGACAACGCCTCTATACAACCGTGCCAGCCAGCAGCGTACCGCGCCAGGTTCCACCTACAAACCGCTTGTTGCGATTGCAGGACTCACGGAGGGAGTAATTGACACCGGATCGATTTACTTCTGTAACGGACTTTTTGAAAAGATCACACCGTCTCCAAAATGTTGGGGCAACAGTGCACACGGAGGATTGAATGTCGTGGGTGGTATTCAGCATTCCTGCAACCTGTTCTTTTACAACCTCGGATATGATCTGGCGATTAAAGATGGCTCCTATAACGATGCCTACGGTGTTGAACGGATTCAGAAATACGCAGAGCTGTTCGGCCTTGGAGACAAATCTGGTCTGGAGCTTCCGGAAATCGAGCCGCATATCTCTGATAACGACTCCGTTCGAAGCGCCATTGGACAGGCAAAAAACATCTATGCACCCGTCCAGTTATCCCGCTATGTGACAACCATTGCCAACAGCGGAACCTGTTATAACCTCACATTGATCGATAAAGTAACCGACTACGAGGGAAATGTCATTTTGGACAATCATGCAGAAGTGAAAAATCAGGTGCAGCTTGCCAGCTCCACGTGGGACGCCGTCCATCAGGGTATGCGAAACGTGGTTGCGTATTCGGCTGGTTCCGACGAATTGATCAACCGGATCAATGTTCATGTCGCCGGAAAAACCGGAACCGCGCAGGAGAGTGAAGACAAGCCGGATCACGCGTTATTTGTATCCTACGCACCATATGAAAGTCCGGAAGTATCCGTAACCTGTGTTATCCAAAATGGTTATTCCTCCGCCAATGCCAGAGAATTGGCTGGATTCATCTATGCATACATGTATGATCTAGATAAATTAGTTGGTGCCGAAATGAGCGGCAACGCAACGCCGTCCCAAGATTAGTCAAAGAGAGGTGGAGTATGATTAGTCCCGTTATGATGAAAGGTAACAAAGCGGGGATTCGACTGATTATATCGCCGGATGCTACCATAAGTCAGGTGGTTACCTGTCTTTCTGATAAGCTTCAAACAACCGGAAGATATTATGCGAACATCAAACCGATTACCGTTACCTTTGAAGGTAAGGATCTGACAGAGGACGAAAAACAGCAAATCATCGATACACTAAACGACAAAGGCATTCGCATCGGACGCAGACCGCGTTCCATCGAAAAGCCTAAGAAGAAATCAATTTACTCCGATAAAAACGGTCTATTTTATATAGGCAACTTAAAGAACGGACAATCCATACAGGCAGCCGCCAGCATCGTGATTGTCGGAGATGTGGAATCAGGTGCCAGCGTTGAATCCGAGGGCAATATCATTATCATCGGAGCACTCCACGGTGCTGCAACCTCCGGGTGCAAAGGGAAACCTGATACGTTCGTATATAGCCTGAAATAGACTGGAGGATTTATCATGAGTGAAGTGATCGTTGTTACATCAGGAAAAGGCGGTGTCGGAAAGACTACGACAACCGCAAATATAGGATACGCCCTTGCTAGACATGGATTTGAAGTTCTGCTGATTGATACCGATATCGGACTTCGGAATCTGGATGTTGTCATGGGGCTTGAAAACAGAATTGTTTATAATCTGGTCGATGTCGTAGAAGGAAATTGCCGCCATCAACAGGCAATCATCCGTGACAAGCAGTGTGATACGCTATCTCTGCTCCCGGCAGCCCAGACGCGCGACAAAAGCGCCGTCTCTCCAGAGCAGATGATCAAACTCATCAATCAGCTCAAGCCAGATTATGATTACATAATTATCGATTGTCCGGCAGGCATCGAACAGGGATTTAAAAATGCTATTGCTGCTGCAAAACGTGCGATCGTCGTGACCACACCAGAGGTTTCTGCTATCCGGGATGCTGACCGCATCATTGGAATCTTAAATGCAAACGAGATACCACGGATTGACCTTGTAGTAAACCGAGTACGACAGGATATGGTCAAGCGGGGCGAGATGATGTCTGTAGAAGACGTTGTAGAAATCCTTGGGGTCAACCATATCGGAAGCGTCTACGACGATGAGAATATCGTCATCGCAAGTAACCGTGGAACACCGATTGCAACAAAAAACTGTGTTGCAGGACGTGCCTACGACCACATTGCTATGCGGATCTGCGGGCAGGATCTCGCAAAAGAAGAAAAAAGGAGCCGCTTGTTCGGCTGGTTAAAGAAGAAGGATAAAGATGTTCACAAGATTCAGTCTCAGAGACTATAATTTCAAATTACTGATTACCGTCATCATTGCCATGATCTGTGGCGTTGTCATGATCAACAGTGCAGACAGTTCATTCACGCCCAAACAGACCATCGGTATTGGCCTTGGCGTTATCATTATGATTTTTGTCTCTCTATTAAATTACGACTTTGTGTGCCGGTTTTACCGTGTGTTTTTCATCATTAACGCGGTTATATTACTTTCCGTTATCTTTTTTGGTGTGGAAGTCAATTACGCAAAACGATGGATCATGATTGGCGGAAGCGGAGGTATCCAGTTCCAGCCATCCGAATTTTCCAAGATCCTTATGATCTTATTTACTGCAACCTTTCTGGATAAACTGAAAGAAGATAATAAAATCAATACACTTAAAGGACTTTGCCTGTTTGTGCTTCTGATTGGATTATCCCTGGCACTGATCGCAGTAGAACCGGATCTGTCCACGACTCTGTGTCTGGCTATGGTTCTTGTCACAATGTTATATCTGTCTGGATTAAGCTATAAGATTATCGGAATTGCACTGCTGGTATTTGTTCCACTTGCTGGAAGCTTTCTGTGGTATATTCAGAGGCCAAACCAACACTTGCTGCGTGATTACCAGGTGAACCGAATCCTGCAGTTTATCTATCCAGGGCAGTACGGCTCCGACTATACACAGCAGAATAACTCCGTTATGGCAATCGGTTCCGGACAGCTTACCGGAAAAGGCTTAAACACTTCAACCATCGCCACAGTAAAGGATGCAAATTTCATTTCGGAGCAGCAGACAGACTTCATTTTTTCTGTCATCGGCGAAGAACTTGGTTTCGTTGGAAGTGTAATAATTATTGCAATTCTACTGTTAATAGTGTTACAATGTATCCATGTAGCGAGAAATGCAAAAGATACAAAAGGCATGCTGATTGCAGCCGGAATGGGCTGTCTGATCGCATACCAGACATTCATCAATGTCGGTGTTGCAACCGGTGTTATACCAAACACCGGACTACCGCTTCCGTTTATCAGCTACGGGCTCAGTTCCCTGATTAGTATCTCGATTGGAATCGGAGTCGTGCTAAATGTCAGTATGCAAAAAACAAGCTACTAGGGAAGACTATAATGTTACTTAAGGAGAACCGTACATGAACATCGGTTTAATCGCACATGATGCGAAGAAAAAATTAATGCAGAATTTCTGTATCGCTTATCGGGGGATTATGTCTCATCATGAACTTTATGCAACCGGAACGACAGGACGTATGATTGAAGAGGTTACCAATCTGACTGTCCACAAGTTCCTCGCCGGGCATACCGGAGGAGAGCAGCAGCTCGGTGCTATGATTGAGAGCAATGATCTGGACATGATGATATTTTTACGCGATCCACAGACCAAGAAGAGCCACGATGTAGATATCAATAACATCTTTTCGCTTTGTGATATTCACAATATTCCACTTGCAACCAATCTTGCAACCGCGGAATTGCTGATCAAAGCGTTGGATCGTGGTGACTTAGATTGGCGAGAACTGTTTAAGCACTAAAAAACTATGCGAAGTAAATATTTAACGAGAAATTTAATAATACTTGTACTGTTGGTATTGTTTGTATCTATTGTCTGTATTGTCAACAATCACGTAAAGGCAGCGTATCCTGATGTTGACTCCGCTACTTACGTGATCGACCACCTGGTTCATCAATCGGACAATGTTGATTTCCATCAGGAGGACACGATTGTTTATCGTGACGACCGTACCCAGGCGGATTTGTTTCCCGAAGACTATTACGCACTTTTAATCAATGAATCCGACCAGACGGTGCTTGCCGCCAAAAATGTACATCAACGTATGTATCCGGCAAGTATGACGAAGATGATGACTGCAATTGTTGTGGCTGATGCCATTGAAGCCGGAACCATTTCACTCGATGATATGGTTGAGATCACACAAAACTATGATCTGACAGCAGAAGATGTTGCCCCCAGCCAGTTGCATCGTGGATATACCATTTCCGTAAAAGACCTGTTGTATGGGCTGATGTTAGAATCCAACAATTATTATGCCCTGTATCTGGCAGAGTATGTGGGTGGGGATATCCAAAGCTTCTGTGACCGTATGAATCAGAAAGCCCTGGAGCTCGGAGCTACAAACACTCATTTTATGAATCCACACGGACTGGACGATCCAAATCACTATTCGACCGCATATGACATGTACCTCATTGTAAAAGAAGTCCACAATCATCAGATCCTACGGGATATTGATGGTTTTGATACATATACTTATACGTTTTATGATTCCAATGGCGCAGCAATTGATACCGAAAGCACCGCAACAAATTTATTTGTTACGGGAGAAGTGTCTCTGCCAGCGACCTTCCATCTGGAATCCTGGAAAACAGGAACGACCGATGGAGCTGGTAACTGTCTTGCCATGTATCTGACCAAGGACGGTAAGGACTATGTAGTTGTCGCATCATCCGGCAATTCCAAAGCGGACTTATACAATTCTATTATACGTTTATTATGTTTAACAGACTAAGGAGGACATGAGATGCTGGAACTAATTATTGGAGCAAAAGGAAACGGTAAAACACGCAAAATGGTGGAAAGAGCGAACAACGAAAGCAAGCGTACTAGCGGTTCTATCATTTACATTGATAAGAGCAACAAGCATATGTATGAACTTTCTAATGTCATCCGGCTCGTCAATCTGCACGAGTACGATATTCAATCCCCAGATGCCTTTATGGGCTTTATTCAGGGACTGATTTCTTCAAACCATAATGTAACTCATATCTTTTTGGATAACTTCATGATGATGTGTAACATCGAGGCAGATGCACTTGGCGCTGCATTGAAAGAGATTGATAAGATTTCTGAAAAATACAATGTTACATTTGTCATCAGTACTGCCGTGGAAGAATCCATGTTGCCAGCAGAATATGCAGCCAATGTTGTCTGTAAACTGTAAAATACACACAAACAGGTGAGGATATGAAACAACCAAACCGTATTATACAACTGAATAAAGAGATACGTGCAAACGCTGCAACCATAGTTATTGCAGCGGTTTTGCTGTATGTCGTAATCAGCGTCGTATCTTCGCTCAGCAAAGAATCCGTTACGATTTATCAGGTCAGCAAAGGTGATGTCAGCAATGATATTACCTTACAGGGACTTGCAATCCGTGACGAGGTTATCGTAAACACACAGAAATCCGGTTATCTCTGTTACTATATCACCGATGGAGAAAAAGTAAAAAAGAACTCTACTGTATGTACCATTGATGAGACCGGAGAGATCTATAATACTGAAAATAATTCTGACAGCAATTACAACGCACTGTTGTCAAGTAATGACTATGCAAGCATCCGTTCCCTGATATCTTCTTACAAGTTATCATACAGCGATGTAACCTTTTACAACGCGTACAGCTTCGAGACAAGCGCTAACAACAAGGTATTCGAGCTGACAAACGAAGTACTGATGCAGCAGGCAGGCTCCTCTGGACGCGGACTGTCTTCGGTCAGTGCCCCAGACAGCGGGCTTGTAACATATTACATTGACGGATATGAGAATTATCAGATTTCTGAAAAGATCAAAGCTTCCGATTTTGATAAAGCCGGATACGATAAAAAGGCGATGAAATCCGGGGATTATGCAGAAGCCGGTTCCACTATCGTGAAGATCATCCCATCCGAACAGTGGAACATCGTTGCGCCGATCTCACAGGATCAGCTTGCAGAATTGGACGGGCAGTCATATGTGAAGTTCCGTATCAACAATTCGAACTTTACGATTACGATGCCTTTTACAATTATTGAAGGTTCCGATGGCTCTTATATCAACATTGCCATCGATAAATATATGTCAAATTATCTGTCCGAGCGTTTCGTGACTGTGGAACTGATTCAGTCCGATGAGAGTGGTCTGAAAATTCCTTCGTCTGCACTTGTAGAAAAGCAGGTCTATCGGATTCCACTCAGCTATCTGTCTGCAGGCAGTAACCAAAGTAACGAGAACCGTCTCAACCTGCAGCGGACCGATGACAATGGGAACAAAACTATACAGCAGATGCAGCCAAAGATTTATAAGACAGACGAGAAATACGCCTATGTTGATCCAGAAGGCTTTGAGGATTCTGACATTCTGGTCAATATTACCTCGAATGCTACGATTGCAGCATCGTTGTTAGAATTATATCCACTGACCGGTGTTTATTTTGCCAATCAGGGTATTGCAGAATTCCGCCGGGTAACTGTGATTAAAACAATCGACGAATTTGTTCTGATTGAAAGTGGCGAAGAGCTGAAAGCCTACGATAACATCGTGCTGGATGCACAAAGTGTCACAGAAAATCAGCTTATATATTAAAAATTAGAAAGGTCTTGATCAAGATGCTATACGAAAATTATGAACAGGTAGTTGCAAATGTCAAAAAAGCGTGTGAACGCTCCGGCCGTAATTTTCAGGATATTACGATCATTGCAGTCAGCAAAACCAAACCATTATCCGATGTAGAGGAATTACTTTCACATGGTGTGATGGAATTTGGTGAGAACAAAGTGCAGGAGATGGTTGATAAATACGAACATGTATCCAAACCGGTTCACTGGCACTTAATCGGACATCTGCAGACAAACAAAGTAAAATATATTGTAGATAAGGCATGTCTGATCCACAGTGTGGATTCGGTGCATCTGGCAAAAGAAATTGAGAAGGAGGCTGCTAAAAAAGGGGTAGTTGCAAAGGTTCTTCTCGAAGTCAACATTGCACAGGAAGAAACAAAATTTGGAATCCGGGAGGATGAGGTTTACGCTTTGATTGACGCGATCAAGGATATGCCGCATGTTCATGTTATGGGACTCATGACGATCGCTCCATTTGTGGAAAATCCAGAAGAAAATCGTGTTTATTTCCGTAAAATGCATCAATTATCGCTTGACATAAAATCCAAATGCATTGATAATATTGATATGAGTGTTTTATCAATGGGAATGACCAATGATTATGAAATCGCCGTCGAGGAGGGCGCGACTATGATTCGTGTCGGAACCGCCATTTTCGGTGCGCGAAATTATAATATTTAATTAAGGAGAATAAGGTTATGGCAAAGGATGCAGGTAAAAAGAGTTTTCTTGATTTTTTCAAAGTCAAAAATATAGATGATGATGAAGATGAGTTCGATGACGATCTGTTTGACGACGATGATTATGATGACGATGACGACGATGATTATGAAGATGTAAAACCACGTGCATCGAAATCAAAACCATCTTTCAGCAAGCCAGCTGCACGTTCCGCTTCCAAATACGAAGCAGCTACACAGCAGGCATCGACTACACATCGGAGTACTGCAGGCAGTTCATCCAGTGGCAAACTGGTTGATTTCAAGGACTCCCAGAAGTCTTACAGCAGAAGCTCAGATTTCCGCAACCGTAGTGAAGTATTTGTAATTAAACCACAGGAGACAGATGAGGCACAGTCCGTCATTGATTTCCTTCGTGCAAACAAAACAATCGTGATAAATATTGAGGGCTTGGATGTCGCAGTCGCACAGCGAATCATCGACTATGTTGGCGGTGCATGCTATGCAATGGGAGGCTCTTTGAATGTGGTATCTTCCAACATATTTATTGCAACACCTCAGGATATCGAAGTATCCGGAGATTTGAGAGAGGAATTGGTTGGTCAGGATGCCCTGACACCATACGTACAGTACTAAACGAATAGGGGGGTTGGAAAGTTGCTTACACCAGTTGATATTCAACAGAAGAAATTTCATGTCGGTTTGGGTTACGACAAGAAAGATGTAAACACATTTTTTGACAGTGTTTCAGAAAGCTATGAATCCTTGTATCGTTCAAATGCGGAGTTAAAAGAGAAGGTCTCCATATTAAACGATACATTACAGAATTATCGTTCCAAAGAATCACATCTTGAGAAAAGCTTGAAGCGTGCGGAAAAAGACACCGTAGAGACTATCTCCAATGCAACAAAGGAAGCAAAGGAGATTATTCGTGATGCCAAAATTCAGGCAAACAACATTGTGTCTAACGCAGAGAAACGTCTGGAGCGTCTGGAAGATGAGATTGCATTATTAGAAGCAAAATACACCGCTTACAAATCTAATTTCTGTTCGTTACTGAAAAAGCAGTTTGAGTTCTTAGGCGAGCAGGATTTTGATCCATCCTCTATGATTGATGATCGTGCATGGACACTCATGGGGGGCGAGGAGAAACAGGCTTCCGCCTCTGCAGGTAACGGGTTTGGTGCCTACACCGGAGATCCTCAGTTGCGCGATGAATCTACATTGGGTGGATTTAATGGTGGATTTGGCAGTGGCGATACAACCAGCACAAGTGCTGTATATACACAATCCTTAAGTGCCGGAGAGAATTTTGTTGATCCTTTTAAGCCAAAGGAGCAAAAGGATTATAATCCATTTGACGCAAAGGGAAAAGGTTCAGAAGAGAAAAAATCTTCCTTGAAGGTTGCCAATTCCGCGGAAGAACGTAAAAAAATGAAGCGGGCAACTGTCGGAAGCTCCGAAGCTGCAGCTGCAGTTCAAAAAGCAAGGGAAGCCGCTGCTCAGGCAGGAAAAGCACCGAAGCCAGAACCGGCACCAGAGCCAAAACGGGAAGCGCGTCCAGAACCAGAACGTGCTCCAGAGCCGGAAGCAAAACCGGAGCCGACACCGGAACCAGCTCCAGAAAGAAAGCTGGAACCGGAAGTAAAACCAGAGCCAGTTCCAAAAGAGCCAGATATTGATGAGATTCCAACGATTTCTCATTTATCAGAGTCCGACGATGATACAGATACAGAAGAATCTGCAGAGAGCATTGAAGGCGAAGTAGAAGCAAAAAAGAACAACGGACCAGCGTTGATCGGAGAAGGCGAAGACGATGATACCGAGACCGACGATGATGGATTTGAGTTCATCTAATCAAATATCGTATTACATACAGAAAGAAGAGTTACCATGAAGAATTTAACTGTCCATCTTGATGATAAGCCAATCTACGATATCGTATATGAAGAGAGCTTTGATGCCCTTCCCAGTATGATAAAAGAGCTTGGCTACAGTAACCGTAAAATCTGTGTGGTATCCGAAAGTCATGTAGCATCCTTGTATTTGGATGCTATATTGCTTTCTATCAAAGATGCCTGCACATATACTACATCCTTTGTCTTTCCAGAAGGAGAGGCAAGCAAGAATCTGAATGTTGTAAGAGACCTGTACACCCATCTGATCAAAGAAAAATTCGATCGAAACGATGTACTGATCGCCCTCGGCGGCGGTGTGGTCGGTGATCTGACCGGATATGCGGCCGCAACCTATCTGCGCGGTATCGACTTTATCCAGATTCCAACCAGCCTGTTATCACAGGTTGATTCCAGCATCGGCGGAAAAACCGGTGTGGACTTTGACTCCTACAAGAACATGGTCGGCGCCTTTCATATGCCGAAACTGGTGTATATGAACCTGTCTGTGTTAAAGACATTATCGAACCGCCAGTTTTGTTCGGGTATGGGCGAGATCATCAAGCATGGTCTGATCAAGAATGCCAATTATTTTACATGGTTGAAGGAAAACGAAGCACAGATTGCAGCGCTTGATCTTCCTACCGTTGGAGAGATGATCTACGAAAGCAACGTCGTAAAGAAAAATGTCGTCGAAAACGATCCGACCGAAAAGGGAGAGCGTGCACTGTTGAATTTTGGACATACTCTCGGTCATGCCATCGAAAAATACATGAATTTTGAATTTTTGCATGGAGAATGCGTGCTGATTGGATGTGCACTTGCCAGTATCATTTCCTACAAAAAAGGGAATATTACACAGGCAGAGCTGAGAGATATCCTACACAGCATGAAACCGTACCATGTACCAAAGCTGCCAGCCGACGCGAATTTTGCAACAATCGTATCCTATACGAAAAACGACAAGAAAGCCATCGGTGGAAAAATCAAATTTATTTTGTTAGAGACGATCGGACACGCGTATATCGACATGGATGTAAGCGAGGAAGATATGCTTCTGGCACTCAAAGAATTACAGGAAAGATATCAGGATGAATACTAAAAATAAAATCAAAATCTATATAATACCGATTCTTTGTATCGGTTTGCTTGTTGCATTCGATCAGATCACAAAATTCATCGTACGCACATCCTTTGCGTTATATGAATCACATCCACTGATCAAAAATGTATTTCATTTGACATATATTCAGAATACCGGAATCGCATGGGGCATGTTCAAAAACGGCAGAATAATCTTCCTGATTCTGACCGTCCTTGTGTTGCTTGTCTGTGCAGGTATTTACGCAAAAATTCCAGAGAACAGGCGCTTTACCCCAATTCGTGTCTGTCTGGTGTTCCTTGTATCTGGCGCAATCGGAAATATGATTGACCGTATTTCTTTACATTATGTAGTGGATTTCTTTGATTTCCGGTTGATCAATTTCCCAATTTTTAATGTCGCAGATATCTATGTGACCGTAAGCATGATCGTGTTGATCTTACTGTGTGCCTTTTACTATCACGACCACGAGATTGATGCGTTATTTTCAAAAACAAAAAAAGACTAAGATATTACAATATGGAAACTTACGAATTTACAATTGATGCAGCTTCCACAGACATCGGCACGCGACTGGACAAATATCTGACCGAACAGATACCTGACCAATCGCGTTCGTATATCCAGAAGCTGTTAGATGATAATTTCATAACTGTAAATGGCAAATCTTCCAAATCAAATTACAAGCTCCGGGCAGGCGATACGATCACAGTAGAGATCCCGGAAGCAGAAGAATTAGACATCGAACCGGAGAATATTCCACTCGATATCGTCTATGAGGATGATGATATCATTGTCATCAACAAACCGAAGGGCATGGTTGTGCATCCGGCACCGGGACATACAAGCGGAACACTCGTCAATGCCCTGATGTACCATTGTAAGGATTCCTTATCTTCAATCAATGGGGTACTACGGCCGGGAATCGTCCATCGTATTGACATGGATACGACTGGACTTTTAGTTGCCTGCAAGAGCGATCAGGCGCATCGTATATTGTCCGATAAGTTCAAGGTACATGATATTCACCGTGTCTACACAGCGATCGTCTACAATCAGTTTGCCACAGATGAAGGAACGATTGACAAACCGATTGCCAGACACAAAACCGACCGCAAGAAAATGGCAATTGATCCAAACGGCAGACATGCCGTCACACATTACCGTGTAATTGAACGGTTAAAACAGAACTTTTCACTCGTGGAATGTGAGCTGGAAACCGGACGGACACACCAGATCCGTGTGCATATGGCAAGCATCAATCACCCATTGCTTGGGGATGAGGTGTATGGGCCAAAACAGAAGCCATTTGCCACACAAGGGCAGGTATTACATGCAGGGGTACTTGGATTTGAACATCCAATCACCGGAGAATATATGGAATGGCATGCAGACCTTCCAGACTATTTTCAGGGGATTTTGAAGCGGCTTCGATAAACGGACTTTTTTGACGCTTATAGTATATAAGAAGGGATTTTTATGAACACAATTATCCGGTAACGATTTATAATTTATAAAAAATTTTTCTTGACCTAAAGTTAAGTTTAGGTTGTATAGTAAACACAGAAAGGATGAATAAAGATAGTATTCATCCTTTTTGTGCGAGAAATAATAAGAAAATTTCAGGAGGAACAAACGTTATGTACATTGAGAAAATCAACGGTCCAGAGGATGTGAAGAAGCTTTCAAATGACGAACTTACAAGCTTAGCGGCGGAAATGCGTCAGGCGCTCTTGAAGCGTGCGAGCATCCACGGCGGACATTTCGGTCCAAACTTCGGTATGGTAGAAGCAACGATTGCGTTGCACTATGTATTTGAATCTCCGAAGGATAAATTCGTGTTTGATGTATCCCATCAGACCTACCCACACAAGATGCTTACTGGCAGAAAGGATGCGTATCTTTACGAAGACCATTACGACGATGTATCCGGCTACAGCAGCCCGGAGGAAAGCGACCATGACCATTTCGTGATTGGGCATACATCTACCTCTATCAGCTTAGCATGTGGTCTTGCAAAGGGACGTGATGTGCGGGGTGAGAGTGGAAATGTAATCGCAATCATTGGCGATGGTTCCTTGAGCGGTGGTGAAGCGTTAGAGGGACTTGATTTTGCATCCGAGCTACAGAGTAACCTAATTATCGTCGTAAACGATAACGATATGTCGATCGCCGAAAATCACGGTGGTCTCTACCAGAACTTAAAGCTCCTGCGCGAGACAAACGGACAGGCAGAATGTAACCTTTTTAAGGCGATGGGACTTGACTATGTGTATGTTCATGATGGGAATGATATTCCGGCGTTAATCAAGGCGTTTGAGAGCGTCAAGGACAGCGTAAAACCAGTTGTGGTACACATTCGTACCCTGAAAGGAAAAGGCTACAAGCTCGCCGAAACACACAAGGAAGAGTGGCACTGGCATCTGCCGTTCGATATCGAGACCGGCGAGGTAATCGCAGATTTTGGTGGTGAGGATTATTCCAGCGTTACCTGTGACTACTTGATGAAGAAAATGAAAGAAGATCCAAGTGTTGTGACCATCACATCTGCCACACCGACGGTAATGGGCTTCACGGAAGATAAGCGAAAGGAAGCGGGCAGACAATTCGTGGATGTCGGAATCGCCGAGGAAACAGCTGTGGCACTCGCCTCCGGTATTGCGAAAAGCGGTGGCAAACCGGTCTACGGCGTATACAGCACATTTATCCAGAGAACCTATGACCAGCTGGCACAGGATCTGTGTGTAAACGGCAATCCGGCAACGATCCTGACATTTTCAGCATCAATCTACGGTATGAATGATGTCACACACCTTGGCATCTATGATATCCCTATGATGGCAAATATCCCAGGACTTGTCTACCTCGCACCGACGACGAAGGAAGAGTACCTTGCCATGCTAGACTGGAGCATCGCCCAGACAGAGCATCCGGTTGCAATCCGCGTACCGGGCGGCGCATTTGTCTCAGACGGAAAGGCTGTCACAAAGGACTTCTCGAAGCTGAACAAGTACGAGATCACAAAGCAGGGCAGCAAGGTTGCAATCATCGGTCTTGGTTCATTCTACGGACTTGGTGTAGAAGCAGCCGAAGCACTGAAAGAATCAACTGGCATCGAAGCAACCATCATCAATCCATATTATATTACCGGTCTTGATGAGGCTATGCTCGAAGACCTGAAGGCAAACCACGATGTGGTTATCACACTCGAAGATGGCATCTTGGACGGTGGTTTCGGTGAGAAGATCACCCGGTTCTACGGTGCTTCAGACATGAAGGTATTGAACTTCGGTATCAAGAAGGAATTCCTCGACCGCTACGATGTAAATGACGTATTAAAGGACAATCATCTGACTGCGGAACAGATCGTGGATGATGTGAAGAAGTGTCTGTAATGTAAATAACGATACACACGGAAAGAGATAATTATTTCTATTGGAATAATTATCTCTTTTTTATTTCATTGCACCAGCAAGAAAAATGTCTTATAATTAAATTATTATTGATTCTGAAGCAGAAAAGCAAGCAAGAAAAACACATATAAATGGAGAACAACATGACAGATATCGTCAGAAAACATATCATATTTCATGGAAGCGTACAGGGTGTCGGCTTCCGGTATTATTCCGAACACAAAGCAAACCAGTTGCGCCTTACCGGCTGGGTGAAGAACCTCTATAACGGAGATGTCGAGATGGAAGTGCAGGGATTGGAAGCAGCCATCGATGAGCTGGTCGCATTCCTCGCCGGACGTCGATTTGTCCAGATTACAGGGATGGATGTCAGGAAGCTGGATGTGGTGGAAGAGGAACGAAAGTTTGGGATTGATTAATCCGTGAATTTATTGTGAAGACTAGATATTTCTGTTGTTTCATGTAAATTTTTGTAGTAAAATTGTCTTATATCGGTGGGGATTATTATTGGGGAGAATTCATAATAATCTAAATTTTCTTAAATAAAATCCAAAAAAGTGATTACAAGTCCGTTTTTTTGTACATGTGATAGTGTATTATACTTACAAATGGTTCTAAGATTTTTAAACACAAAGGAGCAATCATGATAGATAAGCTTTTAATAGGAAAAGTAGATAACAATCTTAACTGGCTACCTCTCTACGTTCACCTGAATGATACCTCTGGTATCATGCGATGCTTATTAGAGGACTGGATTTCCGACGCAACAATTGAAAGCTGCGACATGCGTTATGAAGATTTTTATACCATCGCCCTATTTGTTGCTTATACCCATGACATTGGAAAAGCGACATCACATTTTCAAGGTATTATAAGTAATAAAGCCGCGCTGTTATATGATAATCTTTCAGAAACCGGATTAAGCATACATGAAAATGTTATTCATCGAGGTAAAACACCTCACGCCTATGCTGGTCAATGGATACTTCAGAGCCACACCATAGGGATATGCCTGCCTCAGGAAATAGCAAATGTAATAGGTGCACACCATGGGATTCCCTATCCAAATCAATCATTAAATCGTATTGATGATTTGGTTAAATTGTATCCTGCTAATTTTTATGGTGAAGAGAATAATGAGACACAATATTCTATGTGGCAATCCATTTGGCACACTATTGTTGACGAAGCACTTAACGTGTCAGGATTAGAGTCCATTACCACTATACCAACATTAACTGCAAATGCCCAAATACTTCTATCTGGTCTGTTAATTGTTGCAGATTGGATTGCTAGTAATACAAGTTTGTTTCCTTTGATTGGTATCATGGATAATCCCTATGATATAGATTGCAACGCAAGAATTGTTACTGCATGGAATAAACTTCATTTTCCAGAATCCTGGCATTCAGAAATATATAGTATGAATGATCAAATATTTCAGGAACGTTTTGACTTTGAACCAAATGAAGTGCAGAAAGCAGTTATTCGCGCAGTCAATTCCACAAATGCCCCTGGCATATTCATTCTAGAAGCGCAAATGGGAATTGGTAAGACAGAAGCAGCCTTGAGTATGGCAGAAGTTATTGCATCAAAATGCAATAGTACTGGTATATTCATGGGGTTGCCAACACAGGCAACCTGTAACGGTTTATACGATCGATTATACCAATGGGCTTCCTCTGTATCAGAAAATACGCTTAATGCTATCAAATTGGCTCACAGTGGTGCTAATTATAACAAGGATTATCAACAACAGGTAATACAGGGGAAATCTGTTATTGACTCTGATGATGATAGTAGTGGAATATATGTCCATCCTTGGTTTCAGGGGAACAAAAAATCACTATTAGCTGATTTTGTTATTGGAACTGTTGATCAATTTTTGATGTCTTCCCTTCGCCGCAGGCATTTTATGCTCAGGCACTTAGGATTATCTGGAAAAGTAGTAATTATCGACGAATGTCACGCATATGACGCATACATGAATCAATATTTAGATCAATCTATTGAATGGATGGCAGGCTATGGTGTACCTGTAATACTTTTATCTGCAACATTGCCGTTAAATCGTAGAAATGATTTAATAAATCGTTATCTAAAAGGGCTTAAAAGACGAGAAAAAGGACTTAATAAGATATGTGATAATGGTATTGATTGGAAATCGAATATATCTTATCCCTTACTTACCTGGACTGACGGAATGAGTATTCATCAAACTAATATTGATCAACCAATAAAAAATCGGAAAGTAAAACTACATCCATTACATAATTCCGATCAAGTAATTGATATACTAGATGACAAATTATCCGAAGGGGGATGTGCCTGTGTCATATTAAACACAATAAAAAGTGCCCAAATGTATTATCAATTGATAAAAGAAGCATTTCCAGATGCCCAAGTACTTTTGTATCACTCTCAATTCACAATGGAACATCGATTGGAAAAAGAAAAGATTCTACTAGAAAGAACGGGTAAAAACTCAAGCGATACTGACAGAAATCGTTTTATACTCATCGGAACTCAGGTGCTTGAACAATCCTTAGATTATGATGCTGATATTTTAATCACGCAATTATGTCCTATGGATTTATTATTACAGCGAATTGGTCGATTGCATCGACACAATAGGGATAATATAAAACATCATTATTCCCGGCCAAAAAAACTACAAGAAGCTCATTGCTATGTCCTATTAGATTCTACGGATGCAACGCCTGATATACCATATGATAGTGGAAGCAAAAGAGTATATGGAGATTATCTATTGATGCGCACATTTAATATATTGCCAGACGAAATCTCTATACCACAAGATATACCTCAGTTAGTACAAAGAGTATATAATACCGATGATGATTGCGGACTTACAAATAATTCACATTATTCTGATGCAATCACTGAATTTAATACGAAAATAAGTAAGAAACAATCTAACGCAAAATGTTTTCTCTTGAAATATCCAAGAAAGGAAAACATCCGGGGTATGTTAGAAAATGAGAATCCAGATTCTAATCGAAATGGAGATATGTCAGTTAGAGATATAGAATCATCAATTGAAATTATTATTATGAAACAATATAACGAGAATGAATTTGGCTTTGTTTACTCTGACAACCGTTCAAATGATAAAAGATTTCATCGTCACAATTTATCAGATGAAGACGGTATTGAAATTGCCAGACAAAGGCTATATTTACCTCAATTATTTTCAAATCCATGGATGTTACACCAAACCATTAAGGAATTAGAAGATTTGCAAAACAAGTTACCCGATTGGCAACATAATCCATGGTTGCAAGGAGAATTAATCGTTTTGCTTGACCACAATAATACAGCTAATTTGTGCGGACATCGTTTATATTATGATTTTGAATTAGGGCTCACTGTCGAAAAGGAGGAAACACATGGATAAAGAATTTTGCTTATTAGACGAATCTTGGATTAAGGTTCTAAATGATGAGAATGAGATTATAGAAGTCTCTTTGATTGACGTTTTTACAAACGCTCATAAATACAAACGTTTAGCCGGCGAGACAGCTACACAGGATGTAGCGATCTTACGGTTGTTACTTGCAATCACAATAACTGTTTTTTACAGATACGATGCTGATGGCATAGAAGATGATGTGTTAAATTATAGCAATTCAGAAGACGAAATATTAAACCGTTGGTCTGATTACTGGGAAAAAGGATCGTTTGAATCCGATGCATTTTGTAATTACTTAGAGAAATATCGGGAACGGTTTTATCTTTTTCATCCTGTAACACCTTTCTGGCAGGTTGCTGATTTAAAAATGGGAACTGATTATAGCATTATCAATTTATTCGGAAACATAAAAGAGAGTAATAATAAAGCTTCTAAGCATCACTTTCATATGATTGATGGGAAATATATAGAAAATATATCTTATTCTGAAGCAACCAGATGGCTCATTTATACAAATGCGTACTCTGTAAACGTAAAAACAAAGATTAAAAACGAGAGTATACCCGCTGGAGTTGGGCGTCTTGGACAATTAGGATTTATTTCTGTTGATGACATTTCTCTGTTTAGCACTATTTTATTAAATTTATGCGCATTAAATAATCAAGGAGATGCCTGGTCAAGACCATTACCAATATGGGAACAAGATGTTCGGAAAATAGCTGGTATAGAAATCAGCCCTCCAGATAACTTGGCACAACTATATACGCTCCAATCACGAAGATTATTATTAAAACACGATAAAAACCAGATTACAGGTTTTAAATCAATTGGCGGTGATTATTATAGCACAACCAATGACTATATAGAACCAATGACATTGTTAAAGTGGGATAATCAGGAAAATAATAATTTTAAGCCGAAAAAACACAAAAAGGAAATTGCTGCCTGGAGAGAATTTCCTAGTCTATTTGTTGATAATGATTTAAAACCCGGATTAATTTGCTGGTTAGAATGTTTGGTAAATAACTCTCTGTTAGATAACGAAACTCTTATAACCTTTCAAATGACCGGATTGGAATATGGTGATGGCATGAGTTATACAAATGGTGAAGTAATTAATGAATCAGTGTCGTTATCAAAAGATCTTTTAAATGAAATAGGGAAACTATGGATATCTTTAATAACAGATCAGATTAACAAATGTGAAAGCGTAGATAAAATTTGTTTTTATAAATTTGCCCAAACATTGGCATCTGATATATATAAAGGTGACAAATCTGGAGTAATTCAAATAAAAAACGAATTATCAGAATCATATTATTATAAAATTGATTCCGCCTTCCGTGAATGGCTAATCAGTATTGATCCAAATAGCAGTAACCGAGACAACAAACTATATGAATGGCAGACAACATCAGCTATAATTGCAGACAACATTGTTAAGAAATACATATCCGGACTCAGTCCACAATACACTCTCTTATCTACCCAGGCATATAAATCATTCAAACTAGCATTAAATAAATTATATCCTAAAAAACAGGAAAAAGGAGGTGAATAAAAAATGAGTAAACGAAAAGAGATAGGCGAATACATGGTCAAAAAAATCAATTATTGGAAGGAAAATGTAGAACCATCTACTGTAAATGCAGAACTAGCCAGATTGCGCAAAGGAGTTGGACATATGCCTGGAGATTTACCCGAATTATATGGCATTTTGTTAAAAACTATGCCTCACAGTTTTTGGTCTTCAAACGGTTATATAACAGAAGCCGAATGGAGCTGTTATATCGGACTTACTATGTTTGCATGGCACCAACAAGGAAATGACATTAAAACACATTGTGTACACACACCTAGTCATATAAGTTTGGGACATGCGTTACGCCAACTGGTTCATGATTCCAGCGCCGAGGAAAGGATGAGGAACAAACTTCAAATGTTGATTACATCCAATGATATGAACGAATTTTCATATCACCTAAAAAATATCATTACTTTTATACGTAACGAAGGTATTCGGATCAATTATGCTGACTTAGCTGAAGATATTTATGCCTTTCAGTTTGATGAATCAAGAAACCGTGTATGCCTGAAATTAGGACAGGATTTTTATAGCGAAAATAAGGAGGATAAAAACAATGAATAAAAATTTATATTTAGATGTACATGTTTTACAGACCGTACCACCAAGTTGTGTAAACAGAGATGATACCGGCAGTCCCAAAACTGCTGTATATGGCGGCGTAAATCGTGCGAGAGTTTCTTCCCAATCATGGAAGAGAGCGATGCGATTAGAGTTCAATCATTTATTTGAATCAGAACAAATTGGCTTTCGCACTAAAAATATTAAAATGCTGTTAGTCGATCGATTGAAAGAACTTGATACAACCAAAGATTTATCTACTTTGGAAAAAATTGCAGAAGTTGCATTGACAGAGGCTAAAATTAAAAGCAGCGGCGGGAAAAAAGATGTATTATTTTTCATTAGTTCCAAGCAAATTGATGCATTAGCTAAACTTGCTTTAGAATATTCGTCTGATGATTCATCCAAAAAAGAGAAAGATAAAAAGTACAAAGACAAATGGAGAGACGCACTAACCAATAATCCAAGTGTAGATATTTTATTATTTGGACGAATGGCAGCCAGTGATCCTGAATTAAATTTTGATGCCGCTGCACAAGTAGCACATTGTATCTCCACCCATGCAGTAAGTAACGAATTTGACTATTTTACTGCCGTAGATGACTGCAATACCGATGATAATGCCGGAGCTGGACACTTAGGAACCGTTGAATTTAACTCTTCTACACTTTATCGTTATTCCACTGTCAATATTTCTGAATTGATGGAAAATGGCTTAAATATTGACGAAGTAAGCGATGTTATCAATGGATACTTACAAGCTTTTATTAAGGCAATGCCGACAGGAAAGCAAAATACATTTGCAAACCGAACATTACCTTGTTTTACATATGTGACACTCAGAGAAGATCAACCTGTTAACATGGCTGGAGCATTTGAAAAGCCTGTTCCAAAAAGCAGCAATGGATATGAAGCAAAATCTATCGAGGCGTTTATTGAATATACAAAAAAAGTTTATGATAATTATGTAAATTTCCCTACGAAGAGCTGGGTTGTATGTTTAGACGATGTATCTATAGATGCAGACCGCGTAAAGATGAATAATCTGCCTGAATTAGTAATTGATGAACTCAAAAAATTAAATTAAAAAGGAGCGTGATTATTTGTATACACTATTATTACGCTTAAGTGGTCCGTTACAATCATGGGGGGCGGATTCGTTATATGATAATAGAAATACAGATTATTATCCAACTAAAAGTGGTGTTATCGGATTAATCGCTGCAGCATTAGGTCTAAAAAGAGAAGATTCGCTTGAAAAATTAAATACGCTCAAATTCGGGGTACGTATTGATTGTCAAGGAGAATATATGAAAGACTTTCAAATTACAGATATGGGAGAAAAGCTAAATAAAAATCTTTCCTCTCGAGCATATCTGAGTGATGCAACTTTCTTAGCAGGATTAGCTTCTGATGACTATGATTTGTTGGATACTATAAAAAGAGCTGTACATAATCCAAAATACTGTATTTTTTTGGGGAGAAAGGCATGTCCTCCAACGCTACCATTAGATATGGGAATATCAGACTCCGATCTATATACTGCTTTATATTCTTACCCTTGGTTAATACCTGAATGGCGTCAAAAAGCCCTTTTCGGTTTGAGTGATAAAATTGAATTGCGTATTATTATGGAATCTGATAATGGTGCATTAAAAAAAGATGTTCCTATTTCTTTTAATTCCAATTATAGGCAATATGGATACCGAAATATTAAGGATATGCCTGGGAAGATTATATATAGAACAACAGAAACAACACATGATCCAATGAAAGAACTGGGGTGATTATCTCTATGTACTTATCTAGAATTGAGTTAGATACTAGTAAAAAACAAACACAGCTTGCACTCGTATGCCGAAATAAATTTCATGGTGCAATTGAAGATTCATTTAACCATGCAAAAGATGATTGTTTACGAACACTTTGGCGATTAGATAAATTCAACGGAAAGACATACTTATTATTACTTAGTCCACAAAAACCAGATTTATCCAATTTTATGAAGCAATTCGGAAACAGTTTCTCTACATACGAAACAAAAGATTATGATGTGCTATTGAATAAAATCAATAATGACACCACTTGGCAATTTCGTTTAGTTGCAAACCCAACGAAATGTATAAAAACTGAAAGCGGAAGAGGCAAACGAATTGCACATAAAACACCTGAGCATCAGATGAAATGGCTTATAGAACAAGCCGAAAAACATGGATTTGAAATTTCAAATGATAACTTACAGGTTATGGAATCCACTTGGTTATCATTCAGCAAACGAAACGAACGAATGATTCGTGCATTAGCGGTAACCTATGAAGGAATTCTAAAAATCAATGATGTAGAAAAATTCAGATCTACCCTTATCGAAGGATTAGGACGTGAAAAAGCATATGGCATGGGGCTGCTTACAATTATGAGGATTTAATCTATGACAGGAATAGATAAGCCTGAATTACAGGCATTAGCAACGATCAAAGATCGTATTACATTCGTATATGTAGAGCACTGCAAAATCAGTCGGGATAATGGAGCTATTACTGTTCATGATGAACTTGGAACCACATCGATTCCAGCCGCCATGATTAGTACTTTACTGTTAGGTCCTGGTACAGATATTTCTCATAGAGCTGTTGAATTGATTGGCGATGCTGGCGTATCGATTATCTGGGTTGGCGAACACGGCGTCAGATTCTATGCTAGCGGACGAGCCCTAACGAATCATTCTACCTTACTTTTACAACAAGCCAAATATGTGAGTAACGAAAAACTACATATACAGGTAGCCAGAAAAATGTATCAATTACGCTTTCCCGATGAAGATGTATCCAAACTAACAATGCAACAACTCCGTGGAAGAGAGGGTAGTAGGGTACGTCGTATTTATAAACAACAATCTCAAAAATGGAAGGTTGAATGGAAGGGACGAAACTATGATCCTGAAGCATACGAAACAGGAGATATTGTAAACAAATCTCTCTCTGCTGGGAATTCCTGTTTGTACGGTATTGCTCACGCAGTTATTTGCGCCTTAGGTTGTTGTCCGGGATTAGGATTCGTTCATGTTGGGCACGAACTTTCTTTTGTATACGACATCGCTGATTTATACAAAGCAGAAGTTACAATACCTATTGCCTTTGAAATTGCCGCAGATAATGATATAGAAGATATCGGTAGTGAAACAAGACGTAAAGTAAGAGATGTATTAAAAAATGGCCAAATATTAGACCGTATGGTGCATGATATAAAATGGTTATTATCCGATAACTTTATCGAGGAAGATTATAAAAGCACCTTATATTTGTGGGATAATATTAATGGTAACAAGGAACACGGAATATTATATTAAAGGATTATAATCATGGTCGTATTATCTGTGACAAATTGTCCCCAGCAATTACGGGGCGATCTGACAAAATGGTTTATAGAAATTGATATTGGTGTATATGTTGGCAAAATAAGCGCTCGTGTTCGTGAAAAAATATGGCTTCGCGTGTGTGATAATATCAAAACTGGAAAAGCAATCATGGTTTATTCTACCAATTCTGAACAGGGATTTGCCATTTTAACTCACAACACGGAATGGACTCCTGTTGATTGTGAAGGAATATGGCTTATGCAAAAAAATAATCCTATTGTTGCCCCTCAAAAGATATTACCAAAAGGATTTAGCAAAGCAGCAAAATATGCACATACGAAACCCTATAAAAAAGCATCCTCAAAACAATATGTAATTATTGACTTGGAAACAACAGGATTAAACCATGAAACCGATAGAATTATTGAAATTGGTATGCTTAAGATAGAAGAAAATCGTATAATTGATCAATATCAATCTTTCATATACCAATATATCAATATTCCACCAGAAATTGTAGCCATGACAGGGATAACATCTAAAATGATTTCTGAAAATAGTATTAGCGAACTTGAAGCATTAAAAAAGCTAAAAACATTTATTGGAAATTGTACTGTTGTTGGTTATAATATTGATTTTGACATTAACTTTATCAATCACATGTGTGAGAGACTCTCTTTTGATACTTTTATATTCAGATGTAAAGATATGCTAAAATCAATAAGACGAAAACTGCACCTTGACAATTACAAATTAGAAACAGTTGCTAAAGCTTGCAACATTGAAATTTCAAACTTGCATCGAGCACTTGCAGATTGTGAATTAATTTACAGGATCAATAATAAACTAAATATTTTTTGAAATAATGTGTCTATAAATACTCATTATTTCATGATTTTTTTAGTATATTCCCCGCATACGCGGGGTTGAACCTTACAAAGGGCGAAAGAAAGTTACTCACTTTCAATATTCCCCGCATACGCGGGGTTGAACCTATTTGTTTTTTCGGATGAATGTCGGTTGTAACATATTCCCCGCATACGCGGGGTTGAACCGATCACAGGTATTGTGGCTGGCGGTGCTTCTAATATTCCCCGCATACGCGGGGTTGAACCTACAAAACCAGCGAAAAGCGATTGCACGCAAGTATATTCCCCGCATACGCGGGGTTGAACCTACGGTATCAAATACGATTTATCAAAAATTGCAATATTCCCCGCATACGCGGGGTTGAACCTAATCAAATGTCGGCTAATTTAAAAAAATCTTTATATTCCCCGCATACGCGGGGTTGAACCTTTTATTCTCAATTTCTTCATTTGTCAAATAAAATATTCCCCGCATACGCGGGGTTGAACCTGATTGAAAGATATAAAGTTTCCGAGACGCTAAATATTCCCCGCATACGCGGGGTTGAACCTAAAGACATCCATGCTTGGATTTACTCCAGGGCATATTCCCCGCATACGCGGGGTTGAACCTACTATTTCTTTTGCAGCATATTTTCGGTTGATATATTCCCCGCATACGCGGGGTTGAACCTTATAGCGGGGCTTTTTGTTTGGTTGGTTCATGATATTCCCCGCATACGCGGGGTTGAACCTGTGACAGCAACATTATACAAAGATGGAGCACCATATTCCCCGCATACGCGGGGTTGAACCTTATACAAATTAGGAAAGGTGGTTAATATGAAAATATTCCCCGCATACGCGGGGTTGAACCTAAACTTGTTGAAACGCATGGATACCGCGTCAAATATTCCCCGCATACGCGGGGTTGAACCTATTATCTGCTGGAATAAAAGAAGGAAATTATGATATTCCCCGCATACGCGGGGTTGAACCTATTACAAGTATAGAATTTGTAAATTCTTATGAATATTCCCCGCATACGCGGGGTTGAACCTAAACTCGCATTCAGCACCGTTATACTCATAATATATTCCCCGCATACGCGGGGTTGAACCTGATAGATTGATGGATAAATAATTTAAGAACCTATATTCCCCGCATACGCGGGGTTGAACCTAATATATCTCGACACAAGATTCAGACAAAGTAATATTCCCCGCATACGCGGGGTTGAACCTGTGAATATTTCTGCTGATAGATAACTTTTCCAATATTCCCCGCATACGCGGGGTTGAACCTGACACGTATAACTACCCACTCAAGGCGACGCAATATTCCCCGCATACGCGGGGTTGAACCTAGAGTTTTACCAACTCCTATTTTATTAATAATATATTCCCCGCATACGCGGGGTTGAACCTATTGCGGAAGTTACAAAATCCGCGGTGGCTCAATATTCCCCGCATACGCGGGGTTGAACCTATCCAATCAATCACCCCTACATATTTTTAATAATATTCCCCGCATACGCGGGGTTGAACCTGTTCAAGGAAATGAAAGTGTAATATCGACTCCATATTCCCCGCATACGCGGGGTTGAACCTGTTGGAGATAATACAGACACTTTGGATCTTGTATATTCCCCGCATACGCGGGGTTGAACCTGAAATAATCTCACTGCGTTTCCTATCTTCTTCATATTCCCCGCATACGCGGGGTTGAACCTGATACCGAATGCTGTTAAGATGTTGGAGGTTAATATTCCCCGCATACGCGGGGTTGAACCCTCCATCCTGAATAGCATATGTTCCCTTTTCGAATATTCCCCGCATACGCGGGGTTGAACCTAAAAACTTCCCTTTCAGACTTCCAACGGCTATATATTCCCCGCATACGCGGGGTTGAACCTATGAGGTCAACTACAAAGGAACCAGATTGAAGATATTCCCCGCATACGCGGGGTTGAACCTATCGCATTTACGACGGGTAAGGATATTATGCTATATTCCCCGCATACGCGGGGTTGAACCTAAATCGGACAACATCGCAATCAATCCATCCCCATATTCCCCGCACGGGCGGGGTTGAACCTCTGATCTTGTCATTCATGGAAGCTATTTTGGAATATTCCCCGCACGGGCGGGGTTGAACCTATGCTGAAATGGGATATCGAGAACCGGGACAAATATTCCCCGCACGGGCGGGGTTGAACCTGAAATCAGTGTTTCATCGTTTGGGCTTACAACATATTCCCCGCACGGGCGGGGTTGAACCTGTTGGAACCACGAGAGTTATATGGATGTCAGGATATTCCCCGCACGGGCGGGGTTGAACCTGTATCAATCAGCCCATCGATATAATCCTCTACATATTCCCCGCACGGGCGGGGTTGAACCTACGAAGCGACACTGGAAGAGCTTCAGGATGACAATATTCCCCGCACGGGCGGGGTTGAACCTAGTCCCACTTGTAGATACACTAGAACTACCGAATATTCCCCACACGGGCGGGGTTGAACCTAGTCCCACTTGTAGATACACTAGAACTACCGAATATTCCCCACACGGGCGGGGTTGAACCTAATCTCCAGCTTCTCCGATCATGCGCAATCAGAAAACATATCTAGTTACGGAAGGGGGATTTGAACCCTCGACACTATATATTTAACCAAGTTGGAATTATATAATACAACAAAGGAGCCCACCCATGAAACTTTTCCACAAAAAATCATCCAAAACCTACAACCCAGCTACGAAAACACCTGTCATCAAATGCAGCATCTGCACAGGAGAGCAGGTGGCTGGATTTCAGGATAATGCCACCAAAGCATTTGAGGACATTATGCTGATTCAAGATGCATCAGATCTTGCGCATTTCCGGGAAATGTATGATATAATCGGTGACATCAAGAAGATTTATTAGCCCGATATTATACCGGGATTTATAGGAAAGGATCTAGTCATATGTCATACATAACTACTTACACCGGAAAACATTTTGATCCGGTCAATCCGGATGCATCCCTTCTATGCATCGAAGATATCGCACATGCATTGTCGCTTTTGTGCCGCGGAAATGGGCACGTACAGACCTTCTTCTCGGTCGGGCAGCATTGCATTGCCTGCGCGAAGGAAGCGCAGGCACGCGGGCTGTCAGCACGCCTGGTTCTTGCGTGTCTGCTACATGATGCAAGTGAATGTTATATGTCCGATGTTCCACGTCCGTTTAAGCAGACGTTGCCGGAATATAACCGGCTGGAAGATCAATTGCTTGATATGATTTATACGCATTTTCTTGGAAGTACATTAGATAATGCTGAACAGGAAATTCTGAAGGATATCGATAATGCAATGCTATGGTACGACCTTACATATCTGTTACACGAGAAACAGCCTTTACCGAAACCACAGGTTTATGATGAACCAGATTATACAGTCCGATCATTTACAGACGTAGAAGAGGAGTATTTACAGATCTATCGAACTTTTATCCAGAAACTTCATTAATATGTTATAAACACACCAAACTTCTGAAAAATAGCAAGAGCCGCCTATCATAATTAGATAAGCGGCCCTGATTATTCTTTACCACTTTTTCTTCCGGTTAATATCGTAAATGCCCCAGTTACACTCAGAGGCAGCCGGAGAGGACGGATCCTTCCAGAGTTCATCGAACGCTTCAAAGACGAAGCCAACGATTTCTTCGGATTTCAGATAGTCCGCAACTTCCTCCAGATAGCGCTTCTGATTTGCAACAGACGCATAATCGGCGTGATCATCATGCGCCGTCCTTGTTGCCCAGCCAAGCTCTGTAAAGCAGATCTGCTTATCCGGATAGATTGCGCATGCAGACTCGAAGCTTTCCTTCGTTTTGGCAAATGCATCCTCGATTGCCACATCCAGATGATATGGGTAGGTATGAATACCGATGATGTCAACCGCATTGGCGATTGCATCCAAATTCTTCCAATCAATGTCAACCTCACAGAAAGCAACCGGCTGCTTTACCGCTGCATGGAGCTTCTTTGTATGTTCCACAAGACGTTCCTCGGATACCAGATGTCCTACAAATGGGAAGCGGTTTTCGTTTCCGACAGAGACAGCCACGATTTCATCTGTATATTCATTTGCAAGTGCGATCAATCGATCGAGCTGCGCATCATTGCTTGCTGCATGTGCTGCCAGTTCTGCATCACTGAATGTCTGTGGACCTGTGATACATTCTGTAGAATTGATTTCCGCCAATGAATCAATGCCGATCATACACTGAAGCGGAAGCTTCTCCTCACGAATTACCTGCAGAGCAGTAATAGCATGCGCATTTGGCTCATACATACGGATATAACCATAGCCGTCCGCTACAAGCAGATGCAGATCTTCGGAGATCTGTTTTTTCGATGGCATTTCTCCGGTCGGACATTGACCTTCCCGGTAACCGGAATAACAGATTGCTTTTTTGTACGGTAATTTCTTCTCAAATGTTTTTCCCATGTTTGATTCTCCTTTGTTTGATTGTATATAGTTTCTTTGTTGTCCTGATTAAACACAAGTATCTTAACATACATTTTCCCGGAAAGAATATCATAGTTTTGTGGTTATTTGCAAATAAATGGAACTGTTTTTTACATTTGAAATAAATGGCACATTCCCACGATAAATAATAAATATACAGGTGGAATAGCAGAAGTCCCTCCATATGTTTGCTCATAAATTTATTCGCAAAACCCAGGTTTTACGAAATTATCTATTGATTTATTACCAGAGTAGTGGTATCCTAGAAATATAGAGAAATCAACGCTTTACAGGCATTGGGAGGTTTTTATCGTATGGCTGATATTACTTATCATGAACAGGAAGAACAACACAATCTGGATTTGATTCGGAATGTGTGCAATGATCTTCCAGACTACGTCAAGCGGTTCGTCCGTGGTGTCCAACAGACAACGTCGCCGCGAACCAGATTGGGCTATGTACGTGACATCAAAATATTTTTCGAATATATATGTGAGGTCTATACCGAACATCCTTGTGATACGCCAAAGGATGTCTCTCTTGACGTCCTGTCGTCCATAGATACATTTTTCATCGAGGACTATCTGGATTACCTCCAAAAATACGAAAAAAACGGCCGTATCTACACAAACGGTAAATCTGCGCTCAAGCGCAAGCTCTGCGCCCTGAGTGTCCTCTTTAATTACCTGTATAAGCACGATATGCTACAGGAAAATATATTTGATAAGGTGGATCGTCCCAAACTGCCGGAAAAGGCAATTACACGTATGGATGCGGATGAAACGGCGAATTTCCTTGATACAGTTGAATATGGAACCAATCTGACTGACCGCCAGCTCAAATTTCACGAGAAATCCAAGATACGTGACTTGGCAATCATGACGCTCATGTTATCCACCGGTATTCGTATCTCCGAATGTGTTGGTCTTGATCTGAATGATGTGGATTTTAAGAATACATGCATCCGCGTAACCCGTAAAGGTGGCAAAGAAGCAATCGTCTATTTCAGCGACGAGGCGGTTGAACCTTTACAGGAATATATAGAAGAACGCAAGAAACTCACGCCTGCCAAGGGCTCGGAAAATGCACTGTTCCTCTCCTCCCACCACAGCCGGATCAGCGTTCGGACAATCCAAAACATGGTTAAGAAGTATTCCAAGATTGCAGTTCCTCTGAAGCATATTACACCACACAAGCTTCGTAGCACCTATGGTACCGCATTATATCAGGAAACCTCCGATATTTATCTGGTTGCCGATGTCTTAGGCCATTCTGACGTAAATACAACCAGAAAGCACTACGCGGACATGGATGATTACCGCAAGCGCCGCGCCAGAAATACCGTACAGCTCCGGGAACATAATACAGTCCCAGACACCAAATCTAAAAAATAGCCATATTGATAATACCATCAACTTTTACTCAGCTGATGGTATTTTTCATTCATTTTATTTATTCAGATACTTACCTATCGTATGAATCACTTTATTCATTTCCAATGGCTTTGCCAGATGATCGTTCATTCCGGCATTCTTCACTGCCTGTACATCCTCTACAAATGCATTGGCAGTCATGGCTATGATTGGAATTGTCTTCGCGTCCTCACGTGCAAGTGCACGAATCTTCTGGGTTGCCTCGATACCATTCATCACCGGCATCATCACATCCATGAGAATCACATCATAGGTTCCCACAGGTGTATTCTGAAACTCACGAACTGCTGCATCGCCATTCATAACCGTTGTTACCTGTGCACCAGAATCGGTAAGCAGGTATTTTGCAATATCCAGATTCAGTTCATTATCTTCTACAAGCAGGATCTTGACATTATCCAGAGATACCTGCTCCTCATTTTCATTCTCATTGTTTGCGACCTCAGATTCCGGGGCAATCTCAAATGGAATGGTAACTGTAAATGTCGTACCGACACCAACTTCACTCCGTACCTCGATCTTTCCGTGCATGCGGTCGATCAGGCTCTTTACGATCGGCATACCAAGCCCGGTTCCCTGATACAAGCTCATCTCGTTGTAATGCTCCTGTGAGAAAGGCTCAAACAGATGACGCATATACTTCTCGGACATACCGATTCCGGTATCCGTGACTGTACAGCGGTATACTGCCCGTTCCGCTTCCATCTCTACAAATTCCGCGCTGCAATGCACACTGCCACCCAGAACATTGTATTTCACTGCGTTATCCAAAATATTTAGGAATATCTGACGCACATGCAATGGACTGCCATATACATATGGATGGATCATGCTGTCCTTACAGTCACCATGCACCAGCGTGATGCCGGCTTCTGCAGCTTTCATCGCTGTAATCGTAAGGATCTCATCTGCCAGTTCTGTAATATCAAATGCCTCGTGTGCAAGCTCGATCCGGCTCGAATCAATCTTGCTAAGCTCCAATATATCATTGATCAACGACAACAGATGATTCGCTGCAATCTTTTCCTTCGCACGGTTTTGGCGCAACAGCTCCACATCGTCCGGATGACGCTCACCAATCTCCAGCAACCCGATAATACCATTTAATGGAGTCCGGATATCGTGGGACATGCGCGACAGGAAGGTCGTCTTCGCTGCATTCGCACGTTTTGCCTCCTGCAGAGCAATCTCAGCCGCCTGCATATTCTCTGTGACATCCTGATGATACCCCCACAGACGGGTTCCTGCCGTATAATTCTCATCCAGAGAACCGCCACATCGTGTGTAGATACGTCCCTTCTTCGGATGAATCCATGCATAGGTATTCTCTGATTTGCCCTGTTCGATCATCTCCTTGACACTTGCCTGCACGGAATCAATGGCAGAATCCACGATTCGCTTGTACCAGCGTTCGTAACATTCCTCCGGTGTCATATCCTCGTAAAATCCAGTGATCTCTCTTGCCACGTCATCGAAATACATTCTCGGCTCTTTGCCCTCATCCATTTCGATCGCCCAGAGTCCAATTTTCGCATTGGTCAAGATTTCGGACAGATCCTTCTGGAAATCCATATCGTTGTGTTTCCGCGTTTTATCATTCAGCGCCATGTTTGTCGTTCCTCTTATCGTGATTATTTACATTATTTTACAAAAAAATATCCTTTACCATCATATCTGATAAAGGATATTTTTTCAAGATATTTCAAGCCTTTTCTACTTTATCCTATCTATGTAATCAATGATGAAATCGACAGTATCGTCTTCACTCATCAGACTACTATTGATAAATATATCATAGCTTTCCAGTGCACCCCATTTTTTTGAAGTATAATAGTTATAATACGATGCACGCGCCTTATCTTCCTTTACAATCTGCGCCTTTGCTTTATCCGGAGTCAGATTAAAACGCTCTGAAACATTCTTAATACGTTCCTCCAATGGCGCATGTATAAAGATGCGAACCAGATTCGTATTGTGACGCAATGCGTAGTCCGCACAACGACCTACAAATACTGACGGTCCTTTATCTGCAAGTTTCTTAATCGTATCATATGTTGCCTGAAATGCCTGTTGGTTCAGATTTGTCTGGTAGCCTGCACTTGTAAATCCATAGCTATATGGATCTGAAACAAGCGAATACAGAAAACTTCTCGTTGGTTTCTCATCCAGCGATTTTAAGAATTCCTCGCTCAACCCGCTTTCCTTTGCCGTCTCATTGATCAATTCCTTATCATAGAAGTTCGCGGAAATCTTTTCAGCAAGCTTTCTACCAATGTTACGACCATTACTGCCAAACTGTCTACCAATCGTGATAATTGTCTTTGCCATAGATAAGCCCCCTTTACACGCCTTGTACAAGTCACTTTTGACTTACTCTGATTATACATTTTTTTGTGCAAATTGTCAAAATATTTTATAAATTTTCGTACTTTTTAGCTATATTGTTGAACTTTTCAATGTTAGAATTCACACGATTCTCCATCGTTTTATATGTATGGTTCACACGCAGCTGCATCATGATATCGTTATAGTCATTCTGTGCCAGCACCGGCTCCATCCGGATATACAGATCATCCGGGTGGAATTTCGTCTTCAATGCACGAAGTGCATCCTTCTCGCCAAGCATCTGCCGGAACTCCTTCGCACGTCCGGTAAAATTCAATGTACCATCGATCAGATCCCCCAGATCATGGCTTGGATAGATTGTAATAAACTGAGCATCCGGCCATTTCTCCGTATTCAGAACCTTTCCTGCACGCATACCGATCACGATAAACTGACGGATTCCAAAATCATACAGCGGCTGAATCGGCTCATTGTCTAACAATCCCCCATCCCGGTACTTCTTCCCGTCGATCTCCACTGCCTCATACATAACAGGAAGTGCCGTAGACGCAAGCAGGATCTTCCGGATCGTATCCGCGTCATAGTCTTCGAGTCTGCGGTATTCTACCTGTTCCGGCTGCTGTGTCTCATTTAAGCGGCTGATTGATACATAGATATCACGGAAATCCGCTTTGATCTTCTCCATATCAATATATTTCTCGAACATCGCAAGCATTTCATTCCGTGAGAAATACATACGCTTTTCAGCAAGCATGTTCAGGTCGATATCAAAGACCGTATCCATATCGATCTCATTCCACGCCTGATACATCCGCTCCATATCGTTCATCGAATATAACATTGCATTGACTGCACCGATTGATGCACCCGATATCGCCGTCACATCCTCAAGCAGTCCCTGTTCCTGTAACACCTTCAATACACCAACCTGATATGCACCCTTGCCGCCACCACCGGCAAGAACCAGTCCAATTCCTTTTCCTTCACCCATATACACGTCCTCCATTTTCTACCTTTTCCAACCCATTTTCCAATCTATATCAACATTGGTTTACATAATATAATTATTGTTTACTATTATATAATACAACCTCTGGTTTGATGTCCGTTTCCTCGGTCATAATCGAATCTACGATCTGAATCGCATACCCGACCGCTGCAGTATGACAATCCGGATGTGCCGCCAGATACCGGTCATAATACCCGCCGCCATAGCCGATCCGGTCACAGCTTCTCGTGAAGACTGCCCCTGGCATCACGATCAGACAGGTGCCACCGGTCTTTTCCGGTTCTAACTGTACCGTGCTGTCCGGTTCTAATATATGATATGCGCCCTCGACAAGCGCAGTCTGTTCATTATATGCGTAAAAATCCATGGTATTCCCGTTGACACGCGGCAGATAGATCTGCTTTCCATCCGCTCGGAATTCCGGGATATATTGAAATAAATCGACTTCTTTTTGAATCGGCACATAGAGACACAGTACCGATGCTTCTTTATACACCGCAAGCGCGCGCAGCTTCTCATAGATTTCCTGCGCAGCCTGCTTCTGATATGCTTCAGAAAGATTCCTGCGCTTTGCAAGAATCTCCTTCCGAAGTGCTTTCTTTGATTCTGAAATTGTCATGTAAACCATTCCTTTATCTACTTTAAGCGGATCTGGATATACTCACTCCGCTTATTCTTCGGTATATCCTTCACATGTGTGATACTTCCATCAGCTTCCTTGATATCGATATTATCAAGCTGTGCTTTCAGGTTCCGCTTCACATTTGCAATATATGCCTTACGCAGAGCTGCCTGTTCCGCAAGCTCTGCTTCTGTCAGACCTTCCACGGTCTTACTTTTTCTTGCCAATTCGTTAATTCTCTGGATATCTGCTTCGTTCATGCGATATTCTCCATTTCTATTCTTATTTCTGGTATCCTTTATGCACGATGAAATCAACCGTATCAAAATCGTCATTCTCATGTGCTAAGAACAGGGTACCCACTGATTTTCCTTCCATCAGATCATAGATCTGCGTCAGTTTCTTAGCGTCCATAATTGCCATATCTGCGCCGGAATCCGTTGCGATCCGTGCAGCTGCAATCTTCGTGGACATGCCTCCTGTACCATATGTTGTCACGGCACCTTTGGCCATATTCTTCATTGAATCATCAATAGTCTCTACCAACGTCAGTTTTGTTGCATCCGGGTTTTTGTGTGGATCATCCGTATAGAATCCATCAATATCCGTAAGCAGGATCAGAAGATCTGCCTTGATCAGATGTGCCACAATTGCCGACATCGTATCATTATCACCAAACTCGATTTCTTCGGTTGCCACCGTATCGTTCTCATTGACAACCGGAATAACACCCTGCTGTAACAGCTCATTTAGTGTATTCTCGGCATTTCTGCGGCGTTCCGGATCTGTGATCGCGTCAAAGGTCAGAAGAACCTGTGCAGCCATATGGTTATACTCCATGAAAAGCTTCTGATAAATCATCATAAGCTGTCCCTGGCCAATTGCCGCGCACGCCTGCTTCAGGGACACTGTCTTCGGCTTGTTACGCAGTCCCAGCATCTCGAATCCGACACCGATTGCACCGGACGATACTAACACCACATCCTTTCCCTGATTCTTCAGGTCACAGATAATGCGCACCAATGTCTCCAGCTTCCGGTAATCCGTACCTCCGGTTTCTTCATGTATGATAGATGAAGAACCGATCTTAAATACGATTCGCTGTTTATCCTTCAATGTCTCTCTGATTCGTTTCTCGTCCATGTCTTTTTCCCTCTTTATACTATGTTATTGATATATTCAGCAACCGCCTCTGCCACCTTGATTCCATCCACAGCCGCGGATGTGATACCACCTGCATACCCTGCGCCCTCTCCACAAGGAAACAGACCTGCATAGTCACTTCGATAGGTCTCATCACGCACGATGCGCACCGGTGACGATGTCCGGGATTCTATACCGGATAACACGGCATCCCCGGATGAAAAGCCTTTTAATTTGCGGTCATAGTCCAAAATCCCTTCAATTATAGCATCATTTATATAGGCTGGCAAACACTTATTGAGGTTTGCAAACTCGTAGCCGCCACGGATATTCGGCTTCACACTGCCAAATTCTGTTGAGACACGATTCGCCTTATAATCCGCAAATAGCTGCACCGGAATCTTACCATTTCCAGCCTCATAAGCGAGGTGCTCATATTTCTTCTGGAATTCCACACCGGCAAGCACGCCGTAGTCAGCGAATCCATCCGCCGCAAAATCCTCCGGTGTGACATTTACAACGATCGCTGAATTCGCGTTTTCCTCATCTCTTCCGTGGTTGCTCATACCGTTTACCACACTCTGTCCTTCGCCGGACGATGCATTAACAACGAATCCACCCGGACACATACAGAAGCTATATACACTGCGCCCCTTGGTTGAACGGTATGTCATCTTATAATCTGCAGCCGGAAGCAGCTTCGCCTGCTCGCTCGTGCCGTACTGGCTCGCATTGACCATCGCCTGTGAATGCTCGATCCGGAGTCCCATTGCAAATGATTTTGCCTCCATCGTGACACCGGCCGCCTGCAACATAGCAAATGTGTCTCTTGCGCTGTGTCCGATCGCCAGAATACAGGCAGATGTCTCCGCTACGATCGTCTGCTCGTTCTGCAGATCTTTAATCGTAAGCGACAGACATGTATCGGATCTATGGGAGATCGCGATAAGCTGATGGGAGAAATGAATCTCTCCGCCAAAGGATTGAATCTCTTCCCGCATTTTCTTCATCACATGCTTTAATACATCCGTCCCAATATGTGGTTTGTTCAGATAGCCAATCTCCTCTGACGCTCCAAACCGTATAAAATCATGAATAACCGCCTGAATCCGTCCATATTTGTCCTTGATTCCGGTATTTAACTTTCCGTCCGAGAAGGTTCCGGCACCGCCCTCGCCGAAGGATACATTGGAATTCGCACAGATCGGTGTCTCTCCCTGCCAGAAGCCTTCGACATCCCTTGTCCGTTCTTCGACACACTTTCCACGCTCATATACAATCGGTCTGTATCCGGCACATGCTAATTGTAACGCCGCAAAATATCCCGCCGGACCAGCGCCAATGATAACTGGGCGATATATGGACACGTCCGTTTTCTCGTTACAATCGTCTCTGCATCGATGCGGAAATGTATATTTCTCATCTTTAGTTAACATAATATTTTTATTGTCTATTATGTTGCGAGGAATATCCTGTGATCGTTCAAATTCCACATCAACCGTATAGATATGAAGCAGATTTCCCTTGTCTCTCGCATCTAAGGATTTCCGAACGATCTGATATGTATACGGATGATTCGTCCTGAGCGTCTTCTGTATTTTCTTTTTTAAAGCGCTTGTTTCGTCTTTTTGTACTGGTATCTTAATCTGGTTAATTCTTATCATGACATGCTCTCCCTGCGCGTAATCCTGTAAGTAACGCAAACGTCAGATTATATCCGCCGCAATCTCCATCAATGTCCAACATTTCTCCCGTCGCATACATTCCGGGATGTCCCAGACATTCCATCGTCTCTGGCTGAATCTCCGTCAGTCGGATTCCACCTGCGGTTACCTGCGCCTGTTCATAGTTTTTCAATGCACGGACATGAAATGGAAATCGTCTGCAAAGATGATAAATCTTATGTAACTGGGCTTCTGTTAACTCTGTAAGCGCCTGCTTTGGCTGTTCACACGCGGTCTCCAAAATATACATGGCAAGCTTATCTGGCAAATACACATTCAGATATCCATACAGACTCCGGTTCACATCTCTGCTTCCCTGCACAAATGCATTCTCTTCTATCTCCGGTAAAAAATCCACATACAGCTTAACACTTGATTTTTCTGATAAGATCCTGCCAAGCTCCGAAGATAAATTGAATATCATAATCCCGGATAAACCATACTCGGTAATCTGTAATTCACCGGACTGTTTCCATTCCGTGTTACCTTCTTCAAACCATGCCGAACATGCCACTCGAACGCCTTTTACCGCCTCGGTATTTTCCTCTGTCATAACAGCACATAAAGCCGGTCTTTGCGGCTCCTGTTTTACACCGAGCTTCTCTGCCAGTCTTGCGCCTTCCGCGCAGCCGCCAAGCGATGGATATGATCGTCCACCACATGCAAGTATCACCTTCCTGGCAATAATCTCCGTATTACACTGAATATGATATCCATCCTTTTTTACCCGAATATCTGTCACCGTTTCCGACAGATACGTGGTTACCTGCAATGCCTTTATTCGGTCTAAAAGTGCCCATACAACCGCTGATGCCTGCATTGATATCGGATAATAATATCCGTCGATACATCTTGTATATACACCAATAGAATGCAAAAATGCAAACATTTCATGCAATGGTTGCTCGCCCAGACAGGTATGCAGAAATTTCTGATACGTTTCTGAAGACGAATGATAATGACCATCCTTCATATCTGTATTTGCCAGATTGCATCGACCATTGCCTGTGGCATATAATTTCTTGCCCAGTTTTTTATTTTTATCAATGATACAGACGGTGTTTCCGCCCTCTGCAGCCGCAATTGCTGCAGCCATTCCGGCTGCACCACCGCCAACTACACATACATCATACTGTGTTTTCATTGTTTTCCTCACTGTAAGTTTATTCTAGGTTGATAATGATTCCAGATATCGATACAGTTCCTTTTTCGAATCAAAATGCACATTTTTTAAGAGATCCCGATATACACTCGGATGTAACTTCTGCAAGACCGCCGCATCAATATCAGTATATTCATACACCTGTTGCGTATCTGCCTCGTACACTATCACACGTCCACTCTGAATCCCTACCAAAAATCCATTGTCTTTCCATTCTGTGTCAATGGAAATGGAATCCGCTGCAAGTTCCAGCTTCTGTCCCTCTTTTTCCTGCATACGTTGTTTAAAATATTCATTTGCAAGCAAAAAACATAACGAAAAAATCCCTACAAATAATAGTACATATAAAAATAATTTCTTCATGGCACCAACTCCTTGAAGAAATTATTTCCATATTTGTATTTAATTATTCAAAGATAATCTTATCCTGCTTTGTCTCATCAAATACTGTTACAAATGTCTTTCCCGGATTCATCTTCAACTGCTTGCCATCAGCGGTATAGTACTTTACAACTCCATTATCCTTTCTCCATGAAATTGCTTCATACTCACCATCTGTAATATAATATCCGGTTCCAGTCTTATCCCAATCGATATTCTGTAAACCATCGCCAAGATCTGTATACTGAACGAACATAACAATCAGGTTCTTGTAGCGAAGCTGCTCATTTGTCTGATCATCAATCTGCTCTGTTCCATACTGGAAACGATAGTACAGTTTCTCATCGGCATTGTACTCATACCATCTTGTACTGCTGTCATTGTATGCAGTTGTCACTTTGTTTGCTGTCTGACCACTGCCAAGCGCTGTATCTTCTACATTGAATGCAAACGCCTTAGATTTCTCACCCAGATACTCGGTACTGTAACCAGCTGCCGCAATACCTTCCTTCAGCTTTTCGCTGTTTGTATAACAGTTGTGTGGTGCAACCCTTGACTCATCACGATAAAAAGTTGTGGAATCATACAGACCATTCAGGTTATTTAATCCTGTATCCTTAATCCATGATTCCGCATAGACAGACCATCCTACATGTGCATAAATACCGCCAAGCATATTTGCCATCTGTACATAATAATGTCTGGCACTACGAACTGGTCCCAGCTTTTCCAGATTGGAATAATCCTTAAATACACACATATATCGGGTAATACCACCCTCAACAAGCATCTCATATGTGATATCTGCCTGTGAGATACCTGATTGTGGCATTGCATCTACAATGTTATTGATCATGATACAAAGTGGTCTCTGATTAGAAAGACTCTCGTCAATCCACTCACCCGAAAACTCATTGATCACATAGCCTTCCTTTGTCGGTGCAAATTCAATATCTGCATCCGACATCGTTGCAGCCGCTTCGGTCGTGATAGTTGCCTGCTCGGTATCCTCCTCTTTCTTTTTTCCACATCCTGCCAGACAAGATACGGTAAGTGCAGTTGTCAGTACAAAAATAGACAACTTCTTTAACTTATTCTTCTTCATTGTCTCTCGTATATCCTTTCTTTGTTAATATTTCCTCTTGTAGTTTTTCCATATGCAGACGTTCTGAATCATCAATATGATCATATCCTGCCAGATGCAACATACTATGTGCCGTTAAAAACGCAACTTCACGTCGTCTCGTATGACCATATTCCTCCGCCTGCTCAGCAATCCGATCTACATTTAAAATGATATCTCCAAGCATCAGCTCTCCGGTGTCCTGATTGAAATAATCCAGTGGACTGTTCTCACAGAAATCAAATTCACCCGGCACTTCATACTCTATCATCGGAAACGATAAAACATCCGTCGGTGCATCGATATCCCGGTATTCTTTATTGATTGCCTGAATCCCTGCATGATCTGTAAAGATTACATTCACCTCACATTCATATGGACATTTCAGGAAATCCAGAGACGCCTCTATGATATCCTCTACAATGTCCTGATAATGTGCAGGAATTTCTGTATCCAATTCATTCTCAAAAAATACGCTCAATGTATCTCTCCTTTATTGCCTGTTACATTTTATCCCAAATGTATCAGATAATCAAGTTTTATCTTGTACAATTTAATGTTTATTCTGCGTCTGTTTTTTGTCACGGCTATGTCTGTTTTCATATTCCTCATACGCATTGACGATTCGCTGCACAAGCGGATGCCGAACAACATCCTCACTTGTAAACCGTATCACAGAGATCTCATCAATATTATGCAGGACACGAAGTGCCACTTCCAGACCTGACTGCGCATCCTTCGGCAGATCCTTCTGGGATAGATCTCCGGTAATAATTGCTTTGGAACCAAATCCGATACGCGTCAGGAACATTTTCATCTGCGCCGGCGTCGTATTCTGTGCTTCATCCAGCACGATATAGGCGTTGTCCAAAGTTCGTCCACGCATATACGCAAGCGGTGCTACTTCAATCAGTCCTTTTTCCATATTTTTCAGGAATGCTTCCGCGCCCATAATCTCATATAACGCATCATACAATGGGCGTAAATATGGATCCACCTTGCTTTGCAGATCCCCTGGCAGAAATCCAAGCTTCTCTCCAGCTTCAATCGCCGGTCTTGTCAGGATGATCCGGTTCACTTCATTATTCTTAAATGCTGTGATTGCCTTCGCCATCGCCAGATATGTTTTTCCGGTTCCTGCTGGACCAACACCAAACACGATCATATCCTTGTCAATGGCTTCCACATATTTTTTCTGTCCCAATGTTTTCGCCTTAACCGGCTTTCCATTTGTTGTATGACAGATAATATTCGAATCTGCTGCAAGCGTCGATACGGCTTCTTCCTCGCCAGTTCTTGACAATGATATCGCATAATTCACATTCTGATCAGTAATCTCTTCCCCCTTATCTGCCAGAGCAACTAACTGTTCGATTACTGAAACTGCCCGTTTCACGCTGCCCTCCGAGCCTGTGATACGCAGCTTATCATCCCGTAAAACCACCGCTACATGATATGCCTTTTCCAGATTCTTGATATTGCGGTCAAACTGTCCGAACACCAGCTGAATCTGATCTGCAGGCACTGTAATTGTCTCATAATATGCACTCATAACTGTTCCTATTCCTCATTTTTCTGAATCGTCTCTTCCGGGATTACAAATGTCTCCGGCGCACCAATGATTTCCCTTACAACCAGTATTCCCGATGCAAGACATTCTCCATCTTTACACTCTATTGTAACATTATTTTCTAGTATTTCCACCCCTTTTTTCTTGAGGTCTGCAATATAAGTCTGCAACAGCTGCTCCTGCTTTTTGCGTGCCTCTTCCTCAGTATAAGTCTTTGTCTCATAAATCGGCTGATAATACTTTGTGACAGTCACAGAAAATGGCAGATAATATGCTTTTCCTATATGAAACGTATGCGTGGTGGATACCTGTTCATAACCGTCTACCAACTTTGGCTGATGCAGCGTTTTCACCGAATTTCCAAGCTGGATCGTTATTCCTGTCTTTTTCTTTTTCCCCTGTCTTTTCTGTGTATAATCAAGTGGAAATGCCTGTTGATACTGATACTTCGTCTGCGCATATACAATTCCATCTGCCGCCACATAATTCGTCTCGATCAATTCTTCATATTCATTATAGATGTTTACAACTCCAGTAATCAACACATCCCCTTTTTTTACCTCATCGCCAGGATTAACCAGCTTTGTTCCGCTCTTGGCAAGCAGATCAAGCACAATGCCGTCCTTGACTGCCACTATATTGCACGGTGTATCAAACGTCGTTACTTCTTCCTTTTCCACCGTTTCCACAAATCGGACAACCAACCTGGTTCCCTCTACATCACAAGTGATCCATGCGATCTGGTCATACTGCATCCGCAATGCTTTTTCCAGTTCAGCAATCGAAATTGCCGCCCGTTTTGTCCCAATCGGCACGAGTGAATCACTGATATACGTCACGATTTCCTCCTCTGTATAGATAGATGTTCCCTCCACATCTATATGCCAGATAAAAAGAGATGAATAAAAAACGATGCCGGTGCACGCCATCAGACTGACAACAAACGCCACCCGCTTCTTATACTTTCGTAAAAATGGATACAAGCCTGTCTCTGTTACAATACTACAGCTTACCTGACATTTCTCCTGCAGCTTCTGGACAGTCTTCCATGCTTTGTACGAGATTGTTGCAAATACCCCGGTCTTATCCATGATTACATCCGTAAACAAAATATCATTATGCTTACAGATGTTCAAAAAACGTTCTACTTTCCAACCGGTTATATGAATGACACAGCGGTGTGCACAAATATCCGACCATTTACGCATGCTTCTCTGCCTCCTCCACCTTCCATCGCACAGCCGCAATATCACCACGAACCGTGATCTCCGCTCCATCGAACGATGCAATCCGAAGTGCATTTCCTTCAATGACGAGCATATTTTTCTTACATTGAAGCAGAACCTGCGTTGTGTCAAAGCTGACAATCTGTCTGTACCCATCCACATGTACACATGTCTGATCGTAAAAATGCACCTGCGTCATATTACATCTCCGAACAGCTTTTATTTCCAATATATGCTTGTAACGCCCCCATTATGATGTATCCAGAAATTTACGCAATAAAAAAGGTGCTACTAATATAGTAACACCTTAATGTCTGTATTATTTGAACTTGCGCTTTCTAGCTGCCTCAGACTTCTTCTTACGCTTTACGCTTGGCTTCTCGTAATGCTCTCTCTTACGAATCTCCTGCTGAATACCGGCTTTCGCACAGTTTCTCTTGAATCTACGAAGAGCGCTATCTAAAGTCTCATTCTCTTTTACGATTACGTTTGACATACTTCTCTCACCCTCCCTCCAGTTGTAAAATATCTCGTGTTTGTGCGTTTCATAAACAACTGTTTGGGTATTTACCAAATTGCACAAGTTAGATTATAACACATAAATCAAATTCGTCAACCAAAAATTGAAATTTATTGTCACGAATTTACATTTTTTATTATTTAACTTCATCTCTGCTTGAGAAGATGTGATCGATCAAGCCATATTCAAGTGCCTGATCCGCCGTCATCCAGTTGTTACGATCGGTATCCCGCTCGATTTCTTCCATGGACTTACCTGTATTCGCACTTAAAATACGATTTAAACGTTCCTTTGTACGAAGGATATTATCCGTTGCAATCTTCATATCCGTTGCCTGATTGTGTCCTGGAAGTCCACCCAATGGCTGATGGATCATAATCTCGGAATTTGGAAGCGCAATTCTCTTTCCCTTTGTACCACCAGCAAGAAGGAATGCACCCATGCTGGCTGCCATACCAACACAGATCGTTGATACGTCACACTTGATATAGTTCATTGTATCGTAGATACCAAAGCCGGCAGATACAGATCCGCCCGGGCTGTTGATATAGAGGCTGATATCCTTGGAAGGATCCTCAGACTCCAGAAACAGAAGCTGTGCGATAACCAGACTTGCAGTTGTATCGTTTACTTCATCTGCCAGAAAGATAATTCTCTCCTTTAACAATCTTGAATAAATATCGTAAGCGCGCTCGCCTCGGCTCGTCTGCTCTACGACGGTAGGTACTAATGCCATATTATGTTCCTCACTTTCTATTTATGTCAAAAATCTATGAAAGCTGTGCTTCAGCTTCCTTTACACCAGCTTCCAATGCATCCTTGATGCCTGCCGGGTTCTTACCACCTGCCTGTGCCATGTTTGGACGGCCACCACCGCCACCACCGACCATCGGTGCAATCTTCTTGATAATATTTCCAGCATGCGCGCCAGCCTTCACTGCATCATCCGTTGCCATCACAATCAGGTTTACCTTATCTCCCATGTCGGAAGCTAAGATGACTACGCCAGATGCAATCTTTGTCTTCATCTCATCACCGAGATTACGGAGTGCATTCATATCAACACCACTGACAGATACCGGAAGTACCTTGTAATCTCCAACAGAAACAACGTCAGACAATACATCGCCAACAGCCGCCTTTGCCATCTTATCTTTGAGCTTCTGGTTCTCTGACTGCAGCTGCTTGATCTCTGCAAGCATACCTTCGATTTTCTCTACAAGGTTTGCAGGCTCTGCCTTAGCTGCAGCACTTGCCTGTTTCAATGTATTCTCTAAGTTATGATAATATGCAAATGCACCGCGGGAAGTAAGTGCCTCAATACGACGAACACCCGCTGCAACACCTGCCTCTGACACGATCTTGAATGTTGCGATCACACCTGTCTTTTCTACATGTGTACCACCACAAAGCTCGATAGAGAAATCGCCCATATTGACAACTCGTACCGTCTCGCCATACTTCTCACCAAAGAGTGCCATTGCACCTGTCTTCTTTGCTTCCTCCAGGCTCATAACCTTTGTTACAACCGGAAGATCCTCAGCGATCTTCTCATTGACAATAGCCTCTACCTGCTCAATCTCTTCCTTGCTGAGCGCCTGATTATGTGTAAAGTCAAACCGGAGACGATCCTGATCTACATAGGAACCTGCCTGCTCGACATGTCCACCGAGAACCATCTTCAATGCCTTCTGCAGCAAATGTGTTGCTGAATGGTTCATACAGGTATGCAGACGCTTATCTGCATCGACAGAAAGCTTTGCAGTATCATGAAGCTTGATCTCGCCATTTTCTACATATCCAATATGTGCGATCTTACCACCGACAACCTTGATCGTATCTTTGACGATGAACTTACCGGTTGCTGTCTCGATCACACCGGCATCGCCGCACTGACCACCCATAGTCGCATAAAATGGTGTTTCTTTGACAAGAATGGAACCATTTTCACCTTCGGAAAGGCTGTCTACGACTGCATCTTCGCCTGCGATTGCCATGATCTCAGATTCGTGTGTCAGTCTGTCATAACCAACAAACTCGGTTGTGATTGCAACATCAATCTGCTCATAAACTGTCGCATCGGCACCCATATAGTTGGTTGTCTTTCTTGCTTTTCTTGCACGCTCGCGCTGTTCCTGCATACAAGCCTTGAAGCCTTCCTCATCTGCAGCAAATCCGGACTCTTCCAGAATTTCGACAGTCAGATCAAGAGGGAATCCATAAGTATCATACAGCTTAAATGCATGCTCGCCAGAGAGAGTTTTCTCTCCCTTTGCCTTCATATCTTCTACATAACCGTTCAAGATAGAAAGTCCCTGATCGATCGTCTTGTTGAAGTTTTCTTCCTCTGTATTTAACGTTGCAAAAATATGTTCCTGCTTCTCTGCAAGCTCTGGATATGCATCCTTGGATACATCAATTACTGTCTTGGAAAGCTCTGCTAAGAAAGCGCCCTTGATACCAAGCAGTCTGCCATGTCTTGCTGCACGGCGAAGCAGACGACGAAGCACATAGCCACGACCTTCGTTAGATGGCAGGATACCATCAGATGTCATAAATGTAACCGAACGGATATGGTCAGTGATAACACGGATGCTGACGTCTGTATTTGCGTCTTCTTCGTATGTAACACCTGCCATCTCGCAGACCTTGTCACGAAGTGCCTTGATCGTATCTACATCAAAGATAGAATCTACGTCCTGTACGACAACTGCCAGACGCTCGAGTCCCATACCTGTATCAATATTCTTCTGCTCAAGCTCTGTATAGTTGTTGTGTCCATCGTTATCAAACTGGGTAAATACGTTGTTCCATACTTCCATATAACGGTCACAGTCACAACCGACTGTACAACCCGGCTTGCCGCAGCCATACTTTTCTCCACGGTCATAATAAACCTCTGAACATGGACCACAAGGACCTGCACCATGCTCCCAGAAATTGTCTTCCTTGCCAAAACGGAAGATACGGTCTTTGTCTACGCCGATTTCCTTGTTCCAGATATTGAACGCCTCATCATCTTCAAGATAAACCGATGGATACAGACGGTTCTTATCGAGTCCGACAACCTCAGTCAAAAACTCCCATGTCCAATGAATTGCATCGTGCTTGAAGTAATCACCAAATGAGAAGTTACCAAGCATCTCAAAGAATGTACCATGTCTGGCTGTCTTACCTACATTCTCAATATCACCGGTACGAATACATTTCTGACAGGTTGTCACACGTCTGCGTGGTGGAATCTCCTGTCCTGTAAAATAAGGCTTTAACGGTGCCATACCAGAGTTGATCAAAAGCAGGCTGTTGTCATTGTGTGGGATCAGCGAAAAGCTGTTCATCTTCAAATGTCCCTTGCTCTCAAAAAACTCCAAAAACATCTTACGCAATTCATTCACGCCGTAATTTTTCACGTCAAATTTCCTCCTGATTTTTCACATCTTTATTCTTACGGATTTTCTTTCCTACCATAATTCCAAGACCTGCACATACAAGCATTGACAGGAACTTAATCACATAAACCAGCAACTCACTCCATACATGTATCATAGTTTACCCTCCACTTAGTCATCTTTCAACATATTTTTGAAAAAGCAGCTCCGGCTTCCTGTATGGCAGGCAGCTCCTATCTGCTCCACACGTGCAAGAATCGTATCATTGTCACAATCAAGATACAGACTCTTCACATATTGATAATGTCCACTTGTCTCGCCTTTTAACCACAGGCTCTGTCTGCTCCGGCTAAAATATGTCATAAGCCCGGTCTCTAACGTTTTATTATAAGATGCTTCATTCATATATGCAAGCATCAGTACATCTCCAGTCGCGTCATCCTGTACGATTGCCGGAATCAGTCCCGCTTCATTTAACTTAAATTCCGAAAAGGGAATCGCAGCTGTAAGCGGCTTGTAGCCAATTTTCTTGTCTTCCATTGTCGTTTTATCCTCCTGCATGCGCTTATAAGCTTCCTTTTGTCGAAAGCACCTGTCCGGAAAGCCGGCTGTCATACTGTGTTGCCTCATCCAGTGCCTTTGCAAATGCCTTAAACGCCGCCTCAATGATATGATGGTCATTGGAACCGGCAAGCTGTTTGATATGCAGATTCATCATAGCTGAATAGGAAACAGCATAGAAGAATTCCTTTACCATCTGTGTATCAAAATATCCGACCTGCGGTGTAGAAAGCTGCAGATCGTACACCAGATACGGGCGTCCGGACAGATCCAGTGCCGAAAGCACCAGCGTCTCATCCATCGGAAGCATAAAAGAGCCAAAACGCTTGATTCCCTGCTTGTCGCCAACCGCCTTTGCGATTGCCTGCCCAAGCACGATTCCGGTATCCTCGATTGTATGGTGGCTGTCCACGAATAAATCCCCCGTCACCTTGCAATTCAGATCAAAAAATCCGTGTTTTGCAAAGCTGATCAGCATATGATCAAAAAATCCAATTCCTGTATCTACCTTTGCATAACCGCTTCCATCCAGATTTAATTCCATCTGGATATCCGTCTCATTTGTCTTTCTTGATACAACACCTACACGATTTGCCATATGCGATACCCCCTGTTATTTTTCAAAACGAACTTTGATTGAATTTGCATGTGCAGTCAGATACTCTGCCTCTGCAAAATCAATGATATCCTCATGAACGGCTTCCAGTGCTTCTCTGGAATAGTAAATAATGCTGGATTTCTTAATAAAGTCATCTACCGAAAGTGGTGAGAAGAACTTTGCAGTTCCGTTCGTCGGAAGCACGTGATTTGGTCCGGCAAAATAATCGCCAAGTGGCTCGGAAGAATAACTTCCAAGGAAGATGGCTCCCGCATTCTGAATCCGTGTCATCGTATCAAATGGATTGGCTGTGACAACCTCCAGGTGCTCACTTGCGATCTCATTGACCGTATCAATCGCATCCTGCATCGTATCCGCAACCAGAATATATCCATAATTATCCAGAGATTTCTGAATGATATCTTTTCTGGATAATTCCTTTACAAATCCATCGACTTCCTCGCTGACCTTCTTTGCGAGTTCCTCGGAAGTCGTAACAAGAATGGCAGATGCCATCTCATCATGTTCTGCCTGGGAAAGCAGATCTGCCGCTACATATCTTGCATTGGCAGTCTCATCAGCAAGTACCATGATTTCACTTGGACCGGCAACGGAATCGATGCTGACATGTCCGAATACACAACGCTTTGCGAGTGCGACAAAGATATTTCCAGGTCCTACGATCTTATCTACCTTTGGAATGGATTCGGTTCCATAGGCAAGTGCAGCGATTGCCTGTGCGCCACCAGCCTTATAAACCTCATCCACGCCGGCTTCCTTTGCTGCAACCAGAGTTGTCGGATATACCTTTCCCTCTGCGTTACAAGGCGTTGTCATTACGATCTTGCCTACTCCCGCAACCTTGGCAGGGATAACATTCATAAGCACGGAAGATGGATATGCAGCTTTACCGCCCGGTACATACACACCAACCTTTGCAAGTGGTGTTACCTTCTGTCCAAGCAGTGTTCCGTTGTTTTCAGAATCAAACCAGCTGTACTGCTTCTGTTTCTCGTGGTATGTGCGGATGTTCACAATTGCCTTGCGGATTGTCTCCAGAAGCTTCGCATCCACCTGTGTATACGCTTCTTCGATTTCTGCCTCTGTCACACGTACATTATCCGCATTGATCTTCGCATGATCGAATTTCTCTGTATATTCAAATAATGCAGTATCCCGTCTGCTGTGGATGTCATTGACGATATTCTTCACTGTTTCCTCATAGCTCCCATAATTATCCGGGCTACGCTTCAGGAGATTCGTCAAAATATCCTTCTTTGTATCTTCTGTCAACTTAACAATACGCATCTTAAAAGCCTCCTTATGTACTACATATACTTACTGCACTATTTCTAGTGAATAATCTCATTTAAATCATTTAACAGCTTCCGGATTCTCTCATGCTCCATCTTGAGACTCACCTGATTGACAACCACGCGCGCAGAAAGCGGACAGATTTCCTCCAAGACTTCCAGTCCATTTTCCCGCAATGTCGAACCAGTCTCCACGATATCTACAATCACCTCAGACAGATCCACAAGCGGTGCCAGCTCCACCGAACCATTCAGCTTGATAATCTCAACCGTCTGGTTTTTCTTCTCACTAAAATAATTCTTTGCAATATTCGGATATTTACTCGCTACACGGATAATTTCATTTTTGGAAAGCAGTTCCCGTGCAGATGCCGGTCCGCAAACGCACATCCGGCACTTGCCAAAACCAAGATCCATAACCTCATACAGGTTACGGCCTTCCTCCATGATCGTATCCTTTCCAACCACGCCGATATCCGCAGCACCATACTCCACATAGGTTGGTACATCCGATGCCTTTGCTAAGAAAAAACGGATTTTATGCTCCTCATTTGTAAAAATCAATTTTCTTGTATCCGGGTCCTTTGCCTCTTCACAGGTGATGCCCATCTGTTCAAACATCGCGAGTGTCTTCTTGGCAAGACGTCCCTTTGCCAGTGCAAATGTTAAATAACGCATAGTCTCTCCTTAATATTCTGTAATCTTGTCCGCAGCCTCAAAGTAACACAATTTTGCAAAATGCATCTTATGTGCATAATCAATATATTCCTGCAGATCATGTCGTCTGGACATCCGGACAAGCTCTACCTTCTGATCTTCCGCACGCAGCTTACATGCATACGCGATTGCTTCCTTCTGGTCTTCCTCCTTGTACAGGACAAGTACATTGGAATAATCAAGTGCAACGTCAATCTTATTTCTGGCGATCGCACTCATCAGATCATCGACATAAATCGCGAATCCAACGGACGGAGCCTTCTTGCCGAACTTCTCCATCAGGCTGTTGTATCGTCCACCCTTGACGATTGCATCACCGGTTCCGTATGTATAACCGCGGAACACGATTCCGGTATAATAATTAAAGCGGTTGATCATGGACAGATCAAAGCTCACATATTTTTCATATCCATAGCTTGTAAGTGCGGTATATACCTTCCGCATACGGGCAATCGCTTCTAATGAAGCTGCATTTGTCACAAGCTTTTCTGCATGGTCAAGCATATCCAGCCCGCCAAACAGACTCTCGAAGCTCTTCAGTGCCGTCTTGCGTTCTTCTGGAATTTCCAGTGTATTCACAAACTCTGTGAGTCCAAAGAAATTCTTTGAATGAATGTATTCCTTGATGCGCTGTTCTGTCTCATCATCCAGACCAGCCTCTTCAATCATGCCCTTGAAGAACTCCACTTCACCGATCTCTATCTGGAACTCCTTTAAGCCCGCTGCAAGCAAACAATGAATCACACAGGCAATAATCTCCGCATCGGCAGCAGAACTGTCATCGTTAATCAATTCTCCACCAATCTGTGTAAACTCTGAAAGCTTTCCCTGATGCTGGTGTGTATTTAAAAATGTATTTCCTGCATAACACAGGCGGATCGGAAGCTGTTCTTCCGGATAATACTTTGCCACGCTCCGGGCAATACTCGGTGTGATATCCGGGCGTAACACCAAAGTGTTATTGTTGCGGTCAAAGAATTTATACATTTCGTTCGAAGCCGCAGACCCCTTATCCATATTGAAAATATCAAAATATTCAAAGCTTGGTGTATCAATATCCTGATAACTGTAAAGTTCTAACACATGATGAATCTGTGAAATTACTTTCTTTTTCTTCTTACACTCGGCATCATAGATATCCCGGACGCCTTCGGGTGTATGTAATAACTTTTCGTTCAAAACCAGCTCTCCTTTTATATCTCATTTCTAACGACATACAAAGTCTAGGATATTATACTCCATTTCTATCGAAAATTCAAAGTTTTTCCAATGTTTTTTCGTTCAGACAGAAAAGCAGAACATTTGTTTGCATTTTTTTATATTCTATGCTATCATAAATACAGTTTTTAAATCAAAAGAAAGGGGATATGTTATGGCGAATCGAAAACTGACTGATAAGCAGCGGGAAATTCTGGAATATCTGAAGGAATGCATCTTACAAAAAGGGTATCCACCTGCCGTACGCGAGATCTGCGAGGCAGTTCATTTAAAATCAACCTCTTCGGTTCATGCACATCTGGAATCATTGGAGGAAAAAGGATATATCCGCAAAGATCCAACAAAACCGCGTGCGATTGAAATCTTAGATGATGAGTTTAATCTTGCAAGAAGAGAAGTCATCAATGTACCGATTGTTGGTACTGTCACCTGTGGCGAACCAATTCTTGCAGAGCAGAACATTCAGGGCTACTTTCCAATCCCACCGGAATATCTGCATGCAAATGGCAAGAATACATTCATGCTGAAGGTCAAAGGCGACAGCATGATCAATGCCGGCATCTTCGATGGTGATTTAGTTATGTGTGAGGAAGCACAGACAGCAAGAAACGCGGAAATGGTCGTTGCTCTGATTGATGATTCAGCAACTGTAAAAACTTACTACAAAGAAGCCGGTTACTACCGGTTACAACCAGAAAATGACACGATGGACCCAATCATCGTTCAGGACGGAGAACTCCAGATTCTCGGAAAGGTCATCGGATTGTTCCGTACGTTCTAGGAATGGTCGCCCGTATACAATCAATATTGGTCACACTACATAAAAAAGACAGATTCTAACTTTGAGGTGGCACCTCAAAATATGGAATCTGTCTTTTTTTCATGCATCAGATTAACTGAATATAAAATCGCAGTAGATACCCTGCTTATCTTCCTTACATGTAATGAACCGGTACCGTACACATCTGCCCTCGTTAAAGCGTACATAAAAGGACGAATACGGACTTGCAATCTTCCCCTGCAATTCATGAAAAACTGCCGCCGCGCGATCCACAGAAAACGACTCTAATTTCATGTCAATCGCAAATTGTTTGAAATGTTCTGTGACCGAAAAACTCTTAATCTCTTTTATACTATTCACAATGTCACAAAGTCTTTGCTGCAGTTCCGGTCCCGTTTGTAGCTGAACCTTGCTCATGTATGCATTCATGATCTTATACATAGCAGGTACTCCATTTCTCTTTAGTATTTTTGCTTATCCGGTATACGGTTATGTATCTCTTTGAACTCATCAAAATGCTGGATGAATAATTTGACAACCTTCGGATCGAAACTCTTGCCCGATAAACGTATAATCTCATCAAATGTATCTTCCAGTGACCAGCCCTTCTTATAATACCGGTCAGAGGTCAGCGCATCAAATACGTCACATACCGCCATCAAACGACTGATATAGGCAATCTCTTCGCCCTTCATACCAAGATATCCGGTACCATCCCAGCGCTCATGATGCTCCTTTGCCAGAATACACGCCAAATGCATCAGTTCACCCGGACATTTCTCCAGAAGTGCCTCACCGTATAATACATGGTTCTTCATAATCTGGTATTCTTCATCTGTCAGCTTATCCGGTTTATCAAGTATTTCTTCACTGATCATCAGCTTACCGATATCGTGCATCATGGATGCTGTCGATACCATCTCCACATATTCATCATCAAATCCAGACGCTTTCGCCAATACCCGCATATAGGCGGCAACTCGCTTGATATGCTCTCCGGTAAACTTCGATTTACTCTCGCTGATCTCGGCGAACGAGAAGATAAGTCCTGTCTGGTTATCCTGCATCGTAACTGCCATATTGATTGCAGAGTTGATCATCATGGAATTTCGCTGTACGATGAAATATGCTGCAACGGAAAGTCCGAATACAACCACGATCTGTGGAACGACATAAGACATCATAACCTCTTCAAATGACTCACATGGAAATCCAATAAATACATCCGAAAACCGGAATGCAAAATAATTCGAACCAACAATGCCGCACGACATCAGAAGCGACGCAAACAGCACCAACGTCTGATTGTAATAAAGCGATGCCAGAAGGATCGGGAATAACATAATCGGATATGCATACGTCGATAAAAGTGTCAGCATCAATGTCGCAATCAGACAGACACAAATAATAACGATATGCTTCGTCACAGGTGCATGATCAATTTTTAATATGTTGATGATCAGCGTTGGAATCAACGCAATAAAAATTGCAGACGCAAAGAATACGATCAGTACAGATTCATCCATATCCGTACCAAAATAACAATAAACAAATGCAAGCGCGAGAATCGCCACGATCACACGCATACATCTGGCAGAAATCTGATTAACTTTACTGTAATTATCCTGGATCAGTTTTTCCTTATTATTCAAATTAATACTCCCCCGGTCGTAAAAGCTCTCCATCCCTCCAGATATTATCTAAATCATAGAAGGATCTCTCTTTTTCTGAAAATACATGAATAATTATATCATAATAATCCAGTAAAATCCATCCTCCATTTGCATATCCTTCCCGATTTTTCATTTCGGCTCCGGCTTCCCGCATCGCATGCTCCACATTGTTGCACATTGCCTGCACCTGATTACGGTTGGAACCATCTGCAATTACGAGATAATCACACATAGAAGAAATCTCGGATATCCGAATAACACGAATATCATTGCCCTTCTTATCATCAAGTGCCTTTACAATTGTTTGAAGATATTTATTTTCACTCATACCCTGTCTCCTTACAGTTCCATGTTATGCACAACATAAAAATCATAGGTCTTCTGTGTCATATAATCCATCTCAGCGGTCGTCCGGTTCAGATAATCAAGTGTATTCTTCAATATATGGATCACGCACGCATCCAGATCCGTAAATGCCTCTTTGCGGATTTCCTCCATCTCCGGGAGCATCTTCCGGTTCGGTTCAATATAATCGGCGACAAAGATAATCTTATCCATCAGTGTCATGTTCGGGCGTCCGGTTGTATGATATGTGATCGCATCTAAGATCACCTGATCAACCACATCGTATTTGTACCGTGCATAATACGCGCCAAGCTTCGCATGCAGCATATCCGGATTCTTCTCCTCATATTTGCTGACCGGAAGTCCGTGCTTTCTCGCTTTCTCGAGCTTCGTCTTCGTCGGCAGTCCTTTCGCACAGTCATGCAGCAGTCCTGCTATACGCGCCTTTTCCACATCTTCTCCATGCACCATTGCCAGACAGGCAGCCGTATACTCGACACCAAAAGAATGTGTCAGTCTGGTCGCACTGATCTTGCCCTTCAATCTTGTTATCATTTTGTCTCTTGTCATCATATCTGTCTTCTCCCAGCTTCCTGCTTATAAAGTGCATGTGCTTCTATATACTGTAATACATCGTCCGGTACAAGTCCCTGTATAGATTCTCCCTTAGCAATCCGCGCCCGTATCTCACTTGATGAAACCGGAACCGGCGGCATCGCCACATAGGATATGTGAAACGCCGGATACTTCGTACAAAACCTGCGGATATATGTCTCGATCGTATCCCGTTGTTCCCCTCTTGCAACAACCAGAATCTCACACAGATTCGCCAGTCGTTCAAATTCATACCACTTGTGTAGCTGAAACAGCGAATCATCACCGATCACAAATTCGATTGTAAGCTTCGGATACAGCTTCTTTAACCGGGTAAATGTATCCACGGTATATGTGTATCCATCCCATTTTAATTCAAAGTCACTGACCGAAATCTTCGGGATCTGTGCCATCGCCAGCCGGAGCATATCCATCCGCATGCTTCCATCCACAATCGCAGCTTCCTCCTTGTATGCCGGAATATGATTCGGCATACAGACAAGCTGATCTACTTCCGGACGTGCCTTTAAAACCGCCTGCGCAATCGCCACGTGACCGGCATGTACCGGATTAAATGTTCCTCCGAGAATCGCGATTGTATGAAATTGTTCGAATCTCACATCTGCCATCTTATTCCGGGAGAACGATTTTCGGATCTTTCTTTCTCTTCTTATACAACACGATCTTCTTGCCGATGACCTGTACAACCTGGCTGTGTGTACGCTCTGCCATCACAGCCGCGATTTCCTTCGGATCATCGAGGCAGTTCTTCAGAACACCAATTTTCACCAGCTCACGCTTTTCTAATGCTTCACTGACTGCTGTGCAGACCTCCGGTGTAAGGCTTGACTTTCCGATATTCATGATCGTATCGGCATTCATTGCCAGACTCTTCAGATAAGCTCTCTGCTTACTTGTCATATTCTTTCCTCTTTCCTTTTAATGATTTAACGATAATAATCAAACTCCAGACCATACAATCTTACGGTGTCTCCCTCTTCGATACCAAGATCTTCGAGCATCTGTAAGATTCCATTGTCCTTTAAGAATCTCTGGAAGAACGCAAAGCCCTTCTCAGACTCCAGATTCGTATAACCAAGCATCTTCTCGATCCGAGGACCTTCCACAAGGAATACATGCTCCTCTTCCTCAGACTTTGTCACCTCAAATGGCAGCTCCGGATCATCCATGAACTCTACATCCATCTCCGGTGCAAACTCAATTACCTCATCCGGTGCTTCCTTCACTAATTTATTTACATACCACAGCAGTTCTTCGACACCCTTGCCGGACACTGCTGATATTGGGAATACTTTGATTCCCTTTGGTTCATATTCGTCCTTCAATAACTGGATCACAGTCTCGTAATCCTCACCGTACAGCGCATCACACTTATTTGCGGCAATTACCATCGGCCGGCTTGCCAGCTCTTCATTGTACTGACGCAGTTCCTTGTTGATTGCTTCGATATCCACGATCGGATCTCTGCCCTCCGTCGATGCCGCATCAACAATGTGGATCAGCACCTTTGTACGCTCGATGTGACGTAAGAATTCAATTCCCAGTCCAACACCTTCCGATGCACCTTCAATAATACCCGGAATGTCCGCGATTACAAATCCCTGCTTTTCTCCAAGATCGACCACACCGAGATTCGGATTGAGTGTTGTGAAATGATAGTTTGCAATCTTCGGTTTTGCATTTGTCACACGGGACAGGAATGTGGATTTACCAACATTCGGGAATCCAACTAATCCAACATCTGCGATCATCTTAAGCTCTAAGGTTACCCAGAGCTCTTTCGCCGGTTTTCCCGGCTGTGCATACTTTGGCGCCTGCATGACCGATGTCACATACTGACGGTTTCCTTTGCCGCCTCTGCCGCCTTTCAGCAGCGTTACCGGTTCGGTCTTATTCGACATATCCAATATTACTTTTCCGGTTTCTGCATCCTTTACGACGGTACCTGCCGGAACCTTCAGGATAATATCCTTTCCGTTAGCACCATGGCAGTTTCTTTTTCCGCCTTCTTCTCCATCCTGTGCCACATATTTACGCACATGACGGAAATCCGTAAGCGTATTTAATCCGGGATCTACCACGAAGATAACATCGCCGCCATCGCCGCCGTCGCCGCCGTCCGGACCGCCATCCGGCACATATAATTCCCGGCGAAATGACACATGTCCGTCGCCGCCTTTTCCTGATCTTATAAATATTTTCGCTCTATCTGCAAACATGGGACGCCCTCCCTCATAAATACGATTACCAAATTAACTCATAAATCCAGAAAAAGCCGGGATATAACTCCCGGCTCTTCTAGTGCTTTCTTACTCAGCTGACTCTACAGGGTATACAGAAGCCTGCTTCTTATCTCTACCCTTTCTCTCGAAACGTAAAACACCATCTACAAGTGCAAATAATGTGTCGTCTCCGCCGATACCAACGTTCACACCAGGATGAATCTTAGTTCCACGCTGTCTGAATAAAATATTACCAGCCTTTACAAACTGTCCGTCTGCTCTCTTGGCGCCGAGTCTCTTAGACTCTGAATCTCTACCGTTCTTAGTAGAACCAACACCCTTCTTATGAGCAAAGAACTGTAAATCCATTCTTAACATAGTCGTTACACCTCCTTGTAGTGTACTTGCAAATACTTCTTTCCGTATTCCTTCTCGATATTGGAAAGCCCCATATCCAAGGCACGGATCAATAATTGTCCTTGTTCATCGCTGTCCGATGAAAATTTGAATTTTATGCTTCCGGATGAATCCTGCTCGCATGCACACACATTCTCTGTGAGTGCATCCACCGCATTCACGGTATTGATGACAAGCGCTGATACCGAAGCACAGATAATATCTTTGCCTGCGTTCTCATAGCCTGCATGTCCGCTTACCGAAAATCCACGGTAAGTCTTATCCGGATACATATAAAACACTGCCTGTATCATAGTTTCAATTAAGCGTTGATTGCTTCAATCTTAACCTGAGTAAACGGCTGTCTGTGACCCTGCTTCTTATGATAGCCAGTCTTTCTCTTGTACTTGTAAACAACAACCTTCTTACCCTTACCTTCGCCAAGAACAGTTGCCTTTACAGAAGCGCTCTTGCAAGCATCTCCACAAAGTACATCTTTGTCAGTATTCACTGCAACTACGTCGAATGATACCTCTGAGCCTTCCTCAGCATTAAGCTTCTCTACCTTAATGATATCTCCTTCAGCTACCTTGTACTGCTTTCCGCCTGTTGCTATAATTGCGTACATATGGTTTCCTCCTATTATCATTACTCGCCAGTTTCGGTGCTGCATGATTGCAGACTTGTACCCCACTGTGCGGCACACTCGTATATATTAGCATCTGATTGTATGCTTGTCAACACAAAAAATATAATATTTTGTAATTTTTTATGTTAACCTATTTGATTTCTGAAAATACCTCGTGCAATGCACGTTTTCCTTTTTGTCTTGTCAGCTCGACAAGTCCAAGCTTCGTCATATCCACCACAGTTGTCCGGACCGGATCAGTGCGTACATATTCTGCCAGATTCTTCATAAGCTCATGATTATGACTTTCTTCCTTCATGTTGATGAAATCAATCATCACAATTCCGGAAATATTACGCAGCCGGAGCTGCCTTGCAATCTCCTTTGCCGCTTCGATGTTAATCTTCAGGAACTGCTCCTCCGCATTTTTCCCTTTGATTGACTTGCCGCTATTGACATCGATCACCGTCATGGCTTCCGTCGGCTCGATTACCAGATATGCCCCGGACTTTAAGTATGTGCGCTTCGAAAGCGTCTTCTCAAGCAGACTTGCAAGCGAATACCGGAGCGTCAGTGTATATTCATCTGTATAAAGAGGGATCTTTGGGATTGCTTCCGTCACCTCTGGAATATCGGTCACGATCTCCACATCCTGCAATGCATGCATCCGCCGGATATCTTTGATATATTCGACCTCCGTGTGGTACAGGCAGGTATATTGTGTTGCATACTCGGACTTCTTCATAATCGAATAAAGCAGTCGTGCCTGTCCTTCGATTTCCCGCGTAATCGCAGCATCCTCCGCATGCTCTGCCTGCGTCCGGATAATTCCACCAAATGTAAGCTTTTTTATCCGCTCGATCTCTGCCACATTTCCTTCTGCCAAATAGAACTGCGCATCCTGCTCTGCTATAAGCAGGTTCTGCATCAAAGTCTTTAATTCCTTTTTTCTTGCACTATCTGTAATCTTGGAAGAAACTCCGACAGGTGCAAAAAGCGTCGTTACCGCGTAATCTCCCTGCAGGGAAATATCTGTCGTCACCGCATAACGTTTTGTCTTGATCTTATCACGCACGACCTGCACCGTCACGAGATCACCGACCTTTAATTTCTCCCCGTGGTAATCATCCATCGACAGATAACAACTCTCGCCCTTTTTGATATCCACGAACGCCGCATTGATGTTCGGCGATAGATTCGAGACTCGCGCCCGGTAGACATTTCCAAGGATACTGTCCGCCTCATAACACCGGATCTCCATCGCTTTTCCATCCTCGAACAGGATTCCAAGCTTCTTCTTATTCCATTCTGTAAATACAAACTGCTTCATACTCTCTTATCTGCTTCCCACATCATATGTCACCACGCGTCAGCGTGATGACCTGCGCACGCATCAGCGTGCTTCATTATATCCTGCGGCACATCCATTAAAATCTCGTTCCACTTGCGGAAAGCGGCTGTAACTCCTCTTTCTCGCACATGTATGTCTCCAGCCGGTGAATCCGGTAATCATACCGGTTAAACGGTACACCCGCTTCGTTACACATCGCCTCTACGACAAGCTCCGGCTTTAAGTTATCCTTGCTTCCGGATGCAAGCAGCATATAGACGCCATCCTTGTATTCTTTGATTTCATAGATGAGTGGACGGATATCCGTCAGTTCCTCTTTGGACTTCGTCTTCTTGACGATCTCAACCTTGTCTTTCTCTGCAAATGCAGGCAGCGCCTGTAAAAGCTGCGGTATTGTATCGTTCTCACATTCCTCGTTTTTGTAGATACAATAGTCAGACGCGGTCACGATTGCCATCGACGGCTTCGCATTGTCCGGAAGCTCGATGATATCCAATACCTGAATCTCCGGTGGCATCGTCGCATTCAGGCGCGCCATCATATCTTCGGTCGTTGTCACGCTCTCAAACTCTCCATCGAAATATTCCCCCTCCGATGTCATGCCAAGCGGCATCGGTGCCGCAAAGGAGATCATCTGGTGAGGCGAAAAGCCCTTCGAATATGAGACATCCAGCTTCGCCCGCCGGATCGCCTTCTGGAAGAACCGCATAATATCGAGATGTCCAATGAAACGAAGACTTCCAAGCTTGGTGTATTTAATTCTTAGCTTCAAAGCAGACACCTCCTCCATATGTGGCAGAACCACAGCCAGAACACTGCATCCGGCAGTTTCCGGTCGTTTTTCCCTCCTGTGCCTTATGCCACTCCTGTAACAGGAACCCGCGGCTCACACCGACGTCTAAATGCTCCCACGGGAACACTTCGTCATCCGGTCTTTTTCTCGCTGTATAAAATTCGATATCGACATGATGGTTTGCAAACGCATTTTCATACCGCTGCATATCAAAATACTCTGTCCACGCATCGAAGATGCCACCCTGCTCATACACATCTAAGATTGCCGCACCCAGTCTACGGTCACCTCTTGCAAGCACACCCTCTAAAATTGAGATTCCTGCATCGTGATACGAAAACTTCAGACTCTTCTGGTTTCGCTGTGCCCGGAAGGAGTCCTTCACATATCTTGCCCGGCGGGTAAATTCATCCGGTAGGATCATCGGTGCCCACTGGAACGGTGTAAATGGCTTCGGTACAAAATACGATGCCGATGCGTTGATCATGACACGGCCATTTCGTTTTTCCTTTGGTACATTGTCAAAATATACCTCTGAGATACGCTCTGCCAGATCCGCGATACCATACAGATCCTCATCAGTCTCCGTCGGAAGTCCGAGCATGAAATAAAGCTTGACCTTATCCCAGCCACCAAGGAACGCCTGTCTGCTTCCCTCTAACAGATTCTCGTCTGTAATTCCCTTGTTGATAACATCCCGCAGACGCTGGGTACCTGCCTCCGACGCAAATGTCAGGGAGGACTTCTTGATATCCTGCACCTTACTCATGACATCGAGAGAAAATGCATCGATACGAAGTGATGGCAATGACACGTTTACATGATCGGTATCCCGCAATGTAATCAGATAATTCAGCAGCACATCGAGATTCTCGTAATCACTCGAGCTAAGCGAGCTTAACGAAATCTCTTCGTAGCCGGTATTATCCAGCATCGTCCGCGCGTATTTTTTTAGCATTTCCACATTCTTCTGTCTCGTCGGACGATAGATCATTCCCGCCTGACAGAACCGACAGCCACGGATACAGCCACGCATGATTTCCAGACACACACGATCCTGTGTTGCCCGGATATACGGTACAACCGGCTTCATCGGGTATGATACATTCTCAAAATCAACGACGACCTGACGTTTTACCTTTGCTGGGACATCCTCATATTTCGGTACGACCTTCTCGATCGTTCCATCTTCCTGATACGAAACCTCATACATCGATGGCACATAAATACCCGGAATCGAAGATGCTCTCCGCAGGAAATCCTCCCGGCTCATGTCCGAATGTTTATACTGTTTGTACAGATCAAGCAATGCATCGTAGCTTGTCTCGCCCTCTCCGATATAGAAGATATCGAAGAAATCCGCCATCGGCTCCGGATTCACTGTACAAGGTCCGCCACCAATCACGATCGGATGCTCCTTCGTACGATCCTTCGCAAGCAATGGAATGCCTGCTAAATCAATGACCTGTAATATATTGGTGTAACACATCTCGTACTGGATCGTAATTGCAAGCCAGTCAAATTCCGAGATTGCCGTCTGTGTCTCCAACGAAAAAAGCGGAATGTGCTCCTTCCGCATGATCGCATCCAAGTCCGGCCATGGGCTGTACACACGCTCACAGTACACGTCCTCTCTGCGGTTAAACATGTCATACAAGATCTGAATTCCCAGATATGACATGCCGATCTCATAAACATCCGGAAAGCACATGGCGATCCGGACGTCTACCTCACTTAAGTTCTTGCGAACCATATTTACTTCATTTCCGATATAACGGGCCGGCTTTTCAATCTGCATCAAAACCCGTTCCGGAAGTGCTAATCTTTGTTCCATTCAATCTGACCTTTATTATTTATATTAGTTCTTAAAGCTGTGGATCGGTGCCGGGATTCTTCCCCCACGATTGATAAATGCATCGCAGGAATACTGGTTCACCGGCATGATTGGAGCATAGCCAAGCAGTCCACCAAACTCTGCCTTATCGCCAACTGTCTTTCCGATTACAGGAATGATACGGACAGCTGTTGTCTTCTGGTTTACCATACCAAGCGCCATCTCATCTGCGATAATACCGGAGATTGTCGTTGCCTTCGTATCGCCAGGGATTGCAAGCATATCCAGACCGACGGAGCAGACACAAGTCATTGCCTCAAGCTTCTCGATCGTAAGGGCACCTGCCTCAACCGCATCGATCATACGCTGATCCTCACTGACCGGAATAAATGCACCGGAAAGTCCACCGACATAAGAGGATGCCATAACGCCACCCTTCTTCACCTGATCATTGAGCATGGCAAGTGCCGCAGTTGTACCTGGTGCACCGGAAAATTCCAGACCAATCTCCTCAAGGATTTCACCAACACTATCTCCGACTGCAGGTGTTGGAGCAAGCGAAAGATCGATAATGCCAAACGGCACTCCCAATCTCGCAGATGCTTCCTTCGCTACAAGCTGTCCAACTCTTGTGATCTTAAATGCAGTCTTCTTGATTGTCTCACAAAGCACCTCGAAATTCTCACCGCGCACTGCCTCAAGTGCTGCCTTTACAACACCCGGACCACTAACACCAACGTTAATGATGCAATCTGCCTCTGTCACACCATGGAATGCACCTGCCATAAACGGATTGTCATCCGGCGCATTACAGAACACAACAAACTTTGCACAGCCGATGGAATCCTGATCCTTCGTAAGCTCTGCTGTCTCCAATACAATTTCACCGATCAGCTTGACTGCATCCATATTGATACCGGTCTTTGTGGAACCGGTATTGACAGAAGAACAAACCTTTCCAGTTACTGCCAATGCCTTTGGGATAGAACGGATCAAAAGCTCATCAGCCTTTGTCATACTCTTCGAAACAAGAGCAGAATATCCACCGATAAAGTTAACGCCTACCTTATCTGCTGCACGATCAAGCGTCTTTGCGATTTCCACGAAATCATCGCTTGTCTTACATACACTGCCACCTACAAGTGCGATCGGTGTAACAGATATACGCTTATTTACGATTGGAATACCATATTTCTTAGAGATTTCCTCGCCTGTATAAACCAGATCCTTTGCCTTCATTGTGATCTTGTTATAGATATTATCACAGGTTTCCTTGAGTGTACCGCCCACACAGTCAAGCAGGCTGATACCCATTGTGATCGTACGGACATCCAGATTCATCCGGGAGATCATTGCATTGGTTTCAATTACTTCATTTATGCTAATCATTTGCTTTCCTCCATCCAATTACAGTCTGTGCATCATGTCAAAGATTTCTTCCTGCTGTGCCTTGATCTGCACACCAAGTTCCTCTCCGATACCTGCAAGATCCTCCGCAATCTGGTCATGATCCTTGGATGCAGCTTCAGCATTGACAACCATCATCATATTGAAATAGCCGTCTACGATCGTCTGGGCAATATCAAGGATGTTGATATTGTTCTCGGCAAGGTATACACACACTTTTGCAATAATACCGACTCTGTCTTTTCCTACTACCGTGATAATTGTTTTCTTCATCTTACTCTTCCTCCGTGTATTGAAAATATACTTAAATATCAAGCAGCGCACTGTGTGTATCTCTGTTTGCCACCTGCAAATGAAAATCCCGCACATCGTCTGTGAACGGATTTCCTTCTAACTCCGCCGCAACTGCCGCATAGGCAAGCTCCGGTAAGTTATTTTCCTTTGACAAATGTCCAAGAAAAATAGTTTTTATATGATCATTGAGCACATCACGGATCAGTTTCCCGCCCGCTTCGTTGCACAAATGTCCATAACTGCTTAAGATCCGCTGCTTGGTCGAATACGGATATGGTCCAACCTGCAGCATGCGAATATCATGATTCGCCTCCACCAAAAGCGCATCCGCGTCTTTGAGTGCCTGTATCATATAACCATCATATCCTCCCATATCGGTCGCAACGGCAATCTTCCTGCCATCACACAGCAGGCTGTAGCAGACCGGATCGGCCGCATCATGCCACGTACTGTGTGCCAGGATCTCAATATTGCCGACCATAAATGGTTCATCCGGCTGAATACTATGGAACAACCCATAGTCAAGCGTTCCAAGGCTCGTTGTGTATTTGATTTCTTCTATTGTCGCTTCTGTCGCATAGATTGGAATGCCATACGCTCTTGATATTACACCGAGACCACGTATATGGTCAATATGTTCATGCGTAATCACGATGCCGTTGATGTCTGCAAACGTCCGGTCTACGTCCTGTAACGCATCCAGTATTTTTTTCTTGCTGACACCGACATCGACTAATATCCCTGTATTTTCACTGCCAACGTATGTACAGTTTCCACTGCTTCCACTGGCAATCGTCATCATCTTCATAGTTTATCTCGCAATTCCCTCACTCTCCGGGAATAACACTTTCTTCATTTTTTCTTTTAGAAATGTGGAATCCTTCCATCGTCCCAGCTTCTTTGTGCGCTGCATCATTGCCTCGCCAAACAGCTTCTCCATGAACTTCACAAGGTTCGGTGTGCCGACCGCCCGGATCTTCACTTTATCCCCTTCAAACTGCAGATCGATCACCTTGTTTGCGACCTCTTCAAGATAGTAAAGCCGGATCTTCAGTCCAAATTCTTTCTCCGTTCGATCCATCAGCTCACAGCCCGCTGCAACCGGAAGTTTCTTTCCACCGATATCTAAGATCTGATAGATATATGGATGTGCCGACAGATACCCGACGCGGATATGATACACCTTTTTTCCATCCCGCACATGCAGTACCAGGTATTCCTTTTTGTACGAGATGCCCAGCTGCTCGATGCCTGTCATATACAGAGAATAAAACATCTGATTCGCATTTGGCAGGATACTTGATGCATAATCGGTCACATCGTAGGTTCTGCCTGTATATGGTTTTACCACACGTTCTATATAGGCTGCATACGCCGGATCAAGCTGCTTTGCATTCTTTTGATACCGTTTTTCTGCAATATAGTTTTTCAGAGTATCACCGATCGTGGCAAACGGCTTACGGATGAAATTTTCCTCATCCGCTGCAAACTTACAGATTCTTGCAACCAGATGTCCCTCCGGAAATACTTCATAACCGCCTGCAGTACAGGCGATCACCAGATTCTTTCTCTGGTTGATATAGACATTCTGTCCAAATACACCGTTGAACAGCCATGCACCATCCTTTAAGCACCAGATCTGATATCCGTACCCTTTCGTGAGCGTTGTATCCTCGAATTCCACATGTGTCTGTGTTGATTCGCGGATCCACGCCCGGCTTAAAAGCTGGATGTGTTTTCCATCCCGGATGATCGCACCATCATTTAAGTAAAGCTCACCAAGCTTTACCATATCCTGCAGGGAAAGCTTCATGCCCCAGCCACCGCGTTCAATGCCCTTCGGGCAGCAGTCCCATGTGATATTATGGATACCAAGCGGGCGAAACAGACGTGACTTCAAATAGGCAAGCATAGAACATCCCGCCCGTCTCGTCACGATTGCTGCAAGCATATAGGTATTTAAGCTATTATACGTGAAATCCGTCCCCGGTGCAAAGCTTACATCACTGCCAATAAATGATTTTCGCCAGTCCTCCGCGAAATACGAGCTTACCTCATCGAATTTCACACCTGCAGTCATCGTAAGCAGATGCTTCACCGTGACTTCCTTCATTGCCTTCTTCGTGAAAAGTCCGGTGTATTCCGGGAAGATATCCACCAGCTTCTCATCGAGCGATAACAGCCCTTCTTCCATCGCAAGTCCGACCGCCATGGATGTCACCGACTTGCACATGGAAAATGATACATGCCGGTATCCTGCGCCATAAGGCGGTACATAATGCTCCGCCACAAGCTTTCCATCCTTTAAGATTGCAATTCCGGCGAGTCCAACCTTTTTATCTTCGGACAATGACCGGATAAAATCATGTGTGCTCGGCAGATTGATATCTGCCACCAATGGATTACAGACCTTTTTATTCTCTGCTGTATACGCAGGCACAAACTCTTTGCTGTCATTTCCATGATAGAATGGAAGATTTGATTTCTTCATCGTTACCATATCATAGAAAGAATCCAGTAATTTTAATTTCAGACTGTGTTGTTCCATCGGCAATCCCCCATTTTAGTTATGTAAGTCTTACAAAGCTGCAGGCATCAATCAGACTATCCTGAAAGCCCTCTGTCTGTGTCAGATCAATCACCTGAAGCTTCTCCCGATATACTTCAAAATCACGACTCAATGGTCCGTGGATCAGAAGATCTGTGGCACCGGCAAGCGATGTATTTCCAACCACTTCCAGCTTATCCATGAAATCCTGTGGCAGCATACCAAGATCAATAGCATCCCGCGCATTCAAATAAAAGCCAAAACCACCGGCAATATATACCTTGTCAATATCTCTTGCATGCAGACCTGCTGTTTTAAGCAGACATTTGATTCCGGCATACACCGCCGCCTTTGCAAGCATGATAGACTGTAATATCTCCGAGTTGATATGGATTCCGTGAATCACGATTCCACTGTCTAAGAATTCCTCCGCCAGCGTTCCGTTTGCGTGAATCTTCTCCAGTCTTCTGCCAAGCGCGATTGCTTCAAGCAGACTGTTGCCATACGCATGCTGTTTTCTCGCACATCCCTCAAATGCTGGTCCACAGGCAGTACTCGTCGCCAAATACCGCTCTCCATCTTTTAAAACCATCTCACCGTTTGTACCAAGATCTAAGAACATGTAACGTTCTGGCACTTCTGTATTCCGACTTTTCTCGATATGCATCACACCCGCGATGACATCTCCGCCAAGAAACGCACTGCTACATCCAGATAAGAACACATTACAGTCTTCTTCTATAATCTCAGGATATTCTTCTTCGACAACCGCCATCTGTTTTTTCGTAAATAATTCCTGTCCTGGCACGATTACACTGCCATGTAGCGTCGTTGGAAATGGAGCTTCTCCCATATCTGAAATATCGTACCCAAGCAGGATGGAAATCATCGTTGTATTTCCTGTGATTGCAACAGCATCCAGCTTCACAAGCTCATGCTCCCGCTCGGTATGTTCCACCTGTTTTTTAGTATCTTCAAGCATTTCCTGCAGCAGTTCCACGATCGCAGCGACCGTCTGATCGCGCATTTTCACAAGAAAGCTTATATCCCGTTTCACAGTTAAGATTCGATTTATCACGTCGCTGCCATACAGACGCTGGGGATTCTTCGTACTCCGCTGTGCAAGTACGTCTTTGTCCTCCGCATCGATCAGACAGCTATCAATCATGGTAGAACCAAGGTCTACCGCCATATATATGTGTCGCATATTAGAAGATCGCCTTCGGTTTCTTCTCGATTGGGCGATATCCCTGCTCGGAAAGTACGCGCAGGATCTGCTCCTTGTGCTCCGGTCCAAATGCTTCAATCGTAATCACAAGTTCCACAGCAGAATTACGGTTGATTGTTACGAACTGGTTATGCTCAAGCTTGATGATATTTCCGTTTTCTCCGGCAATCACACCTGCCACACGCTGCAGCTCGCCCGGCTTATCTGGAAGCAATACAGATACCGTGAAGATACGGCTTCTTGCAATTAAACCGTGCTGTACAACTGATGAGAATGTGATCACATCCATATTACCACCACTCAAGATACTGACAACCTTCTGTCCCTTTGGCTCGAGATGCTTCAGCGCTGCAACGGTAAGCAGCCCACTGTTTTCTACAAGCATTTTATGATTCTCTAACATATCAAGAAATGCTACGATCAGTTCGCTATCCTCAACCGTAATAATATCATCCAGATTTTCCTTCAGATATGGGAAGATCTTTGTTCCCGGTGTCTTAACGGCAGTACCATCTGCGATCGTATCTACCTTTGGCAGTGTCGTTACCTTGTCATTGGCAAGGGATGCCTTTAAGCAGGCTGCTCCTGCTGGCTCTACACCGATTACCTTGATGTTTGGATTGAGCATCTTGGCAAGCGTCGATACACCTGTGGCAAGTCCGCCACCACCGACTGGCACTAAGATAATATCTACAAACGGAAGATCCTTTAAGATCTCCATCGCAACGGTACTCTGTCCGGTTGCGACATCTAAATCATCAAATGGATGGATAAAGGTATATCCCTTTTCCTCCGCAAGCTTCAATGCATACTGGCAGGCATCATCATAGACATCGCCATACAGTACAACCTCAGCACCATACGACTTCGTACGATTTACCTTGATGAGTGGTGTGGATGTCGGCATAACGATCGTTGCCTTCACACCGTATGCCTTTGCTGCATACGCAACACCCTGTGCATGATTTCCAGCAGACGCTGTGATAAGTCCCTTCTTGCGGTCTGCATCGGACAACGTGCTGATTTTGTAATAAGCACCACGAATCTTGTAGGCGCCTGTTACCTGCATGTTCTCCGGTTTCAAATATACTTTATTACCACAGGACTGTGAGAAAAACTCACTCTCGATCAGTCCGGTTGGCTTTGTCACTTTCTTCACGATCTCATATGCCTGCTCGAATTTCTCGAGTGTCAGCTTCTGTTCTGTCTGCGCTTTTTCTGCCATATTTTTATCCTTCTTTCCTGTAAGTTTCTTTTATGCAAAACCCTGTTTAATTCATATCAAACAAGTCATCATCTTTCGGAATATTCTCGATATTCTCATCGACGAGAATCTCCACATCCGAACGCATATCAAAATCTGCGAACAATGCATTCACATAGCTGTTCGGATCAAACTTCTGCAGATCGTCGATCTGCTCGCCGATACCGATGTATTTGACCGGAACATTGAGTTCTGACTGGATTGCAATCGCAATACCGCCCTTCGCTGTTCCGTCCAGCTTCGTAATGATAATACCGTTGATCTCGGTCACGGAGCTGAACTGTCTTGCCTGCTCTAATGCATTCTGTCCCGTCGTGCCATCTAACACGATCAGTGACTCCACATTTGCTTCCGGATACTCTCTTGTAATAATGCGACGCATCTTCGCAAGCTCATCCATCAAGTTCTTCTTGTTGTGCAGACGTCCAGCTGTATCGATCAGCAGGATATCTGTATTCCGGCTTTTTGCTGCCGCAACTGCATCGTAGACAACTGCCGACGGATCTGCACCCTCATTCTGTGCGATAATATCTACACCGGCACGGTTCGCCCATGTCTTTAACTGGTCGATTGCCGCTGCACGGAATGTATCTGCCGCCGCCATCAGCACCTTCTTGCCTCGTGCCTTGTACTGGGCTGCCAGCTTTCCGATTGAAGTGGTCTTTCCAACACCGTTGACACCGATTACCAGCACAACTGTTTTCTTATTCTCAAAATCGTAGGCTGTCTCATCCACCTGCATCTGATCCCGTATAATATTGATTACCAGATCCCGGCATGCCTGTGCTTCCTTGATATGTTCTTCCTTGACACGTGCTTTCAGATCTTCTACGATCCGTTCCGTCGTCTCATAACCCATATCGGACATAACGAGTGTCTCTTCCAGCTCATCGTAAAAATCATCATCTAACTCGCTTGCCTTGAACAAGTTGTTGAAGCTATCTGAAATGCTGTTACGTGTCTTTGTAAGCCCTTCCTTTAATCTTGCAAAGAAGCCCTTTTTCTGTGGAGCTGGAGCTTCTCCTGGCTCATCCGCTGGTATCTCAGCCGGAATCTCTGTATCAACTGTCTCCGAAGGAACCTCAGATATCTCTTTCTCTGTCTCCACTTCTTCTGCTTCTGCAACAGTTTCCTGTGTCTGCACTTCCTGCAGTTCCTCTTCTGTAGTTTCCCCTTTTTTCTTCTTGGTAAACCAACCCATATCTTACACCTCCTTAATCATCCAATTCATTCTCTATCATATTCACCGATACAAGTGTCGAAACGCCCTTTTCCTGCATTGTGATACCATACAGGATATCTGCGGCTTCCATCGTACCTTTACGGTGTGTAATGACGATAAACTGTGTGTCCTTTGTCAGCTTGGACAGATATTTGGCAAATCGCTTGACATTCGAATCATCGAGTGCCGCCTCAATCTCATCCAGCAGACAGAATGGTGACGGTTTTAAACTCTGGATTGCAAAAAGCAAAGAAATCGCCGTCAAACTCTTCTCTCCACCGGAAAGCTGCATCATATTCTGCAATTTCTTTCCTGGCGGCTGTGCGATGATCTTGATTCCTGTTTCGAGCAGATCTTCCTCATCAACAAGCTCAAGGTCAGCCTTACCACCGCCGAACAACTCCTTAAATACCTTCGAGAACATGACACGGATCTCCTTGAATTTCTCCGCAAACTGTTCCCGCATTGCCCGGTCAAGCTCTGCAATAATATTTACAAGATTTGCCTCTGCCTTGCAGATATCATCATGCTGTCCCTTTAAGAACTCGTATCGCTCGGATACCTGCTTGTAATCCTCGATGGCATTGACATTGACATCGCCAAGCTGTTTGATCTTATTTTTCACTGCCGAAATCTCGCGCTTGAGTGATGAGATATCATCGAATCCGGCATCCTTATAGTCAAGTGCCAGATTATAAGTCAGCTCGTATTCTTCCCACATATAATTATTCAGACTTTCCGCCTGTTCGGACAACTTCTCAATCGATGCATTGATCTTGAATGCCGATTTGTCCAGTCCATTGATCTGCTCCGACAATTCCTCACGTTTATGGAAAAATTCTTTGTGACTCTCATTCAAAGCATCTTTGCCTGAAATGAGTTCTTCCAGTTTCTTCTCCTTAATCGCGATCATACGGATATTCTCATCGAACTGCTGTTTTAAGCTGTCTGTCCGCTTTGTGAGCGTCGTAACCTCTTCGTTTCCATTGTTCCGCTTCAGATTCAGCGTCTGCAGGTTCTCCTTTGCTGCCTGTTCCTCCGTCTTGATACGATGGATATTCTGCATCAGGAACTCATATTGCTGCTGTACGGTATTGAACTCCAGATTCAGCTTGTTAATTGAATCTGAAGCACCCTGCAGCCTACCTTTTTCCTCAGTCACTACCTGTTCAAGTTTCGCAATCTCCGATTCAAGCTCATGGATTGCTTCCTCCTGCTTCTGGTTGTTATCCTTTAATTCCTGCTTGTTTGCATTGATCTCGTCGATCTGCGCTACAAGCTCACCATTCTCGCGGTTGATGCTTGCAAATCCGCGCTCTACCTCAGCCAGCTTTGCCTGCACCTGTTCAAGGTTCAGGGTATATGTATTCATACGGATGTTCATATTCTGGATCATCGTATTTAACTCATCACGGATACCTTTTTGTTTCTCACGGTCTTCCGTCAGGAATGTAATCTGCTTCTTATGTTCTTCCAGCTTCACGGAAAGCTTCTCGATCTGTTCATCAATTTCCTCAAGCTCTCGCTTTCGTCCAAGCAGATTTGATGTATTCTTAAATGCACCACCGGTCAGTGCACCGCCCGGATTGATCAGTTCTCCCTCGAGCGTCACGATACGCAGACTCTGTTTATACTTCTTTGCAAGTGCCATCGCATGGTCGATGTGATCGACGACTACGATTCGTCCAAGCAGATGTCCAATAATCGACTGGAATTTCTTATCATATCCAACCAATTCGGATGCGGTACCAACAACGCCCGGTTCCCGCTTTACATCGTTGCTCACCCCGGAGCGATCGACGATTGACTGAATCGGCAGGAATGTCGCACGTCCAAACCGGTTCTGCTTCAAATACGCGATCATACTCTTGGCTGTTGCATCATCCTCTGTGACAATGTTCTGGATACTTCCGCCAAGTGCCGTCTCAATAGCTGTCTCATACCGTTTATCTACCTGTATGATATCTGCCACAACGCCGACGATCTTCGGATTCTTCGTCTTCTGCTCCATGACACGGCGAATACTGTTTCCGTATCCCTCGTAACGTTCCGTCAGATTGCGCAACGCTTCCTTCTTGGATTTCAGGCTGACGATCTGGTTACTCGTCTCCGTGACGCCACGCCGGTTTTCTTCAAGCTTCTGGCTGTGATCCGTAATCAGGTTCTGAACAGCCGTAAACTGTCCATTCTTTTCCTGTAATTCACTCTCTAACTCTTTGATTCCAGAGGTAAGCTGTGCTTCCTCCGTCTTTGCTTTTTCTTCTTCGCTCGTATATTCCAGCAGCCGTTTCTTAAGCTCTGTCTTACGAAGGTTGATGTTTTCCAGCATCGTATCGTATCTGCCGACCTTTGCCTTTAACGTACCGCCTTCATTCAAATACTCGATAATATCTGCTTTGGCATCCTCAATTGCCTGTTCCTTCGCGGTAATATCCTGTTCCAGATCCTGATACTGCTTTTTTGCCTCATCAAGCACATCATCTGCCTGATCCAGCTTCTCATCCAACTGGGATTTCTCCTCATACAATCCGGTAAGATCCGCTTTGTGCTTTTCCAGATTCTTCGTCTCTTTCTCAATCTGTTCGAGCAGCCCCGCATCACTTTGCTGATATGAGAGAATCTGCTGGTTGATAACGTTCATCTCGCCTTCTAACCGCTGATTGCTGAGCTTCTTCTCATGAATCTCATTTTTCGATGTATCAATCTTCTCGTTATAGGATTCCAATTGTTGCTCAATGCGTTCATATTCATCCTTCGCTGCCTCGAATTCATCCTTCAGACGTGACGCATCTGTCTCCACAATGGATAGCTTCTCCTCGTAGGATTCCAGCTTTACCTGTGTATCATCGACATCTAAGAGAAATGCATTGATATCCAGCTTCTTCAACTCGTCCTTGAAGATCAGATACTTCCGTGCCGTCTCCGACTGTTCCTTCAAAGGACCAACCTGTTTTTCCAGTTCCCCGAGAATATCCTTCACACGGGAAAGATTTGCCCGCTCGTTCTCCAGTGACTTTTCTGTTGCTGCCTTATTCTTCTTATATTTAACAATTCCTGCCGCCTCATCGAACAGCTCCCGGCGTTCCTCCGGCTTTCCTGACAGAATCCGCTCGATCTGTCCCTGTCCGATAATCGAATATCCCTCTTTACCGATACCAGTATCGAAGAACAGGGAATTGACATCCTTCAAACGGCTGACAACACCATTGATCAGATACTCACTCTCACCAGAACGATACACACGTCTGGCAACCGTTACCTCATTATAATCAATCGGCAGGCTGTGATCGCTGTTATCAAGTGTGATTGCCACATATGCCGAGCCCTGCGGTTTTCGAAGCTCTGTACCAGAGAAAATAACATCCTCCATCTTGGAACCACGTAACTGCTTCGCACTCTGCTCACCAAGTACCCAGCGCACGGCATCGCCGACATTACTCTTACCAGAACCGTTCGGTCCAACGATACCTGTAATACCATTGTTGAATTTGAAAATTATTTTATTTGCAAAGGACTTAAATCCATATATTTCTATGCTTTTTAAATACATACGTTACCTTACCTTTTTCCAGTTGGCTGATGTAGCAGCTCCAATGTCTCAAACGCTGCATACTGCTCTGCTGTTTTCTTTGAATGCGCCACCTTCCGCGCCATCTCCTTGCCGTCTAACACGACGCGCACGGTAAACTGCTTGTTGTGGTCAGGACCTTCCTCCGCCAACAATTCATATTGCAGGTTGATTTTATGCTTCTGCACATATTCCTGCAGCTTGGACTTTGCATCATGGAAGCGCTGTTTATGTTCGATATCCTGCAGTAGAAACCGCTCCACATATGCGGTTGCACATTCCATACCACCATCCAGATAGATTGCGCCAAGCACAGACTCAAACATATCACACAAAATCGAATCCCGGTTAGCTCCGCCCGTCTGTCTCTCTCCCTTACTGAACCGGGCAAACTCACCAAACCGCAAATCCCGCGAAATCTTGGACAACGTGAACTCACAGACAAGACTTGAACGAAGCTTCGACAAATCGCCCTCTGGCATCGTCTGATAATTTTCAAACAGATACTTACTCACGATAAATTCCAGAATCGCATCACCTAAAAACTCATATCGCTCATACGACATATAGCGTCCGACCATCTTTTCATTGACGAAGGACTTGTGCGTGATTGCTGTCTCCAAATGTTTGATATCCTGAAAGGTATATCCAATCAGTGCTTCCAGCTCACTGAGTGATCCTTCATGTTCCATGTTAGTTCTCCCCTTTGTTTTCTTCCTCTACAAATGTACGAATAATCTGATTTGTAACATCTTTTTTCACAAAGTTACGGCACTGTTCGATGGCAGAGCGTACCTCTGTATCCTTGCTGTTGCCATGAATCTTTACTACCAGACCTTTTAAGCCAAGCAATGGTGCTCCACCCTTATCATCCGCCATATACCGCTTAAAGGTTTTCTTAATCGGTTTGTAGATCAATGCACCACCGATCTTCGTCTTGACACTGCTCTTTAACGTATCTTTGATCTCTGCCATAAACATTTTGCCAAGTCCCTCAAAGAATTTGAGCAGAACATTTCCAACAAACGCCTCACAGACTAATACATCTGCCGGACCGTTTGGGATATCACGGGATTCTACACTACCGATAAAGTTGATGTCCTTACACTCACGCAGCAGCGGAATCGTGGATTTCACAAGTTCGTTTCCCTTTTCATCCTCCGCACCGATATTGATGATACCAACACGAGGGTTCTCGATACCCTCGATGTTCTTCATATAGATAGAACCCATCTTTGCAAACTGTACCAGATTCTCTGGCTTTGCATCCACATTTGCGCCACAGTCGATCAGTAACGACGAGCCGTACCGATGTGGAATGAGTGGAGCCAGTGGGGTTCGCTTAACCCCCTTTGCACGTCCAACCAGAAACTGTCCGCCAGCCAGCAGCGCACCAGAATTACCGCCAGAAATACAAGCCGCCGCTCTTCCTTCCTTGACAGCATTTAACGCCAATACCATAGATGAATTCTTCTTTCTACGGATAGCATCCACCGGCGCATCATGACAGGTAATCTCCTCGGTTGCATCGACTACCTCAATCCGCGTCTTATCACATCCGTACTGGTCAATATACGTTTTTAATTCCTCTTCTTTACCGGTTACGATAAAGGAAAGGTCGTCATACAGATCCATCGCCTCCGCAATGCCCTGTACAAAATATGCACTTCCATTATCCGTACCCATTGTATCAATTGCTATTACAATCTTTTCCATTCTTTATCCGAACCCTTCCTTGTTATACAACATGATAGACCACATAATCCTATATATTATAGTTGTATCCCTTTCTTTCGTCAAGAAATCAAGGCACAAAAAAAGACTTTTCAACGAGAACCTCTCGATGAAAAGTCTTTTTTTCATTTCAGTGAATTACTCAGCAGAGATGATTTCTTTCTTATTATAGGAACCGCAAGCCTTGCATACTCTGTGTGGCATCATAAGCGCTCCACACTTGCTGCACTTTACCAAGCCAGGAACTGTCATCTTCCAGTTTGCTCTACGCTTGTCACGTCTTGCTTTTGAACTTTTATTCTTAGGACAAATGGACATCCTTACACCTCCTTCAAGAATACACTTAAAATCACACTTTGCTCATTATACAAACAAATCTATCTGATGTCAACGGTATTTTTCATTTTTTGATAAAATATTTATTTTGCAAGTGCAACAGTCTCTCTTGCGATTGCAAGCTCCTCGTTTGTCGGTACGACATACACTGGCACCTTAGAATTCTCTGTTGAGATCTTTACCTCTTCTCCACGGAGCTTATTTGCTTCATCATCAATCTCCACACCCAGATATCCGAGATGGCTACATGTATCTTTTCTTACCTTTGGATCATTCTCACCGACACCGGCTGTAAATACGATTGCATCGACGCCGTTCATCGCTGCTACATAACCGCCGATAAACTTTGCTGCCTGATAGGTAAATACATTCATTGCAATCTCACAGCGCTTGTCGCCCTCAGCGATTCCCTTGTTCAAATCCCGGAAGTCACTGGACTTTCCTGAGATACCATAAACACCGGACTCCTTGTTGAGCATACTGATGATCTCTGTGAGTGTCTTTCCTTCTTTGTTCGCAATATATTCGATGATTGCTGGATCAATATTTCCACTTCTGGTTCCCATTGTGATACCTTCGAGTGGCGTAAGTCCCATTGTCGTATCAATTGACTTTCCGCCCTCAACTGCACAGATGCTCGCGCCACCACCAAGATGACATACGATAATCTTTGTATCCTTGATATCCTTTCCAAGCAATTCAGCGGTACGCTTGGATACAAAGCTGTGGCTCGTTCCGTGGAAGCCGTAACGACGAACCTTGTATTTCTCATAATACTCATATGGAATACCATATGTATATGCATAATCTGGCATAGTCTGATGGAATGCAGTATCAAACACTGCAACCTGTGGAACACCCGGCATCAATTCCTGACATGCACGGATACCGATCAGATTGGCTGGATTGTGAAGTGGTGCTAAATCACAGCACTCCTCAATCGCTGCAAGTACTTCGTCATTGATCAGAACCGCAGAAGAAAACTTCTCCCCGCCATGTACCACACGATGACCAACCGCTGCAATCTCATCCAGATTTTTGATTGCACCAAGCTTCTCATCTAACAGATACTGCAGTACAAGCTTTACTGCTGCGCTATGATCCGGCATCGGTGCCTCAATCTGTATCTTTTCCTTACCAGTTGCCTGATGTGTCAGTGAACCATCTAATTTGATTCTTTCACAGATTCCCTTTGCAAGTACCTGTTCTGTGTCCGAGTCGATCAACTGGTACTTAAGGGAAGAACTACCACAATTAATTACTAATACCTTCATATATCCACACTTTCTCTATCTTTCTACCTGTTATTTATCGAGTGCCTGTGCCTGAACAGCTGTAATCGCAACAACACCGACGATATCATCTGCTGAACATCCTCTGGACAGATCGTTGACCGGCTTTGCAATACCCTGTGTAATCGGACCATATGCATCTGCCTTTGCGAGACGCTGTACAAGCTTGTATCCAATATTTCCAGCATCCAGATCCGGGAAGATCAATACGTTTGCCTTTCCGGCTACGTCGCTGCCCGGTGCCTTGGAAGCAGCTACTTCCGGCACAATTGCCGCATCACTCTGCAATTCACCATCACACTTCAGGTTCGGACATTCTTCATTGACAATCCTACATGCCTCGATCACCTTATCGATCTCTGGATGATGTGCACTTCCCTTTGTTGAATGGGATAACATTGCCACAACTGGTTCTGCCTCTACCAGAAGTTCAAATGACTTTGCAGAGCTCTCTGCGATTGCTGCAAGCTCTCTCGCATCCGGGAACTGATTTAATCCTGCATCTGAGAAAATGAATGTTCCATGCTCACCCATCTCACAGTTTGGTACTACAACTAAGAAGAATGCAGATACCAGCTTTGTATCCGGTGCAGTCTTTAAGATCTGCAATGCTGCACGCAATACATTTGCAGAAGAATTCACTGCTCCTGCAACCATTCCGTCTGCATCGCCTGCCTTTACCATGATACAGCCAAAATACAGGACGTTTGTTAAAAGCAGTTCCTTTGCTTCTTCCGGCGTCATACCTTTCTTCTTACGAAGCTCTACCAAAATGGATACATAATCGTTTAACTTGTCGCAGTCATATGGATCTACGAATTTCGCGCCTGTCAGATCCAGTCCATCTGCTTTCTTTATAATCGTCTGTTTGTCACCAACTAAGATTATGTCGGCAATTCCTTCCTGCAAAATCTTATGCGCCGCCTCTAATGTACGCATATCTGCAGTTTCCGGTAATACAATTGTTTTCTTGTTTTGTTTTGCTCTTTTTTTAATTGAATCAATAAATGCCACTGCTCTTCTCCTCTGCTTTTATAGTTTCAACTCATATCTTTCTACATTATAAACAAATCAAGGTTTGTATACAACCAAAAATCTGTAAATAAATGTCTTTTTTCACGTACAATTTTAATCTTTATTTGAGAATCTCAAGACTGCATATCATCCACCGCCGGATTGTCCACCACCAGTCTGCCACGACCATGTTTTTTGCCATAATACATCGACTTATCCGCACGGTTTACAAGGATATTGGTATCCCTACAGATCGTCGGATATGCAGACAGGCCAATACATACATTGACTGGAATTTCCTTGTCATCATACTGCACGATTGTCGTCTGGATCTCTTTATGCATTTCCTCTAAGATCGGCAATGCCTGCGTTTCATCGTAGCCCGGCAATACAAGCAGGAATTCCTCGCCTCCATACCGGCAGGCAAATCCCCCATGTGCCCTTGCAAATTTATCGTCAATGGATGCCACCATCTTGATGACCTTATCACCGGCAAGATGTCCATATGTATCATTGATATTCTTGAACTTATCAATATCAAACAGTGCCACAGATAACGGCTGTTGTTTCTTCGTCGCTTCCTCTGCCGCCGCTGCAAACAACTGTCCGAAATAAACACGGTTGTAGATCTGTGTCAGACCATCCTTGCGCGCCATATCCTGTGTCTGTAAATAAAGCTTTGTACTCTTGACAGATACATTATATTCCACCAAGCAGGTTTCATAGTACGAGATTCCCTTCTCGAAAAAATTCTCCTCATTGGATGCGATCAGCATCATACCATACTGCTTGTTGTCGTTGATCATCGCAAGCTTCACCAGACTCTTGATATTTGTCTCACCAATAAAACGCAGCTCCTTTAATTCATCCCCGACCAGCAGCTCCGTCGTCTTCCGGCTCTCGGCAAAATCCGAATAAATCTTCTCAAAATCCTTGCGCAGGCGGCGTTCCATTGAGGCATAATCCGTCTTGATAATACAGATTCCACGATTGTCCGAATTAACCGCTCCATCCATATACACCGCACAGAGCTTCGGATTCTTTACGTCCATGATTGCATCGACGATCACATTGATATTCTTGTTGATATCAAACGAAGACGCCATATAACGCATGATTTCCGTCTGGGACTCGATTTCCCGGTTTGCCTGTTCCAGATCATTCACGACCCGCGCCAGCTCAATCTTCTGGAAATTCACACGTTCATTTACATTCTTTACCTTTTCCTGATACTCTTTGAGCTTTGCATTCTTATCCTGTATATCATTCCGTTCCAACACAAGCTGGGTATAATATGCCTCATATGCATCGTTTGAATATTCGAGAAGTTCCGTCACAAACAACAGTGTCACGACAAAGATTGCAAGCACCAGCACATAACAGAACCAGAATGTCTCTCTCCGGAACTGCAATGACAGGCACAGATTGATAAACACCGGTATAAGCAACATCATCTTGCGGACTAAAATCGTTCCCTTGTCATAGTGTGAACCAAGAATAATGAATTCCAATGCAAGCAGGAACAAAATCATAAACATACCGACAAGCAGCACGCCCTCGTACGGAACAAATGATACGAAAATACTGTATGTAGTAATCTCAATCAACCGGAAAGTCGTCAAAAACTTCATATTCTTAAACACGCCCATGTGATAAAACACACTGTCAAGCAGTGCAAACACAAACACAACGGTTGCAAATGTCACGCAGACCGGCGTGTTGTCGGTGAACTTCATGACGCGTGATAACACGGTAAGCAAAACCATAAATACATAAAAGATCTTATGATATACTGTGTAATTTTTAATGAGCTTTTCCGTAATATCCTGCATGTCTAGTTCTCCCAATAAATATCGATCACAGCCCCTTCATCGATCGGCTGTATAAATTCCGCATGTATGCCATTTACATTTGTAACAAGACGCTTTCCACGCATCGTAGAAAGATCAAACGGATATACATCCAGAATATCCACAAACGTATAGCTCTGTTTTCCTGTCAAAGTAACAGGTGTTTTATTGACTACAACCGTGATTGCCCGGCTTACAGCTGGTGCTGGCTGTGGCTGCGGTGTCACATTCTGCTCCGCCTCTGTTTTACTTGTATCTTCCGTCACAGGTTCTGTGACCGCTGCTTCGTCTGCAACTTCCACGATCTCATCGTCCGGAATAATCGTTTCTTCCTTCCGGGTGACAAACTCTACCTCAAAATTCTCATAGATTTTCTCATCTTCATCGGCAATCTGATGGTTGACATACGCATAAAAATCCGTCGTCAGATCCATAAATGTGCGCAACTGTCCCACGGTATAATAATTCCGCATACAGACATCATCCCCATCCTGAATCTGATACATGGACGATGCAAATTCACCATTCACCGTTGCAAATTTCGGACAGGATACTTCGTTTCCATTCACCTTAAAGGTCAGCATGCCCACATATTCCGGAAGTGTCGATAATTCGATCTCCGCAGATTTGCCCTTTGTAGACGGCTGAATCCGGATGTTATCGTTCGCCTCAATCACTGCGTTCATACCAGTGGTCTTTCCGTTCCGGGTGATCACCGCAGCTTCCCCGCTGTACCCACGTACAATCCGTGTCTTTTCGTTTATCTTAAATGTGATATCATCGCCGCGCTTCGGGAAGATATCTTCGTTTGGAATACCGTACTGTACTGCCGCATCAAAGATTGTCAGCTTATCATTGTTATACAGCTTCACACGTTCGCCATTTACGTTGACAAAGATGAAGTTATTCTTCTGATCAAAGAAGTTCAGACAGATACCAATTGGTGTCACATAGAGCGGATCTTTCTTGATCCCCTCCACCTGAAAATCAATCGTATTCATCACTTCTTCGCCACGCAGAGCTACACGCTCTGGCGGTAGATCCAGATCATCCGCCAGTGTATCTGTAAATCCAGGCAGTTTTCCACCACCGCCGACTACAAACACAGCACTGACGCTTGTTCCACCATTTAACTCAATGATTTTATCCGCGATCTTCTTCGAGATTCCCTCTTTTACTTCCTCCGTCGTCTGATAAATCTCCTCCGGAGTAATCTTATGGGAGATTCCCATAATATCTTTATATGTAACTGATTTCCGGCGTGCACTGACCGTCTTTAACTTCTCTGCCGTCTGGAAATCAATCAAATATTTCTTTACCAGTGCCTCGGTCAGCTCGTCTCCGGCTGCCGGGATCATACCATACGCGATCACGCTTCCATCTTTTGTGATACAGATATCGGACGTTCCGGCTCCGATATCGATCAGTGCAATGTTCAAAAGGCGGTACTGCTCTGGAATCGCTACCGTCATCGCCGCGATTGGCTCCAATGTAAGATTCGTCACATACAATCCAGCCTGCTCCACAGCCGCATACAGACTGTCCACAACCTCTTCCGGGAGAAATGTTGCAAGCACATCGGCCGCAATCTTCGTTCCCTTGTGTCCTTCCAGATTCGTGATCTCGTAATTGTTCAGGAAATATTTCACAACGGTATAGCCGACACAGAAATATTTCGTTGTCTCATGACTCTCGTTTAATTCCTGCAGAATCTCATTGTGCGCCTGCTCCACGCCGATCAGATCGATCGAATGGATATATTCCTGTGTAATAACTGTATTCTCAGAGAATTCATACTCCCCGTGTCCGATCGCAGTTTTTAAGACACGGCCAGCCGCCGCAATGCATACATCATGCAATTTGCGCCCGCCTAACTGTTTCTCTAACTGCTGTTTTACCTCGACAATATCCTGACTGACCTTCGCGATATCATGGATCTGTCCGTCGATCATCGAACGGGTATCATGGTATTTGACAGCCATCGCAACTACATGAAACCGCTCCTGTTCTCTGTATCCGACTGTACCGACGATACTCCGCGTACCGATGTCCAGTCCAAATATTAAAGGTTCCGGATATTTCACTGTTGCCACGCCTGTTTCCTCCTGAAATTAGTCTGTTTTCCCATGGTTAGCTAAAATTATAGCATCTCCAAGTAAGATATTCAACCTATCTTTTAGTTGTTTTGATGAATTTTCATAGTCTAATTGATTATTTATAGTGAAATCTGCATATTTTCTATAATATGATTCCGGTTCCTGACTGTGGAACATCGCACGGCAGCGTTCCTCGGTATAGCCGCGCTGTTTCATCAATCGTTTGATCCGCGTCTCCTCATCGACATAGATATACCAGATTTCATCGCAGATCTCCTTATATCCATCCTGAATCAGAAGTGCCGCCTCGATCACATAGATCTTCACGTCCTGCTTCCGTTTCTCCTCGATGTCTTTCCGAATCCATGCCTTCACAGCCGGATGCGTAAGTGCATTTAACTGTGCAAGCTTTCCTTTGTCAGCAAACACAATCTGTGCAAACTTCGCCCGGTCAATCGCATATGGTTCCTCTGCCTGCAAAATCTCCGTGCCAAACGCTTCCACAACCGCCTGATATACCGTCTGTCCCGGCTCCATCAGCGTATGGGCAAGCTTATCGGTCTCCACAATATACGCTCCATACAGACTGGACAGATCATATAATATTTTACTTTTCCCGGAGCCAACACCCCCGGTAATTCCTAATATCAGCATTCTGAATCTCCTACGACTTTTGTGTTGTACTGCCATTTATCTCCTGCCTGCGCAGACGTAGATTTACTTCGCATCATACCAGCTGTTTCCAACATTTGCATCTACAAGAAGTGGTACAGAAAGCTCTGCTGCATGCATCATTTCTTCCACAAGCAGCTTCTGTACGATCTCTACCTCTTCCTTCTTTGTCTCGATGATCAGCTCATCGTGGATCTGAAGTACAAGCTTTGACTGCAAATGTTCTTCTTTGAGCCGACGATTCACACGAACCATTGCAATCTTGATAATATCCGCCGCAGTTCCTTGTACCGGGGCGTTCATTGCCGCACGCTCGCCAAAACTCCGTGTCATAAAGTTCGAGGAAGCAAGCTCTGGAATCGGGCGTCTCCGTCCAAACATCGTGACCGTATAGCCGTTTTTCTTCGCATCTTCCACCGTTCGGTCTAAAAATTCCTTAACCTTGCCATAGGTTGCAAAATATTTCTCGATATAGCCCTCCGCTTCCTTTCTGGAGATATCGAGATCCTGTCCTAAACCAAAGGAGCTGATGCCGTAAACAATTCCAAAATTTACCGCCTTTGCTTTCCGGCGAAGGGTACTGTCCACCTGATCGAGTGGCACATCGAATACCTGTGATGCCGTAATTGCATGGATATCCTCATCCGCCTGATATGCCGCAATCAAAGCCGCATCCCCGGACATATGTGCGAGCACACGCAGCTCAATCTGGGAATAATCAGCATCAACAAACACCGAGCCTTCCTCCGGAATAAAGACCTTACGGATTTCTCTGCCAAGCGGCATACGCGTCGGAATGTTCTGCAGATTCGGATCTGCCGAACTGATACGTCCCGTCACAGTTACCGTCTGATGGAACTTGCCATGAATTCTTCCATCTGCCCGGATATAACCAGCCAATCCCTCTGCATAGGTGGAATTAAGCTTCGTAAGCTGACGGTATTCTAAGATCCTCGGTATGATCGGATGTGCATTTGTAAGCTTCTCTAACACCTCTGCACTCGTCGAATATCCGGTCTTTGTTTTCTTTCCATTTTTTAATCCCAGCTTTTCGAACAAGATTTCGCCAAGCTTCTTCGGAGAATTGATGTTAAATTCTTCCCCCGCCATTGCATGAATCTCTGCGGTAAGCTCCTCGATCCGTGTACGGAGCTTTTTCCCATACTGATGCAATGCCTCTCCATCGACGCGGATACCATTTTTCTCCATCTCATATAATGCATACAGACAAGGAAGCTCCATCTCATCATAGAGTGATTCCATTCCTGTCTCTTTTAATTTCTCTCGCAAAACTGACTTTATCTTATATGGCACAATCGCCTGATATGCCATCCATTTTTGTACTTTTTCGTCTTCAAAGGAGAAATATCCTAGCTTCTCCTTGCCAAGCATTTCCTTGTCTGACGGCAGCGTCACGTCCAGATACACCTTTGCAAGCGTATCGTATTCATATTCCGACTGATTTGGCTGTAACAGATATGCCGCAAGTCCAGCGTCAAATACTGCATCTTCCTCATGAAAATTCAAAAATGAAAGCAGCTTTTTCACGTGCATACATGCTAACTGTACCTGATAATCCCGGCTCAACGCAAGGAGATTGTCTGCAACCATCGCCTCCGTGATAAACATCATAAACCGAATCAGATAAACATGCTCCAAATCCATACAGACCGCAACACCAAGTGCTTCTCCATCCTGCGTGATCCACGCAAAGGAAACTTCCTTCGCCTTTTGCAGCTTTGCAAGCAGGGCGTTGTAGCCGTCAATCTCATCGATCAATACTGTCTCGAAGGTCAGTTCTTCCTTCTTCTCAACCGAGAACCGCTTATAAAAGCTCTTTAACTCCAGATCCTCAAATAACGTATATGCCTCTGCATTAAACGGATCGTTATACGTTGCCTCTGAAAACTCAAATGGAATCGGGCAGTCCAGCTTGATCGTTGCAAGCGTCTTGGACAGATATGCCAGATCTTTGTTCTCAATCAGATTCTGCTTCATCTTGCTTGCCTTCATGCTGTCCACAGCCGCATAGACACCATCTAAGTCACCATACTCCGCAAGTAGCTTTGCCGCAGTCTTCTCACCAATTCCCGGCACACCTGGAATATTATCCGAAGTATCGCCCATCAGACCTTTCATATCTATGAAAATCAACGGTGTTACTCCATAGGTTTCCACCACATTTTTTGCATAATAATCCTCGACCTCAGTCTTACCATGCTTTGTCTTCGGGATGCGTACGAGCACGGTATCTGTCGCAAGCTGCAACAGGTCACGATCACCAGATAGAATCGTAACGGCAAAGCCTTCGCGCTCCCCCTTCTTTGATAGTGTACCGATCAGATCATCCGCCTCAAAGCCTTCCTGTTCCACGATTCGGATGTGCATTGCCTGCAGGATCTCCTTGATTCTCGGCATCTGCTCATGCAGTTCCTCCGGCATACCCTTTCGCGTTCCCTTGTACGCCTCATACATCTCATGACGAAATGTTTTCTTCTTTAAATCAAAAGCAACACAAATATGTGTTGCCTGTTCTTCCTCGATTACCTTCAAGATTATATTTAAAAAACCATAAATCGCGTTGGTATGTCTCCCGTCATTCGTTGTCATATCCGGGATTCCGTAAAACGCACGATTCATGATGCTGTTTCCGTCAATCAGTAATAATTTATTCATCGCTCTCCGTCTCCTCACTTTCCGGGTGGGTTAATTGATATTCACGTAGTTTTTCATAAAAGGTTGATTCCTTCGGTTTCTGTGCAATCTGCACTTCCTGTACAATATCATTTAAGCAAACGGACATCTCCGAACCAAATGTATCGTAAAAATAAGTATCCCCCTGTGCTTCCAGTTTCATCCGCTGTTCGATATTATATACCTTATCCAGACATTGATTGTATACAAAAAACAAAAATACGACTGCCACTCCAAACACAAGTCCAAATGTGGAGAACTTGAAACGTTTCGCCTGCTTTACACGGTGTTCCAGACGATTCAGTTCATTTTCCAGATCCTTTGCAAAATTCTGTGACAGTTCCTGGTTGTTATCGACCTGATGCATGCCAACGATCAACGTATAGTAAATCTCCAGCTCTTCCCTGCAATTCTTGCAGTACCGCATATGCTTTACAAAATCCGGGATCACATCGTCCGGAAGTTTCTTCTCTATGAATGCCATAATATTTGATTGTGCTTCCAAACATGTCATAACCTACACCACCTGTCATAATCTCTGCCAAAAACAAAGAACCTAGATCGAAACGGATCTAGGTTCTTCAAAATGTGTATCTTAGTTATCGATCAGCTTTCCTTCACCATTCCAGCTATATAACTTACGAATCTCCTCGCCAACCTTCTCTGATGGATGCTCAGAAGCAAGTTTTCTAAGAGCCTTGAAGTGAGCCTGTCCACCTGCGGAAGACATATCAAGCAGGAAGTCTTTTGCGAATGTACCATCCTGGATATCTTTCAGGATCTTCTTCATTGTCTTCTTTGTCTCTTCTGTTACAATCTTAGGACCTGTGATGTAATCACCATACTCAGCTGTATTCGAAATAGAATATCTCATGCCTGCAAAACCTGACTGGTAAATCAGATCTACGATCAGCTTCATCTCGTGGATACACTCGAAGTATGCATTTCTTGGATCATAACCAGCTTCGCAAAGAGTCTCGAAACCAGCCTGCATAAGTGCACATACACCACCACAAAGAACTGCCTGCTCACCAAAGAGGTCTGTCTCTGTCTCTGTTCTGAATGTTGTCTCAAGAATTCCGGCTCTTGCTCCACCGATACCAAGACCGTAAGCAAGTGCAAGATCCTGTGCCTTACCTGTTGCATCCTGATATACAGCGATCAGACAAGGTGTACCCTTACCAGCCTGGTACTCAGAACGAACTGTGTGACCAGGTGCCTTCGGTGCGATCATTGTTACATCGACATCCTTAGGTGGAATAATCTGGTTAAAGTGAATATTGAAACCATGTGCGAACATAAGCATGTTGCCCGGCTCAAGGTTCGGCTCAATATCGTTCTTGTAAAGGCCTGCCTGCAACTCATCGTTGATCAGAATCATGATGATATCTGCACGCTTTGCTGCTTCTGCAGATGTATATACTTCAAATCCCTGTGCCTCAGCCTTAGCCCATGACTTGCTTCCCTCGTAAAGACCGATGATGACGTGGCATCCGCTGTCCTTTAAGTTCAAAGCATGTGCATGTCCCTGGCTACCATAGCCGATGATTGCAATTGTCTTGCCATCTAACAGTGACAGATTACAATCTTCCTGATAAAAAATCTTTGCTGACATTATCATATCCTCCTGATTTTGTAAAAAATATTTATCGTTACTACTTAATCGTAAGTAATGACCTTAGTTTCCGCTTACAGCGCCTCTTGTAAGACCTGTCAAGCCTGTACGTACCATCTCGGAAATCTCAAACCCATCCAGAAGCGAGATAAATGCTTCAATCTTGTTGACATTTCCTGTAATCTCTATCATAACGGAATCCGTTGATACATCAACAACCTTTGCACGGAATACATCCGTCAGGGAAATAATCTGCTGTCTCTCTTCGAGACTTGCCTTAATCTTGACAAGCAGAAGTTCACGGCATACAGACTCTCCATCCTTCAGTTCTGTAATCTCGCAGACATCCTCCAGTTTCAGAAGCTGTTTCTTGATCTGGCTTAAAATACGATCATCGCCGCTCACGGCTACCGTCATGCGGGAATATCTTGGATTCTCTGTCACGCCAACTGATAAGCTGTCAATATTATATCCTCTACGGCTAAACATTCCGGACACACGGCTCAGTACACCGGATGTATTATCTACCAAAAGGGATAAGACCATTTTTTTCATAAAATGTTCCACCTTTCTCCTATTATTCGTCAAAAATTATTATCTGCTATTTTAACCCTTTGTTACTTGTCTGTCAATAGTTTGTCAACAAGCTTTACCGCCTCGTTTGCATCCTTGGAGTAACCGTCTGCCCCGATCTCATCTGCAAAATTCTGCGATACAACGGCACCTCCGATGATGACCTTATAAGGAAGGTTATTTGCACGCACATATTCAACGGCATCCTTCATCCGCATCATCGTCGTTGTCATAAGCGCAGATAATCCGATGATATCGGCATGCTCTTCCTTCGCTGCCGCAATGATCTTGTCAAGCGGCACATCCTTGCCTAAATCCACAACCTTGTAGCCGTAGTTTTTCAGCATCAGGACAACAAGGTTTTTACCGATATCGTGGATATCACCCTCGACCGTCGCCATAATGACTGTACCCTTCGGCTTGGCATTCTCTTCGATATGAAGCAGCGGCGTGATGTATTCGATTGCAAGATCCATCGCTGTCGCACCCGCAATGAGCTGTGGCAGGAAATATTTCTTCTGTTCAAACAACTCGCCAACCTTGTTGACTGCCGGAATCAGATCCTCATCAATGATTGTCTGCGGATCTTTGCCCGACTCTAATTCCTTCTTTACATTCTCCACGATACTGCCTTTGTTGCCCTTTACAACATCGTGATAAACACGGCTTCCTTCTTCGGACACACCTGCCACATTCTTGGCAGCCGTCTGTTCGGTCTGGGATAAAGCGACTACATTTTCCACATAAATATTATCCGAATCCTCCTTGGCAAGCAGCAGATCTGCCGCAAGGCTCGCATTCACAAGCATTGCCTGTCCCGGATTACAGATTGCCATGGTCAAGCCGTTTGCGATCGCCATCGTCAGAAATGCGGTATTGACGTTGATTCGCTCTGGCAGTCCGAAGGAAATATTGGACAGACCACAGATCGTCGGAATCTGCAGTTCATTCTTACAATAGGCAATCGTATCGAGTGTTTCAAGTGCCGCCATCCGGTTTGCACCAACCGTTGCAACCAGACCATCGATGATCAGGGAATCGCGTGACAAGCCTTCCTCGTCCGCGATTTCTAGCAACCGGCGGATAATCTCTTTCTTCTCATCAAGATTCTCCGGCAGGCCCTTGTCCGAAAGCGGAAGGAGTATCGCCATCGCACCATATTTCTTTGCAATCCGCATAAGCGGGCGGCATTTCTTCTCTTCTAATGAAATCGAGTTAATAAGCGCACGTCCCGGATAGATACGGAGTGCTGCTTCGATAATCTCGACATGACTCGAATCAATACAGAGCGGAAGATTCGTCACAGAAATCACTTCATAGACAGCACGCTTCATCATTTCCAGCTCGTCAATGCCGTTCATACCCATATTGATATCGAGAATCTTTGCCCCACGTTCCGTCTGTTCTTCTGCCATCTGTACAACCAGATCCATGTTCCCTGCACGGAGCATCTCCTGCAGTTTTTTCTTTCCGGTCGGGTTGATACGCTCCCCGACGACTAAGAAATTGCCATCGAGATGGATTTCCTGTACTGCACTCTCACTGGATAATACACGGGTACAAACTGGTTTCGTTGCCTCCGGCTCCACGGAGCGGACAACCTTCTTCAGCATCTCGATATGCTTCGGTGTCGAACCACAACAGCCACCCACGGCTCTCGCTCCGGCTTCCACCAAAGCGCGTCCATACTCAGCAAACGTCTCCGGTGTCATTGTATATTTCGTCTCGCCATCGATCAGCTCCGGCATACCATTGTTTGGCTTCGCAAATACCGGAATCGTTGCGTACCGCACCATACGCTTGATCAGTGCTTCCATCTCCTTCGGTCCAGTCGAACAGTTGATGCCAACCGCATCGATGCCAAGCGACTGCAGCACGATAACAGACGCCTCTGGTGTCGAGCCGAACAACGTCTTTCCATCGCTGTTAAAGGTCATGCTTACCATGATTGGCAGATTACAGACCTCTTTAATGGCGATCACGCATGCACGCGCCTCCGCAAGGCTCATCATCGTCTCTACAAAGAACAGATCGACACCTGCCTCCACGAGGATCTGTGCCTGTTCCTTATATACATCCACCAGTTCCTCAAACGCCAGATCACCGACCGGCTGAAGCTGTCTGCCAGTCATCGTCATATCACCCGCGATAAATCCACGATGATTCTCCTGTGCGATTGCCGTCCGTGTCAGGTCAACCAACTGCATGTTCATCTCGCGAATCTTATCCTCGAGATGATATTCGGCAAGCTTGATCCGGTTCGCCGTAAAGGTCGGCGCAAGCAGAATATTCGTTCCTGCCTGAATATATGCGCGCTGCAATTTGATCAGGTGCTGAGGATGCTCCAGAATCCATTTCTCCGGGCATACACCAACCGGCATGCCTGCCTGCATCAGGTTACTTCCGGTTGCACCATCTAACATAACAATTCGTTCTTCAAATAATCTGCGAAAAATCTTTCTATCCATAATTTTGTCTTATCCTATTTCTGTAATAAATTTGTATATCAGTGTCTGGAAATCTTCTGCAATCTTATTCGCAGTTTCCTGCACTTCCTTGTGGTTTAATTCTCCGATGCTCATACCTGCCGCCATATTCGTGACACATGATACACCAACGATCTTCATACCAGCATGCCGTGCTGCCATCGCCTCACACGCGGTACTCATACCAACCAGATCTGCACCAAGTGTCCGGTACATGCGGATTTCCGCCGGTGTCTCATAGTTTGGTCCTGTCGCCTGCAGATAAATACCTTCTTCCAGAGTAATTCCCTGCGTCTTCGCCACTGAATCCAACTTTTTTCCAAGCTCTACGTCGTACACATGACTCATATCCGGGAACCTCGTACCAAGTGCTTCCATATTTGCTCCAATCAATGGGGATGGCACAAACGACGTAATCTGATCCGTGATCCGTACCAGCGTCCCCGGCTTGTACGACGGATTCATGCCGCCTGCCGCATTCGTAAGAATTAAAATCTCCGCGCCAAGCATGTGCATCACACGCACTGGCATCACAACCTCCTGCATCGAATATCCTTCGTAATAATGCACACGTCCCTTCATGATCAGCACCGGGCAATCCCCGACTTTTCCAAGCAGGAAACATCCAGCATGCCCTGCCACTGTCGATACCGGAAAATGTGGGATTTCTCCATATGTGATCTTCGCATCAATCGTCAGGCGATCTGCAAAATCGCCCAGTCCCGAGCCAAGCACAATCGCTACCTTCGGTGTATATGGCAGACGTGCCTGCACATAAGAAGCTGCCGCCTGCAGCTCCTCGTAAGTTATCTCTTTTTTCATTCCGTATCCTCCTGCAAATTGAACTATTTATTTACAAAAGTGACTTCATCTCTCCAATAGCATACGATTGGCATGCCCGCTTCGACATACTCATATAACTCGCCTGCTTTTGATGGCGGCAGATTTACACAGCCATGGGAACCGCTGTAGGTATAGATTTCTCCACCGAATTTTCCACGCCAGTTCGCATCGTGCAGACCGATACCACCATTGAACGGCATCCAGTATGTGACCGGTGTCTCATAGTCCTCACCAATCAGTGTCGCATGCATCTTCTTATAGGTAAGACCATACAGACCGCCTGGTGTCTTGTGTCCCGGTGTCTGCCCAGATACACAATCACTGTCCCATTTCAATCTGCCATTTTGATAATAATATACATGCTGGTTTGTCAGATCAACCTCCACATAGGTCGAACCGATATCATTCTGCGCACACAGTGCATAGCCACGGCGCTTACATGCTGGTTCCTTCGTGAAGCTTTTCTTCTTTGACAGAAGATCGTACAACTCCTCCGCCTCTGTCTCCGCGTCGATCACCCAGCCATAATACCCGCCATGCACGAGAATCGTCTTCTTATCATGCGTCGTAAATTCACGGTCAGTATCCGCAGTCGTGAATTTCTCCTTAAATTTTTCGACATACGCTTCCACATTACTTCTGCTGATCTGGATACTTCCATCTGAACTGACATATGCCATCTTCGTAAGTTCTTCCTTTGGAATGGTATATGTATACGAACCAAAATCATACACGGCTTCGATATCGACAAATGCATCTGCGTCTTCCTTTGTTTTCAGAATGGACTCCGAATCCGCCAGAATATGTGCTGGAATATAACACTCTTCGGCTTCCACATCCAGTGTAGTATCATAATTTTTCAGAGCATTTATTACCTTCTCATATAACTTTGCCGTGTCAAGCTTCGTTCCCGTCTCCTCTGGAATGACCTTTGCCTCGCCATCCTCCAAAACAACCTTCGCGTCCTTTGATTCTGTCATGGAAGCTCGATCCAGTGCCGGTGATGTCTGCAGGCAAGCTTCCAACTTTTCCCTGTCACAGTTTACTGTATAATCAATCTTATAATCATAACTGTGAAAGCTGTTTACAAACCAAAGAAACGGTGAATGTTTCTTTAACAGTGTATCCACTGAATCCGTCAGTGCAACATCAGAATCCGCATCCCCCAGTACGAAAGTAAAATCACTGTCCTTGAACTTGATATCCAGTTTGTATTTCCGTGCATCCGAAAGCAGCATATCCTCCACAGACTGTACGGATTTTCCTGCTACATTCCTGCCGTTGATCGTCGTATTTACTCCAAAGCGGTGCATATGGAAAATCACGCCACCGATATAGACCGCCAGCAGCGTTGCAACAACCGCAATCGTCACCGTGCGGATGATCCGTTTCTTTCTGCGCTGCCGATACACCGAAGGATCAATAAATGGCTCCTGCACATAGAGACTCACGGGCTTATCGTCTGTTTCTTTCGTTTCTTCCAGCTTCTTGTCGTCCTCCGCTTTCTCCATCTCGTCTGATACTTCCGTCTCTTTGACTTCTTCCGTATTCGTTATTTCTTCTCTATCATTTTTTCCCCTGCTCATAGTTACGTCCTTTTTATTTAGTATACAGATTTCTGTTTCTGTATCATTGATACGTTCGTATCATATCCCATAGACCGCATGATTGCAACCAAATGCGGAAAATTTACATCTTATTTACATCAATTACGACCATCTCCGGTGGGTTGTTGATCCGGATGTGGATCGAATGCATGCCACATCCTGCAGTCACAACCATCTTCGTCTTGATATCCGCGCTCTCATACACCCCATAGTCATACTTCGGAAATGGGTGTAACCGAGGTGAGATCACGCCGCCAAGCCCCGGCAACCGCACCATGCCGCCATGATTATGCCCGGACACGATCAAGTCTGGATGCAGTGTACAATATGTCCGGAAATAATCCGGATTGTGTGCAAGCAGCACATTGCAGCGATCGGGCTGCATCGTCCCAAGCATGCTGGTAAGCACCTCTTCCCGGAGCGGTTTCTTGATGAGCCGTTTGTAATACGCGCGCGGCAGATCCAAGCCGTACAGGCAGACATTCCAAGGCTCTAAAAATTCATGTGCATTTACCAGCATATGCAGATGATGTGCACCTTTGAGATGCTGGCTGTATTCCTGCCAGATACCATCGGTCTCCCGAACACATTCGAGCAATCCGCGCTCATGATTTCCATAGGAATAATAAACCGGCGCAATTTCAGTCATCTTCCGGATCGTGTCCGCTGTCACCCTGTTATTCTTCCGTTCGCTCTTCCGACAGACGATCATGTCGCCAGGCAGTAAAATAATATCCGGCTGCTCCGTGTCAATCGCGGTAAGCAGATCCGTGTTCTCCAGACCATATACCTGATTGTGCAGATCAGCGATCATCACAATGCGTAATGGTTTCCGGACTTTCTGACTGATAAAATTGTAACGCACTATCTGAAAATTCATACTCATGGCTTTATTATACCCTATCTTCGGTTATTTCGCCATAAATATTCTTCCTGCAATCTCCGATATGCTGTATTTTAAGTCAAGCTTCGGCACCGACCGCTCTGCATACAGGATCACTTCGCTGATACACGTTCCGTTGCAGGAATACTGTACTACACCGACCGCATCGCCTTCAAGGATTGGTGCTTTCAGGTTCTCATAAGCAATCACCTGTTTCTCGATCTGATCGGGATTTGCTGCCACGAGCGTGATCGTGTGCTGTTCCACCGGTTTTACCGTCACCGATTTGCGGGTGCCTTTTTCCACCGGGATCTGCAGGTTCTCCGGCACGACTTCAGTATCCACATATGAACGGCACTGTGCGAATCCGTAATCAAGTAGCTTCATTGCCTCACTGTTCCGAATCTCCTTCGTCTCCGCTCCCATCACAACTGCGATCAACGTCACGCCATCCCGCGTCGCCGTCGCAGACATACAGTATTTCGCCTGTGAGGTATATCCGGTTTTCAGTCCATTTGCCCCTGTGTAAAGATTCAGGAATTTGTTCGTATTCGCAAGATCAAACTGTGATTCGCCCCGTCTGGTCTTATGTGTGATGGAATCCATCCAGATCGTCGAATATGTAAGGATATCCGGATGATAAAGCAAAAGCTGTCTGGACATGATTGCGATATCCCGCGCCGACGTCAGATGTGTCTCAACCTCCAGCCCGCATGCATTGTCAAAATGCGTATGCTCCATACCAAGCTCCTTCGCCCGCTCGTTCATCTTCTGGACAAACGCTGCCTCCGAACCTGCCAGATGCTCTGCCATCGCCACTGCCGCATCGTTACCGGAGGCCACCTCGATGCATTTGATCATATCCTGCACCGTCTGTTCCTCGCCTGCCTCGAAGAAGCATTGTGAGCCGCCCATCGACGCCGCGTGCTCAGTCACGACAACCGTATCGTCCAGTGCGATATCGCCACGCCCCAACGCCTCGAAGATCAAAAGCAGCGTCATGATCTTTGTTACCGATGCCGGTCGCAGCATCTCATCCGCATTCTTCTCGTAGAGTACCGTCCCACTCTCCAGCTCCATCAAAAGCACCGATTTCGACTGGATTGCAAGCGCATCATTTTCGCCTGCCGGTGCGGTTGTTTCCACAACCGCCTCCGCATCTCCGTCTGTCGCCTCATCGACCGGTGCGTCAGCCCGCACTGTCACAAAACTCCCAAGCACCAGTGCCAAGGTCATAATTGCCAATATTATTTTCTTCATTTCCACTCCTTTTACACTTTCCGTCCGCCTCTAATTTGTACATTATACGAAACAACCTTGCAGAAAATGAATATAATAAGAAAAAGTGTGAAGGAGCATCTGTATGTGTGGCATTGCGGGCTACTTTAACCCAGACCAGAACTATGCGGAAAATCCCAAGCAAAACTTTCATACACTGTCCCGTATGATCAATACGATGAACCACCGCGGGCCGGACACCTACGGTCATACCATCATAAATTCGTGCTGCCTTGCGCACACACGCCTGTCGATCATTGATCTCGAAAATGGCAGACAGCCCATGTCTTATACGAAGGACGGAAACACCTACTATATTGTATATAACGGCGAGATCTACAACTACAAGGAAGTAAAGAAAACACTGCTCCGGAAAAACTATACCTTTGAAACAAACTCCGATACGGAAGTCATCATCGCTGCGTTCTGTCATTACGGACCGGGCTTTGTCAAAGAATTAAATGGTATCTTCGCAATCGCCATCTACGACAGCATGCGAAATACACTCTACCTCTACCGTGACCGCTTCGGTGTCAAACCGCTTTATTATACGAAGACCGGCGATACACTCGTGTTCGCCTCGAGGATTGATACATTGTTTGAATACCCGCGCGTGCGTCCATGCATCGACATGAACAGCTTCAACGAGATCTTCTCCCTCGGACCGGCGAAGACGTACGGCAAAGGTGTATTCTCCGGGATCAAAGAGATCAAGCCCGGCGAATATCTGACCTACTCGCCGCAGTATATGACATCCCGGCTATACTACCGGATTGAGAGCCACCCGCACACCGACAGCTACGAGGAAACGGTAGAGAAAACCTCATACCTGCTTGAAGACAGTATCCGTATGCAGATGGTGTCCGACGTTCCGATCTCCACCCTGCTTTCCGGTGGCGTAGACTCCTCGTATGTATCCGCTGTCTGTAACCATTTCCTGCCGGAGGATACACCTCTTACGACGTACTCCTTCGATTATACCGACAATGCCGTTTATTTTCAGGCGAACAGCTTCCAGCCGAGTGAAGACCGCCCTTACGTTGATATCATGAAGGACTATCTGCACTCAGATCACATCTACCTGACGTGTTCCTACACGCAGCTTGCCGATCTGCTCGAGGCATCCGTCGACAGCCGGTGTCTGCCAACGATGGCAGATGTCGATTCGTCGCTGTTGTATTTCTGTGGGGAGGTTGCGAAGCATCACAAGGTCACGTTGACCGGTGAATGTGCTGACGAAATCTTCGGTGGCTATCCATGGTTCCACCGTGACGCCATGCTGCAATCGAACACCTTCCCGTGGACGATGGATATCTCCTTCCGCAAATCCCTGCTCCACCCGGAATTTGCTGCCAGCATGCAGATGGAAAAATATATCGCCAAGGCATACCGCACGACGCTCTCTGAGGTCGATATCCTGCCGGAGGAATCACCGCTCGATACGAAGAAACGGCAGATTGCCTATCTGAATATCCGCTGGTTCATGCAGACGCTGCTTGACCGCATGGACCGCACATCCATGCAACACGGACTCGAAGCCAGAGTTCCATTCGCCGATTACCGCGTCGTCGACTATGTATTCAATGTTCCGTGGTCGATCAAAGCCAAGGACGGCGTCCCGAAGAGTCTGCTCCGTGCCTGCGCCGCCAAATACCTGCCGGACACGATCATGAACCGTCCGAAAAGTCCTTACCCGAAGACCTATCACCCGGAATACGAACGTGTGCTTGCGAACCGCCTGCGCGAAGTCGTCACCGACACCGCATCGCCGCTCCGGAGCTATCTGAATATCCCTGCGGTGCTAAAGTTCCTCGACGAGCCAAAGGAATACGGAAAGCCTTGGTTCGGTCAGCTCATGGCCGGACCACAGATGATCGCCTACCTGCTCCAGGTCGACTACTGGATGCGGAAATATATGTTATAACCCATTACATGAAAAAAGCAGAGGTTGGAGCGATTCACTCCTTCCTCTGCGTTCTTTTCGTGATTGCATCGCATCGTTCCTGTATCAGCTTCTCAAACCGTTCTTTTAGGTGTTCCGGAAGTAACGATGCTTCACACATTGCAACAAACTTCTGCCGTTGCTCTATCACCGCATCCAGCATCTTCTCTGCAGACACTCTGGATATTCCACATGCATCTGCATAAACTAAAAAGTCTTTTCGATGTAGATTCCGTTTCTTTCCATTCATTGCAAGTGCAAACTGTTCCTTATCTTCCGGCATGATTACATTCACCGGAAGTAGATCATACGCGGGTGACAAACTATATGTGCCAGTGCCCTCTCCAGTCTCAATCAACGAGAAATTTTTCAAATGCATATCCGAATTTCCAGCCACAAAGCAAAACACCAGTCTCATAAATAATTCTGCCATATCCAAACCTTTTCGACAGGAATACCGCTCTATGATTTTTGCACACCGCTCATAAGACCCCTTGTATTTATCCTGTGTCAGACGCAAATCAAGCTGACAGAAATCTTCCATCGCAAGCATCTTCGTATGTTCACCATCCTCCACCCGGTCAACGCGTCGCGTAATGTATGCCAGATCTCCATCCCCCCTCATCAGAGCATGCGGAACCGTAGAAATCCCGATTGTATCTGCCATTGTCATAACCAGTTGTTCTGCCTCTGGCAATGCTTCGAACTGCTCTACCTGTGGTTTCAGAATATATCCCGTCGGATAATTCACAAGTGTGAGACGTGGTTTATTTTTTTCTGACAGCAAATGTAACGATAATTTCTTTTGTACCCCCGGAACCGTAAAACCTTTTTGAATTGATTCCATTACAATTGTCGTAAATGTCTGCTCTGTGATATCAATTTCCGGTATCGTATCCGTACCAAAAAAATGCTTTATGCAGGATGCATGCCAACCCGATTCCGTTTCCTTCTTCAATGGTTTTCCACAACATAAACAATTCATACACGTTCCTCCCTTATGGTGACATTTCCAATTGCATCCTTACATGCAACCAGCAAAAGTCCAAACCGATCTTTTAAATCAATCTTCCAATTCCGGCTTACAACACCAAGCAGCCAGCCCTCTGGAATCAATCCATCGAAAAAAGGAAACATTGTTTTCGACTCATACACCTCGTCCGTCAAAGGCAACGTCAATGAAACAGCACTCGCTTGCGCATCTTTCAAATATGTTTGATCATAGGAAAATGAATATCCTTCATCTGTTTCCAGTAGCGTTCCTGCAAATACATTCCGCACATATACATATGCCGTTCGAAAAATCGTATCCATACCTAATCAACCTGCCTTCCCGGAACTGCCTCCATTCCAAACATTCCAAGTGCGATGTTTACCTTGTCCATGCGCACCGTTTCTTTTCCCTGCTCCAATTCACGTACAAAACGTAAACCAAGACCTGCCCGCATGGCAAATTGCTCCTGCGTCAGTCCCGCTGCTTTACGATTCTTTTTTATAAATTCTGCAATCTGATTCATACGATCACCGCCTGTCTTTTTTAGTGTATTTTACACCTTATCGGGTATAAATGCAATGTTTTGTATGTAAAATACACCCGATAAGGTATATTTTATGCTAATTCTCTTTGAATTATACCTTATCGGGTGTAAAAATATTATTTCTTGATATACGTCTGCTTATTCGTCGTTACAACACCACCGTAATTGTTCGTCGGTGCAGCACCGCCCTTCGGTACGAGCACGATCTGGATACCTTCGAGACGCTTGCTGAGTCCTGCGGTTCCGGCAGCTTCGCCGTTCTTCGTCCAGGCAAGCCAGCCGTAGGTCTGTGCATGGACGCGGTAGTATACGTCGTAATGTTCTGCCATCTCGCCGGTTAATGCAATGCGGATTGCTTCAAGACGCTTCGCACATCCGCTTGTTCCTGCCATCTGACCATCACGGAACCATGTATTCACATTATTCTCATTGCCCTGCCATCCGATGGACTGTACATGTGTCGTATAGACAATGCTTCCGCTGTATGGCTTGTTTGTTAATTTGATGTTGATGCCTTCGAGTCTCTTTGCCTTACCGCTTGTTCCACTCATCACGCCATTGTACTTCCAGCCTTGCCAGCCAAAGGACTGTACATGTGTGCGGTATGCAATATTTACATTCGCTTCGCCTGCGACACTTGGGTTTATATTGGACGTTACCTGCCCGCCAACCACCGGAGACGAACCATTCTTTGCAAGGTAACTTACCGACTGGTGTACACCTGAAGCTGCATTCACACCTTCGAAATTTACGCCCGGTGCGGGAGAACCTTTCTTCACTACAACGATCTGGACACCCTCCAGACGCTTCGCATAACCAGCCGTTCCTGCCGGTGCGCCATTTGCTGCCCACGCAAGCCAGCCGTAAGATTGTGCGTGTACACGATAGTATACATCATACTTCTCTTTATCTACGCCTGTGAGCTGAATCTTAATTGCTTCCAGTCTCTTTGCCTCGCCCTCGGTTCCGTTCATCTCACCATTGGCAGACCATGGCAGCCAGCCATAGCTCTGGCAATGGGTTGTGTACTGGATGCCAAGGCTGTCATTCCCATAGACTCTTATCTTGATACCTTCCAATCGCTTTGCCTTACCGGAAGTGCCTGCCATCTTGCCATTTGCAAACCACTTGTTTGCATTGTTCTCATCACCCTGCCAACCGTATGTCTGTACATGGGTTGTGTAACGGATGGTAACATCCGGTGTTTGTGCTTTGAGCTTCGCAATCGTCTCGGTAGCAAGAACTGTCTTGCAGACCGTACATTCCTTATGTCTGCTTCCTTCTGCATCTACGGTCGCTTCCTTATCGACGATCCACTTGGTCGTTGGATGCGTACAAACCTTTCGTGTCAGTATGATCTCGACACTTTCTACCTCGTAGTTACCTGCATCTTCGTCAGCATACTTCGCTGTCACTGCGACCGGCACGTCCACATCTAACTTCTTGTCAATATCAGCATCATCAAACTTCCAACCTGCCGGAAGTGTTACCGCACCAACTGTAGTCTTCGTATAGTCTACCTCCATAGATGCCCCCGGCATGTTCGGAGCCTTTGGTGCTTTCTGTACACTTACGCTGACATTCAACTTCATCGGGTTATCCGGCTGAGTCAATTCATAATTATTCGCACTATCACCAACCAGCTTTAGTTCTGGAAGTGTGATTTCTGTATATGTACCGGCATTCTTATCCGGAAGATCACCATACAGATCCGTCGTATCCGCTTGAACAACATCCTGTCCCCATATTCCGTTCAGTGTTACACGGCTAACCTTTACTTTCGTTGTGCCATCATATACCTTATCAGATGCATCTACACTATAAACTGAAATCTTTGTTTTCTGTATCGTATATTCCACGGATGCCCTTACCGCATCTTCGCCTGTTCCAACCGTTACGGTCGCTCTATAATCGCCTGCATTGACCGGTTTACCTCCTACAAGTGTGGCACTTCTTCGTTTATCCACGCTTTCATAACTTACGCTCACTGTGTCAAATGCATTCTTTGGTGTCTGTGTCACAGTTGCTTCCTTGGCAGTTCCAGCATAAGTAAGAGAATCTGGTGCAGTTAATGTCACGGTTACTTCGTGCTTATCCGTCTCCGCTGTACAGCCTTCTCTCTTGCAGGTAAATATCAGTGTTACTCTTGTGCCATCCTCTGATTTTTCCTCGTCCACTTTGTAATCATGTCCAAACGCTGAAATAACCGGAAGCTTGTTGAGTTCCTTTGTTCCGTCTTCATCGCTGAACCGCCTCTTACAGTTTGTACAGGTCCAATAAACTTCCATTCCATCTTTCTCGCAATCCGCATTTACTTTCTCGGATTTCTCAAGCGTATGTGTAAACTTTGTATCCTTCTTTTCGTTTGAATATTCGATTACCAACGATGTATCTTCTGTACATCCAATGTATGTCATATTCTGATACACGGTTTTTCCACCAAGTACCGGGTATAGATCTCCGCCTTCGTCTGCAAGTATCTGTCCCCATATAGGATCGTCCTGACCTCCTTGTAAGAGATAAGCAATTTCGCCGCTGGCAAAATCATCTTCATCCCTTCCAGATGCACCATCTTCCTCTGCAATATAATTATCCTCAAGATAATAGCAATTATTTACAACTGCTGTCTCATTCTCAATAACTGCGATATTTCTTTTGCAACCATCATTGGTAATGGTATTTATTGTGCCAATGTTATAGCAATTTTCGATCCGTCCGGAAGTGGTGGAAGAGGCATTACTTCCGCATATACCTCCAACCATATATCCTCCCGTTACTGATCCGGTATTATAGCAATTAAGAATCTTCCCATTACTTCGACCACATATACCACCAGCCCTAGTCCCAAAAACAGAGTTGGAAACCTTTCCTGTATTATAACAGTCTGTAATGGTACCCCCTTCGTTCACTCCACAGATACCACCCAGATAGTTAACATTATTATATGAGCTGTTTACCATTCCTGCGTTATAACAATTTCTAATAATTCCACTATTGTATCCAACGATTCCTCCTACATCGTAACCCTCCTTGAGACAGTAATAGCTATCTAGCACTCCAATATTTTCTACAGTTGCACTGCTGGTTGTAAGCTGAAATATTCCTGCTTCAGCAATAGTGTCTGAATAACAATATATACCACTGATCGTATGCTGTGCACCGTCAAATGTTCCACCATAATGTTTTATCGGTGTCCAATTACGTAATCCATCTACATCTTTCGTAAGTTCTCCATCATTAAGGACATTTTTATTGGCAACAATATCCGCTGTCAGAACTGCATTCGCATTTCCATAAAACTCTTTATTCACTTTATCGGCAAACCAGTAAAGCTGACCGGCATTTCCAATCTCATATACATGATCAGAATTCAATACCGCCGGCTCATAGGCGTCACAAGCCTTACAGAAACCATTCTCATATGTATGCTCCCGTTTTACCTTCGTCTCTGTTACATATCCAATCGGGCAATCCTTACATGCCACATTCTCGTAATGCTTTTGGCTGTCTATGTATGTACCACCTTTTGTCGCTTCGGTATTATGTGTATGTTTCTCATAGCTTTCAGATCCATACTCATCCATTTTATAATTTACAAAAATCTTCGCGTCTTCTTCCACGGTAAGCTTATCCAGATTTGTAATACTTGCACCTTCCGCAAACATAATCGTGCCACCACTTGGTATCGTCAGCTCCTCACATAAGGTTGCCGCTCCATAGATTCTCGTAGTGTTGCTGCTATTATCTACCACAATAGAATCTGTATATGTTCTCTCTATTACTGAAAAGTCTATTTTTCCCGCTCTAATCTCACTATCCACGCAGTTAAGTGAACCCCCTACGAATACACGATACGCTGTATTAATCTGACTTTCAAAACAATTAAGTGTATTTGTATCTAAATAGGTACTTGTATTTAGTTTCACATTTTTTACTGTTGCAGTTTTTACGTTTATGTCATTTGAAGCATTTAATTCTATGTCTTCTACAGAAAAAGTATCTACAGCTATATCTGTACAAGCTAACTTGCCATTTTCTATGCCAGTAATATAAATAGCATTCTCCTTTGAATCAATTTGTCCTACGGTATTTTCACCACTGATTTGCAGATTCAAATCGCCACCATCGTATATGATATCTCCTAAATTTGCATTCGTCAGGGTGAGGATATTGGTAGTCTCATTATAATTCCAGCCTGTCCCTTCCTTATTTATCACAGCACCATCTTTTATAACTTGATCTTCGTCTTTTGTTCCAACCTTCAAATTCGTTGGAATTTTTTCTGCTTCCTCCGCCTGCACGGTGAGACTGCCCCAGCCTGTCCCCTGTATCACGGACAGCACCATAAAACACGCCAGCAGCCATGCCAGTATCCTTGATCTTCGTTTTTTCATTCCCTCTCTTTTTCGCATATGATCCCTCTCTTTCTTATCTCAGTTAACGATAATCATCATTTCTGCATGATGGTCGAATGCACCTCATAAAATGCACGCATATTCCTTGTCTCCATAGCAAAAAAGCATGCTACTCTGATAGTAACATGCTTTTTTTGTAACATATTTTACTTGTTGTGACAACCTTTCTGGGACGAAATGCATTTTTCTGGGACGAACGGTTCCAAATCGACCATTTTTTATAATAATACCGGCTGGATCTGCTCCTTTGCCAGTGCATATTCTACCGTCTCTGCAATCTTTGTCATATCCGCCACGCAGGAATTCGGCTTTTTTGCCGCATCGTCCTGTCCAAACGGAACGAAATAGATATGCTTCATCACCATGAGCTTTCCGATGTTCTGCAGATTGATGCCAAGCGCATCGTTCGTGGAAATAGCAATGATCACGGGACGCCCGTTCCGAAGGTGCGACTTCGCCGCCATCAAAACCGGAGTATCCGTGATTCCATTTGCAAGCTTTGCTGCTGTGTTTCCCGTGCAGGGTGCGATCACAAGGGCATCGAACAGCTTCTTCGGTCCGACCGGTTCTGCGCCCTGTATCGTGTGAATCGCGCTTCTTCCTGTGATTGTCTCGATCTCTTTCACAAAGGACTTCGCCTCTGCAAACCGCGTATCCAGTTCATAGGCATGCTGTGAAAAAATCGGCGTGATACTCGCCGCCTCATCCCGTAGAAGCTCTATCTGTTTTTTTATCTTTTCGAACGTACAAAATGATCCGGTAATCGCAAATCCCAGATGACAGTCTGACCGCATACCTTATGGCTCCTTTTTGTTAGTCCGAAGGAGTCTCCGTGGCAAGCGCATGCTCGTAGATGCCGGAAGCAATCACAGTTCCTGCTTCCTTTGGATACAGCTTTCCGGGGATACCCAGATAGATGTCTGCCCGGATGCCGTGTGCCTTACAATACGCAAAATCCGTTCCGCCCGGGCTTGAAGCTATATCATAGATGAGAATCGACGGGGAAAACCATTGCAGATGCCCGGCGTCTAAGACCATTGCCGGTATCGTGTTGAACACATAGCTGTATTTGTCATAGGCGTAATGATCCCACTGTGCAAGATTCCGGTATCCATATGCATGCTGTTCGATCTCGGCTTTCAGTTCCTTCCGTCTGACTGCAACATCCACATGTGCCCCGGCTTTTGCCAGTGCATCCGCGATTGCTTTTCCGCAATGTCCATATCCAAGCACAAGACAGTGACTTTCCAAAAGTACGGCATCTCTTCCGGCGATCGACAGGATTCCCTGTGCGGTGAGCTGCGCATTCTCCGTCACAAGTGTTTCAAGCTGCAGATATGGATGACAGGTAACACCTTTTTCCTGCAGCTTCTGCCGACTTGCCGCTGACAGCAGACCGTGATATAAGATCTGGTCGTCTGTCATGTACGCACACAGAATCTCCTCCTCTGCCTCCGAAAGCTTCGGTGCGGTGATCACACACGCATCCGCAACCGGTTCTTCCGGGTTCTCATATACATCATATCCAAGATGATAAAAATATCCGGCGACACTCTCCATCCGCGGATCGTGTCCGAAAACAATGATATTCCGCATACGCTGTCACATCCTCCTTACGATACTCTATTATATGCATACTGCTTGGGAAAGGTCTCTTGCTTCTCAATAAAAAAATGCATCGAATACCGTTCCAATATAATAAGAAAAATCCTTTTTGTCTACTGTTTCTGCTGCATACACTGGATATCCGGCAAGCCGGGTGTCCCCGATGGATACCTGCAGGGTGCCGACCATGTCGCCCCGTGCAACTGGTGCGGTCAGTCCGCTTTCCGGTACAAACCGCCGCTGTACCGTCTCCGTGTCAGAAAGCAAAACGGTAAGCTTCCCCTCACACATACCGGAAATGGTCGGTTCCAGGCCATCTGCGACCGGAATAGCCGGAATCTGCACCCCTGCAAGTTCGATTTCCCGGTATTCATAGTTTGCATTGCCATATGCAAGCAAGGCTCTCGTATCTGCCCATTTGTAATGCCGGTTGTGCGGCCAGCCACATGCAAGCAGCGCAACGACAAAATGTTTCTCTCCGACATTCACCGCCGCCACATAGCAATACCCGGCATTCCCGGTGAATCCCGTTTTCCCGGCGAGCACGCCATCCATGCGGTCGAGCAGCGCATTCTTATTATATACCGTAAACTGCCGTGTACCGTCACAGCTTGCGAATGTATACTGCCTTGTCTGGCAGATTGCCTGAAACGCTTCTTTCTGTTCCGACTGCGTAACGCAATACCGCATGAGCTGTGCCAGATCACGAGCGGTCGTATGGTGTACGCCGCCCGCATCCTCGGCGTCTAATCCGTTCGGTGTGATAAAATATGTATCATGCAGTCCGATTTCTGCCGCCTTCCGGTTCATCATCTGTGCAAATGCCTCCACGCTTCCCCCGACCTGTTCCGCCACTGCACATGCGCTGTCATTGTGGCTCTCTAACATCATGGAATACAGCAGATCTTGCAGCACATACCGGTCACCGGCATGAAGCCCTAACCGTACCTCCGGCATCTTTGCCGCGTAGCTGCTCACAGTAACAACATCATCCGGATTCCCATATTCAAGCGCGAGAATCAGTGTCATGATCTTTGTTGTGCTAGCCATAGGAAGCGCCTCATCCGGTGCCCTTCCGTATAATACCCGCCCGGTATCCGCATCCATCAGCACTGCCGCCTTCGCATACAACTTCGGTTCCTCCGCCGCAGAAGACGGAACCGGACACCCACAGATCACAACGATCATAACGAGTAGATATACAATATAGTTCTTCATGCTGTTCCTTTCTTATCACGCTTCTCAGACATCTACTCCATTATATGGATAATTGTGACGAGTTAGACTTTCTAATTGAAATCGTTTCCGAAATCCTGTAAAATAAATAGAAGAATTTTCGACGAAGGATGACGCGTATGGCAACACTTTTTACATCTGAATTAGAGGAAGGTATGGTTACACTGACCGACACCTACTCCAACAGTGGCAAGCTGATCGTACCGAAGGATACGGTGCTTACGAAGAGTATCATCCAGATGCTTTCTGGCAATGATGTTGTATTTGTTGATATCTCTGATATCGTGGAACCTATTGTCGAATCACAGGAAAACGATCTCTCCTCTGCGCTTGACACTGAGAAAATAAAAGAAAAACCACAATACAAAAAATTCGTCCATCGTTATGAGAAAAGCATCTCCGAAATGGGCGATCATTTAAACGATATTGTCTACAAGAATGCTCCGATTGACGTGGATATGATGCTTCAGAACACCATGACGACGATGAAAGCGTTAAATGACTCCCCTCTCAGCATCTTCACGATGCTTTCAACCATGAAAAATTATGATGATTCGACCTTTAACCATTCGTTAAACGTTGCGCTCATCTGCAATATCTTCGCTGACTGGCTGAATCTGTCCGAAAATGACAAGAAACTCATCACCGCCTGCGGTCTGTTCCATGATGTAGGCAAGCTGCTGATTCCGGATGCAATATTGAAGAAGCCGGGCAGGCTCACGAAGGACGAGTTCGACATTATCAAAACCCATCCGGTCAAAGGGTATCAGCTGTTACAGAAGAACAAGCTCGATCCGCATATCCAGTATGCTGCTCTGATGCACCACGAAAAATGCGACGGCTCCGGCTATCCGATCGGGTTGACAGGAAATCAGATCGACTGGTGTGCCCAGATTGTCACAATCGCTGATATCTATGAGGCAATGACTGCAAAACGTGTCTACCGCGGACCGATCAGTCCATTTAAAGTCATCAACATGTTCGAGGAAGACGGACTAAAAAAATACAATCCAAAATACCTGCTTACTTTCTTAGAGCACGTGGTAAACAGCTACATGAATTGTAAAGTCCGTTTAAGCAACGGTGAGGAAGGTGACATTGTCTTTATCAACAAAGTCCGTCTCTCCAAACCGATGGTTAAAACAAAGAATAATTTTATCGATCTGTCGAAACAGACCGACATCAACATTGACAGTATATTATAAATGGGTATCTGCTAACAGATACCCATTTTTCTATCTCTCTTTATACTTCTACTTTGATATTTACTTCATCCATTGCTTCCTGCCGGAACCGCTCAATCTTATCCGGTGTGATAGATGGAAGCTCGTCCATCGAAGAAACACCAAAACATCTTAAGAAATCCTCGGTTGTCCCAAACAGGATTGGTCGTCCGACCGCATCCAGTCTTCCGACTTCGGTAATCAGATTGTATTCTACCAGACGATTGATTGCATGCACGCATGATACACCACGGATTGCTTCGATCTCCTGTCTTGTGACCGGCTGCTTATATGCCACGATGGAAAGTGTCTCCATCAGGGAATCCGTCAGACTATGCTTCTTCGGGATATTCACCAGACTGGATAAAATATCATAATATTCATTTTTCGTACAGAGCTGATATGCATTCTCCAGCTTCACAATCTTGATGCCCCGGTCTTCTTCCTCATACCGAACCATCATATCATCCAGAATCTTCTGCAGTGTCTTCGTATCCACCTGCAGAACATCGGACAGATCTTTTAATTCTACTGCATCTCCCATGGAAAAAAGAACCGCTTCAATCGCAGCCTCTGTTTTCTTCACGCTTTCTTCCACTCTATGTTCCTCCGTTCTTATATCCGTAATCTGCATCCTGTCTGGCTACCCACTAAGCCTCGAGGGAGTCAATGATGATATCGCCAAACAGTTCATCCTGCCGGATCGTGATATCCCCGACCTTCATCAGCTCTAAGATTGCCATAAATGTCACAATAATATTGATCTTGCTCGCCTGGATCTCCAGCAGCGTCTTGAAATTAATCCCCTTTAACCCGCGGATGCCCGCCCGGATCTCTTCCATCTTATCTTCGATCCGCACTTCATCCTTCTCAATCGTTCCGAATTTACTACGCACCGGATCGACACGGTCGACGGTTCGCTTCATCACCTGCGTGAATATCTCGTTCAGCTTCGCGAGTGTCACGTCTCCGATCACCTCTGCCGGATCAATCTCCTCTTTGTATTCGAGGACTTCCTTCGGAATCGTCGCCGGCTTATAATAGTTCTTTCCGGCATCGAGGTTCATATCCTTCAGCTCCAGCGATGCGTATCTGTACATCTTGTATTCCAACAGACGACGCACAAGTTCGGCACGCGGATCCTCCTCTTCTTCCTCTTCCTTCTCCTCGCGTGGCAGTAACATCTTCGCCTTAATAGAAATCAATGTCGCTGCCATCACGAGAAATTCACTCATCACGTCCAGATTTTCCTCCTGCATACGATTCAGGTAATCCAGATACTGCTCGGTAATCTCGACGATTGGAATATCAAATATATTAAATTTATTCTTATCGATCAGATGCAGCAGCAGGTCAAGCGGACCTTCAAACTGATTGATCTTAAATTCTAATTTTTCGTCCATACCCGGCTATTCTAACATCTTTTAGATAATAATGCAAACCATTCCGCCGTTCGAATCGTTGACGATCTTCTCCATCGTATCCTGTAATTTCTGCTGGCTTTCCTGCGTGATCTTGTTAACCTTCGCGGAAAGTCCATCCTCCACAAGCTGGCGCACCGTCTTACCAAATATATTCACATCCCAGATATCGTCCTGCTTCTCCCCATCCTGATGGATATAGGCGATCAGATCTTTCGCCTGTTCCTCGGAGCCGACGATCGGTGCAATCTCAGTCGTGATATTCGCCTTGATCAGATGGATGGACGGTGCCTGCGCCGTCAATTTCACGCCGAACTTGTTTCCGGACTTGATGATCTCCGGTTCACCCAGCCGGATATCGCCTGCATCTGGTGTTACCGATCCATAGCCGGTCTTAAACGACTGCATCAGCGCAGTACTTACCTTCGCACACTGGGACTTTGTTGCAGCAAGCGACTTGACTGCTTTCATGAAATCGTATTCGTTCTGGATCGGTTCACCCATGATCTCAGAGAGCATTGCATAGTAATATTCTGGTTTTAATACAAGACGGATCTCGACAGAGCCATCTGCCAGGTTGAGTGCCTGCATCTCGATGGACTGCAGATATTCATCCTCGACAAACGCATAGTTCGTCGCATCCTTCATCAGATACATCTGACTAAAGATCTGGTTTGTCTTCTCCACGATTTTCTGTTTGATTGCATCCTTCATATCGAGTGCTTCCACCCATTTTGGGATATCAAACTTCACGCAGGTCACCGGGAAATCCAACAACAGTGCTTCAAAAATATGTACGACATCGGCTTTCCGCAGCTGGTCACAGTTGATCGGCAATACCCCGACACCATACTCTGCTTCCATCTGCTGTGCAAGCTCCAGTGTCTCCGGGCTGGCTGGCTTTCTCGTATTTAAGATCACGATAAACGGCTTGCCGAGCGTCTTTAACTCCTGAATCGTCTGTGTCTCCGGCTGTATGTACGCACTTCGGTCAAGCTCCGAGATTGTATCGTCACAGGTGACAACGATGCCGACGGTCGAATGGTCGTAGATGACCTTCTTTGTTCCAATCTCTGCCGCCTTTGTAAACGGGATATCATAGTCAAACCACGGTGTCTTCACAAGCCGTTCCTTGCCGTCCTCCTCGTGTCCCTCTGCGCCCTGTACCATGTATCCGACACAGTCAATCATGCGGCATTTGAAATGTACCCCATCCTCAAACAGCACTTCAACCGCTTCCTTCGGGATAAACTTTGGCTCGGTCGTCATCACGGTTTTTCCGGCAGCCGACTGAGGCAGCTCATCCATGGCACGCTTCCGATTATTATCATCCGCAATCGCCGGAAGCACCATCAGCTCCATAAATCGCTTGATAAAGGTCGATTTTCCTGTCCGCACCGGACCGACCACACCGATATAGATCTCGCCATTGGTTCGTGTTTCTATATCCTTATAAATGTTCATCCAAGCACTAGCCTCCTATATTCCTACCTGACTATGTTCAATAACTCAATATAATATATGTCCGGCTACATGATTTATTCCAAAAAAATAGAAGCCGTCCTCTGACAGCTTCTATTTCACTTCTTTATTGATATATGTCTCTAAGCCAGCTCATTGTCCCATGCAAGTCTTGTCGATTCAGAAGTACGGTTTCTGGTGAGCAGCATCTTCATACCCTCTTCTGCGTTTAAATCCTCAAACAACAACCGATTGACGACCGACACGATCGGCATCTCCACACCATATTTCTGGCTGAGTTTGTAAGCTGCCTTTGCAGAATACACGCCCTCAACAACCATCTGTACTTCATCCATTGCTTCCTTATAGGTCTTACCCTGTCCCATCAGGAATCCTGCCTTCCGGTTCCGGCTATGCTTGGATTCACAGGTCACGATCAGATCTCCAATTCCGGAAAGACCTGCAAATGTCTCAAGTTCACCGCCCATCGCAGTTCCAAGACGGATGATTTCCGCTATACCACGTGTGATGATCGCAGCCTTTGCATTGTCACCACAGCCAAGTCCATCGCCGACACCTGCCGCAAGCGCGATGACATTTTTCAGTGCCCCGCCAAGCTCAATACCGATCACATCCGGGCTCGCGTACACACGGAAGTAATCGTTCATAAATGCATCCTGGATCATAAGCGCGGTCTTCTTATCCTTCGCACCGGCAACCACGGTTGTCGGCATACGCTTTCCAACTTCCTCTGCGTGGCTTGGACCGGATAAGACGCCAACCTTGCACTGTGGAATCTCTTCGTGTATTACCTCTGTCAGAGTCTTGAGGGATTCATCCTCAATTCCCTTCGACACATTTACAATTGTCTGTGCCTCTGTTATGTAAGGTGCGACACGTTTCGCCGTGCTTCTGATAAATGGCGATGGAACGACCATCACGAGAAGCTCTGCATCCTTGCACACCTCCTGCTCATCTGTCGTAAAACGCACTGAATCCGGCAGCTTCACGCCAGGCAGCTTCGTCAGATGCTCCCGTTTCGTGTCAAGCATCTCAATTTCCTTTTCGTCCACAGACCAGACAGTAATATCATGTCCATTGTCTGATAACAGTACCGTCAACGCTGTACCCCAGCTTCCGGCACCCAATATACCGATCTTCATACGTTAACCCCCTTTATGAAACCGCTTTTTTCGCGCCTAATTTATTTTCCTCATGATGCAACAGCCGCACGATGTTCGCATGATGCCGCACGATTGCCATTCCGCAGATCACCGCTACCACGATCACGCTCTCCACCATCGCATGATACGATGCTGCATTTGCCAGATCAAAGCTGTATTTTCCATGGAATGCGAAGATCGCATACTCGATACAAAACATCGTCACGATGGTGATGGAACCAAGGGAGACATATCTGGTAATCGCTACGATCATAATAAACGCAATCAGACAGCTGACGATAATCACAGGATCTAAGAATCCAACGATGATACCCGCCGTTGTTGCGATACCCTTTCCACCCTTAAAATGCAGATAACAAGGGAAGTTATGTCCAAGCACGGTGCCAAGTCCGGCATAGGCAAGATACAGATACACCTCGTTTGGATACAAATGTCCGATCACAACATGCACGATCGCACTGATGATGATTGCCTTGAACAGATCGCCGATAAATACGATCAGTCCGGCTTTCTTTCCGAGTACCCGGAGGGCATTCGTCGTTCCGGCGTTGCCGCTTCCATGCTCTCTAATATCAATGCCTTTCATTCTTCCATAGATATACGATGTCTGAAGCAGTCCAAATGCATAGCCTGCCACCAGACAGATCACTCTCGCTAGTATCATGATTATTTTTCTTTCCTCTCCCGTATAATGAACTTCAGCGGCGTTCCCTTAAATCCAAACGCCTCCCGTATTTTATTCTCGATGTATCTCGTATAAGAAAAATGCATCAGTTCTTTATCATTGACAAAGATGACAAACGTCGGCGGCTTCACAGAAACCTGTGTGATATAGTAAAGTCTCAGGCGTTTACCCTTGTCTGAAGGTGGCTGGTTCAAAGCAACTGCCTCTGCCATGATCTCATTTAAGACACCGGTTGCCACACGAAGCGAATGGTTCTCGATAACCATGTCAATCGTCTCAAAAAGCTTCGGCAGACGCTGACCGGTCTCCGCAGAGATAAAGAGCAGTTCCGCATACGGCATATACGAAAGCTTCTCACGCACATCCTCGGTGAACTTCTTCATTGTCTTGTCATTCTTCTCGATTGCATCCCATTTATTGACGGCGATAATCATACCCTTGCCGCGCTCATGGGCGATACCTGCGATCTTCGTATCCTGATCGGTAATTCCCTCCGTTGCATCAATGACGAGCACTGCCACATTGCATCGCTCGACCGCTGATACGGTACGGATGATACTGTACCGTTCAATCTCTTCCTTGATCTTATTCTTCCGGCGCAGTCCCGCCGTATCAATAAACACATATTCTGTGCCATTCCGCTTGATCGTTGTATCGATCGCGTCACGCGTCGTACCGGCAATGTTCGATACAATCACACGATCCTCGCCGAGTAGCTTGTTGATGATGGATGATTTACCAACGTTTGGCTTTCCGATGATTGCAATACGCGGGCGCTCATCCTCCTCTTCCTTCAGTGCATTCTCGCCGAAATGCTTGACCACCTCGTCGAGCATATCGCCAAGTCCAAGCTGGGATGCCGCTGAGATCGGCTGTGGATCACCCAGTCCCAGATTGTAAAACTCGTATACATCCGGCATAAACTTCTCGAAGCTGTCCACTTTATTGACAACCAGCACGATTGGTTTCTTCGAACGGCGTAACATATCTGCAACCTTTCCGTCCGCATCGACAAGTCCCTGACGGACATCTGTCACAAATAGAATCACATCTGCGGTTTCAATCGCGATCTCCGCCTGCTCCCGCATACTCTTCAATATAATATCGTTGGATTCCGGCTCGATACCGCCCGTATCCACAATCGTAAAATTATAATTTAACCATGTCACATCGGCATAGATTCGATCTCTTGTAACACCTGGTGTATCCTGTACGATCGAGATACGATCGCCCGCCAGCGTGTTAAACAATGTAGATTTACCGACATTTGGTCTGCCGACAATGGCAACAACCGGTCTACTCATGTTCGTTCTCCATTTCTATCATTCTGTTAAATAATCCCACACCGCTTGATTGTACAATAATCACCGGTACTTGTAAAGCGTTTTGCAATTCCTCGATCGTCATATCATCGAGGAAGATCGGCTCATCCGCCTTCACAATCTGACTTGGAAGGAATAACGCCTCTCCCAGATCCTTGCCCTGTAACTGCTTCACGATATCCTGTCCGGTCAGAAGTCCTGTCACCGTGATCTTCTCGCCGAAGAAATCATTCCGGATTGGGAAAACCTGCAGATCAAGTCCCGGTGCCGCCTGCTTGTATATCTCTGCCGCCTGACAGACATAGTCATACGCGATCAATCCGGTTATCGTCGAGACCTTCCGTTTCCCAGCCCACGGCTTTCCGTCATGATCTTCGAGGTAGATATCCACGGCATCCTGTGCCTCTGTTAAAAACAGCCGCGTCATGCCAACACCATTTTCCAGCTGGATATAGCCGTCATAGCGGTCTTCATCCGGCATATCATAGCCTGCTGTGATATACCACTCATCACTCGCATGTACGAAATGCTCGCCGAATTTCTCCATCGCCTGTTGCTGGAAGCCCTCGATGATCGAGATGACTTCCCTCGCATCCTCCTTCGTGAAGCTCTCCAGCTTGCAGAGTCCATCCCGGTACTTGGACAGTCCGACCGGTACAACCGACAGACTCTCGATCGTCGGTGCATAAGCGAGCAGATCCCCGATCGTGCGACGCAGCTCGTCGCCGTCATTTAATCCCTTGCAGAGCACAACCTGTGCATTCATCGGAATATCTGCATCATAGAGCATCTGGATATAGTCCATGACCTTCCCGGCGAACCGGTTGTGCAGCATCTGACACCGGAGTTCTGGGTTCGTCGTATGCACGGAGATGTTGATTGGCGCTAACTTATAGTCGATGATTCTCTGGATATCCTTCTCCTTCATGTTCGTGAGCGTCACGTAATTTCCCTGCAAGAAAGACAGACGCGTATCGTCATCCTTGAAATAGATCGTCTCACGCATGCCCGGCGGATTCTGATCGATAAAACAAAATACGCACTTGTTGAAGCAGCTCCGGTATTCGTCCATCAGAGACTCCCCGAACTCCATGCCGAGATCTTCGTCGTAGTCTTTCTCGACCTCTAACAACCATTCCTCACCGTTCGCTTTCTCGATCAGCACTTCGAGGTATTCGTCGTTCACGATAAAGTCGTAGTCAAATATATCTTCAATTTCTTTGTCATTGATGGCAAGCAGAAAATCGCCTTCCTCGATTCCGAGTTCCTCCGCAATTCCACCTTCATCAACCTTTGTTATTTTATGTCGTTTCATATCTGTGTCCTAAATTTCTGTATTAAATGGATTGTATATTTCAATCCCGGCATTCCTCTGTTGATTCGCATAGCATAATCACGCCACCCAGATTGCCGCGTCTGCCACCGGATGCCCGATGGGAGAATAACAGTTCCGGATTGCAGCAAGTGCAGATATCCGGCAACGCAATATGCTCCGGCAACACACCTGCATCCGTAAAATTATAATAGCACGCCTGATGTAAATCAAGCTGATATTTACCATTTCCCTTGTCTTCTAATAGTATCTTCCGTTGTTCTTCTGTATATACGCCGCACGCATCTGCCACATCCTTGCTTACCTCGTAGCAGGCTTTGCAGATGGATGGTCCGATCGCGCAGATGATATCCTCCGGCTTAGAACCATAGAGTTCCTGCATCTTCTGTACGACTACCATACCGATACGCCCAACGGTGCCGCGCCATCCGGAATGTGCCGTCGCAATCACGCGCTGCACTGGATCGTACAGAAACAGCGGTACGCAGTCTGCATAGAACGTCATAAGCGGAATTCCAACCTCCTGCGTGATGAGTCCGTCAATCTCCGAGAAATCACGTTCCCGCACGATACCCTTTCCACAGTCGTCCTTCGTCACGATCCGCAGATTCGTCTTATGTACCTGATCCGAGAACACGAGCTTCGTGTAATCGTACCCGCATGCCTGTGCAAACCGTCTGTGATTCTCCATCACGGACGCTTCCTCATCGCCGCGTGTAAAGCTTAAATTCATGCTTCCAAGGTATCCTTTGCTCACGCCGCCCAGCCGCGTCGAGAACCCGACCACAACCTCCGGGTATGCGTCAAATATTTTATACCGGAGCACCGGAACCGGCACGGACACGCCATCCACCTTCGCATTGTCAAAATACGTGGTGCGTTCCCGTAAGAAATGCAGATGTTCCTCTGCCCGCGTCACAAGTGCCTCTGGATTTATTTTCAGATCAAACTGTACTGGTTTCATTTATCTGTTCCTGTCTCTTCCTGTTTTATTCTATCTTTTTCTATCATGCTTAAGCTTAACTTGTCATCACAAAATCGAACGCATTCTCGATATGCGTGACCGCATCCCCGTTGATACCGATCACGTCGAAGCGGATCGGTGTATTTTCAATGCTTATTTTCTTCTGATTCAGGTAAAAAAGCGCAGTCTTCGAGATTTGCCGTATCTTCGCACGTGTGACTGCCTCTAAGGCATCCCCGCTTCTGCCATTCGCCCGGTATTTGACCTCGATGAACACGATACACATGCTGTCCCGCGCGATCAGGTCGATCTCGCCCTGCCGTACCCGGTAATTCTTCTCAATGATGAAATACCCTTTCTTCTTCAGGTATTCCGCGGCAAGATTCTCCTTCTCCGTACCGACCTGTCTTTTATTGTACGATCGTTTATCCATAGCTATCCCCACTTATCTATTTCCCAAGCTTCGCGCGCAGCTTATCCATCCGATCGACATAGACTAATATCTCCGCTACAACGCCATACAGCTCCGGTGGGATACATTCACCGATATCCAGGTTCAACAGAGTGTTCGTAAGGTCGGTGTCCTTATAGAGCGGCACATCACTCTTCTTCGCCGTGTCAATGATGCGTTCCGCAATCACACCTTTTCCGGACGCAACAACCTGCGGTGCCTCATTTCCCGGCTCATAGACTAAGGCAACTGCCTTTTTCTTATCATCTTTTTTCTTTGTCTCTACATTAAAATTCTGTGCCATCTATTTTCCCTCTGTTTCATCCAATCCATGTCTCACACATTTTTTCTACAGATTCCTGCACTTTTTACATTGCATTTTTCAGTTACATCCGAACATCAAACGAATACCGCTTCACGCTCTTCTCGATGTCGTCGCCGAACATCTCCTTTACCACGGCATTTTTCTCGGTATCCGGATGCAGTGTCGGCTCCCGCATGATTACCTCATTTGTCAGGGAATACCCATTCTCCGCAATCGCCTGTTCGAGCTGTGTCATATGTGCATCAATGATCTTCGCACTTTCCTCGTCTTCCACATAAAACTTCGTGTGAACTATCGTCCCGCGCAAGGACACATGCACATCTGTCGGTCCTAAATATTCCATATCCAGATGTAGCAGGGCGCTGACATCTTCCTTTTTCTCCTGCATTCTTTTTTTGTTCATATAGACGAACAGATCAGCATTTCTATCTCCGCCTTCCATACGCACCGGAATCTGCGCATATGGAAACAAATTACTTAAGTTCTGCAGGAAATCAATCCGCTCCTGCATGCCCTTCGCAGATTCGGACAAATGTTCTCCGGATGAGCCTGTATGGCTGCTCATCTGCTGCATCAGGCGGTCCATTTTCTCATAGATTCCTTTATACAGATCGGAGACCTCCTGTGGATTCTGCATCTTCTCCGGATTCAGCGTGAACTTCTCTTTCACAGCTGCCGCTAACAACTCCTTCATGCCGTCCGATGTGAAAAACTCCTTCATTGTTTCGGCATTGATCATTGATTTATCCGCGGCACCCGCCACAAGTACCTGCAGATGATTCGCAAGCTGCATCGTCGTATCTGACTTTGCAAGTACCGTCTGTATCGTCTGTGCATCAAAATGCATATCCTGTAACTGCTTCGTAAGTCCGGTAAGCTGTTCTTCAGTCATGCCGAACTTCTCCGCATAGGTTGTCAGCTGCTCCGCGGATAATACAGGTGGATTGCCCGTCATGTCTGTGGCTTGCAGCTGGTCACCAGCGCTTACTGCTCCTTGCGCAAACAGTACATCACCTGTCGTCTGCTCTAACTCCTGCAGCATCGCGTCTGCATCGAGTACCGGAAGATCCTGTGCATCGGACAACACCTGCAGCATCTCCCGCATACTGTCCGGCTCGGACATATACGCCGTAAGTTCCTCGGTCATCCCGGACAACGCCTGCATCATCGCATGCTGGTTCGTCTGATACTGCTCGAAGCCTGCAATCGTCTGCTCCGTCACCGGAAGCTGCATCTTGTTCATGGATACAAGCGTCTGGATCGGCGTATCCGGGTATTTATATGCCTGCTGCAGTACCTTCTGCATGCTGGCACGATCGACCGGCATATTCTCATTTAACAGTGTCTCAGCGATCTGATAGTTCTTGTCCGACGGCGAGAGCTGGTTCTTTTCGAGCAGATCAAAGATCGTCTGATCCTTCATCGCCTGCATATCCGACGCAAGCGGCTGAATCATCACCGTGTTTTCGGAATTCTCCTTTACGAGAAACGCAATCGTATCACCCATATTGAGGTTCACCGCTTCCGCCATCCGCGCCTGCAGCATCATATTTCCACCCATCTGGATCGTCACCTGCGAACCATTCACATCGACGATCCGCCCCGTAAAGGTCTGCCCCTCCTGTGCCTGTGCCAGCGCAGCATTGCCAGACGCCGTCTGCGTATTGTTTGCAGCTACGTTTTCCGGTCTGGCATTTCCTATCGTACCGGTCTGATACCGATTGAATTGAAGATTTCCGTTATCTATATTCATACATATTCCTTAATATACGTTCTTCGATGGATCTCGCAAGGTCCAAGCTTATCAAGACCGGCATAATGCTTCGCACTGCCATAGCCCATGTTGCTTGCAAAATCATAGCCTGGATACACCTTATCATATTCTACCATCATACGGTCTCTTGTCACCTTTGCAACGATACTTGCCGCCGCAATACTTGCAGACAGCGTATCTCCCTTGATGATCGGCACCTGCTTGATATCGACCTCCGGGATACGCACCGCATCATTTAATAAAAGATCCGGCTGTACCTTCAGATTCGCGATTGCCATGCGCATAGCCTCGTAAGTTGCCTGTAAGATGTTGATCTCGTCAATGCGTTTCTCTGAGACAACACCAATACCATATGCAACTGCTTTCTCCCGGATAATATCGTATAAGATCTCCCGTTTCTTTTTTGGCACCTGCTTGGAATCATTCAGATGCAGAAGCATCTCATCCTCCGGCAGTATCACCGCACATGCCACAACCGGACCCGCAAGTGGTCCTCTGCCGACTTCATCTATCCCACATATATATCGGCTTCCCATCGCATGATACTTACGTTCAAACGCAAGCATTTTCTCGGAACGGACATATTCTGCCTCCAACTGCACCAGCTTCTTTTTCGTCTGCTCCACAAGTGTCTGCACCCCGCTTCGCGCATCGGTGCCATAGGTATGTATAAACTGCTGCAGCATCGGCTCATCATCTGGATCGAGTGCCTGATACGCCGCCTTGATCTCCTGTATCTTCATCGTTTCCTACTCCTTTGTTAAATGCAAAATAAGGACTGTGCATATACACAGTCCTATATTGTTATTTAATCAGTCCAAAGCTCTTAAATGGATAGATTCGCAGGACAACCTTCCCGACGATATCCTCCCGGCTGACATTTCCGACATCCGACCATCGGCTATCGATACTGTTGTTCCGGTTATCTCCAAGCACAAAGTACTCGTCCGAACCAAGATAAACATCCGAACCAGCTCGTCCATTGTTCAACATTGTCTCTTTGCCGTAATTCTCCTTGAGCAGCTTGCCGTTAATATAGATATTTCCGTTCTGATCGATACGGACTGTCTCACCCGGCAGACCGATGATACGCTTGACATAAGTCGTGTTCTCATCATAGTTAAAGATCACGACATCAAACCGCTTCGGATCCCCAAATGTATACGACAGTTTATCTACCCACAGATTATCTTTATCCTCCAGTGTCGGATTCATCGAAGAACCATCGACCTTGGAACGACAACCTACAAAGTTCAGGATAAAATAACAGATCAGAACAACGATTCCGATATAAATGATCAGACTCAGAAGCTCCTTCACGATATTAACTTCTTCCGGTTTCTGTGTCTTTTTCTTCTTGCTTTTTCTCTTCTTTTTCTTTTTTAAGATCGGATTTCCTTCTGCGTCATATGCTTCAATCTCCGCAGCTTCCTCTTCCGCCTTTTTCTCGATATCCTCTGCCGTTTCTGTCTCCGGCTTTTTGTCCTCGGATGTTTTTGTTTCCTCTGTCACCGCTTCTGCAGCTTCCGTCTCTACGACATCCGCATTCTTTTTCTTCTTCATCATCTATAAACTCCCTATTCCGGTATCTCCTCCAACGTCATACGTCCCAGTCTGCCGCTTCGAAAATCATCGAATAAAATCGCCGCAGCCTTGTCAAGATCCGGTTCATTTCCTTTTAACAAACATAATCTTGCAACCGCAATCTGCTTCAATATCTCAAAATTCTCAGAATTCTGTATATCAATATCTATATTATACCTGTCTGTCAGAGCATTACAATAATTTATTTTTAAAAAATCTATGAATTTTAAGGCAAGCTCGCTTTTCGTCAGGATTTCATCGTTGATGGAACCGATATACGCCAACCGCAGGCCAACCTCCTGATCATCAAATTTTGGCCACAGAATACCAGGTGTATCAAGAAGCTCCACATCCTTGCCAATGCGAATCCACTGCTTTCCTTTCGTAACACCCGGCTTATTTCCGACCTTCGTGCACGATTTCTTCGCATAGGAATTGATAAATGTAGACTTGCCGACATTCGGAATTCCAACGATCATTGCACGGATTGGGCGGTTGATAATACCACGCTTCCGGTCACGCGCGATCTTCTCCTTACACGCTTCCCGGATCGTATCAGATACCGGCTTCATACCAGAATTCTTCCGGGAGTCCATACTGAGCACGAAGAATCCCTTCGCTTTAAAATACTCTTCCCATTTCGCGGTCTTTCTCGCATCTGCCATATCTGCTTTATTTAGAATCACCATGCGTGACTTGTTCGCAGCAAGATTATCAATATCCGGATTCTTGCTGGATAATGGTGCTCTTGCATCCAGCAGCTCGATCACAATATCAATCAGCTTTATATCTTCCTGCATCATACGCTTGGCTTTCGTCATATGTCCCGGATACCATTGAATATTCATCACTTATTTTACCTTTCCTTTATCGCTGCGCGGGAGAAGGATTGATACGACCTTTCCCTTTATCTCTGTCTTTGCTATATTTCCAACATTCGTATAACGGCTGTCCTCACTGTTATTCACATTGTCGCCCATCACGAAATACTCACTGTCCCCCAGTGTGATCTCATCCTCCGCCACACCGCTAATCTGAATCGTCATTGTAAATGGGACATCGCTGCGTCGTTCTCCATTGATATAGATATCGCCATTTGAGATACGGATCGTCTCGCCCGGTAGACCAACGACACGCTTGATGTCATAATATCCATCGCCATCCACGCGCGAATACGCAATCACATCATACCGCTTCACATCAGATACTTTATATACGATTTTATTGACCAGCACAACCTGTGAATCTGCCAGCGTCGGATTCATCGACGGTCCCACTACCGTCACCGTCTGAAATCCAAACGTCACAATCGCATATCCGACAATCACGGCAACAAACACAAGCAGTATCCAACGCCAAAATGAACGGAAAAACCGTTTGATCTTGGAATTTCGTTTTGATACATATCTCGATAGATTATGCTTATCGTAATAACTTTTTTGTCCTCTACGTCTCAATGCAATCCTCCAGAAAGATACTTCTCTTCATAATAGGAAACCCCCAGATTGAAATGAATCTGGGGGCAAGTTTCCATTGTCTCTGCAAGTATTACTTTACAAGTTCCTTAACCTTAGCCTTCTTACCAACACGATCACGTAAGTAGTTAAGTTTTGCACGTCTTACTTTACCTCTACGAATAACCTCGATCTTCTCGATCGTTGGGCTATGCAGTGGCCAAGTCTTCTCAACGCCAACGCCATTTGAATTCTTACGAACTGTGAATGTCTCACGGTTGCTTCCGCCCTGTCTCTTCAGTACAGTACCTTCAAATGCCTGAACTCTTTCTCTGTTACCCTCTTTAATCTTAGCGTATACCTTAATAGTATCACCTACGTTAAAGTCTGTAACATCCTGCTTCAACTGTGCTGTCTCAATGTTCTTGATGATTTCATTTGCACTTAATGCCATTTGTGTGACCTCCTAAATAATTTAGACGTTCTTAATGCGCATCTGCACCAGAGGACCATCCCTTTTTTCACAACCACATAACTATATCATAGGATAATTGTTCGCGCAAGTTATATTTTCATTTTTTTATAAAAAAATGTACGCAACGACTCAAATCCCAGTTCTTTTGCATGCAAGATCTGTTCCGTGCTGCCAATAAACAGGATTCCATCATCCGCAAGGGCACCGTGGAAATTCTCATATACCTGATCTTTCGCCTCGTCCGTGAAATAAATGACGACATTCCGGCAGACGATCATATGGATATGCTGGAAATACCGGTCCTTGAGCAGATTGTGCTTCTTGAATTCCACGCATTTCTTGATTTCCGGGCTGATTGCATAATGACTGTCATCCACCTTCTTGAAATGCTTGTCTAAGTATTTCTTCGGCAGATCGGACAGGCTCTTCGCCGGATAGACGCCCTCTTTTGCAAAGGCAAGTACATCCTCATCCAGATCGGTCGCAATGATACGGATCTTCGACAACGGAATATACTCTGACAGAATCATGGCGATCGTATATGGCTCGTCACCCGTGGAACATGCCGCACTCCAGATCGTTAAAGTATCTCCATATTTTTTTCGCAGATACGGAATGATCTCCTGATCAAAATTCATCCACTGCTGTGGATTCCGATAAAACTGAGACACATTAATCGTCAGATAACTAACAAAGGTACGAAGTAGACCTTCGTCCTGCTTCATACCTTTGTAAAAACTTTCAAATCCGTCAAACCCTTTGCGGGCGATCAGAGATTCTATTCTTCTTTTCATCTGGCGTTCTTTATAAAGGTCTAAGTTGATATCGGTCAGTTTATACACATCCCGCTTAAACTCTTCATATTGATATGCCATGCTTACTCCTCTTCAGAAGCCTCCTGTGCATCATCTAAGGCACGAATGCTCAGGCTGATCTTCTTCTCAGCAGCCTTGAAATCTACAACCTTTGCTGTGATCTCCTGACCTACCTTCAGAACATCCTCTGGCTTCTCTACACGCTCCTTAGAAATCTGGGAAACATGAAGGAGTCCATCTACACCTGGCTCAAGCTCTACGAATGCACCAAAGCTTGCAAAACGTACAACCTTACCTGTTACAACATTGCCGATTGCATACTTGTCAGCAGCCTTTACCCAAGGATTCTCATCCTCAAACTTCATGCTGAGGGCAATCTTCTCACCGTTGATATCCTTGATGAATGTCTTAACAACGTCGCCAACCTTAACAACGCTGCTTGGATCATTGACTCTGCCCCATGACATCTCAGAGATGTGAAGGAGTCCGTCTGCTCCGCCAAGATCGATGAATGCACCGAAAGATGTTACGTTCTTAACTGTTCCTTCTACTACATCGCCAACCTTGATATTCTCAAATAACTTCTTAGCAAGCTCTGCCTTCTTAGCAACAAGAAGCTGCTTTCTGTTACCGATCACTCTACGCTTCTTAGGGTTGAACTCTGTCAATACGAATTCAACATCCTGATCCTGATACTTTGTGAGATCCTTCTCAAATGTATCAGATACGAGGCTTGCAGGAATGAATACCTTGCACTCATTTACAACAACATTCAAACCGCCGTCAACAACCTGTGTTACCTTACCTGTAAGAACTTCACCGTTGTTGTATGCTTCCTCTAACTTGTCATAAGACTCATCTGCAGCAACTCTCTTGTATGAGAGGAGAACCTGTCCCTCGCCGTCGTTTGTCTTAATAACCTTAACCTTGATTGGATCTCCAACCTTTACAACAGTTGTAAGATCTAAGTTTGGAGTACTTGAGTACTCATTTCTGGTAACGATACCGTCAGCCTTGTACTGGATATCTACGATGATTTCCTCTGGCTTAACAGCGATAACCTTTCCTTCAACTACGCTTCCAACCCGAATCTTGTTACCATTCTCTTCGGACTGCTTCAACAATTCTTCAAAACTTAATTCTGACATACTGTCATGAACCTCCTTAATAATATAATTTGGGGTAGATGCCCCAGCTGTAATACCTACCCTCTTAGCGGATTCAATAACAGTTAAATCCAAGTCAACGAGTGTCTGAATATAGTAAGTATTTTCGCATTCTCTGCGACAGATCTCATACAACTTCTGTGTATTCGAACTGCTCTTACCACCAATCACTATCATGGTATCAACATCAGCTGCAAGCGCTCTTGCTTCTCTCTGTCGTTCCTCGGTAGCATTACATATGGTATTATAAACAATGACATTATATCCTTTATTTCTAAAAAATTCAACTATATCTTTAAATTTTACGTCATTAAATGTCGTTTGCGCGACAATATACACATTTTTATCAAGAAAATCAAACTTTTTTTTTGCCTGTTCCACGGAATTAACGATAATTGGCTCCCGGACACACCAGCCGCGGATGCCACATACTTCCGGATGATTTTCGTCTCCGACAATCACCACACAATGTCCCTGCTCAGTTTCCTCCTGTACAATACGGTGAATTTTTTTCACGAACGGACACGTTGCATCGACGATTTCAAACCCAAGCTGTTCCAGCTTTTTATAGGCATCCCGCCCGATGCCATGTGATCGGATCACGATTTCTTTTGCATCGTCCTCTCTGCCGTCATGGGCAAGCATGGCATCAATATCTTCTTCCGAAAGCACATGCACACCCTTTCGTTCCAGATCAGAAACAACCTCCTCGTTATGAATGATCGGACCATAGGTATAAACCTTTTTTGCATTTCCAACCTGATCGTAGACGAGATTCACCGCCCGCTTGACGCCGAAACAAAATCCTGCAGATTTTGCAATCTTTATCTCTCTCATAAATGCAGATCTCCTATCCTTTTCCTACTGTGGAATCCTGCGAATGATCTCTGCCACAACTTCGTCGATCGTAAGCGCGGAAGAATCCAGATAATACGCATCCTCCGCCTGCGTAAGCGGCGCAATCTCCCGGTGCATATCCTGATAATCTCTTGCCTCGATATCACGCTTGATTTCTTCCAGATCTGCCGGCATATGTTTCTCCACAAGTTCCTTGTACCGTCTGTCGGCTCTTGTATCCACCGATGCAGTCAGATAGATTTTCAGTTCCGCATTTGGCAATACAAATGTACCGATATCTCTGCCATCCATCACGACATCCTGTGTGGCTGCAAGATTTCTCTGCAGGTCTAACAGCTTATCACGGACTGCCTGCTTGGTTGCCACCTTCGATGCCATGTTGCCGACTGCCTCCTGGCGGATCTTCTTCGATACATTTTTACCATTCAGATATACCTGCTGTTCGCCAGCCTCATATTTAATCTCAACCTGAATCGCTGCGAGTGCCTCAAGCACAGCGGCTGCATTCTCTGCATCAACACCCTCATTCATAAAATACAGACCAATTGCTCGATACATCGCACCGGTATCCACATAGATATAGCCTTTTTCCTTTGCTACCCGACGTGCGATTGTGCTTTTTCCGGCGCCTGCCGGTCCATCAATTGCAATATTCATATTCTTTGTTCCTCCAAATAGATTTCTATATTATTCTGAAAGCAGCACCGTTGCAGCAGTCGCCCATGCAATCTGCAAATTAAATCCGCCAGTCAGTGCATCAACATCCAGCACCTCGCCGATAAAATAAAGTCCCGGAATCTGTTTTGCTTCCATCGTCTTCGGATTGATCTCCTTCACGCTCACGCCACCTCTGGTGATGATTGCTTCCTCATAGCCGCGCGTGCCTACCACATGCAGCGTAAGCTTCTTCATACAAGCAATGAGTCGTTCCCGTTCTTCCTTCGTTACGGTGTTCACCTGCTTAAACGGATCAATCTCCGCAAGCTCTATCATAACTGGAATCAGCTTCTTTGGCAACAGTTCATCGAGTGCATTGCGCACCTGTTTGTTCTTCGCCGCGTCGAAATCCCGCAGGATACGTGCGTCAAGCTGTTCTATAGTAAGTGCCGGTTTCAGGTCGATCTCTACCCAGATTGGTTCCCCTTTCGCTTTGCCTGTATACGCCGATGCGGAAAGCACAAGTGGTCCGCTGATACCGAAATGCGTAAACAGCATTTCGCCCTGTTCCTGATACAAAAGCTTGTCTTTGTTTTTCTTTTTTGTATAGCACGACAATGTGACGTTCCGAAGCGAAAGTCCCATCAAGTTGCGGCAGAAATCCTCTTCGATCTCAAATGGCACAAGCGATGGCTGGCATTCTGTCACCTGCAGTCCAAGATCTCTGGCAAACTGTAAGCCATCTCCGGTTGATCCGGTTCGCTCATAGGAAAGTCCTCCAGTAGCCACAATCACCGCATCAAAATGTTCCTGCTTTTGCAGTCCCTTCTCGTCCTTCACGCAAATGCCTGTCACACGCATCTGATTCTGCATCCGGTCATGCACCGGTTCCGTCAGGATTCTCGTTACCGTATGGTGCAGACGAACCGTTACCTTTCGCTTATTTAACGCCTGCTCGAGCGTTTTTATCACATCCGAAGAATGATCCGATGCCGGGAATACCCGGTTTCCGCGTTCAGTCTTTAATTCCAGTCCATTTTGCTCAAAAAACTGCATCACATCCTGTGCATTACAATTATAAAATGCACTATACAAAAACTTTGGATTTGTCACCACATGTTTCATCAGCTCTTCCACTTCACAATTGTTTGTCAGATTGCATCTGCCTTTTCCTGTGATGAACAGCTTCTTGCCAAGTTTTTCATTTTTTTCATATATTGTCACGGAGTGCCCTGCCTGTGCAAGCATAACTGCTGCATACATACCGGCAGCGCCTCCACCTATGATAGCTGCTCGCATTATCTCTCAAACCTCTTCAAATCCGACTTTTTCATGATAATCAGCAACGGCTCGTCCGCCTTTAATGGCGTATCCGGATCCATAGCGATATTGAATTCATCATTCTGGATCACAGCGACAACATTGATTTTATATTCTTTTCTAAGATTCAGCTCCCGCAGATTCTTACCAACCCACTCCGCACGTGGAAGAATCTCCACAAGGCTCGTGCTGTCCGACAGGTCAAAATAATCGACAAGATGTTCTGAGATCAGTTTGTGCGACAGACGGATTCCGGATTCTTTCTCCGGAAAAACAACCTGGTCTGCGCCAACCCGCTTCAGGATTTTCTCCATCATCTCATCCTTTGCCTTTGCAATTACCTTTGGCACGCCAAGTTCCTTTGCAGACATCACGCACATAATGCTGGAATCTAAGCTGTCAGCCATCGCCACAACTACCGCATCCATGTTCGAGATACCTGCCTCTCTTAGTGCATCCATATCACAGACATCCAGACTCATGGCACAAGTCACACTGTCCGCAATCTCATTTATAATTTCTGGATTTCCATCGATTGCAAGCACATCCGCGCCGTTTTTATACAATTCTGTTGCAATGCTTTTCCCATACCGTCCAAGACCGATAACCGCGATCGATTTATTCATATATTTCATTCCTCCTACCCTACAATAATTTCCGCATCCGCATATTTTACAGAGTTGTGGTTTGTCGCACGCTGTCCGAAGAACATGAACATCGTGATTGGTCCCACTCTGCCAAGATACATACATACTATGATAATCACTTTTCCAATCACATTCAGCCCCGGAGTCACGTCCCGTGACAACCCGACTGTTGCGATTGCACTTGTCACTTCGAAGACACCATCCGACAGGGAAAGTGGATTTGTCGCCAGAAGCAGAACAGAAAACAAAATCAATGTGCCAAAACCGATAACTGTCACAGCCAGCGACCGACGGACGATAGATGTCGGGATTGTTTTTTTAAATGCGACCGTCTCTTTGCGTCCCTGTACTACAGCCAAAACTGCAAACACAAGTGTCGCAGCCGTCATCGTCTTGATGCCACCGGCAGTTCCGACCGGCGAACCACCAACAAACATGATTACACAACTCACAAGTACCGTCGGCTCTGTCAATCCTTTCTGGCTGATTGATGCAAATCCAGCTGTTCGGAGTGTCACAGACTGAAAAAATGCATTGAGCATTTTCTTTCCAAGTGACATATTTCCGAGCGTGAGCGGGTTGTTACATTCAAATAGAAATGTGACAACCATGCCGGATAAAATCAATGCAAATGTCATCATCAATATGATTTTTGTATGTGTATTGAATCGACGCCAGATATCACGGGCCGGTATCTTTTTTGCACGCACGTTTGAAAGCACATCTACCACATCCCACCAGACAACGAATCCAAGTCCACCACAGATGATCAGAAACGACGACGTGAGCAGTACAAGCGGGGAATCCGCATACGTCATCAGACTGTCCGGTCCAATGATATCGATTCCTGCATTGCAAAACGCTGAAATCGCATTGAATACAGAATACCAGATTCCATGAGCCACACCAAACTGTGGGATAAACGCAAACATATATAAGACCGCGCCTAACATCTCCACAATCACAGTTCCTTTGATCACTCGTTTTATAAATACAACCATGCCCTGCATCGTACTTAATCCAAAAGCATCCTGAATCATCATACGATTGCGCAAGGAGAATTTTCGATTCATAAGCAGCATAACAAATGACGTCAATGCCACAATCCCAAGTCCCCCGAGCTGTATCAGCGCGAGAATTACAATCTTACCAAATAATGTCCAATACGAAAAGGTCGGAACAACTACAAGCCCCGTCACGCAGACGGAGGTTGTCGCAGTAAATAACGCCGTCAGAAAATCGGATTTTCCCGACACCGTCGCAACCGGAAGCGTCAGCAAAACCGCGCCGGTCAGAATCGCAAGCAGAAAGCCAAGCAATATCTTTGATGTCGTCCGCATCTGCCGCCTTAATTTCTTTTCATTTTTTTCCGCTACATCCATATTTTTTCTCCACACTTATATCTTTTATTGCAGGTAATTGCGAAACACGTAATTGTATATCGCAATTACCTGCTCTATATTATGAAAGAATAAGGCGGAGAAAAAGCTCTCCGCCTTTTGATATCTTTTATCCTGGCTTATTATACCGGATATGTCTTATTCTCTGTATTTGCTGCTGTTACATCCACACCTGTCTGCTGCGCTTCTCTGTACTTGAAGAATTCTGTTGCAACCTGTGGGAACAATGCATAAGAAAGAACATCCTCATCCTGCTGCTTGTACTGCGCCATTTCCTTCTCGAACTTAGCGAGAGATGGCTCTAAGTCATCTGCCGGACGATATGTGATAGGCTCCTTCATTCCAAGGCTGTCAAGTGCCTTCTTCTGGATCTCTGCATTTACAGGCACAGTTGTTCTACCGTACTTACCAACGAGCATATCCTTTGCCTCTTTTGTAAGCGTCTTGTAACGCTCACCCATAACGACGTTCAATACAGCCTGTGTACCAACGATCTGTGAAGATGGTGTAACAAGTGGAATCTCACCAAAGTCCTTACGAACACGTGGAATCTCTTCCAATACTTCGTCGTACTTATCCTCTGCATGCATTTCCTTCAACTGGGATACCATGTTGGAAAGCATACCACCTGGTACCTGGTAAAGCAGAGTCTTGATGTTAACGCCCATTACCTTTGGACTAAGCAGTCCGGACTCCAGCCACTGCTCACGGAGTGGACGGAAGTAATCAGCGATCTCAGCAAGAAGGTTCTGATCGAATCCAGGATCGAACTCTGTACCCTCGAATGCCTTTGCCATAACCTCTGTTGCAGGCTGTGATGTACCCATAGCAAGTGGCGACATTGCTGTATCAATAATGTCACATCCAGCTTCGACTGCCTTCATGTATGTCATGGAAGCGACACCAGATGTGTAATGTGTATGAAGCTGAATCGGAAGCTTTGTACCTTCCTTCAAAGCCTTTACAAGCTTCGTAGCCTCGTTTGGTACAAGAAGTCCGGCCATATCCTTGATACAGATAGAATCTGCACCCATCTCCTCGATCTGTCTTGCCATGTTCTTCCAGTAATCCATTGTATAAGCATCGCCAAGTGTATAAGAAAGTGCAACCTGTGCATGTCCATTTTCCTTGTTTGCTGCCTTTACAGCTGTCTCAAGGTTACGGATATCATTCAGACAGTCAAAGATACGAATGATATCAATACCGTTTGCGATACTCTTCTGTACGAAGTACTCTACAACGTCATCAGAATATGGGCTGTATCCAAGGATATTCTGTCCACGGAACAGCATCTGAAGCTTTGTATTCTTGAATCCGTCACGGAGCTTACGAAGTCTGTCCCATGGATCCTCTTTCAGGAAACGGAGACAAGCGTCGAATGTGGCACCACCCCAGCACTCTACGGAATGGTAACCAACTTTATCCATTTTATCAATAATTGGCAACATCTGCTCTGTTGTCATACGAGTTGCAATCAAAGACTGGTGTGCATCTCTCAGCACAGTTTCGGTAATCTTTACCGGTTTCTTTTCTTCTGCCATTAGTCTGACCTCCTAAATTCTCTATACTATACACCAAAGATTGCGAGGAATGTTCCGGCTGCAACCGCAGTACCGATAACACCTGCAACGTTTGGTCCCATGGCGTTCATCAAAAGGAAGTTTGTAGGATCTGCCTCTGCGCCAACCTTCTGTGATACACGTGCTGCCATAGGAACGGCAGATACACCCGCAGAACCGATCAGCGGATTTACCTTACCGTGCGTCACCTTGCACATAATCTTACCGAACAATACACCTGCCGCTGTACCAAACGCAAATGCGATCAGACCAAGCAATACAATTTTCAATGTACTTGTCTTCAGGAATGCTTCTGCACTTGTCGATGCACCTACGGATGTACCAAGCAGGATAACAACGATGTACATCATTGCATTACTTGCTGTCTCTGTCAACTGCTTAACAACACCACTCTCACGGAACAGGTTACCGAGCATCAGCATACCAACCAGCGGAGCTGTTGTAGGAAGAATCAATACAACAACTAATGTAACGATGATTGGGAACAGGATCTTCTCCATCTTTGATACTGGACGGAGCTGAGCCATCTTAATCTTTCTCTCCTTCTCTGTTGTAAGGAGCTTCATGATAGGTGGCTGGATAACCGGTACCAGTGACATATAAGAATATGCGGCAACTGCAATCGGTCCCATCAGAGTTCCACCCATTCCAAGCTTACCAGCCAGGAAGATAGATGTAGGGCCATCGGCACCACCGATGATAGAGATTGCTGCTGCTTCCTTTCCGTTGAATCCCATCAGGAATGCAAGGAAGTATGCAGCATAAATACCAAACTGAGCGGCTGCACCAAGCAGGAAGCTCTTCGGGTTCGCAATCAACGGACCGAAGTCTGTCATGGCACCAACACCCATGAAGATGAGGGAAGGCAAAATACTCCACTCATCCAACAAATAGAAATAATGTAACAATCCACCATCAGCAATGATATCCGGGAACATGTTAACCAGGAACATACCGAAGGAGATTGGAACCAAAAGCAACGGCTCGAAGCCTTTCACGATTGCAAGATACATGAACACACATGCAATGAGAATCATTACATAGTGCTTCCATGTCAGGGTTGCAAATCCTGTCTGGAGAGCCAGATTTTTAAATACATCTGCAAAACTACTCACTTATGTTTACCTCCTGTTATTGTAGGAACCAGTTACTTACGAACTCTGATTAGTTCAAAGTAGCCAATACGTCGCCTGCCTCTACTGCATCACCTGCAGAAACGTTGATGCTTGCAACTGTTCCGTCTTCTGGAGCTACCACATCATTTTCCATCTTCATAGCCTCAAGGATCAGGATCACATCACCCTTCTTTACGGCTGTACCAACGCCTGCCTTTACGTTCAGGATCTTACCTGGCATTGGAGCTGCAACCTCGATAGAGCCTGCTGCGGCTGGAGCTGCTGGAGCTGCCGGAGCTGGTGCTGCGGCTGCAACTGGTGCTGGAGCTGCTACGGCTGCCGGAGCTGCACCTGCGCCTAATTCTTCTACTGCTACATCATAAGCTGTACCATTTACAGTGATTCTATAATTCTTCATGTTAATTTCCTCCTAATATATCAATTATTTTCTTGCACGACGAATCGAACGTACAACGAGTTTATCCTTACTTACTGCACCATTGCCTGCCTGTCCCTCAGCAGCATAAATAGCGGCTGTGATAACGGCTACAAGCTCTGCATCGTTCATCAGATTGCCTGCGGCTGGTGCCGGTGTAGCAGCCTTTGCTGGTGCTGCCGGCTTGCTCTCTTCCTTCTTGAGATCTTCGATCTTCGGCTTCTTTGCGAAAAGTGCTGGAAGGAATTTGAACAGTGAAATAATAAATGAGATGAAAATCAAAACTACAAATACAGTACCCATACCGAGCAATGTATTCATACCTGCCTGCTTCATCAGCTCTGCCTTAGAGTATACGGCTGAAACAACCATTTCCTCTGGAAGATACTGATATACGCCCTGCATCTCATTGTCGATGCCCTGCTGTACAACATCGTCTACACTTGAATAGTAACTGCCATACTGGGAGAAGAACTCCTCTTCTGAGCCATAGTACATCGCAATTTCCTGACGGACTGCATCTGCATTGTATGTCTGCTTTGCCTGATCCAGCTTGATGTAGTAATCTGGATTCTCAACAAACTTTACAGTTACTTCCACATCTCTGTTTGCTGCCTTGTTTGTAACAGTTACCGATACAGAGTCTGCGGCATTCTCAATCTTGTAATTGACATCATTTAAATCCATGCCAACACCGTTGATATAAGGAGAGAAATCCTGGAATTCTCCAACCTTATCGGTCTCCTGTGCCTGCTTGATACCCTTTACTGCGGACTGCTCGAATTCGGTTCCATCCTGAATATAATAATCAGCATATTCATCGCTCACGTTCTGATACTGGTTGAACAGATACATCGTGTCGATGACGATCTGGCTGTCATCATAGTCAAACGGCTTTTCAACCTCATTGCTGCAGGCAGTCAAGGAAAACATCATAGCTAACATGGAAATCAGAATTAATAATTTTTTCTTCATTTCATTGTCACCTTTCCTTATACTGCTCCGTGCTTCTTATATGGTCTTTCCTCGTTCTTTGTGCTAAGCATATCAAACGCAGCGATCACACGCTTTCTTGTTGCATCCGGCTCGATAATATCATCGATATATCCACGCTTTGCTGCTGCAAGTGCGCTTGACTGAAGCTCTGTATAAGCTTTCTTCTTCTCTGCAATGAATGCAACCTTATCAGCTGCCTCTGCAATTTCCTTCTCGTACATGATCTTGACAGCCATCTCTGGATCCATCGTACCAATCTTTGCACATGGCCATGCGTATACCATATCTGCGCCGATTGCCTTGGAGTTCATGATCGTGTAAGCAGTTCCAAACGCATCGCCCATCACAACGGTTACCTTCGGTACTGTTGCATCTGCAAATGCGTATGTGAGCTTGGCTGCTGCATCTGCGATTGTTCTCTCGTTTGATACAGTTGCTACAAATCCCTTTGCATTTACAAGTGTCAGTACAGGGATGTTGAATGCGTCACAGAACTTCACGAAGTCTGCTGCGATATAAGCACCGCTTGTAGAGAGAAGTTCTCCACCGTCAGCTGCCTGGTTAGCTACACAACCAACTGTCGCACCGTTCAACTTGATCAGTCCAAGAACCATGTCCTTCGCATAATCTTTCTTCACTTCTACGAATACATTGTTATCTGCGATGTTCTGAAGGACAGCTCTTGCATCCTTTGCAAATCCATCGAGATTTGGAATGATACGGTTCAGATCGTCTGTACAATCGGACTCTGCATCTTCCATATTGTTGTCAGGGAGCATATCCACAAGGCTTCTGATGTTTGCAAGTGTTGTTGCATCATCCTCGAATACACCATCTACGAGAGAAGAATTCTCGCTAAGGTAAGCTGCAGATGCTGTATCAAGCTTTGCCTGATAGTTTCCATCCAGTGCATTTGGGCTGTTTACGAATAACTTTCCGCCCTCTGCTGTCATAAATGTAAAGTCTGTAAGTGTTGGAATAAGCGCTGCTCCACCACCGCATGTTCCAAAAATTGCAGTAATCTGTGGGATTACTCCTGACGCAAGTGTCTGCTTCAGATAAACCTCGCCGAATGCATTAAGTGCATCGGTTGCCTCCTGCAAACGAAGTCCCGCACAATCGATCAAACCGACTACCGGTGCGCCTACCTTCATAGCCATGTCATAAATCTTCGCAATCTTCTTTGCGTGCATCTCACCGATTGCACCACCAAGAACGGTTGCATCCTGGCTGTATACATACACCAGTTTTCCATTGATGACACCATATCCAGTAATAACACCGTCTTTTGGAGTATCATTTTCCTGCATGTTGAAGTCCGTATTTCTAGCTGTTACATATGCACCAACTTCAACAAAGCTCGCTTCGTCAAGCAAAGAAGAAATTCTGTCACTTGCTGACAATGTAAGTTTGTTACTCATTTTAAGCCCTCCACTTTTATTTATTATGGGTTTTCTGATTAGAAACCCAATTTCTTCCGATTGTAATTGTAAATCTTTTTCCGCCTGAAATCAAGTCAAAATCACATTCTTTGTCACAGTTTTGCAATAAAAAAGAAAAATCTGCAAAAAGCCTTAAACATTTATGTTCCATCCGCTTTTTACAGATTTTTAAAGCCACTCTTATTTTGTTTCAGAAAGCACGTTTTTATTCTTTACCAAATAGTCGATCAGAGAGATGATCGTCAGCGCCAGCGCCAGATAGATCAGTACATTCTCAATGATATGTACCGTGCTTCCACCGAAGTCGCAAATCAGTAAGATTACCATGAACATCTGGCAGACCGTCTTGATCTTGCCCCACCAGCCAGCAGCGATCACGATGCCGTTATCCGATGCAACCAGACGAAAACCGCTGATGATAAACTCTCTTGCAATAATCACAATTACAACCCACGCCGGAATCCGGTCCAGATCGATCAGCGCGATCATGGCTGAACAGACAAGCAGTTTATCTGCAAGTGGATCCATGAACTTGCCAAAGTCCGTAATCAGGTTATACTTTCGTGCGATTTTTCCATCCAGCATATCCGTGAGACTTGCCAGACAGAATAACGCAAGTGCAATCCATTTTCCTCCCGGAATGCCAGGCACCATCAGGGCTACTAAGAAAAATGGTATCATGATCATTCTAAGTATCGTTAATTTATTCGGCAGATTCATCGACAATCCCTCCTATCATATCATATGGTCCTACCTCATTGATCCGGACATCTACAATCTGTCCGGACATCAGTTCATAATCACAGTTCACAAACACCAGCCCGTCCACGCCCGGTGCATCCCGATATGTCCGTCCGACATAGACATCATCGTCAGAAGAATATCCCTCGATAATGACCTGCATGATCTTCCCGACAAATGTCTCGTTTTTATCCAAGGAGATCTCCTGCTGCAGCTCCATGATCTCATTACGCCACTGCTCCGCTGTCTCTTCATCGATCTGGTTCTCAAATGTCGCTGCCGGTGTTCCATCTTCTCTGGAATACGTAAATACACCAACCCTGTCAAGCTCCTGTTCATCTAAGAATGCCATCAGTGCCTCATGCTCTTCCTGTGTCTCGCCAGGAAATCCTGCAATCAGGGAAGTACGGATTGCGATATCTGGGGCTGCTTCCCGCAGCTTTCCAATCACCGCTTCGATGCTTGCACAATCTGTGCGCCTGCCCATCCGCTTCAAGATTGCATCCTCGCTGTGTTGCATCGGCATATCAATATAATGCAGAAGCTTCGGCTCCTCCTTGAAGCAGTCGATCAGTTCGTCATAGATTTCCTCCGGATAACAGTACATCAGGCGAATCCATTTGATTCCATCGATCTTCGCAAGCTCACGGACTAACACATGCAGCCGTTTCTCCCCGTACAGATCTTTACCATAGCAGGTTGTCTCCTGTGCGACAAGCACCAGCTCCTCGATGCCCTGCGATGCCATATATTCTGCTTCCTTTAAAAGCTGTTCCATCGGCACACTCCGGTAATGTCCGCGGATATGTGGGATGACACAGTAGGTACAGAACTTGTCGCAGCCTTCTGCAATCTTTAAGTATCCCATAAATGTACCCGATGTGATAACCTTGTTCGATTCTGTGATCGTTGCCAGACGGTCGATATCGTCATAGACACTGATTTCTTCTGCATCCTCGATACCATCGCGCGCCTTCAGCTCCTCGATCACATCTAAAATCTTATCGAAGCTGCTCGTTCCAAGACATGCATCGATCTCCGGGATCTCGTCAAAGATCTCATCCTTGAACCGCTGTGCCATACATCCGGTCACAATCAGGTATTTTAAGTTCTGCTGTTTGAGCTTCGCCATCTCCAATACTGTATTTACACTTTCCTCCATCGCATCCTTGATGAAACTGCATGTATTTACGATGATTGCATCGGCTTCCTGCTCGTCGTTCGTAATATTGTAATTGTGCTTTGCGAGCAGGCCAAGCATTGCCTCGCTGTCGCAAAGGTTCTTGTCACAGCCAAGTGACACCATCAATATGTTCATATATTTCTTATTCCTCACGCTCTGCGGCTTCCACGCAGTTATTCATCAGCATCGCGATCGTCATCGGTCCTACGCCGCCCGGAACTGGTGTGATGGCACCAGCCACCGGTTCCACCGATGCAAAATCAACATCACCGCATAATTTGTTGTTGGCATCTCTGTGGATACCAACATCGATCACTGTCGCACCGTCCTTCACATACGATGCGTCGATCATCTTCGGCTTTCCGATCGCAACGATCAGGATATCTGCCTCTTTACAGATTTCCTTTAAGTTCTTCGTTCTCGAATGGCAGATCGTTACGGTTGCATTCTCACGCAGCATCAGAAGTGCCATCGGCTTGCCAACAATATTGCTTCTGCCGATCACAACACAGTGCTTTCCTTCGATATCAATCTCCGAACGCTTCAGAAGCTGGATGATTCCCGCTGGTGTACACGATACGAATCCCGGTCTGCCAATACAAAGGCTGCCAACGCTCTCCGGATGGAATCCATCCACATCCTTCTTCGGAGAGATCGCATTGATGATCTTCTCTTCATTGATGTGCTTCGGAACCGGAAGCTGCACTAAGATTCCGTGCACGCCGTCATCCTCGTTTAAATCCTTGATAATAGAGAGAAGTTCTTCCTCGGTTGTCTCCTCCGGAAGTTCAAACGCACGTGACTCGATGCCGATATACGCGCATGCCTTCTTCTTATTTCCAACATATACAGAAGATGCCGGATCGTTTCCGACCTGAATGACTGCCAGGCAGATATTTTTGCCCTGTGCCTTCAACGCGGAAACCTTCTCTTTTAACTCATCCTTGATCTGCTGGGAGATTTCTTTTCCGTTAATCAATTTTGCCATTGTTCTATCCCTCTTTCTTTACAACATTGTACACGATTCCATATGCCATGTACCATGCATATGGAATCGTATACAAATTGGTACTTCTTAGAATAAACCGTGTGTTACACCTTCATCATCCACGAAGATACGCTCTGCGGCTGGAACTTTAGGAAGTCCCGGCATTGTCATGATCGCTCCTGTGATTGCTACGACAAATCCAGCTCCGGCACTTACATATACCTCACGGATATTGACTGTAAATCCGGTCGGTCTGCCAAGCTTCTTCGCATCATCGGAAAGGGAATACTGGTTCTTCGCCATGCAGACTGGCATATTTGCAAATCCCATCTCCTCGATCTTTGCGATCGCACGATCTGCCTCTGCAGAATAGGTTACGCCATCTGCGCCATAAATCTTCTTTGCGATTGTCTCAATCTTCTCCTTGATAGAGAGATTATCTTCATATAATACCTTGAAGTGGCTTTCCTTTGTCTCAAGTGTGTTGAGCACGGCATTTGCAAGCTCAATACCACCTTCGCCGCCTTTCTCCCATACATTTGCGAGGGCGAAATCACAGCCACGCTTCTCACAGAACTCACGTACAAATGCAAGCTCTGCATCTGTATCGGATACGAAACGGTTCAGCGTTACAACTACCGGCACACCGTAGAGCTGTAAGTTCTCGATATGCTTCTCTAAGTTCACGATACCCTTTTCCAATGCTTCTAAGTTCTCCTCGCCAAGGTCTGCCTTTGCCACGCCACCGTTATATTTCAGTGCACGTACCGTTGCTACAAGCACAACTGCATCCGGCTTCAATCCAGTCATACGACACTTGATATCGAAAAATTTCTCTGCTCCGAGATCCGCACCGAAACCTGCCTCTGTGATGACATAATCTGCAATTTTAAGTGCGGTCTGTGTTGCACGGACAGAGTTACAGCCATGTGCGATATTCGCAAATGGACCACCGTGTACAAGTGCTGGTGTATGCTCTAATGTCTGGATCAGGTTTGGTTTGATCGCATCCTTCAAAAGCGCTGTCATCGCACCGACACACTTGAGCTCACCAGCTGTGACAGGCTCATTATCTACATTATAAGCAACGATAATTCTTGAAAGACGCTCCTGCAGATCCCTGATATCTGTTGCCAGACAGAGGATTGCCATGATCTCTGAAGCAACTGTGATAACGAATCCATCCTGACGCATCACGCCGTCGCCCTTCTTACCCATACCAACGATAATGTTACGAAGCACACGGTCGTTCATATCCAGGCAACGCTTAAATACGATACGCTTCGGATCGATGCGGAGTGTATTTCCCTGATGCATATGGTTATCCATCACGGCTGCAAGCAGGTTATTTGCAGATGTGATTGCATGGAAATCACCTGTAAAATGCAAGTTTAAGTCTTCCATTGGTACGACCTGGGCATATCCGCCGCCGGCTGCTCCACCTTTGATACCAAAACATGGTCCAAGAGATGGCTCACGCAGTGCAATGACCGCCTTCTTTCCAAGCTTGCACATTGCCTGACCAAGTCCTACGGTTACTGTTGTCTTTCCCTCTCCTGCCGGAGTCGGGTTGATTGCTGTTACCAGAATCAATTTACCATTCTCATTATTCTTTACAGACTGCATGTACTCATCGGAAATCTTCGCCTTGTACTTACCGTACATCTCGATATCATCCTCCGACATACCAAGCTTTGCTGCCACGTTCTTAATTGGTTCCATCTCTGCCTGCTGTGCGATTTCAATGTCTGTTAACATACTCTTTTGTCCTCCTGACTCCCTTATAAATATTCCTCTACATAATTTTCAAATTCTTCCATGCTCATAAGCACCTTCCGTGGCTTCGTCCCCTCTTCCGGACCGACCACACCAGCTTCGGAAAGCTGATCCATAATACGTGCTGCACGGTTAAATCCGATTTTATATACTCTTTGCAGCATACCGATGGACGCCTTATCTTTTCCGATAATAAACTTTCCGGCATCTACAAAGTAGTCATCATATTCCGGTTCTGCAGACGATGCACCACCGCCAGAACCACCAACCTTCGTGTTCGCAATCTCCTTTGAGATTGATTCATCGTAGGTCACTTCGCCGCTTTCCTCCTTCAGGAAGTCCACGACATCTGCGATCTCATCATCCGACAGGAATGCACCCTGTACACGTACCGGCTTCGGATAGCCCGTCGGATAGAATAACATATCACCTTTACCAAGCAATTTTTCGGCACCATTCATATCGAGGATCGTTCTCGAGTCGACACCCGAGGATACGGTCATCGCGATTCTGGATGGCACATTTGCCTTGATCAGACCGGTAATGACATCCACAGATGGTCTCTGCGTTGCGATTACCAGATGGATACCTGCCGCACGTGCAAGCTGGGACAGACGCACGATAGCATCCTCCACTTCGCCGTGTGCTACCATCATCAGATCAGCAAGCTCGTCGACAATAATCACGATCTGTGGCAGCTTCTTCAAGTCTTCGTTACCCTCTTCCGAGCCTGTCACTGCCTTTACCTTTTCGTTATAGCCCTGCAGATTCCGCACATTATACTGTGCAAATAACTGGTAACGATTTGTCATTTCAAGTACCGCCCAGTTCAGAGCGCCTGCCGCCTTCTTCGGATCGGTCACAACCGGAATCAGCATATGTGGGATTCCATTGTAGATACTCAGCTCTACCTGTTTTGGATCAACCATAATCAGCTTCACGTCATCCGGCTTTGCCTTATATAAGATACTCATGATCAATGTATTGATACAGACCGATTTACCAGAACCAGTCGCACCTGCGATCAGCAAATGCGGCATCTTCGCGATATCTGCCACAACCACCTGTCCGCTGATATCCTTACCAACTGCAAATGCAATGTTGGACGGGAACTTCTGGAAGTTGTCTGATTCAAGCAGATCGCGGAAAAATACAGGCTGGCTCTCCTTGTTCGGCACCTCGATACCTACTGCCGGCTTGCCCGGAATCGGTGCTTCGATACGGATATCTGCCGCCGCTAGATTCAGCTTGATATCATCCGCCAAGTTTGTGATCTTCGATACCTTCACACCCTGCTCCGGCTGTAATTCATACCGGGTAACGGATGGGCCGCAGCTGTAATCCGTTACCGTGACATTGACGCCGAAGTTTTCGAGTGTACTCTTTAACTTCATCGCTGTCTCCCGGACGGACGCTTCGTTTGACTTCGTACCCTTTCCCTTGCCGCTCTTCAAGAGCTTCAACGGTGGGAATTTGTATTCCTTGATTGGTTTTTGTTCACTGTTTTCCTGAATTGTCTCTGCAATCTGGTCACGTTCCGAAAGCATCTCCTGCTCGGATTCCTTCGTCTTCCTGCGCTTTCTCGTCGCTGCTTCGGTCACTGGAGCCTCGTCCGCATCCGGCACGGAAACATCTGCGGTGTCCATCTGTTTTTCTGCTGCACGCGACGTTCTCTTCGTATGTACCGGTTCCAATGTATCCGCAGCCGTCTCATCATAAGCAGAAATATCAGCACCTGTCTGTGCGTTTTCCTCCTGCCACATCTGATCTGTGATTGTCGTTTCCTCCTGTGCGGCTCCGTTTGCATAATCTGGGCGGTCAAAGAAATCCACCGTCTCTTCCTTCGGTGTATCCGGCACAGGTGGGATATCCGCTTTCGCACTGCGAAGTTCTGTCACACCGCCTTTTTTCTTTTTCAGCAGCGACAAATCTACATACCCCTCTGAGACATCCTTGGCATCCTGCAAGGTCAGATTCGGATTGAACAGATCTTCATGTGGAAGCGGTTTTAACTCATGAACCTCTTCCCCCTCGACCTTCTTATTTTTGACTTTCTTCTTTTTCTTCTTCACTGGTACAGCCGGCTTCTCCTGCTCCACCTTAATATTATCCAATTTTGTTCTGCGCTTTGCCTCAAGTGCTGCCTCTGGATCAATCGCTTCCTCGTCATCATCCTCATACAGCGCATTGTAACGATTCTTGAACTGTGCAGACCGCTCCTTTGCAAAATCGATCAGCGACACATTCATTACGACGATGATTCCAATGATGATCAAAAGTGCAATCACAATGATCGCGCCCGGTTTTCCAATCAGATTGTACAGTACAACGAGCAATCCACCTAAGATAAATCCGCCGCCCTTCTTTTCCTGTGCCCCCTGATCATACAGAAGCTTCGCCGTCATATGATCGGCACCAGCCGTAAGCTGGAAGATAAATGCTGCTGCAACAATAAACAGTCCTACACAGAGTACGCGGTTTACGACTGCTTTTTTTGCACCGTTTGAAAGCAGAAATGCCTCTGTCAAAAAGATGTATAACGGAAGCACATATTCCACAACACCAAACAGTCCAAACATAAACTTCGCAAAGAAATTGCCTACAACGCCGCACCAGCCAAAGTTGCTGATAAAGAAAAATGTACAAACTGCCAGACAGATAAACAGATGGATTTCATTCTTCCGTGCCTGTTCCTGCGCCAGCTGTGCTTTTGTCTTTCTTCCTCCTGTACGGGAAGCGGACGCCTGTCTGGACGACTGCGAAGATCTTGCTTTCTGTGGTGATCTTGCCGTCGATGTCGAACGGCTGGCAGTCGTTTTACTTCTCGTATTCGATTGTGAACCTTTATTATATGTACTGTTGTTTCCCGTTGCCACGGTATGCACTCCTTCTCTTTTCCCTCATTCTCCGATTATGACAGACATTTTTCTAAATGTAATCACCCATATGGCAGTCCGTATCCATATACAAACCGCCACACGGGTATATTTATGTCAGTTTAAATGCTCATACTGCTCTATTTTACTATTTTTCTTTGCATTTATCAAGTCATATAAACAATTCATTGCGGTATGGATGCCGCCCACCCGGTCGATGATTCCTACCTCGACTGCCTGCCTGCCAACTAACACCGAACCAATGTCTTTCGTCAGTTCTTTCGTATTGAACATGATCTCCCTCAGTTCCTCTTCCTTGATGGAACAATGATTCGACGTAAATTCAATGATCCGGTCCTGCATCCGCTCAATATATTCGTAATTCTGCGTCACACCAAGCACGGTTCCATTCATCCGGATCGGATGCACGACCATCGTTGCCGACGGCACAATAAACGTTACATCCCCGGATACTGCCAGCGGCACGCCAATTGAATGTCCGCCGCCAAGCACAAGACATACCTTCGGCTTGCTTAAGGATGCAATCATCTCTGCAATAGCGAGCCCTGCCTCGACATCACCGCCCACGGTATTTAAGAGTACCATCAGTCCGTCGATGCCCTCGTCGTCCTCCACGGCAGCAAGCTGTGGCAGGATATGCTCATATTTGCTTGTCTTCGAGGACGAACCAAGATTCTCATGCCCCTCGATTTCTCCTATTATATTCAACAAATGAATTCGGTGATGATACCGGTTTTTCGACAAAGTAATCTGTCCGTAGTCAGTGATCAGACTCCCCTGCTTTTGCTGGTTGTCCATCCCGCTTTCTTCCTGTTTCTGCCGGCTATCCATATGAAACGCCTGTTCCTTCCCTGTTTCTCCCTGTCTCTCCAATGTTTCCTACCTCCGTTCACAAAATTTTCTCATAGATATTATGTACATTTTGTTTGACTTTTATAAATACGGAAACTATAATAGCAACGCAAAGTAGCTTATTTATTTTTTCTATAAATTACGGAGGTTTGATAAATGGAAACACAAAGCAAAGACAAAGTATATGTCATCGGACATAAAAATCCGGACACTGACTCCATCTGTTCTTCCATTTGCTATGCTTATCTGAAGCGGCAGATTACCGGCGATGATTATGTCCCGATGCGCGCTGGCGAGATAAACGCAGAAACCAAATATGTATTAAATGCATTTTCCGCGGCTGTGCCGGAATATATGGAAAATGTCTCCACACAGGTAAAAGACGTGGAATACCGCCATATCGATGGCGTTGACGGAGAGATTTCCATCAAAAATGCATGGGAAATCTTAAGCGAATCCGGTGCAACCACGCTTCCATCGGTAAACGAAAATGGCAATTTAGTCGGACTGATCACCGTTCGCGACATCGCCATGACTTATATGGAAGTGTACGACAACCGTGTCATCGCATCCGCGCACACACCATACAAGAATATTATCAACACCCTCTCTGCTGATCTGATCGTCGGCGATGAGAAGGATTATGTGCATACCGGAAAGGTGCTGATCTCCGCCGCCAACCCGGACATGATGGAAAACTACATTGAGCAGGGCGACATTGTCATCCTTGGTAACCGTTACGAGTCACAGCTTTGCGCAATTGAGATGGATGCACAGTGCATCATCATCTGTGACGGTGCGGTCGTATCGAAAACAATCACGAAGCTCGCTGAGGATCACAACTGCTCGATCATCCGTACCCCATATGATACTTATACCGCAGCGCGTCTGATCAACCAGAGTATCCCAATCCGTTACTTTATGAAGAAGGATAACCTGATCACCTTCTCGACTGAGGATTATATCCGGGATATCCGTACCGTTATGGCGGGTAAACGCCACCAGTACTATCCTGTCCTGAATGAATATGGAAAATACGTAGGACTGATCTCCCAGCGAAATTATTTGAATGCGAATCCAAAAAAGGTCATCTTAGTTGACCACAACGAGCATGCACAGGCAGTCGACGGTATCGAAGAAGTCCAGCTTCTGGAAATCATCGATCACCATAGACTGGGCGGCTTGCAGACGATGAATCCGGTTTATTTCCGCAACCAGCCACTTGGCTGTACAGCAACGATCATCTATCAGATGTTTGAAGAAAACCATGTTGAAATCCCGAAGCAGATTGCCGGACTGTTATGTTCTGCAATCATCTCGGATACCTTGATGTTCCGCTCACCGACCTGCACACAGATGGATGAGCATACATGCCGGAAGCTTGCAAAGATCGCAAACATCGATATCGAAGCATATGCGATTGCCATGTTCAACGCCGGAAGCAAGCTGATGAACGAGACGGACGAGGAAATCTTCTATCAGGATTACAAGGTATTCTCCTCAGAGAACTTAAAGTTCGGCATCGGACAGATCACTGCGTTCAACTCTACGATGTTAGATGCGGTCAAGCCACGGATTCTCAAATACATGGAAAGCATCTACAACCAGAGCGAAGCCGATATGTTATTCTTCATGCTGACGAATATCTTCAAAGAAAGCACCGAGCTTTTATACTATGGCAAAAACTCCGAAGAACTGCTTGAAAAAGCGTTCAAGCTCGATGAAGTATCCGGCGGCAGCATCAACCTGCCGGGCGTTGTCTCCAGGAAGAAGCAGATCTTACCGATGATCGTAAGTGCTTCGAATAATATGTAGGATATGTAATCAGCAAATGCCTATAACGCAAAAAGAGACATTCCCAAACAGCTCAGATAGGGAATGCCTCTTTTTTATATTAATATATTTTATTATACGCAGACTGCAATTATACCATCTGCACCAACCAGACATCACTCTTCACCATAAAGAATCCAATCGTCGCTTTGATTAATTCCGTCGCCTGCACGAAAAAATACACACTCACAATTCCAAGTCCCGTAAAATGCGCAAGCACGTACGCACAAGGAACAACAATGACCCATGTGAACACGGAATCAAACAGGAATGTAACCAATGTCTTACCGCCTGATCGTAAGGTAAAGTAGAAGGTATGGCTCATGGAACAAATCGGCATCAAAAGCGCAGATATACTCATGAACGCTGTAGCAAGCTTCTTGATTTCATCGGTTGTATTGTAGATATGCGGAAAAAACCTGCCAACTACAAACATTACCGCCGCGACAAGTATACAGCAAAATACACTGAACACGATCATCTTATTATCCGCATCCTTCGCCTGTTCCAGCTCGCCGGCTCCCAGATACTGTCCTACAATGATGCTGATACATGCACCAAGCTGAATATACACAATATTAAACAAATTCGTGATCGTCGTTGCGATGTTTAGTCCGGCAACCACCTCGAGTCCGCGCACCGAATAGCACTGCGTCACTGCTGTCATCCCCGCCGCCCAGAGAAGTTCATTCAACATAAGTGGAAATCCTTTGATCAAAATTGCTTTGAATTCGCCCATTGGCATGCCAAATCCCCGGTATGCACCAGCCAGATACTTGTTCTTTTCTTTATGGGAATGTGCCCAGATTACAATAATTGCAGCTTCTATATAACGCGCCAGTATCGTTGCGAGCGCTGCACCCATAACGCCAAGCTTCGGAAATGGCCCAATTCCAAATATCAACAGATAATCTAACACTGCATTGCTTCCAACTGCCACGAAGCTTGCAACCATCGGTACAAATGTCTGCCCGGTTTCCTTGATGTTTGTCGCATACGACTGTGTAACCGCAAAAGGAACCAAGCCGATCAGCATGATGGACAGATACTGTTTTCCATACCGTAACGCAACATCTGTCGCACCGGTTCCGGCCGTATCCGTAAGATATAAGGATATGAGATTCTCACCATTCGTAATAAATAACGTAATTGCAAGAATCGTCACAAACATCGTTGCATACAGTTTGAATCGGAATGAGTACATGTGACCTTCATGGTTTCCTTTTCCGAAATACTGTGCGCCAAAAATACTTGCTGCCGATGCCGCACCAAAAATTGCCAAATTATATACAAAAATCAACTGATTCACAATCGCTACACCGGACATTTGTTCAGTTCCAAGCTGTCCAACCATGATATTATCCAAAAAGCTGACCAAATTCGTAATCGCATTCTGTAAGATCATCGGCAAAGCAAGCATCAGATATCGCTTATAAAAGGCACGATCGCCAATAAATTTTTTGATTTGAAAAGACCGTTTCGTATTCATGTGTCATTCACCTCACTTTTCACACACGCCCTGCATGTTTCACAATCAAATCCAAAAATCTCCCGCATGATAGTTCCGCACGCATATATCAATTCTGTTATATATATATAGAAAAATATGGTGGGTACAGAATCTACCCACCATATCACATAGTTTCTTCTATATTTTGCGTACGTTTGTCTTAGCACTTACATTGTAAGGATAATCTCATTGATATCAGCCAGCTCGCTTGCTGCAATATAGTTATCGCTCATTTCTTTGCCATTTACGACAAGACTCTTGTAACCGCTCTCTGCGCCATTCGGATTCTTCACAACGATATGAAGCTTCTTTCCACGGAAGTCCTTGTTGATCTCGAATTCCTTCCAGTCAGATGGAACCGATGGTGCGATACGAAGTCCATCGAAGTCCGGACGCATACCAAGGATACCCTCAACACATCCAACCATAACGGTCGATGCTGTACCGGTCAGCCAGTGTACATGTGCTCTACCCTCGAATGGGCTGTCAGAGCTCTCTGTAAACTGTCCGTGGCAATATGGCTCCAGCTTTCTGATCTCTGCCTTGTCATTCATGGATGCAGGTGAGCTTTCTGTGAAATACTCAAATGCACGGTTTCCATGTCCCATCAGGGATTCTGCCAGAATAATCCAACCCTGTGGCTGTGAGAAGATACCGCCATTTTCCTTTGTGGATGGATTGAACAGAAGCATCAACGCTCCCTCAAACGCATGATCTACATAGGATGGCGCCATCAGACGTACGCCATATGGTGTATTCAATTCTCTATGTACAGACTCCAGTGCTTTCTCTGCCTGATCCTTTGTGGCAAGACCACTGATAACTGCCCATGACTGTGGATTCAGCCACATGTTTGCTTCCGGATCATGCTTGGAACCGATGATCATGCCGTCTTCCTTGTATCCACGGATATAGCGGTCATCTTCCCAGCACTTTGTCTGGATAATATCGCCAAGTTCCTTCTGGATCTTATCCAGATATGCGATATATTCTGTATCATTTTTCTGCTCTGCAAAGATGCGGAGTACGCTCATCGCATAGTAAAGCTGCATTGCAACAAATGTTGACTCGCCCTGCTTGCCAAGACGTAAGCAGTCATTCCAGTCTGCATGCAGACCTGCCGGCATACGATTGTTTCCAAGGTGATTCATAGAGAAATCAATCGCACGCTTCAAATGCTCATACACCGTACCCTCTCCGCCATTTGCGAACAGGATTACTTCATCGATAAAGTCTGTATTTCCAGACTCCGCAATATACTTATAAACTGTTGGGAACAACCACAATGCATCATCTGCACGATAAGCCGGATGTCCGGTTGCACGTACATAAGACTCATCATCTGGTGTATCCTCATGACCTGCATTGTGATCAAACTTTACAAGTGGAAGTCCACCACCATTGTCTACCTGTGCAGACAACATGAAACGGATCTTGTCCAACGCCATCTCTGGTGCCAAATGGATTACGCCCTGAATATCCTGTACCGTATCACGGTATCCGTATCCATTTCGAAGTCCACAGTAGGAGAACGATGCGGCTCTTGACCAGATAAATGTCATAAAACACTGATATGCATTCCATGTATTGATCATCGCATTGAACGACTCACTTGGTGTCTTTACCTGGAAATGAGACAGTTTCCCATGCCAGTATTCCTTCAACTCTGCAAGCTCTGTTTCACTCTGTGCATGCACATCTGCATAGCTGTTCATCACTGCTTCTGTCTCTGCATCATTCTTCATGCCGAGTACAAATGCAATCTCCTTGCTCTCGCCCGGTGCGAGTGTGATCTTAGTCTCCAAAGCGCCACATGCGTTACTGTTATAATTTAGGCAGTTTCCGCAATCGCCATTTTCTACACCGGCCGGATTACCATAACCATGATATCTGCCAAGAAATGCTTCCTTATCTCCGGCATAGCTTGCAACCTCTGCTCCAGCCAGACCAAAGAATCTTGTAAATGCAACACTTCCGTTGATGGCTGCACCCTTATTCACGTTCTCATTGATTACCTGTTTGATGCGGTTTCCCATGAAATAGGTTCTTGTGATAAAGAGTGTATACTGCAGATTGACCTGATCCTGCTCATAGTTGTTATCATTTGTAAATTCACAGTAACCAAAGACTGACAGGTTACGCGGCTTGTCAGAATCATTCGTAACCTTCAGTTTCCATACCTCATGGGTCTTATCAAGTGGTACATAGTAAAGCACAGAGCTCTTGATGCCTGCATATTCTGCATTCATATACGTATAGCCTGTACCGTGGTGACACTCACTCTTGTAGCTGTCTAAATCTTTTCCAACTGGCTGCCATGAGGCTGACCAGTAATCCTTGCTGTCATTGTCACGCAGATAAATATATCTGCCCGGCTGGTCAAAGCTGTTGAAGATATATCGAAGAATTCTTCCGTTTGCACCAGACTTTACAAAGCTGTATCCACCGGCATTATTTGAAATGATTGCGCCATATTCCGGGGAACCAAGGTAGTTCGCCCAAGGTGCCGGTGTGTCCGGCCGGTCAATCACATATTCCTTATTTGCCTCATCAAAGTATCCGTATCTCATGAGGTACCCTCCTAATTTATAGTTTTACTGCTCAGCGTCCTTCAGGCTCAGGCTGATCTTACCCATACGGTCAACCTCAAGAACCTTAACCTTAACTACATCGCCGATATTTACGACATCCTCTACCTTCTCTACGCGGTGATCTGCCAGCTTAGAGATGTGGATCAGTCCATCCTTGTTTGGTGACAGCTCTACGAATGCACCGAAGTTCATGATACGAACAACTTTACCTTCGTAAGTCTTACCAACCTCGATTGGATCTACGATAGAACGGATGATCTTCAACGCCTTGTCCATACCTGCCTGCTCAACGCCGCAGATAAATACATTTCCATCATCATCGATATCAATCTTAACGCCTGTCTCCTCGATAATTGCGTTGATTGTCTTTCCTCTCTGTCCAATGATCTCACCGATCTTCTCCGGATCAACCTTTGTCTGGATGATCTTCGGAGCAAGCTCGCCAACGTGATCTCTTGGAGCTGCGATAGCCGGCTTCATACATGTATCCATGATGAAGAGTCTTGCCTCACGACATCTTGCGATTGCACCCTCTACGATTGGACGTGTCAGACCATGAATCTTGATATCCATCTGGATTGCTGTGATACCTTCGGTTGTACCTGTTACCTTGAAGTCCATATCGCCGAAGAAATCTTCGAGTCCCTGAATATCTGTCAACAGTACATAATCATCATCTGTCTCACCAGTTACAAGGCCGCAGGAAATACCTGCTACCATCTTCTTGATTGGAACACCGGCAGCCATCAGTGACATACAAGATGCACATGTGGAAGCCATGGATGTTGAACCGTTTGACTCAAATGTCTCAGATACGGAACGGATTGCATATGGGAACTCGTCCTCACTTGGAAGTACAGGAACAAGTGCACGCTCAGCAAGTGCGCCATGTCCGATCTCACGACGTCCCGGTCCTCTGGATGGCTTTGTCTCACCAACAGAGTATGATGGGAAGTTGTAATGATGCATATATCTCTTCGTTGTAACATTTGTGTCAAGGCCATCCAACTTCTGAGCCTCAGAAAGCGGAGCCAGTGTTACAACGTTACAAATCTGTGTCTGTCCTCTTGTGAACATAGCAGAGCCATGGACTCTAGGAATGATATCAACCTCAGCAGCCAATGGACGGATCTGTGTGATCTGTCTGCCATCCGGACGCTTATGATCCTTCAAGATCATCTTACGAACTGTCTTCTTCTGGTACTGGTAAACAGCCTCATCAAGAACTGCCAGCCAGTCTTCCTTATCTGCAAATGCCTCTTCGAGCTTCTCCTTGATCTGGCGGATATTCTCCTCGCGTACCTGCTTCTCGTCTGTGAATACTGCCTCTTCCATTGCTGCAGGTGGAACAAGCTCCTTAATTGCCTCAAACAGCTCTTCCGGAACTGCACAGCTTGTATAAGAATGCTTTGGCTTACCACACTCAGCTACGATCTTATCGATAAATGCGATTACCTTCTGGTTTAACTCATGGGCTGCATAAATAGCCTCGATCATCTTTGCCTCCGGCACTTCGTTTGCGCCAGCCTCGATCATGATAACCTTATCTCTTGTAGATGCAACTGTAAGCTTCAAATCTGACTCCAGATTCTGTGTTGAATTTGGATTAAAAATCAACTCGCCGTTGATCATACCAACCTGTGTTGTTGCACATGGACCATCAAACGGAATATCAGAAATTGCTGTTGCAATGGCAGAACCAAGCATAGCCGTAAGCTCTGGAGAACACTCCGGATCTACAGACATAACCATGTTATTGAGTGTAACATCATTTCTGTAATCCTTTGGGAACAATGGTCTCATCGGACGGTCGATAACACGGGATGTAAGGATTGCGTTCTCGCTTGCCTTACCCTCACGCTTGTTGAATCCTCCAGGGATTTTTCCAACGGAATACATCTTCTCCTCATATTCAACTGAAAGTGGGAAGAAATCGATACCATCTCTTGGTTTCTCAGATGCAGTTGCTGTTGAAAGAACAACTGTATCTCCGTAGTGCATCAAAGCTGCACCGTTTGCCTGCTTTGCGACTCTGCCTACATCGACACGCAAGGTTCTTCCGGCAAGTTCCATCTCAAACTTCTTGTACATAATAAATTCTCCTTGAAATATTTTTTTCCTGCAATCAGACTCCGAAACGACTGAAAACGCCACTTTCTGTATCTGGCAAACATGTACAGATAATCTATACTCATGATTCTGGTTATCATCTTATTACCATATGTGTTTTGCATTTTATTTTATAGCAGAAAATGATTTTTTCAGTTGTCTCGGTTTTGTCTTCATGCAATCTTTTAGATTATACCATCTATTTCCTTTTGCTTCAAGATGGGAATGGATGAAATGTGGGATTTTTTGTTTGTGATTTATTTGCGATTTATTGCTTGCGATTTTTGTTTGGAGACTGTTTCGCTTGATACTGTTTGCTTGCTGTGGGTTTTCTAGCTCGCTTTTTTGCTTCCACGCCCACGCCATGGGTTTCCACGCTTACTTTTCTGCTCCCACGCCCAGTTTCCGCTCCCCGACATATCGATTAGCTTCCGGGGTGGGCTTTTCTGCTTGCCTTTCTTCTCCTACGCCCACACCGTGGGTTTCCCCGCTTATTTTCCTACTTTCACGCCCAGTTTCCGCTCCCCGACATATCGATTAGCTTCCGGGGTGGGCTTTTCTGCTTGCTTTTCACACCCTACGCCCACGCTATGGGTTTCCACGCCTGCTTTTCTACTTCCACACCCAGTTTTCTCTCTGCGACATATCGATTAGCTTCCGGGGTGGGCTTTTCTGCTTGCTTTTCTTCTCCTACGCCCACGCTATGGGTTTCCCCGCCTACTTTTCTGCTCCCACGCCCAGTTTCCGCTCCCCGACATATCGATTAGCTTCCGGGGTGGGCTTTTCTGCTTGCTTTTCACACCCTACGCCCATGCCGTGGGTTTTTCCGCCTACTTTTCTGCTCCCACGCCCAAATCAATAGATTCATAAAAAGGAATTATGAATTTTCTGTGATAAAATCATGTATTCCATTTACGCAGCAACTTATATATGCTACATTAAGAACAACTCATTTATCGAGTTTTTAGCGCATAGTTTTTCATACAGAAAATCTGTTTTACAACTCAGAACAACTCAGATTTTACTTACCCACGTAGTTTACATTTTAGCGTGTTGCCTAACGGCTTCATGTGTTTTCGCATTATGATGGTCTGTACTATTACAGTCGTTGCAATGTCAATTATTGAAAGAGGTGTATATCATTTTTATACAGAATATTCTTGAACAGCAAAAACAATTAAATAAAAGCATCGAAAACTATAAAAAGCTTATCAATAAATTCCCCTCTGGAAAACTACAATGTTTCAAGAACGGAAAGCATATCAAATCATACAAAGTGAATGGCAATCTGAAAAAATACATTCCCACCAAAGAATCTGCCACTATTGAGAAATTAGCTTTGAAGAAATATTATGAAAGCTGTCTGGATGATTGCATCAAAGAAAAAGAGCTTCTTGATCGATTCATTCAAGATATTCAGGCTTTGCCGAATACATCTCAGAAGCTTCTGGCGACAGATTCAAATTATCACACATTTTTAGCTAAGGCACTGATTCCTGATGCATGGGCAGGCGTCTCCTATGAGCAAAATCCTTATAAGCGCGAAGATCTTATTCACAACACGTTTTCCGGAATGAAAGTACGCTCAAAGTCGGAGGAAATCATAGCAAATATTTTGTTCACAAACCATATTCCGTTTCGATATGAAGCGCCACTCACACTAAACGGATCAACCATGTATCCTGATTTTACAATCAAAAATCCAAAAAATAATTCCTATACTTATTGGGAGCATTTGGGGTTGATGGATAAAAAGGAATACAAAGATCATGCCATGGAGAAAATCAGTACATATTGTGACCACAATATCATTCCGGATGTTAATCTCATTCTAACTTACGAGACACAAAAGCATCCGTTAGATTCCAGTTGGGTGCAACAATTGGTGATGCGGAATTTCATGTAGAGTAGAGCTTGATTAAAATCCAGCTTGCCTTTTTGTTATAAATAAGTTCACCCCGGAAACCTTTTTCAAGTTTCCTGGGTGGGTGTCCCGCTTTTTCTCTTTCCACGCCCACAGCGTGGGCTTTTCCGTTTTCTGTCCCGCCCCCACGCTCAGAACATAAGAGACCCATATTCTTCACAAACCATTTTTATAAAATCAAAAAACATAGCGACTTTTATGAACACTCTCCATATATTTCAGTCATCTCCTTTAGTTTTAAAAAGAAAATGACTGAACCTTTATCTATTATGAAAAAACGCCCCGGATATCTCCAGAGCGTTTAAATTCATTTTTACTTAACCGTTATTTCCTTACCTGCTAAAGCTGCATACTCAGCAGCTGTTGCATCCCATGAAGCTGTATTATTGGTTGTATTATATACATAATAAATTGTTTTATCTCCCTGCGTATACTCTACTCCTCGTACAGTGTATTCTTCATGCTTGTTTGTTACACCTTCTGCAGATTTCCCAAGTTTAATTTTTACATTTGTAGAAGGTACATCTGCTGTATTATTAATTTGATCCTGAAATGCCTTCAATGTTGTTGCATCCATAGCTGACAAATCAGTTCCTTTTGCATAAGCACTTGAACACTCTGTCTGCGCAGCTGTCAATACCGTCTTTCCATTCAATACAATCTGCTGTCCCTTTGCTCTGTCAATATAACCAAGCAATGCTGGTACGAGGATTGCTGCCAAAATTGCGAGAATTACGATAACAACAATCAGCTCTACCAAAGTAAAACCTTTGTTTTCTTTCATCTTTTTCATAATCATTTCCTCCTTAGTCTTTTTGTTTTTTGATATGAAAAATCTTTATAAAGTATAGCAAAATTTGCTATCAGTATCAACTTTTTCCCTTTTTTTCGAGGGATTTTCTCATGGTAATTTTTACCATTTATGCCACATCTAGTTGCTCAACAGCCTTTTACAAATACTGATCGAGCTCTGCGACATCGTTTGAATATTTGTAAGCCATCTGGCGGTTAATCATACCGTTCTGAACCAAACGGGACAAATCACCATTTAATGTATGCATACCTACGGATGAACCGGACTGCATCAGAGAACCGAGCTGATGACATTTATTCTCACGGATCTGGTTGCAAACTGCATCCGTACCAACTAAGATTTCTGTCGCTACAACTCGTCCATTTCCACGTGCATTCGGAATCAGACACTGTGTGATTACACCATTTAACACGCTGGCAAGCTGTGTCCGTACCTGATTCTGCATGCCTGCCGGACAGGCGTCAATGATTCGGTCAATCGTCTGTGCTGCACCTGTCGTATGCAGGGTGGACATAACCAGATGTCCGGTCTCTGCCGCAGTCAGTGCTGCTGAGATTGTCTCGTAATCACGCATCTCACCTACCAGAATAATATCCGGGTCCTCACGAAGTGCACTTCGTAGTGCCGAAGCAAAGTTTGTGACATCTCTGCCCACCTCTCTCTGGTGGATGAGTGCCATCTTTCTGTCGTATACATACTCGACCGGATCCTCAATCGTAATGATATGTTCCGGGCGATTTGCATTGATATAATCAATCATAGAAGCAAGTGTGGTTGATTTACCGGAACCGGTCGGTCCTGTCACAAGAATCATACCACGCGGCTTATCTGCCAGCTCCCGAAGCACGCTTGGAAGTCCAAGCATCTCCATCGACGGAATCGAGGAATTAAGCAGTCGGATTGTTGCCGCCATCTTGCCATCCTGCTTAAATACATTCACACGCTGACGGTTGCCATCCGGGGTACGAATTGCAAAATCCGCATCTATGCCTCGCTCGAGATTCTCCCGCTGTTCATCGGTCAAAAGCTCTGCGAGCATCGCGATGATTTCTCCGTCGCTTGGATTGGTCGGTGCATTCTGCAAGCGACCATTGATTCGATACATAAGTGGCATACCAACTGTGATATGAATATCCGAGCATCCCATCGAACGTGCTTCCATAATCATCTGATCTATCATCATATATATCGACCTCCTCTCGTATTTTTTTATCTTTTTATTATGATTTTTTTATCATATTTCTTACTTGTTTTTTCTTCTACTTGCTGTCAGCTTCCGGCATGGGTTTTCCAGCTTGCTTTCCTTGCCCTACTCATAATAAGACACGCGCAACAGTTCATCCACCGTTGTCGTACCATTTTCCACGAGTTCAAGTGCGCTCTTCTTCAACGTACTCATTCCCTGCTCCTGTACCGCATATTCTTTGATATCCTCAACCGAAGCGCCATTCGTAATCATCTCGCGCACTTTCTTATCGATCATCAGGATTTCATGGATAGAAATGCGTCCCTTGTAGCCCGTGTTGTTGCACTGTCTGCAGCCTTTGGCATGCTTGATCTGAGGGAAATGTACGCCTGCGATTGCTTCCTCCTGCTCGGTCATCGGTCCCCATTCACCACAGAACGGGCAGACCTTACGCACAAGTCGCTGTGCCACGATGCCAACCAGAGAACTGGCGATCATATACGGTTCCACTCCCATATCTGCGAGTCGGACAACCGAAGATGCCGCGTCGTTCGTATGTAACGTAGAAAGCACCAGATGTCCGGTGATTGCGGCACGAACAGAGATTGATGCAGTCTCTGCATCACGCGTCTCACCAACCATGATGATATCTGGGTCCTGACGAAGCAGGGCACGAAGTCCAACCTCGAAGGTCAGTCCCGCAGTATTATTTACCTGCATCTGATTGAGCTTTGGCACATTTTTCTCGACCGGATCTTCGATCGTCGAGATATTTACACTACGTTTTGCAAGCTCTTCCAGAATCATATACAGGGTTGTTGATTTACCAGAACCAGTCGGTCCGGTCAGATATATGATACCATTCGGTGACTGCAGCATCCGCATCACAAGCTTGTAGTTCCGGTCTGTCATGCCGAAAGTCCCCATATGATCGATGGAACCTGCGGAAGCAAGAAGTCTCAAAACTGCCTTCTCACCGAATACAGTTGGAATCACAGATACACGGACATTCAGGTTCACGCCCTCGATATTAATACGGAAATGTCCATCCTGTGGGATTCTCCGTTCTGCAATATCAAGATCGCCGAGGATCTTGATACGCGCAATCAGGGAATTATGGATATTTTTCTGCAGTGTCATGAAATCACAGATAACACCATCCATACGCATGCGCACGCTTGTATGATTCTCAAATGGTTCGATATGGATATCGGAAGCATTTGAGTTATAAGCACGGACAAGCAGGCTGTTAAACAGGTTGATGATTGGCGTATCATCGTCGCCCTCTTCTACGCTGATCTCCATAACCTCACTCGTCTGTGTTGTATTCGCCGATGCTTTCTGTGCTGCCTGTCTTGCAGATACCTCTGAATAATAATACTGAATGGAATTTTCGAGCGGTGCCTTCTCACACAGAGAAATATGAACTTCCCGTCCGACAATCTGGCGGATATCCTCAATTCCATAGAAGTTCAGCGGATCGTCCACAAGGAGATAATACATCGTATCCTCTACCTTGTATCCCATCATGTTATATTTCTCTGCGAGAACACGCGGAATCATCTCCACCGCTTTGACATCCACGGAAAGATCGGAAATATTTACAACCTCATAATTCAGACGCTTACCAAGTGCCTCCAGCATCTGCTTTTCCGTAATAAATCCAAGAGCAATCAATGCCGCACCAAGACGCACACCTTTATTTTCTTTCTGATAAGCGACCGCCTGATTGATCTGATCTTCGTTGATGTAGCCAAGTTCCTGCAATACATCACCGATTCGGATATTTTTATTACTGCGCATTTCCATCGTCCGGCACCTCCTTGTACATATAGATCTCAAGCGTCAATGTCAAAACACGCTCAGTCTTGATATCGTACTCACCTTCTTCGGTCAGGTTCGTGATACTCCGCTCCTCAGACCATGAATAGTTGCACACACGGATTTTCTTATCGCTGTTTGAGAGATCTTCGATCAGCTGAAGCAGATCACTCTCTTTTCCGCCTAGACGAAGTGTCACCGTCGCATTATAAATACCGGTTGTTACCTCATCATCAAATGCCGGAAGCGCACTCATTTCGCTGTCCGTCGACATACCGCCACTCTCCTCAGCCGCTTCGATTTCAGAGCGTTCCGCTTTCGCGCCTTGTGGTGCTTCAGTCGTATCCGTTTCCTCCTGTGCTGCGAGCATTGCCGCACGCTTCGAATATACATATGGCTCCAAAGCCGTTTCTTCCTGTGGCATCTGGATAGCCAGATCATAGGCTGACAGGTTATATCCTAACACAAGCTCAGTGAAATACTTATCAATCTCTGCACTTTCCATCATTGGGAAGAATGATTCACGTACTCCCTGTATCTCATTTGAAAACCGCTCGTTATCTGCCTCCATCATCGGCACCTGCGTAAGCTTCAGCTCATTTTCTTCCTGTGTTTCCTTCTGTGTCGCAATCTCTTTGTTCGTATTCACGATACCCTTTACAACCGGGTAAATACCCCAGTAACCAATGCAGACTACGATCACGAATATAGAAAGCATGATCAGGAGGTTTTTGTCTTTTTGTGTCATTTCTAACTTCATAACGATCCACTCCTTATTCTGCATCGCCGACATCCGGCAAGTTTGTTTCTGTTGTCTCTGGCTGTGCATCTGTATCGGTATGTCTGCCTGCGGACTCCGCCAGCGTACAGGTCACATGGATATCCCACAACTCATCGGATTCCACATAAGAATATCCGGTATAATCAACATTGCTGAATATATCCTCGCCGCACAGATTGCGGATGAATTTATTGATATTATCTACCGTATCGGCACGCGCTGTCATCGTCAGCACGCCCAGATCCACATCGAAGGAATCAAAGGTCACGGTTGCAAGCCCCTGCGCGCAATCATCGACCACACCCATCACCTCACGGTTACAGACCGGATACGTGTATAGATTCTGATTCACTCCTGCAATCGCATTGTATTGATTGCTCAGATAGGATGTTTGCTCCAAAAGTACATCATACCGTGCAACCTCCATAATCGTTGCCGGAGACTCATTGTACTCCTTCAGCTTCTGCAATTCCTGTTTTTTTAGTGTGCGCACCGTAATACACACGGCAAGTCCCACAAGCATCACAGCAAGACTGATCAGAATTGCAAGAAATCCCTTTCCAACTCCGCCACCTTCTGTTTCCTTCTTTTTTCCGGCATGATAGCCGTCTAAGAAATTCTGCTTGCCGGCATTTCCCGTAACAAGACCGCTGATCGGGTGGAAATGTGCCTGTACATCCAGACCATTGGTTGCAACATGTGTATCTGCAAATACCTCCACACGCGCGTAAATATCAAGCTGGGAAATTGCATTCTGATATAATGGCAGATCCTGTGGATTCACACCCGCAAGTAAAACTGCCTCAATCGGATAATCCAGCTGGTTTGCCTGCATGAACTGACGGATCTGGCTGACGGAACGCGCGATATCCTGCGCATAGTCCTCGGTTCCCTGATCATGGAAGCAGCGGGCACTGTTGAAATAGTAAAATTCTCCATTTACCCAGAGGATCGTCGTGATTGTCATGCGGTCTGCGATCTGCAGGACGAATGTCTTGTACTGTTGTGCCGCTGTCAATGCAGTCAGACGGATCAGACTGCTCTCACCGGAATAAACCGCCTTTACCTTCACGCCAATCTCAGTAAAGATGTCCACATAATCTTTGATGAAATCGGTCGTGATGATCTCGGCATAGATTTTCTTCGTCGCCTTGTTCTGCCCGATTGGAAAATATCCGCAGATATAATCTTCTCCCTGTTTGATATCTGTAAATTCGCGGTTGATAAACTCTTCCGTCTTCTTCGGATTGAGCAGAGGCATCTCAATATTCTTACCAATAAACTTGGTCGAATTGATGACTAAGATCACATCCTTCGTCGGCAGATTATGTGTCGTCCAGAAGTTCTGCATGAAACTCACGAATGCATCCGCATCCATGATCATACCATTGATGATGCAGCCGTCCGGTGCATCTTCCGTATAACAATCCGCGACAGAAATCTTTCGATTTCCGGGAGTACCGGTGATCACTTGTATCTGTTGGTTTGCCAGATAAATGACTGTACTCATATGTATGTTCTCCTTCCATAGTAGATTTCATCCTGTACTGTAATACCCGGATTCAATACATTGCTTCCGGGGCATATTTAGTACGAATTCGCAATCGTCGCATACGAGCCGTAAATCGGCTGAATTACGGAAATAATAACAAATCCAACGACTGCCGCCATCACGACGATCATCGCAGGCTCTAAGTAAGAAACCAGCTTATTCATCGCAACCTCAGAATCATATTCCATCTGATTTGCAATCGATACAAGCATCGTATCGAGCGCACCTGTCTCCTCGCCGACTGCGACCGAAGAAGACAATTTCTTTGTAAATCCATCGACACGGTCCAGACTTTCACTCAGATTCATACCCGCACGGACATCTGCGATTACCTGGTCAAACTGTCTTTCAATATAAGAATTACCAATCGTATTTCTTGCGATCTGCAGGCAGTTGATAATCGAGATACCTGCAGAATATAAGCTTGACAAGGTTCTTGCGAAACGTGCCGTATAAATAACGCGGCGGAGCTTGCCGATGACCGGAAGCTTCAGTTCGAGCTTATCCTTCGCATATCGGATTCCGGGTATTGCGCACAAAACCCGGAAGAAAATATACAATACAACAGCCGCAATAATCAGGACATACCACTTATTTTTTACAAAATTACTGATTCCAAGCAGGATTGTCGTGGATGTCGGAAGTGTATCCATCTGTGAAAACAGATCCTTAAACTGTGGAATGACATAGCCCATGATAATTGCCACTACAACCACGATCAATACGCACAGAATCTTCGGATACGTCATCGAGCTTTTGACCTTCTGGTTCAACCGGTATTCTTTCTCATAATGCACTGACATCTGCAATGCGATCTTATCCATGCTTCCGCTGCTCTCCGCACTCTTGATCATGTTGATAAAAAGCGGTGGAAATGCATCACCACTCGCAAGCATCGCCTCAGAGAGCGGCACGCCGGAACGCACCTGCTTCGAAAGTCCCACGTATACCTCACGTTCCTTCGGCTTGATGGACTCATCCTCAGAGATGATGCGAAGCGCTTTCACGAGTGTGACACCCGCACCGAGCAGTTCGCCGATATTCTTCGCGAAATCAGAAATCGCATTGGACTTCAGCCGCTTCGTATTATTCTTATCTGCCTGTGCCTTCGCCTGTATCAGATATTTTTTTTCCTGTTTTAAGCGCTCATGCAGATCAAGCTCATCCGTAGCCTGCATCGTACCGGAAATCATCTTTCCGTTCTCATCCTGCGCTCTGTATTTGTAAGTGACCAAGGACGTTTCCTCCTTTTTATCTCAAGTTCAGACACCGCCTGTAAATTCACAGGCAAAAACTTATTTCCGGTTTGTAATTAGAAAGTCCATCTCACAATACGGATTTTCTTTTCTTGTGTCTATCACTTTCATGTTTTTTCTTTTAATATGTTGAAGTCATCATGCTCTTCACATAATCAATATACATCGAAATCATGGAATCGCCCAGATTCTGAGTCAGTGCAACAAGCACACCGAATGCAAGAAATGGACCGAATGCGAAATGTTCTTTCCTTCCCTTCTTCTTACTTGCCAGCAGATAGATCGCATACGCACCGCCGACAATGATTCCAACGAAGAATGCAGCAACTACACCTTTCCAGCCAAGCAGGAATCCGGCTGCAAACATCATCTTCACATCGCCACCGCCAAAGCCGTTAAATAACATCAGAATAAACATTGGCACGCTGATCGCGAACAGTCCAATCACACGCTCTATGATCGTTGGTCCCGGCAGCACCCAGATAGCAGGGATACCAAGCAACAGCAAAATCACATTCAACTGTGGCGGAATCTCCTGCGTGTCCGCATCGATCATCGTGATCACCATCAGATCACAGATCACAAGGAAGAACAGCAACGCGGATAGATGAATTCCGTACATTGCAACAGAAAATACTGCAAATGCACCACCGACCAGCTCGATAATAAGCGGACGTTTCGGCAATACAGAACCACAATATCTGCAGCGGTTCTGATAACGAATCCGGGAAAAGATCGGAATGACATCTTTCCATGTCTGCTCGTGGTCGCACTGCTTACAGTGGGAATGACGAATCGTCAGCTTCTCCTTCTTCGGAAGCCGTTCAATGACCAGATTCAGATATGAAAACACGGTCACTCCCATCAAAAATACTACTATGTATATCATTGCATATAAAAAATAATTCATTTTCTACCCCTTTTACTCTGTTTTACAGTTAATCTGTGTGTCGGACTGCGCATCTAAATTATAACACTGAATATATTCCGTGTATGTAAAATCGCCATACCGTGAGCTATGCAGTGTCAGACTCATATAAATAATATTGTCTGCATAATCTCCCTTCGGCTGTGTAAACTTCAACTCCTTGATGGAATACCCCATATACGCTTTCTGGTCAAATACCCAGTCAGTACTCTTCACTTCGCCACTTGCAACCACCACCGGATAATAATGCACAACCAGATATCCCTTTTCATTCACACTGATATAGACATGACTGCCCTGCGCATCGGTAAACTCGATCTTATTATACCCTGTCGTTTCATTCTGTCCACCGAGCGTCGCATCTGTCGACAGCTGCATGACATATGGTAATGTGACCTCGTTCGTTGTTCCATCCTCATTTTTTACCTCCGTTGTGATTGTCGCATCCCGCGCACCCTCGATCTCACCGCGGATCTTCGAAGCAATGATGGATGATACCTGCATACCATTTGCAGTGCCCTTCACAGTATAATAGACACTCACCGTATTCGCGATCACCTTGCTCGCCGCAATCATAAAAAGCCCGATCAGCATAAAGGTCACGATCATTTCCACCAGCGTGAGTCCCTGATTCTTATTATGAAATTTTCGAAAAAGCTGCTTCAGTTTTTTCATTTCAATAACTGACTCCTCTTATTCTCCTGCTTCTTCACTTTTATGTATCACCCGGAACACCGTCAGATCGGCACGATCACTATAATAACGGTGCAGCTTTGCTTCTATAGCAAAGCTCGTTGCCTGTGGCATATTCTGTGAATCTGTCTTATTTGTGTCCACCGTCAGTGTGATGCCTGTATCTGCTAATGTCTCAAACACGGTATCCGTCCGATACATTTCCTCGTTCAGGATACGCTGTTCCTCCTGCATATCCTTGCTTTTCTTGACCAATTCTCCGGATACGCCAAGCAAATGTACCATACATTCTGCCAGAACCATAACAAGAATCACGAATCCAACGATCACTTCCACCATCGTCGAACCTGCATTATTCATTTGTCGCACAATTTTTCTTTTCTTCATGTTACTCACGCTCCAGAAAACTCCAGCTCCAATGCTCACTTTTCAGAATATCATTTTTCGATGGATTTACCGTATCATCTCCAGTATCCACACCAATTTCTGCGTCCTCATAATCCATACAGGACAAATTATACTTTGACAACATGGATGCTGTCTGGTCACCCTTCGTACAGGTTACTTTGACACAAAGGATAACATCGTTTTTCGATATCTGATAACTGCCATCGTTCTCCCAATAGATACAGACTGAAATATCATCCGCCATCGCTGCATATTTTGTCGTATCTCCGCCTGTTGCTGCGAGGGTAAAATACCGGTACGCCGCTTTCTCCCCATGATCAGTCGAACTCTCCGATTCATAATACGGCCAGTTGCCCTGACACACATTATATCGAAGATACTGCCACAGCAGATTTTTTCCATCCGTCACATCTTGCTTCTGCATATCAAAACTTGTATATGCCGGCGTCGTCAGTTCTTTCTCTATTTCAATACTGATCGTCTTCGAAAGCTCCCGGCATTGGTTCTGTGTCACCCGGCGCACCGAAGACGAAAACAGTGCATAGCTTACAAGCAGCAAAGATAAGCAGAACACAACGACAACCATACTGACAACAATCGCCACGATCATTGCAGAACCGCGATTTTCTTCTTTATGAAATTGTCTGAGCTTTCTTTTTCTCTGCATGTACCTGTAATTTATCTTTCTACTATTTTGATATTCCGGTAATTGTCAGCGTCTGTGGCTGTGTCCACTCGGCAAGTCCATCTTCCGAAATTGCCGCAAATCGGATCTGCACATCTTTCACATCCTCGGTAAACCATGTGTCCTTCTCCAGTATAAAGCTTGCGCTTGTCTGGTCTGCGGTATAATAAACGGACTGTACTAATGTACCCTCTGCATCAAATCCCAGCACCTGTACGAGCATCGGTTGCTCAATTGCCACTGTATAATTCACAACTTCTTTCTGTGTCGTACCACTTCCAACTGTCACCGTTGTTCCTGCAAGCTTCGGAAGCTCTGTCTTTGCAGCTTCCTTTTTCACAGTTCCAGTCCAGATCACCATATCCATCTCCTCGGCTTCCGTGATTGCGCTGGCATCTGTTGTCGTTGCATCATCAACCGGAATCAGTTTCCACATTGCGACATCCGAGCTTTCAAAGGCATCCAGATGTGCTTCGCCGACAACTGCCTGTACTGCAACGAACGTCGTTGTATCTGGAAGTAACACAGAAATCTGATTTTCCTCTGCAACCACCTTTGCGCAGATTGCAGTCGTTGTATCCTCCAGCCGTACATTTACGGCATAGCTTACGCTTATTGGTTTTTCTTCCGTCAGAATACCTGCAAACTCGGTGTATGGATTTGCTTCACACAGGCTTTCTCTGCGGATCTTTGCGTTGCTTCCTGCATAGTATACATAATATTTATCGGTCTTTGGCTGTACATACAGCACGCCATATGCCCCGCTTGCATCCTTGATCTGCACCTCGTAATAATCGGTGCCATCCTGTACCTCGAACCGATATGCCCGTGACTCATACGTTCCAACCAGATCTTCATCCTGTACTGGTGCTGTCAATGTCCATTTTGTTCCATCGTAATACTGCAGGACACGCACATCGTCTGCCAAACGCTTGACATCCGGTGTTTCAAGCTTCTGGACAGTCTGTATTTCCTCGGTTGTTGCTTCTGTCGTAGAATCCTGTGTATCCGCATCCGTCACAGTATTCTCTGTCTCATCTGGCTGTCCCATCGTTCCAGCCGTTGTCTCTGCTTCCTTTTTACCTTCTGAAGCATCCATAACGACCTGTTTCTCTTCTGCTCCATTCGATGCAAGCTGTGTAGTCTTCGAATACTTTGTTCCATTTACTGTACAATCTGCATATTGAATATTGCTCTCGATATCAGCATCTGCATATCCAACCATCGCATCTACACTTGTCCCCCCCGTCACGGCTCCATCACTTGTACAGCAATTAAACTTCACGCCCCTGTAGCGCAGGTATCCAATCATACCACCCGTGTACCATGTTCCGGTAACCGTACCGTAATTGTTGCACTTTGTAAATGTCATCGCATCACTGGTCTGATTCTCCATCTGTCCGACGATGCCACCAACCGCGATATTTCCGGTCGCAGTCGTCTTAATTTCTGCATAATTCGTAAGGTACTCCAGATTCTCGCCAGACATCGAATGTCCGATAATGCCACCCACAGCCGTATTTTCCCCAGCTACTTTCGCTGTCACATGCCATGTGCCTGCTGTGATAATCTGCTCTGTCGCTGTACCCTTTACAACAGCATCTTTCTGGTTACATCCGACAATACCACCGGTATAGCCAAGATAGTTGTCAATCGTTGTATTTCCTTCTGCCTTCTGCGAATTATCTGTCAAAGAAACCGTTCCATAATTTGTACCAACGATACCGCCGGCATTCGCTCTTGCAGTTTCATATGCAGTTCCATCTACCATGCCGCCATGCACAACGGTATCTGCACTTCCAATCGTGTTTGCCTTGACCGTTGAATTATATCCATTGGCACCAACGATACCGCCAACATTTGCTGTCACGCCATCTCCCGCACCAGATACGCTTCCTGTAAATGTACATTCCATCACCTGTGCCGCATCTGTATCCTCTGCTTTTTCCGTCGCGATACCACTCACACCAACGATACCGCCGTAGCTTGCAATAGATGTACCACGGTTACCTACGATCGTTGCGCTTACATTACACTGATTGACTGTACCCTTGTTCTCACCGACAATACCACCTGCAACTTCTTTCGCTGTGATGGTTCCATAATTATTGCTTGTCAGAATCTTATTATTCGACTTGCGGCTCGCGCTGATCATACCACCTGCGTATCCAGTCTTTGCCGTTACAGCAGCCCGGTTCTTCGCATTCTCGATACGTAAAAATGTGTTTACATCATCGTATCCAACAAGTCCGCCAACATAAGTATCTGATGTCACACTTCCACCGCCAACAGTACCTGTCACATACATCTGTACTTCACTTGTCTGGACATTGGCATTGCATACCTTGTCAACTACCGTCTCTTCGGATGGCTGATTTAAGGTCAGCTTTCTTACATTCTCCGCTGTCGTTCTCGCATAGGTCGTATCCGTACTGTTTACAAGCATCGTGTAACCGATGTAACCTCCAGTAAATGCGCTGCCTGTGATCGTGCCTCTGAAGTCTGACATGTCCGCAGAGGTCTGGATGCGGGCGTACTGAATATCTTCGGTTTTTGTAACCAATTTTGTTGTATAAAATATTAGCTTTGCATTATTTAAAATGTAATTATATACAGACTCATCCTCCGAATAAAACATCATCTGATAGTTTTCAGAGCTGCTTTTTTTGGCTATTCGTGTAACCGTTTTAGGACTTAATTTCCAATAATTATTTGCCTTTCCATCTTCTCCTATCTCTTCTACATATTCTTTATTCATTGAATTTGCATTCCATTGATCAAAGTGAATTGAAAGTTCATTTTCAACAGGAATCTTAACATACCAATCAAACGCATCATATTCACTATTGTTTAAAAATTGAACATTCGTTATCTGGTATACCGTTAAAAGTTGTCCAACCCATATTGTTGTTTTCCCGCCTGTTAATTTTAATTGGTATTCACCCTCTCCTGTACCAATTACTTCGTGTATATTTTTTTCTGTAATGTTATTGTTTCCTGGTTTAAGTACAGTTTTGTTTCCATCTCCTCCCGTATAATAGAATTCTATATCCGTAATATCAAAGGAATATGCTTCCTGATAGCTCTTAAATGTCAACACAAAACTTCTGCTTCGACTTTTATTATTGGCAGCTATCTTTAAATCATCTGGCCGTAATACATATATAATCTCTGATTTCTCCGAATCCTCAACTTCCTCCACTGGCAACTGCCATCCCCACAACTGTTTATCTATTAAAACATTTTGTTGCACATGTATTTTTACATACCAATCGGAGATTTCTTTATCACTGTCATTTACAGCTTGAATATTATATTTCACGGTCGGTGAATCTGCACTTCCCCATATTGTCTCTACACTCAAATCCAAGTAACAAAGTTTCGTTGTATTACCCGCGGAAGAATCCGTTGCCGTATCGGTAGATCCACTCTGTCCAGGCTCCGTAATCATGTTCTGGTTATACCCATTCGTATTGATAATGTTCGCGCCAATCACACCACCGACAAAATATTTGCCGCTGATGTTCTGTGTGCTTACATATAATTGTTTCGCACTTCCGTCTGCCTTCTGCAACATCAAAATCGACGCATTGCAGCCGGCAAGTCCGCCGACATAGCTTCCTTTATCTGTATCTCCATTTATACTTCCAGCCGTCACAGCGTAGTTTGTAACTTCCGCGCCACTATCATTATAACCAACGATACCACCAACATAGTTTTTACCGACGATGCGTACATTGTTATCTTTTCTTGCTTCTGCTTTGATCACACCATGATTGTAACCAGTGATTCCTCCAACATAATCAGCTGCATGGGAAACCGGATATTCCCCAGCAACAGTCACTGCACCCGATGTATCAAGATTTTCAAGCAGAGAACCTGTATTATAACCACTGATACCTCCTGCATACATACCGGTTGCATAGACAACGCCTGTATTCTGCCAGTTTGAAACGGTATTTTTCGAATTCACGGTATCGGATACTACAATTGGACTTGCGCCCTTTTCAACCAATACCAAAGTATCTCCGCTACTATTTCCTGTATCTTCCTGTGTTTTTGTCAGATCTATATCTGCATTCGCGCCAATCACACCACCGACATAGGAACAGCCAATGACATAGTTGTCATTTCTGCCATTTGTATTCGTATCGTCCGTACCCGAAAGCTCCGCAGAACCAGTTGCATAGCCGACGATACCGCCGACATAATCATGTCCAAATACATAGCTGTGCTTGCCATTATCCAATTCTGCACGCACACCCTGAAGCGTACTAAAATAACTGTAACCGGTAATACCGCCTACATAGGTTCCAGCTACCTTGTCCGCATAAGTTGCAAATGCCGTTCCATCCTGATTTCCAAGGAATGCCTGTAAATCTTTTCTCGAATAAAACGGTGTACTGTTGCTGTTTTTGATTGTAATATTTGCAAGGGCTGATGTATCATCTGTATGATTTGCCGCATACTCGTTTACACAGCTTCCTGCTATACCACCAACGAATTTACTGTCCTTTTTATCTTCGCCATCCTTCACGACTGCATATACAGCACCTGTATTCTCACAGTCTTCCAATGTGATGGCAGTTGACCGATTCTTCTCTGTCCGAAGCTCGCCGACAACACCTCCCACATGTGAAAGTCCGGTTACCTTTGCAGCATTGGAAAGCTCCTTCCATGTGACTGCAGACACAACCGAATCCGAATCCGCAATCAGTGTTCCGGTAATACCACCGACATAAGACTTTCCTTTTACAAAACTGGCTGTTTCTGCGTCTACATCATCATTTACGACTTCGAGATTTTCTAAGATTCCCGCCGTCTCTCCAGTCAGATTCTTACCATACACCGTGATTCCGGCAAAAGAACCAACATAATCGCCCGGAGACGTTATCTGTACTTCATCCAGTTTCAGATTCCCAATAGTTCCATAATTCGTGGCAAATAAGCCAACCGGCTTTTTCTCATCATCCGCTTTACCAGTATCCATGTCTGTATACAACCTACACAGGGCATTTCCTGCCTGTGATATAGTAAGTCCCTTGATCGTATACGACTCACCATCTGTATTCTTACCATCCAGAGAATCTTCCGCACGAAGCTGCTTCATCGAGATAAAGGATTCTGCCAGACTTTCTGTCTCATCATTTAAATTGATATTGATATCATTTCCATTTGTATTATAAAACGCCCCTGACGCCACAAATTTCGTCCAATCGATATCTTCCGCCAACTGGAAGTGACAGGCTAACGTTTTCTTTGTATCCTGCTCATAATGCGCACTGCTCAAGCGCAGTTCATCCACAGACTTCTCAGTATTCGCTGTAATGTCTGTCACGTAACGCATATTATAAAGATGTCTTGCATTTGCAATCGAATAATTGTAATTTACAACCTTCTTTGCAGCATCCGTGTTGTTATTTTCCTCGGCAAAATAAACATACGACTGGTTGCTCTGCCGTTCCGTTGTTGTATCATATGCAGCACCATACCCCTTGATGGAGCATTTAATCTTATTTGCATCCAGCCCAAACCGATGGAATGTATAGGTTGACTTGAATTTAAAGTTTGCATTGGCAACCTTACTTGCTTTCGATGTGTCCCGTAAAATTGACAAATTCATCTCATAGCTGGCAGATGTCGCCTGAAAATCCGCTGCATCCAATACGACACGGATCGTTCCATCCGTATCGCTCCATGCAAGGACTGGGAACTCCCCAAGCTCCTGCGCACTCCAAGTTCCAGTCTCATCTTTCACATACCGTGTGATTGCACAATTCTGTGCCTGCCGGTTTGCATAATTCTTGATCTTTGCTCCGTTTAATGTGAACTTCATAACCGGAACACCATCTGCCATATTCTCACTGGTACAGAAATCAGAATCTACATCATATACGGTAATGTCATAATTCATCTTCTGTGCGGCATTTGCCGGCTTGCTGACCTTGAACGACAGATTTAACGTATCTTCATTATTTAATTTCACTTCATCAATGGACGGCTTTTCCTTTGTACCCTTCAGCGCCGTCGACAATGTATCCACACCATAGTACCCGATCATACGGTCTTTCCGGTAAGAATCATACCGGGTGGCAATGTTAACCGAACCCCGAAGGGAATCATTGTCATTATCATACTCGAAAATTTCTACCTCATCTCCATTTGACTTGGCAGAATAAAGGACAGAAAATACCTGTCCATCCTCTAAGGAAAACTCGACGCAGATCGCGTCATTTAAGATAGACGTATCATACAGATACCCCTGTAAAAGCTGATATACGATTGGTGCCGTCGGGCTTGTCGTATCTTTTCCTGCCGCATACAGACTGTAATCGCCCTTATTTGCACGCACAGAAACAAGCGTACCCTTATTTACCGTTACCCAAACGGAATCATCACTGTACGCCTGTCCTTCTTCGTAATATATCGAATCCAGCTTCACCTCGACTGGACTAAAATTTTTCGTCTGCTTTGCAAAATCTTCTAAGGTTCCATTTGCATTATATTCCGACAACTGATTCTGCGCTGCCAAAAACATGGTCTCTGCATATTCATTCGCCTGGTTAAAGTCTGACCAGTCCTGCCATGCCATAAGTCCCATGACTGATATTGTGAGCAATATCGACAGCAACATCATCGTCACGATCATCTCTACAAGCGTGAAACCCCGATTGGATCTGCATCGTCTCTCTTGTGTCGATCTCATATTTATCTCCTACTGTATAAAACTATTCGCTTTATTATACAAATATATCGGAAAAAAGGCAAACTTTATCCAGTGATTTTTTTTGCATATTTTTGCCATTTCGGTGAAATTTGTGTGATATCTTACATAAATAGCTCCAGTATATACACAATCGCACACGAAACAAGCGACACCACAAACATGCTTGTCCTGCGCCATGCAAGGATCAGCGCCACGACGAATCCGATGCCTGCTGCCACCATACTGTTGCTCGCCGTGAGGATCGCCGGGAATGTCATAACCGCGAGCGTCACATATGGCACATAGAACAGAAACGACCGCACCGTCTTGTTCTTGATCTCTTTCTTGATCAATGTGAGTGGCAGAACACGGATCAGATACGTGACTGCTGCCATCACAAGAATGTACAGATAAATATTATGCTTCATGATCTGCCTCCTCATCTTCTGCGTTCTCATCCGGGATCGGGAACAGCACCGCTGCCACACCGGAGATCACAACTGTCAGAATAATCACCTTCATACCGGAAGAAACATTCTTAATTACCGGTATCTTCGTGAAAAGGAAGCTCGCCGCCATCGCGATGATCACAAGCCCGCGGATTACCTTATTGTCTCTGGCAGGTGGGATAATGATTGCCAAGAACATACCATATAGCGCGACGGAAAGCGCACTAACCACACCGCCCGGCAATACGTTACCGAGCACAACACCGAGGCAGGTGCCGATCGTCCATGCCGGAATCGCAATCGACATCGCGCCATACATGTAGCACGGATTTAATTTACCTTTTCTCGCAACGGAGATGCCGAAGATCTCATCGGTCACACCAAATCCAATAAAAAAGCGGTGTATGATTGAAAACTTCGGATCAAGCTTCTGTGTCAGTGCACACGACATCAGCATATATCGTAAGTTTATGACGAGCTGCATCAATGCAAGCTCTGCATATCCTACGCCGCCGGCAATGGCTGTAATCGCCGCAAATTCTCCCGCCGATGTCGTATTCGTCAAGCTCATAATTGTAGCCGGAAGTACATGCACCCCCGCATTTCGCGCCGCAATCCCAAGTGTAAATGCGACCGCAAGGTATCCAAGTGCGATTGGAATCGCATCCCGCATTCCATCGCAGTAATTTTTTCGATTTATATTTTCTGCTCCACTCATTTTATCTCATCCATCACTTCTTCTAAAGTTCCGTGGTCTGTCCGCACACGGATATGGCAGGCACGCGCATAGACGGGTCCCCGCTCTTCCATCATCGCCTGGATCTTCGCATACGGATCGTCGCACTGCAACAGCGGACGGTTCGTACAATGCTTTACCCGTGCATAGGTCGTATCTGCATCTGCCATCAGGTAATATACTGTTCCGACCTCTTTCAGCAGATCGCTGTTCTCCTTGCGAAGCGGCAGTCCTCCACCTGTCGCGATCACGCAATGTGTCTTCTCCCGAAGTTTCCGGATGACATCCGTCTCCAAAGCGCGGAAATATGCCTCTCCCTTCTTCTCGAAGATGTCCGGAATCGTCATTCCCTCCTGTGCCTCAATATAAAGGTCGGTATCAATAAATTCATATCCAAGTTTCTTGGCAAGTGCCTTTCCAACGGTTGTCTTCCCGGCACCCATATAACCGATCAGGACAATATTATCGCCGCGCTTCTTCCCGTAGATCGCATCCTGCAGTGCCAGATACACTTTATCGGTCAACGTCTCAGAAACAGTCAGATCATTCCACAATTCATATGCAAGGATTCCCTGATAGAGCAACATCTTCAAGCCATTTACCGCTGGCACGCCAAGCTTCTCCATCTCCTTTAAGAATGGCGTCTGTGCCGGATTGTAGATCAAGTCAACGCCCGCCTTCGCCATCGCATAGAACGTATCGCCGAAATCAAACGGCATTCCATCGCCCTCATGCAGTCCAACCGAAGTACACTGGATCATCAGATATTTTCCTTCCGGAATACTCTTATAATCCTCGGAAGCGACCGCCTGTACGACCGCCTTCCCTGCAAATGCATTCATATCGTCCGCGATTGCCTGTGCATGTGCATATGTCCGGTTTACGATATACACCTGCTTTGCGCCATAGCTGACACACATATACGTGACCGCACGTGCGGCACCACCTGCGCCAAGCATGATAACTGTCTCATCCTTTAATGCAATTCCTTCTGTCTCTAACGCTTTCGCCAGTCCCGGCATATCCGTGTTGTAACCCTTATAGCCGCCCTCCACACGGACAAGTGTATTAACCGCGCCGATCGTCTTCGCGGCGATATCCACATCCACGAGACTCTCCATCACGTGCTGCTTGTGCGGCACGGTAATATTCAGTCCAAGCACGCCCTCGTCATACGCCAGCTTCACACAACGGGACAAATCCTCGTCCTCCACGCAGAATGGCACATACCGCTCTGACAGCCCCAGTGCATCGCTGAGCGTGTCATGGATGACCGGTGACAATGTATGTTTGATCGGATTTCCGAAGATTCCAAGCAGATGCTCTGCAGCGACATCCTCGTAACCCTGTATCGCATATTTCATGATTTCCATCGCCATTTTCCCCTGTTTCGTCTATAATTGTCTATAATCAGACATTTTCCTCAAATATAATACCATAAAAGTGAAAACCTGCAACCATTTAGATACATTTCTGATACATTTGTATCCTATAATATAAACAGTTCTTACACGCAGGCCCGACAATCAACAGGGATGCTGCACGAAAAACTACGAGGGGGAATTTCATATGAGACGCAAAACCATATTCTATAAAATGGTGATCGGTGCACTCCTGCTTTCCATCTTATCCGGATGTGGAAAGAAAGCGGGCGTCGATTATATTCAGGAGAACGATTCCAGACAGGATGCCGTTTCCGCATCCGACTTACATCTGAACTATTCCGTATCAAACGGACGCACGACCGTCAATGTCGACGCCGATGTGAACACCAGTCTGTCCACGCAGTCTGCTCCGGTTGCGACCGCCGTCCGGTGCGACTATACAAATGAAGATATCACACGCATTGCGGCTGCAATCTTCGATGAGGGAAGCTATAAATTATTCCTTCCATACAGCCGTCAGTCAAAGGAAAATATCACTGCTGCCTGCGATGCATTTGCAGAGACTTTTGCTACCTACGCGGATAAATCGGAGATTCCATATAATCTGTTGGCAGAATGTTCCTACGCACAAAATGTGAAAGCAAGCGGAATCTTTGATCCTATCGAGACAGATGGAACCATTCAATACTATCCAACCATCAAGCCAAGTGCAGACAGCGAGGAATTTTGCAACTTCTGTAATATCCGTGGCACGATAGACGGAAAGGACTATCAGCTTTCCTTCGTCCAGACGCGCAAGCACTGCATGCTTGTGTTGCACAAAGATTATAACGAAGAGCTTACCTATGGCTTGTTTAACCAATTATCCCCGATCCGTCCGGATATGCTCGAAACGCTTGCCGGCAGCGACAACATCTGCTCGTATTCCACGGAAGGTGCCTCAACGCTTGTCACCGATACGCTCTCCAGAATGGGAATCGATGATTATGTAATTACCGACGTATTTCCGACGCAGACCATCCAGACTGTCTACGATATTGACGACACTTATCAGGTATCAGCAAACTACAACAAAGAACCGGTTATTTCCTATGATTCCTATCTGGTCTACGGTGGGCGCAGCTTAGATGCGCTTACCCCTGTCTACACCACTGCAAACTTTCAACCAGAGCTGACTGATTATGAAAGCATGGATCAGGACGAAAACGGAACAATCTCCAATTATCAGGATTATATCTTCTATGGCTATGAATTCATCACCGCCAATGTCGGAAATGACGGTTTGAATTATCTGATCGTCGCCAATCCTATGAAGATTGAAACCATCGACGTCGATATGGCGAACACACTGGATTTCTCCCAGATTGATACGATTGCACAGGACTACATCAACAAACACACCTTTGATGAGACGGTGTATGACATAACAGATATCCGGTACGGACTGATCCGGGTATCCAACGAAGAGGATGATTCCTACCAGTTGCTCCCGGCATGGTATTATCTTGCAGAAGGAAGCGAGGAAAGCAAACCCTATTATTTCCCATCTGCCTACGTCATCATCAACGCCATCGACGGAAGTATCTACAATGACGAACTTGGCTACATCTATCAGCATAGAAACAAATCAGATTAACAGGAGGAAGATCTTATGAAGAAACGAATTGCAGGCATTCTCATATCCATCCTTGCATTATCCGCCCTGTCCGGGTGTGGAAAAGAGAAAGATATCTCATACGTGGATGAACCGGCAACGACAAGCGATGCTGCCACCGCTTCGGTTCTGCACCGGAATTATGAGGTCACAGACGGACTCCTGACATTTACGGTGGATGCCGATGTCGATACCAGTTTATCGGCACAAAGTTCCCCTGTGGTAAAAGTCTCCCGAAACGACTACACCAAGGATGATATGAAGCGGATTGCAGATGCCATCTTCGATGCTGGAAGCTACGCATTATTCCTGCCCTATGTCCTGCGCCCGGATGAGGAGGTCAAAAGTGCGTGTGCCGATATGCAGGAGAAAATCGCACAATATAACGACAGCGCAGACATTCCATACTCTTTGCTGCAGGAATACTATATCGCCCAGCAATGTATGGAGAATGACAACGTGGTCACCCCGATTCATACGGATGGTTCCCTGAAATGGTATCGTTTCACCTCCTCCGAAAATACGGATATTTATACAAATTTCTGCGTCATCAAAGGAACGATCAGCCAGAAGCCTTACTATCTGTCGTTTATACAGACGGATGTGTACTGTACAATGCTGCTCCACACGATCTACGAACCATATATCCAGTATCCGCAATACTACGACACCTACGCAAACCCTCTTTATGAGAATGAATCGTACTCCGATGAGTGTCAGTATTCTAAGGAAGAATCAAAAGCAATGGTGCTTGATACGCTTCAGACTATGGGAATCTCCGATTACACGATCACAGATGTACAGAAGGCGCAGACCATAAAGCCCGATTACGAGATAACGAAAGATGGGGAAATCATAGCCAGCGATTCTTCAAACGATGGATATTCCTATGATTCCTATCTGCTCTATGGCGGCAGAAATGTGGACGGTATCGCTCCTGTTCATACGGATTTCAATTTCTCCCGCGAACTAGTCTCCGGGACAATCGGTGAAAACAGCAGCTCCAACGATTCTTACACGAATGCCAGATATGGATACGAAGCCATCTTCGCGAATGTCGGAAATGATGGTATCAACTATCTGGTTATCCAGAATCCGATGAAAGTAGAGGAAGTCTTAGAGACAAATGCACAACTGCTCTCTTTCGATCAGATTGACGCAATCGCCAAAGATTACATCTCGAAGTTCGATGGGACGACTTTACCATTTTCTGCGGATAACACCTACAAAATCAAGGAGATTCAATATGGATTGATCCGGTTATTTGACGAAGAATCTGATTCCTATATGTATATTCCTGCGTGGTATTACATGATCGATGGGGAATCTCTTTCTTCCCCATTTTGTACATTTTCCCCATACGTCATAATCAGTGCCATCGACGGAAGCATCTATCATGATTATAACGGAAACATCAACTAAAGCGAAAGGAGAACGCATATGAAGAAACTATCCTGGATTTTAATTATTACACTTCTTGCATCCTGTCTCTCTGCCTGCGGCAGGAAAGAGACTGTCATCTATCAGGGAGATACTGCATCTACGTCTGATGCCACAGATGACCCTATCCGAAATCTTGACTACACCGTTCCGGGGGACAAAGGGACTCTGACTGTACAGGCACAGGTGGATACCTCGCTTGCTGAGAAAAATGCACCAGTTGCGTCCTTATCCCGCGCAGATTTCACGGACGCAGACATCCAGACGTATGCAGACCTGCTCTTCGATGAGGGAAGTTATTCGCTCTTTATGCCATATGAGTTCCGTTCGATAGAGGATTTATCTGCCGCCTGTAGCGCCTGGGAAGATACATTCAAAAGTTATGAGGATTTCTCGACAATCCCGGAATATATGATTGCAGAATACTACGACGCTACAGATACGCTTTCAGGCAAACAGCATGATACCGACGCGGCAAAGCGTGTCGTAGAAACCGACGGTGAAATCAAATGGTATAACAATTCCTATAGCGAAAGGGATGCTATCGGACAATTTATATCGAACCAATTCTGTATTATAGACGGAACCATTTCCAAAGAGCACTATTATCTGGCATTTTTAAATCCACTCTATTCTGTCGTATGGTATTATACAAACAGTACTGTACTGATGCTATCGATTTTTCTACCAGTAACACCTATAAGGCGTATCCGATTTCTTCCGCTTACGTTGAGCAAAATGGGGAAAACAGCTGTTCCCTCTCCCTCACAGAAGCGGAGCAGATTACAGAAAAATATATGCAGACACTGAAGATTACTGATTATACAATTGTGCAAACACTGGATGCTATACGGCATCCTCAACATTATACGATCAATGCTTCCTTTGCCGTAGAACCTCCGGCAGAAGAAACAGAACCTGCCACAGACTCCTATCTGTTCTATGCCAGCCGAAGCCTGAATAATCTTTCTACCTTATATACATCTGAGACATTTTCAACAACCCTGACGGATTATTCCAATGCCAAATATGACTCCAATGGTGGTTTTATATTCTCCGCGGACGAATCCAATACATTTTACGGTTTTGAATCTCTGACCGCCAGCATAGACAGCAACGGACTTTCCTACCTGATCTGGAACAATCCAATGCAGGCAGACACCATAGAAGCAAAAACTTCTCCAACCCTGTCATTTGATCAGATTGATGCCATTGCAAAGGCACAGATTGATTTCATGAGCATATGGAACAGCAGTCCTTTCGATCCCCTTTCCATAGCTGATTGCGAATACACGGTAACGAGTATCGAGTATGGTCTGATCCGGATTTCTGATTCCAAGCACAAATCCTACTCGCTCGTTCCTGCATGGTTTTACATGCTTAAACCGGATGAATCCGGTATCCTTTACAAATCCAGTTATGTAATTATCAATGCGATTGATGGCAGCATCTATAACCCATTTATTGGCACACTGGAACCAACCGACAACAACCAGACAAATAAATAAGAATCATAAAAAAAGGGATTGCATATGCAATCCCTTTTGTAGTGTGTGTGATTTTAAGTTTATTTACTAATTTGTTGTTATTACTTTCTAAGACCAAGCTGCTCGATAAGTGTTCTGTAACGCTCGATATCCTTGCTCTTAAGGTATGCGAGAAGGTTTCTTCTCTGACCAACCATCTTAAGAAGACCTCTTCTTGAGTGGTGATCCTTTGGATGTACCTTGAAGTGCTCATTCAGGTCGTTGATTCTTGCTGTAAGGAGTGCAACCTGCACTTCTGGTGAACCTGTATCACCTGCTGTACGAGCATACTTCTCAATGATCTCTTTCTTCTGATCTGCTGTAATCATGCTTTTTTCCTCCATTTTCTTATTTTGTCCAGTCGCTGAGTTATGGTCGGAGTGATCCTATAACCAAGTGACGGCATTTGATATCTTACCACAAGACCTTCATCTTGTAAAGCACTATTTTACTTATAAGTTCCACCCTTGATATAGCCCTCGGCTTTCTCGCTTCCATGTGTGAATTTGTAGCCGATTCCTAACCATTCACTGTTGGTTTTACCAAAATATCGAAGTGGATCTGTCCAATTGTTATCTGCATTCTGTGGATCGAAGTTGTACCAGATTCCGTTGATCTTGATGACACACCAGTAATGCTCACCATACGAGTTATCTGCACGTAATGTCTCGCCTCCGACACGATACGCCTCAAAGCCGAGTGCTCTTGCAAATACAACCATCGCCGAACCATAATTGATACAGGTTCCGTAACGTTGCCCATTCACGCCGCAAATAATTGTCTTTGCAAAGCTGACAACCTGTCGATCCCGATTATTAGAATACGAAACATTAGTGTTGTTCCATGATCCTGTGAAGCCATCATACTTATAAAATGAATTATCTATAATCCACTTATAACATGCCAGAAGCTTGTCATAATTATCCATTTCAGGCTTTACGACCTGTGCCAATACTTCCTGCACTTTTGTATCAATTGCCGTATCTCTGGTTATGGTTGGAACCAGCACAGCCTCGCTCAGAACCTTGCGCAGATTCTCGCTGGTCGCCTTGTCGTTTGCTTCCTTCTCAGCTTCTTCCTGCCGTTTTCTTTCTTCTTCCTTTTCCTTCTCGATCTGCTTTGCAATCGCAGCATCGACATACGGATATCTCGTCTCGCCCGGTGCAGTCTCGCCCTTTTCTACGAGCACGATCTCGATCGCCTCCAGACGCTTTGCAAGCCCCGACGTTCCGGAAGCCTCTCCATTACATGCCCAGTCAAGCCATCCATACGTCTGACTATGTACACGGTAATACACATCGAACTTCTCTGCCATCTCTCCAGTCAGCTTGATCTTGATCGCTTCAAGACGCTTCGCCTGTCCGGATGTACCTGCCTGCATATCATTCGTTACCCAGTTCATCCAGCCGTAGGTCTGACAATGAACGGAATAGGTAATACCACCCGTACAGCTTGTATTTGGTACATCAATCCTGATTGCCTCCAGACGTTTGCCCTCACCGGTTGTTCCAGACTGCTTACCATCTACTACATAATCCAGCCATCCATGTGTCTGTACATGTGTCGTATACTTGAGGTCTGCATCATCGGCGCCATTTTTACGAACGAGCTTGATCTGGATTGCTTCAAGACGCTTCGCCTGTCCGGTCGTTCCACACTCAGTACCATTCTTTACCCAGTCTGTCCAGCCGTAAGTCTGTCTGTGTACACGATATACAACGTCATACACCTCAGCAAGCTGTCCGGTCAGACGGATCTTGATTGCTTCGAGACGTTTTGCCTCTCCGGTCGTTCCACATTCCTCGCTGTCCTTCTTTGTTCCGATGCTCCAACCATAGGTCTGCACATGTGTCTCGTATTCCACGCTACCGGAAAGCTCGGACTTCACCCAGATCTTGATAGACTCCAGACGTTTCGCCTGTCCAGATGTACCGGTTACCTCGCCGTTTTTAGCAACGCCAAGTCCCCAGCCATACGTCTGACAATGTACTGCATAATAAATATCTGCATCTGTACTTGCCGCTTTCGCTGTGCCCGCTGTATTCCCTGTCTGTACCAGTCCAAGCACCATCACACATATCAGTATTCTCGCTAAAATCTTTTTCATCTGCTATTCCTCTTCTTTGTTTTGTAACAATTTTGTAACATTATCGCACATATATAGGAAAAAATCAACAGGCTCTTCCTATTTTTCACAAAAAGATGTATAATCCCTTCAAATGTATATACAATATGAAAGGATTATATTACCATGGCTGGTTCAATATACGGAAAATTATTTACAGTCACTACATGGGGTGAATCACACGGCAAAGGACTCGGCGTTGTCATCGACGGCTGTCCGGCTGGGATTGCGCTTTCTGAGGAGGATATCCAGATCTATCTCGATCGCAGAAAGCCAGGTCAGAACGAATTTACGACCAAGCGAAATGAAAGCGACAAGGTCTCTATCTTGTCCGGCGTCTTTGAAGGAAAAACAACCGGAACGCCGATCTCCCTCGTTGTCATGAATGAAGATCAGAAATCAAAAGATTACGGTTCGATTGCAGAAAGCTATCGTCCGGGGCATGCGGACTACTGCTTTGATGAGAAGTATGGATTCCGCGACTACCGGGGCGGCGGTCGTTCTTCCGGCCGGGAGACAATCGGCAGAGTTGCCGCAGGCGCGGTCGCTGCCAAGGTCTTAAAAGAGCTCGGTATTACCCTTACTGCATACACACGTGCGATCGGAACGATCAAGGTTGCAGACGATGCGATCGATCTTAATATGGTCAATCAGAATCCGCTCTATATGCCAAACAACACCTGTGCAGCAGATGCAGCTGCTTATCTCAATGAAATGATGGAGAAAAAGGATTCGGTTGGCTCTATAGTGGAATGTATCATAACCGGTGTTCCTGTCGGTGTTGGCGAACCAGTATTTGACAAGCTTGATGCGAAGCTGGCACAGGCAGTCATGTCGATCGGCGCTGTCAAGGCAATCGAAATCGGAGATGGTACTGCTGTTGTCTCATCCATCGGCTCTGATAACAACGACAACTTCTATATGGATGGCGACACTGTCAAAAAGCGCACCAACCACTCTGGCGGCACACTAGGTGGCATGAGTGACGGCAGTCCGATTCTCATTCGTGCTTCTTTCAAGCCAACACCTTCGATCTTTCAGGCGCAGGATACTGTCACACGGGCACACGAAGAAATTGTAATGGAGATCAAGGGACGTCACGATCCGATCATCGGTCCACGTGCAGTCGTTGTCGTTGAATCCATGTGTGCGATTACCGTATTGGATCTGCTGATGCAGAATGCAACCGCAAAGCTGGACAATCTGAAAAGGATTTATCGTTCATAATATATAGGAAAAGGATTTAGTAGAATGGTTTTTTCAAGTATTGAATTTATGTTCCGCTTTTTACCAATCTTTCTGATTGTGTATTTTGCAGCGGCACCGAAATACAGAAATATAATATTGCTGATCGGCAGCTTAATCTTCTACGGCGTTGGAGAGCCTTCGTATATTATCCTGATGATTCTCTCCATCCTCGTCAATCATTTTGCAGCCGTCAACATCTACACCGCATGGAAACGCGAGGATGACACGCAGGCATCCACAGAGACAAACCGAAAGGTCTGGCTTATTGCTGCCATGGTCTTTAATTTCGGAATGTTATTTGTATTTAAGTATCTGAACTTTTTTATCGGCATCATCAATGGAATTGCAGGTACAACCGTATTAAAGCTTGTGTCACTTACCCTACCGCTTGGAATCAGCTTCTACACTTTTCAAGCTGCTTCCTATGTGATTGACATCTACCGCAGGAAATATGAGATTGCAAACGGACTACTGGATTTTGCAACGTATCTTTGCATGTTCCCTCAGTTAATTGCGGGACCAATCGTCAGCTTCTCAGAAGTCAAAGATGATCTGCACAAGCAGCGCAAGATCAGTCTGCCAAAGATTGAATGGGGCACGACGATCTTTGTACTTGGACTTGCTTACAAGGTACTGCTGGCGAACAAGATAGCTTCCCTCTGGAATACGGTTATGACGGCTGGCGTTATGGGGATTCATCCACTGACCGCATGGCTTGGTTCATGGGGATTTTCGATGCAGCTCTTCTTCGACTTCTTCGGATATTCCCTGATGGCGATTGGACTTGGACGTATCCTTGGATTCAAATTCCCGACAAACTTCAAGAACCCATACTGTGCCACTTCCTCCACGGATTTCTGGCGCAGATGGCATATCACACTCAGCAGATGGTTCCGGGAATATGTCTATATCCCACTGGGTGGAAACCGCAAAGGGCAGAAACGTATGATTCTCAATACATTTATCGTGTGGTTACTCACCGGCCTGTGGCATGGCGCGGACTGGAACTTTATTATATGGGGCATGTTCTTCTTCGTGCTGCTGACCGTCGAGAAGTTATTTTTATTGGACAAGCTGGAACGGCATGCGATCTTATCCCATATTTATATGCTGATCGTGATTCCGGTTTCCTGGACAATCTTTAACATTTCCGATCTGCCAACGCTCGGAAATTATATCAAGCGGTTATTTTTCCTTCCAGTCAAGGGATCGGTCAAAATCGATACCTTCCCGAAGTTTCTGGAATTGTTCGGTACCTACTGGTGGCTGCTCGCAATCTGCGCCATCTGCTGTACGCCGATTCCAATCCGCCTGTTAAAGCGGTTTTACAAGACATGGGTATGTAAGATTCTTATGCTGGCACTCTTCTGGCTTTCGGTTTATCAGATTGCCTCCGGTGCAAATAACCCATTCCTGTATTTCCGGTTCTGACGACTTTGGAATCTGATTTTCCCAAAATCATATATACAGGAACCGGACTATAGATGAAATAAGGATGATGATTATGAATAATAACAAAAAGCGAAGACAACCGAAAACAATTTGGGATTTCCTGCGGGAATGTCCGCTTGTATCCCTGATCCTGCTTTCCGTCATCGGCTATACTTTATATGCCCTTGTCGGTGCTATGGGTGGCGAATACAAGCTGCGGATTTCCAAGGATCATACGCTCTTTATGTCTGCCATGATTAAAGAAGATCCATTTGTGAAAAAAGATGACACAAAGAAACCTTCCGATGACACGACGGCAACCGGTACAGACGCAGATTCCAATCCTATTCCTGCCGCGACATCAACCGATGCACCGGCGACCTCTTCGGATGCAGTCAGCACCGATGGAAGCGAACCGATTCCAACGACCTATATCACAGTTCCAATGCGTAAGGCACGCTCTGCTTATTACGACGATAATGACCGTGTGGCACAGACAACCAACTACGATTATATCACTGTAAATACTGACTACTTTAACGATGCAGCCTTTATCGGGGATTCCCGTATTGAGGGACTACATGACTATGGTACGCTCCGCACCAAAACAACGGCTGATTTCTACTACAAAGATGGTGTTTCCATCTGGGATCTGATGGATAAAACAATGGCAAACGGCGAAACAATTCCAAATGTGCTTGCCACAAAACAGTACAAAAAAATCTTCCTCATGTGTGGTGTCAACGAGCTCGGAAGCGGCTACGCCAAGGATTATCAGGCGCAGTACAAGAAAGTATTAGATCAGATTCAGGAATTACAGCCAGACGCTGTAATCTTCGTCATGGGTATGATGCATGTTACACAGAGCTACGCAGATAACTCAGATGTGTACAACAACGACAATGTGGATTGCAGAAATGCTCTGGTTGCAGAATACGCAGACGGACAGCGTATCTTCTACCTTGATATGAACACCTGCGTCTGTGACATGGACGGCGATGTTCCAATGGGTGTTAAAGCCGATTATTCCAACGATGGTATCCATCTACAGGCACAATACTATTCCCTGTGGGAGGCATACCTGTTGAAACATGGTGTCAGTGACAGCGTATTTACAAACCTGCAAAACAAGTAGTAACTCATTTTAGATTCTAAATGCTGTATTGTCAGATGCAACACCGCAAGAAAACCTCATTACCAGATATTTCTTCTCTGATAATGAGGTTTTCTCTTTTTATTTCATCTATGAAATTTTATCTTTCTATTTTGATTTCATTTTTATATGGCTTTCACGCCATCTTTGCACGTGGATGTGCTTTCTCATATTCTTCCTTCAACTTGCTCTGTCTGCTGCGCAGATAAATCTGCGTGGTCGAAATATCCGAATGTCCAAGCATCTCCTGTACCGCCTTCAAATCGGCACCATTTGATACCAGATGTGATGCAAAGGAATGACGGATCATATGCGGTGTGATATCCTTGTCGATACCAGCCTTTGCTGCATATGCCTTGATCAGTTTCCAAAAGCCCTGTCTCGTCATCGGCTGTCCCTTCATATTCGTAAAGAGGAACATACTTCCATGACTGATGGATTCCCGTACCGACTTGATATAGTTCTCCAGTGCCATCTTCGCTACATTCTCGATTGGAATGACACGCTCCTTCGATACATCCCGGCATAAAATATAATTCATCGTCAGATTTACATCTGTGATCTTTAAATTTATAAGTTCTGATACACGCATGCCAGTCGCATACAGAAGCTCCAGCATTGCCTTGTCCCGGATCTCCTTTGGTGTCAGGCGTGATGGCTGATCTAAGAGCAGATTGATTTCCTCAATGGAAAGCGTCTCAGGTGCTTTCTTCTCGATCTTTGGCGGCTTCAATGCATCCGCATAATCTTCTGTGATTTCCCCCTGCTTCAACAGATACAGAAAAAACGATTTCATACTTGCAATGCTTCTGGATATCGTCGCTGTGGACATGCCTTGACTTTCCATATCCAATACATACGAATTCAAATCCGTTCCCCGAAGCTCACGCACATCCGTACACTGTCTGTCCGCAAAAAAGCGGCTCATCTTCTTCAAATCTCTCCGATAGGATGCAATCGTATTCGCACTTGCATGCTTCACGCTATTCAAGTAATCAATGTAATTCTCAATCTGTGTTTCCATACCCAAAGTCCTTCCATTCCCTCGACAAAATGCAACCTTTTCCGACTGCTTTTCGCCTTTATCTATTACATTATAATTACTATTTCAGCTAAAATCAAACATAATTTTTTCACATTTTTTCAATATTTGTAACATTTTGTAACATTTCTACAATATGTTGAAATGCACGTTTTTACATACCTATATATTGGAGAAAATTTTTTAAAAAAAATTTTGAAAGAATACTCTCGGATAGAATTCCGACAAAAAACGTCAGAATTAGAATCATCGCCGCCATCCTCTTTTTATTCTTATCCTCTCCAACCTTGCGTGCCTCTGCCGCCAGATAATACAACATTCCAAGATAGATCAGATAATGCGGAAACAGGCATAACAGCAGAAACCATACACCCGAAAGTCCCAGATAAAACATCTGACAACTGATTACAAATCCAAATAAAAATAACAACGCACTCATCCCGATCGAGAAGACTGCCTTGGGCGGAAACACCTTATACAGCAGGTATACAACAGCCACCTGTTTCGTCCGCTGTAACAACACATAAAACAACGTCTGCTGCACGGATACCCCAGCTAACCGACTGCTGTCCGTAAATGGCAGTATAAACACCTGCAGATTCCGATCGCATCGCAGCACGATATTGGCTAATATACAACCTGCCAGCACCATGCACAGATAATAAAACACGCGGCTTTTCAGTTTTTCACTTTCATATGGCATTGCCTTATACTCCTACTGCATAAAAATTAGGGAATGATTGCTCACTCCCTAAAGCATATGTGCCTGTCTACTTAAATATTCCTCGACTCTTCTTATCATAATAAGCAAGAATCGCGACAATCGTCTTACTATCTACAATCTTACCCGAATAAATCATCTCGCGTGCTTCTTCCATAGGTACTCGAACAATCTCGATAAATTCCGTCGGATCTAAATGCCGCTTGCCTTTCTTCAGATTGCGTCCAATATAGACATCCGTCTTCTCATCAAAGGTTCCAACCGAAGAAATCATATTGCTCACATGATAGATATCCTGCGGAATCCATCCAGTCTCCTCCTCTGCTTCCCGTAACGCACATGTCTCACCGGATTCCCCGTGAAAACTATATCCACCTGCCGGAATCTCCAGATCCACTGCATCTAAGGAATTACGGTACTGACGCACCAGATATGTGTACTCTTCCTCGTCTACAAGCAGAATACCTGCTCCACCGCCAGATTTATGTTTAATCAGATCATATACAACCTCTCCACCATCCGGTGTCTCCAACACATCCTTATACAGCGCTACAATCTTCGCATCATATAATAATTCCAAGCTTTTTCTTTTAAATTCAACCATATTTATGTCCCTTCCTATCCACTCTATTCCGCATCGTCCATATAATCATAATAAATACATTTCATCATTCATAATTTGTTTCGCACGCGATTGCTTTATATCTCTATATATAATACAGGAAATAAACAAAAAAGGAAAGTATTGAAAACTTGTATTCTCAATACTTTCCACGAATTTCATTGATAACAAATAATTACTTTGCGTAATCGGTTACTCTCGACTCTCGGATCAAGTTTACCTTGATTGTGCCCGGATACTCAAGTTCTGATTCAATCTTCTTTGAGATATCCCGTGCGAGTAATACCATATCCGCATCTGTTACCTGCTCTGGAACTACCATTACTCGAATTTCTCGTCCCGCCTGAATAGCAAAAGTCTTATCAACACCCTTAAATCCATTGGCAATGTCTTCCAAGGACTTCAGACGTGTTGTATATGTCTCCAACGTCTCGCGTCTTGCACCTGGACGTGCAGCAGATATAGCATCTGCAGCCTGTACAATACATGCGATCAAACTCTGTGGTTCTACATCCCCGTGGTGTGCCTCAACAGCGTTGATAATCGTTGCCGACTCCTTGTACTTTCTACAAAGATCAACACCAATGGATACGTGAGAACCTTCCATACCTGCATCATGATCAATAGATTTTCCGATATCATGTAACAAACCTGCACGCTTTGCTACACGAACATCAAGCCCAAGCTCTCCGGCAAGCAAACCGGACAAATGAGCTACCTCAATAGAATGCTTCAATGCATTCTGTCCATAACTTGTTCTGAACTTCATCTTACCAAGAAGACGTATCAGTTCAGGATGTAAGCCATGTACACCGACTTCCAGGGTTGCAGCCTCTCCCTCTTCACGCATCATAGTCTCGACCTCTTTCTGAGCCTTCTCGACCATCTCTTCAATACGTGCCGGATGGATTCTTCCATCCACAATCAGCTTTTCAAGTGCGATTCTGGCTACTTCTCTACGAACCGGATCAAAACTTGAAAGCAAAACTGCTTCCGGTGTATCATCAATAATTAAATCAACACCTGTCATAGTCTCTAAAGTACGAATGTTTCGTCCTTCACGACCAATGATTCTTCCCTTCATCTCATCGTTAGGCAACTGTACTAAGGAAATCGTTGTCTCTGATACATGATCAACAGCACACTTCTGAATAGCTGTCACAACGTAATCCTTTGCCTTCTTATCTGCTTCTTCTTTTGCTCGTGTTTCTAATTCTTTGATCATGACTGCTGTTTCATGCTTTACTTCGTCTTCAACAGTCTTTAATAAGTATTCCTTTGCTTGTTCAGAGGTTAATCCGGAAATTCTTTCCAGTTCCTGAGTTCTTTTTGCTTCCAAATCTGAAACTTCCTGCTTCAGCTTCGTGAGTTCTGCCTCTTTACGTGATAATGAAGCTTCTTTCTTCTCTACGGCTTCGGTCTTCCGGTCGAGATTTTCCTCTCTGGAAAGAACACGCTTTTCCATGCGCTGAAGCTCATTCCGACGATCCTTGACTTCTTTGTCAATCTCATTCTTCGTCTTCATGGCTTCTTCCTTCGCCTCAAGAAGTGTCTCACGTTTCTTTGCCTCCGCAGCTTTCAGTGCTTCATCTATAATCTCTCTAGCCTTATCCTCTGCCTTACCAAGCTTTGCCTCTGCCACATTCTTACGATACGCAATAGCTAAAAACCAGGTAACGAGAATTGCAACCACGAGTATTACAGCGAAAATCACATACTTGATTGCTTCGTCTGACAACTCAGGAGCACCTCCTTATTTAGTTTTATTGCATAACTACAACACTTAAATATTATACTTTTTTTATACTAGTGTCAAGGAATACTTTACTTTTTTTATGCAAATTGTAAGAAAAAATAGATTACTTTTCTATATTTTTTCAATATTTTTTCTATATTCTGACACCGCTCTGCGAATATCCTCATACTTAAATCCACGACGTGCAAAAAAGGAATACATACGCCGCATCTGTCCTTCATCCGAAAAATCTAAGTTACCATAACGTCTTTCCAGTAAATCATAGATGGTTTCCGCTTCATCAGGCACCAGTTCCATGCATAATTCACGTGTCATCTCTGAATCTACACCTTTACCGGAAAGCTCCATTGTGATTCTTCGTCTGCCTTTTGCACGCATCTGATTCCGAATATACGATGAGGCATATCGTTCATCATCAATGTATCCATAGGACATCAGTTTCTCGACTGCCTCTGCAATCTCTGCTTCCTCATATCCTTTTTCTGCCAGCTTGTCACAAAGCTCCTTCCGGGAGCGATCCCGGAAGGTAAGATAATAAATTGCTGTATCAAATGCACTGTATGTAGTTGGTTGCTTATGACTCTTCGCTCTCTGTCTGTTCTGCATCTACGCCAATCCCACACTTATTCCGTACCTGCTGCTCAATCTCTTCCATCACTTCTGGATTATTTGCAAGATAAAGCTTCGTATTCTCACGTCCCTGTCCGATCTTCTCACCATTGTAAGAGTACCATGCACCTGCTTTGTTGATGATATCGTGCAAAACAGCCAGATCCAGAATATCGCCTTCCTTGGAGATACCCTTACCAAACATAATATCAAACTCTGCTTCCTTGAATGGAGGTGCAACCTTATTCTTTACAACCTTGACTCTTGTACGGTTACCAACAACTTCTCCGCCAACCTTCAATGTCTCAATCCGGCGCACATCCAGACGGACAGATGCGTAGAACTTCAATGCACGACCACCGGTTGTCGTCTCCGGGTTACCAAACATCACACCTACTTTCTCACGAAGCTGGTTGATAAAGATCACCACACAATTAGACTTGCTGATAATACCAGTCAGTTTTCGGAGTGCCTGAGACATCAGTCTCGCATGTAATCCAACATGAGAATCTCCCATCTCGCCGTCAATCTCTGCCTTCGGTACAAGGGCCGCTACAGAGTCCACAATAATTACATCAACCGCACCGGAACGAACCATCGTCTCTGTAATCTCCAGTGCCTGCTCGCCATTATCCGGCTGTGAAATATACAGGTTATCAATATCGACACCTATATGCGCTGCATACGTTGGGTCGAGTGCATGCTCTGCATCAATAAAGCCTGCAATACCACCCATCTTCTGTACTTCAGCAACCACATGCAATGCAACGGTTGTCTTACCACTTGATTCTGGACCATAAATCTCAATAATACGACCTCTTGGCATACCGCCAAGTCCGAGTGCCAGATCCAGACTCAGAGAGCCGGTCGGAACTACATCAATTCCCATATTTGCAGACTGATCTCCGAGCTTCATCACAGAACCCTTACCATACTGCTTCTCGATCTGCGCCAGCGCTGCATCTAATGCTTTCATCTTTTCTTCACTTGCCATACCATAAACCTCCATTATCTTCCATCTATGTTATCAAAACATATGTTCGTTTTTGTTTCTTCTACTATACTACACTTCTGTTCGAAAAGTCAACAAGGAATTCGAACGTTTGTTCATTTTTATTTTCTAAATGTATTTGAAACAATGCGCTGTAAAAATTGTACCCTATACATAATGCAAAGTAAAGCAATTATTTGTTGCATTTTGTTCGATTGTTCTAAATCAGATTCTCTGCTATAATTACGTTAAATATTTTCCGAAATCACTAAAAAAAATAACGAACATATATCAATGGGGTGTTACCATGAAAATAAGCAATAAAATATACCGTGATTACATATATAAGGACGAAGCTGTACTACGTGCACAGTACGATCCGGAATTAGAATTTTATACAACCATCAAATCCGGAAACATTGAGAAGGTAAATGAGCTTTGTCAGGCAAAGATCAGCCACAAAAAAGGATTGGGCGAACTATCCGACACCCCTCTGCAAAGCCTGAAATATCATTTTGCAATCACAATGGCTATGCTTGCCCGCTACTGTATCGAAGGTGGTCTGGATTTGTCCACTTCCTACAGCCTGAGCGATTTTTATATCCACACAGCAGACCGTGCAAATTCGATGGATGAACTCGATGAACTGCACACAACCGCATGCCTGGACTACACCGGCCGCATGAAAAATCTGCGAAAGAAAAAGATTACATCAAAACCAGTAGCCAGATGTATTGATTATATTTATGACCACCTACATACAAAAATCACACTTGCAAATCTTTCAGAACTGACCGGACTGAATTCATCCTATCTTTCCCGTCTTTTCCACAAGGAAACCGGTATGACTGTCAGCGACTATATCCAGCAGACAAAGATTGAAACTGCCAAAAATATGCTGCTTCACTCTTCCTATTCCGCGGCTGAAATTGCTTCGATCCTTGCATTTTCAGATCAAAGCTACTTCTCAGAGGTCTTCAAAAAACAGACAGGACTGACACCAAAACGGTACCAGTCCCTAAATCTGAACGCCTCCGGTCTGCCTGACCGGTAAAATCTATGACATATATAATGTGATTATATTATCCCCGTTTGACATAAGCCACTCGTCTTTCACATAATTATTGAAGATAGTCTGACCATTGATTTCCATGCACTTAAATCCAGACTCTGCATGTCCCGGATTTTTCACCTCAATATGGAGATGCTTTCCGCGGAAATCCTTCTCCACTGTAAATCCGTCCCATTCTGCCGGGATGGATGGTGCTATCCGCAATCCATAGAAATCCGGGCGCATGCCCAGAATACCTTCGACACTGCCAACCATAACTGTTGATGCAGTTCCCGTCAGCCAGTGCACATGGGATCGTCCAAAATGAGGACTTGCCTTACCCTCTGTAAATTGACCATAGCAATAAGGTTCAAGCTTTCTCACTTCTGCTTTATCATTCTGAGCTGCCGGTGAATTCTCCATATAATACTCAAACGCACGGTTTCCATGTCCAAGTAATGCTTCTGCCAGAATCAGCCAGCCCTGTGACTGTGAAAAGATTCCCGCATTTTCCTTTACCCCCTGATTATAGATAACCGCCAGAGCGCCATCAAATGCATGCGCATGGTATGGTGGATCCATAAGTACGGCACCAAACGCTGTATTTAACTGCGCATACACATTCTCCATTGCAGCTTCCGCCTGTGCCTTAGAGGCAAATCCGCTGATAACCGCCCAACTCTGTGGATTCAACCACATATTTGCCTCCGGATCTGTTCTTTTACCGATTACTTCTCCTTTTTCTGTAAAGCCCCTGATAAATCGGTCTTCATTCCAGCAGAGATTCTGAATCACATTCCAGAGATCTTTCTGGCTCTTATCCAGATAAGAAATGTACTCAGAATCATTTTTATACTCAGCGAATTTACGAAGAATCGTCATTGCATAATAAAACTGCAATGCAACAAAGGATGACTCCCCATCTTTTCCAAGCCGCAGGCAGTCATTCCAGTCTGCATAAAGTCCTGCCGGCATGCCATGTCGGCCAAGATGTTTCATAGAGAAATCAATCGCACGTTTCAGATGATCATACACCGTACCTTCATCTTTATTTGCGTAGGGAATCACTTCATCCATAAATGCCAGATTTCCGGTTTCTGTTACATATTTATAAATTGTTGGAAACAGCCACAATGCATCGTCCGCACGATATGCCGGATGTCCTGTCTCCTTCACATAAGAAGCATCGTCCGGTGTATCCTCATGTCCGGCATTGTGTGTGAACTTCACAAGTGGAAGTCCACCACCATTGGCAACCTGTGCCGAAAGCATAAATCGAATCTTATCTGCTGCCATCTCCGGTGCCAGATGAATAATTCCCTGAATATCCTGCACTGTATCCCGATATCCGTATCCGTTCCGAAGTCCACAATAGATGAATGATGCTGCTCTTGACCAGATAAATGTCATGAAGCAGTTATAGGCATGCCAGGTATTAATCATCGAATCAAATTCCTTGCTTGGTGTCTGTACCTGGAAATGTGAGAATTTCTCACCCCAGTAAGTCTTTAACTCAGCCAGTTCCTTCTCACAGACATCCGCTGGATCCGTATAGCTGTTCATAATAGCTTCTGCCTCATCATTTTCCTTTAATCCAAGGATAAACGCAATATTCTTTGTCTCACCCGGCATAAGCTCAACAACAGTAGAAAGCGCGCCACAAGAATTTTCATTATAACTTAAAGCATTTCCAAGATCTCCGTTTACCACGCCATCCGGATTGCCATAGCCATTACATCTTCCAATAAATACTTCCTTATCTCCACAATAGGAAGAAACATCTGCTCCGGCAAGTCCGAAGATCCGGTCTGTCGGACGCTTATCATCGACTGTCTCACCAGCTCCGAGTACATCCAGATTCCCATGCACCGTCTGGCGAATCCGGTTTTCTACAAAGCTTGTCCTGGAAATAAATAATGAATACTGCAGATTCACCTGATCCTGCTCATAATTGCTGTTGTTTGTAAATTCTGCATATCCGGTCAGGGTGAGATTCCTCTTTTCAGAACCATTGTTTGTTACTTTCAGATTCCATACTTCATATGTCTTATTCAATGGCACATAATACAATGCCTCTGTGTGAATATCACTGTAATCTGCCATAATCTTCGTATACGAAATACCATGATGGCACTCACTCTTATACGTATCCAGGCTCTTTCCTACCGGCTGCCAGGATGCAGACCAGTAATCTTTGCTGTCATTGTCTCGAATGTAAATGTAACGTCCCGGCTGATCGAAATTATTGAATACATAGCGCAGGATTCTGCCATTCGCACCAGACTTTGCGAAACTGTAACCACCTGCATTGTTTGAAATCAAAGCGCCATATTCCGGGGAGCCTAAGTAGTTCGCCCAAGGTGCCGGTGTCTTAGGATTTGTAATTACATACTCCCGATTCTCATTGTCAAAATAACCAAACTGCATACCGAATCTCCTTTTCTTTTTCGTTTTCCATGATATAGCCAATGGCCATATACTTTTACTTTGGTACCGTATCAAATAACCTGTAAATATATTATATCAGATTCTTACATGCATTTGTATTGTTATCTTAATATTATTATGGTAATTTTTACGTGTGTAGAAATACATATATCTTTCAAAAATTTTGTAAGAAACCAGCAAAAGAAATGCCCCACATGTTCTTTCAACATGCAGGGCATTTCTTATATCTCACTAATGTTTCTTCTTTGAAGAAGCGGCCATCTCCGGCTGATCTGCGTTATGATTTGCTGTTGCACAAACCTTCGGCATAACTTTCTTTTTCTTCAATGGATGTTTTGGATTCTTGTCCATATCTCACACTTCCTTCCCTTACTTTACGTTAAGTTTCAAAGTCGATTGTGTATATGGTGTAGATTTATATGCACCGCAGCTACATTCTCATAGATTATTCAATGGCAATGTAGTTATTCTGCGCAATGGCTTTTGCTTCCTTCTTCGGAATTGACAACTGCAGGATACCATTCTCAAACTTTGCATGGATATCTTCCTGCTTAATCTCATCGCCAACATAGAAGCTTCGCATCATGCTGCCTGCATAACGTTCACGGCGGATATACTTACCGGTCTTCTTATCCTTCTCGTCCTTATCCAGACCCTTCGCAGCGGATATCGTAATGTATCCATCATGCAGCTGTGCATTGACTTCGTCTTTCTTGAATCCAGGTAAGTCAATATCAACTTCATAGGAATCATCTGTCTCACGGACATCTGTCTTCATCATGTTCTTCGCATGCTTACCATACAGCGGATTCTTCGCTGGCCGGAGTTCCTTGTCAAACTCCTTCTCAAAATCGTCCATCCAATCGTCAAACAAATTTTCTCCAAAAATACTAGGTGTAAACATAAGTCATATCTCCTTTCATACTTAAACAACCAATGCCTACGGTATTCTTTAAGCACTATCAGAGAAATCTGAGGTGTCGTTTGAATATCACAACTTTGCAATCTCTAAGGGATTATCTCTATTTCTTCTTTCCTTTTCTTTTCCCTTTCTTGATTGTGACTATACTATACACCCGGTTATTAGCACTGTCAATAGGCGAGTGCTAATTTTACTGTGAACCTTTTGTGAAGTGTGTACCCAATATTTTTTACCATTATTGCCGGATCTGTTCGAGTATAAATGGATCCTTGATCTTCTTATCTTCGGCAAAGAATAAAATCTTCGTCAACACCTCGGAGGTCTTCGGATCATCGTCCACAAATGGCAGGAAGATCCGTCCACGCCGCTGCGAATGCACCGGAAGTACGTTGATCATCGAACCTGCTTCCTGATGAACTACGCCGCTGCCAAGATGCACGGTATAGTTCGCACGTGCGCCGTGAATCACCGCATGATTCTTTGTAAATGTAACATTTGTAAGCTTGAAGAGCGGCATCGTGAATTCCGCGATTGCCTTCCGCATCTCCACGGTCGAATGCGATGTCTCCGGATCTACGCCTCCTGCATGTGCCACGCTCACTGCCAGATCCACATCGCGCATAACTTCCGAGAATATGATATCCGGAATCTCACGAATCTTTAGATCCTTTCCTGTCTTTCGATCAGTGAACACAACCCATTCCAGTGTTGGGGATTCGATATCTGCCGGCGAAAACCAATCCGCCAGTGCATAGATTCTCGCTACGATATTTTCCTTGTAATATACCTTCTGCAAGCCTTCCTCGATGTCGGCAACCCAGTGTCTTGTTCTCAGGCACGCAACCGTCTTCTTCGGCTGGATCTGATTGCCCGCATAACGCAAGGAGCGCTCCATGTTAAGCTCTTCTTCCGTCTTCACATACAGCTCGCGGAACACCTGCTTAAACGGCTGGATGATCTGGTTGTCAAACACATATTTCTGAATCGTATGCCACATGCCCTGCTTATACATCTGAAATGGATGCGCCACCGTCAGTAATGTATCGTCGGATGGCTCGATATGATGCAAACCTATAATATCCATGCCTTTCGCTGTGACAAATCCAAATACAACCTGTTCCTCCTGCGTATGATCTGACACACCGCCACCATCCATTACACGGAACACAAGTGCCGCCACCAGATCGTGAATCACAGGATTTTCCAGCATACCCTGAATCTCCGCATACGTGTATGTCTCCTGACTCTCCATCGCATCTTCCAACATCGCCCTCGTGCGGCGTGCCTGCTCTGCCATCTGCTTCTTCGCCTCGGTAATCGCCACAATATATTCATCCTTCTTAAGCTTCGCCGGAACAGACTTCAGCTGCTTGCCATTTTTCTCCACAAGCAGGGCACATTTGCCGCCATCTTCCATCTCAAGCCATACAGATACTTCTCCGACTTCATGCGGCTTGAAATAGTCCGCCATGCCCTGTGCCACCAGACTCTCCATCCGTAGGATCAGTCTCGTCACATCCTGATAGCCTGCATTGATTGCCATATTCTGTAATGCAATCTGCACCGCAGCCGCCTCGCTGGCTCTCCGCTGGGCACCAAACTGTTTGCTCTCCTTCTTGAACTTCTGCAGGAACATATACCGTTCTTTGATCTGCGTCTCATCGGCAATCGGCAGGATTCCGACTGCCATCAACAGGTCTTTATTCCGCTTTGCCTCGATCTCACCGAGCAGCTCTGTCTCATTATATTTGCCGAGTGCCGCATCCGCGTATTTTCTCGCTCTTGCATGTTTGGCACCATCGGAGATGTATTTTGCAGCCTTATATATGAGCGTAAAATGCTTCTCTCCAAGTTTCTCGTAGACCTCCGTAAACCACGCCCGGTCAAATGCACCATCATTTAATTCCTCGACCGAAAGCGGTGTATAGCGCGCGATCATCGCTGTCCGCTTGTTGTCAAACGACTCATTCATATGTGCCATGAAATAATAACATCCGGCTGTAAATCCATCCCAGCCAAGATAATCACCCACAATATCAATCCACTCCGGCGAATACATTGCCGCCTCAACTAAACGTGCCTCACTGATATCCGTCCCTTTCAGATGTGCGCCAAGCGTCTGCGCACTGTCATTGACATCCGGCAGACACGCCTGCAACAGATGCGACAGGCTGTTCTTCTTGCTCACACTTCGTCTGACACCGGAGCTGTAACTGCTGTTAAAATAGGTCGACCGTTCCAGCGTCTCCTTGCCGAGTGCCGACAGAATCCGCACAAAATACGCCGCGCCATAGATTCTCGTCAACCCATATACATACTGGGAAAATGCAGTCTCAGTATCGCCACGTGTAAGCTCTGTCTCCATGACAAGCCCAGCCATCGCCTGATACAGTTCTTTCGCAGTATCCACGCTCACCTGATCTGTCTCAGACAGCTCCTTCGCCGGATTATGCAGCAGCATTTTCTGCACCTGCACCAGCCGAGTACCCGCTGTCCAGCTCCACTCGCAGCCTCTTGTCTGCACCTGTCTGTCCCGCTCGGTCATATACCGCACAATGTCAGACAAACACTTCAGGCTTACATCCATCCGGCTGCCCTCAAATGCCATCTTATACAGGTAGTCCCGGCTGATTAGCCCCTTCGTATATGCTGCAATGTACGTCGAAAGCTCCGGCACGTGCATGATCTTACCGACATTTACCCAGTAATAGCCATTTCCATCGTTCGCAACATCATGCGGGATCTTGAAATTAAAGCATTTCGCAAGTGCATAATTGTATGGGAAGAGATGCAGAAACTCCGTATCATTTTCTGCCGCCTGTGCCGAATCCGCCTCCACATCATTTGCACTTCCATATTCCGCATAGCCCGGCGCAATATACGCTGTGATAACCATGATCTGCTCCTGTGTAAGCACGCTTCTATAACAGATGATTTCCTTCTTAGAAGCCGGATTTACTGTCTTCTTCTCCTGCACAAGCGCATCCTTGCGCGAGAGCAGATAATCCGCAGCCACAACCGCCAGCTTCCTTCTGTCACTTTCCGGCACATGTTTGTTATAAAGTTCGCGTAGGATCGTCTGCATCTGCGACATGTAACCGTAGGTCGGCAGTTCCTCGTTATACCGGCTTCCATACAGATCATCCACAAAGCTCTTGCAATATTGCTTGAAATACGCTTTATCGGAATTATAGCCATTCACATAAATATAGATCTGCATGCACGCTTCCGGCGTCTGTATCTCTTTCCTGTAGAAATCCTCCCAGAGCTCTGGAAATGGTATGTCCCCACTCCAATATCCGAACCGTTCGCCAAGCATACGTACTTCACCGTTTTCACTCTCATATTCATCGTTCTTATGTGCATCAAACAGTGCGTCCAGTTCCCGAAGCGCATGATGGATGTCGACCGTATCCGGTTCCAAGTTCTTCCCGGAAGTAAATTTCGCCTTAATCTTCGCCAATACACCGGCACTCTTCCCGGCATTTCCTGTCGCAATCCCGCTCTCCGGAAAATAACGCCGGTATACATCCTTGCATACTTCCAGATACGAAGAATCGAATACCGGTTCATACGCCGCATTTACATCATAAAGCCCGTATCCTTCTTCCGCATCTGCCTGTTCTGCATGCGTATTCCGGATCTCCCGGATCAGGATCTGCTCCTTCGTCGATATATTCGCTACTGTCTGCGCCATATAGTCGATCTGTGCCACACATTTTGCAAATGTCCGCTGTCTCTTCTCGTCCTTCTTCAACTGGAGCAGCAAATCCAAACCTGCCGTGCGCTTCTCTTCCTTCGCATCCGTAAGCAGCCTGCCGATCAGACCATCCAGCTTCTCCTCATCCATCTGATAGAGGATGGAAAGCACCGTCTCTCGGATGTCGGATTTCTTATATTTGAGCATGTTCTCAAGCTGCATATAGTTCTCCGGTGCCAGCTTCATCTTCTTCACAAGCTTCGCTGCTTCCTGTCTCGTATATGTCTCCTTGTCTGCTACCGCATCCACGAGAATCTCACGCTGGCGGGCATTTGCAGGCTCCCGGATCAAAAATAGCATCAGCGTATCCCTGCCGTACCGCGATACATCGATATCGCCCAGCATCTCCGCAATCTCTGTAATCTTATCCTCATCCCGAAGTGCGCTGGCACACACAGCAAGCCTGAAAATCAGGTCGGATCTATCCAGATATGCCACATTCCAAGGGAATACACACGGGTTGATTTCCAGCCGCTTGCCAGGTATCTGACGCAGAATCCCCATTAAGCGATCATAGGCCTTCAGACACTCTTCCCGGTTGTCAAAATATTTCCCAACATCCGCATAATTCATCTTCTGCAGCGTTCCATTATAACGTCTGCCTTTCTCATAGACAAGATCAAGTATATACGACTGGAGATCCGGCATGAGACATGGCATGATCACCGCCATCGTGTCAAGCTCATCCGAAAACTGCTTCACGAATTCTTTTGCAATGCCATGTACATACACCCTGCCTAGGTGCATCGCCTCCATATACATGCCGAACACCATGCGCTGGTGTCGCGTCCCGGATAACGCAATTTCTCCCATGCGCTCACATGCATCGTCCACATCGTAAAATCCATAGCACCAGAGTGCCAGATAGATTTCCATCGCATCTTCGCTTCTAAGTGCCTGTGCTCTGGCATTCTCATCCTGCAAATAGGTATCGATGATATATAGCTGCTTCTCCTGAATCCGGTCGATCTTGCTCTCCTCATTTGCAATCAGTCCGGTCCATGTGGCAACCGCCCTAAGCACGGACGCATACCGGAGCATATCATTGTCCTTCACGACGCGGAATAACGTCTGAAATGCTTCCGCGGTTCCATAATCCATATTCTCACAGATTGCCTGACGCAATCCTTCCTGCAGACGCGCAGCCAAAAGCAGCTTGCCCAGTGCCTCGTGCAGCCGGGTATTTCCGCTCATGCAGATGCCACGGATGATCTCCACGGACAGCTTCGTCTGCGCACTCTCGCCAAATAAGATATCCATGATGATTGCTTCTAACTTCTCATTTCCGCGGTCTAGCTCCGCCTGAATCCAGTATTCCGATACAGCCTGACGTCCATTTGTACTCTGATCCCGATAATAGCACAGCACATCCTGCGGCAGCTGCTCCGTGTAGACTGACACGAGATCGGTTCCGTAAATTCCCATGTCATGATACGTGTTCATGATGTGGAAATAACGCCCCATAAATGCCCGGTAGTGCTTGATTCGCACCGTTCTTCTGTAATAAGACTCGCTCGCCTGCCATTTCGTAATGCTATCGATCGTGCAACAGAAATCCTCGACCAGATGCTCCGGTATCCATCCCGGCATCTGCTTTAATTCCTTCCGGAAGAATTCCGATGGCAGGCTGCCCGATTTCGCCAAATGCTTATCCAGCCGCTTTCCGACTTCCGTCAGCTGCGTCACGCCGTTATATTTGCTGCATTCTGCAAGCAGCGCCTGAATCTCCGCGCTGTAAGACGCCTTTAAAGCCTTGTCTGCCTCATTGCGCGCAAGCTTAAAATCATTCGCGATCTTCGCCTGCACTTCCAACTCCTGCTTCGTCTTCTTGTCTTCTGCCATATGTAACCCCTTTCAACATATACGCTTGTGGTAAGACTCTGTTCACCCAATCCTGTAATTTTCTACCACATCCTGCCCGCCAACATCGTCAGACGGATAAATGTAACCGTATCGCCCTCTTGTAACTCCAGCTTCTCATCTAATTCCGTAAGTTCCGTGTCGCCTAAGAATACCCGGAACAAGCCATCCTGAAACCCAAGCACCGCCGTCTCTATAGACTTCCCGACATCCGGCGCCTTCTCACCATACACGATGCCGAAAGCAATCTTCCCAATCTGCGCCATATCGTCGATCTGCGCATTGGAAAGCACTGCTTCGCCCCGGTTCATCGCCTCGATATATCTGCTCACACAGAGCTTCACCGTCTCTGTAATCAGCTCCCGCAGGCTGCCCGGTGCCACCACATAGGTAAATGGCACCTGATCCACCGTATTCCTGCGCTTGCCAAGCTGTTTCATGTTCATGTATAAAACCATGTACTACCCCCGTTTAACCTTATCATTCGTAACCATCCAATACCATCACCTTATGCAGTCTTCACACATCTTCTCAATCCAATCACGTCGGATAATATCCCGCTTCCACGCTTTCGGAATCGCATCATATCCATAATATAATCCTGCCAATCCACCAGCAATTGCCGCCGTCGTATCCGTATCATGTCCAAGATTTACCGCTTTTAAGACACAATCCTTATAACTTGCTGTCGTAAGCAAGCACCAGAACGAAGCTTCGATAGATTCTATCACATATCCGCCACTCTTAATCTCACTCTTCGGCAGACTCTGTAATATCTGCAAATTTCGAATACGGCTGAAATGCTGTAACTCGGTTCTACATTCCTCTATTTGATCATAATAGGAAAATGCCGCATCTACACCTGCCTGTAACCAATCTGATATAGAACCAATTCGATCCATACATGATCGAACACAGAAATAATAAATTCCACACGCCATCTTGCTTCGAACATGCGCATGTGTAAGTGCAGACACGGCATGAATCATAGAAATCGCGTCTGCATCCGTCATCTTTTCTTCTTCCTGCAACTTTGCCAGATAAATACACACTGGAAGAATACGCATCAAAGAGCCATTTCCGTTGCTGTATTCATCCGATAGACCACAGCTTGTTACATCATTTGACTTCCTGTAATTCTGGATTGCCATATGGCAGGTAATCCCCTCATCAAACGTCTCACCAAATGGCGTGAACTCTCCCTGTTGTTCCCATGAGACAAAATTAGCCATAATTTTATCTAGATTAATACCCTCTCGCAATACATCCAATGTTGCCAACGCCATGCTGCTATCATCGGACCAGCTGCCTTTCGGTACATTATATGTGCCGTGTCCGGTCATTCCCGTAACAGGTTTCTTTGATAGTTCTTCTCCACTCACAAACTCTACCGGCACACCAAGTGCATCACCAACGACTAAGCCCATCATACCATCTAAATATGGATTTGCTGTGATACGCTTCATCACTTTTCCCCCTTGATTTAAGAATTCTTAATCCATATAAAACTGTCTCGCATTGTCATTTTCCACTCGCATTAAAAGTCGATAATATGTCCAACTTAATTCGCTACGCAGTGCGTAGCCATTTGGAAAGGTCAATTTACTGTGAACCTTTGCGACGTACACACTCATTAAGTTACTACTCTATCAGAACTTCACAACCTTCGGTTCCTGTGTAAATGAAGAAAATGTAGCTGTCGCGTTCTTGAAATAAAATACTTCTGTGTTGCCATCATCTGCAGAGTACATCTTCTGCAGGGACGGATATGCGTCGAGCATCGACTGTCTCGCCTCTCTGCGGTCATCCTCAACAAGCTCACCTGCGACACGCAGCCATTCTCCGCCCTTAAATGCACAGATCTCTACCTTCGGATTCGCATGAATCTGCTTCGAAACTGCCTTCGACTTGCCTGTCTGGATATAGAGCTTTCCTTCAAAAATATGAGCCGTGCCAAATGGTCGTACTCTCGGCTGGTCACCCTCGACCGTTGCCAGATAATATGTATCTGCTTCCTTCAAAAATTTTGCTACCTGTTCCATGTGGTTGTCCTCCTGTAATTATGTCAATCTATTTATTCTTCAGGCATTCAACTGCCCAATTCATATCAACGATATAATCCCGCTTGCCATCGCCCTTGGAGTCAATATACTCGGCCTTGACTGCATCATACACCTTCTGGGAAAATGGACTGTTGCCCAATACGCCATTCTTCAACCGGATCACAAATCGTTCCGGCTTTCCCTTGGTGATCTCTAAGAATATATCTCCAACCTCCAGATCCGGATTCGTCTGCGACAAATGCGCCACCATCATAACCTTCATGATCTCAACGACGCGGTCATCGAGTCCTATATCGAAGATATATGCTTTCTCCCGGAGCTGATTCTGAGAATGAACCACTCTGCATGTATAGTCCGTACTCTCCATGCCCGGAAGCATGTCACCATTCTCCATCTTGTCAAATGTATCTAAAATCTCCTTCTCATCTTCCTTCGAGATTGCATAATAAATCATCAGCTGCTTCTCCATCTGATGATACAAAAGTCCGTAATTAACATAATGGACTTTCTTGCATTTCGGGCAGGTATACGCAAATAACTCGCCAGACAAAAGATCCTCCTTCGCCTGTGGGTTCAATTTCGTATTGATGCTCTGCCATATTGTAAATTCGCCTTCTGTGCCACAATCCGGGCATTTGATTTTCTGTGTGTTTTTTAGGGACATGGGGTTCTCCTTTGGTTTTTATTTTTGTGTTATTATTCTTTCCATTGTGTTTTCTTTGCTATATCTGTCAAAAGTTCTCCTTTATACGTAAAATAAGATGGTCCTGAAATATTACTATATCCCTTAATTTTTTTCATTATAGCAGTAAGTGACGTAAGTTCGTTGTTATATAATACCTTATGTCCACCTTTTATTATTGCAACCACTTGAGGATTTTCAGTACACACAAGCTCATCGCCATCTTTTAAGCCACATTTATAGAAATCTATTGCAGGTTTTCTTGTAACCTGATATGACTTACTTCCATCAGTCAGCTTTACTTTTCTTAGTTTGTCTTGTGACCCGCTAATTACAGCAATTGCTTCTAATAATTCAAACGCATCTTCTGGTGACATGATGAAAAATTCTCGATTTTTTGATACTCGTAAATCAGGATTTAAGTTATCTATCATTTTATGAAGCTTTTTATCTTCAAGATTTCCTGGTGTTTCATATGTTGCATATATCTCATATTCATAAGGTAATGCTGTCGTACTTAATTGTTGTCTTCGCAATTCTACATCTGTAGCATAGCCGATTTTTACCATATCCCGCAATGCTGGATTTGTCATAATGTATATATATCCCATACGAACCTCCTTACTTTTTCTTTCTCAATGTCCATAGCAGAAAACTATCAATTGAGCGGGGCATTTCGTATGTTCCTAATTTTTCATACAGATACTCCTGAAGCTCAAGCATCCGACATACAAAGTACCCATACTCGTGATCATAGTCAGACACATTCACCAAAAATTTCTTATCTGGTATCTTCACCAGTTTTCCAATACTCTTTATGGCTCGACTGTCATAAATGAAAAATTTCTCCGGACAATGAAAATGCAAATACTTTGATGCAAGGGATCTCTTTTTTAGTCCAGTCATTTTACCGAAAGTATCCGTCAAAAACTTATGCGTGCTTAGAATCTCTTTAACATCATCTACTATATGTCCTGTACTCTCTTGTAATCTTGTAATCCGATCATCTAGCTCTGATCCAATCTCCAACATTTTCGAGGCAACAACATCGTAATAAAAGTCATCATTGTCATCTACTGCATTCTTTCGTCTCTCAATAGCTGCAGCATAACTTCTGCCAATGAGCCAAACCTTTCCCACAATGACATCTATTTCTTTATGCTTCGGTTCTTCTTTGCACATACGATAAAGAATACGGTTTCCATACTCCCAACGCGAATCGGATTGGCTTAGGTAATCGTTATAAAGATTTTCTATTTCTTTTGTAATCACAATTTTTCCTTTCCTTCTCTGAATTTGAAAAATACCATCTCCAAAACCAAACTTGCCTGCAATAAATATGCCACATATATAACTTTCATCATTTCAGCGACATGAAATCATGCCTGTTTTTCCATAATTTTTCTTCGCTTAGATTTTGATTTTATATTTCCTCTGGCTTCATATTATGCCCTGCGTCACATTTTATATATAGACCATACTTACCAACTTTCGCTGTCATATCGCACTTATGAATTGGACACTTAACATGTTTTATTAACATATAATGGTTTATATCATCAGGCTTAAGCAGATGTATCTTTTTGCATTCTTTACACCATAATATGGTCTTTCCGCTTTTTCCCTTCGTCATTCTCAAAGGCTTCTTACAATCTGGACATTTTATATTTTTTGAAACATATTCTGATAATCCTCCCGTTCCATTCGGATCATCTGTTGGCGTTTCCGGACGCGGTAATAATTGCTTTTTACCTTTGTCTGTTTCCCTGTACTCCAAATCAGACAACGAACGAATTAATTCAGCAGTGTGTTTTCCATCTAATCTGCACACAATTGGACATACTGTATTATATTCATCTGCTCCGTCTTTAAATTTCCATGAAGCATCTGGCACACCATACCAAGTGATTTTTTCATCAATCATTACTAGAGGAAAAACTGCATTGTTTGTTCCCCATGTATATTTTTTCCATGCGTCTGGCAAAGCGGCATAATCATTACACTTAATCAACACCTGTATTCCCTGTTGTTTCTTTTCTGCAAGCAACTGACATATTACGCTTTCAGACTCTGGATTCAACTTACCACACGGAAGTGAAATCACAATCTTACCTCGTGCGCTTCTGATATCTTTCAAAAAAATATCCATATATACATTCGCATTCAAATAAAATGTCGGTCCACCCTTCAAAGATAATTCATCAACCAATGCTTCAAGCGTTCTATCTTTCTCATGACGAACTGTATTCCCCTTATCCTTCAAATAAGATATTAAACGATAAAATAAATGCGTCGTATTTTCATAGTTATTGCTCCAAAACTTTGAATTGGCAACTGTCACCAATTTTCCCTTTGCTCTAGTTACCGCAACATTGATAAGCCGTTTTATAGAATTAAAATCTTTTCCCATCAACCATCCTGGCTTTCTCGATGGATAACTTTCTACTGCATCAAAAATAACAACGTCACTCTCTGATCCCTGAAACTGATGAACTGTCGCACATCTGATCTGTGTATCATTATGTTCTCTATAATCCAGTTCCATCGCACGGACAAGTCGAGTCTGTGCCGCATATGGGGTAATAATACTTACAGTTTCAACATTTTTCTCTGTCTTTACCGCTATTGCAAACGAAATCATTGCACTTAAAATATTAAATCTTGAATTATCTGCATTCTTTGATGCCGCACAATAACATCCAGATAAATCAATCAGGTTAATTGCCTGTTTGCTAAATAATTCTGCATTTACTATTTCATTACGGTTCGTCCTTGTATCTGGATGATTCAAAAGCATACCACCATATACATATTGATTTGAAAAACCTGCAATTTGAGGATGCATACGTCTCTGCTCATTCAGCATTACGAGCCACGGATGATAATATACATGTCCACTTCTGTTAATCCCTAAATAGGCAAATATGTCCTGACACAAAATATCTTTCTTCTCCGACTGAGCAATTGGAGCCAGCTGCATAAAATCACCAACACAGATAAAATGCTCTCTTGCGAATGTTACCGCACAAACAACCTGCAGAACATACGCCATACTCACCTCATCGAACATAACAACATCATATTTTTTATTATCAAAGATGCCATCAATCACAATTTTTGAAATAGTTGTTGCAACAACAGAAGCCTCGCTTACATAATGCTGTTCCTGTTCTCTAATGGCAGACCGAATCTTTCCAATATCTTCTCTGATTTCAATCACACGCGGATTATCCAATCCTTTTGTATGCTTCAGCTTGTCATATTCAGCTTGCAATTTATCCAACTTCTCATTTAATACCGGATTTTTTGTAACAGTATAGTAAAAAGAATTCACATAAGGGTTTTTATTCAATTCTTCATCTCGTACATATCCATATCGAAGAATCTTCCCTGCTTTTAATGCTGCGGTTTGATTGTTTTTCCTCAGCAGTTCATCTATCTTCTTTGCTACACCATCCACTGAAACATTGCTATGTGATACAATCAGTACAGTTTTTCCTGCATTTATAGAATTAATAGCCAGTTCTGCCATCGTATGCGTTTTTCCTGTTCCTGGTGGTCCCCAAACAACACATATCGGTTCCGACATAGCCTTTTCGATAACTGCATCATGTCCTTTCGGAATTTGTTTGCCTGATTCTTTTGTCGCCAATTTAGGTCCATCTTTCATGATACGAGAGGCCATCTTATTTTTCCCAAGACTTATCCCTGCCCTGAGTTTTTCCTGCAATGCCTCCAAAAGTTTCCATGGTTCAACACGTATCAATGCATTTCCGATCCGCTCACCTATATTTGATTTCAACTGTACTATAATCTGAAAATCCTCACACATTAATACAGTTCCGCTAGCCCGAAACAAACCGGTTGATATGTCAATTGGCGCATCATCCGAAATATGTAACTCTGTTTCAAGATCAAAAATGTATGAGAATATACCTTTCGCTTTTGAAACCAATTTACCATTTGTGACCTTATATTTCCGTCCGCCCTCATGCATCAAATACAATTTTTCTGCATTCAATGCTTTCAGGTATGTATCCATCTCCGGAATATCTTCTACACGAATATTATCATTGTCTATATTCTTTGCATCTTCGGATAATTTGTCACCATCCATATCCAGACTTTTTTGCTTTACAATACTTAATCTATCAGAAACGGCTTTTATAAAAACTTCTTCGTCTTCTTTTCGCATCGTGTCGTAATTTACATCTAAAAGTTTCCCCTTCGAATCACTTCCAAAAGCAAACACCACGTTCGTTATTTCACCTGTTTCAGACAAAAACATAAGCTGCAATCTCGAATTCTTCATCCAGATTCTCTTCTTATCCTGATGTATCGAAATATTCATGGATTGCGCCATTTTCTTTGTAACATCAAAATAATGCTCGTGCCCCTCGTCAGAGTGTTCAACTCCAAATCTATCTGATAGTATTGCTTTCGAATAAATTATTTTATCAGTTTGTCCCTTTTTATACTCAAATTTAAATGAAATTTGCACATGATCATCAAATTCTAGATATGATGGTAAATGTATTTTGAATGTACTTTTCTCATATGATGGATTCATGAAATCCCCCCTATCTTTACCCATATTTAATCTGCTATGCTCAATCCTACATGTCTTTCAATAAAGCAAGCAATTTCTCCTCTTCTTTCTCTATCCTTATTAGTTGCAAGCAATGGAACCATATCACTATAAATGGATGTTCTTCTTCAAAAATCGTAAACATTGTTTCCGATTTCTTTATTGCAAATTCCATAATCAGCGTTTTCGAAATTTAAATCATATATCTGTCACTTCTTGAATTTTTACGCTTCTTTCTTCCCGCAATTTTCACAGCACAAGTCCATTCTTCAAGGTTCATAATTATTCAACTCCCAGTGCCTTAAATACTGCTTCTTCCGGAGATGAATAAAATATCAGACTGAACGCTCCAACTAAGTCAGATGGTACCGTGCCAAGATCTGCTGCCGATGTGATTGGAAGAAGTACTTTCTTAGCGCCACTATCCAGACACACTTGCATTGTACTTGCCAATTCTTCTACCTTAATAAGTGTTCCACCGATACTAATTTCACCAAGTACCGCAAGACTGCTGATTGGAGGCTTACTGAGTGCTGCCGATGAAATAGCAATCAGCGTAGGCAAAGCAAGATTACCAGTCATTCCAATACCCTGCATATCCTGATAATTGATGATATAGTCCTTAGTTGTCGTACTGATATTTCCAGATATTGCATTACAATTAGCTTTCAGATAATTAAATGCTGTATTGGTTGCCTCCTTCGGCTCTTTTCCTGATCCAATACCTGTGCAAGTCAATTTTCCATTTCCAGGCATCATCTGTGTTTCCAGACGATAACAGCCTATCATTCCAGTCTTTGACTTTGATACTGTATATAAGCATCCCGGTTTGCCCATACCTTCAGGAATCATCTTTCCGCCGCCCTGCTCCGGTACAGTTACAAAATGCTCATCAAAACTATCATTGTCTATGTATGAGAAGTTCACATCATAGAACTCCATTCCACCAATCTTCTTAAGCTGCTCTTTTACTCGTCTACGAAGTTCAAGTGAAATATCCATAATCTCTGCAACTTCATCCTTGTTGACTTCTCCATCTGGATAAATCAATTTGATAAATCCGGAAATCAGCTTACGAACAGCGATTGCATCTCTTTGGTTTAAGTTATTTCCTAATTTGAAATACTTCTCTGCTATATTGCTGTAATTATCCTTACGAAGCTCACGCATAAACTCGGACAGATAATCTGTGATAAATCCATAATCATTTGTAAACGAATCCGGTCTATACTTAGGAATCTCCCATCCAGGTATATATGCATGGAAACGATCAAGGAAAGCCGTATCCGTACCCATTTCAGAAGGAAATGGATCAAACAGACTTGATGTCTTCTGTAAAGTCTCAACACTCTGATTAATATTTCCCACAAATACCATAGATGCCTTTGCCTGTATTTCTGCCTTACCACGGGAAAATGCACCGGATGCCATGTATCCTTTCATAATCTGTATGCCATCTTTATCCTTAAACTTAATACCTGCAACCTCATCAAATGCTACAACATCCCACATTCCGACAAGACCTACTGTATTGTTAGACATGTTATAAAACAGATTTGCAACAGTTGTCTGTCCTCCGGCAACAAGGATACTGTTTGGTGAAATCTGCTCATATATGTATGATTTACCTGTAGAACGAGGACCTAATTCACACATATTAAAATTATTCTCAACAAGTGGAATCATACGGGCAATCAATAACCATTTTGCTCTGTCAGAAAGCTTGTCCGGCTCCATACCAGTGGAACGAAGCAGAATATCCATCCACTCTTCCTTTGTAAATGCCTTACGACCATTCTTTACCTCATCCATATCCACATGTGGCATCTGAATCGGTGTCAACTTTCTGATACGAATGGGTTGTGTATTCTTCTTATCTTCCTCGATAAACTCATAGTCAAGCTGGAGAATACACCAAATGCCACCACAAAGCAGGCGATCATAATCTTTTACATAATCAGCACTGATAGGGATATTCTTAATTCCCAAATTAGAGAATGTTGCCTCGTATCGATCTTCCTTTGTATTAAGGACTACTGTAATCCTGTCAATTACCGTATAGCTTCCTCTCTCTCGAAGAAGGGACAATATCTTCTGTGCTTCATCCGGGCGGACATAGTTATCACGCAGAATACGCTTCACATTGTCTACTCCCTCATCAATAATCTCTGGATCATCAGAATTACAATACTGACCGAGAAGATATTCCAGTACATATACCGGAACATTTGCTCCTTCTCGGATTGATTTAGTTAAATCCTTGCGGACAATGCGACCATCATAATACTGACGGAGTTTTTGCTTTATGATTTCTCGTCTATCGTCTGTTTCTGATATATTATTATATTCATTAATTTGATCCATCACTATTCTCCTTTGACCTGTAACTATTGATTTTTTCTATTATTGCGTCAACTGGATACAATCTGTCATTTGGATTTTGACAAAAAAGTTCATTAAACACATCATCTAAATATTTATATTCTGGTGCCACTTTTGATATCTTCGTGTAATTACCAGCTCCTACCAATTCACCTGTAAACATCTCTACTAGAATAAGTCCAGCAGCATAAACATCAGCTCTTCCGTCCACATTTTTTGCATTTCCCTTTATTCTCTGCTCTGGTGCTGCATATTGAAAATTTGCCATTCTATCGGATGCCTTTGTTTTCACACTTGCAATAATATCTTCTTCACAAAAATGAGCTATCCCAAAATCCGCTATAACAGCATTATTAGTTTCATCTAAAAATAAAATGTTCTCAGGCTTAATATCTCTATGATAGGCACCCTTCTCATGTGCATACTTAAGACCATACAAAATATTAATAAATATCTCTTCTGCATCACTATGTTGTATGTGCTTTTTAATTCTATCTCTTAATGTTTCTTTTGCTAACGGCATAACATAAAAGATCATATTATTACCTATGGTCCCATGATCATAGATTTCAATAATGTTTTTATTTTGGTTTCTTTCACAAAAATTAATCTCATTACTAAATCTTGCAAGTTTACTCCCCTGTTCCCTCAATACTACTTTAATTGCTATTATTCTATTTCTAGAATCCTCTGCTTTATATACCTTACCATTACCTCCTTGAGCAATAAATTCACTGATTGTATACGTCTCAAACGCAGAATATACTCTATCACCTTTATTCAATTTAATATCATTAACTTTAGAAATCGATTCTAAATCCTGATCTCCTATTCTTGCTAATTTCCCTTGATTCAGCCTATAAGACAAATCAAATTTTTTTAAAAGTTCATTTACCTTAATCGTATATGCATATCGCTGTTCTTTTTTTATCCATCTACTAAATGCAATCTCTACAAACTTTTTAATACTTTCATAATCTACATACATATTAAAACCTGAATATGACTCTCCATATTCAATGTTATATTCCTGCTCCATATCAATATTTAATTCATATGTTCCACCATTCCAGCCACTATTGTAATATATGTATTCATCCTTAATGAAATTTTTATTCAATGCATCTGATCCAAACCAAGCATTAAAACTTTTCCAAAATTTTTGCCAGTTTTCCGGTTCTTCATCATTCAAGTTTCTTAAAAAAAGTATTTTGTTTGTAGTCACATTAATCACTCCTATTAAAATCCAAAATCATCAACAAACGCAATATCAATCATAAACTCATACTGTTGCAAGATATTCTTCTCGTCATTAGCATCCGCCAACACAAGATAATACTTGTCTCCATACTTATATTCTCTTGACTTCAAAGTGAACTTCTCATGGAAAGTTCTCTTCTCCGGTGCATCTTCCCTGCTATTAGCAATCATAAGCACATCAAATGAAATCTTTTCGCCATCTTCCGTAGTAAAGTAAGCCACGATACTTCTTGCTTTCATGGTATCTGTTACTTTCTCTGTCTGGATAAAATCAAAGTATGTGATAAGATTCGTCACCTTACGGGTAACAGATGTCAGAACAACATCCACATAATCGTATGCCACACCTCTGGTATTCGTTGTCAGCTCAATGACAGGAACTATCATCTCCTGCAACGACGAACCACCATGCACATAGTTCTGCCCACCTCCAGCAACCTTGAATATATCTGCTCCAACCGGCGTATCCACATAAAATTTATTTAGATATGGCATTGTTCTTGCCATGATTCCCTGCACATTTACTGCATCTTCCGTAATCAGGAATCTTTTGTTTGTATAAAGACACTTATCCTTTGGATATGTTACCTTATCAAACTCCTGCAATCTGTCTCTCTTATATAAGAAGCCATGATCCGCAGTAATGAAAAACTTCGGCGCAGATACATAACCAGTGAGTTTCTTTACCAACTTATGTATCTCTTCTATTGCTTCCTCACAAGCATTGAATACCTCATTCTCACTTGCAGGCTTGTCTCCTCTTGCATCCACCTGATTGTGATAGATGTACACGATATTCTTGCCCTGAACCAACTCTCTGATTCGTGCTTGATTAGCATTTGCCACTTCATCAAATGACAAAGCCACATTATTTTCATTATATGATTTCAGAATCTTATCTCTCTGCTCCATACTCACACATGCCCGTCCATCAACAGTCACATTCAAGTTGCCATCCACCTGCATCTCTTTGTGTGGAAGCAGACTTGCCATTCCAACTGACGTAACAGAAGGCAAGCAGCTAAGCATACACTCCATCTTCGGTGTACACTTCTCATCCAATTCCAATCTACCGAAAAGTTCTTTTGCACACTCATACCGAAAAGCATCTGAAATAATAACAATGACTCTCTGCTTTCCATCATAGCCTCTAAGATAATGCTCGTAGAAATCTTCCTGCTTAGGCATATCTGTAACATTCATTGCTTCATTCGTGAAATTCTCATTCCACTTAGGTGTTATCTTCTGCAAATATGTATTCGCATAAATATTCTCTACTCTCTGTCTTACATCAGAGAATTTACTGTTATCTTCAATCTGGTCATATGCATAATAAAACCATCTATAATATGAATCTATCAGGTATGACTCTTGCTGATAATTTGTAACCAATGTCTTAATATCACTTGAAAATTCCATAAGTGATACAGACTTCATCATCAAGTACGCATACTTGATAGTCGTATATTCATTCTTGTTTCTTTCGCTATAATGATATGCCTTAGACATTCTCTGGTCAGCTACCTGAGCAAGATTAAGTCCATCAATCTGCGCATCTAAAATCTCATCATTTAACTGTGCCAATGCCCAGTCAATAATAATGTCATCTAACCTGGCAAACGCATCACAAGCAAATATGTCAGAGAGCTGTAGAGAGCTGTCTTTTTTCTTCTCTACATCTTTCTTTAATCCATCCTGTACTCTTGTCACAAAACGCAATGACTTATCTATTCTTTCTACCAATTTGTCATAAGCATCCTGATAATTCACATTGTCCATGATGTTACGAATAAAGACCACAACATCATTACGCTTCTTAAGAATATAAGTCCTCATTGCTTCCGGAACTGTAGCCTTTAATGTGGATGACGCATAAGTTAATATCATGCAAGCAGACAAATCATCTATGTTTGGCTTTTCTGCCTTATATCCAAAGAATTTTTCGCAAAGTTCCCAGAACTTGTCTGTCAATCCATTATCATCCAATGCTTTGCAATACTTCTCATTGTCACCAAACATCATCTGCTTAACTACTTCCTCAAAATTTGGAGTCTTCACATCCGTGAGTACAGAAATCAAACCAATATCAATTGTCTGAGCATTGTAATGGTCAATTCCAAGTTCCTTGAACTTCTCAATACGATGCTTATTCTTCCAGAAATTGCCGTACTGTGATAAATGCTCCTTAAAGCGATTATCAATGCCAATCTCCTGTGACATCTGTGATACTCTGTCTGTATAATAAGGTGTTGAGTAATAATACATGTCTGCAAGCGGATTCTCTGCATCACTTGGCTTTGCAAAGGCTGCATAGACAAGATATTTACTCTCTTTATCCTCTTCGTTTAATAAATACTTTGAATAGAGCCAGTTTGTGCCATCAAGAATATGTAGCTTTGCATCACCAAGCTGCAATTCCGATACCTCATCCTCATATTCACCTTTATCATCAAACCAGAATATGATTCTTGTCTCTGACTTGGCAAATTCTGTATTTAATTGATCCTGTATGTTCTGTAAATCCATATTTCACCTTCTAATCTATTTGTGCAAATGGTCTGCACAAATCACATTTATTTAATCAGTATGATAAATAGTATCCAATAAGTGGTCACTAATGGATACTTATCGGATACTACTGGATACTTATTGAATACTTTGTATCCAGTAAATAGCTGCCAGCATCCATTAAATAACCAATTGTATCTATTAAATCGTTTCTTTTTACTTGTTATCATTAAATATATATTTCGTACTAGGTCCACTTCCTGTTTTTCTCAAAATATCATTCTGAATCATCTTATCTAGCAACTTACGTGCACCTGCTCGTGTTTTATATTCACACAATTCCATTGCCTGTTGCGTTGAAATGCTGTCATGGCTTTTAAGATAATATATTACTCTTTGCTCTTTATTCAGATTGCGTATTTCATCTGCTCCTGTTGAGTCTGCTTGTATGTTTGCCTGTAAGTTCGCAGCTCCCGGAATATATACCACTTGTCCAACTTCAAGCTTTAATGTTACTCTGTCATTACGCTCAGAGAAATCAAATTCCGGTTTCTTCCAGTTTTGTTCTGCCCATGCAGTCATAATCTTATCGACACCACTTCCGGCACGCTCACCGACATTTACAAAACCAAACATCTTTAAGATATTCGGATTTCTTGGATCACTATTACCACCCGCATAAAATTCCTCTTTTGTTACTCTAATAGTACCAGGATTAGAAATACTAAGTTCCTTGCCCTTCTTTACAACAAGTATTCCTCGTCTGCCATAATAATTTGCATGTGCCAGCGCATTTGCCAATGCTTCTTCCAATGCATCATGCACATCCACTCTGTCTACCCGATATCCATTTCGCCTATTTGCAAACGGAACTGCTACATCATCGTCCATTCTAGTACGCACCTTGCAGAAAAAGTCATATATATTACCGCTCCAATCACCTTCGTTAGAATGTGTCCGGAATAACCAGCGCACTGCTTTATCATCGCATTCCTCACGATAATCAAGAAAATAATTCGGAAACACCTCAGTAATGTGATAAGCTTCTCCAAAGAATAGAAGTCCTGCTATCGTTGGAGATAATGTGCCATTCTTATTCTTTGCTACTGCCCTTAATTTCATAAGGAACTCATCATTTTCCAAAGCATTCCACGGATGTCCACTGTGAAGCTGTTCAAAAATGATTCTGTAGCCTTTTATCGTATCCTGATTCAACACGTCTAACCCGAACTCTTCCAACACTTCCACATCACCAGATACATCTCTTTGGTCTGCAAACATTGCACGGACTGCCTCTTCAGTACAAAGGAAATCACCCTCATAATCTCTTTTATAAGTGCCCTTCATTGGATCTGTTCCAATATATACTGGCTTATCATGTCTGTCTGCCGCTGGGACATCAATTCTGAGTATTTCCTTATCTCCGATTGTCATAGGTCTGACATGATGATTCAGCAAAATATTCTTTGATACCTTATTCCTGTCATTCAATGTACTCCAGAAATCTTTCTGATATTTAACAATCTGCTTATCTGTCAGTCCCTCAACTGTAAAAGAATCTCTGTGTTCACGAATTCCAAGCAGAATCGTACCACCATTTGTATTTGCAAAAGAAGAGTAAGTCTCCCATATGCTCTCTGGAAGTCCGCCAGTTGCTAATTTGCATTCTCGTTCATGGTCTTCTTTAATGTTTAATTCTTCTAGAATCTCTTCCTTCAATCGCCTAACCTCCTGCTTATATCTTTATCAGTTCAATTTCCTTCAAAATTTCACCCTGCCATTCTTTATCAGTTACAGTATTTCTATATGCTTTTTCATACCAGAATTTACAGCTATTATTGTCTTCATCTTTAAGCTCATTCATTTCAGGAACTTTTTACTCAGTTTCAATATAATATAATAACGACTCAAGATTCCTATCTATATTTCTAAAATTAAAATCATTGATTTTACCTATCCATAAATTAGGCTGCAGTTCTACACTCCTCGTGCCCGGCAAATCGTCATACCATGCATAGTCTTCCTTTTCTACAACATTTCGTGAATTAACAAAATTGATTATAACTGTACGAACAATTCTATAAACTTGTATTTTTGCAAATAATTCCTATTTAGCCAAGTAGTTTATTCATATCAATTTTCATTCCTGCAGCATTAAGTTCCTTTAACATTTCGAATTCCCAGTTGTCTTTTGTTGTATATACCATCCCTGATAAATCCCCTGGAATTTCAAGATTTTCTTCTGCAATCATAATTACATTCTCTCTACCTAAATATCCCATAAAATAGCCCGCTTCGAAAACGACATTCTGCCTAGCCCTATATTTTTCGTTTCCTTTTTCTTCCTTGTCCACTCCAATATCATCTTGTGTAAATAATGCAATTGCCATATGTACATCTGAATATGCTTCTATTTTTTCAATTATCGTTTTTCCTCTATTAGCTTGCTCGCTAAGGATTATTGCTTCAATACCTTGTTGTTCTAATCTCCTAGCGACCTTCTCTTTTAGTTCACCATCATGACCATGAACAATAAACACCTTGTTATTTACTGAAATGTGATTTTTCACATTGGTATCTGTGCTTACATCCTCAAAATCACCAATATATCTTTCAAATTCTTTCTTTGTAGTCTCCAAATCTCGCACATATGGTTCATGAAAATCAGTATTTCCAACAATTACCATTGGGGAAAATGGTCGGTTATTAAAATTTTTAAGTTGAATACTTTTTTCACCATAAAGACCAGAAAGACATAATTGTACATCTGTTCTCCATGCTTTAAAATCACTATCACTAGAACTTTTTTTATTTTTTAATTCATCAATCTCATTGTATAATTTTATTAATTTGTCTTGTAAATTCATAACAACAGTACTCCTTTTACATTATATTTTTGCCAAAAGATCAATCTTTAATGCTTTCTTACCTTCCTGTGACACTTCCACACCTTGGAACTTCGCATAATTTACCTTTACTCCATCATCCAAGTCAATCTCAATTCTCTGATTGGCTACATGGGCAATGGCTTCATCATATATCTTCATCTCTGCAAGCTGTTTAGTGTACTTTGTTACCGCCTTTGTAGCTTTTGTTTTTTCTGATGAAGATGTTGCATTATCAATCGTATATTGAGCGCTCTGCATTGCAGTCTCCACATACTTCTGTGCCTTGTGCAGATATTCTGTTCTTACTTTACCGACTGTGTCAGCATCATAACGATGCATGTAAATAAGTGCCTTAAAGCCATTCTGCTTGCCACTATCGAACAGCCAGTAAATAGGACGCTTACCGGAACCTGTAACAGAATACGCATTACAATGATCCTTGAAGAAGTCATTTAAGAAATAATTTCTGATTACTTCCCTGCTTGTATTGCCCTTATTGCCAAGTGCTTTGGCTACGAAATCAAGATTTTTCTCCAGTGCTCCCTTCCCATACACCGTTTTTATAAAATCTTCAAACAGTCCAACAATATCATCTGTAAAATATTCTTCATCTGTAATTGGAATAATATTATCAAAATCTGGCATATAATGATTTTTTGTATAAAAATCAGATACATCCGGTCTTCCTTCTGCTCTCCATGCAGCATCCTTATACTTGCTATAATCCCATATGCCACCTGCATACATCAATCCATCTTGGTAAATAGAATAACGTCCAAACATACAACCAACAGCATAAGAAATCAGACTCTTTATATCACGCTGTAAATCTGCTTTGCGAACTGTGACATCTTTATCTTCTACCTCTGGTGTCAATTCATCCTGCAAACCATAAATATCAATAAAAATTCGGTTCAGTTCTTCTTCATTAGCTTTAAGCAAATTAAAACGCTCATTGCATTCATTCTCCCAGCAGATATAGCATTCTGCTAAATCAATATCTGTTGTATCATCAAAAAGTAATCTATTCTGTGAAATAACAGATATTAAAGGGTGACGTTTAAAATCCCATGAGATTTCAAATGAATCCCAATCAATATTACTTTCATTAATACATTTTTTTACTTTATTAACAACTTCATCCTTGTGATTTGATTCAATAATTGGTAACTTCCTAAGATAACCAGATTCAAATCCCATTGATGGTGAAAGTATATTTAAAAGTGACATAGCCACTTTTGAATTCATAAATCCAAGTAGATAATATTTTGTTGCCTCATTATCACAAAACATTCCGTAGCCACTATTAGAATATAAAAAACCAACTGGGCAAAATCTGAAAGTTGTCTTTTGCGTTCCAATTACTGTCCATGTTAATGCAGATTGAAATATATAATCTAAATTATAGTTATGTGACCGTATTCGTCCTGTTTTCTCATCTTTAAAGTTCTGTATTTCAAATCCATCGTTTTCCCAATTTACAACTGTATCATTATTTCCATACCATTTTCTTTGTTCTCCACCTTTTGCAAATGGAAACCATTTTTTCCCACTTGCAATTGCATTTTCTCTTGATAAAAGATTTAGCCCCAATTTTTCTATATTTATTTCAAACCAAAGGCGCACAAATCTATCATTATTTGCTGTTGCCATTCCAACACGGGGTTCTGATATTTCACCAACGAGCTTTGCCGTTTTAAAGGCGGTCAAAACAATATCCGATGCCCAATATGAAGTATATGGAGTTCCTTTAATCTCACCTAATTGTATATTTGTCTTATAAAATCTACAATTTCTAGATAAAAACAATGTTGCTTTTGCATCTTCATTTTTTCCACTCACAAGTTGAATAAAAGTACTTTTATATTTTGCTTCATTTTCATTACAAAACACAAAACTAGACGTTTGTACAACTTCACCATTTATCTCATCAAAGGCATGAGATCCTAAATGCACAAGGTTAATCAATTTTTTATGCAATAATTTTTCTCTAAGTTTCTCATAACTAGACAAAAACATCCATGCATGCTGTGTTATCATCGCCTGATACCCATTTTTCTTTAGCATTTCTCCACAACGCTCAATGAACACTGCAAATAAATCTGCCTTGCTATCCGGATAATTTTTCTTCACAAAATTATTAACCTTTGCACTAAGATTGCTTGTTCCAGCATATGGTGGGTTCGTAGCAACTATTTCATACTTCTGTGCCATCACCTTGCCAATTCTAATCAATTGTTTCAACTGCTCTGCTGTCTCATCCAGTCCATACGTATCAAAAGAAATCTGGCTTTCTGTATCTGTATTCTCTACAAATTTCTCTAACAGCTTCCAATCATAGTCTTCCACATTAAGCAAAGAACCATATTCTTTTGCATCATTCAATGTATTAAGAAATCCTTCCAACTGCATTAACGCTGTTTTTTTCTCTTCTTCTGTCAGTCCTGCGCCAAAGTATTTAAGCTGACTGCGATTAATGCCATTACTCTCCTGCACCGCATATACATTCGGTCCTATACCTCTGGTCAGGATTCTTCTATCATACTGTCTTGCTTTCATCAACACTGCAAAATAACTCAACTGTGCAGCTCTGTCATCTATATCAAGTCCATAAATATTATTTTGGATAATGCTCTGGGCTGCATCTCTCTGTGACCATCCTGCATTTTCATATATCTGCATAAATACATCAAATGCATACACCAGAATATGTCCGGAGCCCATACATGGATCAATAAGTTTTATATCTTCCGGCTTTAATGTTGCATACTCTGCCTTTATCTTATCAAGTTCCTGCTGTACAGATTCTTCCTGCTCTTCCTCATCCAAATAGTATTTCCATTTGCTCTTCAATTCATCATCCGGATGTCCTTCTACCCACATTCTGCCAAGGCTGTTTTCAACCATGTATCGTACAATCCAATCTGGAGTAAAAAGCTGGGTGACTGCCGGTACTTCTTCTTTTGTAATTTTAGCTTTCTTTGCAAATGCTTTATTTTTAGGCTCTGTATTGTAATACTGATATAACCAGCCGATGATTTCCACCTGTCCTGCTGTCTTACCATCTTCATCAACAGTTGCGATATTAAAATCTTTCTCATCAATACCGTCTACAAGCATACGAATTACATCATCTTCATTCGTAAATGAGATGTTAAGAAGCATTTCTGTATAGTCTTCTGTCTCTTCAAAAAGTCCCGGTAACACTTCATGAAGCAGATTACACTGCTTGATAAAGAGCATTCTGAATAAATCATCAAGCCTGTTATTCATCTTGGCATCAATGATTTCTTCTCTCTCTTTATCTGTAAGATTCCAATCAATATCAGGTGCCATTGTTACCACATCAGGCTCATTCTTTCCCTCTTTTTCAGAAGAAAGCACACGAACTCTTACAGGATACATATAATCGTTCACTTCCATAAAACGAATAGCACAGATTCTGTTAAACCATGTATATGCCACTTCTTCCACCACCGCTTCAAAGCCTCTTGCATGAATCTGGTCTACCAGTTTTCCTCTCTGCTCACACTGTTTTTTGTTAAGTGTTACCTCTGTTCCTGCTACTGTCTTGTATACCTCAAAATCTGCTCCTTTTGTGATTGTTTCACTGCAATTATCCGGTGTAATTCCAAGCATACCAGCTTTATCCGTAACGGATGCTATCAGCTTATTTCTTGCATCTATTGCAAATTTCTTAATTGCATTTTTGTTCATGAGCTATATCCTCCAATCAAGCTTATCAGCTCAATGTAATGATTGTGTCTTCTTCCAGTTCATCCATCAGTTTCTGCTTCATCTCGGAAAGGAACTTATCAATATCCTGCTCGGTCTCAATCGAATATGTTCTAGCCCCTGCTACATTACTGATGGAAACATTCTTACGTCTCTTTGTCTTTACTTTAGTCGGTGCTGGTGTAGGACTAACCGGCTCTTTACCCGGTACTACCGGTGCAACAGGTGGTTCCGGTGCAGGCTGATGTGCCCTCTCATATTCATCAATCTCATCCAGACACTTAATTTTCAAAGTATCACTTTCCAGCTTGATATTCTTAATTGCAGCTATATCATTTGATTTTTTCAGCTTATCCCAGATTTCTTCAAACCTCTGATTAATACGCGGACGAAGTACCTCAGCAAATGGCTTGGTATCCAATACCTCTTTCACTTTAAGGAAGTCATCATGTACTAATGGATCCATGATGGCTGCTTCCTTTTCAAGCAATCCCATATGAAGGTCTTCAAACCTCTTGTTCAATTCCGGCAATCTCTGAATCTTACCGAAAGGCTTGCTGTCCTCCACGATAGTCTCTATCTCTTCAACTACTTTTAACAGCTCTTGGTCACTTACATATGTCTTGCTGTTTCCAAAATATACAAGGTTCTTCACTGCCGCTTCAAAAATTTTTCTCTGATCTCCCTTAAAGAAGTCAAATACGGGTGCAGTATCCTCTGCATCATCTAACAGGTCATCTTTCTTCTTATCTACTGTCTTGAAGAACTCTGTAGGCTCATTGATATCAAGAATTTCTGCAAGTCTCTTTCTTGCCTCTTCCATCAGTCTCTTACAAGGATATTGCGGATTGATTCGGTACTCTACAAGGATGTCATCATATACTTTGACTATATCCTTGGCTCTGTTCTTGAAGCTGCTCATGATTTTGTCATCATCATCACTGGATACAGTAAATCCGAAGTAATCCTTCATAACTTCTTTTGCAGAACGAATCTGTCCGTCCGTTGCTCTTTCTCTGATGTCTACCAAGAGTTTCTCTACATATTCACGCTTTGTAATATATCTAACTAATTCATCCGGATTCGTTGAAAGTAATGACAAGCTCTGACTGTTAAGAGTAAGAGACACTCTTCCCAGCTTGAACAACATTGCAACAAGCCACTGCACATCCTTTGGATCAAATCCATACGGTGCTGCACCAAACTTATCCTGTAATGACTTAAGGGATGTCTTCATATGTCTGGCATTATTTAATCCGATTACCTGTACCACTTCCTCTAATGCAAGCTTATTCGGTGTGGTATCACTTGTGCCAAGGAAACTCATCTGACCATCGCTATGCTTAAAGATAGCACTGATATCTGAAAGCTCAGGTGCTGTCTCCATATATGTAAGCTTATTGTATTTCATTGCTACGAGCTTACCAAGTGCTTCATTGATTCTTGTTGCCGGCTCCTTAGCTGAAATAGTTGCCTTATCACCATTTACATAGATATCAGCATTCTTTAATGCATCCTCAATAAAGATTCGGATTCTGTCTTTCTTCTCAATACGCTCATCCTCTTTTGCCCTGCGGATACTGTCAAAGCTGCCTCTAGCACTGGGCGCATTTTTATTAAGGAATTTATATATCTTGATGGATTCTGTAATCTCATCAAGGAATGTACTATCATTGGGCAGCTTCACAATCACACTGTTTTCCTGTGTTGAGAGAAGACGAAGTGCAGAGTCTGCATAATCTCCGCCATAAGATGTAATTACTGTCACTCCGATATCGTTAGACTGATTGCCCTTGAAGAATCGGTCATCTACTTTCTGATTAAATGCAAACAGATATCTGTTGCTGTATCTGTATTTCTTCTCTGTATAAATTTCCTCAAAGATAACTGTCGAAGCCTCTCCGATGATTTCTCCCATCTCTACTGACTCGTTATTAATGGCATTATTGATTTCCTGCTCCTCATTTGTCAGGAAAATGTATATTTCACCATTTTTCTGTACAAGTGTCTCTTTGATCAGTTTCTTTAATGCCTCTTCAATCTTAGAACGGACTTCAATTCTGTCATCATCAATGTTTGAAATCATAAGCGTAGTAAGGTTGTCCACATTCGCCTTGATTTCCTTGACATATTTAATCATAAAGAGAACTTTCAAAAGCTCTACATCGAATTCATCCAGCTTATTATTATTCTCTGCATCTGAGATTACCTGACTGTGCTGGTGGTCAATAAATTTATGTAATGGATCATAGAAGAAGCTAAACGGAACCAATACCCCATCCTCTTTATCCATTACTCTGATTGCTGACTCCTGAAACAGTGCAAGCATAGAACGTGACTGATCAGACAGATGCTTTCCACTTGCACCATGTGTTCTGACAGCAGTAAGTACCTGTCCCAAAAGATTGAACTGATATGGTATGAACGGATAGCAGTCTGCAAAATCTGCCTTATCTGCATACAGCTTCTTATCTGCTGTATCCGCTGTAAATGTAATAAGATTCTTAATAATAGATTCTTTCTGCTCATAGAGCAGTCTGAGTATCTGTGTTGCTGTCTCGTTCTTTGCAAGCACACGCTTACGGATTACTTCGTCAACATTGGATGCTGAAAGAGAAAGTCTCGTATCAAAACGTCCCTGAATCTTAGAGAAGTCATTTCCCTTTGTTTTTGTAATAGAATCAATATCCTCCTGGCTTGTTACGATAACCCATGCCTTACCTTTGCAGGCTGTTCCAAGGTCTTCCACGATTGTCTGGAGGTTGAGCATAAGCTGTGTGTCATCTGCAATATACTGACCGATCTCATCAACTAAGAAGATAACATGATGATTTGGTCCTTTCTTCGCACAATACTCCTGCACAAGTGATACAAACTTCTCGATACTGAGGTCATAGTTACCCTTTGCATTCTTGCACCAGTTACGGGCTGCCTCCTCACTCATGAAATTCATCTCGACTAATGTCTTTACTACTTTATCCTGAATAACTGCAAATGCCTGTCTCTTTTTCTCCCAAGGTGCACCTGCATTTGCCTCGAACTTCTCTTTGAACTCTTCAAATCTGCCCTCGTTATCCAACTGACGTTCAAATTCTGCAAGATAAGGAATGGAACCACAATATCCCTGCATCTCATTGAACACCTTCATAAACACTTCAACGATAGCCTCCTTGCCGGAGCCTACCTTTGCAGAACCTTTTGAATCAATATTGAAAAGCATGACATCTGACTCAATTGTTCCAGCCTTTGTCATCTCTGCAATAAGCATCGGATCTTCTATCTTTTTACCATCTGTAAAATACTCAATAGCTCTTTTACCCTCTACTGTGCTGTTTTTTAATAAATAAGACAGTATTTTTAAGAAGTGAGATTTACCACTTCCAAAGAATCCGGAAATCCAGACACCCATCTTATCTGTATATCCATCTACACCCTTTTCATAATTGTTGAAGAAATCTCTGAAATGCTTCAGAAGTTCCTTGGTCACTACATATTCATCTAATTCCTGATATACATTTTCTTCATCCGACTGACCTACTTTAATAACGCCCTTGATATCTCGATCAATCTTCTTCTCAAACATATTCTTTATCTGCATCGTTTTCCTCCCCTACACTAAACGGAACGCTCTGTAATAATTGCGTGAGTCCATAGTCCCAAATAGCTTTAAATCCTGTCCACTATATTCTCCCGGATAAAAAAGCACAACTGGCACAGTGTCAAGCACCTGATGTAAATTATTCAATATATTATGGCTGGCTATAATAGGATGGCACTTGCCTACTCCGGTAAGAAATACCACACTGTCTGTCAAATCTTCCTGCAATATTCTTGATATGATTAGATTCAGCTCATTTGTCTCATCCAGTCCCAAAGTCTCTACAAGGCTGTCTGCCATCTCAAAAAATCCATTCTCTTTTTCTAAATCAAAGAATGCGTCCAGATACCCTTCCTCCTGCAATATCTCAATCATCAAATGAAACAGATCAAACTCAACTATTCTGAAATCCTTGTTTCCATTGTTTATTCTATCTTTAAGATACGCTATATGATTTCTCACATACAGCTCCTCTCTTGGATCATAATCGAATATATAATATCCGACTTCATTTCCAAGTCCTTTATTCTCTCTAAACGACTTTTCTGATATTATGTCTTCTATCTGGTTCAGTCTATCATCCAAACTTAACTTTGCCATATTCAGGCTCCTTTCACAGCTTTCAAGTATTCTCCCAGTCCATTTGCAATCAACAATTCCTCTGTGCGATAGTCAATGTGAATTGGCTTGATTATTCTTGGTTTTACACTACTTTCAAGCAATCCCGCTTCAAACATCATTCTTGCGAAGCACTGTTTTAATTTGCGTACAGCTGTGTCCGTCCATCCTGCCACAACATCACTCTGCAATGCTTTATCAGAAAAGAATACATTCAAATCCCTATCTGTGATTTCTTTTTCACCAAGCCTGATTTTTTCAACATATACTTCATGAAGAAATTCAAAAAATAGCCGGCTATCCATGAGAATTGCAATTAAGTTTAAAATCTTTGCTGTCTCCACATCACAAGTGGTAAAAGTCTGAAGCACTGCTTCCGGTAAAGTAGCTACTCTACGATAAGTACCATTCAATACCTCATGAGCTCGATATTCTGCTTTTACCTGATAGATATTCTCTTTCCAGGCTATCTTGCGGATATCCGCCTTACTATATCCATCCAGGATATATCCTGCGGTCTTTCTGGACTCCTGTAACCAGAATAATTTTGATGTAAGTCCTGCGCTATATACTAACTCTGCCATTTTGAACTCTCCAATACGGTTATTTATCTTTGTCTTTTATAAATTTGCAAATATTGCCTTGTGAAACGTTCTCTTGTTTCTTTGCCGGCTTGTTCTGATATACCCCCGGCTATTCTAAAAATCATAATCATCTGGATCCAGTCCTGCATCCTCCAGAGCTTCCCGTCTCTCATCCTCGTCCATATCTTCCAACTCATCCATATCAAGTCCAGCTACTGCAAGATCAAACTCCAGATCATCCTCTTCCTCTGAATCATCATCCACTTCGTCATGATCTCCGAACACAACATCATCCATAACCGAATACTCATACGCATTCAGCTTTCCGTCACCATCGAAATCAAAATCTTCATCATATAATCTTCCATCTGAACCTAACATACGCATCATCCTCCCATTCATTTATTTGCTAATTCACTTAATTGCTAAACTATCATTTACTCTTCCATTCCTAATATAAGAGATATTTAGATAGTACCCTTACCAATCCCCTTCATCGCCATCTTCCATATCATCTTCGATAGCATCATCCACGCCAGTTGCATAATCGTCATCCCGGTCATACCGGTCCTGATCATAATCACCATCCATGTAGACATCATCGTAACCACTATCATAAGAATCATACGAATGGCTGCTATTATACTTACTGTTCGAACTGCTTGGCTTGTAGCTACTAGATGACGAACTAGAATTAGAACTGCTGCTCGAACTATTTGACAAAGAACCGCTGCTTGTCATACTGCTCGATGTAGAATGGCTGTACGAACTGCCTGTTCCATATGTTGCTTTTCTCCGCTTTGCATACGTATCATGCTGATAGCAATAGTCACCCTTGTGTGTGACTGTCCTGTTGCATCCGGCAAATGCACACGTTGCATCATCTTTTCCGTTACTTTCCAAAGCATAGCAGATTCCAAGTATCGCTATCATACCGATTATCAACAGTACTACCTGACCTGTAGTTAAATGCCTGTACTTCATAATGATTACCTCCGCGAATCTTACGACTCAATGCTTTTTGTTTCCGTTTCTTTGTATCTCCATCCTATACAAAGCAACTATCATAAATCAGTACTTGCACTATGAACATTCAAGTTTTTTCGACAAAAAATATAGTTTTATTTTACACCAAAACAACAAAAAGTGGTAGCCCTATGTTCAGAACTAGAGCCACCACTCTTTTAGGTATTATCTTCCCTCTGCACAGAATTCTCCCATTCTTTTTAATAAATTTCCTCACCAATCCCCTTCATCGCCACCCAATCCAACTTCTTCCTCTTAAGCCAACCGGGCAAAATTTATTGCATATATTTTACCTTATGAAATGCCCGCTTCCTTCCGCATATCCCGCATGTATAATTGCGGTAATACTTTGTGAATTCGCACTGTTTTTTTCTTTTTATAATCTGCCCACACTTCTCGCATACGAAACAATATTTATAATCAAGTCTTTTAGAGGCGGTGTAATTTTCCACGCCCTTCTCCTCGCCGGAGGTGGTTCGCTTTATGTGATATCCATATTTCTTATTCATGATATTCGCATATATGAGCCACAATCCGGTATGTCCCTTACAGCCTTTGCAGGTATGTAGAATCTCGTGGATCATAGTTTCCTTGCAGGCTTGTTCGGATATTCGTTCATCCTCGATCAGCCTGGCCGCAATCTGTATAATGCATGTTCCATCCGGATTTTTCGTGCACATTCCCCATCTTGTTTTTGCGCGGCGGTTTATAACCCATGAGACAATATTTCCCGGCTCGATACCTGCGCCAAGAACTTCATCTATACATACCTTCTGCAGCATCTCAAAATTCTTCATATATACATCCTTTATTTCGTCGTTACACCATCTTTTGCGTTTCCGTTCCTGATATTAGAAATTCCCGGATATTTCCCTTACCAGTCCCCTTCGTCTCCATCCTCGATATCATCCTCGATGGCATCATCCACGCCGGTTGCATAATCATCATCCCGGTCGTACCGTTCCTGATCATAATCGCCATCCATGTAGACATCATCGTAGCCGCTATCGTAAGAATCATGCGAATAGCTGCTGTTATATTTGCTACTCGAACTGCTTGGCTTGTAGCTGCTAGACGATGAACCGGAATTCGAACTGCTGCCCGAACTATTTGATGTGGAACCGCTGCTTGTCGTACTACTGGTTGTAGAATGACTGTGCGAACTGCTTGTTCCATATGTAGCCTTTCTGCGCTTTCCGGGTGTGTTGTGCTGATAGCAGTAACCGCCCTCCGTCGATACTGTGTTATCGCATCCTGCAAATGCACACTTCGGATCTTCTTTTTCGGTCAAAGATACGAAGAATCCGATTATTGCGAACACTATGATAACTCCAAGTATTGCATAACCTGCTGATTTCTGATTGTTATTTCCGCTCATAATGATAACCTCCGTGAATCTTACGACTCCATGCTTCTTATTTCCGTTTCTCTGTATCTCCATCTTACAAAAAGCAACTGTCATAAATAAGTACTTGCATTATGAACATTCAAGTATTATCTTCTATTTTTGTAACATAAAGTTATATCACAACCCCGTTGCAATGATCCACTTCATGCTGAATAATCTGCGCCACCCAGCCGGAATATTTCCCATGCTGCCTCTTGAAATGCTGGTCGAGGTAATCGACTTCTATCTCCTGATATCTCGTACATGGGCGTGTCCCGTCGAGCGACAGACATCCCTCTTCCACCTGATACGCGCCCGTTTTCTTCGTGATAACCGGATTCACCATCGCGAATTGGAACGGTCCGCTTGCCACGACGATGATATTCTTCTTTACGCCGATCATATTGGCCGCCATGCCGACGCAATGGTCCAGATTCGCCCGGAGTGTATCCAGCAAATCTGTTATAACCTGTTTATCTGCTTCCGTTGCATCCACCGATTTCTGTGCCAGGAACAGTGGATCCCGCATAATTTTCTTTACCATATTTATCCTTTCAGTTCTATTACACATACAAAATTATTAGACCCACGTCTCTCTTACAAGTACATTTCCTGCAGCCGCTTAATCTCTGATCTCATCATATCTACCGTGCGCTCGGGAGCCACGATCTTCACTCCCGGAATTGCCATGATCCAGCTAAGGAACAATTTGCTGACGGAGACCCGTACCCGGACTGTGAAATGTTCTGCGTCGGTCTTCATGAGTGGAATATCGGTTCCGAACCGGTCAATGATCACATTTGCGGCATGGTTCTCACACAGAAGCGTTACTGTTTCCAGATTGCCATCGAACATGCCGAAGAGCCTGTTCGTGTACTCCGACATCTGCATTTTCGAGAATTCCTCTTTTCCTTTCCGCTCCTCATAGACCACGGATACATCTGCCATCTTATCGACGCGGAAATGCTTAATCTTGTATTCTCTATTGTCATATCCTACCAGATAGTATTTCTCATCATCCCAGCACAGTGCCCACGGGCTGACACTATAGTAAGCCCCGCCATGCTTCAATTCCATCTTCTTATCTGCCGTCCATGTGAAATATTGGAATTTAATCTGGCTCTCCTCATTTAACGCCTCGTGAATCTTATCCACGCTGTAATAGATGCGTTCGTTCATCGTCTTCACGCGTCCATTTACATTGACCTGACGTGCCAGCTTCTTCGCCTCGTATTTACTTGCGTAGCTCTCGAGCTTCGCGATCAGCTCGTCGGATTTCTTCTCTGTGATGAATCTGGAGGACTGCACCGCATCTACGAGAAGCTTCAGCTCGACAAGCTGGAATTGCCGGCTTGCAACCTTATAATGGTAAGTCTTGCCATATTGCATGCCTATGATATCCAGACCAAACGTGCGCAGATTCTCGATGTCACTGTACAGGCTCTTCCGCTCTGCTGTGACATTGTATGCTTTCAGTTTCTCAACGATTTCGTTCAGTGTCAGGTCATGATCTTCGTCTGTCTCTTCGAGCAGAATCTTCATCAGATACATGATTTTTAGTTTCTGGTTGAGTCTTGGTCCCCGGACAATCTTCTTTTTTTCCTGATTTTCTGTTTTCTGTTCTGATGTGTTATCCCCTTCTTATAGTATAATCTATGACTCTTCCAAGCCGTTACCTGCATCAGCTTTGTGTTTATCTTATTTTACACTAAAATAGCAAAAAGTGATAGCTGGAAATTCAGATCAGCATCTATCTCTCCCCACTTGACAAATATCCTCCCACCCGTTAGAATACAGAAAGTATCCGGAATCATACTGGACACGCAATCACATACCAAAACCCTTTACGGGAGTGGATTTTTTAAGAGAATTCTTTTTTCGCCACACAGTATATTTGCTGTGTGGTTTTTTTATGCAAGACAATCCTTCTTGCCCTGCCCGGCAGACGGGTTTGCCCTGCCCGCAGGCAGGGTGATATACACAACAATTACACAGGAGTGAAAAACATGAACCAGAATTTTATGAAAGAAAAACCGATTTTACCGTTGGTTATCTCGATGTCTCTGCCGATGGTTATTTCCATGGCAATCAATTCCCTATACAACATCGTCGACAGCTATTTTGTGGCGAAGATCAGCGAGGATGCCATGACTGCAATCTCGCTTGTATATCCGCTGCAGAATCTGATGACTGCGCTTGCGGTTGGATTCGGTATCGCGATGAATGCAAGAATTGCATTTTGTCTTGGTGCGAAGGATCAGGAGAAAGCGGACGAGGCAGCGGTCACAGGCATGTTCTTAAGTGTGATCCACGGAATCATTCTGATGGTTGCCTGTATGTCCGGTATGCCGCATTTCCTGAGACTTTATACGAAGGATGAAGCAATCATCGAGATGGGACTTACCTACGCCAACCGCGTATTCGTGTTCTCGGTCATCATCATGCTTGGAATCTCGCTGGAGAAGATCTTCCAGTCGGTCGGCAGAATGAAGGTTTCCATGTTCAGTATGATGTGCGGTTTTATCTCCAACATCGTACTCGATCCGCTGATGATCTTCGGCATCGGACCATTTCCGAAGATGGGGATGGCGGGAGCCGCTTACGCAACCGGAATCGGACAGACGATCACATTACTTGTCTATGTGCTATTCTGCATCTTCCGTCCGTTACCGCTGTCCTTCAAGCGTAAGAACCTGTCGTTTAACAAGGCATTGCTTGGGAATCTGTACGCCGTCGGCATTCCGGCTTCCCTGAACATGGCGCTGCCGTCGCTCATGATCTCCTGTCTGAACGGTATCCTGACAGCATTTTCGGAGAAATACGTCCTCGTACTTGGTGCTTATTATAAGCTGCAGACATTTATTTACCTGTCTGCAAACGGAATCATCCAGGGAATCCGCCCGATCATCAGCTTCAACTACGGTGCCGGTGAGAAGAAACGTGTCCAGCAGATCTTCCGGACTACACTCTGTCTGACCGCCGGTGTAATGGCGGTCGGTGTGCTGCTCTCCCTGCTCATACCGGGACGGATGATCGGACTTTTCACCGACAATGAGACGACGATTGAGATCGGTGTCAAGGCACTCACGATCATATGCATCGGATTTATCATCTCGGCAGTTTCGGTCACCTGTTGCGGTGCGCTCGAAGCCCTGCAAAAGGGAATGGCGTCCCTGCTGATTTCGTTGTCGCGTTATGCCGTTGTCATGATACCTGCTGCCTTTGTTTTAAGCCGCGTCCTCGGTGCCAATGGAGTCTTCTGGGCATTCCCGGTCACAGAGACCATCTCCGCGGTTGCTGCATATGTGATTTACAGGAAGGACTCTCGTATCTGAAAATTTGCATAACTAACAAATGCACCGTAAATGTAAAATATGCTTACATTTACGGTGCATTTTTGTATTCATTTCAATAAAATTGTAACCGGTGTTCCACGAGTGTATCGCCCACATACACAAGCCGCAGTGTGAAAAACCTTGGATCGTCTGACAGGATCTGCTTCAGGAATATGGCGTCTCCGCTCCAGGTCGGAAGCTCCGGCACCTGTGTTTTATCCACCCAGACCAGATCCCCCTCATTGCAGGTGATCAGCTCTCCGGTAAATCCGTCTGCCGTGAACAGGCACATCAGCTCTGGCTCACACTCGTTGCTGATAAATGTAATCAGCCCGCGGAACCGGTACGACGTAAGTGTCAGCCCTGTCTCTTCCTTTACTTCACGAAGCAGACATTCTTCCGGTCCTTCGCCTTCTTCGGCATGTCCGCCGACACCGATCCATTTATCCTTATTGATATCTTTCTTTTTCTTCGTCCGATGCAGCATGAGGTATTTCCCATCCTGCTCGATATAACATAATGTTGTCATTCTCATAGTGATTCCACCCCACGTTTCAACCGCTCCATACCGTCTTTTAACAACGCTCTTGGACAGGCGATATTCAGTCGCAGGAATCGGTCTCCATCCCCGGAGAATCCACTTCCGGCAGACAGGAACAATCCCGTCTTCTTGCGGATGCGGTGTGCGATCTCGCGCGAACTTCCCGGAAGATCCTTGCAGTAGATCCATAACAGGTAGGTTGCCTCCGAAGAAAGAATCTCCACCTCCGGTATCTGTTCCTTCACATACTGAACTGCATATTGCTTGTTCTCGTAGATATAGGCACGGAGCGCATCTAGCCAGTCTGCGCCCTTGGTAAATGCCGCGATTGCCGCGTCAACCGCAAATGCATTCGGCTCTGCAACTTCATCAGTGTTGATCCCACGCCATACCTTATGGCGAATCACCGGATTCGGTACAGAGATGGCCGCCGTCTGCAAGCCTGCGAGATTGAATGTCTTCGTCGGAGCAATACAGGTAATACTGTTGTCCCGGCAGACATCGGACACCGATGCAAACGGAATATATCCACGTCCCGGATCGGTCAGATCACAGTGAATCTCATCTGAAAGCACGATTACATGATGCTTCGCGCACAAAGCACCAATTCGTTCCAGTGTTGCTTTGTCCCAGATCTTTCCAATCGGATTGTGTGGATTACATAAAATCATCAACGTCGTCTGCGGATCTGCGAGTTTCTTTTCCAAGTCTTCAAAATCAATATGATATGCATTTCCGTCGAATACAAGCGGACTTTCCAACACTTGTCTGCCATTATTCAGAATCGAGTTAAAGAATATATTATACACCGGTGTCTGCACCAGCACCTTCTCGGCTGGTGTTGTCAGCTTCCGCACGATTGACGAAATCGCCGGTACAACACCGGTACAAAACATCAGCCAGTCCTTCTCCATTGTAAAATCATGGCGTATCTTCCACCAGTCGATATACGCCTGATACCATGCATCCGGAATCTCTGTATAGCCGAAACAACCATGCCGCGCGCGCTTGCTGATTGCTTCCATAATTGCCGGTGCTGTCTCGAAATCCATATCCGCTACCCACATCGGAAGCTCGCCTTCTGCCACGTTCCATTTCATGGAATTCGTATTGAAACGATCTACTATTTTATCAAAATCATATGCCATAACGTCTTCTCCATCTGCAACATTCATATCATTTGTCACCTCGCGATAGTGTGATGACCTACGTACACATCAACCTGCTTCATTATAGCCTTAATCTTACTTCGGAGCATGATCCCTCATCTCTTTGATCTCTTTACAGATAATCTCTGTATCCGCAGGGTTCACCCGCTCCGGCTCCATGATGAGCGTTCCGATGGAATCTGCCCGTATCACACCAGACGTCGGATTGATTACGCTGTCGATACCGCCCTGTATCTCCACATCGACGGTCGAATACTCAAACGCAAGCGTTGTATTGACGAGCTTGCAGTTCTTCATCACAAGATTCTCAATATAACACATGCCCTGCAGGCTCTCGATCGTACAGTTAATCAGTGTCAGATTCTTCGAATTCCAGCCCAGATATTCGCCGGAAATCACCGAATCATAGACAGTCACATTCTCACTGTTCCAGAATGCATCCTTCGAGAGCAGCTTCGCATTGTGGATCTCCACATTTTTTGCTCCATCGAACGAATAATTTCCCGCAAGCTGGAAGTCCTGAATCTTCATGTTCTCGCAGTCCATCGCGAAATAATCGCCCTTTGCCATCACGTGATCGAGTGTCACATCTGTACAGTGCCACAATGTCTCTAAAGCATTTGGAAGGGCAACCTCTTTGAGCGTCAGTCTGCGACAGCGCCGGAAATTCTTCGGTGCCTCGATCAGCGCGCGCTCGACCGTCATATCATCGGTGTACCAGACACCGGCACGCGCCATTTCCGCCCATGTGCCGTCTTTCACCGCAATATTCTTACTGTACCAGAGCGGATATTTCCACTGGAAAATGCTCCCTTCCAACGAAATATCACGGCTCTCCTTAAGCGGGGATTCTCCTTCCCCGAAAATCGTATCTTGAATGGACAGATGCTCCGCACCAAACAATGGGCGTTCGCCCTCGAAATATGTCTGTCTGATCTGCTTTTCCATCTTGTTTCATCTCCTGTATCAATAATTGTTCTCTTACGTTATACCACCTACACCTACCTTTAGGTCAAGAGCAAATTAACAATTCTCATTTCTTTTATTGACAATATAGATTCCCACACAGACAAGTGCAAGCGAAATTATGCTCAGTACACCAAATGCCTGCTCCCGCTCATCCAACAGCCATGCGGATAAAATCACACCGAACACCGGATTCATGAATCCGAACACTGCCACCTTCGATACCGGATTGTATTTTAAGAGCAGTCCCCACAGCGAGTAGGCAACGGCGGACACAAACGCCAGATACACAAGAATTCCGATAGCGGATGCTGATACCGCACCCATCCGTCCGCCAAGCAGCAGGCCACACAGGATCAAAATGATGCCACCTGCGATGAACTGATAGCCGGAAAGCATCACCGGATTATGCTTTGCAGAATATCGCTTCAGGAACACGGATGAAAATGCGTAGGCAATCGTCGATAACAGGATAAAGCCCTCTCCATTTGCCTGCATATGGAAGTCTACGCCATTTAAGTTAATCAGCACTACACCCGCAAATCCGATCAGACAGCCGATCATCTGTCTGGCATGGATCGTCTCCTGCCGGAACAGACACCCCGATACAAGGATTGCGACAAACACATTGACTGCCTCTATAATCGACGCCTTCACGCCGCTTGTATGTGCCAGTCCGATATAGAAGAACATATACTGTGCGACTGTCTGCAGAAGCGACAACCACAGAATCTTCCCTGCCGCGCCCTGCTCCGGTTTCAGAAACCGCCGCTCAAGCATACTTCCGAGCACGATTGCCAGTATGCCCGCAAGCAAAAAACGCATACCCGCAAATAAAATTTGCGATGCCGTATCCAGAGAATTGATCTCCCACAGCTTATAACCGATCTTGATACACGGAAATGCGCTTCCCCACAGGAAGCAGCAAAGCATCGCACCAAGCCATACTACCACCGGTTTCTGCATCCATTCTGTTTTTTCTTGTTCGTTCTTCATCGTCTATTCTCCATTTTATCCCTGAATGTCAATGTCCTATATCATCAACGATTCCATATTATATATCATAGTTAAAAAAATGCCAACCAAAATAAGTTTCCACCAAATCCCAGCCGGCAAGCCTTGATGAATCCTAACCGGATTGGTATAATAACGATATGAGTAACGTAGCAGTCATAGCAGAATTTCATCCATATCACAACGGACATCACTATCTCTTCGAGGAAGCGATGTCTCTTTCGCATGCCGACCACGCAATTGCGCTGATGAGCGGAAATTTCTTGCAGCGTGGCAGTATCGCCCTGTGGGACAAATACACACGCGCGGAAATGGCAGTTGCAGATGGATTCGACCTTAGTTTAGAGCTTCCGTTTGTGTATGCGACCGGAAGTGCCGGAGATTTTGCGGATGGTGCTGTCGCAATCTTAAAGAACCTTCATGCGATTGACTATCTGGCGTTTGGCGTTGAAGAGGCAGAACCGGACGTATTTGAACAGGTGGCAGAGTTTCTGACCGAGGAACCGGAGAACTATCAGCTTGCCTTAAAGCAGGCATTAAAAGTCGGAGTTTCCTACCCGAGAGCGAGACAGACTGCAATCGCCGCAATCTGCGGAGATTCGGCAGCCGCGCTTCTTAAGGCACCAAACAATACGCTCGCGCTCTCCTATCTGTGCGCGATTAAGAAGCTACATGCCAATATCAGACCAATCTTTATCAAACGGATTTCAAATGACTATCACGATACCGATCTACAGGCACAGATCAGCTCGGCAACTGCCATCCGGACAGCCCTTGCGAAAGGAACGGACTTTTCAGCACTTGCCGCACAGGTTCCACCGGCAACCTATTTGCGCATGGAGACACCCGACCACACCTATCTGTCGGATGCAATGCTGACACCTTTCGTACAGGCTTGCAGACTTCGGGAACCGGAGCTTTCGGATATCTGTGATATCTCCCCGGCACTTGCGGATAAACTGCAGCATGCCCCATATCCAATCGACTATGAAGTGCTTGTCGAGCAGTTAAAGACGAAGGACATCACAAGAAGCCGCATCGCCCGGGCGCTCCTGCATCTGCTGCTTGGCTATACCGAGTCCGACCGGCAGAAGTTTATCGGATCCGGCTATGCATGTTATGCAAATATACTGGCGCTGAAAAAGGAATCCAGCAGCTTGATCCGGCAGCTACATGAATCATCTATGATTCCAGTCATCACGAAGAAAGCTGATTTTGACACTATACTTTCCGCCTATCCTGCCATTGACACAGAACTCGCACGCACCATGTGGCAATACGATCTGCGTGCAACTGAACTTTACAACTGCATCTACTATAATCATTACGGCATCACACTTCCGAACGATTATACAAGAAAACTCCCGGTTCTATAACACCTTCCACGTTCATACATTTTATTATGGAAGATATGGGAGTTTTTCTATGCTATTTTGTCTGATTATTTTTCTTCTGACACTCATCGGGGAAAATCAGGTCGTAGTCACCGGGGCACGTGCCGGACTTATGCTCTGGTTTCACGATGTCCTGCCCCTGCTTCTTCCCTTTATGCTCTTATCAAACCTCTTCGTCCTGAAAATCCGCACGAAAAAAACAGGCGCCGCCTATGCGATTCCTGTCTTATTCCTGCTCGGACTTCTATGTGGCTATCCGCTCGGTGCAAAGATGGCTTCCGACTTCACGAAGGAAGGCTATATCAAGCCATCCACCGCCACGATACTGCTCCCTCTGTGTAATAACATCAGTCCAATGTTTCTGTCCGGCTATATCGGTCACACTGTGCTGCAGGATCGGTTTCCGTTCTGGTTTCTGCTTGTAGTTCTCTATGTGCCGTATGTGCTTGTCACATCCATCGTATTTCTTGTTTTTCATGTGATCAAGAAACATAAATATGCATCCGCATTCTCCAAACTGCATCCTGCATCCAAAGAAGCTGCCATTACCAGTCATTTATCACCCCCATCTGTACATACCTATAAATATCCCCAGAAAGGTGTATCTCAGCAAGCCATATCCATGCAGACAAACGATCTGCTGTTACAATCCGTCATTCAGATCACCTATGTCGGTCTGTACATCATGATCTGTTCCATCCTGTTTGCACTTGTCTGCGCCATCCCGGGCCTGCCACAGGATGTATCGACCGTCCTGTGCGGCATACTCGAGATCACTCAGGGAAGCACCGTGCTTGCCGCAAGTGCATTTCCCCTTGCAAGCAAAACAGCCCTGATTCTTGCGTGTACCTCGTTTGGCGGCATCTCTGCCTTTCTCCAAACCTTACAGGTCACGAAAAAATCCGGGCTGTCCATGATTTATTATTTCGTTGTCAAATGTATCTGTGGATGTATGACTGGTTTTGCAATGTATCTCTTACTCGTCTAAGAAATCATCAAAATCATCGTCGTCATCCTCTTCCTCGTCACGCTCGCCGTATACGTCGATATCGTCATCGTCCTCTTCTGGCTCTTCCTCATCCTCAGCGGCTTCCTCCTGATAGCTTGGAGCTGGCTGTGGTGCCGGAGCTGGAGCTGGCTCATTTGAGAATGCGCTGTCAAGATCATCCGTCTCCTCATAAGACATGTTAGAAGAAGCAGTGAACATATTGATGTTCGTATCCATCTCTGTCATATTTGTCTCGATCACATACGTATCGTTCTCCAGAGACTCGATCAGAACACGGTAATTTTCCTTCTCCATGTCATGAATCTTCTGGAAGATATCACGCATTTCTGTAAGCTTGTCCTTTGTATAATACATTGCTCCCAGACGGATCTCATTTGCTTCCTCAGAAGCCTGATCTACGATCTGCTGTGCCTGATTTCTGGCATTCTCCAGAATCTCGTCTGCACGAATGTTGGCAAGACGTGTGATCTCGTTCTGTTCAATCATACGATTTGCCTCATTTACGGACTCTGTAATAATCGCATCGGAACGGGTTCTTGCATCAGCAAGAATCATTTCCTTGTTACGCATAATTTTCTTACAACGTTCAATCTCGCCCGGAAGCTTTAACTCTAATTCATCCAACATAGAGAGAAGCTCTGGCTTCTGTACTGAAATCTTTGTCTGTGACAATGGCATTGGCTTACAATTTTCAATGTATACCTTGATCTCCTCGATCATACTTTCAACGCCTTTTTTACCCATCTTAAGAATCCTCCTATGACCTCTTTATATCCAACTCATTCATTCGCTCGATTAATTTGGGAATAATGCACGCGGGAACAAATTCAGTCAGGTCAACACCATACCTTGCATATTCCTTTACCACGCTGGAACTCAGATACGAGTACTGCGTGCTTGTCGACAAAAACACAGTGTCGACATCCTTGGCAACCATGCGGTTGCTCTGTGCCATCTGCATCTCTAAATCAAAATCTGTTAAGGCACGAAGTCCCCGGATGATCACGTTCGTATTCTTCTGACGGACGAAGTCCACCAGCAAACCGTCAAACGATTCTACCGATACATTTTCAATCTCGGAAACTACATCTTTCAACATATTAACACGTTCTTCCAAAGAAAACAATGGTTTTTTCGATGTATTATTCAAAACTCCGACAATTACATGGTCGAATATCGCCGCTGATCTGCGAATGATATCCAGATGTCCAAGCGTAACCGGATCAAAGCTGCCCGGGTAAACTGCTATGCTCATACGTTCTCCTTCTGCATCAAAAAGACATGCTTGTTCGTCTTATAATGCTTATCTTTTGTTATTTCAAATCCAAGTGCATCCACATACGAGAAATCCTCGTCCAATGCGGCTTCCACTACAATCAGGGTATCTGTCGTAAATTTCTTTGTGGAAAGCACCTCTAATACTCTGCGCTCCAGTCCCTTGCTATATGGAGGATCCATAAAGATCACATCATAATCAATTTCCGGCAGGGATGAGACAAAACTTACCGCATCAAACTTCCGCACCTGTGCCTTATCTGCAAGCTTCGTGAATTTCAGGTTATCCTCGATACATGCGGCTGCATTTTTTGCCTGCTCGACAAAGGTACAGCTCTCTGCCCCACGGGACAGCGCTTCAATTCCGATGCCGCCGCTTCCTGCAAATAAATCCAAGAATTTTGCCTGCGGCACATACCCGGTCAGCATATTAAATAATGTCTCTTTGATCCGGTCTGTCGTCGGTCGCGTCTCCAGACCTTCTATCGTTTTTAACGGCAGACTACGTGCCGTTCCAGCTATTACACGCATATTCTTCTTCCTTTTACTATTTATTTTAGAATGCCTGGACTATATGCCATGTTCATCCTGATCAGTTTTCTCCATGCATCTGCTTTTTGAGCCATTTTCCTGTCTCAGAATAATCCTCGTCTGTCCAGCCAGATGTCTTTGTACAGGACGAATCAATCAAGGATGACGTCTCTGCCTTGTTTGATAAGTTCCATGCGGCATAAGACAGATTGTTGGAATCAATCAGATCAAACCATTTTGCTGCCTGATCGTAATCAATCGCACCATTTCCAGATGCATCGCAGATGGAAAACTCACTGACAAAGATTGGCAGTCCTTTGGAAAGCGCCGTTGTCACTTTGTTCCGGATGTTATCCGTATGTGTTGCCGCATAGAAATGAACGGCATACATGATATTGTCATATCCGGTAACAGGATCTTCTGCCGCAATATCTACATCCTGTGACCATGTTGGTGTTCCTACGATGATCAGGGCATCCTTCGTATTCTTGCGGATAATCGGAATCACCTCTTCCGCATAGGATTTTACGTCTGCCCATGTCGTTCCACCATTTGGCTCATTACAGATTTCATAAATCACATTATCATAATCTTTATACAGAGAAGACATTTCTTCAAAAAATGCCTTTGCCTCTTCTTTATAGGTCTGTGGATTCTGGTCACCTAATACATGCCAGTCGATAATAACATACATACCAAGGTTCGTTGCTGCATCCACACCCGTTTTCACCAATTCCTTTAACTGCTTCTGGTCACCACCGGTGCAATATCCGTTATTTTCACCGGAATACATCGCGATACGAATCAGATTGGCTCCCATATCATCACGCAGACTCTGGAACGCATCCTGATTCACATATTCCGGGAACCACGCGATACCATGTGTACTGACACCCTTTAACTGATATTTGTCTCCATTTTTATCAACAATATCCGTTCCCTTCAATGTAAGCTTGCCATGATTGTCAACTGGGGTACCGCTCTCCGGCTCTGTCTTTTCCTTCGGCTTCGTCTCTTCCTTTGCCTCCGTTGCCTCTGTTGTTGAAGACGCACTGCTTCCTTTGTATTCTTTTCCATCTACATACAGCACGGCGCTGTCACAGATGGCCTTCAGATCTGCCTGTGAAGGCACAGTTACGATGACGCCGATATCCTTCAGATTGCCGTTTGCTGGAACCTCTGCATTGTAATCCACACACTTTACCGATAATGTCGTTCCATCCAGCTTGAATGTTCCATTCCATGAGCTATCTAATGTCGTCTTATCTGGCACCGTCATCCGAATCTCCCAGTTTTTCAGTGCACCGCTTGTCTTGTTCGTGATCGTTGAATCGAGCTGTCCGCTGTATCCGTTTGCACTCTCCCACGAATTGCTGTTGGTCACTTTGACAAAACAATCCTGTGTCGCCTGCGCCTCTGTTGTTGCCGCTTCTGTCGCATCCGAGGCTGTCTCCGGCGTTGCCTCTGTCTCCGTCTGGATTGCCTCCTCGGAGGTTACCTTCTCGACGTCATCCTTCGGTTTTCTGCGCACCAGCACTACGATCAATGCCGCGATCACGACAACCAGCACTGCGATCACCGCAATCCATACCTTATTATTATTTTTCTTCATTGCTTCACCTGATTCCTTCCCCTGTAACCCTCTTACTTTGTACGTTTTTCCTGTATCCAGATATATAATCGGTGCAGGTCAACCTCATCGTATGCCTGTCCTCTGGCACGCTCCGACTCAATCTGATATTTCTTCTTATTCGTCTTGATCACGAGCAGATACGCAAGATTCGTCTTGCTTGTCTGTCCAAGTGTAATCGGTTTGATATCTACACTTTTTATATCATCCATCGCAATCTCGATATGGCGCTTCTTATCATGATATGTAAATTCCCCGTTCTCAATCGCGGCGATTCCTTCGCCCTCAAAGCGTTCCCATTTGTCACTCAATACAAGCACAAATACAACGATGCACAGAAGCAGTGCCGCAACACTTACCATATTCGAAACAAGTGCCGCTTCGATCAGCTTCGCACATACGGTAGATACCAGTCCAAATACAACAATACATGCCACCAGAGTAAAGAAAATGGCTCTTCTCCAGCGTGTAATATACCCTACTTTTACTTTCATGTCATTCCTCTTATCTTATTTAATTAAACACGTGCCTATTATATGCTTTTTTGCCCTTTTCGGCAACCGTTTTCATAGGAAATCTGGCGTTTTTTCTATAACACGGTCTCAGAGATTCCTCCCCGGTTTCTGCGGACCGGCTGTATCGTCTTTCCGTATTTTTTGAGCATGTCCTGTGCAAGCTGCAGCATATCCGCATGATTGTAGATATCCGCAAGCTCAAACAATGCATCGCCGCTCTGTCGGATTCCAAAGAAATCTCCCGGTCCTCGGAGTTTCAGGTCTTCACTTGCGATAAAGAATCCATCGTTGGAATTTTCCAGCACGCGCAGACGTTCCATTGATTCTTCGGATTCTTTCCCATTGATGAAGATACAATACGACTGCTTCTTTCCACGTCCGACTCTGCCCCTCAGCTGATGCAGCTGTGCCAGTCCAAACCGCTCTGCATTTTCCACCATCATCACGGTTGCATTCGGATTGTTGACGCCCACCTCGATAACCGTTGTCGATACAAGCACGTCAATCTCACCTTCCGAAAACCGTTTCATGATCTCATTTTTCTCATCTGCCCGCATCTGTCCGTGCAGCATCTCAATCCGTGTGCCTGCAGGTAAATTTGCCCGCATCGTATCCACATATTCTGTGACATTCGTCACGTCGAGCGTCTCGCTTTCTTCCACCATCGGACAGACCACATAGATCTGACTGTGCTCGGCGATCTGTCCGGCGATAAACTGATATGCCGTCTGGCGGTAATTCGTGCCAACCACACAGTTTTTGATCGGTTTTCTGCCCTTCGGAAGCTCTTTGATAATCGAGATATCCATATCCGCATATAAAATAATGGCAAGCGTCCGCGGAATCGGTGTGGCAGACATGACAAGCGTATGAACACCACACCCTTTGTCCGATAATTTCTTTCGCTGGTTGACGCCGAACCGGTGCTGTTCATCAGTTACAACCAGTGCCAGATCTTTGAATTCCACCTTATCTTCCAGCAGCGCATGCGTACCGATCACAATATCGACTTCCCCCTGCTGGATTGCTTCGTAAATTCTCCGCTTCTCTTTCAGTGGAGTCGAGCCAACGAGACATGCCGTGCGGATATCATACTGTGCAAACTGCTCCGCCAACTCCTCGTAATGCTGTCGCGCAAGCACCTCCGTCGGTGCCATGAGCGCACCCTGATACCCAGCCTTCGCACAGGCAAGCAGAGCTGCAGCCGCAACGACCGTCTTTCCCGATCCAACATCTCCCTGGATCAGGCGGTTCATCACACCATCGCCACCCATATCTGCTAAGATATCCTCGATTGCCTGCTGTTGCCCCTTTGTAAGGGAAAACGGAAGATTCGATATGTAATCCGCAACTGCCTTGCCCTGTACGATCTTATGCAGATTCTCCTGTAACTGCGTTGTCTTCTTCATGGATGCCATATCATAGAGGAACTGATAAAACTCGTCAAAAGCAAGTCTGCGGATCGCATTTTTTAAGACAGCCTGATTCATCGGAAAATGAATGTTCTCATACGCCTCCGATAATTCCATCAGACTGTGCTCTGCCCGTACCTCCTCCGGTACATAATCGTCCATCTGACAAATCAGCTCCCGTGTTGCCATGATGGCTTTCTGGAATGTCTTGTTCGAAAGTCCGCTCGTAAGCGGATAAACCGGCTGCATTTCCTGCTGCATCCCGGCATACACCGGAAGTTTATAATACTCTGCCTGCTCCATGACACGCATGCCATTTTTTACTTTGGCCGTTCCAACGAAGATATACGAATCCCCCTTGTGGAACACATTTCTTAAAAATGGCTGATTAAACCATGTCATATGCATCGTCATATCACCGTCACTGACGGTCAGGATTGTAAGCTTTAAGCTCCGCACCTGCTTGACGGTCACATAGGAGGTGATCATCGCCCGGATTGCATGCCGCTCGCCAACTGCTGCATCCCGAATACACACCGGTTCCTCGTAGCTTAGATAGTTACGAGGATATGTATGCAGCAGATCATCGATCGTAAAAATGCCAAGCCGCGCAAAGCTTTCTGCCGTTTTCTCTCCAATGCCTTTAATTGTCTGGATACTGTCTTCTTTTCTCATATTTTTCTTTCCATCTTCTATAACAAAATCCTGACAAAACACACGTTCTGTCAGGATTTATACATGAAATTGTTTTCCGACAATTTCGTTGATTCACTTTATTCCAGAGACAAAATGTAATAGTAGATTGGCTGTCCGCCTGCATGCGCTTCGACTTCAAAGTCCGGATACGCTGCCTGCACAGCTTCTACCAGTGCATTTGCCTTCTCCTCCTCGACATCGCTGCCGTAGTAGATGCTCAGAAGCTCGGAATCCTCATCTGCCATCGCACCAATCAGATCCTTTACCACCTCTGTGATATCCTGTCCAACCGCCTGGATACCTACATCGTCGATACCCATATAATCGCCGGTCTTGATCTCCTTGCCATCGATGGAAGTATCACGCACGGCATAGGTAACCTGTCCACTCTTCACTGCAGTAATCGCATCTTCCATGCCAGCCTGATTTGCCTCGGCAGTTGCTGTCTCATCAAACGAAATGAGCGCACTGATACCCTGTGGAATCGTCTTGGTTGGAATCACAATCACCTGTTTCTCTTCCTCAATCTCGGCTGCCTGATTGGCTGCTAAGATAATATTCTTGTTATTCGGGAATACAAATACAGTTTCTGCATTTACCTTGGAGATTGCATCTAACACATCCTCCGTACTTGGATTCATCGTCTGTCCACCCTCAATGATATGATCGACACCGAGATCCTTGAAGATATCATTCAAGCCTTCTCCGACGGAAACTGCCACAAACCCAAATGGCTTCTTCGGCTCTTCCTTCGCAGCTTCCTGCTCGGCAGCCTTCTTGCGATCCTGCTCATGAATGACCTTTTCTTTATGCTCCTCACGCATATTGTCGACCTTCATGCTTGTAAGGGAACCATACTCCAGACCTTTCTCAAACGCAAGTCCCGGATGATTCGTATGCACATGTACCTTCACGATCTCATCATCCGATACAACAACGAGAGAATCACCGATTGAAGTTAAGAACTCCTTGAACTTTGCCTCGATCTCTGCATTGTATTCCTTCTCAAGCATAATGATAAACTCTGTACAGTAACCATATTTGATATGGGATGTATCAATCTCTTCTGAAGACATCGTCTGTGCCTTCGCTGCACCGCCGGATGTCACCGGCTCTTTGATCTCTTCTTTTCCTGTCAGGCCGTTGTATGCACCCGTCAGAAACTCCATCAGTCCCTGTCCGCCAGAATCAACCACACCTGCTTCCTTTAATACTGGCAACAGCTCTGGTGTCTGCTTTAACACTTCGTTACCATGATCGAGAATCTCCTGTCCGAGTGTCTCGAAATCCATGTCCATCTCAGAAAGCTCCACTGCCTTCTCTGCGACGCCCTTTGCCACAGTCAGGATTGTACCTTCCTTTGGCTTCATAACTGCCTTATATGCCGTCTCTACGGCACGTACGAAACCATCTGCAAGTACCGATACTGTAATCTGCTTCTTGCCCTTGATCTCCTTGCAGAAGCCACGCAGAAGCTGGGATAAGATAACACCGGAATTTCCTCTTGCTCCACGCAGGGAACCGCTGGAAATCTTCTTGGAAAGCTCATCCATCGATGGGTTCTCCAGTGCACTTACCTCTCTGGCTGCCGCCATGATCGTAAGTGACATATTGGAACCTGTATCGCCATCCGGCACCGGGAATACGTTCAATTCGTTGATATAATCTTTATTTCTCTCTAAGTTGTATGCGCCAGCAATAAATGCTTTCTGTAACAACTGGGCATCAATTACCTTTGTAGCCACTTTGTCTGTCCTCCTGATCTATGTTATTAATCTATCACACGAACGCCCTCAACAAAGATGTTGATTGCCTTCACCTTCATACCTGTCATCTCTTCGATGGAATACTGTACGGTACTGATCAGATTGTCACATACCGTCGAAATGCTGACACCATATGCCACAATAATGTGAAAATCAATAGACAGCTCATTGTTCTCACCGATGACTACATTGACACCCTTGCTGATACTGTCGCCCTTTAAAAGCTTCGCAATACCATCCTTCATGCTGATGGTTGCCATACCAACAATACCGAAGCACTCCAATGCAGCGTGTCCGGCATACTGGGCAATAACTTCATTCTCTATAATGATTTCACCGTTTTCATTCGATAAATAACCCTTCATGCGTTTACCTCCGTTTCCGTAATAAGCCAGACTGATTCCGGCTGTTTAAAGTCATATAGTGACATTATACCCTTTTTAACAGGATTTAGCAACTTTTACCTGCTATGCAATTCTATTTATTTGTCATCTCTGCGTATCAACGGACGGCATAAAAAAAACAGCATACTAATATGCTGTTTTTTTACCATCTGCTTAGGCTCTCTCAACCTTACCAGACTTCAAGCACTGTGTGCAAACATAAATCTTCTTAGGAGTACCGTTAACTACTGCCTTCACAGACTTGATGTTTGATTTCCACATTCTGTTTGATCTTCTATGAGAATGGCTCACATTGTTACCGAAATGAGCTCCTTTTTCACAAATACTACACTTTGCCACCGTTAGCACCTCCTTGACAAATATTAAGCCCTGCCTGCATATTTCTTCTTTGCGGGCTCACAACATAGGCTATTTTACCAAATAACTTTTCAATATGCAAGAAAAATTTTCATATTTTTTGATTTTTTTTAAAATTTTTCTATTTCACCCTATTTTATCATAGATAACTGTATCCGATGCTTGTCCAGATCGACACTCATTACCGTCACATCCACGATATCTCCAACCGATACAACCTCCAGCGGATGCTTGATGTATTTGTCTGACATCCGGGAAATATGCACGAGTCCATCCTGATGCACACCGATATCGACAAACGCACCAAAGTCGATCACATTCCGCACCGTTCCTTTCAGCTCCATACCCGGTTTTAAATCTTTCATCTCCAGTACATCGCTTCGAAGGATCGGCTTTGGCATCTCCTCTCGCGGATCTCTGCCCGGCTTCTCCAGTTCCTTCACGATATCGACAAGCGTCGGTTCACCGATTCCAAGCTCTTCCGCAAGCTTCTTCGTATCCTTTGTTTTCTTGCTGATGCCTTTCATGCCGCCATGCTTGATATCATCCTCGGAAACACCGATTTTCTCCATCAAAGCCTTGGTTGCCTCGTAGCTTTCCGGATGAACGCTTGTCGCATCCAGTGCTTCGCTTCCGCCATGGATACGCAGGAAACCGGCACACTGCTCGTATGCCTTTGGTCCAAGCTTCGGCACCTTCAAAAGCTCCTTACGGTTCTTGAAGCTGCCATTTGTCTCGCGGTATGACACGATTGATTTTGCCAGTGTCTTATTGATACCGGACACATACGAAAGCAATGCCGGACTGGCTGTATTCAAATCAATTCCGACTGAGTTTACACAATCTTCCACAACATTGTTAAGGGCATTGCCAAGATTCTTCTGGTTCATGTCATGCTGGTACTGTCCGACACCGATGGATTTCGGATCGATCTTCACTAGCTCTGCGAGCGGATCCTGAATTCTTCTTGCAATACTTGCCGCACTTCTCTGCCACTCATCGAAATCCGGGAATTCCTCGGTTGCCTCCTTGCTTGCAGAATAAATCGATGCGCCCGCCTCATCCGTGATGACATATTTTAAGTCCACGTTCAGTTCCTTCATCAGCTCGACGATCATCGCTTCCGACTCCCGGCTTGCGGTACCATTTCCGAGAGAAATAAGTGTCACATGATATTTTGCGATCAGCTTCTTCAACACCTGCTTCGCCGCATCATAGTTTTTCTGTCCCTTTGTCGGGTAGATAATGACGGTATCAAGCACTTTTCCGGTCTCATCGACAACTGCCAGCTTGCTTCCGTGTGCAAATCCCGGATCCCAGCCAAGTACAACCTGTCCGGAGATTGGCGGCTGCATCAAAAGCTGATGGAGGTTCTTGCCGAATACGCCGATGGCGCCCTCCTCTGCCTTCTCCGTCAGTTCATTCCGTATTTCACGCTCGATGGAAGGCGCGATCAGACGGTCATAACTGTCTGTAATTGCCTCATAGAGATAGCTTGCACTATCATGCTTCATATTTCCGATAATCTGCTTTACAAGCCAGAGTAAAATTTCCTGTCTTGGTGCCTCGATCTTCACTGTCAGAAATTTCTCTGCCTCGCCACGATTGATTGCTAAAATCCGGTGTCCAACCAGCTTTTTGATTGGCTCTGAGAAATCATAATACATCTCATAGACCGAATCTGCTTCCTCGTCCTTCGCCTTTGCTACAAGGCTTCCGCTCTCCTTTGTCATCGCACGAAGCTTCGTCCGGTAATCCGCATCATCCGCATACACTTCTGCGAGAATATCCTTGGCTCCGTCGATGGCATCCTGTACGCTTTCCACGCCTTTTTCTGCATCAACAAAAGCGGTTGCCTCTTCCTCGATCGTCCTTGTTGTTGCCTGTGCACGTAAGATCTCTGCAAGTGGTTCCAAGCCCTTCTCCTTGGCGATTGTCGCTCTTGTCCGACGCTTTGGACGGTATGGACGGTACAGATCCTCCAATGCTACCATCGTCATTACTGCTTCGATCTGTTTCTTTAATTCGTCTGTCAGCTTGCCCTGCTCCTCGATCGTTGCAAGTACGGACGCTTTCTTCTCCTCTAAGTTCCGCAGATACACAAGACGCTCAGACAGCGCACGTAACTGCTCATCATTTAAGGAGCCGGTCACTTCCTTCCGGTATCTTGCGATAAATGGAATCGTTGCACCCTCGTCGATCAGTTCAACCGACTTTTCTACCTGACCTTTTTTAATCTGCAATTCATCTGCGATTACCTGTAATATATCCATGTTGTCTCTCCTGTTATTCCTTATAAAATTCCGGGATGAAGCTTTCTTTTGCCACTTCCCCTTCCTGATAAAACGCCTGCTCCACGCCTAAGTTCACTGCATAATCAAGCAGTTTGCGGTACGATTTCCGGCGAACTTTATCTGCAAGCTCCGGGAACCTTACCCCGATATCACCAACCGGTGTGTACTGGCTCATCATACTGATATAGATCCGGTTTCCATACGTCTCGTAAAGATATCGTATAATCTTCTCTGCTTCTAACAGATGCTTTGGCAGTAACATATGCCGTACGATCACGCCACGTCTTATATACGCATCCTCCGCATCAAGGACAACCTCACCACACTGGCGCACCATCTCCGCAATCGCAGCCTTCGCCACCACCGGATAGTCCGGTGCGTGGGAATACTTCGCCGCCGTATCCACATCCATATATTTCATATCCGGCAGATAGACATCCACCAATCCATCTAACATACGCAGAGCTTCCACCCGGACATAACTGCTTGTGTTATAGATAAATGGCAGGGAAAATCCTTGGTCCTTCGCCTGTCGGATTGCCTGTGCCACCTGCGGGATAAAATGATCCGCAGTGACCAGATTGATATTCGCCGCGCCCTGTGCTTCTAAATCACGAAATATCTGCACAAGCGCTTCCACTGTGATCTGCCTGCCGGTGCCGCCATCCGAGATTGCGTAATTCTGGCAATACACGCAGTGAAGCGGACACCCGGTGAAAAAAACCGCCCCGGAGCCTTTCTCTCCGGAAATACACGGTTCCTCCCACATATGCAGAGCAGCCCGTCCGATCCGCATGGCAGCGGTCTCTCCACAGACACCGATCTCGCCGTCCGCACGATTTTTCTTACAATCCCGCGGGCAAAGCGTACAGGCTGACTGCTCTGTATCTTCTATCTTATTCTTTCTCTGACTATTCTCTGTATTATCTATCATTTAACTCATGTTCCCTGTGAATTTCCTGTCTGTGCGGCCGTTCAATCGTGATATACCACTTCACCACAGACGTTCCGATGATCACCACATATCCGATCACGCTCAGGTAATCCGGGATCTGATCTAAGAACAGGAATCCCCATAATGCCGTAAAAAGCACAATAGAGAAATCATACACCGAGATTTCCCTTGCCGGTGCATACGAATACGCCTTCGTGATGAAGATCTGGCCTCCTGCAGCCGAAATTCCCGTACAGATCAGAAACAGCCATTGAAGCCCGCTCATCGGCTGATATTGGAACACGAAAAAAGGCAATGTCACTGCACAGGAAAAGGCGGAGAAGAACAATACGATAATCATACTATTTTCTCCGCGTTGTCCAAGCTTTCTGACAAACGTATACGCAAAACCGGCGCCAAATCCGCCGAGTGCCCCGATCAGAGCCGGCACTGTCTCCATGCTCATCGTCGGCTTCACAACAAGCAGCATTCCGACGAATGCTGCAATTACGGTCACCCAGTCCAGCTTACCCGCAACCTCCTTCAACACGAAGAACGAGCAGATAATCGCAAAAAACGGTGACAGCTTATTGAGCATGGAAGCATCTGATATAGAAATATGATCGACCGCATAAAAATTACAGATCAATCCACACGTACCACCGATGGCACGACAGAGCAGATACTTCAGATTTCCCTTTCCGATTCGAAATGGCTGATGTGCCTTCACCAGTGCAGCGATTGCGATAAGCATCGCAACCAGATTCCGGAAGAAGCATTTCTGCATCGTCGGCACATCTCCGGCTAGCCGGATAAATAAGCTCATAAGAGAAAAGCAGAATGCAGATAACAAAATACATACGATTCCCTTTTTACTTTTTTCCACGTCTCTCACTTCCTGCCTGATTTATCCTGTTTATTAACGACAATATACAATTTCGACGTCTTCGACTGCCTTCGCGATCAGAGGCTCAATCTTACCGACAAGTGCCTTCTCTGATTCTAAGATCTGCTCCATCTTCGGCTTTGTCACCGGATGCTGTGCTACAAATGTTGTACAGCAGTCTTCATATGGAAGAATGGACGTCTCATACGTTCCGATCTTCTCTGAGATATCAATGATCTCCTGCTTATCCATACCGATACATGGACGGAATACCGGAAGCTTATCGATTGCGCTGTCGATGACGAGCAGACTCTGTGTCGTCTGGCTCGATACCTGTCCGATACTCTCTCCGGTGATCAGGCACTGGCAGTCTTCTTTTAGTGCGATCTCCTGCGCGATCTGATACATGATCCGCTTCATGATGATCGTCAGTTCATCATGAGGACAATTGTCATAGATGGCAAGCTGCACATCGGTAAACGGCACCACATGAAGTTTGATCACACCTGAATACTTCGACACAATCTTCGCAAGATCGATAACCTTCGTCCGCGCCTGCTCGCTTGTAAATGGTGGCGCATGGAAATACACCGCTTCGATCTCCACACCACGCTTGGCAATCATATATGCCGCAACCGGACTGTCGATACCGCCGGAAAGAAGCGTCATACCCTTACCGTTCGTGCCGACCGGAAGTCCGCCCGGTCCCGGAATGATCTGGGAATAAATATAGGTGACATTTCGCACTTCCACGTTGATGAATACATCCGGTTTATGAATGTCGACCGTCATATCTGGATAGGCATCCAGAAGATCGGCTCCAAGATCACAGTTTAACTCCATCGAAGTCTTTGGAAATGTCTTATTATTTCTTCTTGCATTTACCTTGAATGTAAAATGCTTATCGTTATATTCTTCTGCCACATGCGCAACGACTGCCTTGGAGATTGCCTCGTAGCTCAACTCCTCCACAACCTTGACCGGGCACACACCGACGATACCGAAGATCGTTGTGAGTACCTTCATGACATCCTCGTAATCGTAATCCGAGAACGCCTCGACGAAAATACGTCCGTATTCCCGGCGTACCTCAAACTTGCCCAGTGGCTTTAAGCGTGCACGCATACGCTTGCACATAATTTCCTCGAAGACGTAACGATTCTTTCCTTTCGTTCCGATCTCCGCATATTTGATCAAAAACATCTTATACTGCATCGTAATCCTCATTTCCTACTACCATAGTTGTTTTATTTCCATCGTTTCACTATAACAGAAATAACGAGGAATAGCAATTATTTCTTCCGTGTATAGCGCCGCAGCATTGGAAGGGTTTCCTTTAATACTTCCACGCAATAATCCACTTCTTCCTTTGTGTTCCACTCACAGAAGCTGAACCGGAGTGTCGACTCCAACTGCTCCTGTGACAATCCGATTGCGGTCAGGACATGGCTTACCTGTGGTTTGTTCGATGAACAGGCAGAACCTGCTGATACATAGATACCCTTATCGCCGATCGCACGCATCAAAACGGCAGCGCGCACCCCTTCAAAGCTGATACTCGCGATATGCGGTGCCTCACCGGAATGGTCATAGACACCCTCGATCTTCGTTACCTCCGATACTAGATAATCCCGCACCTCGCGTACATGCTGCATCTTCGCCTCATGGTCGGTATAGATCATCTCTGCGGCAAGTCCCATGCCTGCGATTCCCGGTAGATTCTCCGTACCGGAACGCATGAAATTCTGCTGTCCACCTCCGTAAATGATCGGGCGGATCAACGTCTTGTCCTTGATATAGAGTGCTCCACTTCCCTTCGGTCCGTGAATCTTATGCCCGCTCACAGAGAGCAGATCCACGCCGAGCTGCTTCGGTGTGAATTTTAATTTGCCATATGCCTGTACCGCATCGACATGCACAAGTGTCTGCGGATTGTGCGCCTTTACCAGCTTTACAAGCGCCTCGATTGGCTGGATACTTCCGATCTCATTATTTACATACATGCAGCTGACTAATATCGTATCGTCACGCAACAGCTTCGAGAGGCTGTCTAAATCTACCTTTCCGTCAGAACCGACTTCCATGAAACTGATCTCGAAGCCTTCCTTCTGCAGGAACTCCACCGTGGAAAGCACTGACGCATGCTCGATCGGTGTCGTGATAATATGCTTGCCCGCACGGCGGTGTGCCAGTGCCGCTCCGATTAAAGCAAGGTTATTTGCCTCTGTGCCGCCGGATGTAAATACGATCTCCTTCGGCATACATTTAAGCGTCTTTGCGACCTGTTCTGTCGCGGTGCGCTCATAGTCTTTCGCCGTTAATCCCTTCTTGTGCTGGGACGATGGATTTCCATAATTCACGTCCAGCAGTGTCATCATCAGTTCCTTTACCTCTGGGAATACAGCTGTTGTTGCTGCATTATCAAAATAACATTCCATAACTTTTTTCCTTCTATCAATCTGTGCTGAACAAATTTCTAATTTTCTCTACTGCTCCATTTGGAACATCAAAATAGATAAAACTGCAAGCCCTGCAGTCTCTGTCCGCAAAATCCGGTTTCCTAATGTGATAATCTTCGCACCAGCTTCCTTTGCTACATCAATTTCTTCTTTTGCAAATCCACCTTCCGGTCCGATAAAAATTCCGATATTCGCGCCGTCTGGAAGGTTTGATGCCTGTGCAATTATCTCCCTTGCGTATGCAATTCCATCCGCACTCTCATACGGTACAATCAGCAGGTCAAACTTTCCTGCATATTGAAGTGCTTCACGAAATGACATAAATCCGGTGACTTCAGGAATTATACCTCGTCCGGACTGTTTCGCCGCAGACTCCGCAATCATCTGATAACGTTCTCTTTTTTTGTCTTTCTTCTTATCTTCAAGTTTCACGACAGTCCGTTTCATCATAACCGGAACAATCCCGGCTGCTCCAAGTTCTACCGCCTTCTGGATGATAAATTCCATTTTATCTGATTTTGGCATTCCCTGAAACAATGTGATATTACACGGAAGTTCTGCTGCATTCTGATTGATATCTACGATATTTGCATATACCTGCTCTTTGGATATCTCCGCGATCTCACACTCATACTCTTTTCCAGCACCATCACACACAGTAATGGTATCTCCGATTGTCAAACGCAATACATTTTTTATATGGTTCACATCTTCTCCCATAATCGTAATACCAGTCTGTGCATCCTGACATCCTTCCACATAAAACCTTGGCATAGCGAATATTTACCTCCTGCTTTTCTGCATGTCTCCTATCATACCTTATCTGATAACGTTTTGAAAGAATATTTTATATATTCTTACAGATCTGTTGTTTCCGTTATACAAATAGATTCATCTTCCTGTTTATTTAATTCACTTTTCTGCTCATTTATCTTTTTCTCCACCTGTACACAAAATGGACACACACTATGCTCCACTGTGTTATAGTAATGTTTTCCCTTTTCACATTTTATGATCATTTGTCTCACTCCCGCTTTCCACTATCCCAATCGAAATTCCTGTGATTCATCACACAGCCATACCCGGTTTCCGGTCTCCGCCTGTACCTTATTTCCTTTTCCAAGATAGGCACCTTCCACATAGACACCATTTTTTGAGCAGTCCTCCACTTCATAGGTGTCATCGTCAAGCCGTCTTACAATACAGTGTTCCCGGCTCACGTTGGATTTTTTCAGCACGATCTGACATTTTTCGGCATCTCTGCCAATCGTCAGACTTTCACCATCTTTCATGCGGTAGATGATTCCAAGCAACTCGCCCTTTGTTCCAATGATTGCGCCATTATTTTCCATGCTTTTCGCCAGACTCCGTGTGACTGTCGGATCTATATCCTCCTCTGCCACCTGTATCTTCTGCTTGAGCTGAAACTGCATCTGCACCGTTTTATAATATTTCCGGCTGATTGGAAGCGTATCCTCCCCGACAACGGCCTCATATCCATTGATTGCTGCAATCGCGGCCTTCCGTACAAGAAAGCTCTGATGGATACGCACAAATCCATGTTGTAACACCTTATGTTCAATATCCGCCAGCTTTCCATAAAATGGAATCACTTCGTTTTTTGTATGTAACAACAGCACTCTGGCGCGGCTTTCTATATAGCGGATTGTGGCAATCGGAATACTGCGCACAACCGACTCTGATTTCACAAGAATCGTACCAGTCTGCGCCCGTCGTTTCATATATTGCCGCAGACAGTCTGGAAGCTGTGTCTTCATATCTTCTTTTAAGACATATCCCTGTGCCTGCACATGATAGCCTTCATACACATGATCTGACTCATCTGTTACAAACAGCAGATCAACATCCAGATTTTTCTCCCGTATCTGCTTTGCCAGCTGTAACCCACTTGTATTTTTATATTTCATTTCCATTAGCAACAGATCAAACGGCACTGTACTTGCCTGTATCTCCCGTTCCAATGTCTCTGCTTCCGCATATTCAATATAGCTTAATTCTTCTTCCCGGAACAATGTGTCCGTCACAATCTGTCGGATTACCGTCCGATCTTTCGTATTTTCATCACAGATTCCAATTCGCAACATCGTTTTGTCCTCACATAAAAAAAATCGAGTATTTACATACTCGATTTTTATTTTACCATGTTCTTTTATTTTTTCCAATATTCCTGATAGGCTTTTCTGACTTCTTTGTCGTATGTCCTGCCGATCGGGATTGTCTTTCCATTCTGTACTTCCAGCGTTTCCACACCTAAATAAGTGATATACGTCAAATTCACAACATATCCACCATGCACACGTATCATATTGTCTCCCAGCATTTTGCGGATGCCTGCCAATGACTTGTAACTGGTGTATTCCCGGAACCGCGTCACGATTTTAATGGTTCTTCCACACTTCTCGATATAAATAATATCCGGACGATTGATAAATACATGATGCCCGTCACAGATAATCTCCAGTGATTTCCGCGCCGTATCCTGCTTTACCATATTAACGGCTTTTTGCATTGCAAGCTCCATGACTTGATCTGCATCCTTTTGCCGGACAAAATAGCAATGATTGGTCTCATACACATCCTTGATTGCATTTTCATTCTCGGTCAGATAGATAATCTTACAAAACGGAAATGCTGCATTGATCTGCTTGGCAATCGTCACCCCCCGCAAGCCGCTCTCTGGATAATCCGTATTCATGATCAGGATTTCACAGTCAAATACCATATCTTCGATATCAATTTTTATTTCGTTTGGAGTATATGAATGAATTAAGAATCCTTGTTCCTCTGTATATGTTTCCTGTAATATTTCCTTTACTTTGTGCCGTATTTCATAACGGTCATCGCAAATTCCAATTTTCATCGTTTGTTCTCTTCCCCAGTCCCAAATATTCATTTTATAAATAGTATCATAAAAAATACCATCAAAACTGAATCCTGCTAATTTGGCTATATATTCGGTATAATTTACGTTTTATTTACAAATATGGATTGAACACATCTTAACAAAAGCGAGGAATCTCAAACAAAAAATGCAAATAATATACAAAAATTTGTAAAATTTGGTATATCTTACGCTTTTATGCAAACAGGAGCGCGAATTACATCGCGCTCCTGTTCAGATAAAATTCAATTGTCGCCTGAAACACCGATTTCTGTGTAGCAGGATCTTCGTAAGAAAAATATAGCTTGTACCTTCCATCCTCCAGCCCCGAAGTAAGCGGAATATACAATGTAAAGGAATCATCTGCAAAATGAAACTCTGGCGGATATAAAGTTGCATAGTCCCAGTAACCCGATGTATCATCCGCATCATAGATTGCCCGGTATATTCCATAGTCGGAATCATATCGTTCAAAGGTATAGGAATAGATCAAATCATCTGTCACCTGCGGCGTATCCCCCAGAATGCTGTCATAATACTTTAAGCAGAGTTTTACGCAGTCTCCCTCATATGCAACCGCCGCCAGACCATCTGCGGATTCCATCCTGTATCCCTGATTTCCATCCTTCATATATTCAAATGCATCAATACTGACGCGTTCCGTCTCCGAGGACGTGATATTCAGGATTGCATCGGATTTTTCCTGCTCGGCAAGCTCCTCCTTCGTTGGCACATGCATAACCATCGGATTGTCCGCCTGTGTCGTTTTCTCCGCCTCTGTTGCTGCCTGTTCAGCGTCCGTGGAAGTCTGTGCATCCGCCATCGTTGCTGTCTGCGCCTCTGTCGATGCTGCATTCATTTCTGTTGCTGTTGCCGTCCCTGCCTTCTTCGCTACACGCCCCGCCATCCAGATTCCTGTCACTACAAGCATAATTACGATACAGAAAGCTACACCAATCAGAAAGCCCCGTTTCTTCGGCAAATCCCGCTTTGAAATCCGGGATGCTGGGATCACATACGGCTCCATCTGCGCATTTTGCCCCTCTCCGGCAAGCAGTGCCTCCCGCATTGCCTCCACCGTCTGGTAGCGGTCCTCAATCTTTACTGACATCGCACGCATGATCACCTGCGACATTGCACGCGGGATCTCCGGGTTCACCTCACAGACTGGCTTTATCGTATCCTCCAGTACACGTCCAAACGATTCCTCCGGCTTCTCTCCGGTCGCCGCAAAATAAAGTGTCGCACCAAGCGCGTAGATGTCTGTCCACGGTCCCTGTTTATCCTTTTTTGCATACTGCTCTGGCGGTGCATATCCCGGTTTTAAGACAACAGACATCGTCTGTTCCCCATCGAGATACACCTGCTTTGCCGCGCCGAAATCGATCAGCTTGACGGTCAGATCCTCACAGATAAAAATATTCTCCGGACTGATATCTCGGTGGATCATGCCCGCCTTGTGAACAACTGCAAGTGCGTCCAACACCGACAGACAGATATGGAGGATATGATCCGTATCAAGCCGTCCTCCATGCTCCCGAATGTATTGTTTCAGCGTACAGCCATGCAGATACTCCATGACCATATAGGCAGTATCATTTTCCTCCAGATAATCATAGATGCTTACAATATTGGGCTCCGACTGAAACCGCGCCACATCCTGCGCTTCTTTTAAAAAGCGAATTCTTCCCCGATGGTATTCCCGCTGCTCCTGTCCAACCGGCACACAGACCTTCGACGAATCTGCGCTCCGCGTCGCAATCCCGGACGGATAATACTCCTTGATTGCAACATACGACTGTAAGAGCGGATCCCATGCACGGTATGTGATTCCGAATCCACCTGCCCCGATCACCTCTTCAATTTTATATCGCTCTTTTAAAATAACACCCGGCTTTAAACACCGGGTGTTACTCATACTGCGATTTGACGGACTTTCAATCATTCCGCGTTCTCCCCATTTGTCGCAAATTATTTATTTCTTCCGATCACGGATACCCAATCATTCATATGCACAACATCGATGACTTCAAATCCATTCGCCTTCATCGCATCTGTAACATCGTTTTCTTTCACATCCAGAATTCCGGATGTAATAAAATATCCATCGTCCTTCAAATATGGGCCGATTACCGCAGAGAGCGGCACGATCACGTCTGCCAGAATATTGGCAACAACGATATCATACTGTCTGTCTACATCAAGGTGCTGTGTCTCCTTGATCGTCGAACGGTCAAGCTGGAAGGTTGTTCCCTTTCCAATGTAATTATCTGCAAGCAGATTGCCACACGAGAACTTGATCTTGTCTTCGCCCATATGATTGAGTTTCGCATTTTCCTCACTTGCCCGCACAGCCAGCTCATCAATATCCATGCCATGTACAAAGCCTGCTCCAAGCCTTGATGCGATCATGGATAAGATACCACTTCCACAGCCGACATCAAACACCGTATCGCCCGGCTTTAAATATTTCTTTAACTGTCCGATACAAAGTTTCGTCGTCTCATGCGATCCGGTACCAAATGCAATCCCCGGATCGATCTCGATCACGATGTCATCTGGCTTCGCATCTTCCACCGTCTCCCATGTTGGTTTGATGACAATATCATCATAGAGACGGATCGGATGGAAGAACTGCTTCCAGTTGTTCATCCAGTCTTTGTCCTCTGTATTCGAGAGTGTTATATTCTTGCTGCCTACCGGTATAAACGCTTCAAGGCGGGTAAGCTCTGCAGCTATATCCGCCCTTAACGTTTCTATATTGAAAGAGTCATCTATGTAGCAGGAAACCTTTGCCGTTCCATCATCCACGCCATCAACCAGCGGGATATCCACAAACATAGCAGCCTTATCTTCCTCGGTAAGTGGCACATGATCTTCTATCATCACACCTTCCACACCCTTTTCATCCAAGAATGCAGAGATGAGATCAACAGCTTCCACCGTTGTATCGATGGTCAGTTTTGTCCACATCATTTTACCTTACCTATAATCCTTTTTTGAACCCTTTCTTTCTCTTATGATCGCCAAAAATCGAAGAACCGGACGATGCAGCATCCGTAGAGGAACGTGCATTTACTGTTGTATTTGCATACTGGTTCAAAATCGATTTCTGCTCTTCTGTCAGCTTATCCGGTACCTGAACAACCAGTGTGATGTAATGATCGCCTCGTACTGTCTTGTTACGAAGTGTCGGAACACCCTTGCCCTTCAGTTTTACCTTTGTATCGGTCTGTGTACCCGGCTTAATCTCCAGTTCATAAGGTCCATCAATCGTTGTAACTGTGATCTTGCCTCCCAGCGCTGCCTGTGTAAATGTAATCGGCTCAGAAGAGTAAAGATCATACTCCTGTCTCTGGAATCTAGGATCCCGGTCAACAAGCACGGTTACAAGCAGGTCTCCACGTTCACCGCCGTTGATACCCGGCTCGCCCTTTGCACGAATACGGATACTCTGACCATTGTCAATACCTGCCGGAATAGCGACCTGAATCTTCTTCTTACTCTTTACATAACCAGAACCTGCACAGTTGCTGCACTTATACTTGATAATCTTTCCGGAACCGCCACAATCCGGACATACGGATACGGTTCTTGCCATACCGAACAATGACTGCTGGGTATAGACAACCTGACCTTTTCCGGCACATTTGCTACAAGTCTCCGGCTGATGTCCCGGCTGCGCTCCTGTACCATGACAGACCGTACATTCATCCTTGAGCGGAAGCTCCAGCTCTGTCTGTGTACCAAATACAGCGTCTGTAAAACTTACACGCACTGTTGTCTTGATATTTGCACCCTTAACCGGACCATTGGACTGTCTCTGACGGCTGCCGCCACCGAACATATCTCCGAAGATATCTCCGAAGATATCTCCCATATCTGAGAAGTCAAATCCACCGAAGCCGCCAGGACCACCGCCCTGCTCGAATGCAGCATGACCATACTGGTCATACTTTGCACGCTTCTCAGGATCGGACAGTACAGCATATGCCTCTGCAGCCTCTTTGAACTTTTCTTCTGCTTCTTTGTCTCCCGGGTTTGTGTCCGGGTGATATTTCTTCGCTACCTTACGGTAAGCTTTTTTCAAATCCGCCTCGGAGACACCTTTTGTGACTCCGAGGACTTCATAATAATCTCTTTTATCAGACATCTGCACTCACCCTTATTATTCGTAATCTGCTTTTATCAACTTGCTCCCCGTCTTAACGCTTAGACTTCCTTGTAGTCTCCATCAACTACATCGTCTGAATAATCTGGTGTGCCTGTGCCTGTACCAGCGTTTGCTCCAGGACCGTTCTGCTCATAGAGCTTTGAGAACAATTCCTGTGCGCTGTTCATCAGTGTTTCCTTACCAGCCTTGATCTTCTCTACATCGTAGTCTGTCATAGCATCCGGATCTGTGCTCTCGATGATATCCTTCAAAGCCTTCAGGTCAGCCTCTACCTTTGTCTTATCTGTTGCAGAAAGCTTATCTCCTACATCGTTCAAAGCTCTCTCTGTCTGGAATACCATAGCATCGGCATCGTTACGAACCTCGATTGCTTCCTTACGCTTCTTATCCTGTGCCTCGTACTCAGCAGCTTCCTTAACAGCTCTATCGATATCCTCATCAGAAAGGGATGTTCCGGATGTGATTGTGATATGCTGCTCACGACCTGTACCAAGATCCTTTGCAGATACATTTACAATACCGTTTGCATCGATATCGAATGTAACCTCGATCTGTGGAACACCACGTCTTGCAGGAGCGATACCATCCAGTCTGAAACGTCCAAGGCTCTTGTTGTCTCTTGCGAACTCACGCTCACCCTGTACGATGTTGATATCAACGGCATCCTGATTATCCTGAGCTGTTGAGAAGATCTGGCTCTTGTTTGTAGGAATCGTTGTATTTCTCTCGATCAGGTGTGTAGCGATACCACCCATTGTCTCGATAGAAAGTGTAAGTGGTGTAACATCCAGCAGAAGGATTTCGCCGGCACCTGCATCACCTGCAAGCTTACCACCCTGAATAGAAGCACCGATTGCAACACACTCATCCGGGTTGATACCCTTGAACGGATCCTTGCCTGTCAGCTTCTTAACCATATCCTGAACAGCGATGATACGTGTAGAACCACCGACCAGAAGTACCTTATCAAGCTCTGCTGCTGTCAGATCTGCATCCTTCAATGCTGTCTGTACAGGAACTCTTGTCTTATCTACCAGATGTGCTGTCAGTTCATCAAACTTTGCACGTGTCAGATCCATATCAAAGTGCTTTGGACCATCCTGGGTAGCTGTGATGAATGGAAGGTTGATGTTTGTTGTTGTAGCGGATGAAAGCTCTTTCTTTGCCTTCTCTGCTGCTTCCTTCAATCTCTGCATAGCCATCTTATCTGTTGAAAGGTCTACGCCCTCAGCCTTCTTGAACTCTTCGAGCATATACTGTGTAATTGCGTTATCAAAATCATCACCACCAAGCTTGTTATCACCGGCTGTAGCAAGAACCTCGATGACACCGTCGCCAATCTCAATGATAGATACATCAAATGTACCACCACCAAGGTCGTATACCATGATCTTCTGCTCTTCTTCGTTATCCAGACCATAAGAAAGAGCTGCTGCTGTAGGCTCGTTGATGATACGCTTTACATCAAGACCTGCGATCTTACCTGCATCCTTTGTTGCCTGTCTCTGTGCATCTGTGAAGTATGCAGGAACTGTGATAACTGCTTCTGTAACCGGCTCACCGATATAGCTCTCGGCATCTCTCTTCAGCTTAGAAAGAATCATAGCTGAAATCTCCTGTGGAGAATACTTCTTACCATCGATGTCTACCTTGTAATCGCTACCCATATGTCTCTTGATAGAAGCGATTGTCTTATCTGCGTTTGTAACTGCCTGACGCTTTGCTGCATCACCAACGACACGCTCGCCGGTCTTTGTAAATGCTACAACAGAAGGAGTTGTTCTTGAACCCTCAGCGTTTGTGATAACGACTGGCTTACCACCTTCCATAACAGCTACACATGAATTTGTTGTACCTAAGTCAATACCAATAATCTTACCCATAATATTTTTCCTCCTAATTATTATCTCTTAAAATATGCTGATTGATTTATTGTAAAAGGTTAATTTGCAACCTTTACCATGCTGTATCGCAATACCTGATCCTTGTACATATAGCCTTTCTGCATCTCTTCGGCTACAACGTTCTCTCCGTAATTCTCATCCTCTACATGTGTTACCGCATTATGGTAATCCGGATCAAATGGCTTGCCTTCTGCATCCATCGGCTTTACGCCAAGTCCCTCAAGTGATACCATGAGCTGCCGGTAGATTTTATCGACACCCTGTTCAAATGCCCGGTCCATATCCTCTTCCGGAATACTGGAAAGTGCACGTTCCAAGTTGTCAACAACCGGAAGCAGCTTCTCTAAAACTTCCTTGGCTCCGATATCATACATCTTCTTGGATTCCTTCTCGTTACGCTGGCGCATATTCTCAAACTCTGCCAGCAGACGCTTATACTTTTCTTCGTTTCCGGCTGCCAGCTCCTTCGCTTTCTCAAGTTCCAGCTGAAGGGCCTTGCTGCCTCTGCGGTTTCCCTTGGATACCGGCTTCGGCTTTGCAGCTTCCACTTCTTCTTTCTTGTCTGCCGGAACAGTTTCTTCCTCGTTCACCTTCACGTCGGTTCCTTCTGTTACCGGAGCATCATCCACAGCCTTTACTTCCTCGACTGTCTCCGCTTCTTTATTTGCATTTACATTTGTCTTATTGGCCATTCTCATTCACCCCTTCGCCTTTCTTGAATATCTCATCGAGTTCAATTGTCAGATTCTTCAGTGTGCTGACAACCTTCTTATAATCCATTCTCTTCGGTCCCAATATTCCAATCGTTCCCTTTGCGCCTTCCGGCATCTGGTAGGTCGCTGTAACAAGAGAGCAATCTTTCAGGCTTGGTGTCTCATCTCCAATATATACCTGAATTCCGGATTCGTTTGTCTTTCCGGTCGTCTCTTCCAGCAAATGTGATACTTCATTTTTATCTTCCAGCTTTTCAAGCAGCTCACTCGTCTTGGAGATATCTCCAAGCTCCGGATACTTCAAAATGTTTGTCGCACCGCTGGTATAAACCTCAAGTTCCTGTGCCTCATGTATCGCTTCCACAATTCCCTGAAAGATCTGGTCTAATATCTCGCCATACCCTCCGGATTGCTTCTTCATCGCCTGAATCATCTCTAAATTGATGTCTTCTAAGCTTGCACCCTGTAAGAAGGTATTCAATAAGATATTAAATTTCAGAACATCTTCATTATCAAGGCTTACATTGATGTGAATCATCTGATTCTTAATAATGTTACCCTCAACCACTATGACGGCAAGAAGTGTTTTTTCATCAACAAGGGAAAGCTGGATAAACTTGACTGTTTTCTCATAATTTGGTGCTGTTACCATCGTTGCATAATTGGTATTGTACGCCAGTACCTTTGCAACCTGCTTTAAGAGCACCTCCATGCGATCCACCCGCTCTAACAGTGTGTCACGCTCCTGCTTTGCAACCTCTGCAAACTCTTCCTTTTCATCCATCAGCTGATCGACATAGAACCGGTATCCGGCATCTGTCGGAATCCGTCCTGCCGATGTATGTGGCTGAATGATGTATCCCATTTCCTCCAGATCTGCCATCTCGTTACGAATCGTAGCGGAACTTAAATTCAGATCCGTGTACTTTGAGATTGTTCTGGAACCTACCGGTTCCCCAGTCTCTAGGTAATTGGAAATAATGGCTTTCAGGATTTTTACCTTACGCTCATCTAATTCCATCTTATCACCTCTTTTATTTATTAGCACTCATATCTATCGAGTGCTAACCCTATTGGTAGACTACCACTACATATAGTAAATGTCAAGGAAAATTATCATAATTTTGTGAAAAAATTGTGTATTTCCATGTATAAGAAAAGAGTGCGGAAAACCGCACTCTTTAGGGGAGAAAAATCACGGATGATTGTAAATATTATTTGTTATTTGCGTTTGGATTTTCCATCAATGTAACATCGACAGTTTTCTCCACATACGCATCGTCTTTCAGGTATTCATATGTGATTGGCACTGTCTCACCAACTGCATAATAATTCAGCTTTTCTGTCAGTTCCTCAGCACTGCTGATGGATTGTCCATCAATCTTTGTAATCACATAATTTGCTTTGATACCTGCCTTCTCAGCGGCACTCTTGCTTGCAACATCTGTGACAAGCACGCCCTCTGGAATACCATATGCTTCTGACACATCGGAAGATACGGTTGCACAGGAGATTCCAAGATAACCTTTCTCGCTCTCGTCAACCTTTTCACGTGTCTGACGGTTCATCAGATCATCCAGACGATCCTGCACGGCTGTAATTGGAATTGCATATCCCATACCTTCAACCGTTGTATCGGAATACTTCGAAGAGTTAATACCAATAACTTCGCCCTTCATATTCAGAAGTGCGCCGCCACTGTTACCAGGGTTAATGGCTGCATCGGTCTGAATGAGCGGTGTTGTATTCGTGCTGTTTGTACGATCCTTTGCACTGACAATACCGGTTGTAACGGATTGTCCATAGCCAAGTGCATTACCAATGGCTACGACCTGTTCACCGACCTTCAGGGAATCCGAATCACCAATCGTGGCGATCTTGATCTGATTCATCGTGGATTCCTTTATATCACTGAGCTTTACAACAACGATTGCAAGGTCCGTGTCGCTATCGGTACTCTTTACCTGTGCCTCGTAGCTCTCACCATCTGCAAACGTTACATTTACGGTTGTGGCATCACTGACAACATGGTTGTTTGTCACCATCAAAAGCTCGCTGTCATTCTCACCGATGATAATACCGGAGCCGGAGCCTTCTGCCTCATACTGCTGTGTATAACCAAACATACCCTGCTGCTCCACGATTGCCGAGATGTTAATGGCAACAACGCTTGGCATAACATTTTCTGCGATTGTGGAGACATCCATGCCATTTCCAACCGAAGCGGTTGATGTCAGGCTCAAAGACTGGGTTGTCGCTGCCGATGTTGTGGAAGCGACCTCTGTCGTTGTGTTTGTAAGTGCATCAAGCTTCTTGATCTGGTTTCCCGCGATTCCGTAGAATGCACCACCTGCAACACCACCAAATACGGCTGCACTTGCAACAACTGCCACACCCTTCTTCCAGAAGGTACGCTTGTTATGTGGCGTCTTCGGTGATTTTGCTTTCTTGACTCTCTGTTTCTTTGCTTTCTTTACCTTTGCCTTTGGCTGTTCTGCGTCTGCATTCTGGAAACCATTCTGATAATAATTGTTCTGTCCATAATTATATGCATTCTGATTCGGCTGCTGGTAATTGTTATTATAATAATGCTCGGTACCCTGGCTCATCTGCTGGGCACGTTCTGCCATCGCCTGCATATATTCCTGTGTACGCATATCACCGTAGTAAGTACTTCCATACTGCTGTGCCTGTGTATAGGCATCCTCCTGTCTATGCTCTGCATTCTGTTCTGTTTGCTGTTCAGTACGCTTCAAATTATCCGTATTACCATCTCCGGTGTCATACGGTGTCTCCGCATGTGGTGTCTGATCCACATGTTCATTTTCTCTGTTATTCTCAAATTCATCCATCATATCAATTCCTCCATTCGACATAAGTTTTATTACTTATCTTTGTTATGGCTTAATCATAACCCCAAGCTATGGTTAAATTTTGAAGAAAATGTCAAGAAAATGTGAATTCCATTTATGGTGCCTGCAAACCTTGTTTTAGCATTTGCAGATTTTCTTCCATATAAGACAGGTATGTGCATCCTTTTTCTATGTCGTCCTTCGTCACGGACTGCATGGACGACAGATGCAGAATTTTGGGTTGCATCTCTGCGGATTCCGCAATCGTATTCGCGAGGCTGTCGGTACCATTGTCCACCACATAGATGGCTTGCAACTTGTACTCCTGCAGCTTCTCCGCCAGATAGGTAACTGTATGCACACTTGCCTCCACATCTGCAGAACAGCCCGAATATGCGGCAAAGTAATGAATATCATAATCCTCTGCCAGATACAGGAACGGGAACCGGTCGCCGACCAAGATCGTCGTCTGTGTGGCTGCGTCCCGCATCGTCTGATAGTCATCATCTAACGCTTCCAGCTTTCCAGTATATGTTTTAGCGTTTGTCACATACTGTTTTGCATTGTCAGAATCCAGTTCCGTAATAGCATCTGCTAACGTCTCGGTGCAGACGATTGCATTTTTCAGGGATAACCACACGTGCTCATCGTAATGGTCATCCTCTGCAGCATTCTGTCCATCCGTATTGTCTGCTTCGCCCTCTGCATGGTCTGCCGGTTCTGCTTCATGGTCATGGTCTTCATCGTCATGATCGTGATGATGGTGTTCTTCCACACCCTCTAACTCCACTTCATTTAACGCGCGGTTACCAACCAGATCTAACAGACTGATTGCAACAATATTTTCATTTCCGGACTCCACAAGCGCATCGCTCACCCATGTATCGCTCTCGCCACCGACATAGACTAACATCCGGCAATTCGCGATCTTCATGATATCCTGTGCGCTTGGCTGGTAGCTGTGTAAGTCCACACCGTTATCGACCAGCATCCGGCATGTAAATGTATCTGTGTCTCCAAGGATTTCCCGCACCCAGTCATACGCTGCAAAGGTCGTACATAGAATCACATTTTCGTCTTTGTCCGCCATTTGCACCGGCTTGGCACACCCGGAAAGCAGGGACAGACAAAGAACAAGAGCAATCCCGATTGATTTTAAATGTCTGTGCTTCATCATCGCCACCTCTACTCTCTGTGCAGTGCGATTCCGATGATGCTGAATATCACAAATAATACGATGTCAATCGCTACGATCGTCGCACTGACCGGTGTCGATGCCGCAATGGAAATGAGGATTCCCACGCCAGAGGATACCACACCATACACAGCAGAACAGATAAACACACTCTTATAATTCTTAAATACACGCATTGCGGAAAGTGCCGGGAATATGATCAGCGCCGATACCAGAAGTGATCCGACGATATTCATCGCAACTACGATCACAACGGCTGTGACTACCGCCATCAGCACATTGTAGGCGCCCGTATGAATACCGGTTGCGCGTGCAAAATTCTCATCAAATGTCACCGAGAAGATCTTGTGATAGTACAAGATGTAGAACACAAGTACCAACAGCGACATAATCAGGCAGATCCACACATCTGTATTCGATAATGTGAGTATGGATGCCGCGCCAAACAGTGTCGAGCACACATCCCCGGATACATTCTGCGATGTTCCGGATACATTCATGATCAGATATCCAAATGCCAGCGATCCAACGGAAAGCATCGCAATCACGGCATCTCCGTTGATCTTCGCATTCTGTCCAGTCTTCAGCATCAGGATTGCTGCCACAACCGTGATCGGCAATATTATAAGTGTATTGTTCGTCATCCGCAGCACCATCGCGATTGCCATCGCAGCAAATGCCACATGGGACAGTCCGTCTCCAATATAAGAAAAGCGTTTTAACACAAGTGTCACGCCAAGCATGGATGCACAAAAGGCAACCAGCACACCAGCAACTAAGATCCGACGGACAAATGGATATTGCAGGTATTCAACTAATGTATTCCACATATCTATACTCCTTCTTCTCTTGTCGTTGCGTAATCCGCATACTGTCTGCCGATTGCGCTCTTCAAATACGCTTCCTTGGAATCGAAAAACTCTGGTTTATCACTCACATGCAGCACCTTGTTCGCATATTGTGCGGCTGCCTGTGTATCGTGCGATACCATAATGATCGTGATACCTTCCCGGTTCAGCTTCTGGATCAGCTCATACATCTCGGCTGTCACACGTGGATCCAATCCCGCTACCGGCTCATCAAGCAACAAGAGCTTCGAGGTTGCACAGAGTGCCCGCGCAAGCAACACGCGCTGCTGCTGTCCACCGGACAGATCGCGGTAGCATTTCTTCATGAATGGTTCAATCTCCAGCCGTTTCATGTTCTTCTGTGCGATTTTCCGCTCCTCTTTGTTATAGAATGGACGCATGCCACGTTTCGACAAGAACCCTGACAAAACGATTTCCTGCACGGATGCAGGAAAATCGCGTTGTGTCACAGTCTGCTGTGGCAGATATCCAATTTCATTTGCTTTCAAATCTTCGCCTCTGACAAGCATTCCCTGCATAGGACTTTTCAGTCCCAGAATCGCTTTCATCAGAGTACTTTTTCCGGAACCGTTTTCTCCAAGGATGCAGAGATAATCTCCTTGTTCGAGACGGAAATTCAGATGTTCAACCACTGGTTTTCCTTCGTATCCAAGGGATACATCTTCACATGATAGAACCATCGCGGTTCCTCCTTTCTAATTCTCCTTAATTAGTTGAAATATACAAGTTCTTCTTCGGCTGGCTTGGCCGGTTCGATCTTGGTTGCGCGGATCACAGGTCCTTCGCCCTCAAACTCCGGATAAAATTCTTTGTCAATGGTTCCCGTAACTGTTACCCACTGTCTGTCCTTCAGATGCTTTGTCAGATCGGAATAGCACTTAAATCCAATAAATGCAACATCTTCGGCACAGCAGGTCATCGCAAATCTACCCGGTACAAATTCATTTGCCTTGTAGTTCTTCGGCTTGTGTACCATCGCCTTGAATGTGATCTGCTTCCCGACATATTTGTCTGGATTGTCGCAGGCATCGATATAGAAGATACCGTAATCTTCATCTTCGAGTGTGATGCTTGGCTTGTCGATCTCATATGGCAGATCTAACTCCTCATCACCGACATCGGCTGCGCCATCCTTGTTCTCGAAGATCACCTGCGCACGACGATTTACCGCACGAATGCTCCGGCGGTACTCCGCACGCTTTGTATTCTCATCGCATCGGTTGAAGATGATCATATCTGCGCTCGATAACTGTTCCATCATCATCGCTTTCATATTTGCTACATATACATCAAAGGTGGATGCATCGACAAATGTGATTACCTGTACGATTGTCCAGCCCTTTGGCACGCGGATGGAAAACAGCTTATCCATCTTCCATGTACCGTTATACTCGATCATCACACGGGTCGGCTTATACTTATCCTGCAGGTCAAGCAGATATTCGGTATTTAAGTTGGATTCCTCCAGATATTCCACGAAGATATTCTGACTCTTCAGATACTCCTCATCGTACTCCTCGATTCCCTCTTCGCAGACAAGCAGAAGGGTCGGTTCGCCTTCTGTAAATCCACGGTCAATCAGAGTTTCGTTCGCAAAGGTTGTCTTTCCGCTTTCCAGAAAGCCCATAAACATATATACCGGAATCTCTTCTACTTCCTTTGTTGGTCCCATACTCTATTTCCTTTCTTCTCTATCCTTTACGCAAAGTGCCGGGATTATGCAACCCCGAACAACTCTGCCAGCTTATCTTCCTTCAGATTGCTTCCGATGACACAAAGCTTACCTGTGTAATCAGCTGCGCCCTTACGGATCTCATATTCGCCCGGTGTCAGGTCGAAGTGAATCCACTCGCCGTCCGTATTTGGAACAATACCCTTGGCACGCAGAATGATACCATATTCGTCTGCGTTGTCAGCCAGTGTCTTCAGGATCTGTTCCATATCGGCATCTGCAAACTTCTTAGCAGTCTCCTTGCCCCAGCTTGTAAATACCTCATCTGCATGATGATCATGATGGTGGTCATGGTCGTGGCAGCCACATGTACATCCAGGTCCATGCTCGTGATGGTCGTGATCATGATGATGCTCGTGTTCCTCATGCTCGTGCTCGTGATGATGCTCGTGATCATGATGATGTTCATGCTCCTCATGATCGTGATCGTGGTCATGGTGATGATGCTCTTCCTCATGCTTTCTTGCAATCTCAACTGCCTCTTTGATCAGCTTATCGAGCGTATTTGCATGTTCCATCGCATCCAAGATTACCTTACCGTCGATGTCATCCCAAGGTGTTGTGATAATGGCTGCATCCTTGTTATGCTCACGCAGCATAGCAACTGTATCGTTTACCTTCTTCTCCGGTACATTCTGTGTACGGGAAAGTACAATCGTTCCAGCACTTTCTACCTGGTTGTTGAAGAACTCACCGAAGTTCTTCATATACATCTTGCACTTTGCCACATCAACAACGGTTGTTGCACTGTTGATTACAACATCCGCATCCTGCTTTGCATCTTCAACTGCCTTCATAACATCTGACAGCTTACCAACACCGGATGGCTCGATGATTACACGATCTGGTGCATAATCCACGATTACCTTCTTCAATGCTGTACCAAAATCTCCAACAAGGGAACAGCAGATACAACCGGAATTCATCTCTGTGACTTCCACACCTGCATCCTTCATGAAACCGCCATCAATACCGATCTCACCAAATTCATTCTCGATCAATACAAGCTTCTCACCCTGATATGCCTCGGCAATCAGTTTCTTAATCAATGTTGTCTTGCCTGCACCTAAAAATCCTGAAAGAATATCAATCTTTGTCATCTCTATTGCCTCCTAAAAATTATTTCTATTTTTGTCAACTTTATATAATAGCACATTTCTATTATTTTTTCCATATGCTATACATCCTTATTCTTCAAAGTCACTTCCATCTGGTCAAACGGAATCTCGATTCCCTGCGCATCAAATGCATATTTGATTGCTTCCTGTATCTCCCATTTTGCCTTCCAGTAGTTCTCTGTCGCAACCATACAGCGGACACCCATCTTGATGCTGCTGTCCCCGAAGGAATCCACGAACACATCGACTTCCTTCGTCTTATCATAATACTGGTTCTCCGTCACAACCTGATACAGCGTATCCTTCACCTTTTTCAGATCAGAATCATACGCAACGCCGATTGAGATATCCAGTTTTCTTATTCCTGCTGCTGTCACATTGACAAGCGAATGGGATGTAATGTTTCCGTTCGGAATCACAATGATCCGGTTATCGTATGTCTGCAGCTTCGTGTAGAAAATGTCGATCGACACGACCGTACCTTCACACTGCTTGTCGTTCTCAATGATATAATCCCCGACACGGAACGGCTTGAGTATCAGGATCAGCACACCGCCTGCGAAGTTTGCCAGACTACCCTGTAGCGCAAGACCGATTGCTAAACTGGCAGTACCAAGAATCGTAACTAACGATGTCACCTGAAATCCGACAATAGATGCAGCCGTGATAAATACGATAGCATAAAAAGTGAATTTAATCAGCGATAACAGAAAAGATGCAACACTTTCCTCCATGTTTGATTTCTTGAAGGATTTGCGTATCATCTTCACGATCAGCTTCGACAGCTTCATGCCGATATACATACATATAATTGCAAGTACTAACTGAAACCCTTTATTTAACGCCCAGTCTCCAAGCTTGCTCAGATACTCTTCGATCTTGGACGATTCAATGTCTTTGATGTCTTCCAATCAAGTCCCTCCTTTTTATGTTCATATAAGTAAATATTCATTTATCCATAAAACTTCACAGGCTGCCCTTCTCACGAAGGACAGCCCGTTTCATCTTAATTATTTGCCAATTTTCTTCTTGAATACGCTGATAGAAAGTGGTGGTACTGTAACGGAGATATAATGTTCCTGTCCGTCACACTCTGCTTTCTTCGCCTGTTTCACTGTCTTGTTATTTCTGCCCTCGCCACCATAACGGTTGTTATCGCTGGAGAAAATCTCCTGCCATCTTCCGCCGGATGGAGTAGCAAGCTTGTATGCTTTGTGTTCCATCGGTGTGAAGTTACAGATGATCAAAAGCGTATCGCTCTCCTTCTTACCTTTTCTAACATAAGAAAGAAGGCTTGTATTTGCACTATTACAGTTGATCCATGTGAATCCTTCCGGTGAAGAATCAAGCTCATACAATGCAGGTTCCGTCTTGTAAAGTTCATTCAACTCTTTAACGTACCCCTGCATAAATACATGTGCATCAAACTCGAACAGTGACCAGTCTACTTCCGCATTCTCGTTGAATTCCGTAAACTGCGCAATCTCCTGTCCCATGAACAAAAGCTTCTTGCCCGGATGCGTCATCATATACCCATATGCCACACGCAGATTCGAGAATTTGTCTTCGTATCCGCCCGGCATCTTCGCAATCATAGATCCTTTCTCATGAACAACCTCGTCATGGGAAAGTACGAGAATAAATTTCTCGCTGTATGCATATACCATACTGAACGTCAGATCGTTGTGATGATATTTGCGGTACAACGGATCAAGCTTCATATAGTTCAGGAAATCATTCATCCATCCCATATTCCACTTGTAATCAAATCCAAGTCCGCCAGCCTCAACCGGATGCGTCATCATCGGCCATGCGGTTGACTCCTCCGCAATCATGATAACTCCCTTGTGCAGTTCATGCATCTTGCTGTTTAATTCCTTAATGAAATCAATCGCTTCGAGATTCTCATTGCCACCATAGATGTTCGGCAGCCACTCACCATCGCCACGTCCATAATCCAGATACAACATGGATGCGACCGCGTCAATCCGGATACCATCAATATGATATTTCTCCGCCCAGTAAAGAGCATTCGCAACTAAGAAATTCCGGACTTCATTGCGTCCGTAATTGTATATATATGTCCCCCAGTGTGGATGTTCCCCACGCTTAGGGTCCTCATGCTCATAAAGTGCTGTGCCATCAAATCTGCCAAGTCCATGCTCATCCTTCGGAAAATGTGCCGGAACCCAGTCTAAAATTACACCAATTCCCTTGCTGTGCAGATAATCGACAAAATACATGAAATCTGCCGGTGAACCATAACGGGAGGTCGGTGCATAATAGCCGGTTACCTGATAACCCCACGACGGATCGTATGGATGCTCCATAATCGGCATCAATTCCACATAGTTATAATTCATCATCAACAGATAATCCGCAAGCAGGCTTGCGATATCGCGATAATTGTAGAACTCTCTGCCATCCGTTGGACGCTTCCAGGAACCAAGATGCATCTCATAGATTGCCATTGGCTGTTCGTCGGTATTCTTATTTTCCCGCTTCTCCATCCACGCGGCATCCTTCCATTTATAGGAAATATCCACGATGCGGGATGCATTTGCCGGACGCACCTCACTGCTGAATGCATACGGATCACTCTTCATGAATACCTGTCCGGACTTTGCTTTAATCTCATACTTGTAGATCTCTCCAACCAGCTTGCCCGGAATAAACAACTCGTAGATACCGGAATAATCCAGCTTCCGCATCGGATGTCGTCTGCCATCCCAGTTGTTGAAATTACCAACGACAGACACGCGGTCTGCGTTCGGTGCCCATACAGCAAAGAGCACACCTTCCACGCCATCAACGGTCATTGGATGCGCACCCATCTTCTCATAGATGCTGTAATGTTTTCCCTCGTTGAACAGACTGATATCGATTGGATCAATCACCGGTTCAAACACATACGGATCAAAGTATGTCACTTCATCCCCATTGTCAAACCGGACGTTTAATTTATATTCAAACGGTTTCTTATCTTTAATTACCACTGAGAAAAATCCCGGCACACGCTCCGATACGAGGGTGTACTTCTTTCTCGTGGACACTTCAATGGCATTTACAACCTTTGCACCCGGCAGATATGCATTGATATACAGATCGTCAATACACTCATGCATACCAAGGATATGATGCGGGTTGTTATGAATACCCTGGACCAAAGCATCGACTTCCATCCAGTTTATAGCAAAAACTGCTTTTCTTTTGGACATGTCAAATGTGTCTCCTCTCTACAATTTATGAATGAAGATTCCACTTCTTAGCTTTGGTTCAAACCATGTTGACTTCGGCGGCATCAACCGCTTCGCATCAGCCACTGCAAAAAGCTCTTCGATGGATGTCGGATACATCGAAAATGCCAGTTTCATATCGCTGTCTGCGCGTCGTTCCAACTCTGACAAGCCTCGGATTCCTCCAATAAAATCGATTCTTTTATCGGTTCTCGGATTTTCAATTCCAAGAATCGGTGCAAGGAGATGATCCTGTAAAATTGAAACATCAAGTCCATCCACCGGATCTTCAGATAGTATATGTGATTTTGCACGCAACTTATACCAGATACCATCCAGATACATGCCAAAGGCTGCCTTTTCTTCCGGCTGATATGCTTCCGTAACCGCTTCTACTTCGAAATCTGCCTTGACCGCATCTATAAATGCATCCGCAGTATACCCATTCAAATCATGTACAACACGATTGTATGGCAGGATTTTCAGCTGATCATGCGGAAACAGAACCGACAGGAAATAATTGTATTCTTCCTCTCCGGTATGGTTCGGATTTGCATTTCTGCGTTTGATTCCAACTTTGACCGCTGACGCTGCACGATGGTGTCCATCTGCAATGTAGATCTGTGACATCTCAGAAAATACATGCTCAATTGCCGCAATATCCGCTGCATCTGTTACCAGCCATACGCGATGTGTAATTCCATCCTCTGAGACAAAATCGTTCTCTGCCGGACGCGCCTTAATCTTCGTTACAATTGCATCAATCGCAGCCTGTGCCCGGTACGCAAGAAAGATCGGACCTGTCTGTGCATCACATGTATCCACATGTGTAATACGGTCAATCTCTTTATCTTCCCGTGTATTCTCATGCTTCATGATGACACCGGACTCATAATCCTCAATGGATGCACATGCCACAATTCCGGTCTGGGATCTTCCATCCATCACAATCTCATACAGATAATACATCGGGACTTTATCTTCCACATAGTCACCGCGCCCGATCATATCGTCCAACAGTTCCTTTGCCTTTTCATACACACATGGTGCATAGGTATCCACGCTGTCATCAAACGCGGTCTCTGCCCGGTCAATACGGAGGAAGGAAAGCGGTTTTCCTTCTACTTCTTTTTTGGCTTCTTCCCGGTTATATACATCATATGGCAACGCTGCCACTTCACTGACAATTTCTCTTCTCGGTCTATACGCTTTAAATGGTTTAATGATTGCCATGTATCTTCTCCTCTAATTATCAGCTCTGTCTATTCTGACAGCTTATCCACGAATTGCCTTTACCGCCGCATCGATGGACTTCTTATACTCTTCCTCAGAAGAATTGTTGAATACAAACAGCTCAGGAATGTTATCCGGCTGCTTGAAGTTCTGTGTTGCGATATATTCATCCCAATGTGCAAGCTTCCATGCATCACGGTCAGATGCACGCTTGATCATACGCTGGTGGCAGACTTCTACATCTGTATGTACCCATACAACAAAAAGCTCTGCATCCTTTTCCTTTAATTTTGCACGCAGATTGTCAAGATATTCGTTGTCGCGGATCTCATCTGTAAATGGTGCATTGATTAAAACAGTGTCATTGTACTCCAATGCTTCAAATGCAAAATCAAGAACTGCATAATACTCGTAATCACGAATCTCTCTCTGGAAGAAATCAGATGAACGGTTGTACTCTTCGCCAGCCACCTTGAAAATCTGCTTGGACAATACGATCAATGTATCCTTGTCCAGATATACGCAGTTTGGAAGTGCTTTTGCAAGCTTACGGGAAATAAATGTCTTGCCGCAAGCTGGTGGTGAAGTTACTAAAATCAATTTCTTCATGGTTGGTGCCTCCTATATATATACATTAAATTTCTCTATATGTTCTACCTCTGTATGGCATGCATACAACAAGAACCTAATTATTTCAATTTTACCACAAAAGAAAAGAACAAACAAGCTTTTCCATTCTGTTTCGTCATGAAAAATGTCTGTTTGTCCTTTTTCTTAATTTTATTTACCTGCTACGCAATCGCGCAAATTACTTCTTTGTAATGTAACCCTGTGCTTTGAGAAGCTCTGCACATAATACAGCACCACCGGCAGCACCACGAACGGTATTATGAGAAAGTCCAACGAACTTCCAGTCATAGACAGAATCCTCACGGATACGTCCAACAGAGATACCCATGCCGTTCTCATAATCTACATCCAGAGTAACCTGTGGACGATTATCCTCTTCCATATAACGGATGAACTGCTTTGGAGCGCTTGGAAGTCCAAGCTCCTGTGGAACACCCTTGTAAGACTCCAGCTTCTCGATGAGCTGTTCCTTCGTCGGGTTCTTCTTGAACTTAACGAATACGGCAGCTGTATGTCCGTTCAATACAGGCACACGAATACACTGGCATGTGATAACCGGGCTTGTCGCCGGAACGATCTCACCCTTCTCCTCATCGATATGTCCCCAGATACGGAGTGGCTCTTTCTCGGATTTTTCTTCCTCACCACCGATAAATGGGATGATATTGCCAACCATTTCCGGCCAGTCCTTGAATGTCTTTCCTGCTCCGGAGATTGCCTGATAGGTTGTTGCAACAACCTCGTATGGTTCAAATTCTTTCCATGCTGTAAGCACCGGTGCGTAAGACTGGATCGAGCAGTTTGGCTTTACAGCTACAAATCCTCTTGTTGTTCCAAGGCGCTTCTTCTGGAACTCGATGACCTTCATATGCTCCGGGTTGATCTCCGGAACTACCATCGGTACGTCCGGTGTCCAGCGGTGTGCACTGTTGTTTGAAACAACCGGTGTCTCTGTCTTTGCGTATGCATCCTCGATTGCCTTAATCTCGTCCTTCGACATATCAACGGCACTGAATACAAAATCAACGGTAGAAGCAACCTCTTCTACTTCGTTTACATTGTGTACGATCAGCTTCTTAACAGCTTCCGGCATCGGTGTATCCATCTTCCAACGGTCACCAACTGCCTCCTCATATGTCTTGCCTGCACTACGTGAGCTGGCTGCGACTGTCACAACCTCAAACCATGGATGGTTCTCAAGAAGTGCAATAAATCTCTGTCCAACCATACCGGTTGCACCAAGAATACCTACCTTTAACTTATCACTCATTTTATTATCCTCCAACTCCTGTTTACTGAATTACACGTACTTTCAATACGCCATCGATACTTGAAATAGACTTTACAGTATCTTCATCTGCCTTCTCAGAAATATCAAATACCGAGTAAGCATAATCACCCTTTGACTTGCTTACCATGTCAGATACATTGATGCCCTTGGAAGCAAATGCACCAGTAAACTGCGTGATCATATTCGGAATATTCTTGTGACATACACAAACTCTTGCTGCTTCCGAACACTTGCCGGCATCGCAGGCCGGATAGTTTACGGAATTTTTGATATTACCATTCTCGATAAAATCAACGATTTCTTTCACTGCCATCACTGCACAGTTATCCTCAGATTCCTCTGTGGATGCGCCAAGATGTGGCAATGTGATTACGTTATCAACTCCGGCAATCTTTGCATTTGGGAAATCTGTTACATACTTAGCAACCTTTCCGCTTGCAAGTGCCTCGATCATATCATCATCATTTACAAGAATATCTCTTGCAAAGTTCAGGATCTTCACGCCATCCTTCATCATGGCAAATGCATCCTTATTGATCATGCCTTTCGTAGAATCAAGCGCCGGTACATGTACAGTAATGTAATCACACTCTTTATAAATATCTTCTACATTCTTGATGTGTTTTACATGGCTGGAAAGTCTCCATGCTGCATCGACAGACACATATGGATCATAACCATATACTTCCATGCCAAGACGGAAACCGATGTTCGCTACCTTGGCGCCGATTGCACCAAGACCGATGACGCCGAGCTTCTTACCCATGATCTCGCAGCCGGCATAGTGTTTTTTCTGCTTCTCAACTGTCTTTGCGATATTCTCGTCTGATGCATTCTCCTTTACCCAGTTATAACCACCCATCAGGTCTCTGGATGCGAGCAAAAGTCCTGCAATGACAAGTTCCTTTACACCGTTTGCATTGGCGCCCGGTGTATTAAATACTACGATTCCTTTCTCTGCACACTTGTCAAGTGGGATGTTGTTGACACCCGCACCGGCACGTGCGATTGCAAGCAGATTATCGGAAAGCTCTAAGTCATGCATAGCTGCACTTCTGACAAGTACCGCGTCTGCTGCTGCAAAATCGTCTACTACTTCATATGTATCATTGAACAAATCCATACCGCAGGCTGCGATCGGATTCAAGCAATTAATCTTAGCCATTTTCTTCTCTCCCTTATTATGAGTTCTTCTCCTCGAAGTCCTTCATGAATGCAACTAGCTTCTCAACACCCTCGATTGGCATTGCGTTGTAGATACTTGCACGCATACCACCGACCGTTCTGTGTCCCTTCAGGTTTACAAAGCCTGCGGCTGTTGCTTCCTTTACGAACTTGGCATCGAGTTCCTCGTTGCCTGTTACGAACGGAACATTCATCAGGGAACGGTCTTCCTTTACGACTGTTCCGTGGAACATCTTAGAAGAATCTAAGAAGTCATACAGGATAGCTGCCTTCTTCTCATTATGGATCTTCATTGCGGAAAGTCCGCCCATTTCCTTTACCCACTTGAACACCAGACCACAGATGTAAATGCCGTAGCATGGAGGTGTGTTGTACAAGCTGTCATTGTCTGCCTGTGTCTTGTACTTCAGCATTGTCGGGCAGTAAGTCGGAACATCGTCACGGATCAGATCCTCACGGATGATTACAACAACGACACCGGCTGGTCCTACGTTCTTCTGTACACCGAAGTAGATCAGACCGTAATCAGATACATTGACTGGCTGTGACAGAATATCGGAAGACATATCAGCTACAAGGATCTTGCCCTTTGTGTTCGGAAGCTTCTTGTAAGTAGTTCCGTAAATTGTATTGTTATGGCAGATATACACATAATCTGCATCCTCGGAGATCGGAAGATCAGAGCAATCTGGAATATAGCTGAAGGTCTTGTCAGCCGATGATGCAACGACATTTACCTTTCCGTACTTCTTTGCTTCTTCGCATGCCTTCTTTGCCCACTGACCGGTAATGATATAGTCAGCAACACCGTTTTTCATCAGGTTCATCGGGATTGCAGCAAACTGCTGTGATGCACCGCCCTGCAAGAACAGCACCTTGTAATTGTCCGGAATATCCATCAGATCGCGAAGGTCTTTTTCTGCTTCTTTGATGATGTTATCGTACACTTTCGAGCGATGACTCATCTCCATTACGCTCATGCCGGAACCTTTGTAATCCAGCATCTCATCTGCTGCCTGCTTCAACACTACTTCCGGTAATACGGAAGGACCTGCTGAAAAGTTAAATACTCTTGCCATTTTTCCTCTTCCTCCTACTTATTATCTAAATCCTGCTGGTCAAAACAGGTTTCCAAAGCTGCTCCTGCAGCAACCATTGGCCATACCTTATCATCCTTACCGATGATACAATCAATCACAACCGGCTTATTTAACTCGATTGCCTGCTTCATGGCATCCTCAAACTCTTGAAGATTTGTAGCTCTGAAACCGGTCGCTCCAAGTGCATCCGCTACCTTCACGAAGTCAACCGAATCATCTAAGATTGTATTCGAATAACGCTTATCGTAGAACAATGTCTGCCACTGACGCACCATACCAAGCACATGGTTGTTGATTACAACCTGGATGATCGGCACATTATAACGGCTTGCCGTAGCGATCTCGTTCATATTCATACGGAAACATCCATCTCCCGCAATGTTGATTGCCACACGGTCCGGACGTCCGTACTTGGCACCGATACAGGCACCAACGCCGTAGCCCATTGTTCCGAGTCCGCCGGATGTAAGAAGCTGTCTAGGCTCTTTGAATTTATAATACTGGGCTGCCCACATCTGATGCTGTCCTACATCCGTTGTGATTGTTGCATTGCCCTCTGTCAGCTCATAGATCTTGTTGATGATCGCCGGTCCCGAGAATTCATTCATATCTGCATGATCCGGATACTGTTCTTTGAGTGCATCAATCTGTGCTCTCCACTCCGGTTTCTTAGACGCCTTGATTCTGGTAGAGATCATCTTCAGTATTTCTTTGGCATCACCGACAACACTTGCATCAACTTCCACATTCTTATTGATTTCTGCAGCATCAATATCAATATGTAAAAGCTTTGCCTGATTTGCAAACTTACTTGCATTACCGGTTACACGGTCTGAGAATCTCGCACCAATGACAATCACAAGGTCTGCCTGATTGATACCAAAGTTTGAAACCTTGGTTCCATGCATACCGATCATTCCCGTGTAACGGTCATCCGTTCCCGGAAATGCACCCTTACCCATCAATGTATCACAGACAACTGCATCAATTTTCTCTGCAAATTTTTTCAGTTCCTTGGACGCATCTGCCGCAACAACACCACCACCGACAAGAATCATCGGTTTCTTCGAGTTCTCGATCATCTTAATCGCTGTGTCGATATCCTCTGCACGGATTGTCTTTGTCACGCGCTCGATTGGCTCCGGTGCCTTCGGCTCATAGTCTGCAACATTTGCAGTTACATCCTTTGTAATATCGACAAGAACCGGTCCCGGTCTGCCTGACTGTGCGATTTTAAATGCACGGCGGATTGTATCTGCCAGTTCATGTACATTCTTTACAATAAAGCTATGCTTCGTGATCGGCATAACTACACCTGCAATATCAATCTCCTGAAAGCTGTCCTTTCCAAGAAGAGAAACACCTACGTTTGCAGTGATTGCAACAAGTGGAATTGAATCCATATATGCGGTTGCAATACCGGTTACAAGATTTGTTGCACCCGGACCGGAAGTTGCCATACATACGCCAACCTTACCGGTAGCTCTTGCATATCCATCTGCTGCATGGCTTGCGCCCTGCTCATGGGATGTCAGGACATGGTGAATCTCATCCTGATGCTTATACAATGCATCATAGACATTCAGGATCGTTCCTCCCGGATATCCAAATACTGTGTCAACGCCCTGTTCTTTCAGACATTCAATCACTATTTCTGATCCAGTTAATTGTTTCATAAACTTCTCCTTATCTACATACAACTTGATTTATCCTTTTTCTTCCTGTCAGATAACCAATATCTGATAGGATAGCACATTGTTTTGAATTATTCAATATATTTTACTTCAACTCCAAAACTGCACCGCGGTTACCGGATGTTACCATCTTTGCATATCTTGCCAGATATCCGGTTGTTACCTTTGGTTCTCTTGGTGTCCATGCTTCTTTCCGCTTTGCAAGCTCCTCGTCGGAAACCTTCACATTGATCGTACATGCATCAATATCAATACTGATGATATCACCCTCTTCAATCAAAGCGATCGGGCCTCCAACAGCTGCCTCCGGTGAGATATGTCCGATAGAAGCACCACGGCTTGCACCTGAGAAACGGCCATCTGTAATCAGTGCTACCGAAGAGCCAAGCCCCATACCCGCAATCGCAGATGTCGGGTTCAGCATCTCACGCATACCAGGACCGCCCTTTGGACCCTCGTAACGGATAACGACAACGTCGCCTTCCACGATCTTGCCACCCTTGATAGCCGCAATTGCATCCTCCTCACATTCAAACACACGTGCCGGTCCTTCATGCTGCAGCATCTCCGGAACAACGGCAGAACGCTTAACAACAGAACCATCCGGTGCGATATTTCCCTTCAATACGGCAAGTCCGCCGGTTGAGCTGTATGGATTTGCCATCGGACGGATAACTTCCGGATTCAGGTTCTTATGTCCCTTTACAGCCTCTCCGATTGTCTTGCCGGTTACTGTCATACAATCCTCATTGATCAGACCTGCCTCACAGAGCTGGTTGATAACGGCATATACACCGCCGGCCTCGTTCAAGTCCTCCATATATGTCGGACCTGCCGGTGCTAAGTGGCAGAGATTCGGTGTCTTCGCACTGATTTCATTTGCCATGGAAATATCAAAGTCAAATCCGATCTCATGTGCGATTGCCGGGATATGAAGCATGGAGTTAGTAGAGCATCCAAGTGCCATATCCACTGTCAATGCGTTCATGATAGCATCCTTCGTAATAATATCTCTTGGGCAGATATTCTTCTTGTACATCTCCATAACAGCATAACCGGCACGCTTTGCAAGCTTCAGTCTCTCAGAATATACTGCCGGGATTGTACCATTTCCAGGAAGTCCCATACCAAGTGCCTCTGTCAGACAGTTCATAGAGTTTGCAGTATACATGCCGGAGCATGATCCACAAGTTGGACATGCATGGCACTCGAAATCATTGACATCCTCTTCTGTCATCTTGCCTGCTGCATAAGAACCAACTGCCTCGAACATAGATGAAAGGCTTGTCTTATGTCCCTTTACATGACCGGCAAGCATCGGACCACCGGATACGAATACGGTTGGTACGTTGACTCTGGCTGCTGCCATCAGAAGTCCCGGTACGTTCTTATCGCAGTTCGGGATCATAACAAGTGCATCAAACTGATGTGCAGTTGCCATACACTCGGTTGAATCTGCGATCAGGTCTCTTGTTACAAGGGAATACTTCATTCCGATATGTCCCATGGCAATACCATCGCAGACAGCGATTGCAGGGAACATGACTGGTGTTCCACCTGCTTCTGCTACGCCAAGCTTGACTGCCTGTGCGATCTTATCCAGGTTCATATGTCCAGGTACGATCTCGTTGTAAGAACAAACGATACCGACCAATGGTTTCTTCATTTCTTCTTCTGTCATTCCAAGGGCGTTGAACAGGCTTCTGTGTGGTGCCTGCTGCATGCCTACTTTAACATTATCACTCTTCATTTTTGTCTTCCTTTCTCTTCAATTTGTTCAGACAATTTCGAGATTTGCATACCTGCAACATATATTTCGATTCCATTCATCTTATATACAATGTATTGAAACTAAGAAGTGCTAGATGTTCTGATCTACATTGTTTCATAATACGCAACCGCCGTCAATTCGCCATCCATGGCTCAGTGACGGCTTGTTTGAACATCGTGTTCAAACATTGCTTCTTTTACTACAGAACATCAAGAACTTCTAAGTTCCAAACATATCGTATATATCCATGAATGAAATTCAAAATATATGTTTTACATCCATCTCACTACCTCGAAATTGTCTGGCAAAGTATTATCTCTTAATTAACTACTAATTCTTCCTTAACCACTTAGATTCTTTCTACAATCTTGTCGCCCATCTCGTTACAGCCGACAAGGGTTGTGCCTTCGGACACGATATCGCATGTACGGAAACCATCTACCAGTACCTGCTTGACTGCGTTCTCGATCGCATCTGCCTCTTTGTCGAGGTCGAATGTGTAACGGAGCATCATCGCTGCGGAAAGAATCGTTGCGATTGGATTTGCCTTGTCCTGTCCGGCAATATCCGGTGCTGAACCACCGCTTGGCTCGTACATACCGAACTTAGTCTCGTTCAGGGATGCGGATGCCAGCATACCGATGGACCCTGTGATCATAGATGCCTCATCGGACAAGATATCACCAAACATATTCTCTGTTAATACGACATCGAACTGTGCCGGATCTTTGACGAGCTGCATTGCACAGTTATCAACAAGCATATGCTCATATGTGACTTCCGGATAATCCTTTGCAACCTCTTCTACAATTTTTCTCCAGAGTCTTGAGGAATCAAGCACGTTTGCCTTATCGACACTTGTTACCTTCTTGCGGCGCTTCATCGCGATATCAAAGCCCTTGATTGCGATACGGCGGATCTCATTTTCGTTGTAAGTCAGTGTATCAACGGCTGTCATTACGCCATCGACTTCCTTTGTCTCTCTTGCACCGAAGTAAAGACCACCTGTCAGCTCACGCATGATCATCATATCGAAACCACGGTCTGCAATCTCTTCCTTTAAAGGACATGCACCCTTTAACTGCTCATAAAGATTGGCTGGTCTTAAGTTTGCAAAAAGTCCCAACTCCTTGCGGATCTTCAGAAGTCCGGCTTCCGGTCTCTTCTCTGGTGGAAGCTTGTACCAAGGTGATGTGCTTGTGTTACCGCCGATGGAACCAAGCAATACTGCATCGCTTGCCTTTGCTCTTGCGACTGCTTCGTCAGTAAGTGGAACGCCACATGCGTCGATCGAGCATCCGCCCATCAGAAGCTGCTCATAATTAAATGTATGTCCAAACTTTTCTCCGACTGCATCTAACACCTTCATTGCCTGTGTGACAACCTCCGGTCCGATACCGTCACCCTTGATTACTGCAATATTACAATTCATGATTCATCCTCCAAATAATAATTTATCCTGTCTGTTTCTTACCGGTCGAACAAATGCTTTCTCTTCTTAAAGTATACAATGTTACAGATCAGCATCACGATAGAAACAGCCATTGTTCCATAGGTGGAGCTTGCGATATACTCTGTAAGACCATCCACGATGCTTGTAACACTCGCAATATATGCGATTGATATAATCAAACCTGCTACCTGCATGCCAATATACATTGCAGGGCCGCACTTCTTGAAATCCGCAAGCATAAATCGTGTGACAAGTGCGAAAATGGCAATCGCGATGTAGCAGATACCAATAATCGTATCCACACCCTTCAAGCCAGAAAAATAACTATATACCCGATCAGTGTTCTCACCATAAATTCTGCCTGTAAGAAGCTGGAATCCATTCCACAATCCAACAAGAGCGGAAACAAACAGCTGGAAATAAATTACGAAATGAAACCATTTCATTCCAAGTTCTTTCTGTGGCTGCTGCGGTGTCTGATTGTACATGTCCTGCTGGTTGTACATGTTCTGCTGTGGTGCCTGATTGTACATACCCTGCTGGTTATACATATTCTGCTGTGGTGCCTGATTGTACATTCCCTGCTGGTTGTACATGTTCTGCTGTGGTGTCTGATTGTTTGCCTGTGCGCCTGCACCGGTATAAGCTCCACAGACTGGACAGGTCAACTGTCCGTCCGAAATCTGATTGCCACAATTATTACAAACTCCCATATATTTTATCCTCCCAGATGAAATTAGTTTTCTTTTGCATTGATATAGTTGATCAAACCGCCCTCTTTGATGATTTTCTGCATGAATGGAGGGAATGCCTGTCCCTTGAACTCGGTTCCTTTTGTCTTGTTGTAGATCATACCACTGTCAAAATCAACCTCTACCATATCGCCTGCCTCGATTCCCTTGGCAGCTTCCGGACACTCGATAATTGGAAGTCCGATGTTAATTGCGTTACGATAGAAAATTCTTGCAAATGTCTCAGCGATTACGCAGCTGATACCAGATGCCTTGATTGCAATTGGTGCATGCTCTCTCGATGAGCCGCATCCAAAGTTCTTATTTGCAACCATGATATCGCCCGGCTTCACACGCTTTACGAAGTCCTTGTCAATATCCTCCATACAGTTCTTTGCAAGCTCCGCAGGATCTGAGGAATTCAGATATCTTGCAGGAATGATTACATCTGTATCTACATTGTCACCATATTTATGTACTGTTCCGTATGCTTTCATTTTTGTTCCTCCTTATGCCAATTCTGCCGGGCTGCTGATCTTACCTGTAATCGCGGAAGCTGCTGCAACTGCAGGGCTTGCCAGATATACCTCTGAATCTACGTGTCCCATACGTCCAACGAAGTTACGGTTGGTTGTGGATACAGCTCTCTCGCCAGCTGCCATAACACCCATATGTCCGCCCAGACATGGTCCACAGGTTGGAGTTGATACGATCGCACCTGCCTCGATAAATGCCTTTGTCAGACCTTCCTCGAGCATCTGTAAATAAACCTCCTGTGTGCCAGGGATCACGATGACACGCACACCCTTTGCCACATGTCTGCCCTTGATGATATCGGCTGCAATACGCATATCAGAGATTCTTCCGTTTGTGCAGGAACCGATGACTACCTGATCGATCTTGATATCGCCAACTTCGTCGATGGTCTTTGTATTCTCTGGAAGATGTGGGAATGCAACGGTTGGCTTCAAGGTTGAAAGATCAATCGTATATTCCTCATCATAGACTGCATCAGCGTCTGCCTCGTACTTTGTATATGCCTTTGTCGAATGCTCCTTCATGTAAGCTTCTGTCTGCTCATCCACTGGGAAGATACCATTCTTTGCACCTGCCTCGATTGCCATGTTCGCAATTGTGAAACGGTCGTCCATTGTCAGGTTCTTGATACCCTCACCAACAAACTCCATAGACTTATAGAGTGCACCATCTACACCGATCATACCAATGATATGAAGGATTACATCCTTACCACTGATATATGGTGCTTTCTCGCCTACGATATTAAACTTGATTGCAGATGGCACCTTGAACCATGCCTTACCTGTCACCATACCGGCTGCCATATCTGTACTTCCGACACCTGTGGAGAATGCACCAAGGGCACCGTAAGTACATGTATGTGAATCGGCTCCGATACATGTCTCGCCTGCAACGATCAGTCCTTTTTCCGGAAGAAGTGCATGCTCGATTCCCATCTCTCCGACATCGAAGAAGTTCACGATTTCATTCTCGCCTGAGAACTCACGTACACATTTGCAATGCTCTGCACTCTTAATATCTTTATTCGGTGTAAAGTGATCCATAACAAGTGCAATCTTGCTCTTATCAAACACTTCCTTCTTATTAAACTTTTCCATCTCGTGAATGGCAACTGGTGTTGTGACATCGTTACCAAGCACTAAATCCAAATCTGCCTCAATCAACTGTCCTGCTTCCACACTTGCAAGACCTGCATGTTTCGCAAGTATTTTCTGCGTCATGGTCATACCCATAATCATTTCCTCCTGATTCTGCTTATAATAGTAGAATCATACCATATTTCTTTCTATAATTACAATATATAATATGAATATTGTTTATAACTTGTAGTTATGGTTTGGATATGATATATTTAATCAAACTACTATTTAATAATAAGAATATAATTTTGAAACGTGAATTGCTATATAAGGAAACGAGGGGATATTATGTTTGATAATCTGAATTATTACAGAGTTTTTTATACAGTTGCCAATACCGGAAATATCAGTAAAGCCGCCGATATGCTGTTTATCAGCCAGCCTGCGATCTCAAAGGCGATCTCCAAGCTTGAAGACGGACTGCATGTGAAGCTCTTTCTGCGCTCTTCCAAGGGTGTGACGCTGACTGATGAGGGACAGGTTCTATACAACCATATCGAGAAAGCATTCTCAAATATCTCACAAGGCGAGGATGAAATCCGGCATATCCACGAGCTTGGTATCGGACAATTAAAGATCGGTGTCAGCACCTCGCTTTGCAAGCACATCTTACTGGACAAGCTGCAGACCTTCATCTTGGAAAATCCACACATCAAGGTTATCATCGACTGTCATTCCACAGTAAACACCCTGAAGCTTCTAAATGACGGACGTATTGATATCGGACTAATCTGCAAGACGGATATTCCTGCCGGTTTTGAATATCAGGATGTCAGCACGATTCATGACATCTTCGTCGTAAATGAAACGTATCTCTCCAACCTGCACCTGCGGGAACAGGAAGAGTTTGCACAGGAACCGACAAACCCGTGGCTCTTCGCCGGAAATCTGACCGGTATCATGGGAAATCTGGATGAGGACGTTCCCGCTTTATCTCCGATAGCTCCTGTGTCTGCGGCAGATAAATCGGGGTTTGCCATGAAAGATATTTTGGAGAAATCCAATCTCATGTTGCTGGAGAAGAATAATATCACCCGTACACATATCGATGATTATCTGGAGTCCGAAGGCATCCATCCACAGCAGATCCTCGAAGTAAATAATATGGATCTACTCATTGATTTTGCAGCTATCGGTATGGGTGTTGCCAGTGTCGTACGGGAGTTTGCGACGGACTATCTGGCTTCCGGGCAGATCTTAGAGCTTCCGATCTCCCACCCGGTTGCGGAGCGTACTGTCGGGTTCGTGTACCCGAAGAGCCGGGAGAAGTCAGAGGTGTTAAGGAAGTTTCTGGGGATGTGGGGATAACCCAAGCATGCAGCCACAAGTCGCTTCGCGACTTGCCGACTATGGTGCTTCGCACTTTTGTATATAATAACCTGAGCATGCAGTCGCAAGATGCTTCGCATCTTGCCGACTATGGTGCTTCGCACCATAGAAATAGAAAAAGACAGCCATGCGTGGTTTTCTGCGAGCAGAACCACGCATGGCTGTCTTTTTCTATTTCTGCGTTGCTCAGGTTATTACATCATTCCCATGCCGCCGCCCATGCCACCTGCTGGCATAGCTGGAGCATCTTCCTTGATGTCTGCAACAACAGACTCTGTTGTAAGGAATGTAGAAGCAACAGATGTTGCGTTCTGCAATGCTGTTCTTGTTACCTTTACAGGATCGATAATACCTGCTTCGATCATATTTACATACTCTTCCTTGTAAGCATCAAATCCAACACCAACCTCAGACTCTTTGATCTTGTTGATGATAACTGCGCCTTCAAGACCTGCATTGGCTGCGATATGAGCAAGTGGAGCTGTCAATGCCTTTGCAATGATTGTTGCACCAGTCTTCTCGTCACCTTCCAATGTATCGATCAGAGCATTCAGCTTCTTAGAAGCATGGATATATGCAGATCCACCACCTGCGATGATACCCTCTTCTACGGCTGCTCTTGTAGCGTTCAAAGCATCTTCCAGACGAAGCTTTGCTTCCTTCATCTCTGTCTCAGTTGCAGCACCAACACGGATAACTGCGACACCACCAGCAAGCTTTGCCAGTCTCTCCTGCAGCTTCTCCTTATCGAACTCAGATGTTGTCTCAGCAAGCTGTGCCTTAATCACATTGACTCTTGCCTCGATATCTGCCTTTGCACCACAACCATCAACGATAACTGTATTCTCCTTGGCAACCTTGACGCTCTTTGCACGTCCAAGCTGATCCAGAGTTGTCTCCTTCAAATCATAGCCAAGCTCCTCAGAGATCACTGTACCACCTGTCAGAATTGCGATATCCTGCAGCATCTCTTTTCTTCTGTCACCATAGCCAGGTGCCTTTACACCTACGACTGAGAATGTACCACGCAGCTTATTTACGATCAATGTTGTAAGAGCCTCGCCCTCGATATCCTCAGCGATGATCAAAAGCTTCTGTCCACCCTGTACGATCTGCTCCAGAAGTGGAAGGATATCCTGAATGTTTGAAATCTTCTTATCTGTGATCAGGATATATGGGTTATCCAGTTCTGCAACCATCTTCTCCATATCCGTTGCCATGTAAGCACTTACATAACCACGGTCAAACTGCATACCTTCTACTAAGTCAAGCTCAGTCTTCATTGTCTTAGACTCTTCGATTGTGATAACGCCGTCCTTGGAAACCTTCTCCATTGCATCTGCAACGAGTTCGCCGACACCATCATCACCAGCAGAGATCGAAGCTACTCTTGCGATCTGCTCCTTACCATTGATAGACTCGCTCATCTCTGAGATTGCATCAACGGCTGCATCACAAGCCTTCTTCATACCTTTACGAAGTACGATTGGGTTTGCTCCTGCTGCTAAGTTCTTCATACCTTCGTTGATCATTGCCTGCGCCAGAACGGTTGCTGTTGTTGTACCATCACCGGCAACATCATTTGTCTTGGTTGCAACTTCCTTTACAATCTGTGCACCCATATCCTCAAATGGATCTTCCAGAGAAATCTCCTTTGCAATTGTCACACCATCATTTGTGATGAGTGGTGAACCAAATGACTTTGCAAGAACTACATTTCTTCCTTTTGGTCCAAGTGTTACGCTAACTGTATCTGCAAGCTGGTTTACGCCTGCTTCCAAAGCCTTTCTGGCTTCTGCTCCATACTTAATTTCCTTTGCCATTGTATTACGCCTCCTAGTTTTTTTCGCATCTTCTAATGATAACGGCAATACTTTCTTTGTACCCATACTGCCTTACCTGCTACTGAACGATTGCAAGAATATCTGCCTGCTTTACAATGATGTACTCATCATCTCCAAGCTTTACTTCTGTTCCTGCATATCTTGAATAGATTACTTTATCGCCAGCCTTGACTTCCATTGGAACCTTCTCGCCATCTACGACAGCGCCAGGGCCAACTTCAACAACCTCTGCATACTGTGGTTTTTCCTGTGACTGTGTTGGAAGAACGATACCTGATTTTGTCGTCTCTTCTGCAACGGACTGCTTTAATACAACTCTGTCTCCTAACGGTGTTAACTTCATAATATACCCGACCTCCTAATTTTTACTTTTAGCACTCATATTGGTCGAGTGCTAACATAATTCTTATTGTACTCATTTTTCTGAAAAAATCAACCCCTAATTTGTAAATTTAACCAAATGGACACAATTTGCCGGATAGTCTGTATATAATGTATGATTCCTATCCTGTTTTTATGCTATTCCGTTAGGATTCTATGATCGTATGGTTCGTCTTGATGATGCCCCGTGGCAGCGAATCCTTCGCATTCTTCCACGGCTCGTCCTTAAACCGGTAATCAAACTTATCAATAAACCAGCCGATATCGCCATTTACACGCTCCATACCCGCAAAATATGTCTTGTTCAAAATCTCCTGAAACTCCGCATAGGCATCCTTCGGAAGCTTCACACTGCCCTCATCATACAGGATTCCATAATGATAGGTACAAAAGCCCTTGCAGTTTGCAAACTTCTCACGGAACTCCGGATCTTTCTTCCACAGATGGAAGATTGTATCGATGTACCGCATGGATGTGTCCTTCATCCGGTTACAGATAAAGCACGAATCCTCCAGCCGCTTGATATAGTCACTGACGGAAGAGCTTGCCTGTTTCTTGAAGAGTCCTCCCGATACAACTGGTTTTCCTGTACTGAGCGCTTTCAGATCCCGGATTGTCTTATCCGTATGTGTCTTTAACATCAGGGCAAGCCCCAGCCGGTTCTTCTCTGCATAGAGCATCCGTACATGGTGCGCGCAAAAACCCTGTTCATCTGTCATCGCACGGTTATCATCCTCCATATAGCTTGGTCCCATCGTGTAATCGATTGCATTCCGCTCCAATTGCCGGTTCATCTCGCAGATTGGACATTCACAGTCCGTCGTAAATGCGTCATTCACCGGAATCGTATACAACTGTTCTTCCATTTTTTGTTCCTCCCTTTTCTTGTATCTCATTCAGACGGAAATTTCCCATCTTATTGCGCAAAAGAGAGCACAGCGATCCCGTTGTGCTCTCTTTACTTAGTTTACAATATAATCTCCTGTCTCTGCATCCCGCAGGAAATACAGTTTCAGATAATTCCTGTAATTACGTAATTTCCCTTCATAGATGATTTCCAGATCATCACACATCCGAAAATCACGCGGGCAGGTCAATCCCGGTTTCTTCATAATCAGTGAAATTCCCGCCTTACGCAGAACATACGACACAAACTGTGAACAGAAATAATTGTATCGCCGTTCCACCGATCTCTGGCACATCACACCTAAAATTCCAAGATAATTATATCGATAAAATGCTTTTTCACTCTTAAATTGTTCCAGTATTTCCATGATCTTTTCATACTGTTGTTTGGTCACACGCAGTCTCCCGATTCTGCATGTTGTCTGGACATCACGCCCAAATACCCCCGTCGTGATATCCTCATTGATAAATCCGCAGTCAAACGGATTATGTAAGTGCTTTCTTGCGAAGCTATACATTTCCTTTAGTTCCACATCCATCGCCAGTGATGTATGCGCATATGGCTCCCGCGTCCATAGCTTGATCACACGTGACGGAAGTGTCTGTGTCTTGGACAACACAATATAAACACTGTAATCTTCCTCTTCTGGTTCATACACGTGCAAAGGAATGCCTGTCATAATATTATTTGCATCCATACTAAATCAATCTGTTATTACAGATTATGCTCCATCTCATTTATTGTTCTTAATACTCTCTCGAATCATATCCTTCAGCCTCAGCGCCTCATCCTTCATACGGGAAGATGCCGACCGCGAAGTAATCACCATTGACAGCAGGCGAAGTGCATCTTCGTTCTTTCCAAGCCTGCGTGCCAGATCTGCAAGTAGATAATTCAGTGTATTTTCATCCATTCCCGCAATCGGGAACGTCTCTGATGAGATTGCCTTCAAAAATCCTTCATACGCATTTTTTAAACATTCTCTTTCATCCATATATAGGGAGCGATTTTCCTCCGGTGTGATACCTTCCGGTCTCGCTGCAAGATACTGTCGTTTTCCACGCAGTACCCATGCGTATTTCAGACACGTGTATGCCCGCTCACTATTTTTCGCCTTTTTCACCATCGCTGTGATCAGCGCCAACTGATAGCGCGTGATCGCGTCATCATATGTAAAGATATCCTTCTGGATTGCCGGCTCTATACCATTGAACTTCGAACCGATCTGTTCGCTGATATCCCGGATCTGCCGGTTCATCAGCTTGCCAAAATATCTGCCAAGCGCAGAATATCCACACTTCTCGCAGGTAATCACATCATACTTGATTGGATCTATATGATTATAAATCGGTCGAAGATCCGTATCTTTGCTTTCCAGCCGGACCTTTCCAGCTCGCACGCATTTCGTCTTAAATGTCAGATTACAAATCGGGCATTCATAAGTCTTATCAAACAGTGCTTCTTTCTCCAGCTCCTCCGGTGACTTTGTCTCCTTTTGTTCCGCTGCCCCGCGGCGTGCGGCTGCTCCGGAATCATTATCTAATATCTTTGATTCGTCAAAATCGCCAAGGCCAAGATTTCCGATTATGGAAAAAATGCCCATCTCAATCCTCCTCTGCCTAACACCCCTGTTACTTCTCTTATTTACCCGGCTTGTATGAACTCTTTAATGAGACAATCCGGTTAAATACCAAATGATCTTCTGTTGTATCTTTCTCGTCCACACAGAAATATCCATGACGCAGGAACTGGAACTTATCACCCTTGACAGCCTCTCCCAATGCTGCCTCAAGCTTACAATTCTTTAAAACTGTCAAAGAATTTGGATTGTAGTTCAGGGTACCATCTTCATTGAGTTTTCCCTTTTCTTCATCCACAATATTCTCGTACAGGCGAACCTCTGCATCCACTGCACTTTCTGCAGATACCCAGTGGATCGTTCCTTTGACCTTTCTGCCCTCAAAACCGGAACCACTTCTGGTCTCCGGATCATAGGTACAGTGGATCTCCGTTACAACTCCATTTTCATCCTTCTTGTAATCCACGCACTTTACGAAATAAGCACCCTTTAAGCGCACTTCATTTCCAGGGAACAACCGGAAATACTTCTTCGGCGGCTCCTCCATAAAGTCTTCGCGTTCAATATATAACTCTCTTGAGAATGCAACCTGACGCTTGCCTGTAGATTCATCCTCCTGATTGTTATCGATATCAAAATATTCGACCTGACCTTCCGGATAGTTATCAATAATCAGCTTGATTGGATCTAATACCGCCATCATACGGTTTGCCTTCAGACGCAGGTCCTCACGGATACAATACTCAAGCATTGCATAATCCGCAGAGCTCTGTGACTTTGATACACCAACCAGCTCCATAAACATTTTGATGGATTCTCTTGTAAATCCACGTCTCCGAAGTGCAGCGATTGAAACCAGTCTTGGATCATCCCAGCCATCTACGATGCCATCTTCTACCAGCTTCTTGATATAACGCTTTCCAGTCACAACATTGGTCAGATACAGCTTGGAGAACTCAATCTGTCTCGGTGGGTTCTTGTATTCCAGTTCCCGTACAACCCAGTCATAGAGTGGTCTATGATCCTCAAACTCCAATGTACAGATAGAATGGGTAATTCCCTCCTCAGCATCCTCGATCGGATGTGCAAAATCATACATCGGATAGATGCACCACTTATCACCGGTATTGTGATGTGTCATACGTGCAATACGATAGATAACCGGATCACGCATATTGATATTCGGACTTGCCATATCAATCTTCGCACGCAATACCTTGCTTCCATCCGGATATTCTCCGTTCTTCATACCCTCAAATAATTTCAGGTTTTCCTCTACGCTTCTGTCACGGTATGGGCTGTTCTTGCCCGGTTCCTTCAGTGTTCCACGATACTCGCGGATCTCGTCTGCAGACAGATCGCAGACATAGGCTTTTCCTTTCTTGATCAGCTTGATTGCTGCTTCGTACATTGCATCAAAATAATTCGATGCGAAATAAATCTTATCTCCATAATCAGCGCCCAGCCACTTGATATCATCAATGATGGACTGCACATATTCTGTCTTTTCCTTTGTCGGGTTCGTATCATCAAACCGGAAATGGAATGTTCCGCCATACTCCTTGGCAAGACCATAGTTTAACAGAATTGATTTGGCATGTCCGATATGCAGATATCCGTTTGGTTCTGGTGGAAAACGGGTTACAACCTCTGTATATCTTCCTTCTGCCAGATCTTTATCTATCTCCTGTTCAATAAAATTCTTTGAAACTGTTGCTTCACCTTCCATGGACGTACTCCTTTTTTTCTAGTATTTCTCTATCATAGCATTGTATATGCATTTCGTCAATTTACTCTTTCGTGTCTGTCGGTGCAGACGCATCCGGTGCCGCGCTGTTTTGTGTACCATCTGCAAATACGCTGTCCATCTGGGAATCATAATTTGTCATGATCTTGTTATTGATTTCCATGGAACGCTTCTCATAATCCTCGTGCGCGAGTTCTTTTTCTGATTTCTCCACATAGGCTTCGCCACCACCCATGCTTGTCTGGAAATCACGATTGACTTCCTCTACCAGTGCATTTACCTCTGGTGTAAGAATTGAGCTGTCTACCTTCGGAATCTCGGATGTCTGCTCCAGATCGGATGGATCTGCCTGCTTCTCTGCTTCCTGTACCGTTGGAATCTCACTGCCTGTACTTCCATCGATTACGGCATCTGCCAGTTTCTCATCCGCCGTTTCTGCCTGCGGTGCTTCCAACTCCTCGGAAACCTCTGGCTTATCCAATCCAAGTTTCTGCAAAAGCTCTGGATTCACATCTTTATTTGCATTGGCAAGCTGGGCGATCATATCTTCCGCATCCAGCATCTCTTTGTTCTGCTTATTGATCCGTCCTGCAAAGATTACAAGACATACGACCAGAATTACGATAATCACAGCAGCTCCAACCATAATTCCAATCACAAGTGGATTTGTGAACGGACTCTTCTCTGTCGGAACTTCCACCGGTGCACTTGGTGTTGCCACAGTCGGGGTTGCCGGAACCAGTACTTCCTCTGACACGATCATCGGTACATAGCGTAAAAATGCCTGTTCCTTTGCATCGTACTCATAAAAGCCTTCCTCGCCCTCAACATTGATCGCATAAACAAGATACAAATCCTTATCTGCAATATCATCAGACTGATAAGCAATGACCGAATTGTCTCCAATCTTCAAAGTCGTCTCCTTAAATCCATCCGGAATTGCAACACCATCTGGAACTGCAGTTATAATATAACGGTTATACTGAGAAGAATACTCCTGATATGGAGTAAATACATCCTTTTCCGCATCCATAATAAACCAGTGGTTCTCGCCATCCTCGTCTTTCAGACATACCACCGTGATCTTCTTATTTGGGGACTCGTAAGAAAGTACATCCCAGTCCTTATAAGTTGTCGTACCGGCAGTAAAGCCTTCCGGTGCTTCCAGTCCATCCTCGTTCATCACAAATGAATATTCTTTTCCATCGATCGTCGCAACCGGATCTCCGACATCCTCGCCCGCCTGTACATTGATCGTATAAACCTTAACCGCACCATTTTCCGCAGTAACGGTTACCCGTACAGTGTTCTTTCCTTTCTGGATCGAATTGGCACCAGAGACACTTGTTGTCGCGTTGCCATCTGCAGCAGATGCGCTGACAACCACACTTGTAACATCCTCATCCACCTGTAACGAGTATGTCGTACGGTCTGCGGAAAATGCAGGTGTCAATGTACCCGGAGATACCTGCAGACTTGCCAGATCGCAATCTGCCGATCTTCCATCATCCTCTGTCGTCTCAGTTGTCTCTCCAGCCTCTGTTGTTGCATTTCCATTATTGTTATCACCATTGTTCGATGCGGTTGCAACCGTTACCGTTGCACCTGCATGGGAGATTGATATGGCATTGCCGTTGATATCATAGACATCACTTCCGCTTGTTGTGATACTTCCGCTACCATTTGCAATGGCTGTAAAGGAAATCGAAAACGAACCCGCAGAGGTTCCACTTGCCGTTACCGTTCCGCCGCCGCCATTGACGATGGCGCTTCCACTTGCGGAATTATATTGCAGCACGCTCGAATTGTAGGACACATAGATCGTGTATGCGGAAATATCCGAGCCACTGACGGATATCGTTGCAGTAACGTTATTTCCCACGCTCACGGTGCTTGCGCTCAATGCAATCACTACATTTGCCGCCTGTGCATCAATCTTTCCAAATTGCAGGCATAAAATGAATGCCGTTAAAATTGCCAGTCCACGTTTCAAAAATTGTTTCATGATAGTCCTCCTGCTTTTTCCTGTCGTTTCTCATGTATGTTACTGGATTGTCTCCAATCCAACAATATGCCGCTGTATCTTGACGATATCCAACGCGGTTACTTTTCCATCTCCATTGATATCCGCGATTGCAAGCACATCACTGTTTAACGCGTCCAGACCAACGATCAGACGCTGCAGCTTGACAATATCCAAAGCCGTGATCTTGCCATCACCGTTCAGGTCGCCCTTCTTGCCACCCGCAGACGGTGTCGTCGGGTTGTTCGTTGCCGTGCCCCGCACGACTGTTAATTTATAGGTTCTGGTCGCACCACTCTGCGCCGTTACCACAAGGCTGATCACGTTTGTTCCCTGTGACAGACTCACCGTTCCTGCGCCGCTCACACGTGCATTCTTATTCACCGGTGTCGCTGTGATATTGATCTTATCTACGGAAGCGGACACGATCAGAGAATAATCCGTCGTATTGTTCACCGCATAGGACGGTGTCAGTCCGTATCCCGCAATGGAAAGCGTTTTGAGCCAATTATTGGGATTTCCGGAATCCGCAGGTTTTGAAACTGCCTGTGACGGCAGGCTGGAATAAACCGGAATCTCAAACATCATCGAAGAATTGAGCAGATTATTGTTTTTATATGCATTGTAGCTTGTCAGACACTCCGTTGCCGGTGACTGGATATTCGTCATGTACTGATGACTGAACAGACTGCTCTTGTTTGTCACGTTAAATTTCTGTGTATATAACGTATTCTGTCTGACATTGATATACGATGCACCGAGATACTGTGCACCGCCAATGATAGACTTTGCTGCGGTGTTCCACGGACGTCCATATGAACCGCTTCCGGCCGCCCATTGCAAGCCCTTTACCGCTGCATTGCCATTTGGCGTGTCAAATGCTCCAATGTTGTAGAAGTTATAAATGCCCGGATATGAGGAATTCGTTCCAGAACATGCAGTTCCAATCTTAGAACCCATCTCCAGACGGATACGGCTCGCAATATGATATGGGCTGACACCGGACTGTGCCGCTGCCTCCATAATGATCTGTGCATAGGTGCGGCTGTCACCTGCCGGTTTTGTCTGCGACATAAAGGTCCCCTTCAAAATCGCTTCCACACCAGTCTCATTCTGTACGCCCTGCTGATAAGACAGGCTCTCAAATGCAAAAATATAATTTTCATACAAGTATGTACGTGGGTCCATATAATAAGCAACCAGTTCATCCGATGCCGCAAACCATGTCTTTCCATCGAAGGAACTCCATGTGTCCGTTGCAATGTTATAACCGATTGTCGTCGATCTCCAGTTATAATGCGGATACGAGCTTGTTCCATAGATCAGATTCTTGACCTGTCCGGATTTGGATACCTCATTAGCTACAAGTGTATTCCAATCCACTCCGGTCTGAACCGCCCGAAATTCCCAGTTTGGGTATTTCTCATGGATAGCGCGCAAATAAGGCTTATAGCTGTCCGGGAACCCCTGCGCCGAAAGCTTTGCCTCAAAATCAGCATCCCCACTCGGTGTCGAAGGCGTCGGTGCTGCACCAGCCACCACGTATTGGGAACTCACATATCCAGTATAGCTGCCCCCATTATAGGTGAGCGTTACCTTATACCAGCTGGAATTGGATGTATCCTGTATCGTCAGTGCCTGTCCACCATTTAAATAAATTGTATTTCCATTGGAATCTTTTATCGGCGTACCACCGGGTGTCTCACGAAAATAAACCCCAGTTACACCAGATTTTATAGAACCTTCCGTTGCTGCTGACGCATGCAAAACGGGTATATATTGAAAAAGCAGAACAACCATGCAGATTGCCACTACCGTTGCTATCCATCGTTTTTTTGTCATCAAACCACACCTTTTCTGAATTTGAGCCTAGTTATACAAGGGTAGTATAACACAATATATTGATGGTTGCAGTAATTTTTTGGCTTTTTTTGTGATTTTTCACAGAATTTTCTGAATTTTTGTTTTCAACATTCCCTCTTGACAGAAAACCAATAATAAAGTATTATCTCTGTTGTGCTTTATACAAAGCAAGCTGGTATGGCTCAGTCGGTAGAGCGTCGCATTGGTAGTGCGGAGGTCACGGGTTCGATTCCCGTTACCAGCTTATAAAAAAAGAACTTCCTTTGTAAGGAAGTTTCTTTTTTTGTCTAATTCTATTTCCTTGATAATTTCCCACGGATACGCTGCAATGCATTGTCAATCGACTTCTCTGTCTTTCCGAGCTGTTCTGCGATCTCCTCGTAGGAAAGTCCCTGCAAATACAGTTTTAACACCTGCTGTTCAAGCTTGCTAAGCTCTTTTTTGATACGAGCATTCCGATCTTCGATCTGTTCGCGTGCAATCAATAGCTTCTCCGGGTCTTCTTCCCGGCTTGTGGAAAGACGTTCCTCCAGCATGAAGTTGTCACCCTCCTCGCTGTTCATATACAACGATACATAGGAATTTAACGGCACATGCTTCTTGCGGTTCGAGTTTGTGATTGCATTCTGAATCTGTCTGCGGATACAGACACTGGCAAAGGTGGAAAAGCTGGCTGCCTTGTCCGGGCTGTAATCCCGGATTGCCTTAAAAAGCCCAATCATCCCCTCCTGCGCCAGATCCTCGGTTTCCGCGCCGATCAGATAGACTGTACGCACTTCCCGTTTGACCAGATATCCATACTTTTGCAACAGGAACTCTGTTGCCTCATCCTCACCAGCCCGTCCAAGCGCAAGTATTTGATTGTCGTCCATCTTTGTATAATCCAACGCTTCTTCTCCGTATTTTTACTGCATTCTCTGCCGCACAACCTCATAGGCAAGCACGCCGGCTGCCACGGATGCATTCAATGAATCTATATCGCCCTTCATCGGGATCGATACAACATAATCACATTTTTCTTTGACAAGGCGGCTCACACCGCTTCCTTCGTTTCCGATCACAAGACCGATCGGTCCGGTCAGGTTCGCCCGGTACATCACCTCACCGCCCATATCAGCGCAGGCAAACCATAGGCCTTTTTCCTTTAGTTCTTCGATTGTCTTGGCAATATTTGTCACCTTGGCAACTGGTGTATAGTGGATTGCACCTGCCGAAGCCTTGACTACCGTTGCAGTCAGTCCGACTGCCCGGCGCTTCGGAATGATCACGCCATGTGCCCCACACAGATTTGCAGTACGGATAATCGCACCTAAGTTATGCGGATCCTCAATCTCATCTAAAATAAAGATAAACGGATCCTCGCCCTTTTCCTTTGCTTTTTCTAAGATATCATCCACTTCCGCATATGAAAATGCCGCTGTAATTGCCATCACACCCTGATGCTTCCGGTCTGGAGACATCTGATCAAGCTTTTCCTTGCTCACAAAATTTACGATCACATCTTTTTTCTTCGCATCACGTAAGATGGATGAAATCACGCCATCGCGCAGACCATCCTGAATATACAGCTTGTCGATTGTTTTTCCGGCACGAAACGCCTCTAACACCGCATTTCTGCCTTCAATCATATGGTCGTCCTGCGGTTCCTGTTCATTTATAATATTCTTATTCTCACTCATTTTGTTTTCCTTTACTGTTCTTTGCCCGCGAGATACTGTTTAATCATGCCATCCACAAAATACTGTAGCCGTTCCATATCCCCTTTCAGATACAGATAGCCATACAGTGCCTCTAATCCCGTTGCTTTGCGGTACTGTCCCATCGTGGCATTCTTCGCCTTGGAATGAGTATTCGTATTTCTGCCACGCTTATAGACATCCAGCTCATCCTCTGACAGTTCTTCCATGATCTGATCGATATAATCTGCCTGATTCACCGCCTTAACGATCTTGCTGACCTCCACATGATACTTATGTGGCTGCATATTGGAATGTGTGACAAAATATTTCTTCACAAGCAGATCCAATATACTGTCACCCATATACGCAAGCGCAAGTGGCGAGTACTGATATGCATTTACCTGTTCGGTCTTTACGCTCTCTTCCATCTTACACCTTCTCTGGTATCCTCCAGAATGATTCCCTTCTCTGTGAGCAGATCACGGATTTCATCCGCTCTCGCAAAGTTCTTTGCCTTTCTGGCTGCCTGACGTTCCTCGATCAGATTCTCGATCTCCTCGTCTAAAAGCACCTCCTGCTCCTTGATATCAATACCAAGAATATCCATCAGTTGCTTCATCGTATCATAGATCTTCTGTGCAAATGCCTTGCTTGTTACACCAGCCTCGACGTTTGTATTTGCGAATTTTACAAGCTCAAAGATAACAGAAATCGCATCGGCTGTATTTAAGTCATCTTCCATCGCATCTTCATAGCGTTTCACAAACGCTGGAATCTCCTCTGCCAGCTTTGTCTCTGCCTCGGTCATATCTGCAACCGTACTGTTGTTGATTGCTTCTTCTACCTTTGATGCTGATGTGCGGATTCTGTCCAGTCCATTCTTAGAGCTTTCCACAAGCTCTGATGAGAAGTTAAGCGGGCTTCTGTAATGTGCGGAAAGCATGAAGAAACGAATCACCTGCAGATCATACTTTTCGCCAATCTCTCTTACCGTGAAGAAGTTACCGAGTGACTTGGACATCTTCTCATTGTTGATCTTCAAAAATCCATTGTGCATCCAGTACCGTGCGAACTCTGTATCGTTGGCTGCCTCACTCTGTGCAATTTCATTTTCATGATGTGGGAAGATTAAATCCTCTCCACCGGCATGAATATCGATGACATCGCCAATATACTTCTTCGACATAACCGAACATTCCAGATGCCAGCCAGGTCTTCCATCCCCCCATGGCGATGGCCACGATGGTTCGCCTTCCTTCTTTGGCTTCCAGAGTACAAAATCAAGCGGATCTTCCTTCTCATCCTCACCGGACACAAGAAGCTCACGGTTTCCGGCACGCAGATCGTCAATATTCTTCTTAGAAAGCTTTCCATAATCAGAGAACTTTCTTGTGCGGAAATAAACCGTTCCATTTACTTCGTATGCATAGCCCTTCTCGATCAGCGTCTCTACCATCGCGATCATATCCGGGATTTCCTTCGTTGCCTGCGGATGTGTCGTTGCTTCTTCTACATGAAGCGCTGCCATATCCTTCTTGCACTCTGCAATGTAGCGCTCGGAAATCACGGACGCATCCACACCTTCTTCATTCGCGCGCTTGATGATCTTGTCATCGACATCGGTAAAGTTTGACACATAGTTTACTTCATAGCCCTTGTACTCAAAATATCTGCGCAATGTATCAAATACGATCATCGGTCTTGCATTTCCGATGTGAATATAGTCATATACGGTTGGTCCACAGACATAGATACCTACCTTGCCCTCGTTGATCGGATGAAATTCATCCTTATGTCTGGTGAGTGTATTAAAAATCTTCATACCTGTTTGTTCCTCCTGCGATCGTTCCATTTTTCTTTTTCAAATATGTCATGCAATCCGCGGTTTGTCAAGCAAAAGCTTAGTGTGCAAACTGTGAATTGTACAGATTCGTGTAGAAGCCATTCTGTGCCATAAGCTGGTCGTGGTTTCCCTTCTCGATGATATTTCCATCCTTCATAACTAAGATTACATCTGCCTCGCGGATTGTTGACAATCTGTGTGCAACAATAAAGCTCGTTCTGCCCTGCATCATACGGTTAAATGCCTTCTGGATCCGGATCTCCGTACGTGTATCAATGGAAGAAGTCGCCTCATCTAATATAAGCATCGGCGGCAATAACAGCATCACCCGTGTGATACACAAAAGCTGTTTCTGACCCTGTGAAAGATTGCCGCCATCCTCAGCGATCACCGTGTCATAGCCCTGTGGCAGACGGCGGATGAAGCTGTCAGAATGTGCAAGCTTCGCTGCCTGTACGATCTCCTCATCGGTAGCATCCGGCTTTCCGTATGCAATGTTCTCACGGATCGTACCGCTCTTTAACCATGTCTCCTGCAATACCATACCATAATTCTGGCGCAGGCTGTCTCTTGTCATATCCCGGATATCTGTACCATCAACCGAGATGGAACCGGTATCCACATCGTAAAACCGCATCAGCAGATTGATAAGTGTACTCTTTCCACATCCGGTTGGTCCGACGATTGCCACACGCATACCCGGCTTTACAGAGAGGTTCAGATTCGTGATAAGTGTCTTATCTTTCACATAGGAGAAATTCACATCCTTAATCTCGATTGCACCCTTCGTATCCGTTAATACATGGGCGTTCTCCTTCTCCGGTACCTGTGGTGTCTCATCCAGAAGCTCAAACACACGACCGGCACAAGCCATCGCATTCTGAAGCTCAGTGATGACGTTTGATATCTCGTTAAATGGTTTTGTATACTGGTTCGCATAACTGAGGAAGCATGTAAGCTGTCCAACAGTAAGTCCGGTCATAATCGCGGAAATGGCACCGATGATACCGACTGCCGCATATACAAGGTTGTTGACAAATCTCGTACATGGATTGACCAGTGACGAATAAAACGTTGCTGACATGCTGTCCTTCTCCAGACGATTATTGATCTCCTCGAAGCGATCGAGTGCATCATCCTCATAGCCAAATGCCTGCACGATCTTCTGCTGTCCGACCATCTCGTCGACCAGTGCTGTGATCTCACCACGTGTCTCTGACTGCTGGTGGAACAGATGATACGTACGCTTCGCAATAAACGATGCCACAAACAGGGAAAGTGGCGTCAATACAATTACAACCAGCGCGATTGGTACATTTACAGCTATCATAAATCCAAGCGTTGCAAGAATCGTTACGATTCCGGTGAACAGCTGTGTAAATCCCATCAGAAGTCCGTCTGCAAACTGATCGATATCTGACACGATACGGCTCACAATATCGCCATGTTTGTGCGAATCAATATAAGAAAGCGGAAGCTCCTCCATATGATTAAACACTTCGATGCGGATATCCCGCACAACGGAATACGTGATATGATTGTTAATAATATTCATAAACCACTGTGAAATCACTGTCACAACGGTTACCATCAAAAATGTATAGATGATGTCCTTGATTCCATCGAAATCAACCAGACCTTTTCCGACGATTAAGTCGATTGCATCACCGGTCAGAATCGGTGCATACAAGGTAGAGGCAACAGTGATCATCGCACAGACAAACGAAAGGATGACCAGAATACGGTATTTCTTGATGTGTGTCAATACACGCTTCAACACAGCTTTATCAAAGCCCTGCAGCTTCTTTTTCTTATCCTTAGACATCTGCCTTCACCTCCTTGTTCTGGGATGCGTAGATCTCCTGATATACCGGACAATCCTTCATCAATGTATCATGATTGCCAATGCCTGCGATCTTACCATCGTCCAAAACGACGATTTTATCTGCATACATAATGGATGATGCACGCTGCGATACAAGGAATACGGTTGTGTGATCGGTCTTCTCCTTGATTGCTTTCCGGAGAGCGGCATCCGTCGCATAGTCAAGTGCGGAAGAACTGTCATCAAGAATCAGGATCTCCGGCTTTTTCACAAGCGCACGCGCGATCGTCAGTCTCTGCTTCTGTCCACCGGACAGGTTCTTACCACCCTGGTTCAGCATAAACCCGATACCTCCGTCCTTCTGCTGCACAAAATCCTCCGCCTGTGCAATCGAAAGCGCTTCCTCGATCTCCTCGTTCGTTGCATCTTCCTTGCCCCAGCGGATATTATCTGCGATCGTTCCAGAAAACAGCACTGCCTTCTGTGGAACGACACCAATCTTTTCAATCAACTGTTCCTTCGGATATTCTTTTACATCCACACCGTCGATCTTGATGCTTCCCTGCGTACAGTCATAGAAACGTGGGATCATATTCACAAGTGTGGACTTACCAGAGCCGGTACCTCCGATAATACCAATCGTCTCGCCACGTTTCACCTTCAGCGATAAGCCGTCGATAGAAGATTCCTTTGCCTCCGCATACGTGAGACCTGCATCGACAAACTCCACCTTCGGAATCGCTGTACCGCCGGCTGCTTCCACGGGTGCAGTCTCATATATCTGGCTGCTTGTCGTCTCGAAGATCGCACCGAGACGGTTCGCACAGGCAACTGCCTTTGTCTCTGTAATAATCAGATTTGCAAGCTTCACAAGCTCAATCAGAATCTGTGACATGTAGTTTACAAGCGCATATACTTGTCCCTGCTTTAAAATACCGAGATCTACCTGCTTTGCGCCGCCCCAGATCAGGGCTACAATCGACAGGTTAATGACTGCGTAGGTCAGCGGATTTAAGAAAGAAGAAATCTTTCCGACGAAAAGCTGTCCTTTCGTCAGCGCTTCCGTTACCTCGGCAAACTCCTCTTTTTCCTTCTTCTCCTGATTAAATGCACGGATGACACGCACACCGGACAGATTCTCTCTGGATTTCAATGTCACTGTGTCAAGCTTGCTCTGTACTTTCTTATATAAAGGAATCGAAACAAGCATGATTCCAAATACGATCACGATCAGAACCGGAAGCGTGATGAAGAACACACGCGACGCCTTCGCATTCACAGAAAACGCCATGATCGTTGCACCGAATACGATAAACGGTGAACGCATAAACAGGCGCAGGAACATATTGATTCCTGTCTGCACCTGATTGACATCACTTGTCATACGTGTGATAAGTGTCGCACTACCGAGCTTATCGATCTCTGTATAGGAAAGTGTCTCGATATGCTTGAACAGATCATACCGGATTTCCTTTCCGATTCCCATTGCCGTCTTCGCTGAAAAATACTGCGCTGTGATGGAACATCCAAGTCCAATTACGCCGAGTCCAACCATGACAAATGCCATCTTATAAATATATGGTTTGTCATTTCCTGCAATACCATTATCAATGATTGCCGCCATAACGAGCGGTACCAAAAGCTCAAAGGCCGCTTCTAACATCTTGAATAATGGTGCTAAAATTGCTTTCCATTTGTAATTCTTGAAATATTGTAATACTTGTTTCACGTTTCTTTCCTTTTTCTCTTTCCCTTATTTTATAGTTGACCTATGATACAAATTCCCTTAAACTATTATAGACAAGGATTTTTCTTTTTCAATACAAAATCAAAAAAATGTAAAGGAGATTCATACTATGGACGATAAAAACAGATCATTTTCAACCGATAATACCGACGACGATGACTATGTAGACATGGTGTTAGATGATGGCACAGAGCTTCATTGCAGTGTCATTGCCATCTTCCCAGTCGAAGGTCAGCAGTATATCGCATTGCTTCCGGACAAAGTCATAGAAGGCTACGAAGAAGACGACGTCTTCCTCTACCGTTACACAGAGAAGGAAGGCGACGACGTCGAACTTGGCATGATCGATTCCGAAGAGGAATACGAGATCGTTGCCGATGCGTTCGACGAGCTTTTAGATAACGAAGCCTACGAAGATATGTAAGCTTCTCTATTCTGTAAGGTCATAGATTTCCACTGTCTGTGTTTCAAACTGGAAGCTGTAAATGTATGACCACTGCGTCGTTCCGTTCAGACACAGATCGACATTTCCATAAAATGTACAATTATCATTTGCATCCAATGAAAATCCATCTACTGTCACACCGTAGATGGATGTTTCTTTGTCTGACAGTTTTTTCATCCGTAAACAACTGTCAATTACCATCTGCCGCACATCATCGAGCGTCGTTTCTTTCTTCACAAGTGCATCTGTGAGCGTAATTTTCTTATCCTGAATCCGGTCATAATTGTAGCTTGCAATATCTCCATAGCCGCCGACGAGCGGATACTCGACATAGCGTACAACCACTTGTAAATACTGATTCGTGCTATATTCCGTTGTGCGGATCTCCGGGATGATCTCTTTTCCATCTTTGTCTTTCTCATAAATTGCCCCCGGTCCATCCATGATGTCCTGATTCAATTCTTCGATCACCGCACTGTCATGCGTCGATGTAAATTGCGGAAGTTCTATCGCATGTCCGTCCAGTTCCGTATGTACTGCATACGTCAGGGAAGAATCCTCCGATGCATAATTTACCGCTTCGGTTGCATCTTCCTTTGCTGCACAGCCAATCAGGCACAGACAGCTTCCAATCGCCGCAAGCACCATAACCAGTTTTCCCTTTTTTAAGATTCCTTTTGCCATGTAATATCCTCCACAAACCGGCTCTTATCTTTTGCCTTTCCTGCGATTGTTCTCGGTACATAGATATGCAGCGCATGTCTTGCCCGCGTCATCGCCACATAAAACATCCGCCGTTCCTCTTCGAGTTCCGCTGCCGTTTTTGCCTTTTTATACGGCGTAATCTCTTCCACTGCATCGAGAATGTACACCGTGTCAAATTCCAATCCCTTCGCACTGTGCATCGTCATAAGATTGACACCCTTCCGCATCCGGTTCTTCTCCTGCTGTCTCGCAAGCTGCTCTTTGTATTCATCTATAAATGTAAAAAGCTCCGCGTAGCTTTCCATATCTTTAATCATATATCCAAATTCATCTAAAACCTCATACATCTCCGATGCATCAAGCTGGCGGTATTCCGCGTAATCCTTAATATACGTGTCATAACCGATAAAATTCCGTATGAAATTGAGTGCCGGATACGGACGCAGCTTCCGAAGCATCTTTACATCTGCCATCAGCTTATCCAGATTCTCGACGACGGACTCCTTATTGCGGAGCCGAAACCGCAGCTTATCATAATCAACCGGATCTTCAAGCAAGGCGTCCCGGCTGATATAGCGCGACGGTTTATTTATGATTCTTAAAAATGTCGCCCGCGAGGTATCGCCCATCGCAATCCGCATATAATCCAGCACATACCGCACTGCAAAATGGTCAAACAGATTCGGCAATGCATCACTCAACGTATATGGGATATTATATTGATTGAGCTTATAGGCAAGCCGACGCGGCTGTAAATTTGTCCGGTACAACACCGCTTGTTTTTCATATGCGATTCCAGCCTGATACTGTTCCCGAATACGCCGTATGATACACTCGTTTTCCTCCGCCTCATCCTTCACGGTATGCATCTGTACAATCCCAGGTTCTTTTGAAACTGCTTTTAACTGCTTCTTATATCGCGTCTGGTTCTTCTCAATTACCTGCGTTGCCGCCTGCACGATCCGGTAATCGGAGCGGTAATTTTCTCCGAGGTACACAATCTCACAACTTGAAAAATCCTTGCGAAACTGCTGCATGATCTCTGGTCTTGCGCCCCGGAATCCATAGACGGACTGGTCATCGTCTCCGACGATACATGCATTTTGCCGTGGATTTGCCAGCATCCGAAAAATCTCATACTGAATCCGGTTGCTGTCCTGAAACTCATCTACCATGATATATGGAAACAAACTTCTACATTTATCCAAAATATCCGGTCGCGCTGTTAATAGTTCATAGCAAAGTACCATCATATCGTCAAAATCGATCAGCTTCCTGCGTTTTAACTCTGCATCCAGCCGTCGGTACAATTCCCGGAATGCATGTTCTGGCATATCCTTACTGTAATAATTTTCCACATCCATCATGTCGCATTTGACAAGGCTTACCTGTGAAACAATACTGCTTACAATCTCTTCCTTGTTCTCGTAGCTCAGCTCCATCGTATGTAAAATCTGCTCGATGATCCCCCGCTTTTCTTCCTCGGAAATCACACGCAGCATGGATTGCCCATATGCAGTTTTTAAAATCCAATAAAATATGGAATGAAAGGTTCCAAATCGAACCGGATATTCCTTTCCGGGTGTCATCGCACGAAAGCGTTGCTGCATCTCCCCTGCGGCTGCCCGTGTAAAGGTTATAACAAGAATATCTGCGGGTGAAACACCCGCAGATTCTATCAGATACTTGATTCGTTTTGTAATTACAGTTGTCTTCCCGGAGCCCGGTCCTGCAATCACCATCATAGGTCCATCCACATGCGAAACCGCCTTGGATTGTGCCTCGTTTAATTTCATATTATGCATTCGCTCCACAGCACTTCTTATACTTCTTTCCGCTTCCGCAAGGACATGGATCGTTACGTCCAACCTTTGGCGGCTTTACGATTGTCTTGGAAGACTTCTGGATCTTGTACAGTTCCTTTCTTCTCTCAGGAGTCAGGATCTTATCCCACTGTGGAAGTGTATACAACCACTCTGCGTTGCAGTCTACCATGTTCATATAAAGCTTCTCTGGATCATAACCAAGCGCTACCTGTGAATCTTCTTCCAGCTCATCGACCTTGTTTGGCACGATCAGACTGTCCTCGATACCATCCAGAAATCCGATCATCAGCTCAATGCTCATATCGTACTTCTCAGCCAGTTCTTTGACTGTACCGCCCTCGATCTCAACCGGATTCTCAAGAATCTTCTCATAGATTGCCTTTTCTCTCTGGAAATAATCAAGCCAAAACTCCTTTCCTTCTGGAGTTCTGTCATCAAGACTATATGCATGCTCACGCCATTCTGTTAATAAACTCATAACCGTACCTACACAGTGTTATCCTGTGTTTTCCTTTCATTTTTTCATCCAATCTAGTATAGCAAACCAGCCTTTATTTTTCAAGACCGATTCTTTTTGTGATTTTGCAGAACCTTTCCCAGCCAAAGCACCACATAAATGAGTATCGGTACTATAATCACCAGCGCCAGACTCGGCATAAAATATTTGCTGCCCGTCACGCCGGTCACGATCACCAATACGATCAGTGCAAAGATCACAACCAGTCCCACCCACGCCATTACACGTAAAATCGGGCGTCTGCGTATACTTTGTTCATACGTTTCTGTCTTTTTTTCTTCCATGCTCTCTCCATCGCCGCAGCGTTTTGCTTATTCATATCGAAGTGCATCGATTGGATTCAGGTTCGATGCCTTGACCGAAGGAATAAATCCAAACACAATTCCAATCACCATAGAGAAGATTACTGAGATTGCAATCGCTGCTCCGCTGATTGCAACCGGAACCGATGCAACATCAGAAATCAGATATGCAAGTCCCACGCCAGCGCCAACTCCGATGATACCACCCATGCTTGTAAGCACAGCTGCCTCTGTCAGGAACTGCATCAAAATCACTGATTTTCTAGCTCCTAACGCTTTCTTCAGACCTATCTCTCTCGTACGTTCTGTCACAGATACCAGCATGATATTCATAACGCCGATACCACCTACCAAAAGAGAAATACTTGCAATCCATATGAGCTGCTGGCTTGTCGATGCACTGACCTCCTGCATTGCCTTCGCAGTCTCCAGAAGATCTTCACTCTTATACTTAAATGAAGAGCTGCTGCTATCTTCATCCGTTCCGCCTTCCGAAACATTCTCACTGCTTGTGGCTGGCATATAGGAATTCATGATATCCGCCGTTTTCTTTCCTGCATTTGTCATGGCATCTGTACCCGCCGGCTTCACAACCAAGTTATATGGTTCATCAAACGAGAAGATCAAAGGCCAGTTGACATCTGTGATAAACACCTGACCGGAGGATGTATTTCCATAGTAGGTATACCAGTCATTCATATTGGTAACCTTCGGAGTAAACCCATCAATCTGTTCAACAACACCGACAATAATAAACGGCTCGCCCTTGATCTCCAGGGTCTTACCGATCGGATTCTCACTTGCAAACAATGTATTCGCTGCAACGGTATCCAGAATTACGCCCTTGGTATAATTCGTCCAGTCCTGATCCTCAAACAGTCTCCCGGTCTGCACGGTATATCCCATCACACGGAAATAATCCTTATCTACACCATAAACCGGTGCATTGCCTAGATCCTTTGTCCCGCTGTTGATACCTTCATAAAGTGCGCCATACCGGTAAGATGCAACAGCCGTTACCTCATCCACTGCCAGAATCTCATTTTTTATATCATCTGTGACCATTGGCATATTCTCCGGTGTAGAAGAATCACCGGATGTATAGGTCCATTCACCCTGATACAATTTTACATTTACAATATTATTTCCAGAGCCGACCAGATTCTCTTTGATCTGCTCACTGGTTCCCTTGATTGTTGATACAATCGCAATAATTGCCGCAATACCAATAATAATACCAAGCATGGTAAGAAGGGAACGCATCTTATGTGCCCAAATACCTTGGAACGATAATCTTATATTTTCTAACATAGACTGATTTCCTTTCTTATCAATTATACAGATCATCCGTCGACTTCTGTACAGTCTTTACGCCTTCCACTGCCTCATCGAGATATGGGAATGCAATATAATCCTGCATCGTCAGACCACCAAGTATCAGAACAGCATCTCCGGATGTCTTATTTCCAACCTTAATGTAGGTTTTCTTCAATCTTCCATCAACATCCTTCATGACATAGTAATTGCTTCCTTCCTGTTTCATAAATGCCTTCGACAAATAGAAACCGCCACTCGTGTCCTCCGAACCGGAATTCAGTGTAATCTCCATATACATATTCTGACTGACATCCGTGGAATCAGTTAACGCAATCTTGATTGGATAATAGGTTTCCACCTTGCCATTGTAATTCGTATATCCATCCGCCGGGAACGTAGAAATCTCTGTGATCGTACCTTCATAATTCATACCGGTATCATAGCAATACATCGATACGGTATCACCAACCTTGACCGTTGACATTGCAAGCTCACCAATTTGGCTTTCGACCAGATATCCATCTGCCGCACTGACAACAAGAACCGGATCTCCGCTCGAAGCTGCTTCATCCGCAGTTATCACGCTCTTTACCACGCCATCGAAATTCGCCAGTACTTCACCGGTTGCGTTCTGCATCTCTTCCATCTGAAGCTTGACCTGTGCAATCTCGTACTGTGTCTGCATTGTTTTGATTTCCTGTTCTTTCTGCGCGATCTGATTCTTCAATTCCTCTCTTGTCGGAGGCGTATCTGCATCCGGATCTGTATCCGGATCCGGCTGTGGCGCATCTGAACCTGTTGCAACCGGAGTCGCCGGTGCCTCTGTTGTCGGAATATCCTCTAATGGTGTAGTTGCTTTTAACTTCTCGAGTTCACGCTGTGCATCAATAATCGACACGCGGGATAACTCCAGTTCCGATCTTTGCAGTTCTAACTGTAAGTCGTTGGCAGTTGTATCATACACAAGCAGCACATCACCTGCTTTCACGCTCTGACCTTCCGTTACCTTGATCTCCGATACGGACTGTGTCTTTCCTACATAGACCTTCTGCTCAGAATTCACAGTCACATTTCCACTCAATGTACTGTTATCCCACATATCCGAAGCGTCATATCCAATATCACTGACCGCATACACGCCTGCAGTCTTACTATTCTGATTCTTCTGCTTCAAGGTGCGGAGTGCAAAATAAATACCACCGAGCACAACCACGCAGGAAAGAACGATAATAATTATTTTCTTTGCCTTATTCATGCTCATCACCTCCGGTCACCGGCTGGGCATCTCCCTCATACAGCTCACCATCAATGATTTTTACAACTCGATCTGCATAAGACGCAATCTCGTCAGAGTGTGTGATCATAATAATTGTCACGCCCTGCTTATGCAGTGTATCAAACAGTTCCATCACCTGTAAACCTGATTTGGAATCAAGTGCGCCCGTCGGCTCATCGGCAAGCAGAATCTTCGGATCTGCCACCATCGCACGTGCAATCGCCACACGCTGTTTCTGTCCACCGGAAAGCTGCGTCGGCTTGAAGCTGACACGATCCGCCAGATCAACCATCTCCAGCATTTCTTTTGCCTTTTGTTTTCGTTTCTTGATCGGCACCTTCGCATACTGTAACGGAAGCGCTACATTGTCAAGTGCACTCTGTCTTGGCAGCAAATTAAAATTCTGAAATACGAATCCAATCTTCTGGTTGCGCACTTCGGAAAGTTCTTTATCTTTGCACTTTTCAATCTCCACATCATCAAGCAGATAGGTTCCTGAAGTTGGCTTATCAATGCATCCGATGATATTCATCAGCGTGGACTTACCAGAACCTGATGGTCCCATAATCGCCACATACTCCCCTTCTTCTACACAGAGATTGATATCTTTCAGTACAGGCACTTCCATCGTGCCCTGAATATAATTCTTATAGATATTTTTCAATTCCAGTAACACTATTGCACCACCTCGCTATCGCTGTCTGGCGCAGATTCATCCTGTGGTGCAGCTTCTTCCACGGATCCATCAATGCCATCCGTATTGGCACCATCATCAATATTATTTATGCTGCCATCATCTAAAATACCATCATCCGTGTAACCGTCGTCATAAGCGCCGTCATCATAAGAACCGTCATCGATGGTTCCATCATCCCCTGTATCATCGATCATAACATCCTCATAGTTATGTGTAACCTTCATACCTTCCTTGACACGATCTTCCGGATATGCAATATAATCATCCTCCGTCAGACCTGACAGAATCTGATACCGCATCATATTCTCATCATACTCACCAAGTTCTACTTTACGCTTCTCAATGTATCCCTTTGCATTTTCTGCCCATACATAGGCACCATCGTCCTCCTGCATGATATAATATTCATCCAGCCACAGACCTTCCTTCACGTCACCCTGTCCATAGTCTGCTTCCACATAGACATGCTGACCGAGCATCAGACCATCCGTGCTGTCCAGGCTGATATAAAATGGATACTTTGTTGCTGTTGTTCCTGAACTCATATAATAATCATTGTTGTTTCCATTGTCCGGATGTTCGAGATCAATCTTCGTTACAGTACCTGTCCAGGTTGAATCATCCACTCTGGAACGTATAATCATGCTCTGTCCCTCTGACATACTGCGGACTGTCAGTTCGCTTGCGGTTGCTTTGATCCGGTAATCGCCCTTTGCCATAATTGTGATATACGCGTTGCTTGTCGAATCTGAACCATTATCTGAATTACTATTGCTGCTATCATCATCCGAGCTGCTTGTCGAATTGTTCTCATTGATTGTCTTGATGATACCATCCATCGGTGCAACAACCTTTGTATTCTCCATAGAAAGCTTCTGACGATCAATCTCCAGCTGCTTTGCACTTGCATCATAGTTGGCCTGATTGACCTGTGCCTGCAGATTCTGGATCTGTGCGCTGTAGCTTAACTGCTCCTCCGCTGGTGCTGCTGCCTTCTCTGTCGTAAGCGATGCAATCTGTTGATTCAGTGTCGCAATGTTATTGTTGATGCTTGTAAGCTCCAGCTCCAACTGACGAAGCTGTAACTCCATGGACTCGGTATCGTACTCAAACAGTACGTCACCTGCCTTGACTTCATCTTCTTCCTTCACATACAATTCCTTGACTTTCTTGTCACTGTCACGGTTTACACCCTTGACCTCCTGTGACTCAACCGTTCCCATATAGCGGCTTTCTGTCAGGTCATATCCTCCATTTAAGTCGGATATCTTTGTGGCATATACCAACTCTTCGTTCGATGCCTTTTTATTATGCAGAACATAATAAATTGCTCCGGCTGCGCCTGCAAGAACAAGCAGTACTACAATTAAAATGATGATTCCCTTTTTCTTCATTTCCATACCTCTTACTTTTCTTTTTTTATCAGGTGAAACCAATCCTGTATATGCTTTTCATATCCGAGATTCCCCGGCTTATAGAATGTTCTCCCTACTAACTGATCCGGCAGATACTGCTGCTCCACATAATGATTCTCATAGTCATGTGCATACTTGTATCCAACGTTGCCAAGCTTTTCCGCCCCGGAATAATGCGCATCCCGGAGATAGACCGGCACCTGACAGTTTCCAACCTCTTTGACTGCCTGCATCGCATCGAAAATCGCATTGACTACCGCATTGCTCTTCGGTGCACATGCCACATAGGTTGCCGCCTGCGCCAATATGATCTGCGCCTCTGGCATACCAACACGTTCCACTGCCTGTGCACATGCGGTTGCCACCTGTATTGCCTGCGGGTCTGCGTTGCCGACATCCTCACTGGCACAAATCATAATTCTTCTGGCGATAAATGTCACGCTCTCCCCTGCGTATAACATCTTTGCCAGATAATACACGGCGGCATCCGGATCGGAACCGCGCATGCTTTTTATAAACGCGGAAATAATGTCATAGTGGTTATCTCCGTCTTTATCATATCGTATGGAGCGCCGCTGAATGCACTCCTCCGCCACAGGAAGATCTATCACAATCTTCCCCGTCTCCGGATTCCGCTCGGTCGACAGGATGCCAAGCTCAACTGCATTCAGTGCATGTCTCGCATCGCCCTCCGACATATCTGCTAGAAAATCAACTGCCTCCTCCGTAATCTCCGCGTCATAGCTTCCCATACCCTTTTCGGTATCGGTCACTGCACGCCGGATCAACGTCTTGATGTTCTCCTTCGACAACGGTTTTAACTGAAAAATAGAAGAGCGCGATATTAACGCAGAATTCACTTCAAAATAAGGGTTCTCCGTTGTCGCGCCTATCAGTATTACCGTTCCATCCTCTACAAACGGGAGAAGATAATCCTGCTGCGCTTTGTTAAACCGATGAATCTCGTCCACAAAAAGAATCGTCTTCTTGCCATACATTCCGAGATTATCTTTTGATTCCTTCACCACTGCCTCGATATCCTTCTTCCCGGCAGTCGTCGCATTCAGTTCCTTAAATACCGCGCTCGTCGTATTGGCAATCACCATCGCAAGCGTTGTCTTCCCCGTCCCTGGTGGACCATATAAGATAATCGAGCTGAGCTTATCTGCCTGTATCACACGGTACAACAGCTTATCCTTTCCAAGAATGTGCTCCTGCCCTACTACCTCGTCCAATGAAGTCGGCCGAAGCCGCTTTGCAAGCGGGGATTCGCCCTTCTTCATATTTGTCTCTCTCATGTAGTCAAATAAATCCATGTCTCTTACCTAAATGATCTCAAGCTTGCGAATCAGGCTGTCAAACTTCATGATATCAATCGGTTTACACATGTACTCCTCATAATCATCACTCGCATAACTTGCATCAAACCCTTCATCAAGTGCACTGATCATAATGACCTTACAGCGCTTGTCTCTTGGTGTGCCAAGCTTCCGCTCCGCATCCCGGATAGAGGCAAGCGCCTTATATCCATCAATCTTTGGCATCATAATATCCATACAGATCAGATCGAACCGTTCGTTCGTGCTGACTGCATTTACAAATTCATCCACGGCTGCGATTCCATCTCTTGCCAGTACGACTTCACCATATTTGGAAAGTAATTTCTGCATGAACTTTCCACTTGCCAAATCATCCTCTGCTACTAATACCTTCATAACTATCTCCCAATCCTCTCTTTGCGCTTATATGCTTATTTTTTTATCTGAAGCAATCCCATCCATTTCCGGATGTTATCCATGTATTCTTCCTTAAATGATTTCTTATGATACGAAATCCTGCGCTCCAATATATGGCACATCGCCATACCTGTAACATTGTTAGCTAAAACAGCAGCCGGGAACACGTCCGATATCTCGCCCGCATCGATTGCATGCTGAAATAAGCCTTCCAAAAATGTCAGGCGCTCGGTAATACACCACGCAATCCTCTCCCGGGTCTCCACAATATGCAGCAGCTCCTCATATTGAAGCATAAGCGTAGATATCGCATAATAATTATCATAGTAGGTTGCATATGCTTCCAGATAATCCATCAGCTTCTCCACATACGAGGCATCCTTCGCCAATACTGTCTGGCGGATACTCTTGTCAAACTTCGAGTATGTCTCAACAACCTCTATCAATACCTCGTTGATTCCTCCAAAGTATTTATAGAGCAGCGTCTCTGACATATTCTCTTTCAATGCAAGATTTTTTGTTGTAAGCGCTGATAACCCGGACTCGCTGATAATTTCAATTGCTGACGATATAATTCTGTCTTTCCTTGAAACAAAGCTATCCCCCAATATTTTTCCTCTCCGTCCCTGTTTTAACATATGTTCATTCTATGCCATTTGCCTGTTTTTGTCAATAAAATACAAAAATAGGAGCCATCGTTTTACACGGTGACTCCTACTTTGTTTCACTCAATAAATATAACAAATCCCAATTCAAAATTCAGTATAACAATGCATGCAGAATCTATAAAATATAGGTACCCTGTTACTTGATTAAGCTAAACTACTTGATAACAGTTACGTTTGTAGCCTGTGGTCCCTTCTCGCCGTCAACAACATCAAACTCAACCTGCTGATTCTCTTCAAGGTTCTTGTAACCTTCCATGTTCAGCCCTGAGTAATGTACGAATACATCCTTGCCGTTCTCGTCTGTGATGAATCCAAAGCCCTTCTGGCTGTTGAACCACTTTACTGTACCTTTTGTCATGACAAATCCTCCAATTTTTAAAATCGCATTTCTATCTGAAAATGCGTCTTAACAATAGCACACACACGTGCATTCGTCAAGCATTTATCCTACAATATTTCCCAATTCTTTATCGTAAAAATAGACCGCATCTGACAGAAATTCCGTGTCGGGAACTACAAATTCATTGACTTCCCGCAGTGTATTTTCTAACATTTCCTTTTCTTTTTTTGCATCTGTAAGACACAATAACAGCTCGTTCACACTCGACGGCACGATGTAGACACTTTTTCCCATCTGCTCTGCAAACGAGGCGACCACATCCTTGTAGAGCAGCATCGTCGCACCATAGATAAACTGCCGGTTCGATAGGATATAGACCTCCGGCTCCTCCGGATACACATGTTCCTGTGGAAACCGTGTCCGCAAAAACTCATCCAGCCGCATAAGAAATGGCGGAAACAACCGGATCGTGTTCTCCTTTGCCATACAGTACAGTTCTTCCACTGTACATGCGCTCTTCTCCATGCTGTCATAGTCAATCAACGCAGACGCAATCCCCGCCTCGTCCATCTTTACAAGATAGCGGAACGTAATTGCCATATCATGAAACGGAATATACGGGCAGTTTGCAAGCGTCTCCTGATTGCGTTCGTAATTCACCAGACGCAAAAACACACGGCTCTGCATCTGATCCAGATCAACTGTCAACGGTTCCTGCCTTTGCAGGCAGTCTTCCACCCGTCTGTATTCCTTTGCGACCAGTTCTAACACATCGGAAAGTGATGCCTGCTGCCGCACCATATACTGATAATATTGTTCCAGATAAATCGTTGGGGATACATAATCTCCCTGCAATAAGATCACAAGTCCGACATGCTCGACGCCATTGTTGTGACACACCGTCTCCAGCCGGATGCTCTCGATCTCATACTGCAAAAGATACTCTGCGATACCGTTTACCACGGCATTACAAAAAGATTTAAAATCCATACGCTCCATATTTAAAACTCCTTTATTCTAAATAATTCACGTAGGAAAATTCAGACCGGACATGTCTGAATGATGACATCCCTTATTATATTTTCTTTTTTACAAAAGCACAACCACTTACAGCAAAGTTTTCAAAAATGCAACAAATAATTGCATTTCTTTATCGGTTCCAATGCTGATACGCAGATAATTGTCAATCCTTGGCTTATCAAAATACCGTACGAAAATCTTATGTTCTCTTGCGTTCTCAAATATTTCTTTCGCCGGAATCGTCTTGTGTGTCGCAAATACGAAGTTCGCACTTGACGGAAGCACAGTAAATCCAAGTGCCTCGATCTCCTTTACAAACCATGTTCTCGTATCGACAACCTTCTTGACCATCTCCTTAAAATAGTCATCTGCCTTGATCGAGCAGGTTCCAAGCTCGATGCTTGTCAGATCCATCGTATAGGAATTGTAGGAATATTTGACATCGTTTAAGTAGCCGATCAGTTTCTCATTTCCGAGCGCATATCCGATACGGAGTCCTGCCATCGAACGGGACTTCGAGAATGTACGGACAACAAGCAGATTGTCAAATTCCTTCAGAAGCGGCAGTGCTGTCTGTCCACCGAAGTCAACATATGCCTCATCCACGATCACGATCACATCCGGGTTGTGGCTTACGATGTCACGCACAAATTCAACCGGCTCTGCGATTCCGGTTGGTGCATTCGGATTCGGGAATACAACGCCTCCATTTTCCCCATAATAATCGGACGCTTTGATACGGAAGTCCGCATCGAGCGGCTTCGTCTCATATGGAATCCGGAGCATATCTGCCCACACATCGTAGAAGGAATATGTAATATCCGGGAAGAAAATCGGCTTTCCCGAATTGAAAAATGTCATAAATGACATTGCAAGTACATCGTCGCTTCCGACACCGACAAATACCTGATTTTTATCCACACCGTGATACTCTGCGATTGCATCAACCAGCTTTGTCGCTGCCGGATCCGGATACAGACGCAGATTTTCTAACTCTACCTGCTTATTTAATACCTCAGGTGCCGGTGGATATGGATTCTCATTTGTATTTAACTTGATAATGTCCTGTTCCTTTGGCTGTTCGCCCGGTACATATGGCACAACCTTTCGTATATTTGCTTCCCAGTTTCCCATAAGTCTCGTTCCTCCAAACTATTTCAGTCTCTTTAAGATCTCCAGTGTATATTCCCACGTTCTCTGCACGCTGTCAACATGCAATCGCTCGTTCGGTGTGTGGATGTCATACATCTGCGGGCCATACGACACGCAGTCCAGATCCTTCATCTTATCCATGAAAAGTCCACATTCCACACCCGCATGGATCACATCCAGCTTCGGCTTCCCGCCATATAACTCCTCGTAGACAGCGACCATCACATCGCGCAGCTTTGATTCCTGCTTATACTCCCATGCCGGATATGCCCCGCTCTCCGTGTACTGTCCACCCAGATGTTCACACAATGTCCGGATCTGTAAAGCAAGCAGATTCTTCTCACTGCCTACACTGCTCCGCACCGAAAATCCCATCTGTACTTCCTCTTCCTTCATGGTAAGAATTCCAAGATTGAGCGACGTCTGCACGAGTCCCGGCATCGCATCACTCATTTTCTGCACGCCATTTGGAAGCAGAACGAGTGCATCGATAATTGCATCGCCGCTCGCACGGTTCATCACCTGTGCCACCGCTTCTGTACATTCTTTTATCTTCAATGTCACATCCGGATCACTTACCTGGTATTCATGGCTGATCGTCGCCTGCAGCGTCTGCACCGCCTGCTTCACAGTATCCTTTGCTTCTGCTTCCACGACAAACACTGCCTGTGCCGCACGTGGAATTGCATTATCCTTCTTGCCACCGTCGATCAACACGAGCCGGATGTCTGCCGCTGTCTGTATCGCCTTTAACGTTCTGCCTAGCGTCTTGTTCGCATTCGCGCGCTGCTTGATGATCTCCATGCCGGAATGTCCACCGAGCAGTCCATCCACACTAAGCTGCATGCTGACCGGATGCATCAGATTACATGCTTCCCACACAATCGGCATATGGCAGACCGCCGTCATACCTCCGGCACAGCCGACCAGCAGTTGTCCCTCATCCTCTGAATCGAGATTCAACATGTAGGATGCCTGCAGATCCTCTGTCGTGATGCCTGCTGCGCCGAGCATACCGATTTCCTCATCCACAGTGATTACAACTTCGAGTGCCGGATGCGGAATATCGGAAGCATCCAAAATGGCAAGTGCAAACGCAACGGCAATTCCATCATCACCGCCAAGGGTTGTCCGGTCTGCGTGGATCACATTTCCCTCGAGCACCAGATCCAATCCCTGCGTATGGAAATCAATCTCCTTGTCGTCCGTCTTCTCACAGACCATATCCATATGTCCCTGTAACATCACGACCGGCGCATCTTCGTAACCGCTCGTCGCCGGTTTCTTGATGATGACATTTCCAAGTGTATCCTGTCTCACATAGAGATTCCGTTCCTTTGCAAATGCAACCAGATAATCGCTGATTGCCTGTGTGTCCGAAGATTCGTGCGGAATCCCACAGATCTCCTCAAAATAATGAAAGACTGCTTTCGGTTCTAACTGTGCAAGCACTGCCATAGTGGCTGCCTCCTTTTTTTCACAATTACATGCATATTATTTTTTCTTTATAGCTCTTACTTTCTCTTCAAATGCGGCAATGAAATGTGCCACCTTCTCCTCCGTCCGAAGGTGTGCGTCGAGATCGACTAATATCTCGCGCAAAGACTTCTGTGGGGAGTACTGATAATTGTTCTGGATCACGCCGATATCCCAGCCCTCGGCTGCCCACGCCTGATTTGCCGCTGTAAGCAGTGCCTCATTCTCGCAGATGACCTTGAGCTGTGTATCCACACTATAACTATATGGAGATTTCACATCGAGATAGATGCGTGTCTCGCCAAATACATCCTCCGCTGCCGAAGAGGTTGCAGCCAGAATATCATAATAGCCTTCCTCCACTGCAAACTGTTCAAGATCCATATCATACGATGCGAGATCCCGGATTGCAATCGCGAAAGTTACATCCTTCTTCTCGCCCGGTGCAAGCTTCACCTTCTCGAAGGCTTTCAGCTCCTTCTCCGGCTTTGCAAGTGTGCTGTACGGATCATGAATATAGATCTGTATGACTTCGCTACCTGCGACCTTACCGGTATTCTCCACGGTTGTATGAACCTTGATCGTATCCCCATCAACTGCCGCATCCACCAGCTTGCAGTCAAATGTTGTATACGACATGCCATAGCCAAATGGATACCTTGGACGGAGCTTCTTCTTATCATAATACCGGTAACCGACGTAGATACCTTCGCCATACGATACATGATACCCATCTCCTGGGAAATTCATGTATGTTGGCATATCCTCGATCCGCTCCGGGAATGTAATCGTCAGTTTACCAGATGGATTTACCTCACCTGCGATCATATCGGAAAGTGCCTTTGCACCTGCCATACCCGGAAGGAACGTTGCAAAGACTGCCTTTACATTGTCTGTATCAATCTCACGCATATCGATCGGTCCACATGTGTTCAGAACTAAGATCACGTTCTTGCCATCCTGTGCTAACCGCTTTAACACTGCCAGATCCTCATCGGCAAGCGCAAGTGTCTTCCGGTCATTTCCTTCCATGCCCGGTACGATACCGATCATAACCACATACTCTGCCTGCGCTTCGTCAACTACATCGAAATACCGTGCAAACTCTGCCGCTACGTCCCCGTGACGGCTTGTATCAATCCCGGCAGAACCGGAGCCACACTCTAACATCTGTGCATGTCCGCTGCCAAGCAGTGCGATCTTCGTATGCTTTGCAAGCGGGCTGGCTGCATCATTCTTAAGCAGTACAATTCCCTCGCAGGCTGCCTCGTAGGCTGCCTCGTCCGTCTGCTTTATGATTTCATCTACCGGAAGCTTGTCAACTTCTTCCTTCTTATAGTTTTCTGTAATCCACTTGATTGCAGTAAGTACACGTTCGCATGCCTGATCGACCTTCTCCTCTGACAGTGTAGCTGCTTTCACTGCATCATAGATTGCCTGTGGTTCGCCCGGTCCCGGCATCGCGAGATCCGTTCCGCCAGCAAGTGCCTTTGCAGGATCTAAGACAGCGCCCCAGTCCGACATTACCATACCGTCAAAGCCGAAATCCTTGCGCAGCTTCTCCTCTAATAACCATGCACTCTCTGTACAGCGCACACCGTTGATCCGGTTGTACGCATTCATGATAGACTTCGTGCCACCCTCTTTTACGCACGCACGGAAGCCCGGAAAATAAATTTCCTCCAATGCACGCTTCGAGATCGTCTCATCGATTCCTACCCGGTTTGTCTCCTGGCTGTTCGCCGCATAATGCTTCACGGTTGCAGAGACACCATAGCTCTGGATGCCCTTGACGATTTCCGGTGCAAGCTTCGATACGACACACGGATCCTCAGAATATCCCTCGAAGAGACGTCCATTTCTCGGATCACGCAGAATGTTGACATTTGGTCCGAGCAGGAAATGCACGCCATAGACACAACACTCTAATCCAAGTGCCTCACCAACCTTGCGGATTACCTCCGGATTCCACGTACAACCAAGCAAAATGCCCGGTGGATAACAGCCCGGTGCATAATCCTTACCCTGCAGGCGCACGTCCATATGCTTCTTCACCCAGCCGTATAACACCTTCTCATCTTCCGAAAGCTTCTCCGGCTCAAAATAATGCTCAATCACATGTACAAGCCGCGTGCTTCCAATCATATTGACCGGCTTGCTCGTATCTGCGTCGATCTGCTTACGCTCCTCGGCATTCGACCAGTCCTCATACTCGGTCATATCGCCGAATACCTGCTCCAGATTCATACCGGTTGCACCGTCCAGAAGCTGCATACGCGGCACACCGAGACGGTCGATTCCATAGCTTCCGAAGAAGGTCGCACCATTTACCAGATGCGACTTCTCCTCGAGCGTCATATTCTTTATAATTTCCTGTATTTCCATTCCTTTTCCTCCAGTATATAGATAGCTTTATGCAGCCAGTGCAAAATATGCGATCACGGCGATGCCGAGGATGATACGATACACACCGAACACCTGGAAATCATGCTTTTTGATATAGCTCATTAGGAACTTGATCACTACAAGTGAAACAGCAAACGCAACGGCACAGCCGACAATCAGGATCACAAGCTCCGAGCTTGTGATTGCCACGCTCATCTTAATTACCTTCAAAAGTGAATATCCGAACATAACCGGAACCGCTAAGAAGAATGTAAATTCAGCAGCTGCTACACGGGATACACCGATCAGGAGTGCTCCTATGATCGTCGAACCGGAGCGGGATGTACCCGGTACAATGGATAACACCTGGAAAAGACCTATCAAAAACGCAGTCTTATATGTGATATCTTCCAGCTTCTCCACCTTCGGTGTCCGCGTCTTGTTCCAGCGTTCCACGATGATAAAAACGATACCATAAAAGATCAGGGCACCTGCGATCACATACGGCGTCTCGAAATGTGCTGTGATATAATCATCAAACAGCAGTGTCACGATAGCACCCGGGATGCAGGCAACAACAACCTTAAACCACAGGGAAAATGTCTCCTTCACACAGACCGGTTTTGACTTATCTTTCATCTGAAATGGCCACATTTTTTTCCAGAACAACAGGATAACTGCCAAAATTGCGCCAAGCTGAATGACAACAAAAAACATCTCCTTGAACTCTTTGGATGCCTGAATCTGGATGAACTCATCCACCAGAAGCATATGTCCGGTACTGCTGATCGGAAGCCATTCTGTGACTCCTTCTACAATTCCTAAAAAAACAACCTTTAAAATTTCAACTATACTTAACATGGTTTCCTCCGGCAGAAGCGTTTGTATCCGAAACGCCCTGCATTTTTGATTTTAATATTTTATGAATTTTTCTTTTTCTTGATCTGCTCTTCCATCGCCTGAATCACAATCTCCAACGCTTTTATGCGCGCATATTTTTTATCGTTGGATTCCAGTATATGCCAGGGCGCATACGTCGTATTTGTCTTTTGCAGCATCTCATTAACCGCATCCTCATAGAGATCCCATTTTTCCCGGTTTCGCCAGTCCTCATCAGTGATCTTCCAGCGTTTCTCCGGGGTATTCTGACGAAGTGTGAACCGCTCTAACTGGGTATCCTTGTCGATCTGCACCCAGAATTTCACGATGACGGCACCCCAATCATCAAGTTCTTTCTCGAACTCATTGATCTCGTTGTACGCCCGCTGCCAGTCGTTTTCCGAACAGAAGCCTTCCAGACGCTCTACCATCACACGTCCATACCAGGTACGGTCGAAGATTGCAATGTGTCCGCTCTTCGGCAGTCTGGTCCAGAAGCGCCACAGGAAATGCCGGTTTTTCTCGTGTGGCTCCGGGCTTGCAATCGGGTGAACCTCATAACCGCGTGCATCGAGAGCCGCAGCAATCCGCTTGATATTACCACCCTTTCCGGCGGCATCCCAGCCCTCATAAGCGATGATAACCGGAATCTTCTCACGATATAACACATTGTGCAGTTCCGACAACCTTTTTTGCAGCTTTTCGAGCTTCTCCTGATATTCTTCCTCGGTAAGTTCCTTGTTCAAATCCACATCCGCAAGCTTCGGGATTGGAGAAAGCGGGAACAGATTCGGCAGGATCGGTACTGCACGTCCACTGTTTGCAAGCGCAGTCTCAATATTCTGATTGATACGCTCTAAGATCTGCAGCTCTGCCCATTTCTTACTCTTTGCATCAATGGCATACCACGGTGCATACGACTGGTTTGTCTGCTCCATGTAAGTCTGATAAACCTCTGAACATTTCTTATGCTTTTTGTTCTGCCACAAGTCCTCCTCGGAGACACGCCATGCCGTGTTCTCATCAGCAAGCAGCTCCTCCATCCGCTTCTTCTGCTCATTCTCATCAATATAAAAGAAGAATTTCAGGATCGTGCAGCCGTTATCCGAAAGTGTCCGTTCAAACCGCTTGATACTGCGGATCTTCTTTCCAAACGCTTCCTCGTCCAACTGCTCATGCACACGATCTCTCACGATTTCTTCCATCCAGCCGCCATCCATGAACGTGAACTGTCCATTCTCCGGAATCCGCTTGAAATATCGGTATAAAAATGGTTTCCGAAGCTCGGTCGGCTCCGGCTGATCCATTGTCTCAACATGGAAAAAACGCGGATCCATGTTCTTAATGATCTTGCTTAACACACTGCCCTTTCCGGCAGCCCCAAATCCCTCGAACAAAACCAGTACCGGAAGCTTCGCTTCTTTGACCTTGATCTGCAAGGTGGCAAGCTTCTCTCTCGCTGCGGACAGTCTCTCCTTGAGTTCCTCGTCCTTCGGTTTCGTGATTGATGCGATCGTTTTCTCCATAGGCATCCTCCTTCTTACCTCTTACGGCAAATCAACAAAATGGAACTTCTTTCTTCCCTGTGCATAATCATCGACGATATGTCCATCGCCAAACAGCTTATATTTGTAACTGAGCAATCCCTCTAACCCGACTGGACCTCTCGCATGTAATTTACTTGTACTGATGCCGACCTCTGCGCCAAATCCATAGCGGTAGCCGTCGGCAAACCGTGTGGAACAGTTCTGATATACGCCTGCTGAATCAACCATTCGCATGAAATGAAGTGCCGTCTCCTTGTTCTCAGTCACGATGCTGTCCGTGTGATGGGAACCATGCCGGTTGATATGGTCGATTGCCTCATCCACCGATTCCACAATCTTCGCCGACAAAATATAATCAAGATACTCGGTATCATCGTCCTTCTCCGTCGCAGGTACACAATCTACCAGCGCCTGAATCTCCTTCGTTCCACGAAGCTCGACGTGCTTTTCTTTAAGTGCCTGTGCCAGCTTCGGAACCAGCTCCTTCGCAATATCCTTGTGTACGAGCAATGTCTCTATGGTATTGCAGGCACTAACATACTGTGTCTTCGCATCTAAGATAATTGGAATCGCCTTCCCGATATCCGCATCCTTATCTACATAGATATGACAGATGCCATCCGCATGCCCCATAACCGGGATATTCGTATGACTCATAATATACTGCACAAATGCATTGGACCCACGTGGGATCAGCAGATCCACAGAACTCTGACAGGTAAGCAGCTCATTGATCTCACTTCTTGCCTCGAGCTGCAGCATACAGTTTTCCGGAAGTCCTGCTTCCCGTACCGCCGCATAGATCGTATCAAATAAGATCTTATTGCTCTTTGTCGCCTCACTGCCACCCTTTAAGATCACACAGTTTCCACTCTTGATACAGAGTGCGGATATCTGCACAAGTGCGTCCGGTCTTGCCTCGAAGATCACACCGATCACACCGATCGGACATGTCTCACGGTACAAGGTAAGTCCCTCATCGAGTTCTCTGGCAAGCTTCGTCTGGAACAGTGGATCCGGCATCTGCACCAGATCATGAATACCATTTATGACATCGCGCAGCTTTCCTTCATCGAATTTGAGACGCTTTAAGACAGGCGCTGCAATCCCATCTTTTTCTGCCTGTTCCATATCCTGTCTGTTTGCGTCAAAGATCGCATCCTTGTTGTCCATCAATGCTTTCGCAACTGCCAAAAGCGCCTGGTCACGAAGCTCACCGGTTGTTCCTGCCAGCTTCGGGCTTGCCAGCTTCACAAGTCCTGCCTGTTCTTCTATCGTCATATGCTCCTCCTTGCTGTGTGTTCCACAAAAATCACAGAACTCACACATTGTATTTTCTTATTACTATCGTATAAAATTCGTCTGGTTCGAGCGGTCTGCCGTCGGCGGTACAAGCCCCTTCTCCTTACCAGCTTCTAAGCATTTCAACACCCACGCCATATTGTGTCCGAGGTTCCGCATCGTCTGCATACCCTCGAGATCCTTCGCCGCATCCTCTGCATTTCTTCCATGCACCTGATTCCAGTAGGTCGAACCGACGGTAATCATCTGCGTGATACCGAAATATTTGTTCAGCACATCAAAGGTCGTCGCGGTGCCGCCACGTCTGGCTACTGCCACCGAAGCGCCCGGCTTATGTGCAAAATGCTTACCGCTGCTGTAAAATACCCGGTCTAAGAACGACTGGATCCGTCCACTTGGATGCGCATAGTAAACCGGCGTACCGAATATGTATCCATCCGCGGCTTTTGCCTTCTCCACAAAGGCATTTACCGCATCATCGGAGAAGATACATCCGCTCTCTGTGCACTGTCCACAGCCAAGGCAGTCTGCGACCGGACCACCGCCGATCTGGAAAATCTCATACTCGATGCCATCTTCCTCGAGTGCCTTTCCGACCTCGGTCAAGGCTGCCATCGTCGTTCCGTTGATATGGGAGCTTCCGTTTAACATCAATACTTTCATTTTATTTCACTCCTTATTCTAACTAATTCTATATTAACATTTATCCAAGTGCTACATCGAGCACCATCATCAACGCAAAGCCAATCGCTGTCCCGATTGTTCCGATATTCGTATGCTCACCTGCCTGTGCTTCCGGAATCAGTTCCTCCACAACAACATAGATCATCGCACCGGCCGCAAAAGACAGAAAATACGGAAGGATCCGCGTCATCTGTGCTGCAAGCAGGATCGTCAGAAATCCGAACACCGGCTCCACTGCACCGGATGCCATGCCACATAAGAATGCTTTCGGCTTTCCCATTCCCTCGCCCTTTAAAGGCATAGAGACAATCGCGCCCTCCGGGAAATTCTGAATCGCAATACCAAGTGACAGAGCAAATGCACCCGTAATCGTAATTCCGGCATTGCCTGCAAGCGCACCGGCAATCGTGACACCGACCGCCATGCCTTCCGGTATATTGTGCAGCGTGATTGCAAACAGCATCATCAGTGTCTTGCTGATCTTCGCATGCACGCCCTCCGGCTTATCGCTGTTTAAGTGCAGATGCGGGATCAAAGTATCGAGCAACAACAAAAATGCAACACCAAACAAAAATCCGATGGTCGCCGGTACCCATGCGATTCCGCCCTGTGCCTCTGTCATATCGATCGAAGGAATCAGAAGCGACCAGACCGATGCAGCAATCATCACGCCGGACGCAAAGCCGAGCAACGCTTTCTCAAGCTTCGGAGCGATTTTTTCTTTCATAAAAAATACCATTGCCGCGCCAAGAGTTGTTCCTATAAAAGGTATGCCAAGGGCAATCAATATATTCATATATGCCTCCTTATTTCGTAGATATCCATATTATATACAAAATACCCGGAATCGGCAACAAAGAATAAAGGATTGCACGGCCAAAACCAATGCAATCCTTCCTTGGGGATTCAGATATAAGTAATACGCATTTATTTGTTCAATTCCGTCACAAGCATCGGCAATGCACGCTCAAAGCATACGCCATACCAGTGTCCGTCGTCTGTTTTCTTAATACTGTCCACAACGAAATCAGCAGCCATCTTTGCAGCTTCGGAAATCGTCTTTCCCTGCATCATCGCACCTGTAAAAGCTGCCGCATAACAATCGCCGGTTCCATGTGAGCTCTTTGGCACCTTCTCTGTGAAATAATATTCTGCTTTTTTCTCTGCGCAGTCATATACGACAACTCCGATCTTATCATCTTCAAAGCTGATGCCTTTTAAAACAATCTTCTTGCAGCCAAGCTTCGCAAGAGCCTCTAAAATCATCTGTACATACGCTTCATCCTGTCCTTCTAACCGCAGTTCACAGCCAGTCATAAATGCCGCCTCTGTAATATTCGGAAGGATAATATCCGCACTGCCGCAGAGCTTTGCCATCTGTGCAACAAACGCATCATCAAATCCATAGTACAGGCTTCCGTTATCCGCCATCGCCGGATCCACGATCAGAAGTCCGTCTTCCTTCACAACACGTTTTTTCAGATCATACACATATTCAATCTGTGTGATACTGCCAAGGTATCCGGTGTACAGGCAGTCAAACCTGATGCTTTCTTTCTCCCAGTGATTCATAATACCCGGGATATCCTCTGTCAGATCACGGAATGTATACCCGGTAAATCCGCCCGTATGTGTGGATAGCACAGCGGAAGGCAGTATGATAGTCTCTACGCCACATGCCGAAATGATTGGAAGTGCAACTGTAAGGGAACACTGTCCCATACATGAAATATCCTGAATAGTCAAAACTTTTTTATCTGTCATATTAAACACCTCTTTTTTATTTTCTCTAACTATATAGTCATTTTGACCTTGTGTAAATCTCCAATTGTAAAATATCTGAAAATGTCAGATTTACAAAAATATAAATATAGTTTATACTTTTTAAAAGAAAACATCCAATTCTATATATAATAGCGGCATTTTCAACTTACAATGCCAGAATACAGAAAAAGGAGCTTATCATGTTAACCTACTCTTTCGATAAACGCGGCGGTCAAAGCCTGTATGAATACCTCTATAACTGCATGAAAACTGACATTATAAACGGTGTTTTATCCCCAAATGAAAAGCTGCCATCCAAACGTGCATTTGCAGGCAATCACGGCATCAGCATTGTCACGGTCGAAAACACGTATGGACAGCTGATGGCAGAAGGATACATCTATTCCAAACCCAAAAGCGGATTCTTCGTTTCCCCGATACAAAGTCAGATTACTTCCGTAAGTAACGAATCTGACCTTATTGAAGCAAAAAAAGCTTACATTCATGACAATTCCATCAATCTGATTTCCAATCATACAGCTCCGGAGAATTTTCCTTTTTCTATCTGGGCGAAGCTGACTCGTCAGATTTTAAGTGAGCAAAGTCCGGATCTGTTAGTGCCTCCACCTGCCGGCGGTGTACCGGAATTACGTACAGCCATTGCCAGACATCTGCACGAATTCCGCGGCATCAACGCATCCCCGGAACAGATCATGATCGGTGCCGGAACAGAATACCTGTATGGTCTGATCGTGCAGCTGCTTGGACGGGAGCTTGTCTACGGACTGGAAAATCCGAGTTCCAAGAAGATACGCAGCATCTATGAGGCTCTCGGTGTGAAGGTTGCACCGCTCGAGATGGACGAGGAGGGGATTCAATTAGATGCCCGGAATCTGACGATTCCCGACATCATCCAGATATCTCCATCCCACCATTTCCCAACCGGTATTGTAACTTCTGTGAGCCGGAGATACGGACTTTTGCAATGGGCAAACGAATCAAATTCCCGCTATATTATCGAAGATGATTTCGACAGTGAATTCCGTCTGCAGGGAAAGCCGATTCCATCCCTGTTCTCGATGGATACTACAGACAAGGTTATCTATTTTAACACCTTTACCAAAAGCCTTGCCTCCACGATTCGTATCAGCTATATGGTTCTTCCCAAGTCCCTGCTTCATCTGTATTACAACAAGCTTGGCTTTTATGCCTGTACGGTATCGAATTTCGAGCAGTATACACTTGCAGCCTTTATACGGGATCAATATTTTGAGAAACATATCAATCGTATGCGGAACCACTATCGCAGTCTGCGCGATGAGTTGATTGCAGGTTTTAAGCAAAGTCCGCTTGCTGATAGGATCACAATCAGCCAGGAAAATGCAGGACTGCATTTTCTGCTGCATATTGACAGCAAAAAAAACGATCAGGAATTACAGGCGATGGCTCAGGTCCACGATATCACACTCGCATTCGTCTCCGATTATTACAGCTTTGATTTCAAATCTGATATAAGCCGGTACGACCACACTGCGATCATCAATTATTCCGGACTTAACATGGACGATATCCCGGTCGTGATCAAACGGCTCAGCAGTGCCTGGAGCGATTCACTATGATGCCTGCCGCAGCATTTCAATTATTTGAATTGTTCCATATATATCTTTGAAAATGTATATTTTCTTCGCAAACAACAAATGTTATACTTATGTTATCTTTATACGCAAACACAAAGGAGGATATTATGTTCGCTTATAATCTCTGGCAATGGATTGCCTTTTTCATCATCTACTGCCTCATCGGCTGGATCGGTGAAAGCTTATATGTATCATGGGAACACAGGAAATGGGTCAATCGCGGATTCCTGCATGGTCCGTTTCTTCCGATTTACGGATTTGGTGCTGTGATCATTCTGATTTCCACCATTCCGGTCCGCAATAACTATTTTTTAATTTTCCTGTTTGGTATGCTTGGTGCCACCCTGCTTGAGTACTTTACCGGATGGGCGATGGAACAGATCTTCCACGTCAAATACTGGGATTACACCTACGACTTCTGTAACCTGCACGGTTATATCTGTCTTGGCTGTTCTCTCACATGGGGCGTCTGTGCACTGCTTCTGACCGGGCTTGTGCATACCCCGATTGAAAAACTTGTTTTATCCCTTCCTGCTGTACCTCTGATGGTCATCGATATCGTATTCGCGGTTTATTTTATCTGGGATATGATTACATCTGCACAGGAAGCATTTGATTTAAAGAAGATCATCCTTGAAAACGAGGAAGTCCAGCGTCTGCAGAAACGTCTTGATGTGATACATGCCTTTGCGGAGGACGACAAACAAAAATTTGAAGACCATCTGAAAGAAAAGAATATGCAGTACAATAAGAGCAAAGAAGAAATCACGAAAGAGTTTGAAGCAAAGCTGCAAGCTGCTAAAGATCGCGTAGCGAATCGTTCCGAAAAAGCAAAGACACACGCGACCCGCATCATCCGCAGAAATCCGGGTTCTATCTCTTATAAACACAAAGAAGAATTTGAAGCAATCCGGAAACGTATTGAAGAACGTATGCAAAGCAAACGCTAAATTACACATCCTTTTACAATAAAAATCCAGGCGTTCCTCTTATGAGGATGCCTGGATAAATTTTACGAATTCTTCCCGCGGAATCGGCTTTGAAAAATAATATCCCTGAATATATTCACATTCAAGCTCCGAGAAAAGCTTCAACATCTCTTCTGTCTCCACGCCTTCGACTACAATCTTCATCTTCATTGCCTTGATCATATTGATTGCATTCGTCAGCACAATCCCAAGCTTCGGATTATCGTATAACTCCGTAAATGTCCGGTCTAATTTAATAATATCGAATGGTAATTTTACGATACGCTGCATATTCGAATATCCGGTTCCGAAATCATCCAAAGAGAATTTCATCCCCATGTTGGTCAGATCTTTGATATTATCCTCAAGTGCCTGCTGCGAGATGGATGCAGCTGTCTCTGTAATCTCCAGATTCAGCTGTTCCGGCCGTACTCCATAGCGGGTTAAAATCTCCATAATGTGATTCGCAAGTTTCGGCTGCATGCACTGTACCACAGACAAATTCACTTCGATATAGGACATTCCAAGCTTCTTATATTCGTCGCTTGCAATAAATGCACACACCTGTTCAAGCACGAAATCACCAATTTTGTGGATTGCTCCACTCTTCTCCGCTACCGGTATAAATACCTCCGGCGAGATAAAACCATACTTTTCATCCTTTAGCCGGATCAAAGCTTCCGCAGAATGGAACTTTTTTTCCTTCACAGAATAAATTGGCTGATAGTATACCTCGAACCGTTTATTTGACAACGCAGATTCAATAATCGTATCCATATCGTGCATCATATCATAATGTAGCCGCTTCAACAGTTCTGAAGCAGTCATAATGTCACCAGTAAACGGAACTTCCTGTAAAGTATCTCCAAATGCCATCAAAGTATCCACATCGGAGATATCCTCCGGGCAATCCGCAATACAAATATTAGTAATAAAATTGACCGACATCTGATTGATCACAAAACAGGCTTTCAAAGAGCGATTTAGTTCCTCTGCTATATCCGGAGCATGGCCCGACAGCGTATCTTCCAATACATATCGGAATTTTCCTTGTCCCAGATAATACATCGCAGCCTTTAACTTCTTCTCTTTATCCAGACGCATCATATATTCCGAAATCCCCGCCATCACCTGCATGCATTTCCCATATCCAAGCAATTCACGCAAGGATGCATAGTTTGTAATGTTGACCATAATGATATGTATCGGCTTTCTCGTCCTGAATGCATGCCGCATATCATCCATATACGCCGTCATCTTATCCAATCCGGTTATCATATCCAATCGTTCCTCCGGGCGCTGCAGCATCAGAGAAATAAACATCAGACCGATTGCCATGCAAAGCATCTCTACCAATGACGTCGGATAAAAATACTGTATAGCGACACCGGCAATTTCCGCCACAAAGACAATCCCCAGAGAAACGAGATATCTTCGCCGGAACATCTTCCGATGTATTCCAAGATAAACCAATCCGTAAATCAAATAAATCACTGCACATACATATAACAGCGTAAAATATTTACCTCGCGTATATTCATACTGTGCGTTGATATAAAAAATCCATTTTGTTGCCGGACTCGTCAGAATCAGTCCGGTTATCACAAGCACCGGGAACGATGACAAAAAGGCAAGCAGCCGTTTCGCCTTGAACAAATGCCAGGTATCTGTCATTGCTACCAGATATGTAATATAAAATGGCATTTCTAAGCTATGCAGCACCAGGTATCCCATATGCGCCACATATTTTGTAAACACCTGCTGCACACCAAGATTATCCAGATGCACCGCCCAGATATCAAACAAAATTGTAAGCCATGCCACAACTAACACTTCCAAAAAGGAACGGTTCACTTTTCCCTTGATCATTCGTCTGAGAATCGTTGTTATAATCAATATGGATATAATCAACATGGCACAATAATCATAATTGACATTTTTGTAAATGACTCCCATAGTCCCTCTTCTTTCGCTTCCATATACTTCTTACATATCCGGATATAAGAAATGAACCACATCCTCTGCCTGCATCTCCTGCAGGTGGCATGGATCTGTCTCCTCGTCCGTATACCACCGCATACTGACAGAATCCTCCAGATAGAAATACCCGACTCCGCACTCCGGATGTCTCGCGTACCACGCCGGATACTGTTTCTGCATCACCTGTTCGGCAAGCTTCACCGCCTCGCTTTTTGCGCCATCATCAAGATATGTCCCACAGATACGCACACCTGGCGGACTTGCATGTACAAGCAGTACACTTCCATCCATACAGCGCCCCAGACTCATCCAGACATGCCCTTCCATACTGCATATATCGCCCGGTTTATAGTCTCCCTGCACCAGATACCCCCAACTGCGTGCCGCACAGGCACGTGCCATCTTCGACGCTCCGGTCACATATCCGGTCTCTCCGTTTCGGGTATGAAATACATTGTACAAAAGCCAGCCGATATAACCGGAGCAATCCAACCCATCGTGACTTTGATATCTGGTCTTGTCAAAATCATATGTTTCTGTCTGTCTTGCAGCATATTCCGCCCATCGCTTTGATACACCAAGTGTGACAGCCTCCCTGCCAGCCCCTGCATCCTCCTGATTCCAGCCGCCGCCCCAGATATACATCGTCTGTCCAACCGGAAGCAGCGATGTCCGAAGCAGCCGTTCCATCGAAAATTCCCGCAGATGCTCCGGTGCCGGTCTGTGTAACACAAGACTCATCAAAATCCCTATTACGAAAAGCAGGATGCCTGCTGCACCCTGCCTGATGCGCGTGGAACTGTTCATATGTCATCTTCTTTCATATCTATCATTCAAACATATGATGAAGTTCCTGCACAATATTACTTTCTTTTACTTACAAAGTTCTGCTACAACCGCATTGATCACCTTGCCGTCTGCCTTGCCCTTTAACTGTGGCATAACCGTCTTCATGATCATTCCCTTGTTCTTTGTAGCGATCACATCTGCACATTTCTCTGTCAGAAATGCCTTTACCTCATCCTCGCTCATCAGAGATGGCGCATACTCGTTAATGACATCGTAACGTGCCTGATACTCTGCAAGCAGGTCTGTACGCTCTGCCGGGCAGGTATCGATCTGCTCTTTGGCTGTCTTCAACTCCTTTAAGATTACGCGGTCTACCAGTTCTTCCTTGATATCATCGCGGCAACCCTCGTCGATAGCTACCTTCTTTACTGCGGAAATCAGAGAAGAAATGGAATCCTTTCTTGCCTTATCTCTTGCCTTCATAGCGGCGATCATGTCTTTCTGTAATGTTTCTAACTGCATAATTTTATTCCTCCATTCATATTTATACGGGTATGGACACGCCATCCTATTCTTCATTCATCTTAGCAAGCTTCGCAGCCTGATCCGCTGCGATACATGCATCGATAATCTCCTGAATGTCACCATTCATAATCTTGTCCAATTTGTATAATGTCAGTCCGATCCGGTGATCCGTCACACGTCCCTGTGGGAAGTTATACGTACGGATCTTCTCGGAACGGTCACCCGTACCAACCTGACTCTTACGAAGATCTGCTTCTGCGTCGTGACGCTTCTGCATCTCAATATCTAACAGTTTTGTACGAAGCAGGGCAAATGCCTTTGCCTTGTTCTGAAGCTGTGATTTCTCTGTCTGGCTGTAGATCACGATTCCGGTTGGAATATGCGTCAGACGTACCGCAGAATCCGTTGTATTGACACACTGTCCACCATTACCGGATGCACGCATGACATCGATACGGATATCCTTATCCGGGATATCTATCTCATCCACTTCCTCTGCCTCTGGAAGAACAGCAACACTGGCGGTACTTGTATGGATTCGTCCGCCACTCTCTGTCTCAGGCACACGCTGTACACGGTGTACACCACTCTCGTATTTCAATACGGAATACGCACCATTTCCGGTTACCATCGCTGTAACTGACTTCATACCTCCGATACCGATTTCTTCAGCTTCCATCAGTTCAACCTTCCAACGACGACTCTCCGCATAGTGCACATACATACGGTAAAGCTCTGCTGCAAAAAGTGCTGCCTCATCGCCACCGGCACCTGCACGGATCTCTAAGATGACATTACGCTCATCGTTCGGATCTTTCGGCAGAAGCAGGATTTTAAGTTCGTTCTCGCACTTTTCCACCTGCTGCTTCGCTGAAGAAAGCTCTTCCTTCAGCATCTCACGCATCTCCTCGTCGCTTTCGCCCTCCAGCATGGATAAGCTATCCTCGATCGTCTGCTTCGCTTCCTTATACTCCTGATATTTCTCTACGATTGGTGCTAAATTTGCCTGTTCCTTCATCAGATTCCGGAAACGTTCTGCATTGCTTGCCACATTCGGATCTGAAAGTTCATTTTGTAATTCGTCCAGACGGGCTACCAGATCCTCTAATTTATCAAACATATTTTTATCCTCCAACTATCCTCAATTTCGTTCCATACGGACGAAATCATTTTTCTCTTCTTTATTGAACGCAAGACTTCAGATACCGTGCCGTCACGATCCGGTCAAGCCCTGCATAATCTTTGATTCCTTTTATATCCGTATATCCGTTCTCTACAAGGAGTCCCCGAACAGCGTCCAGCTGATCCTGTCCGATTTCAAACAAAATATATCCATCTTCATAGAGATACTCCCTCGCTTCCCGAATAATCTTATCATAAAAATACAATCCATCCGCTTTTCCGTCAAGCGCCAGATGCGGCTCAAAATCACGCACCTCCGCCATAAGCTTTGGAATCTCATCCGTCCGGATGTACGGCGGATTTGATACTATCATATCATATTTTCCTTCGATCTGCATAAATAAATCTGTTTGTATCACTGCACAATCTGCCTGTAACCGTTCCCGGTTCTTCTTCGTCAGGGCGATTGCAGCGTCCGAAATATCTGCAAGCTCAACCAGATCTCTACCATGCCGGAGCTTCGAGAAACTGATTCCGATACAACCACTTCCGCAACACAGATCTAACACCCTGCGTTTTCTGCCATCCGGGGTATCCTTCCAATTTTCCGCGATCCTGCAGGCTTCTTCTACAAGCAATTCCGTCTCCGGTCTTGGAATCAGAACCTCCTCTGCTGTGGCAAACTCGTATCCCATAAATTCTTGTGTTCCAAGAATATACTGGCACGGCTTATGTGTCATACGTTCCGTGACATATGCATGCAGCCTCTGTGCCTGTTTCTCCGTGACTTCCTCTGCCATACGCAGAATCAGTGTTGAATATGTACAGCCCGCCACATCCATTGCCAGAAGCCGGATATCACTGTCCGCCTCCGGAATATCTGCCTGTCTCAGGCGTTCTAACTCTTCTTTCATCAATGCCTGCCACGTCATAGTTTTCCTCATTTCTCGCTCTTTGCCTGTTCTTCGAGATATGCACGCCAGTCTAAAACCGCCTCCACCGAAGCGATCGCAACCTCAACCATATCCTCCGTCGGCTCCTTGGTCGTCAGTCTCTGGATCAGAAGTCCCGGTTTACTGAGCAGATTAGCGATCCACGACTCACTGTTTCCTGCAAACCGGATAAATTCATAAGAAATTCCTGCAATCACTGGAACAAGCAGGACACGCAGCAATAACCGCAGCCACATGGCATCTACTGTAATACACATAAACACCAAAATACTTACAATCATAACGATGAACAGAAAACTCGTTCCACATCGCTTATGAAACCGCGATGCCTGCATGACATTCTCCACCGTCAGCTCATTTCCATGTTCCAGACAGTTGATTGTCTTGTGCTCTGCACCATGATACATATACGTCCGCTTAATATCTTCCATACGTGAAATCGCAATCACATACCCAAGAAAAATTGCCAGACGGATCACGCCTTCAATCAGTCCGATCAGCACATGGCTTTTTATCACAGCATCTAACAGCGATGCAATCCACGCCGGAAGCAACATAAAAAGTCCGACTGCCAGCACAATCGAAAATGTAACGGTCCCTGCCATCTCTGCTTTCTCCGCACGTGCTTCCTGTTCTTTCGTTTTTTCTTTCTTTTTTTTCTTTTCCTTCTTCGGTGCTTCCTCTTCCTCGTCTTCAAAGAACTGTGCCGAATACATCAGTGTTTTCACGCCGATAGTGAGCGACTGTACAAAACTGAATACCCCTCGCACAATCGGCAGATTACAAACTGCCGGACGGTCGGAGGTTCCTGTACACCGATTTGTCTTTACTTCTATTTGCTTATCTGGTTTTCGGACAGCGACAGCATATCGGTCATTGTTACGCATCATGACACCTTCCATAACTGCCTGTCCGCCGATATTTATTCTGCTCATACTCCACCTTTTTCATACATATGAAAATAGGCTTGCTACATTATTGTAACAAGCCTATTCCATGTCATTTCCGTATTATGCCTGAACACCGTACTTACGATTGAACTTATCGATTCTACCACGAGCCTGTGCAGCCTTCTGCTGACCTGTGTAGAATGAATGGCACTTTGAACAAATTTCAACGTGGATATCTTCCTTTGTTGAACCTGTTACGAACTCGTTACCACAGTTGCAAACAACCTTTGCCTGATAGTACGCTGGATGGATTCCTTCTCTCATTTCTTTCACCTCTTAAATCATACTTGCTACCATGTGCTAGACATAGCAGACTGTTTATTACACAACATACGGATTTTATCATACCATATCAAGAAATTCAAGCATTTTTTTGATATTTCTGATAATTTTTGTCACATTTATTCCGGCTGTTTTCCTATCTTCTTCCATATGGCAAAATCTTCTTTACCATCTCGATAAATTCCCGGTTATTCTTTGTTCTTGCGAACAACTTCAGGATTTCATCGGTAAATTCTTCCGACTTTGCAGAGGTCAGTGCCTTATGGATCATGTTGACTGCCTCCTGCTCCTCTGGAGTCAAAAGCAGATCGTCACGTCTCGTACCAGACTTCGCAATATCGATTGCCGGGAAGATTCGTTTCTCGGATAATTTCCGGTCAAGCACCAGCTCCATGTTGCCAGTTCCCTTGAACTCCTCGAATACGACATCATCCATACGGCTTCCGGTCTCTACCAGTGCCGTTGCAAGAATTGTCAGGCTTCCGCCCTCACGCATATTACGTGCCGCACCGAAAAACCGCTTTGGCATATGCAGTGCTGCCGGGTCAAGACCACCAGACAACGTCCTTCCACTTGGTGGTACCGTCAGGTTGTACGCTCTTGCCAGTCTTGTGATACTGTCAAGCAGGATCACAACATCCTTGCCATGCTCGACCAGACGTTTTGCACGCTCGATTACCATCTCCGATACACGCTTATGGTGATCTGGAAGCTCATCAAATGTCGAATAGATAACCTCAACATTTTCACCCTCGATAGACTCGCGGATATCTGTCACTTCCTCTGGACGCTCATCGATCAAAAGCACGATCAGATGCATGTCCCGGTTTCTTGTGCTGATACTCTTTGCAATCGCTTTCAGCAGGGTTGTCTTACCTGCCTTTGGAGGCGATACGATCATACCTCTCTGTCCCTTTCCGATCGGAGAAAGCAGATCCACGATACGGATAGCGACCGGAGCACCTGTCTCGTCAAGTGAAATACGCTCATTCGGGAAAATCGGTGTCAGATCCTCGAATGGTTTCCGCTTTGCTGCGACCGATGGCAGCATACCATTCACATGACGGATAAACAAGAGTGCCGAGAACTTCTCGCCTTGTGTCTTGTTCCGCACCGGACCTCCGATGATATCACCTTTCTTCAAACAGAACTTCCGGATCTGTACCGGCGATACATAGATATCACGATCACCTGGCAGATAGTTTGCACTACGGATAAATCCATAGCCCTCAGTCATAACTTCCAGAATACCATTTGCCTCCGAACCACTGTCTAGCTTCGGATTGTATTCCTGTCCGTCAAATACCTGAATCTCCGCTTCTGTCTCGCCTTCCTCCGGCTCAATGTTCCGAAGCTCCTGATAATTTTCTGCCGGATTCTTTATGCGGTTCGCCTGTCGTGTATCCGGACGTACTTTTGCCATTTCCTGGTTTTTGCGCTCCGTAGCTTTCTTCTGCTCGGCTTCTTTTTTCTTCGCTGCCATCATCTTCTCCATATTTTCCAGAAGCTCGGCAAGCTCGGCTTTTTTGAGTGTTGAAATATTGCGGATTCCTTTTTCTTTTGCATACTCCCGCAACTCAGCCAAAGACATTTTTCTAAATTCCATGCGTGTCTCCTTTTTCAAATAACCTACTTTTATGTTGCATTTTGTACTTAACTATTTGTATTCTCTAATTCTGGGGCATCTCACTGAATAATGAAGTGATACTTTATACCTTTAGAAAGATTATATTTATCTTAGCACACTTAATGAAACTCGTAAACCTTTAATTTTGCTTTTTTTCTTGATTTTTGCTTTCTGGTAGCGTAAAGTAAAAAGGACACAATAGGAGGAACGTATCATGGAAGGGTTATTACTATACAAACTGATGATTTTATATATGCTGGATCGGACCGATTATACGATGACGAACTCTCTGATCTCGGGCTTTATTGTTGGAAAAGATTACACGAGTGTGTTCAATCTGCACGAGTCCTTAAGCGAGCTGATCAACGATGAGTTCATCTCCACGGACACAATCCGCGACACGATTCATTATAAGATCACAAGCTCCGGCGAGGAGGCACTCTCCTATTTTGAGAACCGTCTGCCTTACGCCATCAAGGAAGATATCTTAGAATATCTCAAGGCAGAGCGTATCAACGTAAAAAAAGAGTCCGAAATCTATGCGGACTACTTTTACAACGATTCGAACTGGTACACCGTACAGTGCATCATCAAAGATCGAAAGGAAACCTTGATCGATCTGAAATTCGATGTCCCAACAAAATCACAAGCCGAAACCATTTGCAACAACTGGCGCAGCAAAAGTTCCGGCATTTATGAATATCTTGTCAATCAACTGTGGATGTCTGAATAGAATCCTCAATCAAGTTCCAAATCTCCTCTTTCCCCTGTTTTGATACAGCGGAGAAGGGAATTATTTTTGTCTCTTTTCCACATCCCAGTGTCTCTCGAATCACTTTTATGTTCTTGTCTTTCTGACTCCGCTTGATCTTGTCCAGCTTCGTCGCAATGATAACCGGCTCATATCCATTTGCCACGATCCAGTTATACATCGTTACATCATTTTCTCCCGGTGCATGCCGGATATCAACCAAAAGCAATACTGCCTTTAACTGTGTCGACGCATGCAGATACCGTTCAATCATCTTGCCCCATTTGTTACGGATTTCCTGCGATACTTTCGCATAGCCATAACCGGGCAGATCAACAAAATACAGATTCTTGTTGATATTGTAGAAGTTGATCGTCTGTGTCTTTCCGGGCGATGCCGAAGTCCTCGCCAGCGATTTCCGGTTCAATAAACCGTTGATCAGCGAAGACTTTCCAACATTTGATTTGCCCGCAAAAGCAATCTCCGGGAATGTATTTTCCGGCAATTTACTCGTAATGCCGCATACTGTTTCTAATTCTGCTGATTTGATAACCATTACGCGATTGAATCCTCTTGCTTTATACGCTTACGGGAAGCGTTTTTCTTCGTTCTTGGTTCGTCTGAGCGCTCAATGATCGGACCTGCAACGCCATCCACCATATCCTTTGTAATACGGCAGCTGACAACGGTATCATCAGAAGGAATCTCATACATCTGTTCCATGATCGTCTTCTCAATGATCGCACGCAGTCCTCTCGCACCGGTCTTTCTTGTCATAGCTTCCTTCGCAATCTCACGAAGTGCATCTTCATCAAAAATCAATTCGACACCGTCTAATTCAAACAGCTTCTTATACTGCTTGCAGATGGAGTTCTTTGGCTCTGACAAAATCTGTACCAACGCATCCTCATCCAGAAGATCCAACGTAACACTGACTGGCACACGTCCGATAAACTCTGGAATCAGACCATACTTTACAAAATCCTCTGGCAATACCTGCTTTAAAATCTCGCCAACCTTCTTGTCGGAAGAACGGTCTGCGATCTCTGCATTGAAACCGATGGATTTCTTACCGATACGGTTGTCAATAATCTTCTCCATACCTTCGAATGCACCACCACAGATAAAGAGAATATTCGTCGTATCAATCTGAATAAACTCCTGCTGTGGATGCTTTCTTCCACCCTGTGGTGGAACGGAAGCAACCGTGCCCTCGATGATCTTCAAAAGTGCCTGCTGTACACCTTCACCCGATACGTCTCGTGTGATAGATACATTCTCAGACTTCTTTGTAATCTTATCGATCTCATCAATATAGATAATACCATGCTGTGCACGCTCGATATCATAATCGGCTGCCTGAATCAGCTTCAATAAGATATTCTCTACATCTTCTCCGACATAACCAGCCTCAGTCAAAGCAGTTGCATCTGCGATTGCAAACGGAACATTTAAAAGCTTTGCCAGTGTCTGTGCCAGATATGTCTTACCGGAGCCCGTAGGTCCGATCATGATGATATTACTCTTCTGAAGCTCGACATCAAAATCCTTCTCTGCCAAAATACGCTTATAATGGTTGTATACGGCAACCGAAAGCACCTTCTTTGCCTGCTCCTGTCCAATCACGTAATCATCCAGAAATTCTTTGATTTCCTTCGGTTTCAAGAGATTGATTTCTGAATCGGAAGGCTCATTATCAAATTCATCCTGTATAATCTCAGAACAAATCTCAATACACTCATCACAGATATATACATTCGGTCCCGCAATCAGCTTGCGCACCTGTTCCTGTGATTTGTTACAGAACGAACATCTCACTTTTTTCTTATCGTCTGAACGATTTGCCATTCTAATTATCTCCTAACTCATGTGAAGCTTTTTGATTAAACTTCCTTACAATTCTCGCCAAGGAATTCGAGTGCCTTTCTGGAAGCGATATCCTTCTTGATATTCTCCAGCTCTGGTGCACCGATCATATCTTTCAGTTCCTCTTGCTTCATCTGGTACTGTGTAGCCATATCCTGGATCTCAGCATCTACATCGTCATCACTTGCAACGATATTCTCAGCAGCTGCAACTGCTTCAAGAACAAGGCTTGTCTTGATTCTTGCGATTGCATCTGGCTTTACACGCTCTAAGAACTCTTCCTTTGTTGTTCCCATGAGCTGGAGATACTGCTCCATCTGAAGTCCCTGATACATCATTCTCTGAGACATCTCATTCATGATTCTTTCCTGGTTGTACTTAATCATTGCCTCTGGAATCTCAACCTCAGCTGCCTCAGCGATCTTCTCAACTACCTTAGACTGCTTCTCGCGCTTTGCCTGCTCTTCCTTCTTTACTTCCAATGTCTTCTTCTTGTCTTCCTTGTACTCAGCAAATGTCTCAAAAGAAGAAACATCACTTGCGAACTCGTCATCAAGCTCTGGAAGCTCCAGAGTAGAAATTGCAAGAAGCTCTACCTTAAATACAGCTGGCTTACCCTTCAGATCTTCTACATGATACTCTTCTGGGAATGTTACGTTTACATCGAACTTATCGCCAATATTCTTGCCAACGATCTGATCCTCAAATGTATCAATGAAGGAGTGTGAACCAAGTGTAAGCTTGTAGTTCTCGCCCTTTCCACCTTCGAATGCAACATCATCTACAAAGCCTTCGAAATTGATTGTAACTTCATCATCCATCTGTGCAGCTCTGTCTGTTACATCGATCTTTCTTCCGTTTTCCTTCTGATCCTTCAGGATCTCTGCCATAACGTCTTCGTCTGTTACTGTTGTATCGATCTTCTCGATCTCAACACCCTTGTAATCACCGATCTTGATTTCTGGCTTTACAGCTACAGTTGCTGTAAAGATGAAATCCTTACCCTTCTCGATCTGTGTTACATCGATCTCTGGGTTTGAAGTGATCTCTTCCTCACAGTTCTCGAGTTCCTTTGGATAATACTCATTTATAAGCTGATTTGCAGCATCTTCATAAAAGATAGCAGCACCGTACATTTTCTCGATGAATGCCTGTGGTACTTTTCCCTTACGGAATCCAGGTACAGAGAATTTACTCTTCTGCTTGTTGTATGCAGAAGTGATTGCCTTTGTAAACTCCTCAGCTGGTACTGTAATTGTTAATTTTGCCATGCTTCCGTCTAATTTTTCTACTGCTAAACTCATTTGTTTTTTTCCTCCTTAACTTGCAACGCCTACTATCCATTGTAAGCACTATTCTCTGTATTATATCATAAGATTTTTCGCAAGTCTATATATTTGCTCAAAAAAAGAGCTTGTTTCTATATCTTATGCAATAATGTTTCCCATTATCACCGATATAGAAACAAACTCCCTTACATGGTCTTACTTAGCGCATATCCATCTGGTCAGATTGATTACTTACCAGACATCTGCTGCTCCTGCTTCTTGATCATCTGTCTGACCATCTCGCCACCGATTGAACCGCTCTCACGGGAAGTAAGATCTCCGTTGTAACCCTGCTTCAGGTTTACACCGAGCTCGTTTGCTACTTCCATCTTGAACTTGTTCATAGCTTCCTTAGCCTCTGGTACGCTTGTTGTGTTGTTTGAGTTCTTCATAATTATCTACCTCCATACTTTTAAATTAAGACATGTTTGTCTTACTCTTATTATGTTCGGTATGCGAAGAACTATAACTGTTAATTTTTAGAAACTTTTTCTCTTTTTGATCGTAACTACGATTCCTGCACCTGCAAATACGATTGCACATACAAGCAATACAATTGGTGTTGCATCACCCGTCTGCGGAGAACCAGTCGCTCCCATATATGTATACTTCACTGGGTTCTTTGACGTGTTCTGTCCACCGTTTGCTCCGTTACCACCTGGTGTCACATTTGCATTCGGTGCCTTTGGTCCCTCCGTTGTACCCGGTTGCTCTGTCGTACCTGGATTTTCCGTTGTGCCAGGATCTTCCGTTGTATCATCACGCTTTGTCGAATAGAACCATGCGAGAATGACCATATCCTTTGTGACATTTGTATAATCCTGATCCCAGCCTTCAAAGGTGTATGTGTAATCCTTTGTTGGTGTCTTCGTCGGTGTTCCCTCTGGCGGTGTTGCAGAAGCACCCTCTTCTACAGTCTCTGTCTTCAGGATATTTCCATCGCCGTCCTTCCATACAACCGTGTAAGTCTTCGGCTGTGTCACACGATACAGTGCGTAGGTTGAGAAACGGTCTGTATTGATAATTACATAATCATGCGTCAGTGTAACCTCACTTGCATCTGTCCAGCTCTTGAACAAATAATCCGTTCCCTCTGCATGCAGCGATGCTACCTTGATGTTCTCACCTGCCAAATCCTCCAATGGGAAGGAGATCGTCACAGGCTCATACAGTCTTGTCAGATTCTGTGAATACTCTAAGTTTCCAAACTCATTATATACATTTTTCACGATGTATAATCTTATATAACGAACAATTTCTGTCCGGCTGCCAAGCTTATCTGCGAAGATTCCCTGCTCTTCGGATGTCACATCGCTTACCTTGATGTAGCTTGCATGCAAAGCAATATCGATCCGGCCGCCATTTTGAACGATTCGAAGATCATCATCCGTTACATTTCCCTTGTAGTAGCTGTTGTTGTAGATCTTATCCAGACCATCCACAGCAATCTCTACATCGCCATCATCCAAAATCACATCCGTAGACAGACCGGAAAGTACAAAGTTGATTCCTCCGGTTGTCGAATAGGTCTCTGGATAGGTGATCATGCCATCGGCAACTGTCACGGATGCCTCTTTCGTCAGAGTACCGTTTGTTGCAACGATACGATATGTTCCATCGGATACACCGGTGAACATATACCGTGTATTGTCTGCGCTTGTTACAACCTCACCGCCGACAATCGTATTGCCACGGTACAGGTTAATGTAGATTGGCTTATCCTTCACATCATCTGGCAGTGAATCGTTATAAGCTACCGTACCGTAGATCGTAGTCGTCGAATTGCCAGACAGCGTCTTAAAGCTTCCTTCGATCACACGCTCCTCAGAAGAATTCAGTGTCGCTGCATGTACACGGTAATTATATACCGTATCTGGTGTCAGCTTGCTGAAATTGTAGATCATCTCAATTCCGCTTGCAGTATCTGTCTTATTGACAAGTACGGTATCGTAGCTTGTCTCAGTCGCTTTCTTATACTCGATATAGCACAGGCTCTTTGACAATGGGTTTGTTCCCTGAATTACCTGCGCCTCGATATGTGCTGTTGTATTTGTGATTGCTGTTACCGGTGTTACTTCCAGTCCAAGCGGCTCAAAGCTTACCTCTGCGGACTTGTTGCCTGCATTATCATAAGCAACAATCGTGTAAGTTGCACTGCCATCTGCCTTGAAGCTTCCCTTTGCCACGCCATCTGTATCTGTTACCGATACAGCGTTGCCATTTACGAGTACCCGGTCAGTATCTACACCACTGATCAAATCAATTGCCTGGAAGTTGATTGTTACATCTCCATTTGCATCAACCACAGAATCTGTGATCGTCACAGCCGGTCCATCAATATCAACCTTTGCATCCTCAGAAGCAGTATCACTCTGACAGCCCGCCTCGCTGACTGCCCACGCTTCCACTGTCACATCACCCTGTCCGTCCAGTGCAAATGTATAACTCTCTCCGGTAAAACTATCCTGTGATTCATGCTTTCCACTTGCGTCTGTATAAATCACTTTGTAATATGTCTTGACCGGAACCTTATCACTTGTTTCCGTTGTTGACTTGATTGTTACCTTCGGCTTATCCTCGATCAACCAGCCTGCATTTCCAATCGCACCATTATCGCCCTTCGCGATTGATACGCTTGGCTTGTCTGGTCTCTCCGAAGAAATATGACTGTAGGTTACCTGCTCGGTAGACTGATTACCTGCAATATCCGTTACAACTAAGATATAGGTTCCACTCTCTGTTACATCATAGCTTTCTGTCCAGCTCTTCGCGCCAGCGGCAGACCATGTCTGGATCGGCTCACTGCCTGTGCTGTCCTTGTACAGTGCGATGCTGTCAATACCACTTTCCAGCTCCTCACCCTCTGTCGCTTCCATCGTAATCGTGACATCGGACTGGAACTGTGTCTGGCTTTCTCCATCATCAGACAATGTCACTGCCGGTTTGATGCCATCGAAGAGGAATGGACCCTGCTTCTCTACATCTACCGTATTGCCTGCATTATCCTTTACCACTGCCGAGATATAATACTCACCCGGTGTGTAATTATTTGATGCACCACCTGTAATGATCTGGTGGAAGGTATAATCTGTAATCTTTGCATTCTTTGTCGCATTGGCACCATACGCAGATGTCGTAGCTGTCACAGTTGTACTTGGTGTCTCAACACTCCATGTCACTTCATCCAGTCCACTGTCGATATCCGTTGCTGCGATTGCTGCATCCAATGTATTGTACCACTTATCTGTCAGCGCAGCCTCTCCATTTCCCTGTACGCTCAGCGCAGCAGTTGGAGGGGTTCCTTCAACCATCCACTCATAATATTTATCTGTCAGACTTGCATCAGTGTTCGTTGTATAACATACCAGCTTTGTATGTGCAGACTCCTTCTGCTTTGTATCGGTTGCCCATACAACCAGCTGTCCGGCATAGCCGCTTCCTACCAGAAGTGTTGCCTCATACAGACCATTTCCCTTCGATACCATCTTTGTCTGCATCGTCGTGGTCGGAACGGTACTTGCGTCCTCACCTGCGAAATAATAATGCAGGTAATCACAAGGGCTTTCGTCTGAACGGTATGTAACTGTCAGTGTCATACCTGTGACATTGTTCTGCGAATGATAATATGTACCAAACCCAAGCTGATTTACAAAGCCGGTCGGTTCCACTGTATGGCTTACATAAACCGGAATCTTTGTATCTACAATGATCGTCTCCTTCACTGTGTAGATTGTAGAGATTGCATTGGTTGTCGAATTGTACAACTGGAACCGGATGTTCGTGTAAGTACCATCTGCCGTAATACCTGCGGACTGGTTCTTGAACAACGCTTTTGCCTGTGCACGTGTCATCGTGTCGGAAATATCAACCTCGCCATCACTCAGGATTCGAACCATATCATATCCGTTCGTTGCCACGATCGTATAACTTGGATAATATCCACCAACCGCAGTCTCCTTGATGGAGAAATATCCATCGGAGCTTTCTCTTGTCACCGAGAATTTCGGTGGATTTGCAACAACTACTTCATAGTTTCCGTTGCTTGCAAAGGTTGGACGGATATAGTAATACGCATTTGCCGGGCTACTATAAATCTTGCGGTTTGTCTCCCATGCATCCTTGTTATTCAGTCCAAGATATCTTGTCATAAATGTATTCGGATCTGCCGCATATGCATTCTGCTCTTCATTGTTATTTCCCTGTGCAATATTATCTGGATTCGTAATCGTCAGTGTACATTCCGGACTATCCTGTCCAAACAATACAGAATCCACATCATATGCAACCTCCACGTTCAAGGTACGCTTCGTTACAGTAGCTGCGTTTGCCACATCGAGGTGTCCCTCTTCTACATTCAGCAATTCATAGCAGTTTGCATTATTTCCAGATAATCTTGGTGATGTCAGACGGATCGTCTTTCCAGTTCCGACATCCTTGCCCTTCACACTTCCTGTATCAAGCATCTTTGCGGTTACATCGAACGTTACCTGAATCGCATCGTTTGTTATACAATCCGGTACACTGCCGTCCTGTGCTGTGACAGACGCTGTCGTCTGCACCTGGATAGTATCCGAATTATCATACACCTTCGTCAAAGTTCCTCCTGTGGAAGCATCCTTGACTTCTCCAATGATAACCGGAAGCTTTTCAACAGCAAACACAAGATTAAAGGTTGCTGTCTTACTTGTGTCATTCGTATCTGTCACCGTAAATGTATAGCTCTGTGCATCCGTTGTCACATTGTTCGGTGTACCTGTTATCGTATAAGAATTTGCCGATTCGTTTACAGAAAGTCCATAAGTACCAAGTCCGGTTGTAACCGCCTGCATACCATTTGTAAACTGGATGGACTCACTCTCTGCGCCATCTTTCTTGTACTTTGCTGTAATGACATGGTTCATAGCTGTACCGTACATGCCTGTCACAGCCGCATCACTGCCATCGACCTTATTGCCGTCGACATACAGCTCAATTTCCTTATATTTCCACTGACCGATCAGCTTAACCGGTGCAACATTCGTTGCATCTGTCAGTGCACCACTTTCTTTTACAAGTCCACTGTCAGTCGTCGCAGCCATCGTTGCTGTCTGGGATGGATCAATAATCGTATCCGTGCCCTCGATCTTCCAGCCTGCGAAATAATATCCTTTATTCTGAATATAAGCACTCTCATCCAAAGTCATGATAGAGACTGTATCGCCATATGCAAAAGCTGCACTCTCAACAACTGCATCGGCTGACTCTACCGGATCAAGCACACCTACAACCGATGGATCATACAACTGGTATGTCAGCTTCATGTCCTTGATTGGCTCCCAACCTGCCTTTACCGTAATCGTGTTCGTACGGACATCAGAAGATTTCACCTCGATACTCTGACCGATCATCTTGTCTCCAAGGCTGATATACTTATATCCTCTCTTATAGAAATGATAGGTATCGTCTGATCCCGGTACGGCAAATGTCATCACCTGTTCGACATTACCGGTATTTGTCTCATTTGTCGGTATTGTAACACTTGCGACGTCTCCCTGATCACCACAGTCAGAAAATGCAAGTGTATATGCGGTTCTTGTAATCTTTACAAATACCTGATAGGTTCCATTTTCTGTCGTGGTCATCTGGTTGCCTGCGATCGGCGTTGTACACTGTGCATCGCTGTACAGATTTCCGTCTGTTGTAAAATATTTTGCATCCAGACCAAATCCCTGCAGAATTTCTGCATTATCGCTCATCAAAGTAATGGTAGAGTCTGCAACTGCACAAGCCTTTGAAAAGCCGGCAATTGTCTGAGATGAGGTTGTATATGCATAGTATGTAACATTTGCTGTTTCTGCATCCGCCGTTCCGTCATCTGCGGTATCGGCATTTCCGTCTGCATCAAGCAACTGGATCGGATCATTCGCTCCATCCCCGCTGTTCATCACACTGGTTGCATCCGTAGCAGTGTTCGTGAGTGCTGCATTTGCATCATCACCATTATTTACAGCGGATGACGTCAGGAACAGCGACTGCGTGATCAGAAGTGCCACAACCATAATTGATGCGACCATCTTCTTGCCATTTCCGCGTCCCCAGCAGATGGCATGCGAGATTGCAGTTACAACCGCAACCAAAGCGAGCATCGGATAGACTAATATCCGGTGTTTCTTTCCGATATCCAATAATTTACTTACCAGCTTGTCTTTAAAGTTCATAGTTACACCTCTCTACCTTATAAACTCTCTATATCCTCGATACATTTTCCATAATAATTCAAGTCAAACTATACCTGTCCGCAATTATAATTCATTGTACCATACTGATATGTAAAATCAAATACTTTTTATAAAATTCCTACAAAATATTGGGGTTCATTTAGAAAAAATGACTTATTTTGTATCTTCGGGTGCTGGCCAAAGCTCCTACTGATACCACGACTGCTTCCAGAGCGGAACATATGAACCTTCATAAAACGATGACAGGTTCTGATTGAGATATGCGAGTTCCTTTTCATATTCGCTTCGGCTCATCCCTTTGTAATAAAAAGGTTGTTCCTCCACGATCGAAGGGTTACGGAATGCATCATACTCAGCCAAACTCTCATACTCAAGTTTTCTTGGAATGTCCTGTTCTTCTCCCATACAACTCCTCCTTCCATCCTTACCTTATAGTTAAGATGATAAGAGGTTTGCATGGGATTTTCAAGACATTTTGTAAAATGCAACAAATACGCGCATTTTGTGGATATTGTGGATAACTATTCCGGATAAACAAGTCTCTCTTCCGAAATATTCTCCAATACTTCCGTCAGATACTTCTTGCTCAGATATTTCGCCATCGGCAGGTTCATATCGAGATAATTTCCGCAATCCCGCGCACACGCGCCCGGTACATCGCCCTCGAACTCGCTCATAAATGTATACAGTTCCTTCAGCAACGGCACGATATCCTTCGATTCATACTCGCCTGCCAAGATCAGATAAAAGCCTGTCCGGCATCCCATCGGTCCAAAATAAATAATCTTCTCTCCGTATTCCTTATGATTCCGGAGAAAAGTTGCTGCCAGATGCTCAATCGTATGCACCTCTGCTGTATTCATCACCGGCTCATAATTCGGTCTGGTCATACGCAGATCAAATGTTGTAATCACATTTCCGCCGACGTTATCCTTTCTTGACACATACACACCCGGCAACAAATTCAAATGGTTCACTGTAAAGCTTGCTATTTTCTCCATGATTTTACCTGCTTTCTTATTGATTCTATATTCGACATGTGATTCTATTTATACATGGAATCACATATGAGATTAACTCTTATTCTATGCATTCGCATATCCTGCAACGATTGCCTGCACGAGCTTTACGCTGTGCGCGATTGCCTTCGCCTCAAAGGTTGGATAATCCTCCGTCGCACTGTCATCCGCCTTATCTGAGATTGCTCGGATAATCAGAAACGGAATCTGATTCAGGTAAGCAGCCTGTGCGATCGCTGCACCTTCCATCTCAGTACAGTCGCCTGCAAATGTATTCAGGATAAATTCTTTCTTCGCCTTATCAGAAATAAACTGATCGCCACTGACCACGCGTCCTTCAAATACATGAATATCCGGATTCACGCGCTCGCAGCACTCCTTCGCCAGCTTTCGCAGCTTCTCATCTGCAATAAATGTCGATGTCTCCATCCGAGGAATCACGCCCGGCTCATATCCAAAGCCTGTCGCATCCATATCATGCTGCAGTGCATCAGTCGAAAGCACAATATCGCCGATATCAATCTTCGCATTTAAGCTTCCTGCAATTCCTGTGTTGATCACAGCATCCACATGATACAGATCACACAGAATCTGTGTGCAGATTCCCGCATTGACCTTTCCGATTCCTGAGCGGACAACGACAACCTCTTTGCCATTCATCGTTCCCTTGTAAAATTCCATAGACGCCTTTGTCTCGACTGTGACATCCTGCATTGTTTCCTTTAATTTTGCAACTTCTTCATCCATTGCACCGATAATTCCGAGCATTTTTGTTCCTCCTTAATTCCAATATAATTGCAAAATGGATATTTCTATCTTCCATATTTATATTTGAAATCCAATTCTATGCGATGTATTGAAACTACGAATTACTAAATGTTCTGGCACACATTATCTCGTCACACGAAACCGCCGCCAATTCGCCATCCGTGGCTCAATGGCGGCTTGATTGAACATCGTGTTCAATCATTTCTGCTTATCTTCCAGAACATTAAGTAATTCTAAGTTCCAAACATATGCATATTCTTGAATTTCAAATTATAAATATGGAAATATGCATGTCCCGTTTTGCAATTATATATTTTCTTCCTCTTACTAAAAATGCGCGAGAGATTCTCTTGCATTTTCTATCTTATTACATAAACTTTCGTAGATTGTTGTGATTCCGGTATCGTCGTAAGCGGCTTCCGGCAGGTCCGCAACATAGAATTCGTTCAGAATATACATCGCCAATTCCTGAAGCTTCTCGCCACGGCCACTCTGCTTATGTTCCACCATCTTCTGTCCGGCTGTGCGGATCAATGCATGCCACGCCGTGACAAATTCCCGGTTCTTCTCCGGGCATCGCAAGCATGTCCACTTTTTCACCTTGATCTTCGCAAGGTTCTTCTTGGCACATTCGCCTGTCTGCAAGAAATAAGAGAAATCTCCCTTGTCATCATAGACTCTTCCAAGCGGGAACAGCCGACAGATTCCCGGTCGCACATCATGAATCCGGCACCGCCCATCTGCATCAAGATAAGCACATCGATCCTGTTCTTTCATGCTGAGATTCGGCAAGATCAAGCCATCCACGATATTCAGCTCCACATTTCCGGTTGCAAGGAGCTGTTCAAAGGTAAGCTTCTTTTCTTCTGAGAAATTTCTCAAAAGCCAGATATCATAGGGATCTAAGATGATTGACGTGCCCATTCCCATGCAGCATTTATGGCAGCCACCGCACCCAGCGGTATCCACCTTCACCATATCATTTTCTCTATATGTCCGTCCATCGGATATCTCTTCCAGACTACATTCACGTATCATATGTAACTCCTTTTTCTGTAACTTTTTCCACGTAACGATAATAGCAGAATTATTGGCTTAATACAAGAGGATACCTTTGGCGAGGTATCCCCTTTGTGTTTTTACTACTCTTATTTATTGGGCGCTTATGTAATCCAAAAAAGCTACAATCACTAGCAAAAGAGTCAAAATCTCCATCGTGTTCATACGACCATTCTCCTTTCTTCTTATTTTGGAAGGATGCTTCCTTTTATATCTGTGTATAGATTTCAAAGCTCCCTTCTAAATATAGAATGTCTTGTTTTTTATTTTTTTATAATTTTGCAAAACTTTTTTCTATAAAAAAGATTCACTGCATACGGGAGGATATACAGTGAACCTTTTTATTATCATATTAAATTATTCCTCTATTTCAGCGCCTTCCAAATCAATATATACTATATCATTTTGATTATATTCTGTATCAATCTCGAAGCTTCCTGCCATTTTACTCAGTGAAAACAAAAGATTATCCATTTTTGCTGTTGGTTCTTTCAAAACCCATTGTTGATTTGCATAATCAAATTCCGCCCTCACCCAATTCTGATGTATCTGTGCATCATTTTGATATTTCCACAGAACACTATATTCAAACGAATCATATGTATTCGTGATAGATGTAACCCCCATTTGCATAACATAGTATGCATCATAGACGCCAATATAATTCATTATATCTCTGCCCGTAAATGTCGGTTCAACCTTGTACTCAAATTCCGTATTGTTTTTCCGGACGCTTTCCTCATCTTTTAAATCAGCATAATACTTCTTTTGACTATAGCAATAATCCCATTTCACGTCTGTCTGTCGAGAGCCTAAAATCGGAACTTTCAATGTAACCTGAACATTTGTCAGATATCCAATCCCCAGATCAATATCTGCTATTGCTGAAAATTCATTGAATTTTTCATAAAAAACAGATATGATTTCAATCTGTTGCTCCGATTCAATATATATATCATTTATGTGATCATTATCGTCTAGTACACTTCCCGACGATCCTACCAAAAATTTTGTTATATTACTGCCATCGGAATATTTATGCTCAATATATGAAAAATATGCGACAGCAAAAAGCACTACACATAATACACATATTACCATGCCCAACAGTATCCTTTTTATTATCGTTCCTGCCGTTGCCTGCGCGCTCCCACAATTCGAGCAAACAGGCTGTCCTTTTTCTATATAATTCCCACAATTTTTACAATACACGTTATCACCATTTCTCTCATCCAAATGCAATCTTATTCATTTTCACTTGGCAAAACACCATTGTCCGCCTCACCTGATACGCCATCTGCATTCGTCCCTTTCGGCACATATGTTTTATTCAAATACAGATCACATAAGCCTACGGAGAAATCTTCTGTATAAGTCAAATGTCCACCATTCATAAAATTAACCACAAATACGCCTACTGAGACCTGATTTCTTCCAGATATATCTAAGTTGATTTCAAGCGGCATATCTCCACCCCGAATCCAATCGGATTTATATAAGATATCATCATCTCCTAAAACGAAGAACTGTGCTCCAAAATTATCTGCGGTACAATCTTTCGAATCGAAGTCTATTGCAAATAATCCAGTAAGTGTATCATAATTTCCATCAATATTGTAAATGGTCTTATATCTATAATCTTTTAAATCTCCAATTCCCATATTATCCTCAACACTTACTTTTTTGCCTACATAACCGGAATTTCCTGTATTTGTCTTGTCTCCGGTTGACCAATTTTTTACAGATACACACTGTCCTGTCGTTTCAGCAAAAGAATCCAGAGAAAATAAATTTACCGGTGTAAACTCCTCTACACGAGCTTCCTGCGCCTTTAACTCTTCATCATCTTTTATACGTCCCAATGCAGGATTTAAAACTTTCTTTGCATTTTGGTAGTCTCCATTGCTCAAATACTGTTCAGATTCTGCAACAACCTTGTTTACCCATTCATTTTCAAGCTCAGCTATTTTTACAGTGTATGTCTCATCCTTAAAATAATCATACAACTCATTGTAATCTATGATTGCTGTTTGATAGTCTCCATCCGACACGCACTTTTCAATCTGCGCTTCTACATTCTGCTTGTACTGACTTTCTGTATCCGCAATCCAAGTATCCGCACTGCCATCATCATATACATCCTTCGAATCTTTATATGCAGAAATTGCTTTTGCATATTTATCCTCAGAAATATATGTCTCGCCTAATTTATGTACCTCTTCCAAATACTTATTACCATCATCTACAATCGCCTGCTGTGCCTTTTCATAATTCGTATCTTCTGCAATTACATCTGCATAGCTCTTGATTGACAACTTGTAGTTATTTACATTACTTGCATTTTTCGCTGATTCGAAAGCATCTTTTGACTCTTTCAGTTTATCCAGCAGCACTTGCTCTTCATCAATTTTTGTTTTCATCTCCGAATCTGCATTATTATACATAGCACTTAATTCTGAAGATGCTTCGTCATAGGAAATATCTCCATTATTGTACTGCTCCACAACATTTGTAATTTTCTTGGAATACTGTTCCTGACTTTTTGTACAACCGCATAAAATGATGGTACTCATAACCAATAAAAATATTTTTATTTTTTTCATTTTAGTCTGCTCCCCTTGTTTATTATTTTATAAAAATTTTAGCATATTGTGATTATATTCACAATATGCTATTTTTAGCAATTTGGATATACTCTATAAAAAAGGAAAGGTTGATTCTTTTGATAGATTATTCTCCGCTTTGGACTACAATGGAGCAAAAGAACATAAGTCAATATAAGCTTTTAAAATCTGGAATAGATAATCGAACTCTGGATAGTTTAAAAAAAGGAAAAAATATTACAATGTTAACCCTAAATAAATTATGTAATATTTTAGAATGTACTCCAAACGATATTGTATCATTTAAATAACCTCAATTCTGTAGCAAAGAATTTACCTATATAAAAAAGGAAAGAATTATTTTATAATTCTTTCCTTTTGCTTTTAAATAATACGATAGTTAAGAATTATTAATAGAAAATTTTTAACAATCCATTGTATTAATATTATAGCAATTAAAATATAAAAATGTATAGGCTTCACAATCATTTTATGCATGTTTTTAGCTAGACAAATTATATTCATAACAAAATAATAGATAAATAATCCCACTAAATAAATAATTGCAGGGTAATAACGAATACTCTCTATATAATTACCATGGATCAGAGCCATACATGCACGCGTTCCTCCACACCCAGTACAATAAAACCCATAATTATCATATAATATACAATGTGCTGGTATGATTTTCACCAAATCAATATCATATATCTTAATAAGCAGAGTCGCAATCACTACGCATAAAAATAGAGCAAATAACAAATAGTTCTTAATTGATATTTTCATTTTATTTGATTAAACAATACAACTATACTCCATAAATGTTACATCAAAAATTTTTTAACGACGAAACTATTGATGCTCCAGTTGATATAAGAATAATCGCGGGAATAAATGATATAATACTACATACAAGACCTGCCGTCGCCATTCCCCGACCTGCCTGTTTTTTCAGGCCTATCAACCCCAATATAATTCCAACTATTGCGCATGGTATTGAAATAAAATATGCACAACAAGATAAGCACAATGATATAATTCCTAATACCATAGATGCAACTCCAAACCCCGGTGACTCCGGTGACTCCGGTGGTTGCTGCGGATATTGATATTGGTATTGATTTTGAAATTGACCCTGATTTGGATATTGATTTTGATTCATATCGTTATACATAATTTTCTCCTAATCGTCCGTATTTATAAAGATTATTATAATCTTCCTAACTAAATTATTATTCCTCCTTTCTGTCATTACCTGAAGATATAATATCTTTCTTTATGTAAATTATACCACATTGTGAATATATTCACAATATGGTATTTATAACAATTAGTAAAAATCATAGTAATAAACAATCTATAACGAAACTCCTGTCAAACACGAATAAACTCCCTTTTAACTTAAATTGAAGTACTTGGGTCGATTCAGAAAATACCGATAAATCTCTCATAAATAAACCAACAGCATTATCAGCATTCCTGTCTCCCTTCCCACAGGTTTTCCTGCTTTTTTTTCTCTTCCCGCGCCCACGTCGTGGGTTTTTCCGCCTGCCAATTTCTCTCCGCGCCCACTTTTCTCTCCGCAACCTTACGATAAGCTTCCATGATGGGTTTTCCTGCTTTTTTTTCTCTTCCCGCGCCCACACCGTAGGTTTTTCCGCCCGCCAATTTCTCTCCGCGCCCACTTTTCTCTCCGCAACCTTACAATAAGCTTCCGGGGTGGGCTTTTCGGCTTACTTCTCTCTTCCTACACCCACGTCGTGGGTTTTTCCGCTTGCCTGCTTCTCTCCGCGCCCACTTTTTCCTCCATAACCTAGCGACAAGCTTCCAGGGTGGGTTTTCTCGCTTGCTTCTCTCTTCCTACGCCCACGTCGTGGGTTTTTCCGCTTGCCTGCTTCTCTCCGCGCCCACTTTTTCCTCCATAACCTAGCGACAAGCTTCCAGAGTGGGTTTTCTAGCTTGCTTTTCTTTTTCTACGCCCACATCGTGGGTTTTTCCGCTTGCCACTTTCTCTCCACGCCCACTTTTCTCCCCGCAACCCAACAATAAGCTTCCAGGGTGGGCTTTCTCGCTTGCTTCTCTCTTCCTACGCCCACGTCGTGGGTTTTTCCGCTTGCCACTTTCTCTCCACGCCCACTTTGAGTCAACAAGCTTGCACAGAGACAAGATGGCGCTCTGCACATCTTGTCTCTGATTAGCGGTCGTCAAATGCACCGCATAAATGCTTGCATTTTCCTCGTCGCTATAACAAAAACCACCGCATATCTTACGATACACGGTGGTTCTAAACTCTTATTTACTATTTACTTTTGCAAGTAATCAAATTACTTTGCAGCAAGCTCAGCCTTGATAGCCTCTGTCAGTGCTGGAACGATCTTGTTCAGATCACCAACAACACCATAATCAGCTACATCAAAGATTGGAGCGTCTGGGTCCTTATTGATTGCAATAATGATATCAGACTCTTCCATACCAGCTACATGCTGGATTGCTCCTGAGATACCGATTGCGAAGTAGAGCTGTGGACGTACAGTCTTACCTGTCTGACCAACCTGAAGCTCCTTTGGCTTCCAGCCTGAATCTACAACGGCACGTGAGCATGAAACCTGTCCGCCAAGTACGTCTGCAAGATCCTCCAAAAGCTTGAAGTTCTCAGCAGAACCAACACCACGACCACCAGATACAAGAATCTTTGCATCCATGATATCCTTGATGTCTGAAACAGCCTTAGAAATCTCAAGGATCTCTACATATCTGTTATTTGGTGTGAAACCTGGGTTGTAGTTGATAACCTCAGCCTTTGCACCCTCAACCTTGTCAAGCTTCTGCATAACGCCTGGACGTACAGTAGCCATCTGAGGACGGTTGTCTGGACATGCGATTGTAGCGATTGTGTTACCACCAAATGCTGGACGAGTCATAAGAAGCTGATTGTGCTTCTGCTCCTTTCCAGGGATTGGGTTAACAGGGAAATCACCGATCTCAAGTAATGTACAGTCTGCTGTAAGTCCTGTCTGAACTCTAGCTGAAACTGTAGGACCAAGATCACGGCCGATTGCTGTTGCACCAACCAACATGATTTCTGGCTTGAACTCATTGATAACTGAAGCAAGTGCGTGTGCATATGGCTCAGTTCTGTAATTCTTCAACTCTGGATCGTCTACTACGATTACCTTATCTGCACCGTAAGCAGCAAGCTCGTCTACAAGTCCTGAAACATCAGAACCAACCAATACTGCTGTTACTTCTGTGCCTAACTTCTCTGCAAGTCTCTTTCCTTCGCCAACAAGCTCGAAAGAGATTCCGCTTAATACATTATCTACCTGCTGTGCAAAGACGAATACGCCCTTGTACTTTGCTAATTCTTCTGCATTCATTGCTCCCATTTTATTCACCACTTTTCCTTTTTAATTAAATTACGTGCTTATCCTTCAGTTTACCAACAATATAGCTTACTGGATCTGCGTCTTCCGGAGCCATCTCGCCCTGACCCTTCTTAACCTTGTCAGAAGCTCTTGCGATCTTCGTTGGAGAACCATTCAAACCGATGTTTGAATCATCAACATCTACAAGATCTGCTCTACCAAGAGTTGTGATCTCTGCATTGACTGCATCGAAGATTCCACCTGGTGTCATATATCTTGGATCATTTAATTCAGAAAGTGCTGTGATAAGACATGGCATCTGAGCCTTTACCATATGGTAACCGTCATCATACTGACGCTTAACGATTACGCTGTCTCCATCTACCTTGATCTCCTGTGCATAAGAGATAACTGGAAGTCCAAGATGCTCAGCGATCTGAGGACCAACCTGAGCTGTATCACCATCGATAGCCTGACGGCCTGTGATGATCAGATCATAGTCAAGCTTTCTGATCGCACCAGCGATTGTTGTAGATGTTGCCCAGGTATCAGCACCACCAAGTACACGGTCTGTTACAAGAACACCCTTGTCAGCGCCCATAGCGATTGCTTCCTGAAGAACATCTGCAGCCTTTGGAAGTCCCATTGTTAGAACTGTAACCTCAGCGCCATACTGATCCTTCAGTCTAAGAGCTGCCTCAAGACCAGCCTTATCATCTGGGTTCATAATTGTGAGCATTGCTCCTCTATTCAATGTACCATCTGGGTTGAACTGTACGCCACCCTTTGTATCAGGTACCTGCTTAATACATACGATAATTTTCACGATAAGTACCTCCTTACTTTAACAAGTTTGCTGAGATAACCATACGCTGTACTTCTGAAGTACCTTCGTAGATCTCTGTGATCTTAGCATCTCTCATCATACGCTCAACGTCATACTCCTTGATGTAACCATAACCACCATGAAGCTGTACACACTTTGTTGTTACTTCCATAGCAACCTCAGCAGCATAAAGCTTAGCCATAGCAGCCTCTACAGAGTAAGAAACCTTAGCGCCACTCTGATACTCATCTTTCTTTCTTGCAGCCTTGTATACAAGAAGCTTAGCAGCCTCGATCTTTGTAGCAAGATCAGCAAGTACAAACTGTGTATTCTGGAACTGGGCAATGGATCTACCAAACTGCTTTCTTTCCTTTACATAGTTTACAGTTGTCTCAAGAGCGCCCTCAGCGATACCAAGTGCCTGAGCAGCGATACCGATACGACCACCATCAAGTGTGTGCATAGCGATATTGAAGCCCTTGCCCTTCTGTCCAAGAAGTGCATCCTTAGGGATACGGCAGTCTGTGAAGATCAACTCATATGTAGAAGAACCACAGATACCCATCTTGTTTTCCTTAGTACCGAATGTAAATCCAGGTGTTCCCTTCTCTACGATAAATGCAGAAATCTCTTTCATCTTTCTGCCACGCTTCTCAACGATACCTGTAACAGCGATTACGATATATACGTCAGCTTCCTTACCATTTGTAATGAAGCACTTAGAACCGTTCAATACCCACTCGTCGCCATCGAGAACTGCCTTTGTCTGCTGTCCCTGTGCATCTGTACCGGCACCTGGCTCTGTCAGACCGAACGCACCGAGCTTCTTACCAGATGCAAGATCTGGAACATACTTTTCCTTCTGTGCTGGTGTACCAAATGTTACGATCGGGTCTACACACAGAGATGTATGTGCAGATACGATAACACCTGTTGTACCACAAACCTTAGAAAGCTCTTCTACGCACATAGCATATGTGAGAATATCACAGCCCTGTCCGCCTAATTCCTTAGAAACAGGAATTCCTAAGAAACCATACTTTGCCATCTTGTCTACAGTCTCTCTTGGAAATCTGTGCTGCTCGTCAATTTCCTGTGCAAGAGGCTTTACTTCGTTCTGCGCAAAATCCTTGAACAGAGTCTGCGCCATTTCATACTTCTTGTCTAAAGTGAAATCCATTCTTTCTATCCTCCATAATAGATTGTTTATTACACCCGCACATGGCTGACAAGCCACGTGCGGGGATTGTACGCTTATTACTGAGCGTCAACAGGTGTCTTTGTACGATCTGCGTTGTATACGTAGAATCCCTTGCCTGTCTTACAGCCGAGGTTTCCACCACGTACCATCTTACGAAGCAATGGACATGCACGATACTTGCTGTCGCCTGTTTCCTTGTACAGAACATCCATGATTGCAAGGCAGATATCCAGACCTACGAAATCACCTAACTCAAGTGGTCCCATTGGGTGGTTTGCACCAAGCTTCATAGCTGCATCGATACCAGCGATATCAGAAACACCTTCCATCTTGATGAATGCTGCTTCGTTGATCATTGGGATAAGGATACGGTTTACAACGAAACCAGCAGCCTCATTTACCTGTACAGGTGTCTTACCGATCTCCTCAGAGATCTTGATGATCTTATCAACTGTCTCCTGTGGAGTATTTACACCAGCGATAACCTCAACAAGCTTCATTCTGTCAGCAGGATTGAAGAAATGCATACCGATCATAGGACGTGTAAGACCATTTCCAATCTCTGTGATAGAAAGTGAAGATGTGTTAGAAGCGAAGATACACTCTGGCTTTGCAATCTTGTCAAGCTCAGCAAATGTTGTCTTCTTAACTCCCATATCCTCGAATGCAGCTTCTACGATCAGATCGCAGTCTGCACAGAGATCTTCCTTCAGACCAGGTGTGATGCTTGCAAGAATTGCATCTACCTTCTCCTGTGTCATCTTTCCTTTTTCTACAAGTCTAGCATAGCCTTTCGCGATCTTATCCTTTCCGCCTTCAGCCCACTCCTGCTTGATGTCGCAAAGTGCAACTTCGTAACCATCAACCATAGCAAATGCCTTTGCAATGCCCTGTCCCATGGTACCAGCACCAATAACGCCAACCTTCATGTTTATTTCCTCCTTAAAATTTTAATTACTTACTTATATATTATTTGTTCTGGAATGGAACAACCTTTAACTTCTTCTCCTTGTCTTTCTCAAGGAAGTTGCCCATACCTGCCTTCTGGTCTTCTGTCTCGAAGCAGTCACCGAAGAGCTTCTCTTCGATCACGATTGCCTGATCCATATCTACCTGAAGTCCATCGTTGATTGCCTTCTTGCAGTTTCTAACAGCGATCGGAGCGTTTGCTGCGATGCCTGCTGCCATCTTCTTAGCTGCTGGAAGAAGCTCTTCCAATGGATATACAGCGTTTACAAGACCGATTCTGTATGCCTCATCAGCCTTAATATTTCTTGCTGTGTAGATCATCTGCTTTGCCATACCAGCACCTACCAGACGAGCGAGTCTCTGTGTTCCACCAAATCCAGGTGTAATACCAAGACCTGCCTCTGGCTGACCGAATACTGCATTCTCAGAACAGATACGGATATCACAGCTCATAGAAATCTCACAGCCACCGCCAAGTGCAAATCCGTTGATTGCAGCGATTACCGGGATTGGGAATGTCTCAATCTTACGGAATACATCATTTCCCTTCTTACCGAATGCTTCGCCCTCAGCCTTTGTAAGTGTAGACATCTCTCCGATATCAGCACCTGCAACAAATGACTTCTCGCCAGCACCTGTAAGAACTACGGCTCTTGTTGTATTCAGATCAATCGCATCGAATGTAGCCTCAAGCTCATCCAACACCTGACTATTCAACGCATTCAAAGCCTTTGGTCTGTTGATTGTAACAACACCTACAAAGCCTTCCTGCTCATAAGTAATAAATTCCATCTTAATCTCCTTAAACTCTATCCATGTATGTTACGCGGCTCAATTAGTCCTCAATCTTAACGATTGTAGAGCAGCCCATACCACCACCGATACACAGTGTAGCAAGACCTGTCTTAGCACCTCTTGCCTGCATCTCATGAAGCAATGTAACAAGGATACGGCATCCAGAAGCTCCAACCGGGTGACCAAGTGCGATTGCACCACCGTTTGGATTGAGCTGCTTCTCTGTATCAATACCAAGATCCTTACCAACTGCTACTGACTGTGCAGCGAATGCCTCGTTTGCCTCGATGATATCGAAGTCTTCGATCTTCATGCCTGTCTTAGCCATAACCTTCTTTGTAGAAGCAACAGGTCCGATACCCATGATAGAAGGATCAACACCTGCAAGTGCGCCTGCAACGAATGTAGCCATAGGCTTAACACCAAGCTCCTTAGCCTTCTCCTCAGACATAACAACGATTGCTGCTGCACCATCGTTGATACCAGAAGCGTTACCAGCTGTAACGAATCCGCCTGGGTTGATTGTACGAAGCTTAGCCAGAGTCTCAACAGTTGTTCCAGGACGAGGACCCTCATCCTTCTTGAACTCGATCGTCTCTTTCTTCTTCTTAACCATAACTGGAACGATCTCTGCGTCAAATGCACCAGACTCCTGAGCTGCTGCTGCCTTCTGCTGGCTGTTTGCTGCAAATGCATCAAGCTCTTCACGAGTCAGACCCCACTGCTCACAGATGTTATCAGCTGTCTTGATCATGTGGTAATCATTGAATGCATCCCAAAGAGCATCGTTTACCATTGTATCAACGAGCTTGCCATTGTTCATTCTGTAACCAAAACGAGCGTTCATAGCTGCGTAAGGAGCCATAGACATGTTCTCCATACCACCTGCTACAACGATGTCAGCATCGCCAGCCTGAATCATCTGAGCTGCCATGTTAACACAGTTCAGACCAGAACCACAAACTACGTTTACAGTAACAGCAGGTGTCTCGATAGGAAGTCCAGCCTTCAGAGATGCCTGACGAGCTACGTTCTGTCCAAGACCTGCCTGGATTACGCAACCCATATATACATGATCGACCTGATCTGCAGGAACGCCTGCTCTGTTCAGAGCCTCCTTGATTACGATAGAACCTAACACTGGTGCTGGTGTTGTTGAAAGTGCACCACCCATAGTACCGATTGCTGTACGACATGCGCCAGCTAAAACTACTTTCTTTGCCATGTTGAAAATTTCCTCCATTTCGTTTTATTGTTTCTATCTGTGCCGATCATGCATATGTCGACACGCCTAGATAGATAATATCATAATTTCCATGGTTTCGCAATAAAAGAAACCTTTACTTTTGTTTCTTTTTATGTACATTGCGTATACTTTTTTTGTTTTTTGTATTCATTTGCTGCTTCTGGTTTTGCCCCTGCTTCTGTGCAGAATTTTTATGTTGCACATTCGAACGATTTCCAGATTGTTTATTCGATGCGCCATATTGAGATTTTTTCTCATTTGCAGCATTCTTCATCTTCCGCGGTTTGATCAGACAGTTCTTATCGAACCCGATCAGATCCGTCCGTCCTGCTTTCACAAGTGCCTCATGCACCAGATCGTAATTATCCGGATTCCGGTACTGGATCAGTGCCCGCTGCATCGCCTTTTCATGTGGAGAATTTGGCACATATACCTTCTCCATCGTCCGCGGATCCACGCCAGTGTAATACATGCAGGTTGATATCGTCGAAGGTGTCGGATAGAAATCCTGCACCTGTTCCGGCATATAACCCAGATCCCGCAGATATTCCGCCAGTTCCACCGCTTCTTTCAGAGTGGAACCCGGATGTGACGACATGAGATATGGTACCATATACTGTTTCAATCCAAGTTCCTCATTGATCCGTTTGTATTTCTTGCAAAATGCCTGAAAGACTGCATTTTCCGGCTTACCAAGCTTCATCAGTACCTTGTCAGAGATATGTTCCGGCGCCACCTTCAGCTGCCCGCTGACATGGTATTTGCAAAGTTCCCGAAAGAATGTATCATCCTTGTCCGCCATCAGATAATCAAACCGGATACCCGAACGGATAAATACCTTCTTCACCTTCGGCAGACTTCGGAGCTCCCGCAGTAATTTCAGATAATCGGAATGATCCACAATCAGATTCGGACATGGCTTTGGGAACAGACACTGACGGTTCGCACAGACGCCGTATTTCTCCTGTTTCTTGCAGGCGCGCTGCCGGAAATTCGCCGTCGGGCCGCCCACATCATGAATATAGCCCTTAAAATCCGGATCCCTCGTCATCTCTTTCGCTTCTTCTATAATCGAAGCATGACTGCGTATCTGCAATGTCCGACCCTGATGAAATGTAAGCGCACAGAAGCTGCACCCGCCAAAGCACCCCCGGTTGCTGACCAGCGAGAATTTGATCTCCGCTATCGCAGGGATTCCACCCTGTGCCTCATAAATCGGATGATAGGTCTTCGTATATGGAAGCGCATACACCTCGTCCATCTCCTGCTCCGTCAATGGTTCCGCCGGTGGATTCTGGATCACATATTGATAATCCTTATATTTTTCTACCAGAATCTTCGCGGTGATATGATCTGTGTTATCATATTGGATTTTAAAGCTTCGCGCGTAATTTAATTTGTCTTCCTGCAACGCGTCATACGACGGAAGCTCAATATAGTCTTCATACAGATGTTCCAGATTTCTTGCTTTGTAGACCGTTCCATGAATAAAACTTAAGTCTTTGATGTCGATGCCGCTTTGCAGCGCATCCGCGATCTCCACAATGGCATGCTCACCCATACCATAGATCACAATATCCGCCTGTGCATCAACGAGAATCGAATGTTTCAACTTATTGGACCAGTAATCATAATGTGCCAGCCGGCGCAGACTTGCTTCGATACCGCCTGCCACAATTGCCGCATCCTTGTATTTCTTCCGGATCAGATTGCAGTAAACGATTGTCGCATAATCAGGTCGTTTTCCCATCTCGCCACCCGGGGTGTAGGCATCTGTATGCCGTCTTTTCTTGGAAACAGTATAATGGTTCACCATTGAATCCATATTTCCGGCGCACACCAAAAAGGCAAGCTTCGGCCTGCCATAAATCGCAATCGAATTTTCATCCTTCCAGTCTGGCTGTGAAATGATTGCCACTTTATATCCATGTGCCTCTAACACACGGCTGATGATCGCCGGTCCAAAAGATGGATGATCCACATAGGCATCTCCGATCACATAGACAAAGTCCGGCTGTTCCCAGCCCTTTAATTGCATTTCCTTCTGCGTGAGTGGGAGGAACCGCTCATCATATGTATATTCCACACCATGTTCACGCAATGTTTTCTTCTTATTTTCCACGTATTTCTATCCTGTCTCTTACTCTTCCAAGGTTCTTCCGTCCTTGATATAATAATGGGCTGTTCCTGCACCTGTCGCAACAACCTGATCCGGATTCTTGATGTTCACAACCGGGACACCAATCTTATCCATAATAAGCTTGTCCATACCAAATATCTTGCTTCCGCCTCCGGCAAGGATAATACCATGCTCGGATATATCGGAAACCAGTTCCGGTGGTGCCGCCTCCAACATCTCCCGAACGGAATCCAAGATCTGATCTGTCTCCTCCTGACACGCCTCGATCATCTCAGAGGATTTGACTGCCATCTTCGTTGGAAGTCCGCGCACCAGTTCCTTTCCACGTGCATACCCGATCGCATCCTGTTCCCGCGGATACACAGAACCAATGTCCTTCTTCAACTGTTCGGCAGAGCTTTCGCCCAGCAGCACATTATGACGTTTCCGCATATAACGGATGATTGCCTCATCGAAATCATCGCCACCAATCTTGATGGAACTGCTATGCTGCACACCGCCTCTTGCTACGATTGCAATATCCGTCGTTCCCGCACCGATATCCACAACCATCGCACCAACTGCCGACTCAATATCCACACCTGCACCGATGGCTGCCGCAAATGGTTCCTCAAGCACATACACATTCTTTGCACCGGTACGGTATACTGCATCACACGCTGCACGCCGCTGTACGTCCGTGACACCACTTGGCACACAGACGCAGATGTTTGGTTTGCCCCAGATCTTTCGTTTTGCAATCGCTGACTTCACATAGATCTTGAGCATACGCTCCGTCATAATATAATCGGAGATAACACCATTCCGGATCGGACGTGTCACCTCAATATCCTCCGGTGTCTTTCCAAGCATCTTTTTGGCTTTATTTCCAACCGCAATGATCTTTTTACTTTTAGCCTCATATGCAACCACCGATGGCTGGTTGACTACGATTCCTTTGTCTTTTATGTATATGACCGTATTCGATGTTCCAAGGTCTATACCGATATCTATATTTACCACGTTTTATACCTCTTATCTTCTGGTTTCTTATTTATCATCCCGTCTATTGGCTTATCACGTAAAAAGCCGATGCTTAAATTATAAGCATCGGCTCTGATTTTTTCAACGATTATTTAAAATCTTCACTTAGTAAATATTTCCGGCTGGAACCTTTTGCCTTCTCACGATCGTCACATTTAAGCATTGCCTCATCGCAAGCCTTGAGCATACGATCGATATTTCCAGACTCCATTGCCATCAGGAGATTCTTTACAGTGCCTTCTACAGAATCATCTGTCTTAAAGCCCTGCTGTTTGAAATATCCCTTTGCAATCGCAAGCATATCCTGTGTAGAAATGCCTTCCATATTGATCTGGTGTGTAAACTTATCCTTGGCATCTCCAGTCGCTCCAAACAAGCGGTTGATAGACTCAGTTGCACCTGTCAGAATCACAACAACATCGTTTGCATCCTTGGCTGTAAGTTTCATCAGCTCTGTCATCTTATCTGGTGCGATCAGACCTGCATTTTCAACAACCATACATCCACCGGCAAGCTTTGACATTGCATCTGCAAGTTTAACCTTGTTCAATGCCTGTGCCTTGATCTTCGCGATCGTCTTCGCCTTGCAGATTCCCATATCATAGAAGCTTCTTGCGAAATCTTCTCCGACACTGGTCAGACCAAATCCGTGATCACCCATCATACATACGTTACGATTCTCCTGATCAACAGTAATGGCATTGAATGTATCCACGAGACTCTTTCCGGATTTCTCCATCTTTGTATACTTTTCAAGGTAAGATGCAGCAAGTGGAAGTTTTCCTTCCTCCGCTGGCTGTGTCAGGTCGATCTGAATGCTGTCTGCCTGCTCTGCCGCCTTCAGCGCTTCCTCTTCGGCCTTCTTTGCAGCCTCTAAGATCTTGCGGGCTTCCTCAGCCTTCGCCTTTGCTTCCGCCTCTGCCTTTGCAGCTTCCTCGGCTGCCTTCTTGCGAGCCTCTTCTTCTGCCTTTGCAGCAAGTTCTTCCGCTGCCTTCTTCTTTGCTTCCTCTTCGGCTTTCTTCTTTGCTTCCGCCTCTGCCTTCTTCTTAGCTTCTTCTTCAGCCTTCTTGCGTTTCTCTTCCTCAGCCTTTGCCTTTGCGGCTTCTTCCGCTGCCTTCTTTGCATCTGCCTCTGCCTTCTTACGAGCTTCCTCAGCTGCCTTTAGTGCTGCCTCTTCCGCCTTCTTTGCCTCTTCTAAGATACGCATAGCCTCTTCGGCTTTCTTACGGGCTTCTTCGGCTGCTTTCTTTGCTTCTTCCTCAGCCTTCTTACGGGCTTCTGCTTCGGCTTTCTTCTTGGCTTCTTCCTCTGCCTTCTTCTTTGCTTCCGCCTCTGCCTTCTTCTTTGCTTCCGCCTCTGCCTTCTTCTTTGCTTCCGCCTCTGCCTTCTTCTTTGCCTCTGCTTCGGCTTTCTTCTTGGCTTCTGCTTCGGCTTTCTTCTTGGCTTCTTCCTCAGCACGCTTCCGATTCTCTTCTGCACGCTTTGTTGCTTCTTCTTCTGCCTTCTGTGCCTGTTCTAAGATACGCTTTGCTTCTTCGGCTTTCTTCTTTGCCTCTTCCGCCTTCTTCAAAGCTTCCTGCTTTGCCTTGGCTCTTGCCTCTTCCTCAGCCTTCTTGCGGGCTTCCTCGGCTGCTTTCAGACGTGCCTCTTCCGCTTTCTTACGTTTTTCTTCCTCTTCTGCCTTGAGGCGTGCCTCCTCGGCTGCACGTTTCTCAGCGGCTGCAGCTGCACGCTGTCTGGCTGCTGCTTCTGCGATTCTACGCTCCTGTGCAGCTGCCTTTTCTTCTGCCTCTTTCAGCTTCTTTCTTCTGGCTTCTTCTTTCCGCTCAGCTTCCTCAATAGCCGCCTTCTTCTTGGCTGCCTCTGCCTCCGCTGCCTTCTTCGCCATCTCTTCCTGCGCCTTTTTCTTTTCTTCCTCTGCCTTATTCTCAGCATCGCCATACTGCGCAAGCTTTGATATCTCTGCACCCAGAGCATCCTCATCCTCATCGCCAAGATCGTACATACTCTTCACATCATTGGTTGGAGTACTCCGGTTTGGCACAATGCTGATGATATCATCTGCATCATCCTTGGATGCTTTGTTCTCCTGTGCTTTCCACTCTACACCATCGGAAATAATCGTTGTATTTCCCTGTTTTGTAAAGGATGCTTCCTCTTCTGCATCATCCCCATTGATTACCTTTACATCGCCACTGCCACCGGATAATTTTGTAGGACGCAATCTTGCTTTTTCATCATCCTGAGCGTTTTTCTTCTCAGGTGCTTTCTCTTCCTGCTTGTTACCCATGTCAATATTGAGACCAAGTCCTCCAGATGGCTCTGTAGCTTCAAGGCTACCGCCCAGTCCTCCAAGTCCTTTGCTCTCTGTCTTGCCACCTGACAGTCCGCCACCTACTGGTGCTCCAAGTCCGCCGCCAGCCGGCTTATCTAAGGATTTTCCAGACTTATCTGCCTGAATGCCAACACTCATGCCAAGTCCTTCATCACTTGCCTTCTTTGGCTCTTCCTTCGCAGGTTCTGCTGCCTTTGCAGGTACCTCTTCTGGTTCCTCGTCCTCCAATTTAATACCAAGTTCTGCAGCTTTCTTACGACGCTTCTTCTCTTCGATTTTCGCAAGTTCTTCTGCTGACAGAGTTTTGTATTTTGGCTTATTGTGGTCTGCAGCAGCTTCTCCCGCATCTGCAGCTCCAGACAATTGCATTGCTTCCTGCTCTTTTTTCAGTTTTGCAGCCTTGGCAGCCTTCTCTTTTTCTACCTGTGCTCTTACCGCAGCAATCAATGCTTCTCTTTGATCAATAGCCACTCCCATTGCCTCCTTTCAGTCATACCTTCTCTCGGTCATATCTTCTCGTCAAGAATTATCTGTATTCTTTTACACGTTTTAGCAAATTCTTCTTAACAGAATCTATCTTCAAAGATGCTTTTAACTCATCTCGTGAAGGTCCTTTTTGTACCGGCTGTTCCTCTTTCTTCTCAGCCTGTGGTGTTGTTGGAATCGCATCCATGCTGATACCAAGGGATGCAAGCAATGCTTCCGCCTCTCTCTGCATCTGCTCTTCCTTCTGCATGTTCTCCGTCATCTTATCCTGTGCTTCTTCCATGATCTCGTTGAAATTATTTTCAACAACTTTCACTTCTTTGTGATAATCCGGGAATAACGATGACTTGAATACCGGGAAGTCCAACTTCTTTTTTTCCGGTTTCGTTGTAAACGGAGCTACGTGGAATTCCTCTTTCAGTTCTTCCCCCAGCTCCTCGATTTCTTCCTCTGTCTCTGGTTCTTCTTCAACAGCTTCTTCTACTACTGCCTCCTCGATCTCCGGTTCTGACTCGGATTCCACCTCTGGCTCCGGTTCTACAACCTCTGGCTCCTCAATTTCTACCTCAACCTCCGGTTCTTCTTCGACAGTCTCTTCAATCTCCAGTTCTGTCTCCGGTTCTTCCTCAACAACATCTTCTACTGTCTCTTCGATCTCCAGTTCTGGCTCTGGTTCTACGACCTCCGGCTCCTCGATTTCTTCCTCTGCCTCTGGTTCCTCTTCGACAGTCTCTTCAATCTCCAGTTCTGCCTCCGGTTCTTCTTTCACAGCTTCTTCCACCGTCTCTTCGATTTCCGGTTCTTCTTCCACAGTTTCTTCAATCTCAGGTTTCGGTTCCGGCATCTTCATCTCTCCGAATTCATCATCCACAGTTTCAGAGAAATCGTCAACCTCATATTCTTCCTCAAAATCTTCCGGCGCCAGTTCCACTGTCTGGAATTCAAACGTCGGTTTCTTGGCTGTTGTCACTTCTGCTTCCTTCGTCTCGGTCTCCTGCGTCACATGTTCCTTGGATGCAAGTTCCTCAATCGTATCCGCTTCTGCTTCAAAACCATCATCTTCATCTACTACGACTACATCTTTTGCAATTGTCCCTTTTCCATGTCTCATATCTTCCGCCTGCCCTGTTGTCTCTGCAATCTCTGATGAAATGTCACTATTTGATTCTTTCGGCTCTTCCGATGGTTTTACATCTTCCGATTCCGATGTTACTTCTTTTGTTTCTTCTATATCAGCATCCGTTGTCTCAGATTCTTCCTCGTGTTTCTTTCTCTTCCGTCTCTGGAAAAATCCCTTCTTTTTTTCTTTTTCCGGTTCTTCCGCTTCTGTCTCAGACGCTTCCTCTGCCGTTTTTTGTTCTGATGTTTCTGTCACAGATGCTTTCTCTGCTGTTTCTTGTTCTGTCACAGTTGTTTCCTCAGACGTCTTCTGTTCTGTCTCATCCGCAACTATCTCAGGTGCTTCCGCTTCGGTATCCTTTTTTTCTTCGGTAGCAGATTCCACTTCCGTCTCCGCCTTCTCAGCTTCCGCCGCTGCCGCAGCTTCTGCCTTTTCCTGCTGCTTCTGTTTTTTCAACAGCCTCTTTTCTTTCCGTTGCTCTTCGCGTTCCTGCTTTTTGAGCATCTTCTGCACTTTCTTCTCCGAACCGGCAGGTGTATATGAATCCTCATACATGATCGTGATCTCTGCCTCTTTCGGATGCATCCGCAAATCATCGGCTGCAAGCAGCTCCTGTTCTTCTGCACGAAGTGCCTCCATATCTGGATCATCATCTACAGCTTCAGTGTCCGCATATATATCGAAATATGTATCTACCTTTACTTTTCCAGCTTCGATATCCAATATAATCTGGCTGTTATCGGAATTCTTGAACGATGCATGATATAACTCAGCCAGCGTCGCCGCCTCGTTCTGTTTTTCCTCTTTCTTGTAAAGCAGATATAACTCAAAGCTCCAGTCATAGTCCAGATTGTGTGCATACCCGGCAATCAATGGTTCCAGCGTCTTGTAATCGTCCGCATGTTCATGCTTATTCCAGACATATTCCATGTCCCGGCTGTCATATGCATTGGCATCAAACATATACATATCGTAATACGTCTTTGCCAGCTGGAAATATCCCATCCGCAAATACAGCTCCACAAACGTATACAAAACCCGCTTCGATTCCGGTCCCAGACGATGCGCCATGATCAGACATCGTCTGGCATCCTTATATCTATCATTTTTTATGTAAATCTCTCCACACAGTCTCAGGAACTGTGGGTTCAGGGATTTTGTCAAATCCTGATGTTCCACTAACTCAAGTGCCAGACTATATTCTCTGGAATTCGCCAACTCTTTAATTTTATTTACACTCGCCATGCTGAGTCCTGCGCCCATGCCCTGTCACCTCTGCCAGTTTCATTTTACTTAGTGTCCTTCAAAGACCTTTTCTACCTTCTCGATTACGGTGTCTTTCATGTTGCCTCTTGTCTTTTCATACTGCAATCCTGACTCCATAATCTCCAAAAGTTCCATTCTGTACTCGCTATCAATATCCTTGATGTATTCCATCAATACATCCTTCAGTTCAATGACATATTCCTTCGTCTGCATCTTTGCAAGCATCTCATCTGGATTGAACTTCGATGTACTCTTCATGTCTTCCTGCTTACGTCCACAGATCAGACATTCATCTGCACCAGCCTCGTTTACATAACCACAGTTACATGTCCAGATCATGCCATCGGTACGATACTTCTCGACTGCATCAATACCACGTTTCTCTTTAAGTGCAGATAATCTATGTAACGGCATGCTGACATCGATTGGCTGGTCGTTGCACGCGAATACACCACGGCTTGTCACATATTTGGAGATGCGTACCTTTGCATCCTTCAAAAGCAGAATATCCTTTGCAGGAAGCTTACACTCCATATCCTTGGATTCGATCAGAGAAACATTTCCTTTCTCAAATACAAAATCCAGATCCTTTAACAGCAATCGTTCTTCATACAGGTTTGTCAGCTCGACGTCTGCACGGATTGCACGAATATCATCTTTGTTATAATTAAAGAAATCTGTAGAAATTGTTACCCCATTCTTAGAACCACGTAACCATACACGTACCGGTCTTGGCACCAGACGATTATAGTAGTTGCTGACATACAGAGATTTTTCTGTAACTGGATTCTCCTCTGGCTTCTTCTTCAGGCGAACAGCTGTACCAGAAGCGATCGTTCCTACGGAATAGCTTGCAAACTGTGTATAATTCAGTTCCACGCCAATTACCGCATCCGCTTTCTTTCTTGCTGCGATTGTCTGCAAACGCTTCAGTGCTGTCTCATTTACCTGCTCCAGCTTGCCTGTCAGCTTCTCACTCTCGGAATCTGACATCTCACTCACACCGGCTGCAAACCCCTTGAAAAAGTTCGAGCTAAGTACCGACTGTACATTTACAAATCCCAAATACTCTACGATTTCGTAACCCTCAAAGCCCTGTCCGGACGTCAACATTACTTCTGTCATTTTTATTACCCTCCCAAAATAAAAATAATCGCTCAAATTTACCTTAAATGATACCATACTTCCGTCATATTTGAAAGACTTTTTGTATGATTTATAACATTTTCATCAATTATTTTGTGCATTTTATGCAAAAATCACCAAATTTCTAAAATGCTAATGGATTTTTATTCTCATATTTGTGGAAATAAAACTCCAAATCAAAATAGGTATGCTCATCGCTGTCCGCGATCATTTCCCAGTTCTCCAGTTCATCCAGATTCGGGAAATGTGTATCCGCTGCATAATCATAGTTGATCTTCGTCACATGCGCATATTTGCAATACGGAAGCAGCATCTCGTAGATCTGTCCGCCACCGATTACAAAAATTTCCTTATCCTCATATTTTTTCAGTTCCTCGAACAGTTCTTCTTTCGAGTGAACAACCGTACCCCCTCGCACGGTATAATTCGGATCAGTCGATAAAATGATATTATCTCTTCCCGCAAGCGGCAGGCCATTCGGGAATCCTGCCAGTGTCTTCCTTCCAAGTACAACGACATTTCCCATTGTCGTCTGTCGGAAGAATTTGTGATCCTCTGGTATTGATACGAGCAGATCGCCCTTGTTTCCAATCGCCCAGTTGTTATCTACTGCTACTATTAAGTCCATATTACCCTCCAAATATTTCGCTCTAAACCGCTATTGGTATGTTCTTGATCTGTGGTCCGGTCTGATAATCTTCGATTGTAAAATCATCAACCGTAAAATCATAAAAATCTTTGACATCTGGATTGAGTGTTACTTTCGGCGCCGGATACGTCGGCCGGCTGATCAGCTCTTCCACGATCGGAATGTGTCTGTCATAGATGTGTGCATCCGCGATCACATGTACCAGCTCTCCCGGTTCAAATCCAGTTACCTGTGCCATCATATACACAAGTGCCGCATACTGTACGACATTCCAGTTATTCGCTGCAAGCACATCCTGCGAACGCTGATTTAAGATTGCATTTAATTTGTTGCCTGTGACATTGAACGTCACGCTGTACGCACACGGATACAGGTTCATCTCAGACAGATCCTGATGCACATAAATGTTCGTCATAATACGGCGGCTGTATGGATTATTCTTCAGATCATAGATCACACGATCGACCTGATCCATCATACCCTCTTTGTATTTGTGCTTCACACCGAGCTGGTAACCATACGCCTTGCCGATCGAACCATCTTCGTCTGCCCACGCGTCCCAGATATGGCTGTGCAGGTCATGGACGTTATTTGATTTTTTCTGCCAGATCCAGAGCAATTCATCAATTGCGGATTTGATATAAGTTTTTCGAAGTGTGATCGCCGGAAATTCCTCCGCCAGATTATATCGGTTTACAACACCAAACCGTTTGATCGTATATGCCGAAGTCCCATCCTCCCATTTCGGACGCACCTTTTCGCCCTTCGTATCGTAACCGTTCTCAATAATATCCTTACACATCGCAATGAACAAATCATCTGCTTTACTCATGTTTTGTCTCCTTCTCCTATTTTGTGCAGTATTCACAGTCTCACTTGTGAATATGTGCCAATCTTATTTTTTCTGCTTGTATTTTTTTCTTTTTCTGTTAACATAATGCCCATGGAGGTACATTCTATGATTCCAAAAGAATTCGGGCCTCGTCTAAAAATTTCGCGTCGTCAAAAACATCTCAATCAAACCGACATTTCCAAACGACTCAATATTACAAGACAAGCCTACAGTAACTATGAAACGGGAAGATGTGCGCCGCCAGTCGATGTTCTGGCTGAACTTACACTGCTTCTCGAATATGATTTCTTTTCTATTTTTCTGGAAGCGGCTGCTTCCAAATTATTTCATTCCAATTTTCAATTTTATCCAGAAAGCGAGGATCTATCATGTCAGACACAACCACCTTTGGAGCTATGCTCATTCGTCTCCGACTCCACTCCGGTTACACCCAGAAAGAAATAGCCGCATCGACCGGCATCTCACGTTCATCGTATTGTCATCTGGAAGCGGACTACCGAAAGCCAACGATGGAATTTTTTATTAAGCTTTGCATCTTCTATAAGCAAAATCCCGTGAAGCTCCTGCTTCCACTTTTCCCGGAAGAATCCATGGATTCCCAGAAGCATTATCTGCAATATTTAAATTCGTTATGTGAAATCCGATACAAATCAGACACGAAGCGCAATCGAAAGCGCAACGTCAAATGCTGGTCTAAGAAATAGCATCAAAGTTGTTCCCGATCAGAAATCCGGCTTCCGCCTGTTTCCGGTTCTTCTCGTATGGATTACTCTCTGAATACTGGATCTGTGTCGTCGTCTCTCCACCTGCAACATACGTTCTGCCGCATTCCGGACAGACCCCCATCTTCAATGTTACATTCGCCGATATCAGCTTTGCACCCGGCTTGCTGCTTTTCTGAATCGCATTCGCCACGTGCTCCCGTTCATGTGCACTTACTTTCGCGTACGATTCTCCTGCCGCAATCTTGCCCGGTGTCTTAAATGACACATCCGGTTCGTTCGAACCATCGACATATTTCCGATTCTTACACGTCTGACATTCGACCGGCTTCACCTTCGTGGAAGTGTCGACCGTATTGTCCGCATTGACCGGTGTCACGCGGCTGACACCGCTATATGGAATTATATAGTTGTTACTCATCAAACCAATATTCATTCCATCACCTCAAAAAAATAAAGGTAACCAGACAGGTTATCTGCATGGTTACCTTTATTTTACTATATTTCGCTTATATCCACAAGAGAAAGATTGTGTCTGTCAGATGACTCTAAGCTTGTAAGAAGCGCATGTGCGGTATCTAAGCTTGTGAGAACCGTCACACCTGTCTCGATTGCATTTCGGCGGATTACGAAGCCGTCCTTGCTGTGTTCCACACCCTGTGACGGTGTGTCGATAACAAGATCGATCTCATGTGACAGAATCAGGTCTAACAGGTTCGGAGAAGGCTCTTCCACCTTGTTAATCGGTTTTGCAGGTACGCCATTCTCATTCAGGACACGGCAGGTACTTCTTGTCGAATAGATCTCATAACCAAGCGCGGTAAACCGCTGTCCGATTTCTACTGCATCCAGCTTATCGGAATCCTTTACTGTAAGTATCATCTTCTTGTACTTCGGCAGATTCACGCCGTTTCCAAGGAATGCCTTGAACAACGCTTCGTTGTAATTTTTCGAGATACCAAGGCACTCACCGGTTGATTTCATCTCCGGACCAAGGCTGATCTCGGCTCCACGGATCTTCTCGAAGGAGAATACCGGCATCTTGATTGCGAAGTATTCAGATTCCGGCTGTAATCCCGGTGTATAGCCCATATCCTTGATCTTCTCGCCTGTGATAACTCTCGTTGCAAGATCAACGATCGGAATACCGGTTACCTTACTGATATATGGAACGGTACGGCTTGACCGCGGGTTAACCTCGATGACATATACCTCATCCTGATATACAATAAACTGAATATTGATCAGTCCGATAACATGCAGGCTGTTCGCAAGCTTCTTCGTGTAGTCCTCCAGCACACGCTTGATCTTCGGTGTGATCGTCTGTGCCGGGTACACAGAGATACTATCTCCGGAATGGATACCTGCACGCTCGATATGCTCCATGATACCAGGAATCAGGATATCGTCGCCGTCACATACGGCATCGACCTCGATTTCCTTACCCATCAGATATTTGTCAACCAGAACCGGATGTTCCTGCTCATGCCGATTGATAATCTCCATGAACTCAATAATATCTTTATCCGAGATTGCAATCTGCATACCCTGTCCACCTAATACATAGGAAGGACGGACAAGAACCGGATAGCCAAGCTCGTTGGCAGCTTCTAATGCTTCCTTAACTGTAAATACAGTCTTACCGGCTGCTCTTGGGATACAGCACTTCTCCAGAATCTCATCGAACAACTCACGGTCTTCGGCTGCATCGACATTCTCAGCACTTGTACCAAGGATTGGCACGCCCATCTCCAAAAGTGCCTCAGTCAGCTTGATAGCTGTCTGTCCACCGAACTGTACAACCGCGCCATCCGGTTTCTCGATATTTACGATAGACTCTACATCTTCTGCCGTCAGCGGCTCGAAATACAGACGATCTGCGATATCGAAGTCTGTACTGACTGTCTCCGGATTATTATTTACGATGATTGTCTCATAACCCTTATTCTTCAAGGTCCACGTACTGTGTACCGAGCAGTAGTCAAACTCGATACCCTGTCCGATACGGATCGGACCGGAACCAAGCACCATGATCTTCTTCTTATTCTCATCCACCTCGACTTCGGATTCGCCATCGTAGCAGGAATAATAATATGGTGTTTCTGCTTCAAACTCAGCCGCACAGGTATCTACGATCTTGTAGGATGCATGGATACCATAGCCATAGCGAAGCTCCTTGATTTCCTTTTCCTTCTTGCCTGTAATCTGTGCGATTACCTTGTCCGGAAACTCCATGCGCTTTGCTTCCTGCATCATTTCCTTAGTGATCTCAGGTGTCTCACGCAGTAATTTTTCTTCCTGTACAATATTGTTGATCTTGTCAATAAACCAGATATCTACTTTCGTGATATCATGGATCTCCTCCGCGGAGATTCCACGGCGCAGCGCTTCTGCGATAACGAAGATTCGACGGTCATCGACACGATGCAGCATCTCATGAATCTCCTCTGTCGGAAGGTCATTGTAGTTCTCATAGATCAGGCTATCCACATGCTGTTCGAGAGAACGAAGCGCTTTCATGAGTGCTCCCTCGAAGTTCGTACAGATACTCATAACCTCACCGGTTGCCTTCATCTGTGTGGTCAGCTTCCGGCTTGCCTTGATGAACTTATCGAAAGGAAGTCTCGGCATCTTAACTACAACATAATCGAGTGCCGGCTCAAAGCTCGCATAGGTCTTACCTGTAATTGCATTCTTGATCTCATCGAGATTATATCCAAGAGCGATCTTCGCAGCTACCTTCGCGATCGGATATCCGGTTGCCTTTGAAGCAAGTGCCGAAGAACGGCTTACCCGCGGGTTTACCTCGATTACACAATATTCAAATGTTGTTGGATGCAAGGCAAACTGTACGTTACATCCACCCTGGATACCAAGCTCTGTAATGATATTTAAAGCAGCACTACGAAGCATCTGGTATTCCTTATCTGCCAGTGTCTGGGATGGTGCAACAACGATAGAATCTCCGGTATGAACACCAACCGGATCCAGATTCTCCATATTACATACGGTAATACAGGTACCGTTCGCATCACGCATAACCTCGTACTCAATCTCTTTCCAGCCCGCGATACAACGCTCAACCAATACCTGACCGACACGTGACAGACGCAGTCCGTTCATCAGTATCTCTACGAATTCTTCTTCGTTGTGCGCGATACCGCCGCCGCTTCCACCAAGCGTATACGCCGGACGCAGCACGATCGGGTACCCGATCTTCTCGACGAACGCCAGACCATCCTTGATGTTCGTTACGACTTCGGATGGTGCACATGGCTCATGGATCTTCTCCATAGTCTTCTTGAATTCCAGACGATCCTCTGCTTTCTTGATCGTCTTAGAAGATGTACCAAGCAGCCTTACATTATGTTCCTTCAGGAAACCGGACTCTTCCAGTTCCATCGCGATATTTAACGCTGCCTGACCACCCAGTGTCGGAAGCACGCTATCCGGCTTTTCCTTCTTGATAACTGCCTTTACAACCTCCGGTGTCAAAGGCTCAATATATACCTTATCTGCAATATCCTTATCTGTCATGATGGTGGCAGGATTCGAGTTGATCAATACTACGCAGATGCCCTCTTCCCTCAGGGAGCGGCATGCCTGTGTACCGGCATAATCAAACTCTGCCGCCTGTCCGATGACAATCGGACCGGATCCAATAACTACAACCTTTTTTACGTGTGGATTCTTTGGCATTATTTAGACACCTCCATCATATTCATAAACTCATCAAACAAAAATCCGGTATCAAGCGGGCCTGCACAGGCTTCCGGATGGAACTGTACCGTCTGTACATTCTTTCCAAGGTAATGAACACCCTCAATTGTCTTATCATTTACATTGATAAAGCTTGGCTCTGCAATATCACGATCCAACGTCTCTTCCTTTACCACATAGCCATGATTCTGTGTTGAAATATATACCTTCCCGGTCTTTAAATCCTTTACCGGATGATTTGCTCCACGATGTCCATATTTCATCTTCTGTGTATCTGCACCGTTTGCAAGCGCCAGAAGCTGATGTCCAAGACAGATTGCGAAAATTGGAATCTTCGTAGCAAAAAGCTTCTTGATTTCCTCGATTGTCTTCACATTGTCCTTCGGATCGCCAGGACCATTCGTCAGCATAATGCCGTCCGGTGCATCCGCGATGATCTCCTCTGCAGGAGTCTCCGCCGGATATACAGTCACTGAACAACCACGCTCCAACAGACAACGCACAATGTTCTTCTTCACACCAAGGTCGATGACCGCAACCTTATAACCATCGCCTGGGAAGCTCATCTTCTCCTTGCATGTGACATCCAGCACAACATGTCCCATGCTCCATGCCTTGATCCTTTTGATACAATCGTCCTTATCAAAATTCTCATCCGTTGTGATCATGCCCTTCATCGTACCTTTGTCCCGCAGAATCTTCGTTAATGCACGTGTATCAATTGCCTCAATTCCGGTAATATCATTTTCTATAAGAAATGACTCGACACTTTCCTCGCTTCGGAAGTTGCTTGGCCGCTTCGCCAGTTCTCTGACAATAAAGCCAGACTGCCATGGGCGCTCCGCCTCCATATCTTCCTTACAAATACCATAGTTACCAATCAACGGATACGTCATACACACAGACTGTCCTGCATAAGAAGGATCCGTCAGTACTTCCAGATAACCAGTCATCGATGTGTTAAATACGATCTCACTGATAATTTCCTTGGTCGAACCGACGCTTTTCCCCTCGAATACATGGCCATCTTCCAGTATCAGAAATGCTTTCATAGTCTTTGTCCTTTCTTCTTAGATTTACTTGCAAAACAAGAAATTTGCTCAAAAAAAAAGAGTGAAACGGAAAAATTGCATAGTTATCCGAAGCTCTTTTTTTCTCAAATTGCAAAAATTATACATCAATTTTCGCCATAGCACAACCCCTTTTGTCAGATTCTTTTATTCTTCTTTTGTTCTTCCCTTTCCAAGCGGCTGTAAATACATCCACAATAGTCCTGCCGGTACAGGTGATACTCCCGTGACAGCTCGATGGAATGAGCATATCCATTTTTTTTCTTGAAATCACTGTACAGATATGCAACGCCATATTTTTCTGCCATCCGCTCACCGATCTCGTTTAACCATGCCGCGTTTTTGTGCGGACTAATCGAAAGTGTCGTCGTAAAAATATCGAAACCGTGCTCCTTCGCATACCGGGCGGTCTCCTCTAACCGCAGTTCATAACACTTATAGCAGCGGCGTCCACGCTCCGGTTCTTTCTCCAAGCCTTTCGCGATCGCATAAAACTTCTCCGGCTCATACGCACCGTCACACACAACTACATTTCTCGCAAACTCCGCCTCCTGTGTAAACCGTTTCAATTCTTCGATCCGCTTCTCGTATTCTTCCTTTTCCGTGATGTTTGGATTGTAAAAAAAAGCCGTGATATCAAATTCTTCATATAATACACTCAGCACATGGGAACTGCACGGTGCACAGCATACATGCAATAACATTTTTTTTGTTTTTTTTACATTTTCGTTTATTTCCTTGTCCATTTTTATCCCTTCCTTGTCACTTCGACGAAAAAAGTCGTCCAATCGACCTACAAAAATGACGATTTTTGTGCAATATTCACAGTTGACTTTAGCAATAATATACAATATACTAAAGTCAATGAAAGAACTATAATATGATTAGTTATGATTATATATTTTTACAGCTTGAAGGGCAAGAGTAAAAACGATAGAATCGCTATATGGGAGGTAAGAAACTATGACAGTGGATCAGGCAGTTAAAAAATTCAAATTAGAGCCACTTAACGTATATACGGCGAAGGCAAAAGCAAAAGAACTGAACGTAGAGGAAGTTCTGTATATGAATGTTCAGAAGAACAAATATGCCTACATCGTAAAAGATGGTGCGCGTGGCTATGTGCTCTATCAGGATGAAAAAAGTATTTATTCCAAGATGTACAAAGGTCTTAAGATGACCCCACTTGAGCCATAATTGTACATATTTCGTATACGTATATATAATATACACAAAAAGAAATCCGGAGCTTCGATGCAAATCGAGGTTCCGGATTTTTGGTTATTCACTATATTTATTCTTATAGAACAGCTTCACATGCTCTATGCATTTATCATTCAGTTCCACAATTACCGCTTCCGTGCGATTTTTGCTGTTGTTAATAAATGCATACCACTTCTCTTTCCTGTCCGGAAAGCAGGAAGTGTAATCCCGGATAATCATATCCGGATGTGCCTGACGTTCGTTGTCAAACAGAATGGAGGTATACGGCAACACCTTCTGGATCTTACCTGCCTCAAACTCATACACCTTTTTTCTGGATGACCGCTTCACGATCTTTGAGATTTCGCAATCCCCGTTCACAAATATATACTCATACTCCAATTCCTGCCGCGTCGCTGTAATAATCGTAAGAGCAATACCTATAATCAGAATCGACGGACCTACCCAGCCTGCTATAAACGTCCAGATCGCAAGTCCTACAACCATCAAAGCAGCGGATGCCACAACAGGCATCCGGTCCTTTGCTTTTAATTTCTTTTGTACTGCGTATTCCGCATAACCTTCCAAGTTATTTACCATACTTACATTTCCTTTAATGACTCATCAATTGCCTTTGCCGCCTTCTTACCGGCACCCATTGCAAGGATAACGGTTGCTGCACCTGTAACAACATCACCACCGGCATACACATGCTCGCGCGTACTCTCACCAGTTTCTTCGTTGACGATGATACCGCCCCACTTCTGTGTTTCCAGTCCTTCGGTTGTCTGGCGGATCAACGGATTCGGTGACTGACCGATTGCGATGACAACTGTCTCAACCGGAATTACCGTATTCGATCCCTCGATCGGCTGCGGACGTCTACGTCCGGAAGCATCTGGCTCACCAAGTTCCTGTGCAACTACCTCGATGCCAGTTACCCAGCCATCTTCTCCGTGGATCTCAACCGGGTTGTTCAGGAGCTTAAAAATCACGCCCTCTTCCTTTGCATGCTCAACTTCTTCCTTACGGGCAGGTACTTCCTCTGCACCACGACGATATACAATATATACTTCCTCTGCACCAAGTCTCTTAGCCGTTCTTGCTGCATCCATCGCTACGTTACCGGCACCGACAACGGCAACACGCTTGCCGACCTTGACAGGTGTTGGAACTTCGCCCTTCTTATAACCCTTCATCAGATTGACACGTGTCAGGAACTCATTTGCGGAATATACGCCAAGCAGGTTCTCGCCCGGAATGCGAAGGAAGTTTGGAAGTCCGGCACCCGTTCCAAGAAATACTGCGTCAAATCCGCGTGCAAACAGATCATCCACGGTCAGAGAACGTCCGATTACAACATTTGTCTCAAGATCTACACCAAGATCTGTAATATTCTCCAGTTCCTTTGCAACCAGAGACTTAGGAAGACGGAACTCAGGAATACCATAGCTCAACACGCCACCAGCCTTATGTAATGCTTCAAAAATCGTTACATCGTAACCCTTCTTTGCAAGTTCACCTGCACATGTAATACCTGCAGGACCGGAACCGACAACTGCTACACGCTTGCCATTCTTCTCGATGTTCAGTTCTGCCTTTGCACCGTGTGCCATGTGGTAATCTGCCACGAAACGCTCCAGACGTCCGATGGATACAGACTCACCCTTGATACCACGGATACACTTACCCTCGCACTGATTCTCCTGTGGGCAGACACGCCCACAGATTGCCGGAAGTGCATTCTCACTTGTAATGATCTCGTATGCTTTCTCGAAGTTACCGGCAGCTACCTGCTCGATAAATCCAGGAATCGGTACATTAACCGGGCATCCGGTCATACAAGGTCTGTTCTTACAGTTAATACATCTGGTTGCTTCCTCCATTGCCATCTCGGCTGTATAACCGGTTGCAACCTCTTCAAAATTCTTATTTCGTACATTCGGATCCTGCTGTGGCATAGGAACCTTTGTTGGACTCATATTTGGCATCTTTCGTTCCCTCCTAATTCTGCATCTGATCTGCCTGAAGCTTCATCATACACTCGTGTTCTTCTTCCTTGAAGAATGTCTGACGCTTCATACACTGATCGAAATCAACTTCAAATCCATCGAAGTCCGGTCCATCTACACAGGCAAACTTCGTCTCGCCACCAACTGTGACACGACATCCGCCACACATACCTGTACCATCGATCATGATTGGATTCAAAGAAACGGCTGTCGGAAGGTTGTATTCCGGCTTCTTTGTAAGTGCTACTACAAACTTCATCATGATGAGTGGTCCGATTGCGATTGCATGGTCATACTGCACGCCAGCATCCAGAAGCTCCTGCAGTTTCTTAGTAACAACGCCCTGCTCGCCAAGAGAACCATCATCTGTCATGATATATACATTGTCACAGAACTTCTCGAACTTCTCCTTGAGAAGTACAAGCTCTGCGGTACGTCCGCCGATAATCACATCCACTTTTGTACCCTGCTCAGCAAGCTTCTTTGCCTGTGGATAAAGTGGCGCTGCTCCAACACCGCCCGCGATACCGATCACACGTTTCCACTCTTTGTTGAGCGGTGCCGGCTGTCCAAGTGGACCTACAAAATCCTGAAGGTAATCGCCCTCATTCAGCTTTGCCATCAGAGTTGTTGAATATCCAACTACCTGGAAAATAATCTCAACTGTATTGCGCTCGCGGTCAAAATCCGCAATTGTAAGAGGAATACGCTCGCCATCTTCATCCACTCTGACGATGACAAACTGTCCTGCCTCACAGCGTGCAGCTACATAAGGAGCTTCAATCTCCATCATGACAACAACCGAATTTAAGACTTCTTTTTTTACAATCTTATACATGGTCTACCCCTATCTCTTAAAAATTTACTTTATATTTACGCATCGTTTCTCGTGCGTCATTATCTGATAAATTATATCACATATACTTTCATAATCAAAGTTTTTCTTGAAAATTCTATCTGTTTTTATACAATTTCATCGAAAAAACTTGCTTCATGCAGTATTGACATCAATGAATCATCCCCCTGCAGTGAAAGCGCCATAAACCCATATCCGTCGTTCATCCGTACAGACACGCCAAGCATATTTGCAATATCATCGCAGAAATGCCGCTCCGACATCGTCACGACCAGTCTTCTGCAAAATGCATGTTCTGCCAGCCTTACCGCTGCATCCAGCACATATCGCACATGATCATCAAAGCTTTCAAAACGCTCCACATACATCGTATCATCATAGATATCATAAGAAAACATACCTGCCAGACGTTCTTCCACCTGCCCGTCATCCATGTGCATACCATCCTCATACACAGCTACCACATCTCCATTCTGGCAGCGATGTTCCATGCACATCTGCTCCAGATATTGCGGCGTACGATGCGCGTAAATCTGATATTTCTTTGCCAGTGCATCATTTACTTCTCCAGACAGATGCTCCAGTATATCTGCGCGTTCCTCATGCAGATCTTTCAGATTCTTCGTATAATATCCTTCCTCACCAGAAAGATCATCCGGTACGACATCCTCGTCCTCCAGCTCTGCAATATCAATATCCAGTTCCAACGTATGAAATACCTTCTCAAAGCCAAGGCTCTCATAGTATTCTTCCCGTTCCGGCATCAAAAACGTAAACGCTCTGCCGTCCTTTTTCATATCTGCAAGCACGCGCTGCATCATTTTGTGCATGATGCCCTGCTCCCGATATTCCGGTTTCACAGCCACTCCGACTATGTAATAGCACAGTTCCTTTTTCCCTTCTACCTGCATCTCATAAGGATTCAGATGGATCATGCCTGCCAGCACATCCCCCTTATAAGCAAGTAAAATCTTATTTTGCTTACAAATCTCTGTAAAATAATAATCCGCAAATTCCTCCGGATCATCAAATATTTCATCCCACATCTGCCGAACCTCAGCAAGCACCTCCGGTTCACCTTCAAAATATTTGAGCCTGCAACTGTCTCCGTCACTCATGAAACTAAAATATCCTCCTATATCTATCTATTGTTTTTATCTTTTTGCACAACCCATGCATCCCATGCATGGATTGGCAGCATTTTCTACAGTATCATCTACCACACGCGAGCTTCGATAATCAAAATTATCGATTGTCTCAAGCAGGCAGATCGCCTGGGAACTGATTCCCTGTCCCTGCCCGGTAAATCCAAGGCCTTCCTCTGTTGTCGCCTTGACATTAACCTGATTTTTATCAATCTGCAGCCGTGCCGCAATGTTCTCCCGCATTGCATCAATATACGGCGCAAGCTTTGGTCGCTGCGCAATCACGGTTGCATCTACATTTCCAATCACATAATTATTTGCATCCAGAAGCTTCCGCACTTCCTCCAAAAGCCGCATACTGTCCGCGCCTTCGTAAGCCGGATCGGTATCTGGGAAATGTTTTCCGATATCTCCCAAAGCTGCAGCCCCAAGCAGCGCATCCATAATCGCATGCACCAGCACATCCGCATCCGAATGTCCAAGCAGACCTTTCTCATACGGGATCTCCACGCCTCCCAAAATCAGGCGGCGTCCCTCGACTAATTTATGCACATCATATCCCATGCCAACTCTCATGGTTCCTACGCTCCTTTATATCAGGCAAAATTAAAGTATCGTACTATAATCTATCATATTTGCCCCATATATGCAAACGTTTCCTTTTCTCATGGTTAGAATTGCCACAATTTGTTTTTCTATATTTACGAATCTGTCATTTCATTGTAAAATGTTACTATCACAGGCATAGAGTAAAATGTACTGTACAAATTTATACATAATGAGGAGGGTTTATTATGGGAAGATCCGGCGGCGGTGGCGGCGGCTTTAGCAGCGGCGGTCACGGTGGCGGCAGTCATCATGGTGCAAGTTTCAGCGGCGGTGGCGGTAGCTTTCGCAGCAGTGGTTCACGCGGAGGCAGTTTTGGCAGCGGTCCAAGAGGTGGCGGTTTTGGCGGTGGTCCAAGGCCTCACGGTCCCGGTCCGGGACCTAGACCATACGACGATTACGGTCCGGGGCCACATTACTATCATGGAGGTCCGGGCATGCCACCACCTCCACCACCAAGAAGAAGATACTATGGAGGTAGAACGACTTACGTATATACGAACGGCGGTCACAGAAGCAGCGGCGGCGGTGCTTTTGCAACAATCATTCTGTTCATGATCATCCTGATCATTTTCTCCAGCTATATGCAGTTTAATGGTGGTTATACAGGCGGCGAACTCAGTGATAACCGTATTTCCGAATACGCAGAGGATCAGTATAATACAATATTCAGCGGTCGCGAGGACGGACTGCTCTTGGTCGTAGATGAAAACGACAATGGTCAGTTCAAATATGGTGTCAAAGCCAATGCACTTATGGATACATACATTAACAGTATGATCTCCGCATATCAGAATAACTACAATGATGATCTCGGTATCCAGTTAAAGGGCATGCTGGAAGACACATTGGAAATCATGAAGCAGGATGGCATCTCAAAAATCAAATCCGACAAGGCATTTGACTCTCACTGCTATCGGGATGATTTAAACTGGATTGATACAAAGAACAACGTCGTAACCGGCGCACAGGAATTCTACGATGCAACCGGTATCCAGTTCTATGTAATGTTCGTAAAGACTCGTACCATCGCCAAGGCAACGAATCATTCTGCCGGCGTATTCAAGGTACTGATCATCGCAGCAGCGGTTGTCATCGTCGTATGTATCCTCTTCTCATGGTGGAAGAAGCGTACTGCACAGAAGAACAAGGAGCAGGAGGACTTAGAGCGTACATTAAAGACACCGCTTGAAACCTTTGGTTCCACACCGATGGATGATTTAAAGGCTAAATACGATAATCAGGATAATAACCAGTCATAACGGCGAATCCGGATTTGCCAATTTGATTTAAAAGAAAAAAGGGAATGTTTCCATGTAATTCATGAAAACATTCCCTTTTCTTTTACCATGCAGTTGCAATATCTAACTGATTTGGATTTGACGCTGCAAATCCGCCTGTATCTACTACTATCGCTGTACCAAGGCTGCTCTCTACAAGCGATCCTCTTGGATGTGTGTTCAGATCTGCGGCAACCATAACATAATCACCGTACATTTTTACACCATCCTCGCGAACCCAATACTGCCCTGGAATTCCCATTCCCTGCATCGTTGCTACGACACCATTCATATTCAAGTTGTAATACGTTTCTTTTCCGCTTGGTCCGTAGTTTACACCCTTGGATGCAGTCAGCTTTCCGTCTCCGGTCTGATTTGTATATGTAGTCACATATGTCTGTGCATTTTGTGCGGTTTTTAAAACTGCCTGCTCTGCATAATATGTCTCTACCGACGTCAGGAATTCATCATAATTGTCGCGAACTGCCAATACCTTGTCTCGCTCGTCGCTCGCCATCAGTGACGGCTTGATCTCAACTGGTAATGACTTTACATGTGCGATGAACTCCGAATATACCGGATTCGTCTGTGCTTCGACCATCGTCTGAAGCATGCTTCTGTCTGCAACCGATGTTTCTTCTATCATATTTGTCACATTCATATTTGCCTGAAACTTCGGTGTGAGTTTTGCTACATCAGTCGTTACAGCCTTTGTCATATCATTCCCAATACTCTCTGTAACTTTCGCTGCCTGAACAGCTTCTCCGATGCGCTCCTGCGTTGTAACTGCTGCAAGCACCATAGACTCTGTTGTCATTGCCGGTGCAGGAGCTTCTGCAAGTACCTCTGTTACCTTCTCATTTGTTGTGCTATTGGCTTTGTAATCTTCCAATAATGTTGGTGCGTATAAACATACTGCTAAGATCATCACAAATCCTATCATTAGCTTGTCGATGTTTAACCTCATCTAATCACTCCTTTTCCAAAACCGTTTGTTCGCAACAAACTTCCCCTATTTAACATCATATTTGTTAACTTGTCAATACATTTTTGAAATTTTTTAGAAATATTTGAAACATTTTTGTAACATTTTTCGATGTTTTGTCACAATTAACCACATTTCCTGCATTATTTACATATTTTAGAACAGCATCCGAACGGATTCGACAACCGCGCATCGACAAAAAGGCACAAAAAAATCTCATGCCATTCCTGACATGAGATTCTACTTGCACATTCTATTCTATATAGAATTTCAGGCATAAAAAAATAGCGGAAGGGGGATTTGAACCCTCGACACCACGGGTATGAACCGTGTGCTCTAGCCAACTGAGCTATTCCGCCATAAAAATGGGACCTATAGGGCTCGAACCTATGACCCTCTGCTTGTAAGGCAGATGCTCTCCCAGCTGAGCTAAGATCCCATTCGTTTTTGTGTTGTTTGCTCAACACTCTTGCTATTTTACATACCTTGCTTCCATTTGTCAAGCATTTTCTTGAATTTTATAACATATTTTTTTCAGATGCTCTGAAGCCCGCATATTTACGTGGTTTTTAGATGCATCCAATCGAGCGCAAAATAAAGATCCACAAGGTAAGTGTCACAGACGACAGCAATGTCGTAAGCACAATAACATTGGAAGTCAGGATATCATCGTTGTCCATATTCTTCGCCATGACATAACAGCTCACCGTCGTCGGGGATGCCAGCATGATCAAAATTGCTACCATCTCACTCGGTGCAAATCCGAACTTATATGCAAATGGTAAAAACACGAGTGGCAATCCGATCAGTTTGATAAAAGTTGCACCAAGGGCAGGCTTGAGTCTGGCAATCGCCTGTTTCGTGTCAAACCCGGCACCCACCGCCAGCAATGCAATCGGTGTTGCAGTCTGCGCAACATAATTGAGTGTCCGTGCCGGAATCGTCGGGATTGGCAGCCGTACCAGTGATGCGATCAGTCCCAGAACAATTCCTATAATAATTGGATTTTTCGCAATGTTGATACAAGCGTTCTTGATTTTACCATAATCTTTATTTGCCTCTGTATTTGCATTAAATACCAATATAATGACTGATAATATATTGAAGAACGGAACTGCCGCCACGATCATAAGCGGTGTCATGCCGATCTCCCCACAGATATTCTCCACAAATGCAACACCCAGGATTGCCGCGCTTCCCCGCGCACCCGCCTGTGCAAACGCACCCACCATTGTCTTGTCCTTCAGGGTAAGCTTTGCAATGCCCCACACAAGAAAGAACATAATGATCGTCACAATCATACAGAACAGGAAGAACTTTACATTCATATCCTTTCTCACATCGGAACCTGCAATATCCCGGAACAGCATAACCGGAAGTGCGACAATAAACACATATTTATTCGCCACCCGTACAAATTCGTCCGTCAGAAAACCGATCCTTCTCAATATATATCCTAACAGAATAATCAGGAAAATCGGAATCGTCACATTCACGCTAAATATAAAATTATCCATTGTTTTTTCCTCATTAAAAATCTTTTTTGCATTGCCTAGTGTACCACACTCGTCGACAAATTCCAAGAAATGGCGCTATTTTCCTATATTTTTCGGCATTTTAAATTTTTTAAAAAAAGTTGTTGACAACCACCCCTGCTTTATGTATAATAACACTTGCGTTGAGACGAGGCAGACAAATAAATGCCTTATCGGGGTGTGGCTCAGTTTGGCTAGAGCGCCTGATTTGGGATCAGGAGGTCGCAGGTTCGAGTCCTGTCACCCCGACTTAATATCTTCTCTTCGCCAAGCTCAGATTAAGCGGGTGTAGTTCAATGGTAGAACACTAGCCTTCCAAGCTAGATACGTGGGTTCGATTCCCATCACCCGCTCTTTATTTTGCAAATACATTTCATGTATGCAAGATATTATGTGTCCGTAGCTCAGCTGGATAGAGCAACGGCCTTCTAAGCCGTGGGTCGGGGGTTCGAATCCCTTCGGGCACATTTTTATATTATATGGTGGGTATGGCGCAGTTGGCTAGCGCGCCAGATTGTGGCTCTGGAGGCCGAGGGTTCGAGTCCCTCTATCCACCCTCTTCTTTTAGATTGCAGGCTTTGCAAGAGTAGGTTTTTAATGGGCTATCGCCAAGCGGTAAGGCACAGGACTTTGACTCCTGCATTCGTTGGTTCGAATCCAACTAGCCCAGCTTTTTTATTTTATATGGGCCACTAGCTCAGTCGGTAGAGCACTTGACTTTTAATCAAGTTGTCGGGGGTTCGATTCCCCCGTGGCTCACTCTTTGGCAGATGAATTCATCTGCTAATTTTTTATTCATACATATGCGGGTGTGGCGGAATTTTCGCGAAAGCTACAAGCCATGCCAGCTGGAAGTAACGAGACCGATGGGAGTTTGCTCACAGGAGGTCGCAGTTACGACAGATGATAGGGCGACAGCCCGTGACCAAAGTAAGCGCAGCTTACGGAGGGGCATGGATTCAGCTTTCGTTCTTTCATATTATAATATATTAATTTCACAATTCACATGCGGGTGTGGCGGAATTGGCAGACGCGCTAGATTTAGGTTCTAGTGGGCAACCCCGTGCAGGTTCAAGTCCTGTCACCCGCATTCCATAAAAAAGCAAGAGTTTGAACTCTTGCTTTTTTTATCTCTGTTATCGTGCTATAAACGTATTCGGATTATTCTGTATCATCCCACCATAATTCGATGCCGGTGCTGCTGCCCCTTTCGGCACCAGAAGGATCTGGATTCCTTCCAGCCGTTTGCTCTTGCCGAATGTACCAGAGCAATCTCCGTTCAGCTTCCAATTCTGCCATCCAAATGACTGCACATGTGTCTTGTACATGACATTCGGCTGATTGTTGTACCCCGGAATCACAATACTGTTTGACGATGTTCCATTTACATACGCTCTTGTACGATACGCAGAGCCGGATACATTCACGCCTGCATAATTCACAGATGGCGCTGCACTGCCTGCAGGCAGGACAACAATCTGGATTCCCTCGAGACGTTTTGCCAGTCCAGCTGTACCGGATGGTTCGCCATTTTTCGCCCATCCAAGCCAGCCAAATGACTGTGCATGCACCCGGTAATATACGTCATATTTACCGGCATCAGCACCGGTAAGCTGAATCTTAATCGCCTCTAACCGTTTGCTTTCCCCGCTCGTTCCATTCGTCTCTCCATTGTAGGACCAAGGAAGCCAGCCATAGGTCTGACAGTGCGTCGTATACTGAATCCCAAGATTGGAATCGTTCTGAATATTGATCCGTATCGCCTCAAGTCGCTTCGCCATCCCCGATGTACCTGCCATCGTTCCATTATATCGCACATCCTGCCAGCCAATCGACTGCACATGCGTACTGTACGCAACCGACGCGAGCTTCGAGATTGCAGCACCTCCTTCTGTATAATCACATCTGGAACAGCCAATCACCCGTTCCCTGCCATCATTCTGATTCGTCGGTGCAACCCGCTCGGATACAACTCTGGTCATGCTATGTCCAAGTGCCGGAAGCTCCTCTGTCCTTGTCTGCTTACAGCCAGCCGCTGTACATCTATAAGTCCGAATCCCCTTCTGTGTACAAGTCGCTGCCTTCGTCACAGTTCCCGCATCCCATCTGTGCTCCGTATGTTCTTCCGCATAAGAAACCTGAAATGCGAACTGTGTCGCACTTCCTGCTGCCTGCAGACTCACATCAAGATTGCCGTATGACCAATTCATCTGATTGATCGCATAGGCAGTTATACCATTCAGTATTCCGGAATAGCTTGGCGGATAACTGCTGTTATCAGCCGCAATTGTAAATGTCGTCTCCCTCGCACCAAGCTTTGCCTGTATCCGCGCCCGGTACGCTTCTGCCCACCTTGCCGCATCTCCATTTCTCACAAGATAATTATTCGCAAGGCTTGTCGAACGTGCCTGGTACCCGGATGTCGTATACAGATCTGCATGATGCGGATGGGCAATCGCCATCAGTTCATCGGTCAAGCCGAAATACATATATCTCTGGTCAAAATCATACCAATGTTCCGATGTATCATCCCACGTGCAATCGACCTGATACCACTCGCCGTCTAACTTCACGGCATTCCATGTATGATTATCTGCCCTATCTTCGATTCGTTCATTCGGAATACCCGCAGCCGTCAGAAGCTTCGCATACGCCCGCTGGTAGCCCTCGCAGGTTCCTAATCCTCTCGTCAGTGCACCTTCTGCGGAACACCACGCATGCATATTGTCGTACTCTATTTGCGCATTCAACCAGTCATGCAGCCACAATGCCCGGTCATAGTCAGAACCTGTTGTTTCCCTGTTGCACTGCGCAACTGCGGATTTCACAACGGAATCGACGCTTGGATGATTCGCGTCAGAGACAGATATCGTCACATCTATAAAAAAGTTTACAACCGGCGAAGACATATTCATCACGTAAAACCGGAAATAATACGTTCCCGACGCGGTCATTTTGAACTTCAAGTCATAGGTACTGCACTCTTTTGTATAGTTTTTCCATTCACTATAGGTTGGATCCACAAGCATTTCCCGTTCTGTGCTTCCGGGATTCGAATAGTTTGGTGATGTCATAAAATACTTATTTGACGCATTTCCTCCTGTCGCCGACAAGTGAAATACCGTTTCTTCCCCTAATTTCGGTTCATCCCATTCTACCTTGAATGTTACACCTTTTTCCGTTTTTGGTCTGACAGTATTGATAGCTTTTCTCTGCCGCATGCACCTGCACGATGTGTATGTTCATAACAACCATCAGCATGCACACCAATAACGAAATAACTCTGTAAAGCCTTCTCTTTGTTTTGTTCCTCATACCTCGCCTCCTCATTTGTAATATTACTGTTTCCCCCCTTGCATTCTATCCTCGAAATACACTTCCCACCGCAGCCAGATACTTTACTGTTCTTCTTTCTCTTTTGGAAGTACAATATTCAACAGGATTGCCACAATCGCAGCAGGCACGATTCCAGAGCCGCCAAACACAAGCTGTACAAGCTTCGGTGCATGGACAAGGATATCCGGATTTGCTCCCATACCATAGCCAACACCGAGCGCTACAGAGACAATGGAGAGATTACGCGAATTCATCGGATTCTTCGTGATCAGCTGGATTCCACTGAATACAATCGAAGAAAACATCATAACTGCGGCACCACCGAGTACTGACTGCGGCATGATAGAAATAAGCGCCGCAAGCTTCGGACAGAGTCCACAGAGAATCAGGAACACAGCTCCCGTTGCAAGCGCAAACCGATTCACAACCTTTGTCATGGCAACAAGTCCGACATTCTGGCTGAAAGACGTATTCGGCAGGACACCAAAACAGGCAGCAAGCGAAGATCCAAGTCCATCACACATAACACCACCGGACAGCTCCTTATCGGTTGCTTCCCGTCCCAGACCGCCTTCCATAACACCGGAGATATCTCCAACTGTTTCAACCGCTGTAACAATAAACATGATCATAACCGGCAGAATTGCACGCATATCAAATACCGGCTTGACCGGCATGATCTTCGGGATAGCAAACCATGCAGCATCTGCTACCTTGTCCCAGTTCAGCACCCACGCTTTTGTATACTCGACGCCATCGGCAGTCACCCCGGTCGTAGGAAGCACAAATCCCATAACGATTGCAGCAATATATCCAGCAATAATACCCAATAAAATCGAGGAAGAACTCAAAAATCCTTTTGTGCAATGCTTGAAGATCAATATCACAATCAGCACAAAGAGTGCCAGCAGCAGATTCTCCATCGAGCCAAAATCTTCCGCCTTGTTTCCACCGCCAAAAGAATTGATTCCAACAGAAATCAGACTTAAACCGATGGACATAACAACTGTACCTGTCACAACCGATGGGAAAAACTTCCGAAGCGGTTTTAAAAAGAACCCAAGCACCGTCTCAAAAAAACCGCCTAAAATTGATGCCCCCATGATTGCTCCATATGCGGATACACCGCCCCCCATCGTTGCTGCAACGCTGTTAAATACACCAATAAACCCGGATGATGTACCCATGATGATCGGTACACGTCCGCCGACCGGACCGATTGCAAAAAGCTGCACCAATGTCACAATTCCTGCAACAAGCATTGCATTCTGAAGCAGGGAAAGCTGCAGCCCAGCAAACTCTCCTCCTGCGATTCCACAGGCACCTGTGATGATTAAAAGCGGTGTAAGGTTTCCAACAAACATCGCCAAAACATGCTGCAATCCAAGAGGAATTGCCTGCGCAAGCGGCATCTTTCCATCCATCTGAAATGCCGCATCCGATAACTTAAAACTCTTTTTCATCTGTTTTTCTCCTTGTATTCGGTATTTACTTATCTAAAATCATCTTCTGGCATCGACATCAATATCTTCTCCGGTGTGATCGGAAGTTCTCTGTGCCATACACCTGTCGCCCGGTAAATTGCATGAGCAATCGCCGGTGCTGGTGTGTTGATCACGATTTCTCCGATGGATTTTGCGCCAAATGGACCTGTCGGCTCGTAGCTATTTTCAAACTCAACCCGTAGGTGTCCCATGTCCAGCCGCGTTGGGATTTTATATTGCATAAAATTGGACTCAACCGGTTTTCCGGTTTCATCATATGTGATATTCTCAAACAACGTATGACCGATTCCCTGCACGATTCCACCCTCTGCCTGGATACGTGCAAGTGCCGGGTTGATTGCGATTCCACAATCCACAACTGCCACATAATCGAGGATTTTTACCTCCCCTGTATAGCGGTCAAGCTCAATTTCCACCATACCAACCATATATGGCGGTGGAGAAACCGGTGAAGAATGCGATGCAGTCGCAACCGCTGCAATATCATTTGCCACCTGATCCTTCACACTGATCTGCGCCAGCGTAACACGCTCGTCTGTGTTAATCTTCCGCACACACCCATCTTCAAATACCGTTTCTTCCGGCTCACATCCAAGCATTCCCGCCGCAATCGCACACAGTTTTTTCTTCAGCTCCTCGCAGGCAAGCTCTACTGCTTTTCCTGTTACATAGGTAGTCGAAGATGCATAAGAACCGGAATCATACGGAGATGCGTCCGTATCTGCGCCAAATACTGCCACGTCATCCACAGAGCAGTCCATACACTCAGCCACCATCTGTGCCAGAATCGTATCACAGCCGGTTCCCATATCTGCCGCACCGATGATCAGGTTAAACGTTCCATCATCTGCCAGCTTCACAGTTGCAGAACCGACATCGACGTTGGATATACAGGAACCCTGCATCGCCATCGCAACACCGGCGGTCCGCACTTTTCCATCGCCCATCTCCCGGACCGGATATTTCTCTTCCCAGCCAAAAAGCTCACGGCATCTTGCCATACAGCGGTCAAGCGCGCAGGCATTTGCAGTCTCTCCATAATACGCCGGCATCTTCATGCCCTCCCGGAGCATATTTTTCTCCCGAATCTGCGTCGGGTCGATGCCAAGCGACTCCGCAAGCTCATTGACCGAGGACTCCAGAGCAAAGATTCCCTGGGTTGCGCCATAGCCGCGATAAGCGCCCGCCGCCATTGTATTTGTATAGACGACATCGTAACCAAACCGGAACGCCTCAAGTCCTCCTGTATAAAGCGGAATTGACTTGTGTCCGCTAAGTCCGACCGTCGTCGGTCCATGTTCCCCATATGCACCTGTATTGGAAAGTGTGTACAGATCAAGTCCACGGATATGTCCGTCCCGGTCTGCACCCAACCGGACAGTGACTTCCATCTCATGCCGCGGCGAACCTGCGATCTGGCTTTCGTACCTTGTGAAGATGAGTTTCGCCGGACGCCCCGTCTGCATCGTCACAAACGCCGGATACACTTCGCTGACTGCAGTCTGCTTCGCGCCAAATCCACCACCGATCCGCGGTTTTTCCACGCGGATTTTGCTTTTCGGGATTCCAAGCGCTCTCGATAAAATCCGGCGCACATGGAAAACAATCTGTGTCGAAGAAATCACATGCAGTCTTCCATACCGGTCAAGACATGTATATGTGCGAAATGTTTCCATCATTGCCTGGTTGAACGCACGCATATGATAAGCATGGGAAAATGATACCTCACAGTCCGAAATCACGGCATCGACATCGCCATCTCCGCTTAATTCATGTGCGATCACATTCCGTTTTGCATCACCGCCCACATCAACCGGCGGATACCAGTCATCCTCCGGATGCACAAGCACCGGATTATCCTTCGCTTTGTGGAAATCAAGCACCGGCTCTAACACATTGTATTTCACTTTCACAAGCTTCATCGCTTTGCATGCCGCTTTTTCATCCTCTGCTGCAATGATTGCGACAACATCTCCCACAAACCGCACGTGCCGGTCGATAATCAACCGGTCATACGGAGATGGCTCCGGATAAGTCTGACCTGCGATTGCAAACCTTGTTTTCGGCACATCCTCCCATGTATAGATATCCACCACGCCCGGAATTTTCTTTGCAATTTCTGTATGGATTTCTTCCACAATCGCATTGGCATGCGGACTGCGCAGAAGCTTCACGACAAGCGCAGGGCCCGTGATATCATCTGTATACACCGGTTTTCCCAGCAGCAGCTGCATGGAGTCTTTCTTCCGGACTGATTTGTGAATGGCATTGTAATTCTTATGTTCCATCGCTTACTCCTTTCCCTGCTTCTTCCTATTTATATAGTCCAGGTAATTTCGGATTCCCCGGAGCTGTCCTTCGTATCCGGAACACCGGCATAAGTTTCCTGCCAGGTACGCGCGTATCTCATCATCCGAAGGATCCGGATTCTCCCGGAGCAATGCAATCGTATTCATGACAAATCCCGGATTGCAAAATCCACACTGATCAGCCCCCTGGTCTGCGATAAATCCAACAAAACCGGATGCTTCCTCCTGCAGTCCTTCGAGCGTATATACTTCATGTCCATCCGCTCTTGCACAAAGCACCGAGCATGACAAGACCGGGGTTCCATCTAAAAGCACGGTACAAAGCCCGCAATTTGCGGTCTCACAACCGCGCTTCACACTGTAGCAGCCATGCTTCCGCAGAAAATCAAGGAGCAGAAGATCCGGCGATACTGATTCACAAATCAGTGTTCCATTTACTTTGATTTTGATATCCATGTCTATGCCTGCTCCTCTCCGATTTTCTTTGTTAACCGATAGCAAAGCGCACCTGTAAGGCGTGTGCGGTATGCTGCACTGCCCCGGTGATTGCCGGCTGTCGGGATTTTTGTCTCTACCCATTTTGCAAACTGTTTTGCACGCTCTTCCGTGATTCCGTCTGTGAGAAATCCTTCCTCATCCGTGATACAGATTGCTCTGCCCGGTCTCGCACCGACAGAAATCCGGTATGTACCGGAAACATTTGCCGCTGCACATGCAAGAACCGGGAAATCTGTCCGTTGATTACGAACCGATGCATACGCATAGACACCCGGTGTTTTCTTCACGATCAGACGCACAAGCACGTCCCGGTCCGGTTTTTTCTCGGCGAACTCCTGCAACGGAATTATACCGCCCTGAAACAGTTCCACGTATGTATCCATAGCAAGGAACATCGTCAGGACATCCGAGAAACCAAACCGTCCCCAGATACTGCCGCCGACAGTTGCCAGGTTCCGGAACTGAACACCGACAATATCCTTTAAGGCATCTCTGACTGCGCCCTGTGTATATGCATACAGACCTTCATGCAGCTCGATTTCACGCAGAGACACCATCGCACCGATAAAAAATGCATCCGCGTTCTCATCAATCCTGTCAAGTCCCAGCTCGCACAGATCGATTGCCGTCTGGATTGTCCGATCCTGCATCTTCGTCCAAAGCATTCCACCGAGGATCATGCTTCCTTTTTTCTGGTTCAGCGTATAAGCTTCTTCCAGATTTTTTACACGAACATAATTCTGTATTGTTACCATAAAAGCTCCTTCTATTTCTCTAACCGCTTTTTTCCAACTTTATATTATAGTAAAAATACTTGCCTTTGAAAAGCGGTTTTGTTACAATACCGTTGTATTATCAAAAGTACAACGAAAGGGTTTTTATCATGAAACAAAGATTCAAAAAACATGTAGCACTTATACTCATCAGCCTGATGCTGCTCTCTCTGATCGGATGCGGCAAACCTGCATCCACAGACACAACCACAACAACGGAAGCAGCTGTCACAGAAGCACCGGCAGCCTCCATATCGGATGCTGCTACAACGGCAGACAGCACCCCCGCAGATGCCAGTGAAGAGGGCTCTGATGCGCAGACGGTCTATCCGGTCACAGTCACCGATCAGGCTGGTCGTGAAGTCACAATTGAAAAAGAACCGGAGTCAATCGTGAGCGGATACTATATCTCCACAAGTCTCCTGCTTGCACTCGGTCTGAAAGACAAGGTAACAGGCATCGAAGCAAAAGCAGATAAGCGGCCAATCTACAAACTTGCGGCGCCAGAATTCCTCGAGCTTCCAAATGTCGGCACAGCCAAGGAATTTGACTTAGAAACCTGCGCTTCCCTCTCCCCAGAGCTTGTCATCCTGCCTATGAAATTAAAGGATGCAGCGCAAAGCCTCTCCGAGCTTGACATCCCTGTCCTGCTCGTCAATCCGGAAAGCGAAGATCAGTTAGAACAGATGATTGAACTTGTCTCCACCGCAACCAATACAAAGGAAAACGCAGATGCCCTTCTTTCTTATATTGATGAGAAAAAAGAGATGCTCGAAAAAGACTTATCCGGCGTCGATGCAGAAAGCGTCTATCTCGCCGGTAACTCTTCCCTTCTTTCCACTGCCGGTCCAGCGATGTATCAGTCAGGGCTTATCGAACTGGCAGGCGGTAAAAATGCAGCATCCGAAATCACGGATACCTATTGGGCCGAGATCAGCTACGAGCAGCTTCTGGCATGGGATCCTTCTTATATTATTCTCGCTTCGGATGCAGAATACACACCCGAAGATGTATTAAACGACGAGAATCTGAAGGAGTGCACCGCAGTCAAAAACGGAAATGTCTATGCAATCCCTGGCGATATCGAAGCATTAGACAGTCCTGTACCGGGCGGAATCCTTGCATCCATCTGGCTTGCCGGAATCCTGCACCCGGATCAGGTATCTGCAGATATGTATACAGAAGAAAAGGCAGCGTTCTATGAAACTTTTTATGGAATCAAATAATAAAATTAAATTCACTCTTATCGTCGGAACCGTTATCTTAACGGTTCTGACGATTTTTTCATTTTTTGTCGGCCGCTACCCACTCACACTCTCCGGAATTATATCCGGTGATTCAAGACAGTGGCAGGTGTTTGTGACATTGCGCGCAAGCCGCGGAATCGTCGGCTGTATCGGCGGTTTCGTTCTCGGCGTAGCAGGTTTTGTCTTCCAGACTGTATTCCGGAATCCATTGGCATCACCGGATATCATCGGTGTATCTTCCGGTGCCAGCGCCGGTGCCGCGTTCGGCATCCTGTTTCTGTCCGGCTCTATGGCAGTGACTGCGTCTGCATTTGCCGGTGCTCTCGGTTCTGTTGTTCTAGCGCTTATGCTCGCATCCCTCACTACCGGGCAGGATGGCAGAGGAATCGTGTTGGCAGGAATCGCGGTACACAGCTTAGCCCAGACCGCGCTCATCTTCCTGAAGCTGCTCGCCGACCCGGAAAAACAGCTTGCATCCATCGAATACTGGATTATGGGAAGTTTAAATGGTATCAGTCTCTATACCATCAAAGGAAATGTGATTCTCTGTATCCTCTGTATCAGCGCACTTTTTTTGTTGTACCGGCAGATTATGATGCTTTCCCTGCACGATGACGAAGGGCGTATGCTCGGTGTTCACACACAACATCTCCGGCTTTTGATTCTCCTGATTGCAACGCTGGCAACATCCGGAATCATCAGCATGACCGGGCTTATCAGCTTCATCTCTCTGCTTGCACCGCACGGTGCACGTCTGATCATCAAAAACAACCGGCTATCCACGATGTTTCTAAGTGGGATCATCGGTGGCTGCCTGCTGACACTCGGAGATATTCTGGCACGAAGCGTAGCTTCCACAGAGCTGCCGGTCAGTATCTTCACCAGTCTTGTCGGAGCACCATTTTTGGTCTATCTATGCGTAAGGAGGAACCGCGAATCATGAGTCTGCTCACAGTCAGTCACCTGTCTGCCGGATATGGCAGAAAAGAAATCCTACACGATATCAGCTTTACGTCGCGTCCCGGAACAATCACCGGTATTCTCGGTGCAAATGGATGCGGCAAAACTACACTTTTAAAAGCGATTGCGAACATCCTCCCGCACAAAGGTTCCTGTCTGCTTGCAGAAAATACATTGGAATCACTTTCTGCACGGGAACTTGCAAAGCAATGTGGATATATCCCCCAAAAAAGCGGAATCACAATTGATATGACAGTTCTGGATGTTGTCCTGATGGGGTATCATCCGGACTTATCGCTGTTGCAGCCTCCCACCGCACAGATGAAAGAACATGCCAAAGCAACTCTCACGATGGTCGGTCTTCCCGATCGTGAGCAGAAAAACTACAACCAGCTAAGTGAAGGACAAAAACAGTTATGTATCCTTGCACGGACATTCGTCGGTACACGTAAGCTTCTGCTCCTCGATGAGCCGGAAAGCGCCTTAGATTTCCGGTTCCGGAACCAGATGATGCAGCACCTGCGGACATATGTGACTGCCCATGACGCCTGTGCGCTTGTCACACTCCATGACCCTTCTCTGGCATTAAACACCTGTGACGAGCTCCTTGTCCTGTCGAATGGCACACATTCCGGGAAAATCTCCCCGAAATCGACTCCTGTTTCAAAGATGGAGTCGCTGCTTTCCTCGATTTATGGTACAATCAATATCGCAAAGCTCCACGACAAAAACGGGAACGAACACCTTGTTATGATACAGGAGGAGTTCATATGAAAGCTGTTACAAAAATTACTTTTTACGATGAACAGGATGAAAAATTCTTTGGAGAAGGTCCCTGTCGTCTGCTGCATGCCATCGAAGCAGAAGGCTCCCTGCGTGCAGCTGCAAGCTCCATGGGACTTGCTTACTCGAAAGCGCTTCGTATGATAAAAAATGCCGAGCATGCACTCGGATTTCCACTCACAAGCAGGACTGTCGGTGGCAAATCCGGCGGTGGAAGCACTCTGACACAGGAAGGAAAGGAATGGATAGAAAAATATGAACGATATCGGGATGCCTGCATACAGGCCAACCGCAAATTGTATCTGGAGATCTTTTCGCGCTAGCAGCAAAAAGCATCTGATTCTGAACGGAAGCCGCGGAAGCGGAAAGTCCACGCTTCTTTCTGCCCTTTTCCCACAACCAATGCCCGGGCTTACATCCTATGTAGTACCCGAAGATGGTGTCTATATGAAAGAAAACCTGTCAGGCAAGACTGTCCAGATTGGAAGATATCAGGCAGATGCACCCGGAAACACAAACAAAATGCAACCGGTTCCGGAAGCATTTCTCACAAAAGGCATCGAATTTCTGGATATGTGTATCCGGCATCCGTCCGACTGGGTAACCATCGACGAAACCGGTTATCTGGAACAGACAATTCCTGCGTATCAGGAAGCAATTTCCCGTCTGCTCGCAGCCAAACATGTACTTTTAGTTGTCCGTAAACAAAAACTTCCTTTCCTGGACTCTCTCTGCAAGCGGGATGATTGTTTTCTCGTAGATTTAGATAAGCCTTATGGAGACGCGTTCTGTATCATCATGGCATCCGGAAAAAGCAAACGCTTCGGTGCCAATAAACTCCTCACAGATTTTAATGGGAAACCACTGATTGCATACGCGTTTGATGCGACCGAAATGCTTGGACAAAACCGGCTGGTTGTGACGATCCACCCGGAAATTGCACATATATGTAAGAAACAGGATATCCCATTTCTTCTGCATAATCTGCCGGACCGGAACGATATGATCCGACTTGGAACCGGTGCAATAAAAGACAAAGCAAGCCACTGCCTGTTCCTGCCTTCAGACCAGCCGCTCGTCTCACGGGAGACAATCGGTGCATTGCTTTTCTGCGCCAAAAATGCACCCGATACAATCTGGCGGACTTGCGATCAGAATACTGCCGGTTCCCCGGTTGTTTTTCCATCTGCTTACTTTGATGATCTTTCTGCACTACCTCCAAAACATGGCGGCAATACTGTGATTCAAAACCACAGGGAACATGTAAGACTCCTACCGGTTACACAACACTATGAGCTAGCAGACATCGACACACCAGAGGATATGCAGGCAATGGAGGTTATTGCAGCGCATGCACTGGCAAAGTAAATACCCCTCTCACCGCAGCCAGATACTCCTCCGGCCGGTCTGCCTTCTTCACCTTCTTAAGCTCGCGCTCTGCATCCGGGAACATCTTACCCAGATAGAACCACACTTCCTTCATCTTGAAGAGCGCATCCCGCTCACAGTCCATCTCTTCCCGGTACCCAGCATACAACCGGTCATGGTACTCCTTTAGCTCTGCCGTTGTTACCGACTGCCCTGTCCGGATCTCCCGTACCAGTCCCGGATTCGCAATTACACCTCTTCCAAGCATAATGCGGTCTACCTGTGGAAACTTCTCCCGGAACGCATGATAATCTTCCACCGTAAAGATATCTCCGTTATAACAGACCGGGTGCACACATTCCTTCAGTGCTTCCGCAAATACACCAAGATTTGGATGATTGTTGTAGAAGTCCTTCTGCAAACGTGGATGGATGATCACTTCGGAGATGGGATACCTATTATATACTCGCAGGATATCCGCAAACTCTTCGGGAAATTCCACTCCGATCCGCGTCTTCACAGAGATCTTGCAGCTTCGCTCCTCCGGCAGTTTGGATATCCCCTCAAATACCGCATCAAAGAACCGGTCTAATCGTTCAGGGTCCTCTAAGAATCCACTTCCTTTCTTCTTCGATACGACCGTTGCCATCGGACAGCCCAGATTCAGATTCACTTCTTGATAGCCAAGCTCCGCCAGCATATTACACGTCGTAAGGAACTGTTCCGCATCGTTCGTCAGGATCTGTGGAACAACATACATTCCCTGATTGTGCTCCGGTGCCACGTCCTTTCGCTCCCGCGTCTTCAATAATTTCTTCTTTGACGGTGCGATAAACGGCGTCACGTACTTATCCATATCGCCAAACATCGCATGATATGCATTCCGGTACACGTATCCTGTCACGGATTCCATCGGTGCCAGATAAAATTGTATTTTCTCGGATTCTGTAATACTCACCGTAGCTCTCCTCTATCATCAGCATTTTCTTCCACATGTTTCGGGCGGAATATATACAGCAAAATTGCTTTACATATATTGTCTGCGATCATGCAAAGCCAGACTGCCTTTAAACCCAGTCCAAACACATTCACGCATAAGAACGTACCAAATATCCGGATGCCCCACATGCTGACCGCCTCACACGCGAACACATGCTTCGTCCGACCCATACCATAGGAAATACCCTCTAAGACAATCATCAGTCCAAAAAACGGCTCTGAAAACGAAACCAGACGCAGCATCTCACTTCCGATCCGCGCCGCATTGACTGAGTTCGTAAACAGACGCATAAATGGATATGCGAATAGGTAGAGTCCGATACCATTTACTACCATAATCAATAATGTGATCAGGATCGATACCCGCTCCGTTGCTTTTAATTTCCGGATATCCTTCTCTCCGAGTGCATTTCCGACCAATGTACTGGTCGCCACACGCAGTCCGTATCCTGGAATATAGACGATCTGCTCCGCTGTAATGGCGATCGAATGTGCCGCAAATATCGTCGTTCCCATACCAGATACCATCCGCGCAAACGCAATGTATCCAAAGCAGCTTACGAAAGTCGTGCCAAGTGCCGGAAGTCCAATCGTAAATGTCTCTGACAGAATCTCCCGGTCGAGTCTCCTGTCCTCTCGCGTTGGTCGAAGCTTCGTCTTGCTGAGCATCAGCAGAAACATCGCAATACCGCCGATTCCAAAACTGATGCAGGATGCGATTGCCGCACCTGCCACGCCGAGATTCAGACCATATATAAATACCGTATTCAATAGGATATTTAACACATTTTCACCCACGCTGATAAACATCGGCGATTTCGTATCCTTAATGGATCGAATCATCGCGGAAAAGACGCGGGAAGACGCCCGGAACACAAGTGAAATGCTTGTAATTGTGAAATACACGCTTGCCGGTCTTACAATATCCGGTTCAACGCCCATCCACACCGGAATATACGGGGACAGCACAAGCGCGATCACTTCCAATAACGTTCCGATTGTAAATGCATATAGTATTGATTGTCCAGCCAGTTTCTTCAGTTTGGCTTCGTCCCCGGCTCCATTTGCCTTCGATGCAATCGCCAGCACAGCAACCGCAATCGCACTTGGAATTGAGTGGATCAGCCAGCCGATGGTTGTTGTCGTGCTGACTGCTGCCGTTGCTTTCTCACCCAGATGTCCCACCATCGCCGTATCAACATATTGAAGCAGCGTCGACAGCACCTCTTCTAATACGGTCGGGATGGATAAGGTGATCAGCGATCGAAACGCTTCCTTATTGTATGTTTGTTTCATTTATTTTCAAATCCTTCTGTTTACTTAAAAGAAGGGCTTATAGAAAGCCCTTCTTCGTAAAACTTATTTACTTATCGCTTCGTTTCTTTTTGGAAACACCAAGTATGATTATTCCAACAGCCGCAACTATCATTATAATGGTGATTGGAGCAATCGGCGCTGTATCACCTGTCTTCTTCACTGTGTTGGAAGATGTCGTAGTTGTTGTCGTCGTGGTTGTCGTACTCGTAGTACTTGTCTCCGTCGTCGTAATCTCTGTGGTTGTATCTGTTGTTTCAGTGGTTTCTGTAGTCTCAGTCGTTTCCGTTGTTTCGGTCGTCTCAGTTGTTTCTGTTGTCTCAGTCGTTATCTTGTCATACGTATTTGTATACGCAACATTTGCTGTCGCATGATCTCCGATTACAACCGAAGCGGTTTTGCCCTCCACTGCAGTCTGCGCGTCTACAACATATGTGATCTTGCTCAACGTATATCCATCTACATCTGAAGCAATCTCATTGACTGTATAGCTGCCTGCATTGCAACTGATTTCCTTTGACCACGTCTTACTAGCAGTATCATAAGAAAAATCTGCAAGACTATAGGTTGTCTTTGTACCGGTTGCATCCTCAACAACCTCAAAGCGAATTGTCTGCTCCGCATCTGTTTTGGATACACCACCCGCTATGGTCTTTGTCAACACAAGCTTAGCCGGAGCATATGTATTTTTCACAACGATTTTATCTCCAATGCTTCCACTTGCTGGTTCGTAGGAAGTCGCATAATTTGTAACCTCTGTCTCTCTCACACTATACGATATCTCAACGCCATTCTCGTATTTGTCGAGATCTGTAAATGTACCCTTCCAGTTATTTGTCTTATCCAGTTTCAAAGTCTTTGCTGTTGCAACACCATTCTTATAAAGAGTTACTGTGATCGCACTATGATCATCTGCTGCCAGGTTATCGCCAACCCACTTCTTTTCAACCTCGATATCACCCTTTTGTGTTGTATATGAATTTCTAACCTCAAATACACCGTTTTCACCAGCATCTTCTGCTGTCACAGTTGTACCAGAAGCATTCTTTTTCACATAACTTACTGTATATCCGGCTGGTACATCGACTTCTTTGACTGTATATACATATTCTGTATTTGCTGCTACATCACTGTACTTCGGAAGCTCTGTCCATATATAAGTCCAATGATTTGTTTCACTCAAAGTTACCGTGTCATATACATTTCCATCATACATTAACTGTACCTGTATGCTGGTTGGTCGTTTCCGATCATTATTATTCTGATCATCCCATACCTTTGTCACAGTTCTTGTTGTAGATGGATAAGAGTTTGTAACCGTAATAGAACCATTTCCTGTTGTCGTATCAACTGTCATCGGACTGTAAGATACGCCATAGCCCTGTGGTACAGCTACCTCTTTGACTGTATACACAATCTCCTGTCCAGCCTCATTATATGGAAGGTCATTCCATGTATAAGTCCAGTGATTTGCATCTTCCAGTGTTACAGCGGCTCCAACCGCGGAACCATTTGCATATAATTGAACATCTACACTCGTCGGACGAGATGTAGCATTATTATCCGCCCATACTTTATTGACTGTGATATTTCTTGTCCGAACTGTACGTTTATTCGTAATCGTTGTCGCTGATCCTGATGTCACAACAGTCGTTGTATAACCGCTAACTGTACCAACTTCTTCAACCGTATACACAATATCCGTACCTGCCGCATTCTGCTTGTTCAGATCATTCCACGTGTATGTCCAATGATTGGTCTCATTCAATTCCTTCGTTGCTTCCGGATCTGTAACAGCTGTGCCATCCGCTATAAGTCGTACTGTAATTGGTGTCCGCAATCCATCGCGGTTGTTATTATCATCCCATACCTTTGTCACTGTATGACTGACTTTATCCATCGAGTACTGGTTTGTGATAACCGCCAGATACGTTCCATCACTCTGCTTCTGGATTACAGATGACTTCTGTGAATATGAAGCAGGCATGCTTGCAGTATCTTCAACAACCGAATACTTGATCTCTACACCATTCTTATAAACCGGCAGATTGCCCCAGCTTGCAGTCCAGTTATTCCCTGCTGTCAATGTAATATCCTTCGACAGGGAAACTCCATTTTCCATTAAGGAAACCTTAAGGGTCCGCGGTCTATATCCATCCGCGTCATTATTATCATCCCAATCCTTCCGGATTGACACCTTCGTTGTCTGTAAAGTATTCGTGATATCATAGCCATTCGCTGCATATCTCGTCGTATACCCAGAAACCGGTGTTTCTTCTACCTTATACCGGATTTCCTCATCTGTACCTGCATAGTATTTATCCAGATTGTCAAAGGTAAAGCTCTTCGTCGTTTCTGTTGTACTCAGACTCTTTGTATCTACATACTCCCAATCTGCTGTCGTACCATTCTTCAATCGATACAGTTTCAACTCAATGCTGGATGGACGATACGCTTCATATCCCGTATCTACCCATGTCTTGGTGCCCGATACAGATGTTTTTTCCGTTTTATTCTCGAAGATGACGGCACCTAAGCTTGTTCCTGCACTGCCGCTCGCAGCTCCATTCACATATTTCTGCACAGAAGTAACTGCGGCATCCAATTTGTTGCCTGCAGTATTCTTTGTCACATTTACCTTGGCTACATAATACGTATCATCTTTTGTAACACCTGCATAACCAGATTCTTTTTCATAAATCTTGTAAATGTGCTCTCCGACATTTCCTGTCACTGCAGAATCATATGTTAGTGGTGTGAATGTTACGGTTCCATTTGTACTTCCATTTGTTGTTCCTGTAGCAGCCCCTGCCGTCTTTATTGACAGATCTGCATTCAGCTCATCCACTGCAAATCCCGCAAATGTATAGTTAGCTGAATAGTTCGTTGCATTATCCAGCTTCTTTAATGCAGTAAATGTAATGCTGCCGGATGTCTGAATCATTGTATTCACGATATCATAAGTACCTGCAGGGTAACTTGTCGTATATCCAGCGACCGCTGTCTCTACTACCTTATATGGAATCTCAGTAGCCATTCCCGGATAATACTTTGGCAATGTTCCAAATGAATACTTCCATGCACTTGCTGCATCTACAGTCCTGACTGCTCCGACCTGCTCCCAATCGGCATCGTCATTCTCGTTTCCACCCTGTTTCAACTTATATAACTTTACCTGAATGCTAGCCGGACGATCTGCTGTGGTATCACCAACCCATGATTTTGTACCCTGAATCGTTGTAGTCACGGTCGTATTATTAAATACAACCTCTGAAGCCGTGGTACCGGTTCCTGCACTGTTATACTTCGTAATCTTACTGCATGTTGCAACCAGCTTTGTCGGATTTGTAGCATTATCCAATGCAACATCTACCGTCAGAATATAATAGTTCGTATCCGTTGTTACATCTGTGTACCCAGAGCTTTTCTCATAAACCTTGTAGTAATGTTTTCCTACATCTCCTATTGTTGCAGAACTATAACTTACCTTATCCTTAAATATAATTGTTCCCGTTGTATTACCAGCAGTTGTTCCGGTCGTAATATCCTTTACCCTGGTAGCGTTTGCAGCGTCTGCTGATACCTCTTCCACTGCAAAATTCGCAAAGGTGTAGGTATTTCCGCTTGCATAATCGGTTGTGCCATCTAACTGCTTTGTAGCTGAGAAGTCGTAGGAACCTGTATAGTATGTAGACTTTTCATTCTCATATGGAAGATTATATCCCGTATCATTTGTAAACGTCTTTCCCTCGTAACTGTTTGGAATCGTTATGTTCGACGACTTTTTAAGTACAAAGTAAAACGAATCTGCCCGAACATCAAACCCTTCTGCAGCAGATACTTCGACCAACTCATAAATCTGATCATAATTCAATCGATCAATTGTCAACTTACCAGCAACCTCATCGGTTACTTTCAGCACATCCGTATCCCGTACCAAGTTACCTCGCGTCATGGTTCCCGTCGCAGAATCATAGGTTGCTTCATACAAACGGAATGTAGAATCTTTCAGTGCATGTGTCGTTCCAGCCGCATCGGTCCAATATTTATATAACTCTATCGAGCCATAATTGGATTCTGCCTCATGCTGTCCTTTTGTGAACACCTGTCCCTGGAATGTTTTCGATCCACCCTGATCCGCCTGATATCCGTTCAGCGTAAATGTATTAGAGGATTGTTCATCCGTCAAAGTAATCGAACTATTGCCTAGTGTAAACTTCAGATTACACCTCGTTGTATAAGTTATCTTCAAATACTTGCTATCCGGTAATTCAAACCTAAGTGAATTCGAAGATCCATCATAACTGACTGTATAATCGGTTCCACTTGTCAATGGTGTTTCTGTACCGCCATTTACTTCGTATACCTTGATACTCTGCATATTATAAGAGAATGCAGTACCGAGTTTATCCACAGCCGTTAGTTTTCCATCTCCCGGTACCAGATCATAAGCACCCTTGTTGACTTCGACCGTATACTCCGCTGTATTATATTTACTGTTATCTGCACCTGTCGTGTTATCATAGGTACCGTAAAATACTCCGTCCTTCGATACCAATGCAGGTGCTTTCAATGTCGTTGTCGTTGATACTGGTGTTCCAACATTTGTACTGCCTATCTTTAGCTGAGCAGAATTCGTAAAGGTTTCCGATCCCTTCTTTGCAAAATCCTCCAGACTTGTTACTTCTGTCGTATACTTAATCCGAACATGTGTCTCTGTTCCCGCTGAATAGTTGTCAATGGCATTCATCAAAGCAATATAACCCGCAGTAACCGGAATCGTAAAACTTGCAATTCCATTCGTTTCACTTGTCTGAAGATCAATGTTCGGTATCGTTGCTCCACCTGCATAATACGGCATATCCGATAACTTCCCCGCTGTATTATGCGCTACATCCCTGACATAGAAGTATGCAGTTATCATGCTGGAAGATAATTTCATATCCGTTGGTAATGTATCCGCAATCGTAACAGATTCTCCACCTGAAAGCGCAATGGAATTCAATGACACATCTAACATGTAGCTAATCTTACCTGTTTCATCTACCTGCGTTGTAACTGTCTTATTCAAAGGCGGCAATGGATTTGTATATACATCCTCATCACTTTTTTTCTCTTCCTTGCCATTTGCAGAATAATAAATGTTTGCTTCGTTTTTATAATTTCTCTGTACCTGATTCAAATCAGTATCCAAAATCTTAGTCTTGTATTCTAATGTTATTTCCTTTACCGGATTCGATCCTGTAAAGAGACTATCTTTAAACGCAAACTTATAATCATATCCTTGATTATTTCCTGCAGTGTCTGGTGTATATGTCACATATTCATTGTCAATATTAGCATCATTCGAATCAGTTACATCTACATCAAACGATGAATTATCTTTTCTTGTAAATGTAATCTTTGTGTTATATATGCCTGACATGCTTCCCGGATTATTCCAGTATTTTTGCATATTATCTTTGATATACACATTTGTCAGATTTTCTGGAATATCTTTCACAGAAACCGTCCAATAAATATATCCATCCTGCATTTTCACAGCATGCTTTTCAATAGACCATTCTTTTCCCGGCGTCTGCACAGTTCCGGTTCCCGTATATTTATAACCCTTATTTGTTATAAGAGTTACATCATTTTTCACATCCAGTTTGGTCGCAGAATCCATATAATCATCTGTTACCTTTGTGTAAACAGTTGCCGTATATACACCGTTGTTCCCCGTAAAATCAGTAGCGCGCAATGTCTGTTTTGTATCTCCCAGCAAATTGCCATCCTTATCACACAGCCCTGATCCAATCTCTGGCATATCCTCAATTGTGCCAGAACCAAGCAACGCATCCAAAGAATCATACTCTCCTGCATAATCCTTCAGATCAATCGTAATCGTCCATGTCACAACCTTGGAAGTTTCATCCAACGAACCTGTTTTCTTTACTTCTGGTCTTGTCACATCGTAAGTTGCTGATGTAGTTCCCGTTTTTGTCTCTTTTTTATTATTCTTATATGTATAATCTACTGTATTCGTATAAGAAGTACTATTCGCATTATCCGGATCAAAAATACCTTCATCTGTCTCTACATCATAAGTAACTTCCACGGTCGTAGTACTGCCATCCGATGAACCAAGTTTGTTCAAAGCATTTGCCAGAGCACCAAAGCTTCCATATATGGTATTCGCAGTGACATTTGAATCATTGCTGCTTGCAATCTTGATATTGGAGATATTCTTTAAGTTTGCACCTAAACTATCTGTCAAAGATACCCCGGACACAGAGCCAGTCGTTTTTAATGTCAACTTATATGACTGCTTCCACGTATTTGTACTCTTGTCATAGGTTGCTTTTCCATCGGTTGCTTTCTGTACTGTCAATGTACTTGTTGCTGTTCCATCATCGTAAATCACATCTGAAACTTTTTTCTTTGCAGTTCCAATCGTTATTTTATCTCCGGATCCCTTATCGGTTTCCGTCAGCTTTACATTTCCATATATTGTTCCATCTCCCTTTCTTGTGTTTTCCGTCAAGAAAGTCTGATTATCAAGGCATATATATGCATAACCATTACTAATATAAATATAACCTACTTTTTTTCCTTCAAGCATAATATCCTGTTTTCCGGATATCAATTCAAGGTTATTCAAATCATTAAAATTTACTTTGATATAAATAGGATTTCCATCTCTTGGAATGGCACTGTTATCTAACTCCCATTTATATTTTAAGTTAAACTCATCACCTTCGAATACTTTTGTTACCTGATCCAAATCCGTCTCCTGCCCATTATGTTTAACACTGGCAGTAAAATTCATCGTTATTCCATTTGACGTATCTGTATATGCATTGTTCCAAAGTGAAAGATCTACGGAATCATCTGCCACATTTTGTGAGGTTTCATTCAGATTCTCTTCTTCTAAAGGAACACCATTTTGATTTTCTTGTGTTCCTAAACTTTGCTGCCCTGTTGCGAAATTTGCATCACTCTCCGATGCGACACTCTCTGTCTCCCCGCCTTCCGCAATCGGTGTATAGCTGATGTTCTGGAATAATGAAATTAACATCAACATAGAAAGCAGAAATGCAACTACTTTTTTTCTGGTTTTTTGTTTGTTCATAAACTCCATCCTCCATTTTCTTTTTTCAAATGCATCCTCGCATATATGCATTGGAACCATCTATGATAAACTCTGACGTTTCTTCACGCAGAGAACAATTAGATTAATTACTGTTCAGATTTTATATCGACAGTAACCCACTATTGCATAATATTCTACACGAAACCATCCGTATTTTCAATATATCATGCCTGCAAAAACGCGCTATTTTTGACTATTTTAGAATCGTGCACCGCAAGGCGCACCACCACAAAAAAACCTGCCACACCAATTCTGGTGCGGCAGGTTTTTGTAACCATCTTCCGAAGTATGTTTTATTCTCCGTCCTTCTTCTCCTCTGCGGATGCCTCTGCATCGTCATCATCAAAGAAGCTATCATCAAAGTCATCATCGTAATCATCGAAATCATCTAAGTAATCTGGTGTCAGGTACTTGTAAACTGCTACGCAGATACCTACGATGATTGTCAGAATACCAACGATCAATGCAACAGAGAGAAACGCGTTCTTTGCTTCTGTTACGCATTCGTCTTCTTTTACAACTTTTACTTCGTCACAACACTTTCTCATAGTTTTCTACCTTCCTTTCATCGCTACTGATAAACTAATTTTACCACAGCTTATCCGATATTTCTACCGTGATTTACAACTTTTTCATTTTTACAAGCGATGCAAATAAATGTTTTTCACCAACACGGTCGAAATTCACGACGATTTCCTGATCGCCGCCCGATGGAATCACATCAATCACCTCGCCATTTCCAAATTTAATATGGCGTACTTTATCTCCTACTTCATAGCTTGCCGGTGCAGAAGCTGCATTTCCCATCGGAAATGCCTTTCCAAATCCCGGATTGGCACTCGGGTTCGCATTTGACGTGGCAGAGCGCGTATACGGATTGTTCTTGCCATATGCCTTTAGCTGAATCACCTGCTCTGCCGGTTTCTTTGATGGAATCCGATCCATATTCGCAGGTGCATAGCCAAAAGCCTTCTCTTCATACTCGAGATAATGCTTCGGAATCTCCTTGACGAACCGCGATACTTCCTCGAAATTCGTCGAACCATGCACCATCCGTTGTCCGGCAGCCGTCATATACAGTTTCTCCATCGCACGTGTAATTCCGACATAGCAAAGTCTCCGCTCCTCTTCAAGCGCATCTGGATCATCCGAATCCAGCGACATGCCACTTGGGAATAACCGTTCTTCCATACCTGTCATAAATACATATGGAAACTCCAGACCTTTCGCGCTATGTAATGTCATCAACGTCACCTTCGCGGTTGGCACACCATCTTCGTCTTCCTCCTCAGTGTCTGCCACGAGTGCAATATCTTCAAGAAGTCCGGTCAGCGTCGGCACCTCTGCACTCTCTTCATAGGTAACGATCTTATTCTTTAATTCCTCTAAGTTATCCAACCGGGTACGCGCCTCATCCGTAGCCTCTGCGGTAAGCGCTTCACGATATCCACTTTCATCCATGATTGCATCGAACACTTCACTGATGAATTCTCCATGTACCAGACGCGCCTTAAAGCCTTCCATCATATCTGTAAACTTGCGAATCTTCTCCACGTTACGTGTCATGCCTGGTACTTCTTCGATATCTAACAATGCATCATACAGATTATACTCATTCGACTGTGCATACATATCAAGCTTATCCACGGTCGTCGCACCGATTCCACGCTTCGGCACATTGATAATACGTTTGATTGCCTGATCATCGATCGGGTTTGCAAGCACCTTCAGATAGCTTACGAGATCCATGATTTCTTTTCTTCCATAGAAATTCTGTCCACCATAGATCTTATATGGCAGATTCTCATACAGAAGTTTTTCCTCAAGCACACGGGACTGCGCATTCGTACGATACAGGATCGCGATATCATCGAGTGATACCCCCTGATTCTTCAAGGTTTTGATCCGGGACGCAACACCGTTTGCCTCCTCGTACTCCGTACCGTAACGGGTAAATGTTACCTTCTCACCATCTTCCTGCTCAGTCCAGAGGCGTTTATCCTTTCTTCCCTCATTATTCGCGATCACCGCATTCGCAGAATTTAAGATATTCGCCTTGGAACGATAGTTCTGCTCAAGCTTTACCACCTTAGCATCCGGGTATTCTTCCTCAAAATTCAGGATATTATAGATGTTCGCGCCACGGAATTTATAGATACTCTGGTCGTCATCACCCACGACGCACAGATTCCGGTATTTTGCAGCCAGCATCTTCACCAAGATAAACTGTGTATGGTTCGTATCCTGATACTCGTCCACCATAATGTACCGAAACCGAGTCTGGTATTCGGCAAGCACATCCGGGTTCGTCTCAAAAAGAAAGATCGTCTTGAAAATCAAATCATCAAAATCAAGCGCATTGTTGCTCTGCAGACGCTTCTGATATTCCCGGTAAACCTCTGCAATCTTCTGGTCCCGGAAGCTTGCTGCATGTTCTTTCTCGTAATCGTCCGGTGTCATGTACCCTTCCTTCGCCTTCGATATCGCCGAAAGCATCGCCCGCTCCGGATAGAGCTTCGGGTCTAATTGCAGATATTTCAGCACTTCTTTTACAACTGTCTTCTGTTCACTTGCATCATAGATTGTGAAACTGCTTGTTCCACCAATCTTGTCAATATGTTTACGCAGAATCCGCACACACATGGAATGGAAGGTTGATACCCACACACTCTCAGCACCAAATCCTACCAGATTATCTACTCGTTCCCGCATCTCTGCCGCAGCCTTGTTCGTAAATGTGATTGCCAGTATATTGTATGGATTGACTGACATCTCATCAATCAGATATGCGATCCGGTGCGTGATCACTCTGGTCTTTCCAGAGCCAGCACCAGCTAAAATAAGTAAAGGCCCGTCGGTTGTACAACAGGCCTCTAACTGTTTGTCATTTAATCCTGGCATCGGTTTACTGTAAACCTAACTTTGCCTTCATCGCTGCCAGCTCATCCTGTACAGCTGCATTTGGAGCTGCATCATACTTGGCTGCTAAACTGTCGATACCACTCTCCTGTGTTGTCTGATTTAATTCGGTCATGGCATTTGCCTGATCAAGCATTGCGTTCGCCTTTGCTTCCATACGATCAAAGGCAGCCATGCTGCTTGCTGAATCTGACAGATTGTTCGTCATCTTGTTCAGACGATCCTGAGTCTTAGCAACCTTCATCTTCGCCTTGATTGCATCACGGCGGGAGTCAAGCTGGTTGATATCTGTCACAAGCTTGTCATGCATCTGACGCATCTTCATCGCATTTGCAGCTGCAACATCATAGGTCTGCTGCAAGCTTGCCTGCTTCGCTGTAAGCTGGTTCTTCTGCTCTAAGAACTTCATGGCATCTGCTTCGTTTCCGGCAAGAAGTGCCTTCTCTGCGTATGCCTGCATCTTTGTAATCTCAGAATTCACTTCATCAAGCTCACGCTTGCATCTCTGCTCATCTGCCATAACGGCAGCTGTTTCCTTCTTCACTTCTGCCAGATCCTTCGTCAGGTTGCGAAGTGTCTGATCAATCATCTTCTCCGGATCTTCTGCCTTATCGAGAAGTGCATTGATATTTGAAGCCATAATGTCTTTAAATCTCTGTAAAATTCCCATTGTAATAAAACCCTCCTATAATTCTCATCTTCATACTGTGAAATCCACGTTGCTTTTATTATACTTGATAAAGATAGTAAAGTAAAATGGAATTTTGTTAAAAATTGGTGTTGTCTCTGCAACTTGTCTTAGTTGTATTTTGCAATCACTTCTTCGTTTGCCTTCATGGCGCTTTCTTCCATCTGCTTTCTCTCTGCAAGGAGCTTTTCCTGCACTTCCTTATGCTGTACACCGATGATCTGCAATGCGAGATATGCGGCATTCTTTGCACCATTGATTGCTACGGTTGCAACCGGAATTCCGGATGGCATCTGCACGATAGAGTAAAGTGCGTCCTGTCCATCGAGTACGGAACCGGAGATTGGAACACCGATAACCGGAAGAACCGTCTGGCTTGCAACAACGCCCGGAAGTGCGGCTGCCATACCTGCGGCTGTAATAAACACTTCTGTGCCATTTCCGTTTGCTTCCTCGATAAATGCGGAAAGTCCTGCATGTGCACGGTGTGCTGACAGGCATCGCACATCAACCTGTACGCCATAGTCCTTCAGAATCTTAATTGCTGGCTCTACCTTTGGAAGATCACTTGTGGATCCCATAATCACTGCTACTCTCATTTGTTCTGCCTCCTTGATGTTAAATATATTGTATTGTATCACTATCTCCTGATAAAGGAAACAGTATTTGTTGCTGTTATGTTATCGTATGTTCTTCCGGGTTCCGGAGATCCCTTTGGAACCAATATGATTTGTATACCTTCCAGTCTTTTTGCCAGTCCGGCAGTTCCGGATGCTTCTCCGTTTTTTGCCCACGACAGCCAGCCAAACGACTGTGCATGTACGCGGTAATAAATATCATAGTGTTCTGCCATCTCTCCATAGAGCGAAATCCGGATTGCTTCTAATCGTTTTGCCTGTCCGCTTGTACCGGACATTTCTCCATCTTTTTTCCATGTATTCGGATCATTTTCATTTCCCTGCCATCCATAAGATTGTACATGCGTTGTGTACCTTACACCACCTGAATATGATGCGTTCGACAACTTGATATTGATTCCTTCCAACCGCTTTGCCTTGCCGCTGGTTCCGGACATCTGTCCGTTGGTTTTCCATGTCTGCCAGCCAAAGGATTGTACATGGGTCTTATACATTATATTGGCGTTATACGCATCCCCCGGAATCTGAATCGAACCATTCTGCAAAGCAACATAAGCACGGGTATTCACAGATGACGGATTCACATTCGCATACGATTGTCCTGGCGCCGATTCTCCTTTCTTCACTACAACAATCTGAATTCCTTCCAACCGCTTTCCATACCCTGCTGTTCCGGATGGTTCCCCATTTTTTGCCCATGCAAGCCAGCCGAATGACTGTGCATGTACACGATAATAAATATCATAGTTATCTTTATCTGCTCCGGTCAGACGGATTTTGATTGCTTCTAAACGTTTTGCCTCACCGCTCGTTCCGTTTTTCTCGCCATTTGCAGACCACGGCAGCCATCCATACGTCTGGCAATGTGTAGTGTACTGTACACCAAGATTCGCATTTCCGGATACACGCACCCATATATTTTCCAATCGTTTTGCTTCACCACTTGTACCTGCCATCCAGCCATTTGACATTGCCGGTTGGGAATCACCATATGTCTGGATATGCGTCTTGTAGCTGACATCTACTTGTGGAATTACCGTTGGTCTTGGTACTGTAGTTCCATATGTAAATGTACTGCTTCCACTTACCGCGCCACACTGTGAACAGCTATAATAGTACACAGCTGGCGAATCATAGGTTGCATCCGACTTTTTCGTTGTATTGCTTACTATCTTCGCCGTAAATTGATGCGGCAATTTATCACCATACGTAAACACATCTGTACCTGTTTTTCCGCACCGACTGCACTCGTAATAATATGTTGCCGGTGACGTACATGTTGCTGCACTTGCCATGTAAGCATCAGATATATGCTTTACAGAATACGCATGCCCCAATGCTGTTCCATACGAATATTGCACATCTCCCTTCTCATTACATCCACTACATGCATAGTAATATCTGGCTGATGATGAACAATTCGCTGCACTTGCAAGATATGTATCGGATATTATCTTTTTAGTATAAGAATGATCCCCTGCCGTACCATATGTATACGTTTTTGCATTTGCAGACTTATCTACTGCTCCACATCTCACACAACTATAATAATAAATTGCCGGCGATACGCAGTTTGCCGGTTCCTTTAACGCAGCTTCCGTCTGGACTTTCTGTGTATACTGATGGTTTAGTTTGTCTCCATCATAAAATATTGTTGTTCCCTTCTGTCCACATCCCGCACAGCTATAATAATACGCTGCCGGCTTTACACAGGTTGCTGCACTCGCGAGATGCGCTGTATCTACATGCTGTACCGTATAAGAATGTGCTGCCAGACTGCCAGATTCAAAAGTCTCTGTACTTAGCTTTTTACACTTGGAACAGCTCTTGTAATATGTTGCTTTCTTCGTACACGTTGCATTGCTTTTTAATGCTCCTGTTACTGTCGAATCATTGACATATGTATGTGTAATGGTGTATGTTTTCTCAACTGATTTTGAAAAGATACCTTTACCCGTAATCTTGCATGTACCTGTCGTTCCACTCGTCGAATGACTCACGGTATAATCCGTTCCGCTTGTCAACTTAATGCCATTATAAGTTACTGTTGGAGCAACCGCAGATGTACTTGTTCCACATGATATAGACGTCTTCGCCAGTGTCACTACCGCATTACTGATATCTACTGATCCATCTGCTCCGGTGCGAATTGTGTAAGATTTTTTTATAGCCGGGTTGTATTTTGGGTATACAGAAATCGTAACAATTCCTGCTTTTTTCACTTTAAACTTAACGGTGCCGGATGAAACACTTGTAGTCGGTGCTTCAATCACAGAATTATCTGAGCTTTCAAACATAACATCCTGATATCCACTATCTCCATTAATATCATAAACCCAACATAAAATATTGGAGCCAATCGGATTTTCCGTCGAAACATAAGAATAATAGTAAGAATCCGATGATTCACTATTCCTCCAGTATAATGACATCGACGTCGGCGGTACAATCGTAATTGTCGCGTTACAGAAAGAGCAGACACCGGTTGCCTTGCCTGTGCTGTCAGCCGTACCATAGACGTAGGAATGCGGTGCTTTTTCTATTGATTCTTTTATCGTCATCCCGCATTTTGAACACTTATATATGTTCTCTCCGGTTGTCTGACACGTTGGTTGAACCGTTGACTGCAATACTTTATTATGATTGCAGCTCACAGTAAGATTAAATGTACACAGTGCAGTACTTCCTTTTTTGCAAGTAATCGTTGTAGTTCCGGCTTTCTTTGCAGTAACTACTCCATCCGCTGTCACGCTTGCTACTGTTGTATCAGAGGATGTGTATGTAACAGTATCAATCACCCAGAGATTAAGATTCTTTGATCCATTTACCAGATGAACCATCGGTGTGAGTGTCTGGTTCTCTCCCAAATACTGTGTTGCTTCTCCCTTAAGATAATACTTGTTGATATATGCGTCTTTTACTTCGACTTTCTGCATAATATCTGTATATCCGGGTAAGGCAGACTGACTTAAGTTCTGGGAAGAGCTGTTAAACTCACCCGCTAACGTATTCGGATAACCAGAGGCCGTTGTATAAAAATCCCCTAGTCCAACATAGGTATTCCTTGGATCAATCATGCTTGTATAGTGACCGGTTACGGCATCTGATGTCTGCTTTACCCAGTCAGATTTCTCGTCATACCACTGGTTAATCCCCGATACCAGATTTCCCTTATTCCAATTATACGCTAACACTTCAGCATATGTTGATACACCATTGTATTTTACAGTACTCAAGCCTTTCCCATTCAGGCGACTATGTCCGCTTGCCATAAATCCGAAACACAATCCGCCTTCCACTGCACGGATTCTCGCAATCCGCTCCAGATCGGTCGACCATTTGATTGGTACATAATCGGATACCGTAAGCATCCGGTTTGGATTTCTCGGATCTGGTACATTTCCTGCCTCGCATGCTTCTTTTCTTATTTCATTAATCCGGTTCAATGCATTTTGTGCATCTACATAATACGTTCCATACACCCCGAACATCGTACATCCTGTCGATGGCGCACTTACATCCGTCTCCAGTATTGTGTACTGTGCCGCCTCTGCGATCGGCGACAGTTCCGTCATACCCATACTGAATATCATTGCAAATGCAATGATATATGCAACAAGTCTCTTCCCTCTACGTTTTTTCATTCGCCCCTCCTGTAATTTTCCCTACACCACTATATCTTTCACAAGTTTCTCTGGTTTTATTTGTCTCTGCTCAACCGTATATGCCCCAAGCAACCGTTTCTTTGCTTCTTCGAATACACCCATATCATCGATATACATATAAGCAAGCACGTCGCCTTTTCGCACTGCGTCGCCCAGATGCTTTCGGATATCGAGCCCGACACCTAAGTTGATTGCGCTGTCCTTCGTCGCACGTCCGCCGCCTAAGATGAGGTTCACCATGCCAACCTCGCTTGTGTTGCAGGCTGCCAGATATCCATCCTCTTCACAGACGATCGGCACACAGTTTGCCGCGAGCCGGAATTTGTTCACATCGTCGATGTAACTGTCATCGCCACCCTGTGCTTCCACGAACTCTTTGAACTTGGCAAGTGCCGCACCGCTCTCGATTGCTTTTTCACACTGTGCCTTCGCAGCTTCAAAATCATCGGATTTACCTGCCGCCATATACATATATGCCGCCAGTGTGAGCGACACGGTAAGCAGGCGGTAAATGCCATGCCTGTCGTAGCCTTCGCGGGTAGAAGTGTTATTATCTTCAACCAATGATAAATCGGGTTCCAGATATGGCTTCACATCCTTCATCGCCAACACCTGCACCGCCTCGATCACTTCGAGCGCATTGCCGACCTTGCAGCCGAGCGGTTCGTTCATATCCGTAATCACACCATAACACGTTCTGCCAGCAGATTTGCCGATATCAACCATGATCTGTGCCAACGCCTTTGCATCTGTTTCGTTCTTCATAAATGCGCCGCTGCCACATTTCACATCCAGCACGATTGCATCCGCACCTGCCGCAAGCTTCTTGCTCATAATCGAGGATGCAATGAGCGGCAGACTGTCGACTGTCGCCGTCACATCGCGCAGCGCATAGATCTTCTTATCTGCCGGTGCCAGATCTCCGGTCTGTCCGACAAGCGCCAGCTTCATGGAATTCACATGCTCGATAAATTCTTCCTCCGGGATACTCACACAGAAACCCGGAATCGCCTCCAGCTTATCTATCGTACCGCCTGTGTGCCCAAGCCCTCTGCCACTCATCTTCGCAACCGGTACGCCCAAGCTTGCGAGGATCGGTGCAACGATAAATGTCGTCTTGTCCCCGACACCTCCGGTACTGTGCTTATCGACCTTCACACCGTGGATGGCTGCAAGACTGAGCTGGTCGCCGCTTTCCGCCATCGCATGTGTCAGTGCGCAGGTCTCATCGTGCGTCATGCCTTTGTAGTAGACACACATCAGCCACGCACTCATCTGATAATCCGGGATTTCTCCCTTCGTAAACCCTTCCACGATAAAACGGATCTCATCTGCAGTATGCTCTGCGCCGCTCCGCTTCTTCATGATCATATCGTACATTCGATACATCTTACGTCACCCCCTGTGTCGTAAATACATCCTAGCGATTGTCATATCATGCTACATAATATCCTGCAGGAAACTCTTCCCAATTGCCTTTTCATCATCCACACAGCTTCCAAGCAGGTACTCCTCCACGGTCTTTCCAATATCCGCAAAAGTCGGTCTTGTGCCAAGATCCGTTCCCTGCTTCAATCCCTTTCCATACATCAGAATCGGAATATATTCCCGTGTGTGATCGGTTCCCTTAAAGGTTGGATCACAGCCGTGATCCGCATCCACGATCAAAATATCCTCGTCCGTCATCTGCGCATACAGTTTCGGCAGCCATGCATCGAATTCTTCGAGCGCATTCTTATAGCCAAGCGTATCTCTTCGATGTCCGTATTTCATATCAAAATCAACCAGATTCGTGAAGATCAGTCCCGCCGGTTCTGTCTGCATATAGTCAAGCGTCTTCTGCATGCCATCGGTATTTCCGGTCGTATGCACCGACGCACAGATGCCACTGCCATGGAAGATATCACTGATCTTACCGACTCCGTATACCCGCACGCCCGCATCTGCCAGATGCACCAGCACATTGTGTTCCGATGGTTCTAACGCATAGTCACGCCGGTTGCTCGTACGCTCGAACCCATCGCCTTTTCGTACAAATGGTCTTGCGATCACACGTCCGACGCCATGCTCACCAACCAGAATCTTTCTTGCAATCTCACACATCTCATACAATCTTGGAAGTCCGACCTTCTCCTCGGACGCTGCGATCTGGAATACCGAATCTGCCGACGTATAGACGATCGGATATCCGGTCTTCATGTGTTCCTCGCCATATTCTGCAATGATCGGAATGCCGGATGCGACCTTGTTTCCGTAGATGGCTCCACAACCGGTCTGCTCGATAAATGCATCGATAATCTCCTGTGGGAATCCATTTGGATACGTCGGGAATGCATGTTTTGTATGAATCCCAATCATCTCCCAGTGTCCGGTTGTCGTATCCTTGCCGTTGGATAACTCCTGTGCCTTTCCATACACGCCGATCACATCCTGCTTTGTTGCTGCATCGTAAAACGATGTGTTCTCAATCGCACGAAGTCCAAGCTTCGTCAGATTGTCAAATTTTGCATCTGGATATGTCTCTAAAATATGTCCAAATGTATCGGAGCCAACATCGCCGAACTTATCTGCATCCGGTTCCTCTCCGATTCCTGCACTGTCAAGTACGATCCATATTACACGTTTTGCCATATTTCACGTCCTTTCTGCAAAAGTTCTATGCTTCTGCCTTGTTTTTATTTCTGTAAATCAGGTACAGTGGTAACGCTACAAATACGACTCCACCCACGATATTTCCAAGTGTTACCGGAAGGAGGTTGTTCAGGAAGAACTTACCAACTGTCATCGAATTAAGCTGATCCGGTGTCATGCCTGCCATGATTGCCGCATTGTAGTATGCCTCACCGTGCTTTGCAAGAAGTCCGGCAGGAATGTAATACATATTTGCCACGCAGTGCTCATAGCCTGCAATAACAAACGCCCAAATTGGGAAGAAACATGCGAAGATCTTTCCAATCGCATCCTGACATACACCTGCCAGAAGCACTGCCAGACATACAAGGATGTTACACATGATTCCAGATGTAAATGCCTTCATGAAACTTAAATTCATCTTATTATAAGCCGTCTTGATCGTCGCTGCTGCAAGTGCGCCATTCCCATAATCAAGCTGTCCACAACGGTTTACCAGAACAACTACGATACACGCACCAATCAGATTCGTGATAAATACAACTACCAATACACGAATCATATCGAGAAGCCTGATTCGCTTGTCAAATACAGCAAATGACATCAGGCAGTCACCTGTGAAAAGCTCTGCGCCAATCAGCACAACGAACATCAATCCCACCGGGAAGATTGCACCTGCCAGAGACTTCGCAATACCTGTATTGCTGATTCCGTAAACTGCCGCACTGCTGCTCGATGCACCAATCGCAATAAACGCACCTGCCAGCATACCGAGCAGTACCAGCTTTCCGAACGAAAGCTTTGTTTTTCCTTCGTATACCCCCATGTTATCTGTAATCAGATCACCGATCTTTTTCGTACCCATTTTTTCTTCCTTCCTGTGTCTTCCATTTTATAATTTTTATATTCTATCAGAAGTCAGCAACCGGCTTCCGCAGAAATCTTTCTCTTAGCACGCTTACTTCAGTGCTTCATTCAGTGCTTCTGTACCCGGAAGCACAAACCTTCCATCCTCAATGATTGCCGTCTTTGTGCCATCCGGCTTCACGGCATAGATTCCGCCAATCTCCTCATATGGGATCGTGATATCGGTATGGCAGTTAAAATATGCACCTGCCCGCGCCTCCTTGTCCTCTGAATTGCGCAGCGCAGAGCACTCATTTTCCTTCGCTACGATCTCTCTGCCATCCGGGTTGTACAGGCGGCTGTCCTCGCTGTAGCTGTAACAGGTATCACCGACTGCAAAATGCGGTCCCATCTTCTCTACAATCAGAATCGGGAGCTTGTATAAGATGTCATATTTTCTTGCCATCGCATATGCCGTCGTGTTCGTACCGATCGCGAATTCACCGATTGGAAGTGTCTCATGGTGGAATAGCAGATTCTCCTTGATAAACCGCTTGTTCTCTGCCTCATCCTCGAAGTTCTTACAGGTATAATCGGCAACCTTTCCATCCTCGAAGGTAAGCTTCAAGTCTGTGTATTTGAGTTCGTTCAAATACACCTGGCTCACATGCAGCGTTCCCTTCGTACCGTTGAGTACCGGGGAAGTAAATACTTCACCAAGCGGGATATTCACATCTGCCAGACAATTCTCGAAGTTCGTCTGTGTCTTGCGGTCGATCTTGTGCAGCATCACCTTCATGTCCGTCTGGTTGCCACCCTTGCCAAGTACCTGTACATATTCTGCATCATCGAGACAATCAATCATCGTCTGCTGGATGGATTTGTATTTCTCATTATCGAGCGTATTCACTTCCACAACTGCATCGAAGATCTCCTCGAAATTCTCACCGATCTCCGGGATTGGATATGCGATAATCGTGAAGCTGTACTGGTCATGTGGAATGTAATGATTTGTGATCTCCGCCGCCTTCGACGCATATTCCACAGACATCTTCTGCTGCTTGTCGGATAATTTCCAGACTGTCGGCTTCGTCTGCGGGCTGAACGGATCTTCGCCGAACACCTCAATGACCGCCGGACCTGCATAGACAAGCGCAGCTTCTTTCTCCTGCTCATAGGTCTGCTCCATAACTTCGAGCTTCCGCTCCATAAACGCGCGGTCGAAGAACACTGCATCATCGCCCGCATGGTCATACTCATACTGCTTGTTCGCCGGTGTCGCAGCATATCCGGTACGGATCGTTGCCTTCCGGTTCATACGGCTGACTGGATACCGGAACAGTATTGATGCCAGACCTTCTTTCTCAAACATCTGGATTGCCGCTTTCACCATGCGCTCCTGTCCGATTGCATAGCGGATATTCACAGACTTCTTCGGGCTGATATCGATCCGCATCGTCTCAAAGCCCTTGATAAAGCCCTGCACATACGTGCGTGCCAGTCTTTCGATCTTCTCCTCCGGAAGCTTCGCCAGATACTGCGCCATCCGAAGCTCATTTTCACCGATATATTCGCCGTACGCATACAGATAATCCGGTGTCATAAGGTCACTCTGCATGATGATATCATACGCAAAAGGATTCACGCATGTAACCGTCTCCCGGATTCTTCTTGCAACAAGCACATCCGCATAATCATACATATAGTAATAGATAGCTTCCTTGATCTCCTTCTCGTCTGGAAGCTTCTCTCCTTCGGATGCAGTAAAGATTCCATACACCTCTAAGAAAAGCTCCATCAGGGAAATCATCGCCTGCATCTCATCTTCATACGCGTACGCAATCATAGCACGGATCTCTGCGTATAACATGCATAAATATTTGCCATATTCACCAAGTTTTTCCACGGCATAATCCGGGTTTGCAAAGCTTGCGTCATAATGCTCCGGCAAAATGTCTGCATATAAATTGTGATTGATCTCCTGTAATTTCGAAAGTGGAAGGTCGATCTTTCCCGGCTGTGACACAATCTCGTACACGTCATACACATACAGAATAAACTCTGCCACACTGTCAAAATATGTTTTGAGATTCTTCGCACCTGCATCCATCTTCGCAAGTGTATCCCAGATTGTCTGATCCTCTTCCTTTATTTCACTGATTCGTTCTATCGCAAGCTGCATACGCTCCTGCAAATCTGCGTCGTTCATAGTTTCCTCCTACCTCGTCCGAAGACTTTAAAATCTGCCTAATAAAATGATTATGACCGGAACCACAAAGGATACGATGTTCAGCCAGATGGAGATCCGCTTGCCACGCACGCCGCCCTTCTGGGACTGTAAACCCATGCGTGCAAAGATCTCTCCAACGATCGACAGCAGCATGGCGATGATATACAATAACCCGAATACCTCCGGCACATGCCCCGCCGTCGCGATGGACACGATCACACTGACAACTTCGATAATCAGCGCGATTCCACCCATGCAGTCAGCGATAATCGTATCGCTCGCAAACGATGAATCTGTAAAATAATATCTTCGTTTCTTGAACAAACTCATAATCATTTATTTTACACAGCCAATCAGGGTGTTGATATCATCTACCCCGTTTGCCTGCATATATTCCTCAATTCCTTTTATAATCTCAACGGTTGCATATGGATTGTGGAAATTCGCCGTTCCAACAGCAACTGCGGTCGCACCAGCCATGATCATCTCCAGTGCATCCTCGGTATTCATTACGCCGCCCATACCGATGATTGGCAGTTTCACGGCATTTGCCACCTGATATACCATACGCACTGCGATCGGATGGATTGCCGGGCCGGATACACCAGCCGTCTTGTTTGCAACTGCAAATGTCCGGCGTTTCACATCGATCTTCATACCGGTCAATGTATTGATCAGAGAAAGTGCATCACTTCCGGCTGCCTCGGCTGCCTTCGCCATCTCCGTAATATCTGTGACATTCGGAGAAAGCTTCATGATGATTGGCTGCTTCGCCTTCGCCTTGATTGCCTTCGTGATATCATACAGTGCTTTTGGATCCTGTCCAAATGCGATACCACCCTCTTTCACGTTCGGGCACGATACATTAATCTCCAGAAGGTCAACCGGCTCATCACCAAGCCGTTCCACAACGTCCAGATAATCTTCGGTACTCTTGCCACACACATTGACGATAATCTTCGTATCCTTCTCCTTTAAGAATGGGATATCCCGCTTCACAAATGTATCGATTCCCGGATTCTGCAATCCGATTGCATTCATCATACCGCCATAGGTCTCTGCCACACGTGGTGTCGGGTTGCCCGGCCACGGAACATTCGCCACGCCCTTTGTCGTCACGGCTCCAAGGAGATTCAAATCTACGAACTCATCGTATTCCATACCAGAGCCAAATGTACCGGATGCAACGGTGATTGGATTCTTAAGCTCCACACCTGCAATACTTACCTTTGTATTCATTACAGCTCCACCTCCTCAGCATAAAATACAGGGCCATCCTTGCATACACGCTTATTCTTCACCTGTGAATGGTCGTCAATCTCCTTCGACTTGCATACGCAGGCAAGGCAGGCACCCACACCGCATGCCATACGCTCTTCTAAGGATAACTGTGCTTCGATGCCATGTTCCAGTGCATAGCTCTGAATCGCACGAAGCATCGGTGTTGGTCCGCAGGCATAAATCTCTGTGCCCTCGATGCCGCACTGGCGAATTGCATCCATAACCGTTCCTTTGACACCGATTGCGCCGTTGTCGCTGGATTTGTATACGGTTCCATATGGTTCAAATTCCTCTGATAAGAATTCCTCATCACGGAATCCAAGCACGATCGACTTCTCGCAGGTAAGCTCCTTCGCAAGCTGCAGCATCGGTGGAATACCGATTCCGCCGCCGATCAGGATTGCCTTCTTATCCTTCTTCGTAAATCCGTTTCCGAGTGGTCCGAGTATCGTGATTGTATGATCGGAAGTGAGCATCGAGAATTCCTTTGTGCCCTTTCCTGCAATACGATATACGATCCGGAGTGTACCTGCTGCACGGTCAATCTCACACAAACTGATCGGACGTGGAAGCAGCTTGCTTCCATCTGCAGAATACACGTCGATAAACTGTCCCGGTACTGCCTGGCTGGCAATCTCCGGTGCCTGTATCACCATTGAATATATGTCTGTGGCGATCTCGTCCTGACGGACGATCTTCGCCTCCATCTTTATCTTTCCCATTTTCGACTCCTCTTAATTCTCTTAACGGTTTGCTCTGGCGCCGTTGATGTCGGCGATCATGTCCTTGACTGCCTGCCGGCTCGCCTCCGCATATCCGGTCTCGCCGAAGGATGCGTATTTGTCCTGCTTGTAAGCAGCGATGATGCCACGGGAAGAGTTGACGATCGCACCAAGTCCATCCGGATTGAAGTAATGTACGAGATCTTCTGCCTTGCCGCCCTGTGCACCGTAGCCCGGTACAAGGATGTATGTCTTCGGCATCAGTTTACGAAGTACCTTTCCCATTTCAGGGTATGTAGCACCAACCACACAGCCGACGTTGCTGTATGTATCGCCCATGCAGGCTTCACCCCACTCAACGACCTTCTCAGCGACAAGTTCATACAATGGACGGCCATTAATAAGCTGATCCTGAAACTCGCCGGAAGATGGATTGGATGTCTTCACAAGTACGAAGATACCCTTATTGTACTGCTTGCATACATCCACAAATGGCTTCACACCATCGGTTCCAAGATATGGATTGACTGTCACGAAATCCTCATCAAATCCGGCATACTCCTTGCTTCCTACCTGCACCTTGCCAAGATGTCCGACTGCATATGCCGTTGATGTAGATCCGATGTCACCACGCTTGATGTCGCCGATGATTACAAGTCCCTTCTCCTTTGCATATGCACAGGTCTTGTGGAATGCAATGAGTCCCTCGATTCCAAACTGCTCATACATTGCGATCTGCGGTTTCACCGCCGGAATCAGATCGTAAGTTGCATCGATAATTCCTTTATTGTATTCCCAGATTGCCTCGGCTGCACCTTTTAAGGTTTCTCCATACTCAGAAAATGCTTTCTTCTGGATATACTCCGGTACATAGGAAAGCATCGGGTCTAATCCAACTACGATTGGTGCGTCCTTCTTCTCAATCTGTGCTACTAATTCGTTAATCATTTATTTGTCCTCCTAATAATTTGTGTCCTCACGGCAGATCGGCGGCGTCATCCTGAATGGAACTTCGTTCCATGGCCGCCTCCTATTGGTCTTCTATAATTGCTCCATTGTAACGAAGCTCACCATCTACGATGGTCGTCAGAACTTTTCCAACTAATGTCTGTCCGGTATATGGGGTATTGTGTCCCTTCGATTCAAACTTAATCGGATCAACGACCCATGTTTCTTCCGGATCGAAGATTACGATGTCCGCCTTCGCTCCCGGTGTCAGTCTTCCGTACTTGTCATCGATGCCGATGATCTTCGCAGGATTGTAGCTCATCTTCGTCGCCATATCCATGATATCCATAAGGCCAGGTGCTACAAGTGCCGTATACGTAAGTGCGGCAGACGTCTCTAATCCGACGATTCCAAATGGTGCCTTATCAAAGAACTGAGCCTTCTCTTCTGCGGAATGTGGTGCATGATCGGTAGAGATTGCAGGCATCGTTCCGTCTACCAGTCCTTCCACCAGTGCCTTTACATCCTTCTCTGTCCGGAGTGGCGGATTCATCTTGTAGTTGCTGTTGGCTTCCTTGATATCTGCATCCGTCAATGTGAAATGATGCGGACAAACTTCGGCTGTGACATGCGCGCCAAGCCGCTTCGCCATCCGCATAAGCTCGACCGTTCCAATTGTGGAACAATGGCAGATATGAAGCTTCGCCCCTGTCTCATGCGCAAGAAAAATATCACGCGCGGTGATGACATCCTCCACGGAATTCGGAATACCCGGCACACCGAACTTCTCGGATGCAACGCCCTCATTTAACACGCCTTTTCCAACGAGATCCTTGTCCTCGCAGTGCGCCATGATCACTGCACCAAGCTCGGCTGCCTTCTTCATCGCCTCGCGGTAGACACGGATATCCATAACACTTTTTCCATCTTCGGAAAATGCAACAGCGCCTGCCTTTAACATCGCTTCCATATCGACAAGTTCTTTTCCTTCCATCCCTTTCGTAATAGAGGAAAGCTGCTTCACATGCACATATGCATGCTCCGCACGTTGCAAAATATCCTGCAATACTTCCACGTTATCGACAACCGGTTTTGTGTTTGGCATCGCACAGACTGTCGTCACACCACCCGCGGCTGCTGCACGCGAACCGGTAATGATGTCTTCCTTGTATGTCAGTCCCGGATCACGAAAATGTACATGCAGATCAATAAAGCCCGGCATTACATATTTACCCTTTGCATCGATCACAAGATGTCCATTTTCCTGGGCTTCGTTGTAATCTGCCTGCTCGCCGCGGCTTCGCACGTAAATCTTCTTTATACAATCCTGTTCAATCAATACGTCTGCGATCTCGTGCAACCCGGTTGCAGGATCGACGACGTGACCATCAACTATGAGCATAATAATCCTCCTGTGTATTTATACTACATACATCTTATACGTCACACTTTCCTTGTATAACATGTAGAATAACCTTCGTTGTGATTCGAGTGCATCCGTACCGGAAACACGCACGGTTACACTTACTTTACTGCCTTCGTACTGCAATGCAGTCACTTCGGTTCCGAAGTCGCCAAGTACGGAAAGCATATCCTGTATAGACATCCCCTGTTCCGCCTGTGGATCGGGTGTCAGCTCGATCTTCACAGATGCATCTGTGGTGTCTCTTTCGTTTATCGCTGTCTGAACTGATCTATACTGCGTCTCAAATTCCGTATCCACATTTCCTTTTCCAAGGAAGATTCCATACTGATGATACCGCGATAATTGCATAACCTTCCGCACATACAGACGGTACAGTTTTTCCTCATCTGCATCACCGGGGAAACGTGCGTACACCTGCTTTTCGCGCTCTGGTTTGTATACGCTGTCCTGCGTTTGAAGCTTCGCTTCTGCCACATCTTCCGAGCAGCGCAGGCGATCCGTAAAATAGCGATGCATCGCATCATCCACCGCGTTGATCTGTTTTCGTATCTGATCTAATTCCATATTCTGATTTGTATTCCTTCCTGAATCCTTTTTCAAACCATAATTATTTTTTATTTTACCATAAGTCGACAAAAAAAGAAATGTTCTTGCTAGAATTTAACAGGATATCCCTGCAAAAAATTCTCATACTATCCATATATATCAAATCAATCAGAAAATGGAAGGGAATGTATTATGAATCAAACAGAGCACGCAGAAACAACCGTATATCTTTCCCTCGATGCAAGCACGATGGTTGCGTCCAAGCAGGTACACATTGAAGATATTGCTTCCGTCTTTTGCAGCCAGCCGGATATCATGCACGACGTGAAAAAAATCAAGCTGTTTACATTTCGTGACAACGAGCAGGGGCAATTAGTCGTCAATGCCCTTGCAATCATTGGAGAAATTCTGAAATACGATAAATCCGTGACTGTCCAGAATATTGGCAGCCAGGAATGCGTCGTCTACTATCGGAACTTAAGCGACGGACACAAACGAACCGGAAAAATAAAAGCCGCATTTCTGATGCTGCTCGCCTTTTTCGGAACCGCCTATTCGATCATGTCCTACAACGGGGACGTCGGTGCCATTGATCTGCTGCAGGATCTGTATCAGATGTTTACTGGAACGCAGGCAAGCGCAACCACTGCCGGATATCGATTTGGCATTCTGTTTTACTGTGTCGGGCTGTTCTTCGGTATGCTGCTCTTCTTCAATCACGGTCTGAACCACAAGAAAGCCGATGATCCGACACCGCTGCAGGTACAGATGCGATTATATGAGCGGGATGTCAACGATGCAATCGTTGTAGACAGCGCACGGGAGGGAACGAGTCTCGATGTTGATTAAAACGATTGCTTACTGTTTCTTTTGTATCTGTGCCGGAAGTGCTGTTTCCGCTGGTTTTGTCGCATTTATCACGATGCTTGGTATCTTCGATAAGCTGGCAGAGCAGATGAAATCCGGCAAAGGTGTCCACCGAATCGAAGCTTTGATCATCGCCGGTGTCACGATTGGAAATGCTGCGTATCTGTTCGGACTCCGGATTCCGATCGGTCTGGCAGGATTCAGCATCTTCAATCTGTTTGGCGGCATTTTTATCGGGTGTCTCGCCGGTGCTTTAGCAGAAACCTTACAGGTCATGCCAATTCTATCCCGCCGTTTGGGCGTGCGGACATGGCTCCCTTATGTGATTGCCGCGGCTGCCATCGGAAAAGCACTCGGCTGCGCCTGGCAGATTCTGTTTTTCCCTTCTTAAATTATAGCGAAAGGAGTTATCTCTATGAAAGTAAAGCAAAACGACCAGGAATATAACCGTTACGTCGAAGCGATCACGCCGAAGCACAGTTGTTTCAAAAACTGCCTGCACGCCTTTCTCGTTGGCGGCTGTATCTGTCTGCTCGGGCAGGTGATCTTCAACGTATGTACGACGCAGTTTCATTATGAGGAGGCAGATGCAATGAGCGTCTGTTCGATCCTGCTTGTATTTCTCTCCGTCCTGCTTACGGGGTTAAACCTCTACAAACCACTCGCGAAATATGGTGGTGCCGGTGCTCTGGTTCCGATTACCGGATTTGCGAATTCCGTTGCCGCCCCAACGATTGAATACAAAAAAGAGGGTGAAGTGTTCGGAAAAGGTGTCAAAGTGTTCACGATTGCCGGACCTGTTATCTTATTCGGTGTCGTAGTAAGCTTTGTCGCCGGTTTCATCTATTGGATTTTCAAACTACTGTAATAACAGATTATCCAGAAAGGAGTTATTATGAATCAGAATGAACAAGAAAAAACAAATCAGGCTGTCGGCAAACAGACCATACGCTTTGCCTGTCCACCGGCAATTTTAAGCCGTGCCTCAATCGTCGGTGACATGGAAGGGCAGGGACCTCTCGCCTCCTATTTCGACCAGATTGAGCCAGATCCTGCCTTCGGCATGGACTCGTGGGAAGAAGGCGAATCCGAAATGGTGCGCCGCGCAGTACAGACTGCCATCACGAAATCCGGCATCGCCAAGGAGAATATCCGCTATATCTTCGGTGGCGATCTGCTTGGACAGTTGATCGGTTCTACATTCGGTCTGAAAGATTTTCAGATACCTATCTTCGGTCTGTATGGTGCCTGCTCCACCTGTGGCGAAGCATTGTCACTTGCAGCTATGACTGTCAATGCAGGCTATGCTTCGCATGTCATTGCTGTGACAAGCAGTCACTTCGGTGGTGCAGAAAAACAGTTCCGGTTTCCACTGGAATACGGCAACCAGCGCCCCCTCTCTTCTACCTGGACAGTCACTGGAAGCGGCGCATTCCTTGTATCTGCAACCAGTCCAGATCAGCCGATGAAAGAATACCCTCGCATCACTTCTGTGACAACCGGAAAAATCGTCGATTACGGCGTACGGGACAACATGAACATGGGCGCCTGTATGGCACCTGCCGCAGCAGATGTCATCTACCAATGTCTCGAAGATCTCGCCGTCAAGCCATCTCATTTTGATAAAATCATCACTGGCGATCTTGGAAAAGTCGGCAGTGAAATTCTGATAAAACTGTTACGGGATAACGACTACGACATTGAGAAACAGCATATGGACTGCGGCGTCTGTATCTTCGACAACGAGGAACAGGATACCCACAGTGGCGGCAGTGGCTGCGGCTGTGCAGCTGTCACACTTGCCGGCTATATTCTGCATCAATTAGAATCAAACGAATGGAAACGCGTGTTATTCGTCCCTACCGGAGCATTGCTTTCTACAGTCAGCTTCAACGAGGGACAGACGATCCCCGGCGTCGCGCACGCCGTTGTCATTGAACACATCGATTTATAAATTGGAGGATGTATATATGGACTATATTCTTGCTTTTGTCATCGGAGGAATCATCTGTGTACTGTCACAGATTCTGATGGATACAACCAAGCTTATGCCCGGACGGGTGATGGTAATCTTAGTCTGCACGGGTGTGATTTTAGGGGCAGTTGGTATCTACGAACCTTTCATGAAATTTGCCGGAGCGGGTGCTTTCGTTCCCCTGACCGGATTCGGCTACAACCTGTGGAAAGGAATCAAGGATGCAGTAAACGAAGATGGCTTTCTCGGACTGTTCCGCGGTGGTTTCAAAATGGCAGCCGTCGGAACCTCCGCCGCTTTGATCTTCTCTTACTTTGCATCTCTCATCTTCTCTCCAAAGATGCCAAAGAATTGAAGCTTTATTTATAACAAAAACAAAAAGAAGTATCTGATTGCAGTCATAAACAACTGTTCTCAGATACTTCTTTGATTTATATTACGTTTGCGGCTCCGGTGCCTGTGTCGTCGGCTCCGGTTGCTGTGTTGTTGGTTGCTGCGTCGTTGGCGCCTGTGTTGTTGGTGCCTGCGTTGTCGGTGCCGGCGGCTGTGTTGTCGGCGTTGGTGCCGGATCGGTACCTCCAGTCTTCTCAAAGGTAACACTGATCGTTCCGTTTGCCTGTACATCGTTAAATGTAAAGCTTGAAACAGCGCCCTGACTCTGTCCATTTACAATGACATCCTTGATCCGGTATCCATTGTGCGGTGTGATATAGAAGGTTACATTGGCACCCTTCGCAACTCGAACCGTCGGTGAAATCGTTCCTCCTTCACCTGCTGAAGAAGCAAGTTCAATCTCACCCTCCTCTAACGGTGTATGAATATCACACACCTCATCAGTATATGTGTATCCATCAGTAGATTCTCCATTGGAGCCTACCAGCTTCTTATTTCCGTTTTCATCAATCTCGACTGTAAATGAAACAGTCTCCGGACATCCACTGTTTGCAAGTTTATGTGATTCTGTACAGAACTCAAGTGCCTCGTGTCCACTACATCTCTGTGATGGGATATCTGCCTGTGCATAATAATCCGAAGAAGTTGGGCAGCCTTCACCCGGAAGCAATCCGGTGATCTCGCAGACGCTGATCGTCGTGATACCCTCAGGTCGCTCAAAGTCTGCCGATGTATCCTGTCCTTCTAACTCTACAATCTGATCCATGATATCGCGCCACATATATTTATGTGTATTCTGTCCACCCATATCAACGTTACTGTCATAACCCATCCAGATAGACGCGGTATAATATGGTGTCATACCGCAAAACCAAAGATCATAGTTTTCAGAGGTTGTACCTGTCTTACCTGCACAAGTCATACCAGACTGTAATCTTGCCGGCGTACCAGTTCCGCTTGTAACTACGGACTTCATCGCCTCGATCAACTGCCATGCAGTTGTCGGCTTGATTACCTCATGGGAGGTTGGTGTCGTGTTGTCAACTACCACATTTCCATCATGATCGATAATCTTGGTAAACAAAACCGGCTGATTGTAAACACCACCATTTGCAATCGATGCATAAGCGGCTGTCATCTCATAATTCGTAACACCATAACTCAATCCACCCAGTGCACACGCCTGTGTCTTATCTGTGAGCAGCGTACCATTGCTGTCCACCTCCTGGTCTACCAGTGTCGTATATCCAAACTTCAACAAATACTCAAATGCTGCCTCTGGTGTCTCTTCGGTAATTGCCTTTACCGCACAGACGTTAATGGAGCTTGCGATACTCTTACGGATCGTACAATATCCGCTATGTCCGCCACCGGCATTCCGAACCTCATTACCATTTGCATACTGATATGGCTCATCGTTAAACGATGTTGCAAGACCTGCCTTACCACTGTCGATCAGCGGTGCATATGCTGCTACGATCTTGAACGTGGAACCCGGCTGTCTCTCTGCCTCCGTTGCACGGTTAAATGCACGGTTTACGGTCTTCGTACCACGTCCGCCTACCAGTGCTTTTACATAGCCGGTATGCTGATCCATGATTGTGAACGAAAACTGTGGCTGCGGTGATACAGAAAATGCTTCAGCGACATAGGTTCCGCCTGTCTCTTCCAGCATCGCTTCCTTGAATGTGTCGGCTGCGGCTCTCGCATCCTGTTCACTCGGATAAATATTATTATACTTTGAATTTCCTGTCTGCTCTGCAAAATAATTGGTCAGATCGCCAATGCTGTAATTGTAATTTGTTTCTTTGTCGGCTCCCAGAAGTGTCAGCTTGTAGCTCAAACCAACCTTCGTGCTATTGCTTACATATTCCGGATTGTTGATGACATCATCACAGATCTTCTGGATTGCTTTATCCTGTGCAGAGTAAATCTCATAACCACCCGTGTAAAGCTTGTTCTCCGCCTCTGACTTTGTACAGCCATACATATCCATAAACTTCTCTATGACACCATTTATGATAGCATCCTGATAGAAAGTGTTCACGTCAGATTCTGCAAGCTGAACCTCATGCTCGGCATCGATTCTCGCATAGACATCATCTGCCACTGCCTCGTCATACTGCTGCTGTGTGATGTATTCCTGATCTAACATCTTCTTTAAAACTTCCGCCCGGCGCTTTTTGTTCTCGTCTGGATTGGCAACCGGATCGTAACGGCTTGGGTTCTGTGGAATACCTGCAATAACTGCGATCTCTGAGATCGTAAGTTCCGTCATATCCTTACCGAAATATTTCTCGGAAGCTGCCTGAACACCACTGACACCACGTCCCAGATAGATCGTGTTCAGATAGTACTCAACAATCTGCTCCTTTGTGTACTGCTTCTCCAGCTCAATCGCCAGATACTGCTCCTGAATCTTACGTTCCAGCTTGTCCATAAATGTCGTCTCATCCAGACCGACATTAAATACCTGGTTCTTGATGAGCTGCTGCGTCAGCGTCGATGCACCCTCATTAAAGTGACCGCTTGCCGCGCCCTTTGCAAACGCACGGAAGATACCGCGCACATCAATACCATTATGCGTCCAGAATCGCTGATCCTCGATCGCAACAAACGCATTGACCATATCCTTCGGGATTTGATCATAATATACATAAACACGGTTGGAATCGATCGTGGAGATCTCTCTTTCTACCGTGCCGTCCTGTGACCGGATATTCGACCGGTATCCCTGCGGAACGATATTGATACTGGAGGTATCCGGTGCATTGTCCAAAATGCCCTTCATCATACCGAATCCGGCTCCGGCTCCGGCTATGATCACTGCAATGATACCAACCAATATGACCTTAAAAAGTATAACCAGCACTTTTCTCGTATTTCGTTGTGTTTTGGAAACAAGTTTTCTCTGTTTTTTCTCAGTTTCCGCTTTTGAATAGCCCATCGAGCTACCTCCCTTTATTTTTGCATATAAGTATCCAGATAAACGCCATTATAGCAAACTTTTACGACAAATACAAGATATTACCTATTCTAAACATTTTTCTTTTCCTCTATTCTTTTCCTCTATTCTTTTTCTCCATTTTTTGGTAGAATAAGTTTAGGTGCCGCGGATTTTTCCGCGTGTAAATTCACTGCGCATTTACATGCCCCACAAGTATAGTCGCAGTCGGAGGCTTAAGATGAAAGGTTTTGTAGGCATCGGTCGCGCAGACCATGTGGAAACAGCCATAACGGAAGCAACCGCCGGATTGAAAAAAGCAGATTTTCTGATCCTGATTGCTCCCTTTTCAAAAATAGAAGCTGCCGCCGCCCTGCTCGGTGAGAAATATCCGGGCACGCCGATGATCGGCACCAGTGGCGAAGGCATTGCAAAAGAAATGCGTCTGAATCAGGCAGTCATCGTCATCGGATTTGCAGGCGTGGAAGTATGTACGGGCGTGATCGAGGATGTCCGCACAACTCCGGTCAAATCCATGCATACATTTCTTGCGAATCTACAGGCAATCGAACCGGGAGATTCCGATACGATCTGTCTGGAATTTATGACTGGATGTGAGGAGCGTGTCCTGTCAACCGTCCATGATTCCCTGCTGGAAGCTGGTGTTCCGTTGATTGGTGCCAGTGCTTATGGCGTCCTGCTCGGTGAAAAACACTGTGTGATTTTAGACGGGAAGGTTCATACGCGAAGCTGTGCGTATGCATTTATCAAAAACAAAGGTGGCAAGATCCATCTGTATAAGGAAAATATTTACAAACGGCAGAGCCGCCGTGCGCATTTCGCCAACTTGGTAGAACCGGGAACGAAAACACTGTTTCAGTTAGATGGCGTTCCAGCATTAGAGCTCTACCAGGAGGAAACCGGCGTCCAGCTCGAAGATATCCTCTCTGCCATGCCGCGCCATCCACTTGGACGCGCCCTCGGTGAGGATACCTGTATCATCCAGACAATGTCGGTCGACCGGAACGGCGTCATGTTCAACGGCAAGGCAATCTATGAAAATGACAGCATCTATATCATGGATGTCGATGATTACCGGCAGATTCACGAAGAACTGCTTGCCTCCATACAGGCATCTCCGGTTTCATTCCTGCTCGGCTTTGACAGTGCGAACCGTGTGCGCCTATTTGCAGAGGAAGATGCCCTGACCGACTATGTTGCTTCATTCCGTACGGTTGCGCCTGCTGCGATCTTCGTCGGCGACGGCCAGCAGTTTAACAACCAGCATATGAATCAGACACTTGTGCTTGCAGCATTTGAATAATTACACGCAGGAGGTATAACCACGATGTTTAAAAAGAAAACAGAAATACATGCAGTTCCAACAGAAACGGTAACCGGGCTTGCCTTAAAGCAAAGCTTAGAGCCGATCACCCAGATTACGAAAAGCCTGAAGGAAAACCGGAAATCCCTGATTGAAGAAGAAATGCAGACCGCAAGTCAGATCTCTGATATCCAGGGTTCCTTTGATACGATCCTCGCGCAGTCCGATCAGGTTGCTTCCGGTATGGATTCCATCAAGCAGGAATTTGCCAATATCGTAGAAGTTTCTTCCCAGATTGAAACGAGCGTCAGCGGCGTACTTACCGCGACCGATCAGGCAAACGAAAATGTCGACAGCCTGCAGGAAAGCTCTTCCAATGTACTGAAGGATTTCCAGCATGTCGTGGAAGTCTTAAATAAATTCCAGAGCAGCTTCGACGAGATTCAGGAGACAATGTCCGGTATTATTGGTATCGCCAACCAGACAAACATGCTCTCCTTAAACGCTTCGATTGAAGCCGCCCGTGCCGGGGAGCACGGTCTCGGGTTTGCCGTTGTCGCAACCGAGGTCAGCACCCTCTCTGCAGAGATCAAGAAGCTCGTCGATACTGTAAATGCAAACATGGCACTGCTCCGCGAGGACGCTTCCAACTTAAACGCTTCGATGGAAACAGCAAACCGGATGCTCTCCCATGAACAGGAGCAGGTAAAAAAGACAACCGAACTGTTTGGCAATATCAAAGAATCCGTCAACGGTGTGATTGAGGTTCAGCAGCAGATTGCCGCTGCCGTTGACACTTGTAACGAAACCGCTGATCAGATTCAGGGAGATATCTTAAGTGCCAAGGACGGCTATATCGGCGTGTCCGAGACAGTCAACCAGTTATCCGGCGATATCACACGCAAGAATCAGTTGTACGAAAACATGATTAACCTCTTAGATCAGGTCGATCCGATCGTCGAAGAAGTACAAAAAACACATATCAATATTTAATGGCAACAAAAAAAATGGCAGGGATTTTATATCTCTGCCACTTTTTTTGCGGTAACTTCCACCAACTGTTCCAGTTCCGGAAGCACAAATATCTGTAATTGCGGGATGATTCCCGGCTTGGCGATTGCAACACTCTGCGATAACTGGGCTTTTGTCCGTTCCATCGCTTCCGGCGCATAGTCCCAGTCGATCTCTGTAATCCGCCGTATACGTTCCCATTCTTTCGCATTGAACTCCAGATTCGGAAACATTACATTATATCTATTCGCGAAATACGCATTCATCCGGTCGTAATCACCATAATACCATTTCTTAGAGAAAAATTCCTGACGATCATACATCTGCTGCTGTTCCAACACTTCTACAAAAGTAACCGCATCATATAACACCTCCGGTTGCTTTTGCGCATTATAAAACCGGAAATGTCTGTCCCAGTACAGATCCAGAAAATTATAATCAAGCAAAAGATGCGCATAATATCCACGCACATACGGCTCCTGTAATGCATCACCATATTTCTGTAAAAACCAGTCCAGATCCGGTCGGCGCACCAGCTTGTCATAGGTCACATCGTTCCAGAAATGTGTGTAATGCTTATCCCTGCACATATCTGCGATCATATTTCCAAGAAAAAATGCATTTTGCTCCTGTGCGTTCATCTCCGGCAGCATCTCCAGCGCGCGTTTGGCACAGGATAAATGGATTACATAGCTTGGCATATCCGAACCTCCGACAACAAATCATCGTCCAGAAATACATTCTTGATATTTGGCATCGGCAAAATCTTCGTTTCCACCAAAGCTGTCACTTCCTTCCGCTCTGCCACATGCTTTGTCCGAACTGTCGTGCGCTTGTCTGTGACAAACTGCAGCTTCTGCTCTTTTACTGCCTTCATGCTGTAAAAAAGCAGTCCCTCCATCACATCGGCAATCCGTTCTGCCGTTGTAACCGAGCGCATCAGCTTCTCCTCCGTCGTTGTAAACTCGCGCTTGTAATCGATACATCGGATGTAAATATCTGAGATATCCCCCAGTCTCCGGCGCTCAAAGATATCCTGAAACTGTCCAAGTGTCTCCATCCGTACATTTGCGGTTCCATTTACTTCTGCAGATAAGACCTCTCCCATCGCGACTGCATACACATAGGTCGACGCAGACACCCGCAGATTCTGTAAAAATGCATATACCGCAAGGGAAATCCCCCACATCTTCGATGGGAACAAAATTCCCACACTGTCTGCATCCAGACATTCTCCATGATATTCTGTATATTTCATCACCTTGCAGTTTGGAAGATTCTGTACCATCTGTTCAGTCATTGCCTGCCGGCAGTCCATCTTCCATGCATGTCCTGCAGACACATCAATATAATCAGACACGTAAAAAATATAATTCCGTGCCTCTTCTATCTCATTTTTCAATTCCATACCCCTCATTTGTATCCTCCCACTACTCTCCCGAAGCTTTCTTCTGTACAAGTGATTCATACAGTGTGCGAAAAGCAAAGCTCCGATATTCTTCCATCGTCATCCCGGTCTGCTTCGTGATCTCTTTTTTCTTCTGTGCCGAAATCTGAATAATACCGCTTAAGGATGACCAGAGATACAAAACCGTCGGCTTTGTATCGAGTGTTTCCTGTAACACGTTTGTGTTTTTTCCCTTCTGGACGAGCGCTTCCATCAATCCATATAATTCCTGCAGGATCTCCGGCAGAATCACCGTGCCCTGCTTCCGGCTGTTGGTTGCCTTCTCCTCGAACATCAGGGAAGCATAATACTTCGGATATCGTTCACAGAAAGAAACCAGCCGTTCACACAGCTTGTAATAGCTGTCCTCAAAAGAGGTATCTCCCTCGATATACACCATCATCTCACCAATCAGGATATCGAGATAATCAACCACTATGGAATTATAGATATCTTCCTTGCTCCGGAAATATACATAAATCGTCGACTTGCTGTAATCTGCCTGCAGTGCGATATCGTCCATCGTCGTGTCCTGAACGCCCTTCGTCTCAAATAACTCCCTCGCCGCCGTCAAAATATTGTCGCGATTAAACTGTTCCAGCGCAAGCTTCTTGCGTGCTCCCATATACTCTCCCGCCAAATACAACTATTGTTGACATTATACAACGCGAAGTATGTTTTTTCAACTATAAGTTTTATTATTCTACTTATATTTCTAGTATTGTACTTTTTATATATAAATCGTACTTCTAGTTTGATTTATAAAAATCCAGATTCTGACGCATCTGAATCAGTATTTTCTTCTCCAGCCGGCTGACCTGCACCTGACTGATTCCCAGCACCTTCGCAACCTCTGTCTGTGTCCTATCCTCGAAAAACCGCAACCGGATCAATTCCTGTTCCATCTCCCCCAGCTTTTCCATTGCCTGTCCGACCAAGATCCGATTCATGATATTTTCCGCTGCCACTTCCGACTGTGCTTCATCCACCAGTCGCTCCACCAGACTGACCTGTGTCCCATCCTTGCCACAGATTGTCTGCTGGATGGATTCCACCTCCCGGTTCGCCTCTGTCGCCATCACGATATCCTCGACGCAAAGTCCCGTATAGTCTGCCAGCTCATCCAGCGTTGCCTCTCTTCCATATTTGTGCAGCAACGCCTCCTTCGCTTTGCTGATCTGATAGCCATTTTGTTTTAGGATACGCGATACCTTGATCGCACCATTATCACGCAGAAACCGTTTGATTTCTCCAGCGATCAGCGGCACGGCATAAGTGGAAAACTGCACGCCATAACGGCTTTCAAACCGGTCACATGCCTTGAGCAGTCCGATACAGCCAATCTGATACAGTTCCTCGAGATCATAACCACGATTGACAAACCGCCGCGCAATGCTCCACACCAACCCGGTATTATCTGAAACTATTTTTTCCTTTGCAGCCTTGCTCCCCATCTGTGCCTGTTGAAATAGTTCCCATTCATTCATTTATTCATAATGTGGTGCCGGTGCACCGATCTCCTTCCACATTTTTACCACGGTACCTTCGCCTGCGGCAGATTCAACCTCCAGCCGATCCATAAATGCCTCCATAAAGGAAAACCCCATACCAGATCGTTCCTCTTCCGGTTTTGTTGTGAAAAGTGGCTCCATCGCCTGTTTGACATCCGCGATGCCTATTCCTTTGTCCCGCACTTCTATGTACACCGAACGGTCTTCCACGACTGTACGAATCCAGATTTTTCCCGCACCTTTCTCATAGCCATGAATGATTGCATTTGTGACCGCCTCGGAAACTGCCGTTTTAATATCCGACACTTCTTCGAGCGTTGGGTTCGTCGACGTGATAAATGATGCCACGATCACACGGGCAAAGCTCTCATTTTTCGCCACACTATCAAATTCCACATTCATTTCGTTTGCACTATTCATAATATCCTCCCTTTACCATCTCCTTTTTTATCGCATCCAGAGAATCCATCTTCTTTAAGATGCGATAGATTCCTGACATCAACAAAATGCGATCGATCGTTTCATTGACATGCACCGCATATACACATCCTCCCTTGTCATGCACCATCCGAAACCGTCCGGTAATCAGCCCGATGCCGGAACTGTCCATGAACTGCGTCTTCGAGAAATCAAAGATCAGGTACCTGATCTCCTCCTCATCAAACACATGTGCCGTCTTTCGCTTGAGCATATCCGCCGCATAGTGATCAAGCTCCTCCGGCAGATAATAAATCAGCACACCATTTGCTACTTCATACACCATAAATTGCCTCCTATATCCATATATCCAGAAAAAAATGCAAAAGAAAAAGAAAGTGAAATCATTTCACTTTCTTTCGTAATTTCGAATAATCATCGATTACTCTTTGTCTATCATATTTTGTAAATCTGTATCTGACATGCCCGACACAACATTGGAATAATCAGGAAGATCCGTCTCCCCCTGTGCGGCTCCATTTTGCAGTGTATCAATCTGTTTTGTCAGACTGTCCACCTCTGCACTCAGGCTGTTGATCGTGGAATTTTTCCCGGCAAGCTCCTCACTGTATGTCTTAATCAGCTGTTCATTTTCTACCCGCAGCTTCTTTTTCTGTCCAGGCAGAATGAAAAAGCTGAAAAGAAGGACGCCAAACACCAGCCCAAGCAACATATACAACCCAGAGTATTTTGCAAGGCTGACCTGTCCAAACTGTCCGGTTCGCACAACGCTTGTATCTTTCTTTGCCTTGATCTCCTGAAACAGATTCTTCTTCTCGATCTTCTTCGGTGCTCTGCCATCCTCGGTCACAACGATCTCCTCAAGGTAATCGTCGTCTAAGAGTCCATCATTATCCACGTTCTGTTTACGCATCTCAATGATGTTTTCCTCGGTATCTCCCATCTCCCGCAGATAATGCACCGCAAGGGAATTCGCCTTATCGATCTTTAAGACACGACGCAGAGTCACTCTTGCCTTCTCATAGTTATCTGTCCCGATATACAAAAGGGCAAGCAGCAAATATCCTTTCACAAAATGTGGATTGTCCGAGAGTGCACTTTTGAGCTGCAAGATTGAAAGATCATAATCTTCGCTGTGCGCATACTGGATTGCCATGTTGAACTTCCGCGCAAGCTGATCGACACTCTCCAACCGGGCTGGATCTTTTTTCAGTTCTTTTAAGTATTTTGTCGCAAGGTTATTTTCCTGTTGATAGTTGATGCTCATAACCCATTCGCTCATCGCCTGCACAGCCTCACCCATCTCATAATAGATGAGTCCCAGCAGATTGCGTGCTGGCACATTCCGCTTGTTATACCGCAGTGCCTGCAACAGAGATTCAATCGCACCGGACAGATCTCTCGCCGATGCCCGGTCATACCCAATATTGTAATAATAATTGGATGTATTCTGCGCTTTTTTAAGCATCGACAACGGAAGATAACATTCCGAACAATATCCATTTTTCCGCACCTGTGCACCACAATGGGGGCACAGCACCGGTCGCATTGTTGTTGCCATCTTATCTTCTCCTTGCCCGCACAGATACTGCATTATCCAATATGCTGCCTGTATTTCTCAAGTCCTGTGTCATCTGTAATACAATATCACTGATATCCTTCAAATCATTGCTGTAAATGGCTTCCTCCGCCTGATTCACTTCCGGAATCGGCGAGAAACGCTTCAATTCTTCTTCAAAATTTATCATACGGTTTCCTCCCATATGTCTTTTATCTTTCCTATCAGATACAGAGAGCCCACGCAAAACAGCATGCCGCCGCGTGCCTCCACAGCTGCATATGCTTCCGCGAAACAGCTTCGGATGTCATTATCTGCATAGACATGTACATTGCGTTCCGTCTTCTTCGCACAATCGCGGAACAATGCCGCAATATACTCTGCGGAGATTGCGCGGTCAGAATCCAGCGACGTCACATAGACCGCCTCCACTTCCAGATTCTGCATCAGATATGCGATCATCGGTTCGTAGTCCTTATCCCCGGCGACTGCAAAGAGAAGTGTTTTCTCCCGGTCTGCATACCCGGCATTCACGCTCTCAGTAAATCGCTCGATGGCACTCTCGTTGTGTGCCCCATCGATCACGATATTCCCATTCAGCTTCTCCATACGTCCCGGCCAGAAAAACGCATCCAGCGCAAGCTGTATTTTCTCCTGTGCGATTTGCCTGCCTAACAGCACCGTACCTGCTGTGATCGCAGTCACGGCATTGTCTACCTGATAGGTGGCCACACTATCAAGCCGCAAACCATTGTAACTATAATAGCGGCTATACATTGAAAAATCAATGGTTTTATCTGTAAATTCATCGATATTATACTCCACATTTGCGACATTTATTGCTTCTGCCGCAAGTGCTTCTGCCTGATTTTTTACGACGGCATCCGCTTCCAGACTGCCCGTGTGGTACACAACTGGAACGCCTGTTTTTATAATCCCGGCTTTTTCTCCGGCAATCGCCTCGATCGTGTTGCCGAGATATTTCATATGATCGAGCCCAATCTCTGTAATGATCGTCAACACCGGCACAAGCACATTGGTCGCATCCAGTCTGCCGCCAAGTCCGGTCTCGTAAATCACATAGTCCAGCTCCAGCTTGGAAAAATACACCGCCGCCATCGCAAACAGGAATTCAAAATACGAGAGATGCTGCAGATTTTTCTGCACCGCCTGCTCGCATGCATTCCGTACAATCTGGTAGCATTCGACGAATTCTTCCTCTGTGATTCCCTCGATCCGTTCTGTGATGGAGATCAGATGTGGGGACGTAAAGGTCCGCACCCGGTATCCCTCCTCTGTAAGTATCGCACGCAGGAACTGTACCGTAGAACCTTTTCCGTTTGTACCAGCCACATGAATCGCCTTATGTGCAAGATGTGGATTGCCAAGCAATGCCATAACCGCCTCTAAGTTCTCATTTCCTGATTTATTTCTTCCCTCTGTATGAGGTCCAAACAGTGGGATCTGGTTAATATAATCTTCTGCCTCTTTCATACTGTTGTTCATAATTGATTACTTCCTTTTTGTCCCGCAATCACCTAGCGGTTATCCACTTTCTCCGGATATAAATCATGATGTACCAGACGTTCGTAAGCGACCTTTTCCCAATTCGTGCCCGGACGTCCGTAGTTACAATACGGATCGATGGAGATTCCTCCACGTGGAGTAAATTTCCCCCAGACCTCAATATATTTCGGGTCCATTGCCTTGATCAGATCCTTCATGATCGTATTCACGCAATCCTCATGGAAATCTCCATGATTTCGGAAACTGAACAGGTACAACTTCAACGACTTGCTCTCCACCATGCGCACATCCGGCACATAGGAGATGTAGATTGTCGCAAAATCCGGCTGTCCAGTAATCGGACAAAGACTTGTGAATTCTGGGCAGTTGAATTTTACGAAATAATCATTGTCCGGATGTTTGTTGATAAATGTCTCCAGAATATCCGCAGAATAATCAGACGGATACGCTACGTGCTGGTTTCCCAGCAAAGAAATTCCTTTTTGTTCTTCCTCTGTTCTAGCCATTTCTATCACCTCATAATCGAATCATTTTATCTAAGTGGAAGGAATAGATCACCTGCTCCTTCACCTTTTTTCCTGTCAATCGTTCCAGCACCTCTGCATACGAGGCAAGCTGTGCCCGGTATCTGCCAACCAGAGTCTCCTCGTCTGCGGCATCGGTCTTATAATCCATGACCACCACGTCGTCATCCTCATAAAAGTATGCATCAATAATTCCCTGTACAACTAGTACATCCGGCTCCGTGACATCATACACCTCCGATGCCGGAATACCCGCAGAAAACTGCCGTTCCTTGTACAGATTGCCCAAGCGCGCAGCTTCTATCATACGGCATCCAAGCGTAGATTGCAACATCTTCCTGATTTTGGCTTCCCGGATTGCCACAAGTTCCCGCTCCTCGAAAATGCCCCGCGCAAGCAATGCCGCCTTTTGCTGTGCGATATACGCATCCAGATCTCCGTCTGTATCCACCGCTTCAAATGGCAGCATTTCCATAAATTTATGAACGATCGTACCACGCTCCGCACCGGTAAGTGTGCCTGTTTTTCCTGCAGACTGTGCTCGTTTCGGAAGGTTTTTTTCTATTTCCTGCTCCGCAGTATCCGGAAGGGCAAATTCCGTATTGATATCATACCCTTTTCCATCATAGGCTTTCATCTTCTTAATATCCGAGATTGACAGCTTCGCTCCCAGGGTCGTCATCGGCATATGTGGATATACATAGGATACACTCGCCTCGTTTTTCGCATAGAATACATCTTCCTCTGCCTGCTCCGCCATACGGCGGATGTCTTCTAACTGTAACCGTTTGTGAAGCTCCATCGGAATCATCGCTGTCAGAATTTCCTCCTGGTTGCAAATCTCCATACGAATCTTCCCCTGCACCTTGCAGGCTGCCGCCAGCCGGTTATAACGCACCATACAGGCAAGCAGATGCTTCGCATAGCTGTCGGCATTTTTGCGGACATTATACGGAAGCAGCAACGGCTCCATATCTTCTACATAGGCATATTTTGCAAGCAGACGGTCCGCACCGCGTATTGCACCTGTAAGGATCAGCTTTTCCTTCGCACGCGTCATCGCCACATAGAGCACCCGCAGATTCTCTGCCATCATCTCCGCATCCTCGAGTGCCGCATAGATACTCCGAATCGCAGTATTATGTTTATACCGTCCTTTTATATGCATCGCCATTGCAGCCAGATAATAGTCCGGATGCACCTGCACATTATCCTTTAACTCCATCCGGTTAAACTGCCGTCCCATCCCTGCGACAAACACGACCGGATATTCAAGTCCCTTACTCTTGTGGATACTCATAATCCGCACAACATCCGCATCCTCGCTCAGCACGCTTGCTTCGCCCTCATCCTTTTCCATCAGCTTCAGCTTATCGACATAGCGCAAGAAATGAAACAATCCTTTGTAATATCCATTTTCAAACTGCACTGCCTTTTGCAACAGCATATCGACATTGGATTTGCGGATATCGCCTGCCGGCATTGCTGTCACGTATTCATAATATCCCGTCTGCTCCAACAGCTCCCAGATGAGATCCGATACTGATAAATGCTGTTTTTTCTCTTTTAGATCTTCGATCAGATCAAGCAGGCGTCTGACTTTTCCGCCAAGTTCTGTATCTGCCTGATCCTCTGCATAATACTCACAGATATCGTACAGACACAGTTTTTCCGATACAGCGTCCCGCACCGAAGCGCACATCTGCGCAAGTTCTGACTCATTCAAGCCACCGATCGGCGACAACAGCACTGCCGAAAGTGGAATGTCCTGCCGGCTGTTGTCAACCACGGAAAGCATCGCCATGATAACCTGTATCTCCACTGCCTGAAAATATCCCTTGGACTTTTCAAGATATACCGGAATCCCCTGTGCCGTGAGCGCATTGTAGATCACATCGCCATAATCCTTCAAGCTTCTTGCCAGTATCACAATATCCTTATACCGAACCGGACGGTAACATTCTTCTTCCTCGTCATAGACCTGCATGCCGGTATCCGGCTGCATCAGCGATCGAATCCGGTTCGCGATCATATAGCCCTCCACCGTATCTTTCTCCGGGGAGCCATACTGGCGAAGCTGCTCTTCGCTTAAGTCTCCTGTATCATCCACATCGGCAAACAAAAGCTCTACATCCTCGGCAATATGGACGCCCTCCGGTGGCTCCGGAAACTGCTTGCCCGGTACAAGAGCCTGCTTCTCATCATATGTAATACCGCCCAAATCACTTCCCATCAACTGATAGAAGAAATAATTGATTGCGCGCAACACAACCGCACGGGAACGGAAATTATGATTCAGTTCGATCTTAATATCATTTCCTTCCGCCTGATACCGGTTGTATTTTTTGACAAATATCTCTGGACGTGCCATACGGAAACGGTAGATACTCTGTTTCACATCGCCCACCATGAACATATTATGCACGTCGCGGGATTTGCCCGATACTGCAGTCAGAATATCCTCCTGCAGATAATTGCTGTCCTGATACTCGTCAATATAGATTTCCTCATACCGGTTTGCGATCGTCTTTCCAATCTCTGTCGGCACTGCCGTTCCATCCTCGTCATAGCCGGCACACACAAGCTGATATGCCATATGCGAGATATCTGAAAACTCCAGCATCTTCCGTTTCTGCTTCTCCTCCATAAACCGCGTCATGAATTCCTCAGTCAGGGAGAGTAACGGAAGCAGATATGTTTTTAAAAGCTGCATATCTTCTAAGATCTGTGCCTCCGACTGCTTGAAGCTATCGAGCTTTTTGCTGTCAAATTCATCCTTATATTCCTTACGGAGCGTCTTACAGGCTTCCTGTAATTCTTTGTCTCCGGTAAACTTCTTTCTCGAAAGCGTCGCCCATTTACTCTCGATTGCCCCCTTCATCGCAGCATAACTGTCCGCCTGCCCGATTGCCTGCAGCTTCTCGATATCTGATTCGATCTGCTCCCGGTACTGATTCGGTCCATCCGGCTCCTCGCAGATCACAAGGCACCGCTCTGCAAGCTGTACGGCTGCCGCCGCCTTTTTATGCAGGATATCAAGCATCGCCTGCATCCACGGTGCATGGTTTAAATCCTCCGCCGTGTCAATCTGCAGTCCCATTCTCGCTTCCTCTAAAAACCGCTCCGGTGCTGGAAAACTTGTGATCTGCCGATAGATCTTGTCTAACACATCTTTGAGATTTTCGTCCCGCTTTCCATCACAGAACACCTCCAGCAGGCGCCCAAATTCTGTATCGCCCTGTTCCTGCAGCTGTGCATACTTTTCCTCAAAAAGCGCGGTCATTACATCATATTTCAACATTTCCAGCATACCCGGATCTCCGATTCCAACCGCCGGGTCCAGATTCAGATAACTGAAATACTCCTTTACGATATTCAGGCAGAAACTATCGATTGTCGTGATATCCGCACTCTGGATCAACATGTTCTGCTTTGCAATGTGCTCCGATTCCGGATACTGTTCCTGTGCTTCCTCCAGCTTTTTCAAAAGCTTCTCTTTCATCTGCGCCGCTGCCGCCTTAGTAAAAGTCACGACCAGAAAAGACGTGATATCGACCGGATGCTCCGGATCAATCATCTTCTGGTAGATACGTTCCACGAGCGTTGCCGTCTTACCGGAGCCTGCAGCTGCCGATACAAGAATTGTCTTGTCTCTCTCTTTAATTACCTGTTCCTGTTTTTCTGTCCATGGCATACGCTATGCATCTCCTCCAATAACTGTTCCTTCTCCTTTGCGCTGTGCTTTGTGTAGTGATAACGGTTGTTTCCGTATTTTTCATCAAACCGGCACACATCTTTGTATGCGCAGTAATCGCACGCGGTCTTGTTGGACTCCCGCATCGGATTTTTGTCGATCACTCCCGATTTCATCTGCGTGACAAGTGCAGATGCCTTGTACTCGGCATAGGCAAGCACTGTGTCAAATTCCTCCGCATCATCCCGTGCCAGTCCTTTGTATGTCAGCTGCCTCTCCCGTGCTTCCTCCGCCTCTGTCTCATTTTCCGCCTGCACATATGGATCCTGCATATGATAATAATACATACTGTCTGTCACAATCTTATAGTGTTCTGCCTCCGCGCGGTTTTTGTTCCACTCCTGATCGACCAGTTCACGCATCACATCTGTATAGATTGCAAGCTGCAGTTCCAGTCCCTCGTACAGATCACCAAGATCAAACTCATGTGCCCCGGATTTGTAATCGATCACACGCAGGGAAATCGTCTGCTCTGCTTCATTCACATACAAATCTCCGCGGTCCACCACGCCAACTAAGGACAACTGTTCATCTCCAACCTGCAGTTTTTTTCGGAATGCATACTCAAAATACCGCGGTTTGTAAGACGCATCCATCATCGCCTGCAGCTTCTGCACGGTCCGTTTTCCGATTCGGATCAAACTCTTCCGTAGCACTTCATACTGTCCGGCATCCAGCTCCTGTCCGGCGTATTCCTTCGCAAAGTTTTCATTCACGAATTCCTCTGTCTTCGCATCCCGCTCCTGCTCGGACAGTGTCTCCCATGCATTGTCCTTCTGATCCCGCACATAGCAAAACATCTGCTCCATCGCACCGTGCAGGATCATACCGACGTTCCGGTTGTCGATACCATGAATCTGCCGCTCCTCTAACCGTAGAATGTATCGAAGGAAAAATGCATACGCACAGCTTGCATACTGTTCCAGCTTCGATACGGACATCGCCATATCCTGTAACCGGATCAGCTGTGTGACCTGTTCCGCCAGCTTCTCCGGCAGATTCTGGTACTGCATCGCCTGTTTCATCCGTTCGAGTGTCCGGGCATCTCCATGCTTCAGATACAGCTTATATAACTGCAGTGTCTCTTTCTCGTGGCTGTGATTACCCTCGAGCAATTCCCGGATTCCTATGATTAAAACCTCCAGCCCGGATTTGTTTGTCACGATCCGGTTCTCCATCCGCTGTCCCTGTAATTCCTTCTTGTCCGGAAAAATTCTTCGAATCCGGTCTAATATATAAGATGGCCGCATTGTCTCATTCGTGGCACTCATACACACATAGGATAAATGAAGACAATCCTTTGGCTTCGTCATGTTCTGATACAGGTAAAACTGTTCGGTGTAGCTGTTCACCCGCTCTGTCGGCGCCATATGGATACCAAATGCACCCAGTCGTTCTTTCTCGCGGTCATTGATGATCTGACTGCGTCCGGCACGTTTCGGAATGACGCCGTCATTTACACCCACAATAAACAGCGCCCGGATATCACCTAGTCTGGTTCGCGTGATATCGCCGACTACGAGCATATCCAGTGTCGGTGGCACCATACCAAGTGTGACATCCTTCATTCCTACGGCAAACAGTTCCTCAAACTCCTGTACATTGACCGTGTCCTCCGGCATGATCTCCACCATCTTGTCAAAAATCTGCCGCACCTTCTCATACAGTCCGGCATCTTCAAACTGCGTCTCCATCGAAAGCGTCTCCATAAGCGCATAGATGGCTTCGACAAACACGGAAATCTTCTTTTTTCCACCGGAGACTGCCTTGTAAAATGGCTGCAATATTTCCATCACAACCTGCCGCATCTCATCCACGGTGTCATCCTCGCCGTTTAGAAATGGCTGGCTCCAGCTCCGGATTCCCTTTCGTCCACGCGCCAGCACGTAGTTTTCCAGCATCTCGATCTCCGATTGTTCCAACGACTTTACAACTCCGGATTTTAAGAACGCAAACACACTGTCATAACTGAAATTCTCATCGACGATTCGAAGCACATGCGTAAGCGCATCCACACACGGATGATTCTTCACCGGCATCGTCATATCAATAAAATATGGAATCTCATATTGCGGCAATATCCGCTTCGCAAATTCCGCCGTCTCCTCCAGATTTCCACTCACGATCGCAATATCCCGGTAACGATAGCCCTGCTCCATCACAAGGGTACGAATCTGTTCTGCAACGCCGGTCAGCTCCTGTGCCGGCGTATCATACGCCGTAATCGTAATCGCCTGTTCCTCGTCTTTCCCGACACGGTACGGATAGCGGAACAGATTCTGCTCCAGATGTGCCAGCGGATGTCCCTTGCTCCACCGTTTACAGCCATCCTTTCCTAAGAACAATGCCGGTTCCACAACCACATGTGCCTGCTCGGCAGTAAGCAGCAAATGCTCGATTGTCTGCTTCGTAAGTGCAAACAGTTCATGCTCTGCCACGTGCTTTTTCTCATAGGTTGCCGCGTCAATCGTCAATACGATTGTCACTTTTTTCGCCCGGCGCAGCAACACGGAAATCAGATTCAACTGAATCGGTGTAAATCCGGTAAATCCATCTAATACGATCTCACTGCCTGCAATCAGCTCCGATTGTTCCGCTGCCGCGGTCAGGAGCTCCAGCATCTGTTCTGCTACGATAAAAGACTGCCCTTTCTTCTCCTCAAACGCATCGAAAATTACCAGCATGTCCTGCAGCTTTCTCGCAAGCACACGTGCCTCCTCCGAATCGTCCAGCTTCTGTAACGCCTCCCGCAACCGTTCCCGTGGAATATCATACTGGTAGATCTCTGACATCAACGATTTTGCCTCGTCGATAAATCCTGCCTTATCCAGACTTCCGGCATACAGAGACAGCTCTTCTTTGTGCTCCTGTGCTGCCTTTCGCAGCAACATAGATTTTCCGAAATCCTCCAGCACTTTCTTCGGCTTGATATGCAGCTCATCAAATATCCGATATGCCAGCCGGTTAAACCCGATGACGTCAATCTGGAAGCTGCCACCGCGCGGATGCTTCTGCACAAGCTTTCGTTGAATCTCCAGCGAATACTGTTCCGGGACAAGCACGATCACATTTTCCCGCTCATCCTGCATTGTCCGACGTATAATGTCCTCGTAAATATATTCTGATTTTCCTGCCCCGCTTGGGCCAAGGATAAACTGTAACGCCATGTACTCCTCCGTCAAAAAAATAAGCCGGAAGTTTTTCGCTCCCGGCTTTTTCTTAATCCTGTTTAAACAACTGATCCTGTACCTCTTCGATATCCGGATACCAGACGCCTTTGATCTTGATGAAATCAATATTTACTTCCAGATACTGTCTCTTCACGCCATTGCGATCCTTCATCGTTCCACGCAGTCCAAGCTTCAGGGTAACACCCTCTCTTGCATCTGCAGTCTTACCATGCTCCAGCTGGATCTTATCGTTGAATGCATTTACCTCAGAAGTGCCCCAGATGGATGTATCAATAATCTTGATCGATGTGTAGTTTGTCTCCTGCACATATGGTAAGATTTCCTCAACCAAGGCTTTGTTTGCTGTTATGTATTCCGGTACTAATGCCTGTAATTTCTCACTGTCATCCTCATTGACCGCTGTCTGGAATGCTTTGACTGCATCCTCATAAGTCTCCGGTCCGTTCGGCTTTAACACAACCTTTGTCACAAACATATAAATACCAAATACGATTGCTGCAAATATGATGAACTTGAAGATCGTGCCAAACACTTTGCCGACGCCGCTTCCGCCGCCCTGTTTCTTGTTCAGCTCTTTGTATTCCTTTACGTCTTCCTTCGTAATCTTGACAGGATCTGTTCCCCCGATACTGTTCCCATCATAGATGTCACCATAATCATCGGTTGGTGTATATGCCCTTTGCTGTACCGGCTTCTTTCCGTTCTCACCTTTCAGCCCAAGACTTGTCTTCATCTTCACCACCGGGCGCCCACATTCCGGACAGATCGTAATTCCATCCTGCACCCTTGCTCCACATGATTCACATACAGCCATATTACTAACCCCTTTCTTCTGTATCATATGTAGTATAGTATATCTCACGGAGGCATTTTCTTCAAGTGATTCTTTTCTTATGAAAGGGAAAATCGCGAAAAAAAAAGGATACAATCTGTATCCTTTTAAAAGCAGTTCGTAGGGGAATCGAACCCCTGTTTTCGCCGTGAGAGGGCGACGTCTTAGCCGCTTGACCAACGAACCATCTTGAAACCTTTGTTACTATAACAAATATATAACATGTTGTCAACAACTTTTTTTAATTTTTTTAATTTTTTTTAATTCATGGCATATTTTCGTAAAGATATACGTCCATATGCCATGATCCAACATCCTTATTTCGACTTCTCCGGCCGGTACAAAATATCCACGAATGTATTGACACTCTGCTCGCAGACTTCTCTTGTCGTCTCCTGCTTCACAAGGATATAACGATCTGTGTGTCCCTTCATGACATACGCCGGCTTTCCATCCTTGTCGATACAGTCATACTCCTCCATCAGCACCGGAAGCAGCTCTCCGGAAAACTGTGCTTCAAATGCTGCCTTCTGGTTCGCCGTCAGCTCTAACAGCACATTGCTTCGCTTCTCCTTCACTGCATCGCTCACCTGATGCTCCATTGTCGCTGCGATCGTGCCGCTCCGCTTTGAATATTTAAATACATGCATCTCATAGAGATTCAGCTTCTCCAGATTTGCCACCGTTGTTGCAAATTCCTCCTCGGTTTCCCCCGGGAATCCTACAATCACATCTGTCGCGATCGCCGGACGATCATATGCCCTGCGGATCATCTCGCATTTTTCCATATATTCTTCGATTGTATATTTCCGGTTCATCCGCTTTAACGTCTCATTGCAGGCACTCTGCAATGACAGATGGAAATGCGGACACACCTTATCAAGCGCTGTGATACCATCCAGGAATTCCTCTGTAATCACACGCGGCTCCAGCGATCCCATCCGGATACGCTTAATACCATTCACTTTGGCAACTGCCTGTAACAGCATCAGCAGCGATGCACCATCCTCATCCTCATAGGAAGATAAATTGATTCCTGTAATCACGACTTCCTGTACGCCTTCTACTGCCAGCCCTTCTACCTCCCGCACGACATCCGCAAGCTTCCGGCTGCGGATTCTGCCACGTGTATATGGGATGATACAATACGTGCAGAAATTATTACAGCCGTCCTGCACCTTGACATAGGCACGGCATCGCTCGTTCGGCTTTACGAGCGTCATTTCCTCATATTCGTTCGTGTGATTGATGTCGATCACAACCTCATGCATGGACGTATCCTCATAATATTCACTTAAGATACGGGCAACATCCTTCTTGCAGTTGTTTCCGATCAGAATATCGATGCCTAGATCCTTTGCCAACGCTTCCTCGGCTGCCTGCACATAGCATCCGGCTGCCACAATGACCGCCTCCGGGTTCTTCTTTTTCGCGCGGTGCAGCATCTGTCTCGACTTTCGCTCCGCCATATTCGTGACCGAACACGTATTGACGATATACACATCTGCAAACTGTGAAAATGGTACAATCTCGCATCCATTTTCCTTCAAAATATCCATCATACTGTCTGACTCATATTGATTCACCTTGCATCCAAGTGTGCAAACTGCTACTTTTTTATTTAAAATATTCACATACATTTTACGCAAATTTCTCCTGCTGATTCTTGACTTTTATAGTGTAAACTTTTATTATAGTAACATAGATAAAAAAAGTGCGAAAGATATATTTTTGAGATTATTTTTCGCTTTCATAATATACAAGGAGGTTTCTATATGTTAAAGGTTAAAATTTCTCTCAACTCTATCGATAAGGTAAAGAGCTTTGTAAATGACATCAGCGGTTTTAATGCTGAGTTTGACTTAGTATCTGGTCGTTATGTTATCGATGCAAAGTCTATCATGGGTATTTTCAGTTTGGATATTTCCAAGCCAATCGACTTAAATGTACATACAGATAAGGATACAGAAGATATCATGGCAGCGTTAAAGCCATATCTTGCTGAGTAATCTCATAGTTCGATAGAAAGCAAAAAACCTCCCGGATGGGAGGATTTTTTGTTTTATTCTTTATTTTTCTGTCAGATACTGAATCATACCCGGTCCAAGTGCATCGGTCGGTCGCTGCATAAATCCATGTTTTTCATAAAATGGCTCTCTGCCCTTGGCACACATCAGACATAGCATCATCGTGCTTTCCTCTTCCCGCAGAGATTCCACATACGCTTTTAATTTCTGTATAATCTGCGAGCCAATGCCCTGTGCCTGCACCTGTGGAATCACGATCAGATCCTGAATATAACAGACCACGGCACCGTCTCCAACGACACGTCCCATACCAACGACCTGTCCGTCCGCATCGACCGCTTTTACTTTATACAGACAATTCGCAAGGGCATGTGCCGCCTGCTTGTCTGTCAGTTTCTTCCAGCCAACTTTCTCCCGAAGTGTCAGATACTCTTCCAGAGAAATATCATTTTCAATGAGTGTTATCATGTTTTAAGTCCTTCTTCCACCGTCGTATATCGCTACATACGCATCGGAATTCCACGCTCCGCCAGATATGCTTTGAGATCCATGATCTCCAGCTCCTTGTAGTGGAACAGGGATGCTGCAAGTGCTGCGTCTGCTTTTCCCTCTGTCAGTGCATCATAGAAGTGCTCCTTCGTTCCTGCACCGCCGGACGCAATTACCGGAACGGATACATTTTCGGCAATCAGTCTGGTCAACTCCACGTCGTAGCCTGCCTTTGTTCCATCACAGTCCATACTCGTAAGCAGGATCTCTCCTGCGCCCATCTTATCTGCCTGCATCGCCCACTCGATTGCATCAAGTCCGGTATCGACACGTCCACCGTTCTTGAACACATTCCAGCCGCTTCCATCTTCTCTTCTTCTCGCATCAATCGCAACGACCACACACTGGCTGCCAAACTTGTCTGCAGCATCACTGATCAGCCGTGGTGTATTGATAGCAGAGGAATTGATACTGATCTTATCGGCGCCCTCACGTAAAATCGCCTTAAAATCATCAACTGTACGGATACCGCCGCCAACCGTAAACGGAATAAATACAGTCTCCGCAACCTTCCGCACCATATCGATCACGATATTTCTCGAATCCGAAGATGCTGTAATATCCAGAAATACAAGCTCATCCGCACCTGCCTTATCATAAGCAGCACCAACAGCAACCGGATCACCTGCATCCTTCAAATTCACAAAATTGATACCCTTTACAACCCTGCCATTGTTGACATCCAGACAAGGAATAATTCTCTTTGTATGCATACTCTCTTCCTCCTCGTCTCTTATAAGTGTATAAAGTTATCCAATATTTTCAGTCCTACCGTCGAACTCTTCTCCGGATGGAACTGACACGCAAATACATTTCCCTTTTCCACAGATGCATGAATCTCCACGGAATAGTGTGTCCGCGCTGCAACATCTGCTTCGTCCTTCGATTTCAGGTAATACGAATGCACAAAATATACATATGGATGTTCCTCCACACCGTCAAATAATTTTGCGCCCGGTGTGATATCTAGCGAATTCCATCCAATCTGTGGCACCTTCAGATCCGGTGCATCTGGAATCCGTAAAATCTCGCCGTCCAAAATTCCAAGTCCCGTTGCTCCCGGGCTTTCCTCGCTTGTCTTATACAGAAGCTGTAAGCCAAGGCAGATTCCAAGAAATGGTGTCCCAGCATCTACCACATCGTAGATCACCTGATCCAGCTTGTACTCCCGCAGCTTACCCATCGCATCACCGAAGCTTCCCACGCCCGGCAGGATCACCTTGTCACACGATAAGATCAGATCCTTATCCCGCGTGATAACAGCTTCTTCGCCCAGATAATGCACTGCTTTTTCTACACTTTTAATGTTGCCTGCATCGTAATCTAAAATTGCTATCATCGTCTCATCCTCTGTCACATTCATACAGTCAATAGTTGCATTTATTACTGTCCCTGCGCATCCGTCGGTGTTTCTGTCTCCGCCGCTTTTGCGCCAAGCTCCGACAAGGTTTTGGTATATTCCTGTCCTTCCATTGCTAAGATCTGGTATGCCGTCTCCTCAGTAATACCATAAGTATTCCACAAGGCATTTATAATCTTATCCCGGCAGGAATCAATATCTTTTACGATATCCAGTTCTACCGCCTCATCGTAATGCTCATCATATTTCTGAATACCACGGAGCAACGCATCGAGTGCCTTGTCCGCTCTACCAAGCTTCATGTTATTCTCATAGGATTCGTAGAGCCGTTCTACATACATAACTGTATAGATACGGTCTTTCAGATCCTGATCTTTTTCTTTGACTTCCACGCCAGATACTTCGTCATATGCCAGACGATATCGATGCCGTTCGAAATAATTCGCCGCTTTTTTGATTACCTGCGAATAGTTAAACTGATTCGTACCGAGTACGACTCCTGCCGCAAGTGCAAAAAACAGAACAAATACAACAATAACGGTCGGTGTCGAAACCTTTTTCTGATCTTTTTCGGCTTCAAGCTCTGCCGCATAGGCTTCATCTTTTTGTCGTTTTTTGTCGGCTTTTTCCTTCTGCTTTGCTTTATCCTTCGCCTGCTTCGCAGCAAGCATCTCCTGCTTGGCTGCGTCCTTTTCTTCTTTTTTCGCTTCCCGCTCTGCCTGTTTTTTCTTCTTTTCAGCTTCCTTCTTCGCTTTCTTCTCCTCGAACAAAGCTTCCTCTTCTAAGTCATCCTCATCCGGCTCACCAAAAAGAATCTCAGAAATCGTTTTCTTTTTATGTTCTGTCTCTTCTTCCTCGATTTCCGCTTTTTTCTTCTCTGCCTTTTTCCGCGGCTGCTTCACCTTTTTTACCGGTTCCTCCGTTTTTTCGCCAATATCCTCGATATCAGCCAGATCCCCGTTCAACAAACTTTCTGCCATAGAGGACTGCAACAATGCATCCAGGCCATCCTCATCTGCCGTATATGGATTTTTTTCCTTCTCTGACAGTTCTGGTTCTTCTGACATTCCCATATCCATCGAACCAAACAAAGCATCATCGAACACGCCCTCTGGCAACGCGGTATCTTCCTGCATCTGCAAGTCTGCTTCTCCAAAAACATCGGTATTGTCCGCCTGCGCCGACGGCTCTTCCTGTGACGGTTCTGGTTTCACATTCTCCTGATTTGCCTTCTCGATCAGGGCATCCAGACTCATATCGTCCGTTTCCTGTTCCTGCGGCTTCTTCTTTACGACCGGATTGGCACCGGCATCCAGTTTCGTGATATCAACATCATCAAAATCAATATCATCGAAATCCAGATCTCCAAGATCCATGCCATCTAAATGATCCAGTTCATCGAGAGAAATGTCATCCATATCATCTGCATCGACATCCACGCCGGAATCTATATCAATATTCTCATTCAATTCTCCATCCATCGATGATAATTCATCCAACAGACTATCCAGATTGTTCTCGTCCAAAATGTTCCTCCATGTGTATCACAAATTCCACAGATAAAAGTATCATATCACATTCATTTCTCCAAGACAAGTAAAACCACTACATACCAGCACGCAAAAAGGCACCATACAAACTGCTGTATGGTGCCTGCCTTTTTATTCCCAATCATCAAAATCCTCATAATCATCATACGCGCCATTGGCATAGTTCTTCGTATAATTGATATTGCTTGACCGCTTCTGCTTTGGCTGCGGACGACTGGATTCCCGTTTTTTGTTGTTCTGCTTCTTCTTAACCGATTTCTGTTCCTTTTCTAAGCGCATCTGGACCTTATTTTTGTCCGGAATTGCGATCGTAGGCTTACTCTCCTTTGGACGGGATGGCTTGCTTCTTCTGCCTCTGTCTTCCTCATCCTCATCCTTTTTCGGAAACTTAGGAGCACCTCCGTAGTTTCGGTTTGGACGCTCATTTCTCGGTGGTCTGTCTCCATATGGTCTGTCACCGTATGATTTCTCTCCATATGATCGGTTTCCGTTTCCACGCGGTGGTCTGTCTCCACCTGCCTGTCGGTCACCTCGCGGTGCGCCGGAACGATCGGATTTCTGGAATCTTGTTCCTCCACCTGGTCGTTTCTCCCGATCAAAATATTTTCCTTGTCCTCTGTTCATGCTGGAACCACCTTCTCTTGTTCCTTCCGTTGCCACGTCTTTATCTCCTTTCGTAACTTTCGCATGGATTTTATTTTTTAGCTTGCATGCATTTTATACTCAATCCTCAGCTTGTCCGCGATCAGGGCAATAAACTCGGAATTCGTCGGCTTTCCTTTTCCTGCACTCACCGTATAGCCAAACATATCCTCGATGACTTCGATCTTGCCTCTTCCCCATGCCACTTCAATCGCATGACGGATGGCACGCTCCACACTGCTGGACGTCGTCTTGTATTTTTTCGCTATACTTGGATACAACAGCTTCGTTATATAATTGAGCATATTCATATCATTGACTGCCATCATGATGCCCTCACGTATGTACTGATATCCTTTGATATGCGCCGGAATACCGATCTCACGGATGATCTCCGTTACGTCGTTCTCCATCGTATGCATACCATAGTCATACACATTGTTGGCTGGCAGTTTGGTATCCTCATCTTCGCATCCTTCCATCGGCTCCCCAACCTTTGCAAAGTCTGCAATCTGTATAATTCGTTTTGCCAGTACCTTCGGATTACAAGGTTTCATCATATAATAATCAGCACCCAGATTGAATGCCATATTGATGATCCGGCTCGAACCCACCGTCGACAAGAAAATAATCTTCAAATCCACCAGTGACTGGTTCTCCCGCAGCTGCTCTAATACCTCCAGACCGTCTACGTTGGTAATGAAAACATCCATCAGCAACACATCCGGCTGTGCCTGCAGCACCTGATCATACACCTCGTTGCCATCCGCCGTACAGCAAACGATGTCGAATCTCTCCCCATTATAGGCTTCTAACTGCCGACCGAGCATCTCATACCCGGCATCCGCAATCATCACCCTGATTCTCTCCGTATTCATATTATCCTCCCCTTCTTGGAACCAACCTCCTATCAATCAAAATTAACCATAGGAAGATGATATAATTTCAAAATACCATTGTCAAGCGCATTTCCACAGAAATTTTCTTTTTGTGGATAATTTTGTCTACGCGCTTTTCATCTTCGATTCGAGTCGTATTTTGTCGGCGATAAGTGCTATAAATTCCGAGTTCGTCGGCTTCAGCTTTCCCTGCTGCAATGTATATCCAAATAGCTCATGCATCGTGTCGGAGTTGCCTCTGCTCCATGCCACCTCAATGGCATGCCGGATGGCACGTTCCACACGGGATGGTGTCGTTGCGTATGCCTTTGCAATCGAAGGATAGAGCTGCTTCGTGATGGAATCGAGGATATCCATATCCTGTACTGCCATCAGGATAGAGCTGCGCAGATACTGGTATCCCTTGATATGTGCTGGCACGCCTACCTCATGAATGATTTCCGTAACCTTTACTTCGAGCTTTGTCTGCAGTTCTTCTCCTGCATCCTCCGGCTGGCAGACACTCATCCCCGTCTGTTTGCCACGCGCTAAGGTCAGGATTTCCTTTTCCAGATCAAGATCATTATATTCTTCATCGATAAAACGGACGAAAATATGATCAACATTTCCCCGGCATGTATTTTGTGCAAATCGAATCTGGCTGGCATTCCCCTGCAACAGGAAGCGGTATCCACGGGTTCCCCATCCGTTGACCTCTTCCATCACTGCCAGTCCATCCAGATTCGGCAACAGGAAATCCAGCAAAATGACATTTGGATTTTGTGCGCGAATTGCCGAAACTGCGTTTCCGCCGTCTGAAATAATATCGCACACGCAAATATCCTTATTCTTTGCAAGCTGCTGTCTTAATTCCGTCGCTGCCTTTGTATCATGTTTTATGATAAGCACTTTTGTCTTCATAAAACTATCCCCCTCTAATCTTGATATCAAAGACATTATAGTTTCATTATTTTGCGAGGGCAATACATAATAAAACGCAAGTTGCGACAGTAAATATTGACAGCATTTTCGGTCAATTTTTCCCATTTTTTACTGCATCATTTCTTCGATGAAAATGCCGTAGCCTCGTGTCGAATCGCTGACAAATACATGTGTCACTGCCCCGATCAGCCTGCCATCCTGCAGGATTGGTGTGCCGCTCATTCCCTGCACAATTCCGCCGGTCAGAGAAAGCAATGTCGAATCGGTTACCTTAAATTCCATACACCGTCCGTTCTCATTGTCAGAATCGACTGACACAATCTCGATTTCGTATTGTTTCGACTCCCCGGATACCGACGAAAGCAGATACGCGGTTCCGACATGCACCTCTGATTTTCGTCCAACTGCCACCTGGATGTCCTGCGTATGTGTCTTTTGCTGTCGTTTTGTCAAGTATCCGTGAATACCAAAGGCACTATTTTCCTCCACGCGCCCGATCACATACCGTCCGGTATAATTGATGATGCCCTCCAGTCGTCCCGGCTTATCCGCTTCCGGCTTTTTGATGCGCACGATCGTCGTCTCATACACCGCGCCATCGGACACGCGGAACATAATTCCTGTGTCGTTGTCGTTGATGCTGTGTCCAAGTGCGGCAAACCGTTCTCCATCTGTATAGGTGATTGTTCCGATTCCGGAAATATCATCCTTTACCCAGAGTCCAAGCGCATAGCTGCCATCCTTTTTCTTTACCGGTGTTACACGCACCGTCCGGTACTCATTTTCCCGGCAGACACGAAGCAGCAATTCGTGTCCTTCGCTTTGCTGTACCAGTTCCAGCATTGATTTTTTATCGTCCACACTCTGTCCATTGATACGCATTACATAATCGCCCGGCGACAACAGATTCTCACATGGATTGCATGTGATTCCCTGTTCGTCCACAACCGAATTGACGCCGATCACCATTACACCTTTTGTTTTCACATAGATTCCAACTGGTTCTCCTGACGGACAGACCATGCATTCGGTCTCCCCTTCACTTGATACAACCGGCAGTGAATCCGCCTGCGTCTCCACATCTGTATCTCCTCCCTTTGCGAACAGGAACTCCCGGTTATGATACCCTAAGATGCCAAGCACTATCAGCAACAGTACAACTAAAAAGATTCGATACTTTCTCACATCGTTTCCTCCTCTCCTGATTTCATTTCTTTATTTCAAATCGCTTTATTTCATATAATTTGTGCTATAAAAAAGAGTACATAGATTCCTCCATGTACTCTTAGTATCGAATATTTCATTCTATGTAATTCAGTTTATTTTTGCCTGTTCTGCCAATCCTTTCATCTCGGTCACAGTGTGAATCGTCGTCTCCGTGATCTTTGCACCACCGATGAGTCTTGCCAGTTCTTCAATTTCCTCTTCCTTTGAAAGTAACCGGATGCTGGAAATTGTTTTCTCATTTTCCACATTTTTTTCAATCAGATAATGTGCATCTGCCATCGCTGCGATCTGGGAAAGATGCGTGATACAGATAACCTGATGCTGCCGTGACAGGATCGACATCTTCTCTGCCACCTTCTGTGCGGTTCTGCCACTGATACCGACATCGATCTCATCAAAGACAAGTGTCGGTGTGTCGTCCTGATTTGCAAGACAGGATTTCATTGCCAGCATGATTCGCGACAGTTCACCACCGGATGCAACCTCATGCAGCGGACGCATCGCTTCACCTACATTCGTCGAGATATAGAAGCACGCATCATCGTAGCCATTTGCAGAATAATTCGGGGATGTCTCAAACCGCATCTCAAACCGGACCATATTAAAGTTCATATCCTCCAAGGACTCCCGGATCTTCTTACAAAGCTTTTCCGAAAGTGCCCGTCTGTGCTCGGATAATACCCGGCAGCTCTCTTCAAGCTTCGCCGTCTGTTTCTTCCATTGTGCCTCAATCTCCTGCATATGCTCCTCATAGCCGGAAAGAGCATCATATTCTTTCTCGAAAGCTGCAAGGCTTTCCAAAATCTGGGAAATGGAATTTCCGTATTTTGCCTTTAAGGAATTGATCTGATCCAGACGACTTTCCATCTCACGAAATTGTCCTTCATCAAACTCCATATCCTTCATATACTCACTGATCTCACGATTAAAGTCTGACAGCAGACCATCGGCATCCTCTAAGATACCAGCCGCATCGGCAAGCTCCTCGTCCAGTTCCGTGAGTCTGCGCATATCCTTGATCGCACGTCCTAGCTGTTCTCCCGCAGAAGCAGCTCCATATCCGGTCAGTGCATAGATGTCGTTTGCATATTGCAGGATTTCCTTTGCATTGACCGCCTTCTTGTACTGCCGTTCCAACTGGACATCCTCGCCATCGACCAGCTTCGCATCTTTGATTTCCTTAATCTGATACTGCAGGAAATCCATGCGTTTGTTTTTCTCTGCCTCGTCCATGCTGCCTTTTTTCTTTTCTTCTTCAAGTTCCCGGTAGATATGATAATCTTCCTGCACCTGTTTTTTCAACTTCTGGATATCCTCCCCGCCAAAACGATCGAGTATCTCCAGATGCTTTGCTGGCTTTAACAGTGTCTGCTGCTCATGCTGTGCATGCAGATCGATCAGAAGCGATGCGATTTCTTTTAACCGCGTGATCGTCACCGTCGTATCATTTACCCGGTTGACGGTTCTGCCATTCGGCGATAACCGCCGGGATATCAGCAAAGTACCGTCCTCATCCGGTGTCACCTCCAGCTTCTCAAGCGCTTCCACAATTGCTGGCTGGTCAACCGAAAATACAAGCTCGACCAGTCCATCCTTTGTGTCATCCCGCAACAGTTCTTTCGGGAATTTACCACCCAGACAGATTCCCAGAGATCCAATGATAATAGATTTACCAGCACCCGTCTCTCCGGTCAGAATATTCAGCTGCTCGTGAAAATCAATGTCAATCTCCTCGATCAGCGCTATATTTTTTATGTGCATTGTCAACAACATTTTTTTATCTCTCCAATTATATGTTCTGCCTGCTGCCCATCTTTGATCGCCAGAAACAGCGTATCATCGCCTGCAATACATCCCATAATGCCTTCCACCGACAGATTGTCGATTGCAGCACCAACCGCCATCGCCATACCGGATACAGTTTTGACTACAATAATATTCTGTGCGGCTTCAATCGAAAGAATACACGATGCCATCACATGCTGATAGGATGCATGTGTTCCGGTATCAGGTTCCAGACTTGCAGCATAACGATGCTTCCCACTTCCGTAGGAAACTTTTTCCAGTTTCAATTCCCGTATATCTCTCGATACAGTTGCCTGTGTTGTCTCAAATCCAAGTGCCTGTAAACGTCTGGTAAGCTCTTCCTGCGTGTCTATCTCATATTCCGATATCAATTCCAGCAATGCCTGCTGGCGTCTCTGCTTACTCATGTTAAGCGCCTCCTATTTTTTCCCGAAGTACACTATAAAAGCTGACATCATACATTTTTATCAATCGGATCTCACGCTTCGAGCAGGTCACTTCCACGCTCTCACCCGCAGATAATTCGATATTGTCTGCTCCGTCAAAGGAAACGATTGCTTCTGTCTCCTGTGTTCTCCGTTTCTTGACAACCTCGATCCGTATACGGTCTGCACTGTCAAACACGACGCTCTTGGAGGTAAGCGAATGCGGAGAAATCGGTGTCACAACGACTGCCTTGGATTTCGGGCTGATGATCGGTCCACCGGCGGACAAATTATATCCGGTCGAACCAGTCGGCGTCGCCACAATCACACCATCTGCCTCATACGTGTCTAACAACTGCTCATTTACATAGATATTCAGACCAATGATCCGGGAAAATCCTGCACGTGTGATCACCACATCGTTCAGGCAGGAAAAGGATGTCTCTCCCTTGCGTCCCTCAATCATCATCCGTTTTTCTATGCTGTAATCGTCCGCCAGCAGACGGTCGATTGCTTTATATGCGTTTGACTCTTCCACCTCAGTTAAAAAACCAAGCGTTCCGAGATTGACGCCCATAAGTGGAACATCATAGGTTCCAATGCTGTGTGCTGCACGGAGCATCGTTCCATCCCCGCCAAGCACGATCACAGCCTCTACGCCTCCCATGTATTCGGGCTTGATCGTCGTGCCATTGTAGTGCTGCTCATCGCTCACCACAACCGCCTGCGCACCTTTTTCCCTGATGTACGCAACGATATCCTGCGAAAGTTTTAAATTGATGTCTTTGTCAGTATTTGCGACGATTAAAAACTTATTCATTGCCCGGTTCCTTATCTAACGTATCATGTGAAGCTGTAACAACTGCTTTTATATCAATGGATGAAGCATCCACGATTTCCTGATCTTGTTTATTCTTGGATAAGAATAATAAATACTCAATATTTCCCTCTGGTCCCTTCACCGGAGAAAAATCCAGTGCCAGCGGATAAAAATCAATCGAAGAGGCATAGTCCATCACCATGCGGATCACCTCTTCATGGACAGCGCGGTCACGCACAACGCCCTTTTTTCCTACCTTTTCCCGTCCGGCTTCAAACTGCGGCTTGATCAGACAGACCACCTGTCCATCCTCCGTCAGAAGATTCTTCACCGGAAGCAAAACCTTCGTCAACGAGATAAACGATACATCAATCGAAGAAAATGCTGCCAGCTCGTCAATATCCTCCGGCACAACATAACGGATATTCGTCTTTTCCATGCAGACTACCCGCTCGTCATTGCGAAGCTTCCACGCAAGCTGTCCATGTCCGACATCGATTGCGTAGACTTTTGTCGCTCCGTTTTGCAACATACAATCTGTAAATCCGCCGGTCGAAGAACCGACATCCATGCAGACTTTGCCAGACAGTGTGATCGGGAATTTCTGCATTGCCTTTTCCAGCTTCAGACCGCCGCGGCTCACATACGGCAGAGTTTTCCCCTTTACCTCGATCACCGCGTTCTCTGGAAATGTCGTCCCAGCCTTATCTTCTTTGTTGCCATCTACATATACAATTCCCGCCATAATGATTGCTTTTGCTTTCTCTCTCGAAGGCGCCAGTCCTTTCTCCACAAGCAATACATCCAGCCGCTGTTTCTTCTGCTTCTCCATCGTTCTTCCTCTATATTATTTCTATTTCAAATGTTTCTTATAACACGGTACAATCTTTTCTGCCAGTCCCTCTGCATCGATCTGCATATGGTGCCTTAACTCCGGAATTGTTCCCTGTGGCACACTCAGAAGTGGAATCGCTCCGCTGATAAATGTATACTGTTCCGGACTGTTTTTCTCTGCCAGATACGCATGCAGCTTCTCGCCATATCCGCCCTGCATGATCGTATCCTCCAATGTTACAAAGACGGTATGCGTCTTCATCAGCCGGTCTAAAAGCTCCGTATCAAGCATCGACTGGAACCGCACATTGACCAGTGTCACAGGAATCTGCTTCGCCTCTAACCGTTCCACAAGGCGGTCTGCTTCCTCCATCATATGTCCACAGGAGAACACTGCCACGCCAGATGCCTCCTGTATCACTTCACTCTTTCCATAGACAATCGGCGTCTGAATATCCGCATGTCCCTTATACGCACTGCCTCTTGGATACCGGATTGCAATCGGTCCATCATATGCATAGGCATAATCAAGCATTGCCTCCAACTCATACCGGTTCTTCGGAGCCAGTACGATCATATGCGGCATATGCGACAGATACGCCAGATCATAGATACCCTGGTGCGTCTCTCCATCCTGTCCGACAAGACCGGCACGGTCAATCGCCAAAATCACATGCAGCTTCTGCAAGCACACATCATGTAGAATCTGGTCATACGAACGCTGCAGGAACGAAGAATAGATTGCCACGACAGGCACCATACCTGCGGCAGCCATACCAGCAGCAAAAGTCACCGCATGCTGTTCTGCAATTCCCACATCGAAAAACCGCTTTGGGTACGCCTCTTCAAATCGTACCAGTCCGGTTCCCTGTGCCATCGCAGCCGTGATCGCTACAACATCCTCATGTGTCTCTCCAAGCTTCACCATCTTCTTCGCAAAAATATCGGTGTAACAGCTTGTCTTTTTCGCGGCAAGCACCTTACCGGATATCCGGTCAAACGGCGCAATCCCATGGAAATAATCCGGGTGCCGCTCCGCATAGCCATAGCCTTTTCCTTTTTTCGTCTTCACATGAATAATAATCGGTTTATCCAGCCGGAATGCATGCTGAAATGTCGTGATCATCTGATTGATATCATGTCCGTCAATTGGTCCGACATACGTGATTCCAAGCTCCTCGAAAAACATGCCCGGCACAAAAAACTGTTTGATATTATCCTTCGAGCGCTTCAGTACCTTCGCAATCTTCTTTCCGGTTTTTGACCCCATCAGACTGCTTTCCACACCGGTTTTTAACTCATTGTACGCATTTCCAAGCCGGATTTCATTCAGATACTTGGACAGACCGCCGACGTTTTTACCGATCGACATATTGTTGTCGTTAATGACAACGACACACCCGGTTTTCAACTGCGCAAGACCGTTTAACGCTTCATACGCCATACCTCCGGTCAGAGATCCGTCACCAATCACAACGGCGACCTTCTCATCCCCGCCGCGCAGATCTCTGGCGATTGAATACCCCATCGCCGCTGAGATACCAGTCGAACTGTGTCCGGTGTCGAACGCATCGCACGGACTCTCGTTGCGTTTTGGGAACCCGCTTAAGCCATCGTACTGCCGCAGTGTCTCAAACGCATCCTTTCTTCCGGTCAGGATCTTATGTGTATAGGATTGATGTCCGACATCAAAGATTAGCTTATCTTCTGGGAAATTCATCACTGCATGCAGTGCCATCGTAAGCTCCACCGTACCAAGATTGGACGCCAGATGCCCACCATGTATACTTACTTTCTCAATCAGAAAATCCCGGATCTCTGCTGCCAGTGCCGGATAATCCTGTCTTTCTATCTGCTTAATATCGTTTTCTTTTGTTATCTTCTCTAACATATGCATTTGCCTTTACCTGTCATAAATATGCTTATGCGATCAGGTTAATGGTCCCGGTTGATCAAGCTTTTTACAAGCGCGATCATATCCGCTTTTGCCCCCTCATCCCACGCTTTTATATTCTCCAATATACGGATCGCTTTCTCGGACATTTCTTCCACGTACTGCTTTGCAGCATCCATTCCGTGCAATGTCACATAGGTCACCTTATGGTTTTTATCATCCGAATGTAATGGTTTGCCAAGCAACTGCTCATCCCCGACCAGATCTAAGATATCATCCTGCACTTGAAACGCAAACCCGACTGCATAGGCAGCCTCATCTAACTGTGCGACAACCGCATCATCTGCACCAGCAAGATATGCACCACACATACATGCCGCCGCGATCAACGCGCCTGTCTTATTCTCATAGATAAACGCAAGCTGATCTTCATCCATCGGAAGTCCGGCACGCTCCACATCGAGCACCTGTCCGCCAACCATGCCATAGATACCAGCTTTTTTTGCAAGCACCGCAAATGCCTTCTCCACATTGGCATCGCCCGGCTTCACCGCAAATCCCTGACACGCCGTTTCAAATGCAAAGTTTAACAATGCATCTCCGGCTAAAATCGCCATATCCTCACCAAACTTGACATGCACGGTCGGAAGTCCCCGGCGTAGCGCATCGTTGTCCATCGCCGGAAGATCATCATGCACAAGGGAATATGTATGGATCATCTCCATTGCCGCCATAAATGGGCGCACCAGTGCCTCCTGCGGTTCCTTTGCAAACATCTCATAACACAGACGGAGCATCATCGGACGCAGCCGTTTGCCGCCTGCTTTTACCGCATAATTCATCGCAGCCAGCACAGTTTTCTGATGTCCGGTCTCCTCCGGCAGATACGCCTCTATCATCTCTTCAATTGCCTTGGCATCATACTTCATCTAATATCTTTATCTCCTTTTCCACACCTGCAAGTTCTTCCTTACAGGCATTCGCAAGCTCCACGCCCTCTGCATATAACGTCATGGAGTCTTTCAGATTTGTATCGGGATTTTCCAGAAGCTTGTTGATCTCTTCCAATCTGGCAAATGCTTCCTCTATGTTTAATTCCTTCTTTTTTTCTGCCATGTTGTTTTATTCTCCTTGTACACCATTTGTATCTGCTTCCACAGAAACGACCGTCGCATGGATTCTGCCATCATGCAGAGTAACATGAAGCGGATTGCCTGCCTGCATCTGTCCCGCTGACATTACAGGCTTTCCCTCTGATTCAAGATATCCGAACCCACCTACCAGCTTGGCTGTCGGTGCGTTACCATGCAGTCTTGTTAACAGCAGATGCAGTTGATGTTCATATTCTTTAAACTTAAGCTGGATTCGGTTTTCAAGTCGTTCTCTGCTTTGCTTCAGCTTCTCCTGCTGCTTTTCGAGTTTTGCTCTCGGATTCAGTGCTGCCAGTTGCTGCATATACATCTGCAGCTTTGTCTCTTTCTCCTGCAAACGTCCCTGCATCCGGAGCCGTAATTCCCGCTCACAGGAATCCAGATGTGCCTGATAATTCTGTTTCTTATTTGCCACGTGATAATTCATTGTCCGCAGCCGAAGCTCGATTGTCCGTAAAATATCGTCGATCAGTGGAACAGCTGCTGTTGCGGCTGCTGTCGGCGTCTCGACACGCAGATCTGCCGCATCATCCGCCAGCGATGTATCACCCTCATGTCCGGTTCCGGATATGATCGGCGTCTTCGCCTCATAGATTGCACGGACAACCGCCTCATCGTCAAAGACCTCCAGATCTTCCCTTGATCCACCGCCTCGTCCAATAATAATCGTATCCACGCCCATTCTGTCGAGTCTGCGGATACCCTGCACGATCAGCTCGCGCGCATTTTCGCCCTGCGCCCGCGCATCACAGACGATCATCTGCACATAGGGATTCCGCCGATGTGATACGCTCATAATATCCTTATACGCATTCGTACCTATGGAGATCACGACGCCGACTGCCCTTGGATATTTCGGAATCGACTTCTTGATCGCCGTATCGAAGATACCTTCCTGTCCCAGTCTGCGTTTCAGCTCTGCATAAGCTTCGCCATGCCAGCCACGCTCTTCACGCCGCTGTACAGACACGGCATTCACACTGTACTCACTTTTCGCATCATAGATAGAGCAGCTTCCCTTCACAATCAGGATATCGCCCTGCTTGACCGTCGTCAGATTGAGCTTTGCCGCGACACTTTTCCACACATTCACACGCAGGATTCCGTTGTACGGCGCGCCCTCTGGCAGATCGCCCGGAGCTGTACAATCCTTGAGTGTGATATACAGATGCCCGGTCGGACCTTTGCTGAAGCTTGACACTTCCCCTTCAAAACAGATGTTTTTTAACAGATAATCATTTTTTATTATATTGCCAATATACGAATTGACTTCCCGGACAGAAAATACTTTCTTTCCATTTTCTACTCTCATGGTTCCTCAACCTTCGCCAATACTGCGTTGATAAATCCGCTTGCATCTGGATTACAGTATTTCTTTGCCAGTTCTACCGCCTCATTGATCGCTACGCGGAATGGAACTTCCTCATCATAGAGCATCTCATAGAGTGCCAGACGCAGGATTGCAAGTTCCGGCTTGCCCAGTCTGCCGATCTGCCAGCCATCAGAGATCTCACTGATCTTCTCATCGAGTGCCGGAAGCATGGAAAGAATCTTGTGGGACTTGTCTGCAATGTAGGCAAGATCCTCCTCTTTTACCTTTCCCGTTTCTGTTATCGCAACATCCTCCGGATCTTCTTCCGGTTCTTCGATCTTACTGATTGAATAACGGATCTGTTCTTCCATCTCTTCCTGATTGTTGAATTCTGCCTTAAATACGATCAGAAAAATATTTTCTCGTATGCTTCGTCTTGTCATAATTAACCGCCTTACTCTTTATTCATCTTGATGCCGGATACGACAACATTTACCACGCGCACATGCAGTCCAGTCATATTCTCGATTGCCTGCTTTACCTTCTCCTGCACGCCCTCGGATACTTTCTTGATGCTTGTACCATATTCAACTTCCAATGAAACATCTACGACTACATTTCCATCTGTGATCTCTACCTTCACACCGTTGGCAAGATTCTTCTTACCAAGCTTTGCAACAAGCTCCTTCGAGATATTTCCAGTCAGCTTGGAAACACCTTCTACCTCGATGGCTGCAATCCCGGCGATGGATGCCACCACGCCGTCTGCTATACTGATTTTACCAATTTTTTCTTCTTCATTTATCATATCGCTCATAATTGCCTCCTTATCTTATCCTTCCTACTTTATTTCATTGCATATGTAAAATATTATACCCAATTTATGCATATTATGCAACTAAAAAGCCTTGCAACTGTGCAAGGCTTTCTGCTGATTTCTACAATTTTATTACTGTGCCAGTGTGATGACGATTGCGTCCACCGTACATCCGGTCTTTCTTGTTACAACATCCTCGACCTGTGCCCGTTTTTCATCCGGCAGATCGGTACAATTTAAGATAACATCCACGCCAGAATCGCCAATCGACACGATCGCTTCTCCGAAGCCCTTTGCCGCAAGGATTGACTCTGCTTCCTGTTCTTTCTCCGCATCCTCAGTCAGCTTCACATATGCATCGGTGGCTGCCTGTACCGCCTGTGCATCCATGCCATCCCCGTTGATGATCTCCAGCAATGTCTCCTTGTTCTGGCTGCGGCTCTGCTCCCGGTTTAATTTGATCGACACGAAATTATTTGCCGCATTTGCTGAGGTCAGCACTGCTTCTCCGATTTTTTCCTCCTCCGAGTTCAGCTCGATATACTCATCCTCCGGAACATCAGAGACCGTCAGCTCGCCGGACACAATCTCCGCTGGTTTTGCATCTGTCTCCGTCTGCTCCTCTGCAAAGGCAGATTCAGTCGGTTCCAGCTCGCCCGGTGCCAGATCCAGTTTATTGCCGGAGAAATTTATGTAGCCTGCCACACCAAGCAACACGGTAAGTGCCCCGATAATAATCTGGTTTCGTTTCATGGTTTTTTTCTTCATAAAAACCTCCCTAATTTTTTACCAAAACCGCCACCTTATGTGCCGGCAGATCAAAAAGCGCGCATACCGCCAAGGTAATATCTGCAATCGTGGTACCTGTGACCGCTTCCTTTTTAATTGTGATCAACACGCCCGTGATCGTCTCTGTGCCGCCAGATCCATAATACGTCTGTGTGCGATCCCCTGCATAGATCAATACGTCAACCATGTCCGCACCGTAGGTATCCGCAAGCAGCTCCCGCAGACGCACCTCATAGGAAGCGGTTGTGTCAGACGAAGATCCGGTCTGCCCCACCGCGGTCTGCACCGTCTTCTGCGGCATCACGATCACAAGCAGTAAAATCCCGCACAGTACAACCAGAATTACCTTGTTCCATTTTTCATTTTTCTTAAATTTCCACTCCATATTCTCACCGTCTTACTACATATATACGAGCATCCTCCAGATTATAGACATCCGAAATGTATTTTTTTATTTCTTTTTCCATCTCTTCTGTTGCCTTTGCCTCACTTATGTAAATCGTGCATTGCAATAGCTCTCCACCGGCATCCGTTATGATCGCAACATCCTCAACCGAATAACCTTGAAGTTCTTTTTTGAGTCCCTCCCGGATGCCCATACCATAATAATCCGTGATGCTTCCGCCGACTCCTGCGACGGACTCCTGTCCTTCCACATGCTCGATCTCCTGCAACAATTCCTGCAGATCTCCGCTTCCAAATTCAAACAGGAATTTGAGCGGACTTGCAAGCAGCACAATCACGACCAGTCCGATGAAATACCGGATATATTGCTTATATTGATTGGACGGCGCCATATGCGTCACAATCGTTGCGAGCAATAGATAAAAGATCAGACTTTTCATCCAGCCAAACAGCATAGCTACCCTCCTATTCCATTCGTTGCCCCCGACATGATCGCGAGAGTTATGATAAATAAAACGAGTGCACTTGCCAGCGCCTGCATCAGCATGCCGATTCCATTTGCCAGCGCCGTCGTGCCATCCACATACCGCTTATCGCCCATCGGCTGAATCAGCGCGGTTGTGATCCGCACCGTAAACATCAGCAAGAAAAGCTTGATGATCGGAATCAGACAGATGCCGGACAGAATCAGGATACCTGTGATACCGATACTATTTTTTACGATCATGCCACACGCAAGATAGGTGCCTGCAAGCACCGATACGACGCTTCCCGGAATCGCAGTTAATGCCCGGTTCACCGCCGTTTTCCCAAGGATGTCCATCTGCGGCTCCAGCAAGCCCTTGATCACATTTAATCCGATCACCACGACGATGATCGTCCGCAAAATCCATTTGATCAGGCTCTGCACAAGCTCACACAGTTTCGAGAAGCTGTCCTCTTTTTGCAGGTTGTTCACAAGTGCCACGATTACATAGAATTCAATGAGCGGCAGCACCAGCCGGATAATCACCGCCTGTATCAGCCAGATTCCGACCAAAACGAGATTGTATGTGCCGCCTGCCGTCGTAGCATGTCCGATAAACTGCAACACAAGCAGAAACGCCGGAACTAACAGCCGTACTGCAACGAGCACCTTGTCGAGTGCCGCAAGTGTAATCGAATACGCCATCGAAAAGGATGTCAGCAACAGCGATGTCATCAGCATATAAGTAATATAGAATCCATTTTCACTGATAAACCCTCCCGCAAAGGAGTTCGACAGATTCACAAAGATGCTTCCGATCAGGACGATACCGACCAACTCTAAGAGCAGCCCTTTGTTCTGCGACAGCTCGCCGAAAAAAACGCTGCTGATTGTCGCAAGCAATGCCGATAACACCGACTTATTGTCACCCTCCACCTGTTTTTTTACCATCTCCGTAATTGGCATAGCCGTCTGAATGCCCTGTTGCTGCAACGCACGCTCCACCTCATCCAGATTCAGTTCATCGAAGATGGAGTCATAAATCACATTCGTCTGCTGTCCTGATTCTGTTATTGTCTGAGAATTGTATGATTCCTGTGTTGTTTCTGTCGTGGCTACCTGTCCACTCTGCTCTTGTGTGGCTTCTATCGTAGTTGCCTGTCCATCCAGCTCCTGCGTGGTTCCTGTCGTGGCTTCTGGCAGTTCCTGCGCCCGCGCAGGCAGTACATGGATATCCGCAAAAAAGAAAATGGCCAGTACCACTACCAGCCATCTGCAAGTGAAATATGTAGTTGTATGTGTAGTCCGCAGGCTCATTTGGCAGGTTCCTCCATCAATCGATCAACGACAATACCGTCTGCACGACCTGCATAAAAACCGGAAGCGACACAACCAGCATCGTAAGCTTTCCAATCAGCTCAATCTGGGATGCAACCGCACTGTATCCGGCATCCTTGCTGATACTCGCCGCAAACTCACAGATATAGGCGATCCCGATCAGCTTGACCAGGATCACCAGATAGGTACTGTCCATCCGGATCTTGTCCGTCAAGACTTCAATACCTGAAAGCATCACACGCATCCGCGACACGCAGATAAATAACAGCACAAGGCACACCGCCACACTGATAAATGTGCTGTACTCTGGATTTTTAGATTTCAAGGACAACGCCAAGATTACCGCCACGATTGCAAATACCATCGTCACTCCCAGATTCATACTCTGCCCCCTTAAAATCCAAACAATGTGTTGATGTCCTGAAACAGCTGATTGACATAGGGAATAATCCACGTCAGTACGATAATCAGACCTGCAAGGCTCACCAGATATGCCTGATCGTCCCTGCCAGAATGCTTCAATACCTGATTGATGAGTGCCACGACAATTCCAACGGCTGCAATTTTAAAAATCAACTGAATCGTCATTTTCATTCCCCTGCATCTGTTAAATCAAGATTATAATCAATAACACACCTGCGACACTTCCCACCACAAGCGACAATCGCATACGATCTTTTGCCTCTGCCTCCAACTCCCGAATATGCCGTCCCAGATCTGCCTGCAGCAATGCCAGTCCCTCTTCCTGTGCCTGTACATCCAGATATCCGATAGTCTGTCCCAGGTTATATATATATTCCATATCCTCTTGTTTTAGACCGGAACTCTCATACAGCTTGTCTGCATGTTCTATCCAGATCTGATCAAAATCGGCAGCCACTTCCGTATAAGAATATGCCTGTCTCTGCTGCGCCTCCATGAGTGCCTGTGAAAGCTCTGACAGCCACGCGGCATATGGCTGGCGGCATTTTTTTGCAACACGGACAAATACCTGTGCCAGAATATCTCTCCGATACCGAAGCTCCGCCGTGGCAACGGAAAGCACGCGGGCGTATTCCTGCATTTCCTTTACACGCCTGCGGATTGCCATCGCGCGCAAGATTCCCATTGTCACACAGCCACCAAGCACACAGATGATTCCAATCAGTTTGCAACCGACAGCGAACCAATGTATAGCTCATTTCCCCTCTCGTCAAAAATCGACTCCACCGTTCCGATGCCCGCACTTCGTCCAAGCACGATGTAACGTTCAAACACCTTCTCCTCGACCAGCTTCCGAAGCACCGGACGCGTCCGGATATCATCGATCGAGTCGCCATGGATTGTCGCCAAAATTCCACAGCCACAGTTGATGACATAGGAAATTGCATCAATATCCTCCCGGCTGCCGATCTCATCGACCGCAATCACCTTCGGACTCATCGACCGAAGCAACATCAACATCCCTTCCGCCTTGGGACACCCATCTAAGATATCCGTGCGGAGTCCGACATCATTCTGCGGAATTCCCATGTAGCAGGCGGCAAGCTCCGAACGCTCATCCACCACGCCAACATTCATCCCTCTACAATAACTGTTTCCATCCGATATCAGCCGCACCAGATCCCGCAAGATTGTCGTCTTTCCACATCCCGGCGGCGATATGATCAGTGTGTGCAACAACCTGCCATCCTTGATCACATATGGCAGCAGGCAAGTCGCACAGCCCTTGATCTGATGGGATACCCGAATATTAATAAACGATATATGCTTCACGTTTCTTACTCTCCCATGCTCCAATACAACCTGACCGGCAACGCCGACGCGATGCCCGCCACAAACCGTCACAAACCCCTGTCTCACTTCATCTTCATACGCATATAACGAATAATCCGTGACAGCATCAATAATCCCCCGGATATCATCCGCGGTCACGCGATACGCTTTTTTCCGATCGAGTGTCAGTCCCCCACAATTCTGCACAAAGTATTCCCCCTGCGTAAAGACCAGTATCAACGGCTCGCAGATCCGGAACCGAAGCTCTATCAGGGAGTTATAATCTATGTCAATCTGATTGATTATGTACCGAATACAAGGGGGGAGTAATTTCAAGATTTCATTTTTCACAGCATTCACCCCTACCATATATATATGCGGGATGCGGAAATATATGATTGTAAATTTTTGATTTTATCCAGATTGCAGATCGCACAATTTCTGCATGGCGGCATATTACACAAAAAAGCACGCTCCGAAACGGAACGTGCCTTTGATCATTCTGATTTAATTCGTAATTTTTAAATTACTTTGCTCTTGAAAGATACTTTCCTGTACGTGTATCGATCTTGATAATCTCACCCTGGTTGATAAACAGAGGAACATTCAATGTTGCACCTGTCTCAACTGTACATGGCTTTGTAGCGTTTGTAGCTGTATTTCCTGCTACACCCGGTTCACACTCTGTAATCTCAAGCTCTACAAAATCCGGGCCTTCTACTGCGAATACATTTCCTTCGTAGATAGAAATCTTACATGTCATGCCTTCCTTAACAAACTTCATAGCGTCACCAACTACGCTCTCATCGACAGGAATCATCTCGAATGTCTCCTGATCCATGAAGTAATACAGGTTACCATCTCTGTAAGAGTAATCCATATCCTTACGCTCGATATATGCAGAATCGAACTTTGCTGTAGGGTTGAAACTTGTCTCTCTGATTGCACCTGTGATAATATTCTTATACTTTGTACGAACGAATGCAGCACCCTTACCCGGCTTTACATGCTGAAACTCTATTACCTGACAAGGCTGACCATCACATACAAAAGTCACACCATTTCTGAAATCACTTGCTTCCATAATTATCCTCCTAAAATAACATATACATTCGAAATTAAATACATTCAGTATCTTTGTTATTCTAATATACCTAATAAAAATTTTCAATAACTTTTCCGGAATTTCTGAAATTTTTCATTAAAAACCTATAAAATCCCCTATTTTACCATTCGGTATGCATCCAATTATGCTTTTTTTTCGTATATTTTATATTCAATTTACATTTTTTGTATAAATTTCACAATTTGTTCACGGGAAATGGTTTGCCAAAATATTGAAATTATAGTATGCTAGTATATAAGTTATCGCAAACCGCGATAAACATATAGCATAAAATTCGCATATATCATATATGTGCAATTATCAGACTGTGTCATTGTCTATCAGCATGTACTTATTGCATTGTTACATTTGCTGGTTTCAGCGTCTGCAATGCATCATTAACAAATCAGATAAGGAAGTGAATATATGAATCAACAGGAATTTTCAGCAGTCACACCGGAGTTCGAGCGTTTGGCAAAATTATGTGAAAGCCACGATGTGATTGATCCCGAATTGTATACAAAATATCAGGTAAAGCGCGGGTTGCGCGATTTAGACGGCAAAGGAGTTCTGACAGGCCTTACAGAGATCTCCACAATCATCTCCTCCGAGGAGGTAAATGGTGTCACCATACCAATCGACGGCCAGCTCTACTACCGTGGAATTAACATTTATGATCTGGTCAGGGGCTTTACTTCCGAGAAGCGTTTTGGTTTTGAAGAAACAGTCTATCTTCTGCTCTTCGGTGAGCTGCCGAATAAAAAAGAGCTTGCAGATTTCAACACGCTGCTCGGTTCCTACCGGAAGCTGCCGCATTATTTTGCAAGAGACATTATATTAAAAACACCGACACCCGATATCATGAATGCTCTTGCGAAAAATATCCTCACACTCAGTTCTTACGATACAAACGCCATGGATGTCAGCATTCCGAACGTCCTTCGTCAGAGCATTGAGCTGATTGCGAATTTCCCGGCGCTTGCCGTGTACTCGTATCAGGCATACCGCCACTACGAGCTTGGGAAGGGACTTTATATCCACAAGCCAAAGCCGGAGCTTTCCACTGCCGAGAATATTCTGCGCCTCCTGCGTCAGGATAAATCTTATACCGATACCGAAGCAAAAGTGCTCGACTTAGCGCTTGTGCTCCATGCGGAACATGGCGGTGGTAACAACTCCACATTTACAACACACGTTGTTACCTCCTCCGGTACGGATACATATTCTTCGGTTGCCGCTTCTCTCTGTTCTTTGAAGGGGCCAAAGCACGGCGGCGCCAATGTCAAGGTAAAGCGTATGTTTGACGATCTGAAAGAGCACGTCCGTGACTGGGATGATAAAGATGAAATCCGCCAGTATCTGTGCGATATTCTGGACAAGAAAGCCTTCGACCGTTCCGGACTGATCTACGGAATGGGACATGCCGTATATTCCATCTCCGATCCACGTGCGAATGTATTCCAGACCTTTGTCGGAAAACTGTCTGAGGAAAAGCACAAGGAAAAAGAATATAAGCTTTATATGGATGTCGCTGAGATTGCGAAGGAAGTCATCGCAGACAAGCGCAAGATCTATAAAGGTGTAAGCCCGAATGTCGATTTCTACAGCGGTTTCGTATACACCATGCTTGATCTGCCGGAAGAACTCTTTACACCGATGTTCGCAGTCGCCCGTATCGCCGGCTGGAGCGCCCACCGTATCGAGGAGCTCATCAACGTAAACAAGATCATCCGCCCGGCTTACAAATCGATCGCGGAAAACCGTGCATATACACCGATTGCAGATCGGTAAGAAATTATCGTACCGGAAGCTAATCAGGAAAACGGTAAAGGGGAACGATTTCTCGTTCCCCTTTTTCAAGTTCTAATATTATATTTCTATAATCCTCGTTCTTTAAGTTTTGACACAAGTTGCACATAGAATTCCCGTACATCAAATCCCGGAATATCCTCGCGGTTCAAGTCGATCACATCCCCGTGCGAGATTCCCCGCTTGCCCTTTACAGTCAGGAACTGGTAGTCTTCTCCCCACGCAAAAGACTTCTCTCCAACCAGACCATCATTCGGTCCGTCAAACCGTTTAACAAGCAGATACGACAGATTGAGCGGGAATCGTCCGGATGATGGACGATTCAATTTCGAGCCAAAAGACTGGTAATAAATCCCCGGTGCATCCTTTGCCTCTTCATTAAATTCCGCACAATTTGTAGAGGTGAGATCATGGACGGCTGCCATGAAATCCGGATTCGTATCTCCAAGCTTTTCCGCCCCTACGTTGTATGCTTTTTCAATCGCCTTTTGCTGTGCCTCCGGAATATTGTCTAATAAATAATCGGCAAATTCACAGCCTCTGTGTGGCGTGTTGATTGTCGTAAGTGACGCAATATAATCTCCTGCGGAAGTAAGTGCGATTGCCGCTCTCGTATCAAGTCCACCTTTGGAATGCGCGATCACATTTACCTTCTCACAGCCGGTTTCCTCGACAATCTGCCTGATACGTGTCTCTAATTCCTTTGCACTGTCCCGCACAGCCGCGGCACTGTTATGGTTTCCGTAATAGATCTTCGCACCATTTTCCGTAAGCTCCGCCGGTATTCTGCCCCAGTAATTTAGGTGTTCAAAATCCCGGAAGAACACGCCATGCACCATAAGTATCGGATATTTTGTTTTACATATCTGCTTATCTGCCCGCGCAGCATTTCGCTTCGCACGCAGCTTCTCGAACTTTACTTCCCGTCTTACCGTCCGGATAATGATATGCAGCATCACCAGATGCGCAATCGGAATCCAGCCACATATAAGCCCCAACACACGCCAGCGGATTCCCAGCTGCTGTGATGTCAGATACACGCTGATCATTCCAATCCAGAATATCGTAATCTCAACCAGGAAGATAATACACAGACGGATCAGCCAGTATTTTTTCTCTACCGTAATTCCTGCCGGACCATTCGCAAACCATCGCTCATAGAATCCGCAAAACCCAAGAATCAGATAGATGGCTGCAAGCAATGTTGTCACATAAAATATCTGCAGCATGTTTTTACCAAAATTACATATCTTCAATTTTCCTGTCATTGTTTTCTCCTATCGGCATCTATCCCTGCAGTCCTGCTGACTGACGGATCATATCCTCGACAACAATATCGTAGATCTCGCCAACTGTACTGCAATACTCCAGCACCTTCCAAGGCTCATTTGTATGAAAATGAATCTTCACCAGATCCTCGTCTCCAGCCGCGATCAAGCTGTTTCCCTCGATATGATCCGTGATATAATCTGCAATTTCATCCTCATCCAAATCCTTATCTCTCCGGTCGATCAGCAACTGCGTATCATACCGATATGCAAACTGATCATCTTCTGCATCAATTGAATTCATTCCCATATTCGTTTCCTCCATCTTCAATCTTTACTCTGCTTCCGTTATTTCCTTCGTAAACACATGTCTTCTCCAATTCCAGCGTAGCCGCTTCTAGTTCAGCAATATCCAGCTTGCAGTGTTATCTGCGTCGCTCCAGCTTCGCTGCACGCATCATGTAACTTACATTGTTCACAAGCAGAATCATACATACATATACAAATCCCATAATATCTGTCTTAAACAAAAATGTAAAGATAAATATGACAATACACAAGATCAGGCATACCACATTTGTGCTCAAAAATGCCTGATACCCTGCACGGTACACAATCAACCGTTCTGCTTCATCACAAGAACTCATCCACACCTTACGAAACTGGAAGTCTAATGCATTTCCACGTTTTTCCGGATTTAACTTTTTCTCAATATCAACAGTAAGTTTCGGAATCAGAATCTCAATTGCCATCGTTATCACGAACATCGCAACAGCAATCACCCACATCGCGGACTGATATCCGCTCACTTTTCCATATCCTTTTTCTACATCATATAAGAAGCAGAAAAACAGACAAAGCTCTATAATCGAAAAAATGTTTGACATGATCATCGGTACATTCAATTTTTCCTCTAACGTATCCCACAGATCATCATTTTCACGATCTTTCTGTAACTGCTTATATAACATGTTGCATCTTGCATATGCGATTACCGGAAGCAGACATCCGAGAAGCGATACAACTGCGAAAAGTATCGGAATCGCATCAAGCGCAAATGCTCGGATTGCCGTAACAACCGCGTCGAAACTCTGCGTCTTTTCTACCTTTCCCATGATTTTACCTACAATATATCCCGCCAGAAAACAAATTGCCAACGCGGAAATCAAAATGATTAATGCCTTTTTTGTTGATTTTTCCTTCGTTTTCTTATCTTTACTCATCTTCCGCACCCTCCGTATATTCAAAGATATCTTCCACAGTCACGCCGCATGCTTTTGCAAGCTTCAACGCTAATGTGACCGACGGCGAATAATCGCCACGTTCAATCTGACTGATTGTCTGGCGCGATGTCTGCACCAAAGCACCCATCTCCTGCTGATTGACTCCGAGCTTCGACCGGTATTCCTTCAAATGATTATTCAGTGGCATCGTGATTCTCCTCTCCACCATGATATTTCGGATTCACAAACACAAAGGTTTCCCACACCTTTTTATTTTTCACTCCTCCAAAAATCATGTTTCCGTACAGATTTGAAAATATCACTGCATAGCAGATTCCAAAAGCAATATTATCCATTGCCATCCAGCCAACAGTGAACCCGACAACAGCCCCAAGAAGATATCCGAATGCAACATTCTTTTTCTCCTTTGGATCCATATTCTTCTTGTAAACAAGTTCATCTCCCCACTCGATTCCAGCCCAGAATCCGTCGCTCATACAGCCTTTCATGTAGTTGCGGATCATATCCTCAATCTTATTTTTCTGGTCGGACAACGTATCCGGCAGATACCATAAAATAAGCTTCATCGCAGCTTTGCTATCTTCAAAAATCTCTTTCAATTTCCTGACAGCTTCCTGACTCTCCATCCGCCGTTCACCTGCCATAGCTTCTGTCTCTCCGGCTTCTATAAAATAATCCTCAATCCTCTCAAACACATATATTCCGACCAGTTTTTTCTCCTGATAAATGCCGCACACCTTTCCGTTACTTACCAGTGCCTTGTCTACAGCTTTTTTTATATTCTCACTGGATGCCTCAATCGGTACTGCCTCGCCCACATGGGCGCCCAGCTGGAAATCCTCTCTATCCACACGCTTACCCTTGATCGTATAGATTTTCAGCTTCTTATCCGCTTTTACAGTTCCAATCTCCATATCACACACTCCATTCTTCCGCGCCCTTACATAATTGCATTGCCCGGTTATTTATACTCACTCTTTTTATACTTGACAACTATTCTTGTCATTTGTGCACGATCTATATATAGCATATGACAAGTTTTCTTGTCAATATATTTTGACAACTTTCTCTGTCATTTTTTCGTTTGCTTTCCTCTACCCCGGGTGTCACCACATCGTGGGTTTTTCCGCTCGCATTCCACTCCTCACGCCCAGTTTTCTCTCCGTCACCTGCCTATTAGTTTCCGGTTTGGGTTGTCTCACTTGCTTTTCTCTCCCCAAACCCACGCCATGGGTTTTTCCTCTCGTTTCTTACCCCACACGCCCAGTTTTCTCTCCTCCACCTGCCTATTAGCTTCTAGTTTGGGGTTTCTCGCTTACTTTTCTCTTTCTACGCCCACGACGTGGTTTTTTCCGCTCATATCCTTCTCCTCACGCCCAGTTTTCTCTCCGCTCCCCATCAATCAGCTTCCGGGGTGGGTTTTCACGCTTGTTTTTCTCTTCCTGCACCCACGACGTGGGTTTTTACGCTTGCAAACACCCGCGCACATCAATTTAATAAAATGTATCTAACCATGCGGTCAAACTCATATATAATATGTTTGGAATTTAGAAGTTCTTGATGTTCTGTTTGATACACAGCAATACCTGAACACGATGTTCAGGTAAGCCGCCACTGAGCCATGGACGGCGAATTGGCGGCGGTTGCGTGCATGTTTATTACCTATATCAGAACATCTTAGAACTTCTTAATTTCAATACATCATATATGAGTTGACCACATGGCTAGATACAAAATTAACAGGATGCGCGGGGATTCGCTCATAAAAAAACGCCATGCAATTGGGAATCCCAAACGCATGGCGTTTCATAAACTCTAAACTTATTCTGCCTTTCCAATTGAAAGGAATCCATTGTCGTTCGACTGAAGCAGGAACGAAAGTCCAATCTTCTTCTTTGCTTCCTCGGTTGCAACATAGATCTCGCCAGTCTCAACCAGAGACTTCGCAATCTCAAGCACCTTATCCTTGAACATCATCATCTCACGACGATCTCTGGAGCTCAGTTTGAACAGATACTGGTTCTTTGAACTGATCAACAGGATACTGTAAGAATGTACGTTGTTCTTTGTCTCACGCATACCGGAACCGATCATACGGGAGTTCGCAATGATAATCTCTGCATTCTCATCCGGCAGGTACTCAGACAGGATCAGCTTGTAAATCTTCAGGTAATCCTCCTCCTGATCTGCACTGACTGGCATCTCAGCAACTGCAAATTCTACAACGGAATCTGCAAGTTTGATCGTACCACCCTCGTCGTTGATCACGGCTGTACTCTCCTTCGGAACGCACAGACGGAAGAACTTGTTCTCGATCACCTTCTGTCCACTCGTTGGCTGCTTGATAACAAGGTCTGTATACTTCTTCTCCAACATATTCATAGAGATAATCGCGCTGTCATCACCGGTCTCCGCAATCTCACACAACTCACGATACAAGTCTACGATATTCGGTGTGATATACGCTACCATCTCAACAATCTTCTTCACGGCAGGGACATATGCCTGTTTAGCACTCTGCATATAAAACTCGATCTGCTTGCTCATATCGCTTGTCTTGCCAGCCTTATACTCGATGACCTTGAACAGGTTGTCCTTATCGAAGTCCTCATATCCATTGTCGTAAGCTTTCTCAAAGTACTTGATACTCTTGATCTCGCCACGATAATTCTCATCTGCCTCCTGCTGCTGGTAGATCTTACCAAGCTCATAAGCAGCCTGATAGCTTCCCAGTCCAAGGGCTTCCAAAAATGCTTTCTCAATCTCATACGAATTTGCAATGTAGAACACCTGACTCTGCTTGTACAAGGCAACCTTCAAAGCTGCCTGTCCGCTTCCGGCTTCTACGGAACGCTCCCATGTCTCCACAGAACGCTGCAAATCCTCGTTGCCAAGCTCCTGAATATCCTTGATATAAGCTTCTGCTTCCAGAATACCATTTGCCTGCGCTTCCTTGAAATACTCTAACGCCTTGATACCATCACGCTTCGTACGAAGTACACCATAGTAATAAAAACGTCCGAGATAGAATGCAACCCGTCGATGACCGAGACGATGTGCGGTCTCGTACCAGTTGAGTGCCTTCATGTAATCCTTCATCTTCTGATCGTAAATGTTACCAAGCAGGAATGCCAGATCCGGATCTTTCGTCGCATCAAACAACTGCTTTGCGTAACTGATCGTCTTCTCGAGATCCTTATACGGTGAATCATCATCGTAATACAGCTCGATCAACAGATAACTTGCCTTAATACTACCAAGTTTCAATGCCTGCTTTGCAGCCGCCATCGCGCCCTCGTAGTCCTCTAAGTAATAGCAGTACAATGCCTCACTATAATACTGGTTATCCTTACGGTTCAAGCTCTGGTCACTAACCAGGGTTGGATCAACGAATGCGAACGAGTTCGCTGTCTCGAAAATGATCTCCTCGTACTGCTCGATGATCTCCATGGATGCACATACAAAACGCATACATGCAAGACGCTTACCCTGATAGAACGCAAAGGTTACAATACCCTTTTCCATCTCCTTGTGGTAGAACGTTGTGCAGATACCATCTGCATATTCTGTGATGTATGCTTTCAACTGTAATTCCTCGTCAAATGCATCGTTGCAATAACGAAGATAATTCTCCAATGTCTTTTTGGAATCTCTTGGAATACTGTCATAGCTTACATACATCGCAAAATCCTTGTAAGTAAGGCTTGGTGCATAATATTCCTCGTCCGTATCGCTGTTGATGGTCTTTACCCAGTCCTTAGGAAGCTTGTGGATATAACCATCAATCTGGTTATGTACATAGGTGTACTGATACTGCAAACGTGCCGGATCGATTGCTTTATACTTTGGTTCCTTGCCTTTCGCACGTCTTGCCTCTGCAATCTCTGTATACAGTTTGTCCTTCTCTTCGAACTCAATACTGTCTGTATGCTGACTTGCATAATCGACACGGTCATACGCAGCCTTTGCTTTCGTATCTCCCATATCTGCAAGCTTCTTGTACCACGACATTGCCTTCTCGTAATCCACCGGTACGACAAAATCACTCTTGTTTCCATACTGATCGATACGATTTAGACCATTCTCATAGATACTACCGAGATTCATGTACGCTGCCTTGATACCACACTCCGTTGCCTTCTCAAAGAATGTAATCGCCTTTGAGAAATTCTGAATATCCAACAACATCTGTGCGAGCTTGTAGATCATCTCGCCATCCTTACTCAAATTCGTATATTTCTCATAGTACTGTGTCGCCTTATTCAAATCCACATCGACAATACAGTTGCTATACTTTCCGGTCTCATACAGCTCCCCTAATATTTTCAAGGCATCCGTACCGAAATTCTTATAATTCGGATCCATGATTGCAATATCTACAATCTTTTCGAATATCTCTACGGCGTCCTCGGCATTTCCATTTTCCATCAGGTTGATTGCCTTATCATATTGAAGTTCTACGTTGCTCTTGGCTGACTTTTTCTTGCCGCCAAGACCGGACAAAAACGGAATCTTGCTAAAAAAACTGCTAAGCTTTCCCATCTGATATCCTCCTTTGTGGTCTTTCCCCCTGCATAATTATTTATATAATAACATAGTTAAAATTCTTATGCAACAAAGACTACTTGACAGATTCAATATAATTTTTCATTTCCTCGACAGCAACCTCCTCATCCGGTCCATTGGCTTCGATTTCAAGCGCATCCCCGTTACCGAATCCAAGGCTCATCATTCCCATGATGCTTTTCGCATTGATTCTCCGGTTCTGAGAATTGATTGTAATTTTACTCTCATACTTGCTTGCAATCTGCACGAGAACGGCCACCGGTCTTGCCTCTGCATCTGCTGGTAAATTCACAACGACTGTCTTACTGATCATTTTGGTTCCTCCTTAGCTCATTGGCTATATCACTTATTTTTTTCAATCTATGATTGACTCCGGATTTTCCAAGCGGTGGATTTAATTTCTTACCAAGCTCCACTAGACTCGTATCCGGTTCTTCCATACGCAGACTTGCGATCTCCCGCAAACGCTCTGGAAGATATTTTAATCCCTTTGTCTGTTCAATATACGTGATGTCTTCCATCTGCTTGACGGCAGCACTCACAACCTTGTTTAAGTTCGCAGTCTCACAATTTACACGCCGGTTGACGGAATTGCGCATGTCTTTTAAAATGCGTATATTTTCCATATCCATCAGGGACACATGCGCCCCCATGATATTTAACAGATCAACGATCATTGATCCATCCTTGATGTAAACCACATAATATTTTTTGCGCTGGATCTGCTTCGGTTCGATTGAAAAATCACGAATCAGTCTGGCTAACATATCCGCCTGTTCCGCATGGTCACAGACGATCTCGAAATGATACCCCTTCTCCGGATCAGTCAGGGAGCCAGTTGCCAGAAATGCCCCGCGGATAAATGCCTGCTTACAGCAATTCCGTTCTACCAGAATCGGATTCACCGAAAGATAATCTCCATGATCCGTCAGCTTTAACATCTGTCTGCCCTCTGGTGTGTTAATATCCACATCCAGAAGTGCAGTAAGCTTCGTGATTTTCTCCTGTAAGATCGTGTTTTCCCCGCGCATCGTCCAGACACCATCCCGGTATTCACCGGACATTGCAATCATAGCAGCAAGCTCTGCCATCCGGCAATGTCTGCCTGTGCTGATATGGGAAAGCAGTTCCGCTTTCACCTTTGATGAAAACGACATACCTACTCCCCTTTCACAATACGGTCTTTGCCAATATCTCTATGATACAGACGTACCGTATACGGAAGCTTCTCCAATGTCTCGTACAGTGCATTTGCCACTGTCACAGAGCGGTGTTTTCCTCCGGTACATCCCACGGAAATCACTAACTGATTTTTACCCTCTTTCAGATAATTGGGAATCAGAAACTCCAGCATATCTGTGAGCTTCTCCATAAATGCCGGATATTCTTTGCAATCCTTCACCATATCAGAGACTGGTTTATCATTTCCTGTCTGCGGGCGAAGCTCCGGAACATAATATGGATTCGGCAAAAAACGTACGTCAAATACAAGGTCGGAATCTCTCGGGATTCCATACTTGAATCCAAAGGACATCACAGTCACAATAATGTTATTATACTGTTTGCCCTCCACAAATATCTTCTCAATCTCATGCTTTAACTCTCTTGTAAGCAGATTGCTCGTATCGATAATATAATCCGCACGCTGGCGCAAAAACTCGATCTTCTCGCGTTCCTTGACGATGCCTTCGTTGATCCTGCCATGCTTGGACAGCGGATGCGCTCTTCGCGTCTCCTTATATCGCTTTACAAGCACCGGTTCATTGGCATCAAGGAAAAGAATCTCGTAAGTAAAGTTACGCTTTTTCAAAGTCTCCAGACACACGGACATCTCACCGAGTGCCTGCCCGCTTCGGATATCCACACCGATAGCGACATTGTCGACCTCAAGCTTATCATCATGCGCAATCTCTGCGAATTTTTCAATTAACATGACCGGAAGGTTATCAACGCAGAAGAACCCCATATCTTCTAACATCTTCAACACTGTTGATTTTCCTGCTCCGCTCATTCCTGTTACAATTACAAATCTCATCGGATTATTCTTACCTCCGGTTCCAACATCACACCGTACTTCTCATTTACAACTTCCTGCACATGCTGCATCACTGCCAGCACATCTGCACTGCTTGCCTGTTCCACATTCACAACAAACCCACAATGCTTCTCCGATACCATCGCACCGCCGACCCGGTATCCACGCAATCCACTGTCATCAATCAGCTTCGCTGCAAAATACCCTTCCGGACGTTTAAACGTCGATCCTGCACTCGGATATTCGAGCGGCTGTTTACTTCGTCTCGCCTCCGCCAGTTCATTCATCCGGTCAAGAATTGCTGTCTTATCTCCGTGTTCCAGTGTCAGTCCGACACCAACCACGATTTTATCTGCATCGATGATGCTATGGCGATAAGCAAACTCCATCTCATCACAAGCATAGCTTCGAAGTGTGCCATCCATCGACAGCACCTCCACATACGATACGATATCCTTCATCTCACCACCATAGGCGCCTGCATTCATCACAATCGCGCCACCGATGCTTCCCGGTATACCTGCAGCGAACTCCATGCCTGTAAGTCCCGCCTCATATGCCAGATTCGCCACGCGCGCCAGAATCGCTCCTGCCTGCGCATACACGGAAGTCCCATCCACCCGGATTTCACTCATGGCACTGCCAATCTGGATAATCAAGCCATCATATCCGGCGTCTGTAAACAGGACATTACTTCCATTTCCAAGTACACAATAATCAAGCTTGTGTTCCTTGCAATACGCGATCAATGTCTGGATTTCAGCCGTATTTTTCGGCATTGCAAAATACTTTGCCGCCCCGCCAATGCGAAATGTCGTATGCTTGCACATCGGCTCCTGCTCCAATATTTTAATCTCTTCTATCTTCAAACTCATACGTTCCTCACAAAAATAAACATAAAAAAGCCCATAAGCTCTGCTTTATCATAGCTTATGGGCAAAATTTATTCAATGTGTAAATATATAGAAAAATACTAAGGAAAACTGCTTCCCTTCGTCATTTTCACGATTAGGCATCACTAATCGTTCATAATCGCACAGGCTCCACCATACATACCGGCATCATTTCCAAGTGTTGCAAGTGTGAACTTCGTGTTCTTGCATGCGTGGAATGCATACTCCTTGAAATATTTCTCTGTTGTATCTGTGATGATCGTACCTGCCTTGGATACACCGCCACCAATAACAAAAACCTCTGGATCAACCACACATGCGATCTGTGCCAATGCTTTGCCAAGGCACTTTCCATGTCTGTCTACGATCTCAGCTGCAAGCTCATCGCCCTGCTTTGCTGCATCGAACACTTCCTTTGCAGATACATACTGTACGTTGCGAAGTGCAGATGGACGATCCGTTGTGTTGAGCAATGTATTTGCCATTCTTACGATACCAGTTGCAGATGTGTACTGCTCCAGACAACCCTTTCTGCCACATCCGCAAACCTCTGTCTCATCATCGTTCACCTGAATATGTCCGATCTCACCGCCAGCACCATTCACACCGGAAAGCATCTTTCCGCCTAAGATGATACCGCCGCCAACACCGGTTCCAAGTGTTACCATAACGATGTTACTGAAGCCTTTTCCACCGCCCTGCCACATCTCGCCGAGCGCTGCCATATTTGCATCGTTACCAACCTTGACTGGAAGTCCGATAATCTTGGATAACTCATCTGCTGCATTGAAGATTCCCCATCCAAGGTTTACACAACGAAGAACGGTTCCATCTGCCTTGACTGGTCCCGGAACACCCATTCCGATACCCTTTACTTCGCTCTTGTCAATCTGCTTTTCTGCAAGCTTATCCTCGATGGATGCTGCGATATCGCCTAAGATATACTTTCCGCCCTCATCGGTGCGTGTTGTGATCTCCCACTTGTCAACCATCGTTCCTTCTGCTGTGAAAAGTCCGATCTTAACTGTTGTTCCTCCGATATCTACACCAAATACATACTTTGCCATCTTCCTCTATATCCTCCTTATTTCTCTTAGACATTATGTGAATTTTTCGCTATATTCTGTGTTACACGGTTATACAATTCCTGAGCCGCATTGTATCCCATCTTCTTCTGTCTGTGGTTGACAGCTGCGGCCTCTACGATAACCGCAATATTTCGTCCCGGTCGAATCGGAATCGAATGACTGACGATCTTATTTCCGAGAATCTCTGTATACTGATCCTCCAGTCCCAGACGGTCATAGTTCGCATCCTTATCCCACTCTTCCAGATTCACGATCAGGTCGATGCTCTGTGTATGCTTGACACACTCTACACCGAACATACTCTTGACATCGATAATTCCGATTCCTCGAAGCTCGATAAAATGTCTCGTAATATCCGGAGCCGTACCGATCAGCGTCTCATCCGAAACCTTCTTGATCTCTACAACATCATCCGATACAAGACGATGTCCACGCCGAATCATCTCCAGAGCCGCCTCACTCTTACCAAGGCCACTGTCTCCGGTAATCATGACACCCTCACCATATACGTCCAGCAAAACCGCATGAATGGAAATACGCGGTGCAAGCTCCACATGCAGCCACTTTACAACCTCATGCACGAAGTCAGACGTCGTCTCGGAAGTATCAGTCAGAATTGGGATTCCACATCGTTTTCCGGTCTCGATGATATAATCATATGGCTTGATATTACGGCAGAAGATCAGACACGGAATCTTGAATGCAAATAACTTCTCAAATATTTGGATATTCTCTTCCTCTGTATGCATATTCGAAATATACGCAAACTCTACATTTCCACATATCTGAATACGTGCGGAATCAAAATGTTCAAAAAAGCCCGCCAGCTGGACTGCCGGACGGTTCATATTTGGATCTTTGATCAATATATGATCGGTATCAATTTCAGGCGTATGATTGATCAGATTCATCTTTTGAATCAATTGTGTCACACTTACGCTATATTCTTCTTCCATGCCCTCTTACGTCTCCTTACTTATTTTGAAAAAATGGGCTGTCGCAGACGCAACAGCCCTTTGCTATTTTACTCTTCATCCTCAGACTCAGACGCTACTTCCTGATACTTCTCAAGAATGAGACTCTGGATTTTGTCTCTTGTCTCAGAATTGATCGGATGTGCAATATCCCGATATTCACCATCCGACGCCTTTCGACTCGGCATCGCGATAAACAATCCCTTCTCTCCTTCAATTACCTTGATATCATGTACTACAAATACATCATCAATTGTAATCGAAACAACTGCGCGCATCTTGCCTTCTTTTGTAACCTTACGTACCCTTACATCTGTGATTTGCATATTAGTCCCCCTTTTACGCAACTCTTTTTGTGAAATTATAATGCGTATCTAAAATTCTTCTCAACGATGACCTTAATCTCGTTTGGATCTCCTGTATGTACTGTATTTGCACGAAGTGTATCACGGCTCTCCACGATACAGTTCTCAATATAACAGTTATCCCCGATATGTACATCATTCAGAATAATAGAATTCTTGATGACACAGTTATTACCGATATAAACTTTTTTGAAAAGAACGGAATCCTCTACCGTACCATTGATGATGCTTCCGCTTGCGATCAGGCTGTTGCTGACAGCTGCATCTCCATTGTATTTTGCTGGTGGTAAATCCTCCACCTTGGAATATACATCCGGATGCTGACGGAAGAAGTAATCACGAATATCCTTCTTCAGGAAATCCATATTGGTCTTGAAGTAAGAATCAATCGTACCGATATTTCTCCAGTAAGAATCCAGCTTATATGCATAAATCTTCTTTACGTTCTTGTAACGAACAAGAATGTCATTTACAAAATCGCTTCTGCCTTCTGCAGCACATGCCTCCAGCAACTCAATCAACTGACGACGTCTTACAACATATACACCGATGGATGCTGTATTTGTCTCTGCCACGATTGGCTTCTCCTCAAAGCTGATTACACGATTATCATCTGCAAGCTTTACAACACCGAAACGGTTGATATCATCCTCGCCCGGCTGGATATCCTTACATACAACTGTGATATCTGCACCTGTTGCGATATGCTCTTCCAGTACCTTATTATAATCCAGCTTGTACACTGCATCACCACTGGCAATAACTACATATGGCTCATGCGCTGATTTCAGGAAACTGATATTCTGATACAACGCATCTGCAGTTCCCTTGTACCAATAGCTGTTTGTCGCTGTGATCGTTGGTGTAAACAGATAAAGTCCACCCTGTTTTCTACCGAAATCCCACCACTTGGAAGAATTCAAATGCTCGTTCAACGAACGTGAATTATACTGTGTATAAACAGCTACCTTCTGGATATGGGAGTTTGTCATGTTGGAAAGTGTGAAATCGATTGCACGATAGCTTCCCACGATTGGCATAGCTGCAACTGCTCTCTTTGCAGACAGCTCTCCCATTCTGCTGCTATTTCCACCTGCTAAAATAATACCGATTGCTCTCATTCTACTCACCTGCCTTTATAATACTAGACCCACTCTTTAACAATCCATCCGGATATTCGTCAATGGTTGTCTCACCAAAGATGGCAACGTTCTTACCAATCTTAACGCCTGCCGGAATTACGGAATTCTCTCCGATTGTTACAAGACCATATGAGTAGATATGTGGTGCAAGTTCATTTGGAACTTCCTCGCCGACACCAAGTTCTGCGTTGTCTCCAATATGAACACCCTCTGCGATAATTGCCTTGTCCATAACGACACCGTCACCAATCACTGCACCATTCATAATAATGGAATTCTTGATTACAGCGCCCTTTCCGATCGTAACGCCGGAACCGATAACGGAATGCTGTACAGTACCGTAAACTTCCGTTGCCTCACCAACGATACTCTCTGTCACAGATCCTTCCGGATCAATGTACTGTGGTGGAAGCTGATCGCTCTTTGTGTAAATTCTCCAGAACTCCTCGTAGAGATTGAACTCTGGGATAATATCTACGAGCTCCATATTTGCTTCCCAGTAAGAACCAAGTGTTCCTACATCCTTCCAATAGCCCTTGTACTCGTAAGCACAGATCTTACTTCCACGCTCATGGCAGTATGGAATGATATGCTTACCAAAGTCACAGGATGGCTGATCTTTCAGTGCTGTCAAAGCCTCACGAAGCACCTTCCAGTTAAATATGTAAATACCCATAGACGCTTTGTTGCTGCGTGGATGCTCCGGTTTTTCTTCAAACTCCTGAATACATCCGGTATCGTCTGTGATAACAACACCGAAACGGCTTGCTTCCTCCATTGGTACCTGATAGGTTGCCAATGTGATATCGGCCTTGCTTGTCTTGTGATAGTCAAGCATCGCCTCATAATCCATCTTGTAGATATGATCTCCGGAGAGAATCAGTACATAGTCTGGATTGTAGTAGTCAATATACTCAAGATTCTGATAGATTGCGTTCGCAGTACCTGTATACCACTGGCTGTTTGCACTCTTCTCGTATGGAGGAAGTACGGTTACACCACCAATACTTCGATCCAGATCCCATGGGATACCGATACCGATGTGCTGATTGAGCCGGAGTGGTCTATACTGTGTCAACACGCCGACAGTATCAACCCCCGAATTAATACAGTTGCTGAGTGGGAAATCAATAATCTTGTATTTTCCACCAAATGCAACCGCCGGCTTAGCAAGCTTAGAAGTCAAAACGCCCAGACGACTTCCCTGTCCGCCTGCTAAAAGCATAGCTATCATTTCTTTTTTAATCATAATGTCACCCCTTTTAGCATAATATGTTTGTATTATAGCATTAAACCTAAAAAAGTGAAACACTTTTAGGCAATTTTTATAATTTTTTCTTAAAAAAGCTCATTGGAATGGTAAATAATACTAAATTTTACATTTTTTTACACATTCATCGTCTCTGCAACACGTTTCATCGCCTTTAAGAACGGTAAAAAGTCCACCTCCAGAGACGCTGCAAGCTTGATATCATCCTTTTCCTGCAGCACTTTGCCGAGGCGTCCGACTGCGGACGCCATCCTGCCTTTGTCAATTCTTTGTTCATCCCGGTTAATCAGATCCTCACAGTTATTAAACACTTCGATCTCCCAGTTGATTCCCTGAATCACCAGATTGAACAGCTCGTCCGTATCGGACTGCCGGTTGTGTCTGAGTTCTGCAATCAGTGTCTCCGTTCCGGGAATGATAGTTGCACTGTAGTTGTATAGCTCCTTTAGTAAATCCTGTTGTGCAGATGCCTTATCACTCATTCAAAACTTCCTCCTGTCTACGACTCACTATTTTTCGTCACAATCTCTGTCAGGGAAGACGCAAGCCCTGCAATACCGGAAATCTCACTCGGAATAATCAGCTTCGTTGCTTTTCCGTCTGCTGCCTTGGCAAATGCCTCAAGACTCTTCAATGTAAGAACCGCCTGATCTGGTGCAGCTTCATTCAGGAACTTGATACCATCTGCGTTTGCCTGCTGTACTTTCAGGATTGCTTCTGCCTCACCTTCGGCACGGCGGATGGTTGCTTCCTTTGTCGCCTCTGCACGCAGAATTGCGGACTGCTTTTCTGCCTCTGCGGAAAGAATCAGAGACTCCTTCTGTCCTTCTGCGCGAAGAATTGCGGACTTCTTCTCACCTTCTGCAATCAGGATCTGTTCACGTCTCTCACGCTCTGCCTTCATCTGTTTTTCCATCGCATCCTGAATAGCTGCCGGTGGAATGATATTCTTCAGCTCGACACGGTTGACCTTGATACCCCAAGGATCTGTCGCCTCGTCCAAAGTCGCACGCATCTTTGTATTGATCGTCTCTCTCGATGTCAGAGTCTGGTCAAGTTCCAGCTCACCAATGATATTTCGAAGCGTTGTTGCTGTCAGATTTTCAATCGCCATGATTGGCTTTTCCACACCATATGCAAACAACTTCGGATCTGTGATCTGGAAGAATACGACTGTATCAATCCGCATCGTAACATTATCTTTTGTGATTACCGGCTGTGGTGCAAAATCAACAACCTGCTCTTTCATAGAAATGCGGTGTGCTACCTTATCAATCAAAGGCGTCTTCAAATGCAGACCTGCTGACCATGTCGTATTGTATGTTCCCAGACGCTCAATGACATATGCATGTGCCTGTGGTACAACACGTATAGAACTGCAAATCACTACAACAACCAAAATTACAAGAAAAATACCTAATATCTGTGCTCCATTCATCTTTCTGCCTCCCTTTTTCAATCAACTCTTCTATACTATCCTATGCCTGTGTGCTCTTCGTCACGATGAGCTTCACGCCGTCGATGCTCTGCACGAGAACCTTCTCTCCCGCAGCAATCTTCGAATCATCTGCGGAACGTGCAGACCATTCCATGCCCGAAAGCTTCACAACACCCTGTGCCTCCAGATTGTTGATCTCCTGCTTGACGATTCCTTCTTTTCCAATCAGACTGTCTACATTCGTCTTCTCCACATTCTTCATCAGATGCTTCGCCGCAAATGGCCGGGTAAACACAAAAAGCAACGTCGACACAACCGCAAACACAAGAAGCTGCACCAACCAGTGTGCACCGGTCAGCGAGATCAGTCCTGCCACAAATGCACCGCCTGCGAACCATATGGACGTAAGTCCGAGTGTAATGATCTCAACCACGATCAGTATCACAGTTATAATCAGCCATATTGTTAAACCCATAGTAACCTCCTCCTGTTATTTTTCAGCAAAATACACATCTCCTATGTATTCCGCTCCGTCTTTTTTATTTTATCACACCGCGCATAAATCTTCCACAAAAAATAAAGAGAAATCCGTCAATTTTGCACAAATTTAACGGATTTCTCACATTGTTTTTTAATATGATGGTTTTCGACAGATTAATTCGACTGCATTGCACGCTTTGCACGCATACGAAGTGTTGGATCCAGAATCTTCTTACGGATACGGATGGACTTCGGTGTGATCTCCAGAAGCTCGTCAGTATCAATGAAATCCAGTGCCTGCTCCAGAGAAAGGATCTTTGGAGGTGTCAGCTTCAGCGCATCATCGGAACCGGATGCACGTGTATTCGTAAGCTGCTTCTTCTTGCAGACATTTACTTCGATATCCTCTGCCTTACCGCACTGTCCAACGACCATACCGCCGTAGACCTGCTCGCCCGGTCCGATAAAGAGTGTTCCACGCTCCTGTGCATTGAACAGACCATATGTGATACTCTCTCCTGACTCAAACGCGATCAGAGAACCCTGACTTCTGTAATTCATATCGCCCTTGTATGGCTGATAACCATCAAACATCGTATTGATGATACCATTTCCCTTGGTAGCGGTCATGAAATCACCACGGAAACCAATCAGTCCACGGGATGGAATTGAGAACTCCAGTCTCGTTGTACCATTTCCAGTTGGTGCCATACCCTGCAGCTCACCCTTACGCTGATTCAGCATATTGATAACGGTACCGGAGAATTCATCTGGCACATCAATGACTGCAATCTCGAACGGCTCTAACTTTTTGCCCTTCTCATCTTCCTTATAGATAACCTCTGCCTTACTTACTGCGAACTCATAGCCCTCACGACGCATGTTCTCGATCAATACAGACAGATGCAGCTCACCACGTCCAGATACCTTAAAGCTCTCAGTCGTGTCTGTCTCTTCCACACGCAGAGAAACATCAGTATTTAACTCACGGAACAGACGGTCACGCAGATGACGGGAAGTAACGAACTTTCCTTCCTTACCTGCGAGCGGTGAATCATTTACCATGAAATGCATGGCGATCGTAGGCTCAGAAATCTTCTGGAACGGAATTGGTTCCGGATCATCCGGTGAACAGATTGTATCACCGATGTGGATATCTGAAATACCGGAAATCGCTACGATCGAGCCGATACCTGCCTCGTTCACTTCCACCTTGTTCAGGCCTTCAAACTCATATAACTTACCAATCTTTACCTTGCGGTACTTGTCAGGCTCATGATGGTTTACGATGATTGCATCCTGATTCAGCTTGATCGTACCATTATCCACCTTACCTACACCGATACGGCCAACATACTCATTATAATCAATCGTACTGATCAGAATCTGTGTACCTGCATCTGGATCACCGGTTGGTGCCGGAATATATTTCAGGATCGTCTCGAACAATGGCTGCATATCTGTACCCGGCTCATCTGGTGAAAGGGATGCAATACCTGCCTTTGCGGATGCGTAAACAAATGGGCAGTCAAGCTGCTTCTCATTTGCATCAAGCTCTAATAAAAGCTCCAATACTTCCTCTTCTACTTCTGCCGGTCTTGCCTCCGGACGATCGATTTTATTGATACACACGATTACGTTCAGATCCAGTTCCAGTGCTTTTTTGAGCACGAACTTCGTCTGTGGCATCGCACCTTCAAATGCATCTACCACGAGGATAACGCCATTTACCATCTTTAAGACACGCTCTACCTCGCCACCGAAATCAGCATGACCCGGCGTATCAATGATGTTGATCTTTGTATTCTTATAAGTAACTGCGGTGTTCTTAGAAAGGATTGTGATACCTCTCTCACGCTCGATGTCATTCGAATCCATGACACGCTCTGCGACTTCCTGATTGTCACGGAATACACCACTCTGCTTCAACAGTTCGTCCACGAGGGTTGTCTTACCATGATCGACATGGGCGATAATTGCTACGTTTCTTACATCTTCTCTTGTAATCTGCATATCTCTTTCCTCATCTCTATATACATACTCAACTACAACAAACTTAGGTATTTTAGCACATTCTTCCCTTACTTTCAATATTTTAGACAAAAAAAGCTCCGGGGATTTCACTCCCCGAAGCCCTGTTTTTACTGCTTATTTTTTGATATATGCCTGTGTTTTCACACTGGTGATACCCTGATAGCTCATCGTTGGAGCCTTGCCGTTCTTCGGTACAAGCACGATCTGGATACCTTCCAGACGTTTTGCAAGTCCCGCGGTTCCGGCAGCTTCACCATTCTTTGCCCAGCCAAGCCAGCCAAAGCTCTGTGCGTGTACACGGTAATATACATCATAATGCTCTGCCATCTCACCAGTCAGTGCAATACGGATCGCCTCAAGCCGCTTTGCCTCTCCACTTGTACCAGACATATCTCCATCGCGCCTCCAAGTATTTGGATTGTTTTCATTTCCCTGCCAGCCGTAAGTCTGTACATGGGTTGTGTAAACAATGCTTCCACTGTATGGCTTATTTGTAAGCTTGATATTGATACCTTCGAGTCTCTTTGCCTGTCCGGAAGTACCACTCATCTGTCCGTTATACTTCCATCCCTGCCAGCCAAAGGTCTGTACGTGTGTGCGGTATGCAACATTGACATTTGCCTCTCCAGCCACACTTGGATTTGTATTTGAAGTTGCCTGATTGCCAACCACTGGAGAAGAACCAGCCTTTGCAATATAACTCTTTGCCTGATGTACGCCAGATGCTGCGTTAACACCTGCGTAGTTGACACCCGGTACAGCTGCGCCCTTCTTCACTACCACGATCTGGATACCTTCCAGTCTCTTTGCATAACCTGCAGTTCCAGATGGTGCGCCATTCTTCGCCCAGCCAAGCCAGCCATATGACTGTGCATGCACTCTGTAATAAACATCGTACTTATCCTTATCTGCGCCTGTAAGCTGGATCTTGATTGCCTCTAATCGCTTTGCTTCACCCTCAGTTCCGTTCATCTCACCATTTGCGGACCAAGGCAACCAGCCGTAGCTCTGGCAATGGGTTGTGTACTGGATTCCAAGGTTGTCATTTCCGTAAACACGGATCTTGATGCCTTCCAGTCTCTTTGCCTTGCCACTTGTACCAGCCATCTTACCATTTACAAACCACTTGTTTGCATTGTTCTCATCACCCTGCCATCCAAAAGTCTGTACATGGGTTGTGTAACGGATTGTCACATCCGGTATTACAACTGGTTCTGGCGTCGGTGTTGGTGCTGGAAGCTTTGCGATTGCTTCCTTTGCAAGAACGGTCTTGCAGACGGTACATTCCTTATGTCTGCTTCCCTCTGCATCGACGGTTGCTGCCTTATCTACGATCCAGTCACTGGATGTATGATCCTTCTTGGCGATCACTTCACCTGTTGCAAGCTTTGCGTCACAGTCTACACAGTAAGTATCACCGGTATAGCCTGCTTCTGTACAGCTTGCTTTCTTTGCGTTTCTGACTTCTGTTTTCTCATGCTTACAAACCTTCTTGTCGCATATTACATAATCAGAGCAATGGCTAAGTACCAATGTAACCATGCCATTTTCTACTACAACACTGTCGATCGGTTCTAATATATTTGTCTCTTTGTTGATATGGTAGTAATAAACCGTAGTTCCATCTGCATATTGGTCACCAACTGCGATTGTTACCTTCGTATTCTTTGGAAGTTTACCATCATGTGCAAATGCCACTACACACTTCGTTGCATCTGGATCAGTCAATTCATCGACTACCTTCTGATCCTCATAGCCTTCTGCATCCTCAAACACTTCCAGCTTCATATTCACGCCACTTGTGACATCCGTTTCCTTCAGGGAGTCTGCATCAAAGCTCCATGTATATTCTATCGTTCCGTCCGATGCTTTCTTGCTGACCTCCAGAGAAACTTCTGCATCCTTCAAGCTGTTCAATACATCTGAAGATACGGTTGCCTGCGCACCATCTGTATAAGAAGTCTGAATGCTTGTTATCTTTGTCTCACCTTCGTTATCCGAATTGTACTGATTTGCTATTTTTATACTTTCCTCGATTGCTTCTGAAGAAATACCCTTATCCTCTGTAGATGAAGTCTTTATTGTTGCTTCGTTTGAGTTCTTATCCTCTTCGATTGTAACAGTCGTTGTCCCTGTTGACGGAATTGTTGTTTCTATTTTATTTCCATTTTCTCTTTTCTCCAAAGGCGTTATTTCAACTGTTCCTGTTACATCGTCATTCTCTCCGGTGATCCAAATATAATAGACCTTCGTGTCCTTTGACAAATTGTTAAATACAACCTCTTTATTTCCTCTTGCAAAAGGAAGTTCTAATAAATCGTCAAATACCGATAAATCCGAATCATCATATTTAATATCAACTTTGCTTTTTGAATCTACTGAAAGCTTATACAATTTTCCCCTTGAACGTACTTCATTTATATATCCATTCTCGTCATAATCATCTGGCATCATTACCCAGTCAACCCCATCTTTCGATGTTGTAAAGCTCCCCGGCTTGAGTTCTGTTGCCTGACTTTGTTTCAGAGTAATATCGCCAGCCAAGCTATATGCATCCACGGTAATAACATTTACCGCTGGCGTATAACTCGGATTTTGCTGTACACATATATACAATTCACATTGTGTCATTTCTTCATTTTTATATTTATATGTATAACTTCCTCCATATGTTTCAATATATCTAATTGCTGGTTCTTCTGGATTTGAATACACATACATTTCTCCGCTTAATGGAACTGTAATTTCAACCTCTGTATAGGCATCCAAATTATACTTATACCATACTCCAGATAACTGATTGTAAATGTTATACCCGTCTCCTGCAGTTACAACCGTATATATATCATGCTCACTAATACACTCATTTTCTCCATTATAAATTTCACAAATTTCATCTGTCTTTTGAGACAGGCGATTATCCTCGTCCTTATTTAAAGTAAGTACGATTGATGAATCCAGATGACTTGCATCTCCTGAAATCACAAGATATCCTTTGTTCAACAATTTGATTGGAACATTTTTTTCCTCACTCAAATTCAGTTTTGTACTATAACCTGATTCATAATCTAGCAAATCCCCTGTATGTACATGCAAATCATCTGTTTCAAAAAGATATAATTTTGCATTTACATCTGGATTATCTGATTTCACATTTAATGTATAAATTCCTGGATCAACCGCGTACACCTTAGCATTCTCTATTACATATGTACTTTCCCCATAATTGTAAGCCAGCATGCTTATATATGTGTCATCAGAATCATCGTATTGATATGTTTCAGATGTTCCAACTTGTAACAAAGTGGCATTTGTTTTTTCTTCAGCCAATTTTGAAGTGATCGTCTTAATCTGCATATTGGCATTCTCATCATATGAATGAGTTACTTTCCATACATAATAAGACTTCGCTTCATTTGATGTGTTCTCCATTTTTCCATTATTGGTTACATAATTAAACTCACTGTCATACACAATTGCATAACCAACTGTTCCATCAACTACATATATCGCTCCTGCAGGAACCGTAATTTTATATAAAACTCCAAGCGATGCCTGATAATTTGCCTTTCCATCCAGCATTGCTGAACAATACTTATAAAACTTTGAACCATTTTCATGCTCAACCTGACCATTTTTTACATTTTCTTCTGTAATCTCAACGGCATTTTCTTTTATTGTTGACACATCCGAAAGTTCGGTAACGGAAATATTAGCTTCATTGTCGTTCGTACTATAAAAATAATATGTTCCCTCTGTAGCTTCCCAATAATCCCCAGAATTTCCATATTCAAGATTTAATCTTTCATATACATTCCAATTTGAATCATATTTCATCATAGTAATATTACCTTTTGGAATAATTACTTCATATACACACCCTTCCGGAACACACAATCTTGCCCAATGTGCCTCCTTTTTTTCTGTTGTTATAGTCGACGCATCCTTTGTTGTATCTCGATATTGCAAATAATCATATTTCAATCGCTGTTTTTCTTCTTTACTAAGAGTAAAATTTTCACCTACCTTAATATCTGTAACTGTAGCTTTGTCAATATCAATTGGCGTAGTTTGTTTTATTATTTCTCCAAATACAACTCTAAATTCCTGCATACATCCATAATATCCTGAATAGATATAATAAGTTGCTTCCTGATCAGTTAAATTTTCCAAATAATTGTCTTGTATGCCTGCATATTCCAATTGATTGTCATTTTTCTTTAATACATTAATGCTCAGTGCATCATCATCAAAACCAAATGCCTGTATTTTTACTTTAGTATCTGGACTTAATGTAATCTTGTACATTTTTCCGTTAATCTCTGTTCCCTTAAAGCTTCCAAGCATATAATCGGTTACTTTTATGTTTTCTTCTAATGCACCAGTAACTTCTGTAATGTCACTTTCTTCATATTGCGTGTTTTTTTGCAATTCTACTGTAATATCATTTTCTTCCGTCTGATCTTCAGAATAAAGATCATTCCTAATATTTATCCAATATTCATATCCACCTTGCAGATAGCAATACCCTTCATCACTGCCAAGTCCTATTACCATGATGGAACCATGTGGAATCATGCAACCATTTTCATAACTATACATGTCTACCTCATAAACAAGATTTGAAGTATCCCCATCATACTTAAATTTCAAAGTATAACTTTCATCATCTAATTTGTCTATATGCAACACCTTTCCTGTCCATGTAGAAGTTTCAGAATTTGAAATAGGGTATGAAACCGTTTCCTTTTCCCACCTCACCTTGTTCGTTCCAATTTGTAAATCATCTACATCCATATAGGATGTCGTTGTCCCGGTTCCGGTCTCTTCCGCCCGTACAACCAGGTACTGGTTTGAAATCAACGGCAGCGCCATACAGAGTGTCAGTATGACCGCCATCAACTTCTTGCAAACTTTCCATTTTTGCATACGCTTCTCTCCTCTCAGCTTTTTATTTTTGTTTCTGGGATTACCCATTGTTCGTATCATAGCATATAAAAATGGCATTTTTTACACTTATGCAAAATTGGCAAGGATTTATGCAAAATTGGTATTTTTTACAGATTCTTTGCCATATAGCCAGAAACTGGAAACCAAAAATTGTATAGCTTTCCACAGATTTGTAAATCCTTTCTAGTAGTGAACAAAAGGATTACAGGAGATACGAAATTATGGCTGGAAATAAAGTAGTAATCTGTGGAGTCAACACAAGCAAGCTCCCACTGCTTTCTGAGGATGAAAAGCGGGCACTCTTCGCCCGCATGAACGCAGGGGATAAAAGTGCCAGAGAAGAATTTATCCGTGGAAACCTCCGACTTGTTCTGAGTGTGATCCAACGGTTCTCCGGCAACAACATCGAAAGCTCCGATGACCTTTTTCAGGTCGGCTGCATCGGGCTGATCAAAGCACTGGATAATTTCGATCAGACACTGGATGTCAAATTCAGTACCTACGCTGTACCTATGATAATCGGTGAATGCCGCCGCTACATGCGCGACAACAACACGATCCGTGTCTCGCGCTCGCTCCGGGACATCGCCTACAAAGCAATCTACACGCGGGATATCCTGACAAAGAAAAACGACCGCGAACCAACGGTTGACGAGATTGCCAAAGAATTAGAGCTTCCAAAAGAAGATATTGTGACCGCCTTAGATGCGATTGCCACACCAATGTCCCTGTTTGAGCCAGTATATCAGGAGGGGCAGGATGTCTTATATCTGATGGATCAAGTCAAAGACAAAAAGAACAAAGAAGAAAACTGGGTGCAGTCGCTTGCTTTACAGGAAGCGATGCAACGGCTCGACGAGCGGGAATTAAATATCATCCGCCTGCGTTTTTTTGAAGGTAAAACACAGACGGAAGTTGCCGATGAGATTGCGATCTCACAGGCACAGGTCAGCCGATTAGAAAAAAATGCTTTAAAATCCATGCGGCATTATCTGTCGAACGAATAAAAACAGGTTCCATGAAAGATCTTTCATGGAACCCATTTTCTATATTTCTATTATTGATTATTTCTTGATATATGCCTGTGTTCTCACACTGGTAATACCCTGATATCTCGTTGCTGGAGCCTTGCCGTTCTTCGGTACAAGCACGATCTGGATACCTTCCAGACGTTTTGCAAGTCCTGCAGTTCCTGCTGCTTCGCCGTTCTTTGCCCAGTTCAACCAACCATAGGTCTGTGCATGTACACGATAATAAACATCGTAATGCGCTGCCATCTCGCCAGTCAGATTGATACGGATTGCTTCCAGACGCTTTGCCTCTCCGGAAGTACCACTCATCTGTCCATCGTGTCTCCATGTGTTCTGATTGTTCTCATTTCCCTGCCAGCCATAGGTCTGTACATGGGTGGTGTAGACAATACTTCCACTGTATGGCTTGTTCGTGAGCTTGATGTTGATGCCTTCGAGTCTCTTTGCCTGTCCGGAAGTACCACTCATCTGTCCGTTGTACTTCCATCCCTGCCAGCCGTATGTCTGTACATGTGTCCGGTATGCAATATTTACATTTCTCTCACCTGCCACACTTGGGTTGGTATTAGACGTTGCCTGATTTCCAACCACCGGTGAAGAACCAGCCTTTGCAATATAACTCTTTGCCTGATGTACACCGGATGCCGCATTCACACCTGCATAATTTAATCCCGGTGCTGATGCACCCTTCTTCAATACAACGATCTGGATACCTTCCAGTCTCTTTGCATAACCGGCAGTTCCGGATGGTGCACCATTCTTCGCCCAGCCAAGCCAGCCGTAAGACTGTGCATGTACTCTGTAATAAACGTCGTACTTCTCTTTATCAGCGCCTGTGAGCTGAATCTTGATTGCCTCCAGTCTCTTTGCCTCGCCTTCGGTTCCGTTCATCTCGCCATTTGCCGACCAAGGTAACCAGCCGTAGCTCTGGCAATGGGTTGTGTACTGGATGCCAAGGTTTACATTTCCACTGACGGAAATCTTGATACCCTCCAAACGCTTTGCCTGTCCGCTTGTACCAGCCATTCTACCATTTGTGAACCACTTGCTTGTGTTGTTCTCGTCACCCTGCCAGCCGTATGTCTGTACGTGGGTTGTATAACGGGTTGTAACATCTGGCGTCGGTGTCGGATCTGGGTCTGGGGTTGGATCTGGAGTTGGATCTGGATCTGGGGTCGGAGTTGCCTTTGTAACTGTTACATAAAAACGTTGTGTACGTTTTCCATCATTCGAACGGGCTAATACATAAGTTTTTCCTACTCCAACTGCCTTTGCTTCACCAGTTCTCGAATCTATTGTAACAATATCTTGATTTGCACTAAGATAGTTAACACCTTTGTTTGTTGCATTTTCCGGAAGTACCGTTCCTGTTACTTTAAATGTGTCTCCAACCTTCAATTTTGTCTCATCTACATCTGCAGTTACTTTTAAATCATCTGCATAAATCGTTTCGTCATCATCACTGATTAAATTGAAATGATAACCGTTTTCCTGTGCATATTTATGAGCAGCACTATTTTCTACACAGTTAATGGTTAAAAATTCACTTACTGACGTTACAGAATGTCCTAAGTCAGAATTCCATCTTGTTTGGCAACATAAATTTTTACCAATACTTTTTACCGTCTTTGGAATCGTTAAATTCGCTAAGCTACCACATTCGTCAAATGCATAGTCTTCAATTGCTGTCACACCAACAGGGATTTCAAGTGTACTCAGCTCATGACTACTTTCAAACGCATGACTTCCAATCGTTCTTATCGTTTCTGGGATTTTTGTTCCATAGATTCCTATTATCAGCTTATCCGTATCTGTCTCGATGACTGCATTACAATTATCACGACTATCATATACAGGGTTTTCAGGAGAAACCGTAAGCGTTGTAATTCCACTGCTCATAAATGCATTTCCGCTAAGCTTCGTCACATTCTTTGGTACTTCAAACGACTTCAAGCCCTTCCAGCTCTGAAATGCTTTTTCTCCAATCTCAGTCACAGAATCTGGAATTGTTAATGATGTCACATTCTTACAAAATCCAAATGCACCTTCACCAATCTTTGTGATATTGTCCGGAATGTCAAGTGATGTAATATTAGCCCATTCAAATGCATATGCCGGGATTTCTGTGATTCCTTTTGGAATATTGAACGATGCCAATGCATAACAGTCACCAAATGAGTATGGTTCTAAATCTGTTACACTATCTGGAATGTGCACACTTTTCAGTTGTTTACATTCATAAAATGCCATATACCCGATTTTTTTAATGGAATCCGGAATCGTAACACTCGTCATTGCTTTCTGATAAAACGAATATTGATCAATCGATGTAACTGGCTTTCCTTTAATCTCTGCGGGAATCTCCACGGCATCTTCATTCAGCAAATAATCATAAATCATATATCCGCCATTTTCCGTGTCTTCCACATATTGGAATCTTCCATCTGACGTTTCCATAACGGCATCTTCCGCTTTCGCGTCTACTTTGAACACCGACATCGTCGAAATCACACACATAAATGCGAGTAACACTGCCCATACCGATGCTCTTCTTTTTCTTTTTTGCATCTTTTTCCTCCCTTTCTTTTATCCCTTCCACCCAAAAAATTGCACGCAAAAAACACCACGCACACAGCGACTGCTCCTGCATCCCTGTTCTGCCTGATCTCGTACTATGTCTCTATGAAGTTTTTTCCGTTTGCTGATATTTTGAAATGGAAATAATGATGCTGTATCTTGATTTCTCAGTGACTGCAAAGAAACTGCATTCTGCAGTAAATTATCGTCTAAGCAGTACCCCCCCCCCGGAGAACATTTGTTCTTATCGGGTGAACGGTTGTGCATACATCTGCTTTTATGAATTTAAGAACGTTATATTCGTGCTGCATCTTTTGCACCCCCATCTTTTGAATCAACATACAAGTTTCATTATATATTTATTATTTGCATTCTGCAATAAGTGAGTGAAAATTTACTATCTGAAAAAGGGAGAGCTGCATGACGTTCACACATCATGCAGCTCTAAAATGAGAAAGCGTATTAAATTATCGTACCCAATACTTAAACTCTTCATCACCCATACGGATATAGTCATCATTTTTCAGCATGACATCAAATCCCGGCTGGATCATCTTTCCATTCACATAAGTATGGTTTGTTGAGTTCTCATCACGGATATAACATTCTCCATTGCTGATACGGAAACTGCAATGCTTCCGGCTTACCTTCCGGTTATCTGGAATCTGATAATCACATTCCGAAGACTTTCCTACTAAGAACTCTGTCTTCTCAATCGGAATCAGCGCGTTCGTTCTGGAACGAACGAGATATGGAGTGATATTGTTGTAACTCATCTGCTGTAGGACAGTTGTCTCGCCCTCGCCAAGATCAATATCATCCTTCAAAATATCTTCTTTCTGCAATTCAATAATGAATGTATAGAACTCACGCAAAGAGAACATTAACCGGCTATCCAAATAATGCAGGATCTGGTCAACACAATTGACACACTGCATATCTGCAAACCGGATCTTGCTGATGAAATTCTGTACAAACTCACAGACATTGCAGTCTGCAAATTCCTTCTCAATCGGCATGTAGATCAACTGTACATGCAGATTGGACAGTTCAATATACATATACTTCGTGTTCAGAAGTACTTTCTTGATTGGCATATTGCGGTCTTCAAAATACAACAACTGATTCAATATATTCGACAAGATCGAAAGAAACTCGCCCTTGTACAACTGCTTCTTCAAGAACTGACCGAGCGGCAACGTTGCAGGAATCTTGTAAGACAGAACACGCACGCCCTCTACAACACTCTGCTGACAGGTGGACTGGTTTCCAAGGAAAAATGCATTAAATCCTTCCATCTCTGTCTGATTTACGATCACGGTATCTTCTATTCTGAAATTCAAATTAAATTCGTCATAACTTTCCTGTACTTGATCCACGGTTTTTCCCCCTGTTACATTTTATTGCAGGTGAAACTCTGATATCGCACCTTCAATCGTCTTATCAGCAGCTTCCTTACCATATTTTTCAACATCCATACGGCTCTTCGCCATATGCGTCAGATTTCCGTTTCCGTTGACACAGCCACCCTGACATGCCATGCCCTCCATGAAGTTTCCATCCAACATATTTCTGCGCAGCTTCAACAGCGCAATCTTACATTCTTCAATACCATCGCAGACAACCGGCTTCAATTCGAAGTCCTCTGCACCCTGTTCTTTCATTCCCTGCTTCACAGCACTGCTCAGACCGCCTGTGTGAGCAAAGATACGTCCAAAGTAAGAAGCATTCTCCAGACTTTCCTCTTCCAGTGTCGTGATGTCGATCTCCCGGCTGTCAAGCACTGCCTGCAGCTCTTCAAAAGTCAGTGCACTGTCGATATACGGTGCAACCGTCTCCTTGCGGATCTCCATCTTCTTTGCGGTACACGGTCCGATAAATACGACCTTCGCCGTCGGATCCTGCTCCTTAATATGTTTACCGATCATCGCCATCGGTGACAAAGTAGAAGATACATATGGCAACATATCCGGGAAGTTCTTCTCCACATAGGATACAAATGCCGGACAGCATGAACTCGTCAGCATACCCTTCTCCCGCAGCTCCTGTGATTCATGCCAGGTTGTCATATCTGCACCAAGCGCAACCTCCACAACTTCATCAAAGCCAAGCGCCTTGATTCCGCTGATGACCTGTCCACGCTTCGCGTAAATAAACTGTCCCGCGATTGCAGGTGCAACCGCCGCGTAGACCTTATAATTCTTGCCATGGTCACTGTCCTTGATCATGTTGATGACCTGTAATATGTATGATTTCTCATTGATGGCACCAAACGGACACTGATATACGCATGCGCCACACGCGATACATTTATCGTTATCAATCTTCGCTTCCTGATCCTCGTTCATCGTGATCGCGCCAATCTTACATGCCTGCTGGCATGGACGCTTAAAATCTGAAATGGCACTGTACGGACATGCCTTTGCACAGGCACCACACTCTTTACATTTCGACTTGTCGATATGGGCTTTCTGATGCTCATCAATCGTGATCGCACCAAACTTACACGCATCCGCACAGCGGTGCGCCAGACAGCCACGACAATGCTGTCCGACTTCATATCCGCCAACCGGACACTCATCGCAGGCGATCTCCATGACTTCAATGACATTGTCATTGTCCGGATTTCCGCCCATTGCCATCTTGACCTGTTCACTCACGATCGCGCGTTCCTTGAATACGCAGCAACGCATCGTTGGCTTCTTGCCCGGAATAATCTTCATTGGAATATCCAGGATTTCTTCGAGCAGTGTGCCATCCCATGCCATACGCGCAACTTCGCGCAACACTTCATAACGAAAATATTGGGTTCTGGTGTCAAATTTTCTCATATTCTTTGTAGAGAGCATTCTCTCCTTCTCCTAATTCTATGTCATATCTTAAAACATATATAATTATCTTAATATTTCTGATAATTTCTGTCAACGGAAACCACATATTTTTAAATATTTTTTAGTGAAGCTCTCCTTGTCCCTGTGAAAGCATCTCTTCTTTGACTTCATACAGTTTTTTCGACAGATCAACGTAATGGATATGTGGATTCGTAAATCGCTGTTCCTCCTCCCAGATCTGATGGTCAAGCTGTTCTGTCACATATGCTTTGATTGCATCAAGCTCCGGCTTGTCATAAACCAGCTTTCCATCGCGGAAGATCGGCACCTGCAGCTCCTTCACATCCACATTTTCAAACTTCATCTTCTTCCAAGGCTTCACCGGATCCACGTAGGCAAATGGTTCATCTCCGTTTACTTCCTCGTCGTACATCGTGATCAAATCAGCAAGCGCATATCCGGTCTCACGGCTGTAAATACGCCACAGCTTCTTTCTGCCCGGATTCGTGATCTTTTCAACGTTCTCAGAGATCTTGATCTTCGGCACAAATTCCCCGGCATCATTCTGCACAGCAGCAAGCTTGTAGACACCACCAAAGACCGGATCGGATTTCGACGTGATCATACGTTCTCCGACGCCGTAGGAATCAATGCTTGCGTTCTGCTTTTTCAGTGACTGCATCAGAAATTCATCGACACTGTTCGACACGACGATCTTGCAGTCCTTCATATCATGTGCATCGAGTGTCTTACGGATTTTCTTCGAGAAATATGCCAGATCACCGCTGTCAATGCGGACACCCTTCAGGCGTTTCCCGGCAGGCTCTAACACTTCCTTTGCGACACGGATGGCATTGACCAGACCGCTGTTTAAGATATCATAGGTATCGATCAGCAATGTACAGTTGTCCGGATAGACCTCTGCATATGCCTTAAACGCTTCGTATTCATTGTCAAAAAACTGAATCCAGCTATGTGCCATCGTTCCGATTGCAGGTACGCCAAACCGTTCATCTGCCATGACCGTTGCTGTCGCAGCCGCGCCACCGATATAGGCTGCTCTTGCACCGAGAATCGCTGCATCACCACCATGTGCACGTCTCGCGCCAAACTCCATAACAACCGCACCACTCTCAGCCGCTGTCCGGCAGATGCGGGAGGCTTTTGTGGCAATCAGCGACTGGAAATTCATCGTAAGCAGCAGCATCGTCTCAATTAACTGTGCCTCGATCACCGGTGCCGTCACCGTGACAATCGGAGTATTTGGATAACAGATCGTGCCTTCCGGCAACGCATCAATATTTCCTGTAAACTTAAAATCAGCAAGATACTGCAGGAATCCTTCTGAGAACTCGCCCTTGCTCCGCAGGAATTCGATATCCTCCTTAGAAAAATGCATGTTCTCAATGTATTCGATCAACTGTTCCAATCCGGCAGACACAACAAATCCACCATTATCTGGATTCTTCCGGTAGAACATATCGAATACAACCATCTTATCTTTGAACCCTTTTTCAAAATACCCGTTGGACATTGTCAGCTCGTAATAATCCATCAGCATTGTCAGATTTCTCATAGAATAAACCTCTCTATTAAAAAACTGCTGCACCAAAGCGTTTGGTGCAACAGCCTTTGTTTTATTATTTCGTCTTAGTTATTAAATCCACGATAGATGATATCAGATCTCTTTGGTCCGTTGGAAACCATCGTGATCGGGAATCCGATCTGCTCTTCGATAAACTCGATATACTTACGACAGTTCTCTGGAAGATCCTCATACTTCTTAATTCCACGGATATCCTGCTTCCATCCCGGAAGTACCTTATATACAGGTTTTGCTTTCTTTAACTTTGCAGTTGTAGGGAAGTCCGTTGTTACCTCTCCGTCAATGTCATAGCCGACACAAACCGGAATCTCATCGAGATAACCAAGTACATCCAATACGGTAAATGCAACATCAGTTGTTCCCTGAATCCGACAACCATACTTAGATGCGACACAGTCAAACCAACCCATACGTCTTGGACGTCCGGTTGTTGCACCAAACTCGCCTCCATCACCACCACGGCGGCGAAGCTCATCCGCTTCTTTTCCGAATATCTCACTGACAAATTCACCTGCTCCAACAGCGGATGAATATGCCTTACATACTGTTACGATCTGCTTGATCTCATATGGAGGAATACCTGCTCCAATCGCGCCATAAGCAGCCAGTGTGGAAGAAGATGTTACCATCGGATAGATACCGTGATCCGGATCCTTCATGGAACCAAGCTGTCCCTCTAAGAGGATATGCTTTCCTTCCTTGATTGCATTATACAAATAAGCAGATACATCACATACGAACGGAGCTACCATCTCCTTGTACTCCATCAATGTGTTGTACACTTCATCCACGGTCAGAAGCGGCTTCTTGTACAGATACTCTAACAATACGTTCTTCGATGCGATCACACGCTCGATCTTGTCGCGCAAGGCTGCCTCATCGTCAAACAGCTCACTTACCTGAAAACCAATCTTTGCATATTTATCTGAATAAAACGGTGCAATACCGGACTTTGTAGAGCCGAAAGACTTTCCTGCCAGTCTCTCCTCTTCATATGCATCAAATAATACATGATATGGCATTACCATCTGTGCACGATCCGATACGAGGATCTTTGGCATCGGAACGCCCTTGTCTGTAATTGACTTTACTTCATTGAACAACACCGGGATATTCAATGCAACACCATTTCCGATAATGCTGGTTGTATGGTCATAAAATACGCCGGAAGGAAGTGTATGCAATGCAAACTTTCCATAGTTATTCACGATTGTATGACCTGCATTTGCTCCACCCTGAAAACGCACGATAATATCTGCCTTCTCTGCGAGCATGTCTGTAATTTTACCTTTTCCTTCGTCACCCCAATTGGCGCCTACTACTGCCTGTACCATAGTCTAACCTGTTACCTCCGTTTTTATCACTTTGCAATTAATAGTGTATCGACCGCAGTCGACCTTTCTATTCTACTTTATTTTTACAATAAAATCAATACGCATCGACGATTACGCATCTTATACGTTAATCTCTGCCTTTACGCCGAGGATATCTTTGTTTGCATCGAGAATTGGCTGAATCTGCTCTGCCAGGAACTCGGCTGTCTGCTCCGGTGCACGACCAACAAAGTTCTTTGGATCAAGCAGAGCTTCGATCTCTTCGCGTGTCATGCCAAATGCAGAATCGCATGCGATCAGCTCTACCAGGTTATTCTCGTTTCCATACTTCTTCACCTGCTCACCCGCGATCATCGAATACTCACGGATCTTCTCATGCAGCTCCTGACGATTTCCGCCACGCTTTACGGCATCCATCATGATGTTCTCGGTTGCCATGAAAGGAATCTCCTTCATGAAATGCTGGTAGATCACCTTGTCATATACGACAAGTCCATCTACGACATTCAAGTACAGATCCAGAATACCATCGATGGCAAGGAATGCTTCCGGTACAGAAATTCGCTTGTTTGCAGAATCATCCAGTGTACGCTCAAACCACTGTGTACTTGCCACAATTGCCGGATTTAAAGCATCTGCCATCACATAGTCAGACAGGGATGCGATACGCTCACTACGCATAGGATTCCGCTTATATGCCATCGCTGACGAACCAATCTGGTTCTTCTCGAACGGCTCTTCTACTTCCTTCAGATGCTGAAGAAGACGGATATCGTTAGAGAACTTATGGGCTGACATCGCAATGCCGGAAAGTACATTTAAGACTCTCGCATCGACCTTTCTGGAATAGGTCTGTCCGGAAACCGGATAGCAGGCTGCAAATCCCATCTTCTCAGCAATCTTTCCATCGATTTTCTTCACGGTCTCATGGTCGCCCTCAAACAGCTCTAAGAAACTTGCCTGTGTACCGGTTGTTCCCTTACAGCCAAGCAGCTTCTGCTGTCCGATCATATATTCAAGGTCTGCTAAATCCAGCAGTAACTCCTGCATCCAGAGTGTCGCACGCTTACCAACTGTCGTTGGCTGTGCAGGCTGGAAATGTGTAAATGCCAGAGTCGGAAGATCCTTATAGGTATCTGCAAACTTTGCAAGCTCATTGATGACATTGATCAGCTTTGTACGAACGAGCTTCATTGCCTCTGTCATAATGATGACATCTGTGTTATCGCCAACATAACAGCTTGTTGCACCCAGATGGATGATACCTGCTGCCTTCGGACACTGCTGTCCATATGCATACACATGACTCATAACGTCATGACGCACGAGCTTCTCACGCTCTCTTGCCACATCGTAGTTGATATCCTCTACATGGCTTTTCAGTTCTTCGATCTGCTCGTCTGTGATACGTGGGTTGCCATCGGCATCTTTTAGTCCAAGCTCCTTTTCGGTCTCAGCAAGTGCGATCCATAATTTTCTCCATGTCTTGAACTTCATGTCCGGGGAGAAGATATACTGCATCTCCTTGCTTGCGTATCTCTCTGAAAGTGGGCTTACATACTTGTCTCTGCTCATAAAAACCTCCAAATTTATATATTTTCCTCATATGTTCTTCTATTATACACCTTATGCGTCATATTCGCCACGAATATCTTCTTTTGGTGGATCAATTGGCCATTTTCCTGTGAAACAGCCCTGACAGAACTGTCTGCCACCGGTCAGTTCCGGCAGCCGTTCCAGCTTCAGATAGCCAAGGGAATCCGCACCGATGATCTGACGGATTTCCTCAATGGTACGGTTGTATGCGATCAACTGGTCACTGTCCGGCACATCCGTTCCGAAATAACACGGATACAGGAATGGTGGAGATGAAATCCGCACATGGACTTCCTTCGCACCGGCTTCCTTCAGCATACTGACGATCCGGTCACTCGTCGTTCCACGCACGATGGAATCATCGATCATGATCACACGTTTTCCTGCAACTGCATCCTTTAACACGTTTAACTTCACGCGCACACTGGATTCACGCTGACTCTGCTTCGGCTTGATAAAGGTTCGTCCGACATAGCCATTTTTTACGAAAGCAGTTCCGTATGGAATACCGGATTCGAGCGAATAGCCAAGTGCCGCTGCATTTCCGGATTCCGGTACACCAACAACCAAATCCGCGTCCACCGGGCTGTCCTTTGCGAGACATCTTCCGGCAATGATACGCGACTGATATACACTCATCCCATCAATCACACTATCCGGTCTTGCAAAATAAATATATTCAAACACACATCTGCCGTGTTCCTTCTGGCACAGCTCTCTGTGACTTTCAATCCCTTTTTCCGGTGATATAACAACCATCTCACCCGGTTCCACATCCCGAACAAATTCTGCACCGATTGTATCAAGTGCGCAGCTTTCCGATGCAAGCACGTACGCATTGTCGCGTTTTCCGATGCAGAGTGGACGGAACCCAAACGGATCACGGGCACCGATCAGTTTTCTCGGACTCATGACAATCAGGGAATAGGAACCGACCAGCTTCTTCATGGCATTTTGAACTGCTTCCTCTGCCGAAGATGTCTTTACACGTTCCCTGGCAATATGATATGCGATCACCTCGGAGTCGATCGTCGTCTGGAAGATTGCACCATCATGTGCGAGTTCTCTTCGAAGCTCCGGTGCATTGACGAGATTCCCGTTATGTGCCAGGGCAAGGGTACCCTTGATATAATTCAGTACAAGCGGCTGTGCATTCTCTCTGGTACTCGCACCGGCTGTTGAATATCGTACATGACCAACTCCGATATTGCCTTTGAGCTTATCTAAGTCTTCCTGTGTGAATACCTCATTCACAAGTCCCATACCCTTAGAAGACAGCACCTTGCCCTTTGGTCCTTCGGTATCAGATACCGCAATACCACAGCTTTCCTGTCCTCTGTGCTGCAAAGCGAACAATCCGTAGTAAATCGTTCTAGCCACATCGTGTCCGTCAAAGTCATACATACCGAAGACTCCACATTCTTCGTGCAGACCATCATCCTGATAGTGTTCCATTACATCACTCATATCGCACGTTCCTCTCATTATAATCTTATTATCCGCATATCGCTTCTTTTTTTGATAATTTTTTCAAACCTTGCTTATTATAACCTAGATAACTTAAAGTATCAAACAGTTTATGTGTTTTTTTCGAGTTTTCGTGAATTTATATAGCGTTTCACTTGTTTTTTTGATATAATAGTGCCAATCTAATAAAAATTCCAAGCTGGAGGGTTCGTATGCAGGAAAAAAGAAAGAACGTCAGACTTCCAATCAAACTCAAATTGGAAGTTTCTAATTTATTTAAGCAGGATGGTGTAAAAATCGAAAATCTTGATGCCGAAATCGAGGTCTTCGATATATCCAAAGCTGGTATCGGCTTTATGTCCCTGTCCAAGCTTCCGGTCAATTATTATTTCAATGCAACGATTGAATTCGAGAACCGGGAAGAAGTAATCTTATCCGTTGTGAAGATTCTGTATGTAACACCAATTGGCAACGCCGGCTATCGTTATGGCTGTGAGTTCGTCGGTCTGCCGTCTATGTACGATTACATATTTGAGGAGTATGCGCAGAACCTGTAAGTATTCCAATTCCGTTATATAGAAAAAGAAAGAACTGTACACGCATTTTCGTGAACAGTTCTTTTTTTATTCTGTTTCCTCAACCGGGGGATTCACCGACTCTGGTGGCTGATATTCTTCAAATACCAGTTCTTCTTCTCTGTGAAACGCCTCTGTGCTATCCTTCTTGAACAGAACGATCAATGTCTGGAACAACAGCTTGATATCCAGCCAGAAGCTGTATTCTTCAATATACGTCAGATCTAAGATCAGCTTATCCTTCGGGGATGTGTTATACTTTCCGGCAATCTGTGCATGTCCGGTGATACCTGCTTTCACACGCAGGCGGTACTCGAACTCTGGCAGAACCGATGTATAGTTAAAGACATTTGCCAGCATCTCCGGTCTTGGTCCAACTACACTCATATCCCCCTTTAATACATTGAAAAACTGTGGGATCTCATCCAGCCGGTATTTCCGCAGGAATTTTCCGACACGCGTCACACGCTCATCATCTTCCACCACAGAATAATTCTCTACATTCTCCCGCATTGTGCGGAACTTGTATACCGAGAATATCTTTCCGTCCCGCGTCGCACGGTTCTGCTTAAAAATGAGGCTTCCGTGGTCATCGAGTTTGATCATAATGCTGACAACCAGCATAATCGGCGAGGTAAGGATCAACGCAATCACAGAGATTACAATATCCATCGCCCGCTTGATAAACCGCTGCTCCAGAGTCAGCCCCTTGGAATAATTACAGTATACCGATACGTCGTCTAAGATAAAATGCTTCGCACTCTTCTCGATCACATCATGCATATCCGGATTGAAATACACATTCTTCATATTCTGGTAACAGTACTCTAAGATCTTTGTCCGATCCTGCACCGGAACGTCATAGATAAATATCGTATCATGCTCCAGAATGTATTGCTTGAGGTTTGCGTCCCGATAGTCCGCTACCTTGTTTACCTTGTATTGCAGCTTGTATTTTAAAACGCCGCGCACAATCTCATTTAAGCTCTGCTGGGAAGATGTAATGATAATACAATCCTCCGGCTGATAGATCTTAAAATACAAATGATTGCCACCATACACGAAAATCAGGATCGTCACAAACTGGATTGCAATAATCGGCAAAAGCAGATATGGCTGTTCCAGCTTGAAGCTCTGGTTTTTCATCTGGTTTGTATTCATAATCGACAGAACGATCACAGAGATCACATCTGTAAATACCTGATTCAAAAACAGGGACAGCACGATCGGTTTACTCTTTCGTTTTCCTATGTCGTAATGTCCATAGATCGTCGAAAACATATAATGCATTACTACATACGCTGCGATTGTAATACCGGATGTTCGCGACAGATTCCACAGCTGCCAGTTTGATTTCGCATAAATTCCATACAATACAAAGAACAATATCAAATTCAAAATCGCCTTGAGAAGAAATACAAGTGAAGTCTCAAGTTTTCTGGTATTATTCATTCTATATCCTTACTGTACTTCGTATCCTTTGCTTCGGATAACATCGACTACCGCATCTACATGTTCTTTACAGATTTCATCGGTCTTGGCTTCCACCATCACACGGATCAGTGGCTCTGTACCACTTTGGCGAAGCAGGATTCTTCCATCATCTCCAAGTGCTTCCTCCACCTTCTTTGCGGCTGCAAGTACATCTGCGTCTTCCATAACTTCTTTCTTACTTGTAACTTTAACATTCACCAGAAGCTGTGGGTAGATCGTCAGTCCGCGTGTCAGTTCAGAAAGCGGCATCTTCTCTTCCACCATTGCTTCCATGATCTTCAGGGATGTCAGAACGCCATCACCCGTTCTTGCATTCTTCGAGAAAATGATATGTCCACTCTGCTCACCGCCGAGGATATATCCGTTCTCCATCATACACTCATAGACATATTTGTCTCCGACTGCAGTCTTCTCATAGCCGATTCCCTCTGCATCTAATGCCTTGTACAGACCAAGGTTTGACATGACGGTTGTCACGACTTTGTTATTGTTCAGTCTGCCACGGTCACGCAGATACTTGCCACAGATGTAGATGATCGCATCGCCATCCACCAGATTCCCCTTCTCATCGACAGCCAGACAACGGTCTGCATCGCCATCATAAGCAAATCCTGCATCTAAATTATTCTCTACAACAAACTTCTGCAGTCCCTCAATATGGGTAGAACCACAGTTCGTATTGATATTCGTACCATCCGGTGTGTTATTGATGACATATGTCTTCGCACCAAGTGCATCGAACACTGCCTTCGCAACCGTCGAAGATGCACCGTTTGCACAGTCGAGTCCGACACGCAGATTCTTGAATGCACGTGTTGGGAGTGTCATCAGATAACCGATATAACGGTTTCTACCCATCGAATAATCCGTCGTCCGTCCAATCTTTTCTTTCGTTGCAAATGGAATCTCCGGTACCAGTCCATCGATATAATCCTCAATCAACTTTTCAACAGCCGCATCCATCTTTGCACCGTGACTGTTAATGATCTTGATTCCGTTATCATAAAATGGGTTGTGGCTCGCAGAAATCATAATTCCACAGTCAAACTCATCGGCACGCACAATATAGGACACACTCGGTGTCGGTGTGACATGCATCAAAAATACATCCGCGCCACTCGCTGTCAGTCCGGCAACTAAGGAATACTCAAACATATAGCTCGAACGTCTCGTGTCTTTTCCGATGACGATTCGTGCCCGGTCATCCCCCTGCTTCTCCTTACCAAAATAATATCCGAGATATCTTCCGACCTTGTACGCATGTTCCACTGTCAGGTCTACATTTGCCTCACCGCGGAATCCGTCTGTTCCGAAATACTTTCCCATTATTTTCCCCTTTCAATTTAGCTGTCTAAATTTTATCTTCATCGTTTTATGCACGTGTGCATTATTCTTATTATATTCTTTTTTCTCTTACTTGTAAAGAATTGGCATAGCAAAGCGGTTCTCACTCTTTTTTATCCGGCTCTGTCTGTGCAGATTCCTCTGGATAATGCAGTGCATACCGGCTATACAGATCTTCAAGATCAATATCATCTTCCGTGTAAGCAGTCTCCTCGTCACGCTCTTTATCCATCGCGTCATCGTCATCACTCGGCTGGTTTGCCATCTCCTCAATGTTGATCTGCGGCAGCATAATATCAAGCGCCTGCTGCTGGTTTAAGATCTCCACATGCTTCAAACTTCCGCCAAACTCCCCATCGAGTGTCCATGCGATCTCCTGTTCTCCATCTACAACAACACGGGACGCCTTGCATTCAAAGAACATCTCATTTCCCTCAACTTCATTTTGCAGAAGTCCACGGATGATCTGCTGCATCTCCGCCGGTGTTGATGGCATCTTGATAAAGAGGCAGTCAAATTTTCCGTCATCCAACACGACATGCTTGGCTCCTCGCAGCTTGAATCCGCCAACCGAAAGCGTATTGGTCACCATACCATACAGATATTTTCCAGTGATGACCTTCTCGTCAAACTGTGCCGTCAGATTAAAGCCTTTATAATTTCCGATATTTTTAATTCCTTCAATAATATATGCCGAATGTCCGATTGCCTTCTTCAGGGACTGATTCGTATTATATGACACATCGGTGAAAATACCGAATGCCGCAATATAGATAAACGACTTGTCCGCGAACTGTCCGATATCAACCTTCGTACATTTTCCATTTACAATCTGATTTGCCGCTTCAATGGGTTTTCTTGAGATACGAAGGCTTCGTGCGAAATCGTTTGTCGTTCCAACCGGGATATAACCAAGCGGCACTTTTTTGTGTCCCATCTTGGAGTATCCGCAGACCGTGTTATCGAGCGTTCCATCGCCACCTGCGCACACGATCAGATCGTAATCTTCGCCGTCGACACGCACCTTGCGTTCTGCATCCTCCGGTCCCTGTGTCGGATACGTCACGACCTCGTATCCAGCCTGTGAAAATACCATGATAATCTCAAACAAATCATTTCTTATCGCCGTTCGTCCGGCTTTCGGATTGATAATAAATAACAAGCGTTTCATGGCTTCCCTCCATTATCCTTTATCGTCTAGCAAGATATGCATCCAAGCCTTTTTTCCGCAGCTTACATGCAGGGCAGTTGCCACAGCCATCGCCCTTGATGCCATTATAACATGTTAATGTCATATTGCGAACCAGATCAAATCCACCGAGCTTATCGGCAAGCTCCCATGTCTCTTCCTTGTCAATCCACATAAGCGGTGTGATAATGTCAAATTCATAATCCATTGCCAGATTTAAAGATACATTTAAGGACTTGATAAACTCATCTCTGCAATCTGGATAACCAGAGAAATCACTCTGAGATACACCCGTCAGGATATCCGTGACACCCTTCTGCTTTGCGAATACCGCTGCAAATGTCAAAAACAGCATATTTCTTCCATCGACAAATGTATTTGGTGTACCCTCTGCCGGTGCATCGCTGTCCACCTTCATATCATCACGAGTCAGAGAATTCGGTGCGAGCTGATTTAACAATGTCATATCCATGATTGTCTGCTCCACATCCAGCTTCTCACAGATTTCCTTCGCTGCATCAAGCTCTGCCACATGTCTCTGGTGATAATCAAACGATACGGCATACACCTTCTTATAATGTTTCTTCGCATACAGCAGACAGGTTGTGCTGTCCTGTCCTCCACTAAATACAACAACGGCTGCTTCTTTGTTCTTCTTATGCTGCATAATAATCACTCCTTCTTATCCTCTGTTTTCATCTTCTATGTTCAGCTCTTATTTCAGTAGCATCATCAGTTTGTTCTGCAATGTCTCATTCTTCTCGAACTCGCCGGTGAATGTCGTCGTGAACGTCTTTGCACTTGCGTTTCGGATACCTCTGGCTGTCATACAGCTATGGCTTCCCTCGATCACGACTGCCACATCCTCACTTCCAGTCACCTTACTCATAATATATGCGATATCGGTACCGATTCTTTCCTGCAACTGTAAGCGTTTTGCGACCATATCTGCAATCCGTGCGATCTTGCTAAGTCCGAGCACTTTTCCCTTCGGAATATAAGCGACTGATACATGCATGTCATACATCAGTGCCATATGGTGCTCACAATAACTGAACACCTCGATATCCTTGACCAGAACCATGTCACTCGTATCCTTGCCCGGACGCTCAAACGATTTGTTGAACATCTCTGCAATCTCATCGTTCGTATAGTTCATTCCTTCAAATACTTCCTCATACATGCGGGCAACCCGGTCGGGTGTTTCCTTTAATCCTTCTCGGTCGGGATCATCGCCAAGGGCAACTAAAATCCCGCGGATATGTTCTTTGATTGCTTCTTTATCGATTGCCATCTTATACTCCTTTTTTCTCCGGATCCCAGATGTATTTGTGCATCTGTAGCTGTAACCGGACATCCTTCATGTTTTCCTGTATCATGTACTCTACGATCTGTGCTGGTGTGATCGCTGAAAATGCGGAACTCAAATATACGGTTGCCTTCGCACACAGGTCATATGTCTCAATGATCTTCTTCGCCGTTTCCAGATCTCTTGTCGACGAAACAACGAATTTCACTGCATCCTGCGGTTTTAACCATGCGTAATTTTCTGTGCGCATAAACTGCTCCATCCCACTGTCTGGAAGCTTATAGTCAAGCGTCATGCAGACATTCTCCGGGCGTGCATCGTATCCGGCAATATCCACGCTTCCGTTCGTCTCGATCTCTACGCGCAGGGCTTTATCCGCTGACAGAAGTGTGATCAACCATTCAATTTCCGGCTGGATCAACGGCTCTCCGCCCGTCAGCGTCACATTTTTCACGCCACAGGATTTGATATACGCATAGATTTCTTCCGCACTCATACTCTTGTATGGCACCTGCGGTTCATTCGCCCATTTCGTATCACAGTATCCACAGGCAAGATTACATCCGGCAAACCGGATAAAGCATGCAAGCTCTCCAGCATGGGTTGCCTCGCCGTTGATACTGACAAACGTTTCTACTACTTTATACTTTCCCATATTACTCCATATATGCGGCACAGTTATTTGGTGTCTCATACACCGTTGCCTTTAAGACATGATAGCCTTTTCCTTTCATCTCGTCATAGAAGAACTTTGCAAAGTTCTCTGCAGTCGGTCGGAACATCACTTCTACAACCTTGAAATGCTCTTCTTCGAGCACATCCAGCGTTCTGCGTTTCAGACTTCCAATCTCCACGATCAGACAATGGTCGAGTGCATCTGCGATGTTCTTCAGATCTGTTTTTAATTTGGAGAAATCCACGATCATACCACGGTTATTTCCTCCCATCTCCAGACTGTTGCTTCCTACCTCGATTTCCACTGTCCAGTGATGTCCATGAATGTTTGAACATTTTCCCTCATAGCCTGCCAGAAAATGTGCACTGTCAAAGCTGGCATTTGTCTTTAATGTATACATACGAAAACTCCCTTCATATAGAGCAAGATGCACTCTGCGCATCTTGCTCTGATTAGTGGTCGTCAAATGCATCGCATAAATGCGTGCATTTTCCTCGTCACCATAACAAAAAATGCGGGCGCACAAAGCACCCGCAACATAAACTCTGTCATTTATGGTTTGCCCTAGTTTTGTTTAACGGCAGGATGGTGCGAATGAACTGCCGCGCGTATTCTCAACGCGTCTATGTTATTAAATATTCAAAAACTTCTTTACTTCTGCAAGCATGTCTTCCTTGTCGCAGACGATATCGTGACGAACCTCTGCCTGACGGATGTCTTCGATTGCCTGTGGTACCTTCACGCCAGAAAGCTTATTCAGCTCATCGACAAGTTCGAAATCAGACTGCTTGTCATATGCACTGTCGATTGCATTCATAACGCTTCTCGTAAACTTGTATGGGCTTGCTGTACTTGCGATCACAGTTGGTGTTGTATCGCCAGTCTCCTTCACATACTTGTCATATACCGATGCTGCTACGGCTGTATGGGTATCCATGATGTACCGATCGGACTCATATACACGCTTGATCGTAGCGGCTGTCTCAGCCTCAGATGCATAATTTCCGTAGAAATCTGCCAACTGCTTCTTCATATCGTCTGTGATCGTGTAAGCACCCTCGCCATTTAATGCCTGCATCAAAGCCTTGTTCTTCTCTGCATCATTGCCTGCGATACGGTAGATCAAACGCTCCAGATTGCTGGAGATCAGAATATCCATAGAAGGAGAAGTTGTTAAGATGAACTCTCTCTTTCTGTCGTATGTACCTGTACGGAAGAAATCGTACAGAACCTTATTCTCATTCGATGCACAGATGAACTTGTTAATTGGAAGTCCCATCTGCTTTGCATAGAAAGCTGCTAAAATATTTCCGAAGTTTCCGGTTGGAACAACGACATTGATCTTGTCGCCAGCCTTGATCTCTCCATTTGCAACGAGTCTTGTATATGCATATACATAATATACCATCTGTGGTACAAGGCGTCCGATATTGATGGAGTTTGCAGAAGAGAACTGATATCCCTTGGATGCCAGATACTCGTTCAACTCCTTGTCAGAGAACATCTTCTTGACGCCTGTCTGTGCGTCATCAAAATTACCTGTGATACCGATGACACATGTATTATCACCCTTCTGGGTTACCATCTGCTTTTCCTGAATTGGGCTTACACCATGCTTTGGATAAAATACGATGATCTTCGTTCCCGGTACATCTGCAAATCCTGCAAGTGCAGCCTTACCTGTATCACCGGAAGTAGCAGTCAGAATCACGATCTCATTCTTCACATCGTTCTTCTTTGCTGAGGTTGTCAGCAGATATGGAAGAATGGAAAGTGCCATATCCTTAAACGCGATTGTTGCGCCATGGAACAGTTCCAGATAATACGCACCTGCCTTATGTACGAGCGGTGCAATCTCCTTTGTATCGAACTTCGAATCATATGCACTGTTGATACAATGACGAAGCTCTTCTTCTGTGAAGTCTGTCAGCATCAGCTTCATAACCTGATATGCAACCTCACGGTAATCCATCTTGGAAAGCTCTTCCAGGCTCTTGTCAAATGCCGGAATTGTATCCGGTACAAATAAGCCACCCTCGTTTGCAAGTCCTTTCAAAATCGCCATAGAAGCGGTCGCTGTCTCTTGTGCATTTCTTGTACTTCTGTAAACCAGTTCCATCTTTTTCTCCTTTTATTCAACTACCAGATAGGCAGAGGTTGTTCTCATATTAAAGTTCAAAGCTTCCTGATGTGTATTGCAGAACACATCGAAATGATTTCCTGTGATCGCACCACCACGATCCTGTACTTCATAGATCTGTCCATCGATCATGATCTTTGTACCAAACGCAAAATTCTTCGGTGCAGCAATTGTCCATCCGGCTGTCGCACGTGCACCACTTGCTGTGATCGGATTCTCCATATTGCTCCACTTACCACAACAGATTGGACATGGACAGTATGCAGTCAGCAGGTATTCACCCAGATACTGATACTTTCCGTTCGCATCGGCTGGTACATACGTCGGTGTGGAAGCGGTTGTCGTAGTAGTTGTTGTATTGGTCTCTGCGGATGCCACAACGACGGCATTCGGATCGTACTCGCCAATCTCACCCGGTCCGCTATGCACAGCGGTCAATGCCTCCAAAGCCGCCTGATCCCGTTTATCCTGTCTTCTGGCTGTCAGAATCTCATCAATCTGCTGTTCTGCACGCTCTAACTGTGCAAGCTGGTCTGTCTCATAATTTACGTTTACCATATCATTGTAGCTGATTGCAGTACTTGCAAACAGATCTCCTGAAAATGGTTCTTTATCCTTCGTCAGATCTGCAACGGTCATCATAACACCGGTTGCAACCTCACGATTTGCGATCCGGTCTGCCAGTGAGACTGCACAGACAATGACCAATGCAAGTGCCACAGCGCCAGCACCTACATACTTTCCGTATGCCTGCAGGAAACTTTTCAGTTTCCCCGGTTCTCTCTGTTTCTTATCCTTTTTTTCTTTGGAATCCATATTCAATTCAATCGTTGCGATTTTACCTGCGTCCATATTGTTCCTATTCTCCTCATGCAATTCCGATTTGGAATTTATGATAAAATTGTTACAAAAAGGTTACATTTACACTTTCATGATTATAATTCAAGAATGCCGTTCGGTCAAGTAATTTCGCGACTTTTTCATGACTTTTTTCGATCGGCAGACTGGACTTTTTCCTGTGCAGTCGTTATACTGATTTTATGTGCGGATTTTGTATTTTTATGGCACAAAATATCACGGAAAGGATTTCCTCTCACTCAGATTATGGCAGCTTTACCTGGTATCTATACAGCAACCAAAAAAGATGGCAGCACCTATTACCGTGCTTCCATCACATATCTGAAAAAACATATCAGCCTTGGCAGCTTCACAACAGAGGAGCTTGCTTCGCGCACCTACAGGGAAGCACGCCTGATCTTGGATCACGCGGAGATCACGCTGTCAGAATACAGCCTGTTTTCCTGCCTTTCCCATGACAAATTCGTATGTCTCATCAACTTCCGCGACAACGGCATTTATTTCAAAACGCCAATCTATCTGTTCAGAAAATATTTTGAATACCATATGTCTGCCACAGAGATTCTGAAGTTCGACCGGGATGATCTATTCTTCTATGCATCTAAGAAAATCCAGAAAAAAGGCGGTTATCTCTTCGTCAGCGACTACGGAAGCCAGTACAGCATCCTGTCCCGCTACGGCATCCGTCCGTTTTCTGTCTACGGCAGAGACTACCGCATGACAAACGGCGATGCACTTGATTTCCGTTATTCCAACATCGAGATCATCAACCAGTATGCCGGCGTCCAGAGGAAAGAATCCGCTTCCGGTCAGGTGCAATACCAGACTAAAATCCACGTAAATGGCGATTTCATCGTCGGCACTTACGCAGACGAGATTTCCGCTGCCATCGCATACAACAAAGCGGCGGACACACTCGCAGCACATGGAATCAGTAAGGCATACGCCAGAAATTACATTGTCTCCATGACAAACGAGCAGTATCACACCGCTTATACTTCGATTTCTATCTCCAAAAAGCTTACAGCGCCTGCACCATAGCCGCAAGTGCATCGTAGGTTTCCACCATATTGATCTTCGCGCGCAGCTTCGCCGAATCCGGCATGCCCTGCGTGTACCAAGCCACATGCTTACGCATCTCATGTATCCCGGTGAATTCCCCTTTGTATTCCACCATCAAAGACGCATGGCGCAGCATCATCGCTTTCCGTTCTTCCACACTCGGCTTTTCCAGATGTTCTCCGGTTTTCAGGAAATGACTGATATCCTGAAAGATCCAAGGATTTCCTTTCGCCGCCCTTCCGATCATCACACTGTCACAGCCCGTCTGTGCCCGCATTGCAAGCACATCCTCCGCACAGGTAATGTCACCGTTGCCAATTACCGGCACAGACACTGCTTCTTTGACCTGCCGGATCACATCCCAGTCTGCCTGTCCGTGATAATACTGTTCTCTTGTTCTTCCATGCACCGCGATTGCAGAAACGCCTGCCTGCTCCGCGATCCGTGCCACCTCCAGCGCATTGATATGCTCTGCATCAAAGCCTGCCCGGATCTTGATCGTAACTGGAAGCGAAACCGCATGCACCAGTGCATCGACAATATCTCCGATCAATTCTGGCTGTTTCATCAGCGCGGAACCTTCGCCGTTGTTGACGATCTTCGGAACCGGGCATCCCATGTTGACATCGATAAAAGAAAATCCCTTATCCTCCAGTCTTTTTGCCTGTGATGCCATAAGCTCCGGTTCACTGCCGAAGATCTGCACGCCAATTGGCGATTCCTCCGGTTTTGTCATAAGCAGCGGTCCCGTATTTTTGTTGTTATAATACATGCCCTTGGCACTCACCATCTCCGTGTATACGATATCACAGCCCATCTCTTTGCATAAGAGACGAAATGGCAGGTCACAGATACCTGCCATTGGTGCCAATGCGATTTTACCAGTAAAATCCATCGTTTCGTCCTTTATTGTTTCTCGTAAATTAACTGCAAGCCTTTCAGTGTGAGGTCTGCATCATAATAATCAATACAATCGGTATTCTCTGAAATCAGCTTACCAAGTCCGCCAGTTGCCACAACCTTGATGTTATCCAGTCCAGACTCTTCCTTGATCCTGCGGATAATATACTCGGTCTGACCAACATAGCCATAGAATACACCTGCCTGCATACTGCTGACTGTATCCTTTGCCAGAATCGTATCTGGTCTCTTGATTTCGATTTCTGGAAGCTTTGCAGTCCCGGACCAGAGTGCTGCTGCCGCCAGTCGGATTCCCGGCGATGTCGCCCCCGAATGGAACACGCCACCTTCCAATACCAGATCATGCGTCGTTGCAGTTCCAAAATCTACAACGATTACCGGACCGCCATACAACTCATACGCAGCCACTGCATCGACCAGACGGTCGGCACCCAGTGTCTTTGGTTCCGGAATTGCAATATTGATTCCAGTCTTGATGCCTGGTGCAACAATAATCGGCTGAATGTTCAGATACTTGATGATACCACTCGTCAGAGAGTGCATAACCTTCGGTACAACGGACGCGATAATAACCGCATCGATTTCTGAAACATGTATATCCCGTACCCGAAGCCAATCCACAAAATACACGCCATACTCATCCGATGTACGTGCCGTACCAGTTGTGATACGGAATGTCTTGATCAGATTCTTACCATCAAACAGTCCTACTGTAATATTTGTGTTTCCAACGTCTACTGCAAATAACATATATCTTCCCCTTAGCTAAGGAAAAATGTCTGAAAATACAGCTCCAGCTGTTCAAACAATTCCTTCTTTTCCTTTCTGATCTGCTTGATTTTTAAACCACAGCCAATCTCGTCGTACAGGATATCTTCCTCTGCCGCGTCAGTGACAATATTCAGGTTTCCCATACTGTCAAACACAAGCATAATGATTCCACCAACATCTTCTGTGAACAACGTGCACAGAATCCGAAGCTCTTTTTTAACCTCAGTCGGCAGATTGTCAAAATCTTCATTCAAATAATACTTCTGCGTGTACTTTGAAGCACTGCACAAAATAATTTCATCCTGATACATAATCGTTCCTCGCTTATCCAATCACATCTGCCATATCATAAAAGCCTGCCGGCTTTCCTGCCAGAAACTTTGCTGCTTCCACTGCGCCCTTGGCAAATACAGACTTCGAATAAGCCGTATGCTTAAACTCGATCACTTCGTCCACACCTGCAAAAATCACCTCATGCTCACCGACGATCGTTCCGCCACGTACCGCAGAGATACCAAGTTCTTTCTTGTCACGCTTCTTTCTTACCTGCGAACGGTCATAGACATACTCATACGCATTGTCTCTGGCGTCGTTGATCGCATCGGCAAGTGCCAGTGCTGTTCCCGATGGTGCATCCACTTTCTGATTATGATGCTTCTCTACGATCTCAATATCATAACCGGCTGGTGCAAATACATTTGCTGCATCCTTCAGGAGCTTCATCAACGTATTGATACCCAGACTCATGTTGGCAGACTTCAAGATTGCTACCTTCTCAGAGCAAAGAGATACCTTGTTGAGCTGCTCCGGGGAAAGTCCGGTCGTACAAAGTACAACTGGAACCTGCTTATCAACTGCATAATCAAGCAGCTTATCAACCGCAACGGCTGCTGCAAAATCAATAATCACATCTGCCTTGACATCACATGCGTTGATATCTGTAAATACCGGATATCCGTTTTCTCTATTATCTACGACATCAATGCCAGCAACGATCTCCACATCCGGATCTTCCTTGCAAAGTCCTGTGATGACCTGCCCCATCTTACCGTTACAACCATGCATAATCACACGAATCATTTGTTTTTCCTCCCGGTCTGTCTATCTGTATTACTGGATTTTTACACCAAATCCTGTCATTGCTTTCTTTAACTGCTCTGTATGCTCTGGCTCAAGCTCTGTCAGTGGCATACGAAGGTTGCCTTCGCAAAGTCCCATCAGTTCCACTGCCTTCTTGACAGGGATTGGGTTTACCTCACAGAACAGTGCCTCACACAGAGGAATTGCCTTGATCTGAATCTCTCTGGCTCCAACCACATCACCATCTAAGTACTTCTGTACCATATCATGTGTCTCCTTCGGAGCTACATTTGCAAGTACAGAAATCACGCCCTTTCCACCAAGGGACAGGATTGGCATAACCTGATCATCATTTCCAGAATATACATCGAGGCATCCATTTGCCAGGCTTACCAGACGTGCAACCTGTGACAGATTGCCAGTTGCCTCCTTGATCGCTACGATATTTTTTACATTCTTAGCCAGATATACGGCTGTCTCCGGCTGGATGTTCGTACCGGTTCTGCTTGGTACGTTGTACATGATAATTGGAAGTGTCACGCTGTTTGCAACGGCTGTGTAATGTGCGATCAGCCCTTTCTGTGTTGCCTTGTTGTAATATGGTGTTACAACAAGCAGACCATCCACGCCATACTTCTCTGCTTCCTGAGACAGATAAATAGCTGTCTCTGTACAATTTGAACCTGTTCCTGCAACAACCGGAATACGCTTGTTGACAACCTCTGCACAGAAACGAATACAGTCAAGATGCTCTTCATGGGATAAGGTTGAAGACTCACCTGTCGTTCCGCATACAACGATACAGTCGGTTCCACCAGCGATCTGATACTCGATCACGTCACGGAACTTATCATAATCCACCGAACCATCCTTCTTAAATGGTGTTACAATCGCAACTGCTGAACCTGTAAAAATTGACATCTTTCTCTTCCTCCTAAATAATTATAAGGTATAACCATAAATAAAGCTGGCACCCGATAAAGTGCCAGCTTGAAATGTCTCAATTCCGGTAGCGCTCCATCTGCATGCTTACAAATGACAGTCATACAATTCTTCATTGCACAACCAGGATTCCAGTGCTTAGACATCTGTCGTCCTTCGGCGGTTTCCCCTTTTCCATGCGATCCACTGCTCTAAGTCATCCCGCAAAGTACTCTTGAATTCCGCACCTCTACTCAATCAAAATCAAGGATAGTATATCATCGTTATACAGGTCTGTCAATCATTATTCCAAACATTCCATCTTGCTGACTGACACCTCGTATGCGACCTTATTGACTATCTCATCATTTCCTATTTTTTTCTGATATTCCCGGCTCTGGATACGTCCCCAGATTGCCACATGCTCACCAACTGCGAGCTTTCCTGCAAATCTGGCATTTCTGCCCCAGCAGATACAAGGAATATAATCTGATTTTCCGTATGCCCGGTTCACAGCGAGCAGAATATCTGCAATCTCTCTGCCAAGCGGCGTCATACGGTAGATCGGCTCTTTGCATATGTATCCGTCTAAGTATATCTGGTTCGGTTTGTTCTCCTTGTCATCCACCGCGTCGATCACCTCGATCTCACGTACAAACACAGACAGGATCAAACGGTTCTTGTTCTCCTCGTGCTTGTTGTACGACCGGAACTGTCCCTTCGCCAGTACCTTTTCCCCGATGTGGGATTTTTCTACATCAAACAGGCGATCGGAAACCATCAAAGGAATCACGTCATGCGCATCGCTTAATCTGCTGACTACCAGATCCACCATATAGAATCCCTCTCCGAATATCTCATGGCTGAATCGGAAATCTGATACGATTTCTCCTGCTACTACCACCTGATTGTTGTTCAAAATCTTCTCTGTCATATTTTTTCCTCCCTCTTGTCAATGTTCACAGCCTCATTTATATCCCCATATAAACTGTGAATTTTTAATATTGTACATTTACAATATATGCGTGCCTATATTGTAATATTCCAAACTTTTTCATTTTTTTCCTGTGCTTCGCTGTCGCAATACCTCGTATGCGATCACCGCGGTCGAAATCGCTGCATTTAACGACTCCACCTGTCCGCACATCGGAATCCGGATCAGATCATCCGCTTTTGCGCTGATTTCATCGGACAGACCATTTCCTTCGTTTCCGATCAGAAATGCACAGCCACCGGTAAAATCTTTCTCATAGAAGGTTGCCCCATCCAGATGCGCCCCATAAACCGGGATTCCACGTGTTTTCACGCGATCGATCGTCGCTGCCAGATCCTCGGCTACGGCAATTGGCATCCGGAAGATCGATCCCATCGTAGAACGGATCACCTTCGGGTTGTAGATGTCGACCGTATCTGCACTCAGGATAATACCCGTCACCCCAGCGCCCTCTGCGGTTCGTATAATGGTACCAAGATTTCCCGGGTCTTGCAGTCGTTCGATAATCAGAAGAAATGGTGCCGCATCACCTGCAAATAAATCATCCTCCGTTGTGGCTGTCTGATATACCTCCGCCAGAATTCCCTGCGGCGTGTTTGTATCCGACATACTCTGGAAAACCGAATCCCTGACAATTTCCACCTCTGCCGGTATCTGGTTGCAGATATCTGCGAATTTGTCTGTCATGCTTTCCGCCACATAAAGTGTCTTGACCGCATCTGCCGGTATCTCCCGCACCATGCGGATGCCCTCCACGATATAAAGTCCGGTCTCTTTGCGCCGGCTGGCGGATTTGATCAGCTTTTTTATTTCTTTGATTTTGTCGTTTGACGCTGACGTTATCACGATTTTTCTCCGTTTCCTTTCTTATCTAAGAGAATGACATTCGCCTCTCCATATGTCTGTTTCAATTTCTCTACCAGAGTCTCACTGGCATCGACCCGGTATAAATCCGGTAACTGCTTGAGCTTGATATTTTGCTCCTGTCCTTCTCCGGCTGGTTTGATCAGTACCTTCACGACCACCCGGCCCGGATACTGCCGGAGCGTCGCATAGAGTGCCTGCTCCTGCTGCATATAGGTCTCTAATTCGGTGAAGCGCAGCCACAGTTCCTTACCGGCTGCTATACGTTCCTGCCGTATCTCGTCGAAGGTTGTCATCTTTGAGAAGAGCAGCTTGCCGCCCCGCTCATCGACCGATGCATTTCCTTTGATCAGCACCTTCGCATCCTTCACAAACCGGTCTTTATTCTGCCTGTAATCTCTGGCGAACACGACAACCTCAACCGAACCATACAGATCCTCCACGGTAAGGAATGCCATCTCATCGCCGTTTCGTGTTGTCTTCTTCGTAATCTCCGTGAGCAGACCGCCGATCGTGTAGCTGGATTTATCCACGACACATTCACGCTCTTCGAACTCCATCTCCGTTCCGGCATTCTCGTCCTCCTCGGTATCTGCCAGAAATGCCGTCGACTTCGCGGTTGTGTATTCTTCTATAATATCCAGATCATCCTCCAGCGGATGTCCACTGACATAGATACCCAGAATCTCCTTTTCCTTTGCAAGCAGCTCATCCTTCGGGTATTCCTCCACATCCGGATAGCGCACCTGAAATTCCGTCTTTTCTTCCTCTCCAAGGAAATCCATCAGCGACATCTGTCCACTCATGGCATTTTTCTTTTCTTTCGCCGTCTGCTCTAACACAGCCGGATACACCATCATCATCTGATGGCGGTTATAGCCGAAGCTGTCAAACGCTCCTGCTAAAATAAAGCTCTCGATCGTCCGCTTGTTTGCTTCCTTCCCAGAAAGTCTCGTACAGAAATCCTCTAAGCTTGTAAATGGACCGTTCGCAACAACCTCCTGGTGCACGACTTCTGTCACACCGTCTCCGATACTTCTTAATCCTGACAAGCCAAACCGGATCGCATTTCCATCGACAAGGAAATCTCCGCTTCCTTTGTTGATATCCGGCGGCAGGATTTTGATGCCAAGCGATTTACACGTCTGGATATAACTGCTCATCTTCTCCGTATTTTCACGGACAGACGAGATCAGCGCTGCCATGTATTCAACCGGATAATAGATCTTTAAATATGCGGTCTGATATGCGACCACCGCATACACTGCCGCATGCGACTTGTTAAATGCATAGTTCGCAAAATCGACCATATCGTCGAAGATTTTATTGGCGACGGATTCCTGGATACCGTTTTTGACACAGCCCGGCACGTTTAACTCCTCGTTACCATATACAAAATACTGCCGCTCTTTGTCCATGACGTCCGCTTTTTTCTTCGCCATCGCACGGCGTACCAGATCCGAACGTCCCATCGAATATCCGGCAAGCTCCATTACGATCTGCATAACCTGCTCCTGATATACCATACATCCGTATGTTGATTTCAGGATCTTCTCCAACTTCGGTGTATCATAGACGATACTTTCTGGATGCTCACGGTTCGCTAAGTACTTCGGAATGAAATCCATCGGTCCCGGACGATACAGCGAGATTCCGGCAATAATTTCATCCAGATTCTTCGGCTTCAACTGCTTCATGAAAGACTTCATACCGGCACTTTCCAACTGGAACACGCCGTCGGTCTTTCCTTCTGATAACAGCTCATAGACTGCCGGATCACTCATATCCAGTTCCGACATATTGAGCTTCACACCATGATTTTCTTCAATCCGGTCTAACGCGTCCTTGATGACAGTCAGATTCCGCAATGCCAGAAAGTCCATCTTCAAAAGCCCCAGCTCTTCCACCGGGTCTTTCTCATACTGGCAGACAATACCACCATCCACGCTCCGTGCGAGCGGTACATATTCCTCGATTGGCTTCTGACCGATGATAACGCCTGCGGGATGTACACCCGTATGCCGTTGCAGACCTTCGAGCTTCATTGCCATGTCAAGCAGCTTTGTTACATCCGGTTCATTCTCATACATTTCCTTCAGGTCTGGACTTACTTTCAAAGCCACCGGAAGAGTGACATCTTTTACGCCCGGAACCTTGTTCGGAATTGCCTTTGCAACCTTATCACACAGACTATATGGAAGTGCCATCGCACGACCGACGTCGCGCACACACATCTTTGCTGCCATCGTACCGAAAGTGACAATCTGGACAACCTTTTCCTTGCCGTATTTCTGTACGACGTAATCAATGACTTCCTGTCTTCGGTTGACACAGAAATCAATATCAATATCTGGCATCGATACACGTTCCGGATTCAGGAATCGTTCAAACAGCAGATCGTACCGAAGCGGCTCGATATCCGTAATATACAGACAATAGGATACAATTGATCCGGCAGCAGAGCCTCTGCCCGGTCCAACCGGAATATCATGACTTTTCGCGTAATTGACAAAATCCCACACAATCAGGAAATAATCAACAAAGCCCATCTGTTTAATCATGTCAAGCTCATAATGCAGACGGTTCTTTACCTCATCTGTGACCTCTGGATACCGCTTTTTCGCGCCCTCCTCACAGAGCATCGTCAGATACGAGAAGGAATCATACCCCTCCGGCACATCGTATTTTGGAAGCTTCCGCTCACCAAATACGATCTCGACATTACACATATCTGCGATCTTGTTCGTATTCTCCAATGCTTCCTTTGCATATGGGAACAGCGCCTCCATCTCCTCCGGAGATTTCAGATAGAACTGTCCTTCCTCATAGCGCATACGATCTTCGTCATTGACCGTCTTTCCCGTCTGGATACAGAGCAGAATATCATGTGCCTCCCAGTCCTCTTTGTTGATATAATGGGAATCGTTCGTAACAACCATCGGGATGCCGGTTTCTTTGGACAACCGCATCACGCCCATATTGACGGTACGCTGATCCGGGATGCCATGATCCTGCATCTCCAGATAATAATTGCCCTCGCCAAAGATCTTCAGATGACGCAATGCTGCTTCTTTTGCTTTCTCATACTGCTCCTGACGCAAGTCAGTCGCAACCTCACCAGCCAGGCATGCCGAAAGTGCAATGATACCCTCATGGTATTTCTCCAGCACCTCCATGTCCACACGCGGTTTATAATAATAGCCCTCCGTGTAGCCACGTGTCACGATCTTACAGAGGTTGTGGTATCCCTCGTTGTTTTTTGCAAGCAGAACGAGATGGTAATACCGGTTTTCTCCCTTTACCACCTCACGGTCAAACCGGGAACCCGGTGCCACATACACCTCACAGCCGATGATCGGCTTGATTCCATTTGCCTTACATGTCTTATAAAATTCGATCACGCCATACATCGCACCGTGGTCTGTGATTGCCAGCGCATCCATGCCAAGTTCTTTCGCACGCGGAACCAGCTCCTTGATCTTTGCCGAGCCGTCCAACAGACTGTACTGCGTATGCACATGTAAATGTGTAAATTTCATCTTATCTCCTAGTAATCTTCTCCATACGGAAACAAATATTTCAAAAATGGCAGATACTTCGCAAGCTTCTTCCGACGCAGCGGAATCACCTCATAATTATGAATATAACGAAAGGTATAAGCCTCGCCCTTTCTCGCAAGCATATTCAGATACTTCTCCAGAAGCTTCGCGGAATCCGGATGCAGCAGACGTCTCGATCTGCCATTCATATAATAATCGAGTGGCTGCTTCTCATAATAATTTTCCTTGTTGTAAATCTTGCAGGCTGCCACACGGTCACAGAACATCTCAATCACATATTCCTTCGGCATCTTACAGCCAACCAGCAAATGTTCCGTATCGCTTCTGTCAACATTGTAATCCACCCAGTACTCCAGATGGTGTTTGTTTCTTCCCTTGTGGTGCAGCCACGAAGAGGTGTATCCCTTATCCTCACGCTCTGCATCGTTCGGGCTGCGGTTTCCCTGATAGTATTTCGCGCCCATCGAAAACTCCGTCCATGAATATTTGGACAGGTCGTGCAACAGTCCCTGCTTATACAATCCAACCGCAAAGCAATGCCGCATCACCATAATCTTATGTGCGGTAATCGTCTTTAAATGTTCCAGCCACTTCATTTTTAACATCTCTTTTCGCCTTCTATTTTATTTCTGTGCAGCCTGTGCCGCATGATACTGTTCTTTCAGTCCATCCGTCACAGTCACCTGATTTTCTTTGTCAATAAATACTGCCTCTGCCTTGTACTTCTGCAACAACGGCAAAGACTTCTCATAGCCAAGCACATAGCATGCCGTCGACAATGCATCGCTGTACAAGCCATTTTGGCATACAACTGTCACCGAAGCAAGTCCTGACTCCGCCGGATATCCGGTTGTACGATTTAAAATATGATGATACCTCGTACCATCCTTCTCGATAAACTTTTCATAATCACCGGAGGTGGATACACAGGTGTTACTGTTCGAAGCAAATTCCAAATAACCGATCATATCCTCTGCGTCACCCTGCGGATCACGGATGCCTACCCGAAATGAACTGCCGTCCTTTTTTGCACCATACACAAGCACGCTTCCGCCGACACTGATCGTTCCGCCGCTTACTGCATCTTCTTTTAATATCTGTTCTGCAATATCCAGTGCGAATCCCTTGCCAACCGCGCCAAGATCTAACACCATATCAGACTTGTCGATCGTCACCGTCTGCGATTCACCAATCGTCACTGCCTCATAGCCTGTCTTTTCAAGCACAGTCTTAATCTCTGTGTCAGTTGGAACCCGGAAATCTTTCTCCGTCGCCGACTCGATATTCCAGAGATTCGCCAGTGGACGGATCGTAATATCCAGTGCGCCCTGGCTGTCCCGGCATATGTTATACGCCTGCGTCAGCGCCAGATACAAGGTATCCGAAACCTCTGCCGCTTCTCCCGCTGTGTATGTGTGGTTCAGCTTATATAAGGCACTGCCCTCCTGCCGCCATGATATCTCCTGCTCATCTAAGTCTTTGATTGCCTGTTCAATCTTTGCATACTCCGTATCCTGTGTCCCATACAGACTGACTGACACCGATGTTCCCATCGCGAAGCTGTACGTCGTCTGTCCATCGGCAAGCTGCCTGTCCTTTGATGTATCCTCCCGTGCATTCCCCCACTGGTACAGTACGATCAAAAGTCCTGCAACTACAAGCATGCCGACCGCAATCACTATTTTTCTACCAATTCCCTGCTGCATATCAATGATGATATCCTTCCATTCGTTTTGTATATTCGTCGAGCTGCTCTTTTAATTTCTTATATTCCTTTTCCTTTAGCTCCCCGGCTGCCTGATATTCAGCCAGCTTTACCTCCGCCTGCTTCCGCGCAGAAATCGCCAGATCCTTGTAGTTGTTCTCCAGATTGATCTGCACTTCATGAAACAGTGCTTCTATCTCTTTTTTTGCCTGACTCGTTTTCCCAAATAACAAAACCTTCACTTCCTTTTTCATGGAAATTCTCAAAACATTTGTTCGCATAATTATGTTTTAGTATACCATTTTTTCGTGCTTATTTCAATGTATGATTGAAAGTCCTCCCGCTTTTTGATAAAATGCACTGGTAGAATTTGTTCGAAACACGCAGGAGGAATTTATCATGCTGTTAGCATGCCAGAATATATCAAAAGCATTCGGCACAAAGGAAGTTTTGAAGGATATCAACTTCCATGTCAACGAGAAAGAAAAGATCGCCATTGTCGGTATCAACGGCTCTGGAAAAACGACGCTCCTAAAGATTATCATGGGCGAAGAATCCGCCGACAGCGGACAGGTCGTGATTGCCAAGGATACCACGATTGGGTATCTGTCCCAGCATCAGGATATCTCCTTTGACAACACGATCTATGGCGAAATGCTTGCAACCAAACAGTACATCCTTGATTTAGAGGCGAATATCCGCCGTTTAGAACAGGATATGAAGCATGCAGAAGGCGAAGAATTAGAGAAGATCTTAGAGACCTACAACCGCCTGAGCAGCAAATACGACCGCGACAATGGGTATTCTTATGAGAGTGAGATTACAGGCGTTTTAAAAGGACTCGGTTTTGGTCCGGAGGACTATGACCGCCATATCAATACATTATCCGGTGGTCAGAAGATGCGAATCGCACTGGGACGTCTGCTTCTGACACGCCCGGACATCATCATCCTCGATGAGCCGACAAACCATCTGGACATGCCAAGTATTTCATGGCTCGAGTCTTTCCTGTCCTCTTATCCTGGTAGTGTGATCGTGGTCAGCCATGACCGCTATTTCATTGATCGGATTGCAACGCAGATTGTAGAAATCGACAACAAAAAGGCAACCGTCTACCACGGAAACTACACCTACTTTGCATCCAAGCGCGCAGAGATCCGTGCCAATATGATGAAGGCCTACTTAAACCAGCAGCAGGAAATCAAGCATCAGGAAGCTGTCATCACGAAACTCAAGCAATTTAACCGTGAGAAGTCCATCAAACGTGCGGAAAGCCGTGAAAAGATGTTAGATAAGATTGAAGTCTTAGACAAGCCGACCGAGGTTGCCTCCGAGATGCGGCTCACCTTAGAGCCATCTGTGGAAAGCGGGAATGACGTCTTAACCATCACGCATCTGGCGAAATCTTTCGGCACAAACTGTCTGTTCCAAGATCTTGACTTTGATATCAAGCGCGGCGAAAAGGTCGCCCTAATTGGCGGAAACGGAACTGGAAAGACCACGATCTTAAAGATGGTCAATCATCTTGTACCGAAGGACGCCGGAACGATTGCCCTTGGCTCGCGCGTACATATCGGCTATTACGACCAGGAGCATCAGGTACTCTCCCTGCATAAGACGATCTTCGAGGAGATCAGCGATGCCTACCCTGATCTGACCAACACAAAAATCCGAAATGTACTGGCAGCCTTTTTATTTACCGGAGACGACGTATTTAAGAAGATTGAAGATTTAAGCGGCGGCGAGCGTGGACGTGTGTCCCTTGCCAAGCTCATGCTCTCCCCTGCCAATTTCTTAATCCTAGATGAGCCGACAAACCATCTGGATATCCAGTCCAAGGGTATCTTGGAGGATGCAATCCGCAGCTATACCGGAACCGTATTTGTTGTCAGTCATGACCGTTATTTCATCAACCGGATTGCAACCCGGATTCTGGAATTAAAGGACGAACAGCTTTACAGCTTTATCGGAAATTACGATTATTACGAAAGTCACAAGGATCAGGTGTACGAGGCGGCTGCACCGAAACAGACGGATACTTCCGCAGACACCGCAACAGCACCTTCTGCCACTCCTTCCGGCAAAGATGATTACAAAAAGCAGAAGGAAGAACAGGCACGACTTCGTAAGAAAGAAAACGATATCAAAAAAACAGAACAAAAAATTGAAGAAACAGAGGCAGCGATTGCGCAGATTGACGAGGAATTTTTAAATCCTGAATACGCAACAAACTCTGCCAAACTCGGCGAGCTATCAAAAAAGCGCGAAGAGCTGGAAGAAACGCTCTCCGCACTTTACGAGACATGGGAAACCCTGCTCGCTTAAGTTAAAAATAAGTTTTCTCGAACTGATTGACCGGCATCGGTTTTGCAAAATAGTAGCCCTGGAACAATGTACATCCAAGCTCCTGCATATACTGAAGCTGGTCTTTTTGTTCGACGCCCTCTGTCACTACATGGATATCCAGCTCCTTTGCCAGATTCAGTACCATTTCCAGAATCATCCGGCTACGCTCCGGATCTTCATTTCTCCGCAGGAATTCCATATCAATCTTGATTGCATCCAGATTCATGTCCTGCAGCATATTCAATGACGAGTATCCACGTCCAAAATCATCCATCACCACACGGAACCCATATGTCCGGAGATCATCGATCAACGCCAGATGTTTATTCGCATCTTTCATGACGGACGTTTCTGTAATCTCCAGACGCAGCTTATCCGGATCAATCTCATAACATTCCACCAGAGTTGTCAGAGTTGTATAAATATCTAAGAAATAAAAATCCTTCGGTGATACATTGACCGATATGTAATACTGCTCTTTTCCCATCGCTTTCCAACGCTGCAACTCCTTACAGGCAAGCTCCCATACATACTGATCCATCGCGCTGATCAGACCGGATTTTTCAAACACATCGACAAACTCCTCCGGCAGCATCATGCCATGCACCGGACGGAACCAGCGCACCAATGCCTCCGCGCCAAGCATCGTTCCCTGCTCATCTACCTGTGGCTGCAAATATAGCCGAAATTCCTGTTTTGCTATTGCAGAGCGAAAATCACTGACCATATGCTGTCGCTCCAGCATCTGTTTTCGCAATTCATCATCATAATATGCAATGGACTGCTGATAATCCCCCTTAATCGATTCAATTGCCAGAAATGCCCTGTCACAGTAGACAGATATCGGTGTTTTGATGTTCCGGATTGGACAGATTCCGGTATAAATCCGTGCGTGGTAAGAATTATTATCTCCAATATGGCTAATCAGATCCAATTCCTCCAAATATCGCTCATGGTTGAGCTTCTCATCGCGCACGCAGACTGCAAATCGATCTGCCGAAAGTCTCGCCAGTACTGTATCGCCCGTCGCCAGATTTCGGAACATGTTTGCCAGAGACCGTAACACCGCGTCGCCACGCTCAATTCCAAACACATCGTTGATGATCTTAAAGTTCTGAATATCCGCACACAGAATGCTATACTTTACATTTGGATTTGCGACGATCTGCTGCTCAACAGTTTCATAAAAATGCTCACGGTTGAACAGACCTGTCAGCGAATCATAATTACTCCTGTAGCGTTCTTCCTCCAGTTTTTTCCGATGTTCTGTTTCATCATGCAGTACATAATAACAACCGATAAAACGGTTGTCTTCATCCCAGATTCCCCGATATCGTGCAGCAAAAAAATTCTGTTTACCATTGATTTCTGTCTCGCCCTGCCAACTGCATTCCTCGATTTCTTCCGGTTTGCGATCACCCTTCCACGACCGGTAATAGTTCTCGATCACACGAGTATCTTTATCTACATGAAATACCTGTCTGGCATACACATTGGCATAGATGCATCGTCCTTTGATATCCATGCAGACAACACCATCTGTGAAATTTTGTACCACCATAACAAGTGTTTTCTCCACCAACCCCTTCGGCACATACTGAAATGTAATATAATAGATGCCGGCAGCGGTAATTCCGTAAAATAACACGGAGTAATCAAACTCCAGGTTGAGCACCTCATAAACAACATTTGTTGCAATCATCAGCAAAAAGCAATACAAAATTGCATAATACTGTTTCACATAAATTCGTGCCGCCTTATAGATTTCATAAGCTAACAGCAGAAATGTCATAACCGCAAACATATACACGAACAACTTGTGATATGAATAAAGCCACGTTCTTGAGGTGACTTTGTAATAATATCCCTCTGCTTTATCTCCGGATAATACAACCGAAAATAACATCTGATTATATACATTAATGCCACACAGAATCCCGTCAATCGCTATCAATATCCCAAGGATTAAACCTCCACGTTTGTTGACAAACGTCTCCTGTGTAAAATCATTAATATAAATAAAAAACAATATCAACAGGAAATCACTGCACCAAAAATACAAGCCATACGACGCCAATGCAACTGTATCATTGATATCCAGAATCGTCATGGCATAAAACAAAATGGTTGATGCAGCTACAGTATGAAGCCGTACCACATCCTTCGCAACCTGTGTCTGTTCTATCTGCTTGATCATAATAATGCGATATACCAACAAAACAATCATAATCAGCATAATCGCTAACATCGCACTCTTCAATCCTATCTCCCCTATCCTTCGGTTGAAATATATTTGTCTTCATAATCCCAAACCGACATTGGTTTTGCAAAATAATATCCTTGAAATACATCGCACCCCATCATGGTTAATGCATCCACCTGTTCCCTGGTTTCTACTCCCTCGGTAACAACCTCCATCCCCAGTCGTTTCGACAAATGAATAACATTGCTTACGATTGACATACTTCGTTCATTATTTCTGGTCTTACGTAAAAATCCCATATCCAGTTTGATTGTATCCATCTTGATATCCTTCAACATATTCAAAGAAGAATATCCGCTTCCAAAATCATCCATCTCCACCTTAAACCCATACTGCCGCAGTTTGTTTACCAGACGGATTACTTTTTTCGTATCCGACATGACTGCCGTTTCCGTGATTTCCAGATGAAGATTCTTCGCTTCGAAGCCATGCTTTTGTACCAGTTGAGTAAACACTTTATAGATATCCATATAATAAAAATCACGTGGTGAAATGTTTACTGACAAATAAAAATCTGCATGTCCCTGTCTGCACCAGTCGCGAAGCTGGATACAGGCTTTCTCCCATATGTAACGATCCAACTCACTGATCAGACCGGTCCGCTCAAACAGCTCAATAAACTCTCCCGGCGGAATCATACCACGCTCTGGATGAATCCAGCGAACCAGTGCTTCTCCACCACGCACAACACCGTCCGCAGATATCTGTGGCTGAATATAAAAGCAGAACTGTCCGCCCTCTAACGCATCATGGAACTGACTGATAATTCCCTGTTCCTTGAGTGCAGTCTCCCGCAGCTCCTTATCATAATAGCTGATACGGTTTGAAACATCATCCTTGATGGTTTTGATTGCCATAATAGCCCGGTCACACATAACTGCAACCGGTGTATTCCTATCGTCTACTTCATAGATTCCCATATACATACGCAGCCTAAAACTGGAATTACCTTCTATATGCTCAATTCGCGAAATCTCCCGTCGAAATATGTTTTCCTGAAATAATTCCTTTGGCAAAAGCAGTGCAAACCGGTCACCTGCCAACCGCCCATAAATACAACCTGCCGGAGTTTTCTGTTTCAGACTTTCTGCCTGTTTTATTAAAATATCATCCCCCTTTTTACTTCCATATACATCGTTCACAATCTTAAAATCACGGATATCACTACAAACAATATAAAACGCCGTATCTGAATTCTCCCGTAACATCTGTTCTGCGCACTCATAAAAATATTCCCGATTATAAATACCTGTCAATGCATCATGGTTTGCCTTATACTGTTCAGATTTCACACGCTCCACTTCTTCCGTTCGGTCATGTAACAAAAAAAAGCTTCCAATCTCGTGATTCTCATATATCATCTTCTTATATTGAAACTGAAAGAAATGTACTTTTCCATCTATTCGAAATTGTTCTTTCCATGCAATATCATGAATATCCCGAAGATTTTTTCCATTCAGCCAGCCCTGCAACTTTTTATCAAGTGCAGAAAGCTCAGACACATGAAGAATCTTCTTTGCCTGTTCATTTGCATGAATGCATTTCCCTTTTACATCATAACAGACAACTCCGTCATCGATAGTCTTAATAAACAAGGCCAGCATTTTTTCTACAAGGCCCGCCGGAATATGAAAGAATGTAAAATAAGTGATTGCACAACATAATGCGGTATATCCGATCAATGAAAAATCGTAAATGAATTCAAACTTGAAAAACATAATATTTGCAATTGCGGTCAATATAAGCGTAATAATGATCGAAGAATAATTTACTTGAAAAATTCTTGGGCATTTTGACCTGCGGACAAGCAGAACAATCAGACATGCCGCAGCAAATGCATAACAAATCAATGTATGAACCCCATACAAGATACCATAGCTTTTTACACCATAATAAACATTACCAAACTGGTCTGTCATCGGAGCCACATGGAATACATTCTGCACTCTAAGATTTGAAAATAACACAATCGCATCTGTAAGCAACAGGATATACGTTACCGGACGCATCCATACTTTATGCCGATAGGTGTCAGCATATACACGACTATAAATAAACAGCAACAACGTCATAAAATCTACACAAAAATAAAAAAGTGCATAAAAAAACAATGCCAGCTTCTCATCGACTGTCATCAACGCCATACCATACAGCATAACCATTCCTGTCTGTGAAAGCAGTAATCCAAACACCGAATTCCGTAAAGCGTTTTTTTCTATCCGTTGTACTGTATATATACAAAATAAGAGGGGAATCAATAAGATAACCAAACTCCCAAAGAATATATATTTCAATATAAACACCCCAAATCATATCATTTCATATTTTAAAGATACTTAATATTATTTTATAAAATTCACTACGTACTGTCAACTTAAATGGCACAAAAAAAAGACCTCATCGGTCTTTTCTTTCTGTACCTTCAGAACTTCATACAAAGATCTTATATCTAACCTCTTAACAATCCATCTTTCCGTTCTCAAAACCTCTAAGGATAAGCCCTCGACCTATTAG